>Ga0183095_10431_pt1 | contig 135801 bp, 111 predicted proteins | sample BioMet4_FD_130346 | JGI IMG/M metagenome (GOLD analysis project Ga0183095, IMG submission 130346) | Microbial communities from bioreactor (seeded with sewage sludge) at LBNL, California, USA - Biofuel metagenome 4 (v2) (version 3) | ecosystem: Engineered > Bioreactor > Anaerobic > Unclassified ...
TGTTGTATTTTTGCACATAGAAGCTGTATGTATTAATTTGATTTTGAATACTTTAAAGTTAATACTTTTTCTTGAATTACACAAGAAATACAGCTTCTTTTTTTGTTAATATGAATTATTCAGGTTAAAAATCTTAATAAATTAAATGTAATTGCTAATGTAAATTACGCTACCCACAAAAATAACCTCACCTATTTTCTGGAGGTGAATTATCCAATTTTTAAAGGTAAAGTTACTCTTGGTGGCTCCTACTTCGATAAATATACATCCAACGAAAGTTGGACCCTATCAAGAGTTACCAATACTTTAGCAGGAATTTTTGCCGGTAAGGATTACTGGAACTATTATGATACAAGAGGATTCAGTTTCCCAATAAGGTATCTTATCAATAAAAACACATCCTTCGAATTAAAATACATCCGTTTTGATTATAGGGATTTGGGTGATTCTGCAAATTTTGCCAAACCACTGTTCAGGGATACAAAAGGATTCAGGGTCAATCCATCAATAGAGGAGGCAAAACAGAATGCACTGGAATTTCGATTTTCATTCAATAATATTTCCGACAGTCCCTTTTTTGGCAGAAGAGGCTGGTTCTCCCAAATAACTCTCCGAAATGAATATGGCGATTTGATCAATAGATCTTTGAATATTGCTTCAGGCGGTTATATTCCAACATGGCTCGATCAAAGATTCTATATTGCAGGAAGACTCATTATGAATGACGGCGATTACAAGCAGCAATATCTCTACAGTTTTGGCGGGATGGGTGTAATGAGAGCCCTGGATCCATATTCAAATATTGGACAGAATCTCGGCTATGGAAATATTGAATACCAGTTTTCCAGAATCCTGAAAAGCAAAAAATACTGGATGAAACCTGTTCTTTTCGGTGAGATTGGTAAAATTTGGGATAGCTCAAATGTTCCCGTTTTGGTCGAGCATAATGATATCATAACCATCGCAGGAATCGGATTAATATTTAGAGAAATAAGATTTAACCTTGCAAGGCAAATTGAAGGTTCGGGGAAATGGCAGTTTTCCCTAAATATTAATTCAAATTCGTTTAAATCAAAACAAAACAACTAATAATAAATACATTACAACTATGATTCAGATTAAAGACCTTAAATTTGGTTATTCAAAACAGCGGGCTTTGTTCAAAGATCTTGAACTAAGCTTAAAGCCCGGCAGCATAACAGGGCTGCTGGGGAAAAACGGGGCCGGAAAAACCAGCCTTTTGAAACTCATTACCGGGCTTCTTTTCCCACAATCGGGGGATCTGATGGTTCTTGGCCATCTTCCCAGAAAAAGAGAAGTTTCGATGCTCAACGACGTTTTTCTGGTACCAGAGGAATTTTATTTCCCGGCCATCTCCTTCAGTGATTATCTGAAAGCTTACGCTCCTTTTTATCCGAGGTTTGATTATGAGCTGATGGATCGATTGATTGAAGAATTTGAGCTACCGATCGGGAATAATCTGCAGAGACTTTCACTCGGACAGAAGAAGAAATTTCTGATTGCTTTTGCATTGTCCACCCGCTGCCGGCTGCTGGTGCTGGATGAACCCACCAACGGGCTTGATATTCCCTCCAAGAGCTTGTTCCGCAAAGTCTTAGCCGGATCGCTTGATGAAAATCAGCTGGTAATTATTTCGACTCATCAGGTTAAGGATGTCGAAAACCTGATTGATACGATCATTATCCTGGATAACGGGAAAGTCATTTTCCAGCAAACCATGGAAGAAATCTCCAATAAAGTGTGCTTTACCAACGGGACTTCGGATGATACAAAAGAGGCCATCTACAGTGAAGCCGTTCCCGGCGGATATCGTTTAATGACACCAAAAATAGACGAAGAAACGGAAATCGACATCGAATTACTTTTTAATGCAATTACAACAGGTAAAAATATTAATGAATATGCAAACAAATAATCTGTTTTCATTTGAGCGATTCCTGATGTTATGGAAACAATCGCTGATCATCAATAAAAGAATGATCCTGATCTCCCTGACAGGAATAGCAGGACTTCTATTCTTTGCAATGATGTTTTTTCAGTTTACTACTCATTTCCGGAATTGGGATGATGCAGGTTATTGCGGTCTTTTTCTCACTTGGTTCATCACAGTGGGTGTAATTTATATAAGCAATTCATTTCCAGCTTTCAGGGCGAAAGAAAGAACAATGGCATATCTTATGCTGCCTGCAACTTCAGCTGAAAAGTTCTTTTTTGAATTACTGAGCAGAATTCTTCTTTTTATTCTTTTAATGCCTCTATTGATCGTGACAGTTTTCTATTTGGAAACTTTTGTAATTCATCATTTCGTTCTAACATTTGATCAGTTTACAATTTCTAAGCTTCAAATTGGCAATGAACATTTTAAAGTTAATAATGGAGGGACGGCAAATCAGGAGAATTTAATTATATGGACTAAATATATAGGTTTACAATATGGCTTATTCCTATTAATTACAATTTTCACCGGAGCAAGTCATTTCTCGAAATCACCTTTATTGAAAACCTTTGCCACTGTGACAATTATTTATATTGGATTTGGAATCTATACCTATCTGATCACAAAAGGGTTTGATTTAAATGGAGGTAATTTCAAATATCTGATAATGCTTATAGGAAAAGACAGTAAATCTGCTACAATTTTTGCTGCAATAATGATAACGGTTTTGAATCTATCTCTTCTTGCATTTTCGTTTTTCAGATTAAAAGAGAAAGAGGTGTAATTATGGAATTTAAAAATACTAAGGGAATTTTTCTGCAGATTGCGGACAATCTTTCTGAGCAGATCCTGGAGGGAAAATATCCGCCGGGGGAAAAGATCCCATCTGTTCGCGATCTTGCAACCGGAATAGGGGTTAACCCAAATACAGTCATGCGAACTTATAGCGAGCTACAGTCGCGGGGAATAATTGAAAACAAACGAGGAATAGGATTTTTCATCTGTGATGATGCAGTAAATATTATCCGTAAGTGGAAAAGAAAAGAATTTTTTGAAACCGATCTGCCTTTAATTGTGAGGCAAACTAAGTTTCTGGGCATAACAATAAAAGAATTGGAACCGTATTTCAAATAACCTTAAACTAAAGATTCAAAATGAAAACCAGCAAAATCATATTTCTATCACTTCTTGGAACAATTGCATTAATTATTCTGGCTTCGGCAATTTTCATCAAGATACAAGGTCAACAACCAGGATTATACAGTACGACCTCTAAAATAGCTAGAACTTACACAACCACAAAGAAGGATATACCTTCTTTTAAGGTTCTCTCAATTAATAATTCAACCAATATTACCCTTGTCCGGAGCGATTCGTCATTTATCGAGATCTATTCTTTAAAAGATTCTTTGGCTCCAGTTGTAAATTATACAACTGATAAAGACACATTAAAGCTTAAAGATTTTATGCCTTCATCAGATAATAAAAAATTAGTCAATATAAACATTCATTATTCAGAGTTATTGAAAAACATTAAATTGAAGAATTCTTCCATTACTCTTGAGAGTTTAAACTCCGGTAAAATGTCAATAGAAATGGATAGCAGTTCGGTAATGGCTGATGGCAAATCTAAAGAATCAAATCTTCAGGTTTTGGATGTTTTGGGGAAGAACAAATCAAATTTCCAGATACGGACAGGAAAATTCAAAATCGATTCCCTGAATATCGTATTACGAAATTCCAACGCTTACTTATGGTCGAAAGGGAACAGATTAAGATGTGACATTTCCGATAAATCAAACATAAGGGTAACAGAGCAACCTTCGGAAATAGTCATGAAAAAGGATTCAACAAGTCAGTTTTCAGTAAGAGAAACGCAAACAGTTTTCAGATGAGTTGATCTGCAAATGTAGGGAAATGCCACCAAAACACAAAAACACCAAAATTACACTAAATGGTTTGGTGAACTTTTGAGTTTTTGTGTTTTGGTGGCATTAAATTTAATATTATTAATGCGGGTTTAGGTCAATTTTTTCTTGGTACGAACATTGTATATATCAAATATATGATATATTTTTAAAATTGTTTTAATCGGAGAAATGAGCACAGCAAAAGCAAAAGCAAAAGAAAAGAAAGATAATAGACTTGGACGAAGACACATTCCGTACGATTTCAATCCGGGCTGCAGCAGAAGGAACTAATTTAAAAGCCTTTATAGAAAGCTCGTTAAAAGAACTGGCTGAAGATACAAAGGATACCGAATTGGATGCCTATTTAGTAAAAAACGTTCCTAAAGGCAAAGAAATTTTAAGCGCTAAAGAAAAAGAAGACTTTGAAAACTGGCTCGGAATATGAAGGTGGAATATTCAAAAGAGTTTGAAAAAACTGCACGAAAACTTGCAGGGAAAAGTATATATTTTTTGAAAGTCGCCTCCTTGATGTTAAGAAAGCAAAGAACGTAAAAGATTTAACTGATTGCAAAAAACTTGTTGGTTACAAAAATATTTACCGCCTTCGAATTGGAGATCTTCTGCTTTTTTCCTTCTTCGAATAGAAAGAGTAACTGTTGAATTTGAATATCTTGTTTCCCGCGGTTAATCTTATTCAAAGAAGATGGAAGAACGGTTGAAACGTAAAAACAAGTAAACAACACGAATTAAGATTGAGTCATATTAAACCCGAAGTGTTGCCATTATTGTGGCTTGATATTGTACTATGCTTTTGGATTTAGTATTTTACTCATATTCTGATTAAACTATATTTAAGATCAATAGCCAAAGTTTAAAAGAGAGCTTCACTTTCATTTAAGAGGATTCAGGCACAATTCAAAATGTTTTAATAATCATTGTTTTGATAATTAACTTATTTAAACTTTTTTTATCTTTGCGCTTAAGCTTATCGCAATTTTTTATAATTATTTATATTCAATGGTTGTCTGCTGATTATACCATTTTGATTAATTCCTGGTTATGAAGAAAAAAAGAATTATTGCTGTCATCGGCATTGTATTAATTTTATTGGCCATCGTTATTTTCAAAAAGAGGAAACCCGAGGAAGATATCATTACCTGCAAAGTTACCAAAGGGCCCATCGAAATAAAAGTCCATACCTCCGGGCAATTGGAAGCAGAAAATTCCGAGAACATTGTAGTTCCCGCCGAATTATCGAGCCGCTACGTCGGGATATATGAAATTAAAATAGCCGATTTGGTAGAAGAAGGGACGGTGGTGGATTCCGGACAGTTTGTGGCTTCACTGGACCATAAAACCGTAGAAGAATTAATCACCAAAGCCAAGGATGAGCTTGATCTGTCTATGACGGCATTGCAGGACGCCAAACTGGATACGAACCTGAATATGAGTAATGCCAGGGACCAATTGATCAATTCTGCCTCTGATGTAGATGAAAAAAAGATCATCGTTGCAGAATCAGTCTATGAATCTCCTTCCGTCATAAAAAAAGCCAAGATGGATCTGGAAAAAGCACAGAGGAAATTGCTCCAGGACAAAAAAGGGTACCAGCTAAAGGACCGACAGGCAAAGTCAAAAGTAGGCCGGTCCATAATGGATCTTGATCAAAAACAGAAGAGGGTGGATGATCTGGTCAAGCTCAATGAAGCCCTGACCATAAAGGCTCCCAAAAGAGGGATGGTCATCTACGCGAAGGACAGGATGGGGAGTAAAATTCAGATAGGTTCTTCCGTGGACCCTTATTCTTACAAGATTATTGCCACCTTGCCGGATATGACAAAAATGATCTCCAAGACCTATGTGAACGAGATAGACATTGCAAAAATCAAGAAGGAGCAGAAAGTGGACCTTAGTATTGATGCCTTTCCCGATAAAGCACTAAAAGGAGAAGTAATCTCGGTTGCAAACATAGGGCAATCTACACCAAGAAGCGACGCGAAAGTTTTTGAAGTGAAGATCAGGATATTTGGAACAGATCCTTTGCTAAAACCAGCCATGACGACCAGTAATACCATTACGACAGGAGTCTATACCGATCAGCTGATTATTCCTTCAGAGGCTGTTTTTACCAATGATTCGATGAAATATGTTTATATAAAGAAAAAGAACGACCTGGTAAGACAGATTGTGGACCTTGGAAATGAAAATGAAAATTACGTGATAGTAAACAAGGGATTGTCCGAAGGAGATGTGCTGGTTTATAATGAACCCGAAAAAACGGATGAGATAAAAACTTCCGGCTGGGAAATTTATCAGGAGCAAAAGGAGAAAGCTGAAAAGGAGAAAAAAAATCTTCTTGAACCGAAGAATGAAGTTCCCCAGGAGCAAAAGGCTGGAATTGCCAACAGCGGCAGCAACAGAAGTCTTAGCAAGGAATAAGTCTAATTATTTATTCAAAATTCAATGAAAATAAAAGCTTATTTCCAACGATATTCCTACAATATTTTAATCGCCATCGAAGCGATTTTTGCCAATAAGATTAAATCTTTTCTGACGGCATTGGGCATTATCTTCGGGGTGGCTGCAGTTATCAGTATGCTGGCCATTGGTAATGGAGCTGAACAGGAAATACTTGAACAAATAAAATTGGTGGGAGTCAATAACATTATTATCACTCCAATTCAGCCCTCCAATCAGGTCACTTCCAACGATCAAAAAGCAGGAGCTTCTGATGCGACCCAGGCAACTAACGGGAATGGCAATACCACCAATAAAACCAAGTTTTCCAAGGGCTTGAGTTTATTGGATGCAGAATCTATCAAGGAAATTATTCCAACGGTTAAAGATGTCTGCCCCGTCGTTACGTATAACTATACAGCCCTTCTCAATGGCAAAAGCAGCCCGATAAAACTGGAAGGTACTACCAATACTTATTTCAGCCTTTTCGATATTCGCCTTGAATCAGGTTCCTTGTTTTCCATGCAGCATCTCATCAATGGATATCCGGTCTGCATCATTGGGTACAATGTAAAGAACACATTTTTTAACCAGGAAGATCCCGTGGGGAAATTCATCAAATGCGGACAAATCTGGTTAAAGATCATCGGGGTGATCGAAAAAAGAGCCTTTGTAGGTTCAGGAGAAGGAACCATGTCAATAAGCGGTACCGATAATAAAATCATCATCCCGGTGAAAACCTTGTTACTGAGATACCGTAATAAATCCCTGATCAGAGCTGATCAGATAGAATCTTCCGGAAGAGAAAAAAACAAAGCCAATAATCAGGATCAGAATCAGCTGGACCAGGTGATTGTTCAGGTAGCAGAAACAAAGGATCTGACCAATACTGCAAAAGTGGTTGGCAAGATGTTGCTCAGAAAGCACAATGATGTCCATGATTTCGATGTCAGCATCCCCGAGTTACTATTGAAACAACAGCAGAAAACAAAGAATATTTTCAATATTGTTCTTGGAGCCATTGCCGGTATTTCACTTATCGTCGGAGGAATTGGTATTATGAATATTATGCTGGCTTCCGTTCTTGAGCGAATAAGGGAAATAGGTACCCGCCAGGCGATCGGGGCATCACGAAAGGACATCGTATTTCAATTTCTTTCTGAATCCACCCTTATCAGCGTTTCCGGTGGATTGCTCGGAATCATCCTTGGCATCATACTTTCAAAAATCATTCAATCCGTATTTGATATTAAAACAATCATTTCCTTGTTCTCTATCATTGTGTCTTTCGGAGTTTCAGTGTGTATCGGAATAGTTTTCGGTTATGTACCTGCCAAACGGGCCGCTGAAAAAGATCCGGTTGAATCCTTACGTCAATAAACTTAAACTATGAATCGAATTATACTCATCATTTTCATATCTTTTCTGAGTTTAACCGTCTCAGCACAGAATAAGATAGTTAAACTAACTCTTTCGGACGTGATTGATCTGGCCTCCCGTCAATCGCTCGATGCTTTCCGGCAACAGAACATGTACCGTGCCAGCTATTGGGGTTATAAATATTACCGGGCTGACAGAAGACCATTTCTGGCTTTTAATTCAAACCCAATATCTTATAGAAATATTTTTTCTCCATACTATGATGCCCGTACACAAGAGTGGGGCAGTAACAAGCAGAACAGTATAGCGTCTTACGGATCGATGAATTTGTCGCAGAATATCGGGCTTACCGGCGGAACCTTAAACCTGAGCTCTGATCTGAATGCAACCAAAAACCTGATAACAGATCCGACGACCGGACAAAAGATGACCACCTTTACTTCAAATCCAATAATTATAGGATACAGCCAGCGGATTAACGGTTATAATGCCCTTCGCTGGAAATCGAAAATTGAACCTTTAAAATTCGAGATCGCCAAAAAGAATCTGATCCAGTCATTGGAGGATATTGCAGTGAAGGCAACCGGCAAATTCTTCACAATGATTGATGCCCAGATTGATCTGAATATTGCCAATACCAACCTGGCCAATGCAGATACCTTGTATCAGCTCGGCAAAGGAAGATACCAGGTGGGAACCGTCACACAGGATGAATTGCTGAACATGGAGTTAAGTTTAATGAACGCCAAACTGAGTGTAACAAAAGCAAATCAGAACCTTGTAAGAACGCGATCTGATTTGAATTCATTTCTTGCATTGGAGAAAGGGACCATTATTGAATGTATCCTTCCATCAAAAGTTTCTTCAACCCTGCAGATTGATGTAGATGAAGCTATCCAGAAATCTTTTCAAAATAACCCTGATATTCTTACACAAAGGCGACGTCTTTTAGAGTCGGATCAGAGCGTGGCACAAACCAAAGCGGAAAACGGCTTGAGTGTTTACCTGAACGCTTCCGCAGGTTTGAATCAGCGATCAGATGTACTTGAGCAGGCATATCAGAATCCCAGTCAATCTCAAAATCTGACAGTAGCAAGTTTATCTGTTCCGATCCTGGATTGGGGAAAGAGAAAGGGAGCTGTCTTAATGGCTAAATCAAACCGTGAGGTCGTTCGCAACACTATCAATCAGGAAAGGATTGATTTTGAGCAATCTATTGTAATGAATGTAATGGAATTTAACCTTCAATCGGACCAGGTACTGAATTCAGCAAGGGCTGATACCATTGCCAGGAAAGGATTTGAAGTTACGATGCAAAGGTTTAAAATCGGTAAACTGGACATCACAAAACTTAATCTTGCAAGAAATGATGTTGAAAATGCAAAAAGAGCCTATATAAGCTCTCTAAGAAAATATTGGACAAATTATTTTACAATCAGGCAGTTGACTCTTTTTGATTTTGAGAAAAAGAATGATCTTACTGTTGATTTTGATAAAATTCCTACCGAATGAGACTATTTAGAATTTTGAAGAGTAAGCCGAAACTAACAATTATTCTGGTAATTGCAGTTATCAGTGGGGTTGTTTTCTTTTATAAAATAGAAAAACCGACCAACATCTATAAAGTTAAAAGAGACAAGTTTGAAGCATTTATCACCTGCAAGGGAGAGATACAAAGTGAAAAAGCAGTGTTGATCAACTATCCCGAGGTTTTGGCAGATTTGAGCCTGGGGATCTATCAGGCACAGATTAAGGATTTAGTTTCTGAAGGAACTTTAGTGAAGAAAGGTGATTTTGTTGCTACCCTGGACCAGGGAAGAATCAAACAATTATCGGAATCGGCAGCTGACCAGATGCGAAGAGAATCCTCTGATTTTAACGCCGCCAAGCTTGATTCAGCTATTACCTTAAGCAATATGAGGGATGAGCTCGAACAACTTGAATTTGATCTGAACTACAAGAAAATTGATTTGGAACAATCTAAGTTTGACTCCCCGGCCAATCAAAGAAGAGCCAAGATTGATTACGACAGGACTACCCGGCTTATCGACTCAAAGAAACGCAGTTATTTGATGAGGCACAGCGAAATGAAACTCCGTTGCGAAAGAAGTGAAAGGCACCTGAAAGAAATCCAGGGGAAGAATGCAAAATACCAGGAAGCAATGGCAGCAACAAGGGTTACCGCTCCAAGTGATGGAATGATATTGTATGTCCGTAAATGGGGCGGACGTAAAACTAAAGTTGATGATTGGGTAAGTTTCTGGGATCCGACCATCGCTACCTTGCCGGATCTCTCCCACATGATCTCTGAGACCTACGTTGAAGAGATTTACATCTCCAAGCTGAAGGTCGGAGATAGTGTACGGGTATATGTTGATGCATTAAAAAACAAGGAAATTCTGGGCTATGTATCGAACATATCCAACATTGGTCAGGAAATGAACGGGTTTGATTCAAACGTTTTTAAAGTGTTAGTAAAATTGAAAGGTGATATCAGTAAATTAAAACCTTCAATGACTACCAATAATGAGATCATTCTAAAAAGGCTGCAGAATGTTTTCACCATCCCCCTTAACTGTTTATTTACTGAAAACGGTAAACAGTTTGTATATATTAAACAGTCAGGAAAAATCACCAGGAGGAATGTGACTATCGGTGAAAGAAATGATCAGGTTGTAGTCATAAAAAGCGGCCTCAAGGAAAATGATTTAATATTAACGAGCAAGCCGAAAAACGTTTAAATTTGACTTAAAAGACTCAGAAGGTTTATGGAGAAAATTAAAAAAAATGGCAGCAGCGTAATCCGCCTTCATAATATTGTAAAAGATTACCAGGTCGGTAATCAGGCTGTCCATGCACTTAAGTCCATCTCGGTGAATATCGATAAAGGGGAATATGTGGCTATCATGGGCGCTTCGGGTTCAGGCAAATCTACCCTGATGAATATTATCGGATGTCTCGATACTCCCACCTCAGGTAAATATGATCTGAATGAGAAGGATGTCAGTAAACTTGATGATGACAGGCTGGCCGCGATAAGAAATACCGAGATAGGTTTTGTATTTCAGACTTTTAATTTGCTTCCCCAATACACGGCTTTGGAGAACGTGATGCTCCCCTTGATTTACGCCGGAGTTGCTAAGCCAAAACGGCTGGAACTGGCCACCCAGAAACTAATAAGCGTAGGGTTGGAAAAAAGAATGGAACACAAGCCGAACGAGCTTTCAGGAGGTCAGCGTCAAAGGGTTGCCGTGGCAAGGGCTCTGATCAATAAGCCCTCCATCCTTCTTGCAGACGAACCCACGGGAAATCTTGATTCAAAGACCTCCGAAGAGATTATGAGACTTTTTGCTGAAATCCATTCCCATGGTAATACTATCATCCTGGTCACTCACGAGGAAGATATTGCCTTGCATGCACACCGTATTTTGAGAATCAAGGACGGAGAGATTGAAACAGATGATGTGAATTCTTCACCCGTTTATGGTTAATTTTGATAAAATGCGCATCTATACACGAACCGGAGACGATGGAACCACGGGACTCATTGGAGGGACAAGAGTTCCAAAAGATGATTTAAGATTGGAAGCTTATGGAACGGTTGATGAGCTAAACTCCTGGATTGGCTACCTCTACTCACAACCTCTTCTTGAGGACAGAGCATCTATACTTATTGAAATACAAAAAAAATTATTTGTCATTGGGGGCAGACTTGCAACGGATACGTCAAAAGTCGATCTTTCCCATAAACTGTCATGTACCGACGATGACATTCGTCAATTGGAGCAGGAGATTGATTCAATGCTTGAGAGGCTCGAACCTCAGACACATTTTATACTTCCGGGAGGCCACGAAACGGCAGCTATTTGTCACATTGCCAGAACTGTGTGCAGAAGAGCTGAGAGACGAATATTCCAGCTTTCGGGCCAGATTGATATACCTTTTCAATTGTTAGGGTACATTAACAGACTTTCTGATTTCCTCTTTGTTTTGTCCAGGGAAATATCAAAAAAATCAGGGGTTAAAGAAATTGAATGGGAACCATAAAATTTAACTTTTCACCTCTTTTTTTTATAAAAAATAAACATTAAACTTGCGGCTCAAAGGAGAATATTAACTTTATTATAATATTATGTACTGGACGTTAGAATTGGCTTCAAAGCTGGAAGATGCACCTTGGCCTGCCACAAAAGAAGAATTGATCGATTTCGCCATTCGGTCTGGTGCCCCTATGGAAGTCATCGAAAATCTGCAAGAGATGGAAGATGAAGGGGATATCTACGAATCTATCGAGGACATCTGGCCAGATTATCCCAGCAAGGATGATTTCTTCTTTAATGAGGATGAATATTAGGAAAAAAGGCAATAAAGAAATTAAAAAATGCGGATTCAAAAAATCTGCATTTTTTATGTTATCAAGTTCATCCCAGATCAGGTAAAATTATAGAACAATTTATAAAGGATAGAAACTTTTTAATACGAATAAAACCAATATCAGGTTAGCCGGTCAAAATTAAAATAGTCCTGTTGTTACCAAAGTTCTATTTTAAGGGAGATTTTACCGAAGCTTCCCCAGAAACCTTTTTGGTTTCTTTTATCGAAGGTTGTTCTTTTATAGGTATTTTCCCTTTCTCCACTGGTGGTTTAGCTTCCGAACCTTTTCCCTCTTTTGATTCAGCTTTTCCTTTTTCCACCTTCTTAGACACGGCGTCAGCCTTTTCATCTTTCTTTTTTGAATTATCTTTTGACGGATAAAGATCATCCGGATTCTTCGGCCTCTCGCCTTCTCTCCAGGCAAAACCTTTCAGTTTGGAATCTTCGGGAGTTAAATCTTTCATGGGAATCGTCTTCCCTTCCGGTTTAGGATAAAAACGGATGGTATCCATTTTATTCTCGACCATATGAAGATATATCTTACTGCTCATCAGATTATTGATTCCGGTATATTTATCCTTGTTCTTTATGTAATAAAGAGTTTGTGCATTCCCGTTAACATCGGCTGCACGCATTTTCCCATCATAAATCTGACCCACTATAAGTTTGCCTGAAATCTGGTTAAATTTAAGGCTGTCTTCCGACATAATGATAAAGGCATTCTTCTCAAGCCTTGCGAAAGAAGGATCCGGCTTTTTGGAAATATATTGAATATGCTCGGCTGTCATTTGATTCTTCTGCGACCAAAGCACAGGATCGTAATACATGAAAATTGTGGAATCCCTCATCTGGTAAGTGAGCGAATCGCATCTACCCTGAAGATCCGACTTAAAGAAACGAACCCGGGGATAAGCCATGAAGAATTTTTTATCTTTTTTCAGCGAATCCGGCATACTGGCTTTTCCCTTCAAAAATAGAGTGTCGGGTATTGTCTTTAAGGTATCCGCATGCATGTAAAGGGTATCCTTTTTACCGTACTGAATAAAGAGAGCAGAGTCGGTCACGAGGCCAATTTTTGAATTTTCATTGTAAATACCATATTTCCCTTTAATACTGACATGATTGGTTGTATCCGAAAGGACTACCCGATGCCTTCCCTTTCCGGTTCCTGCATTACGGTCATAAAGCAGGGTATCTCCCTCAAGAACCTGATCTTTGTTGGTAAATTTGGAGGCTTTATAAAGCTCCGAGATATTTTTCCGGGTATCGTACCAGCCATCTTCTGAATAGAGAATCTCTCCTTTTTTGGTTCCTGTGATAGTAGTTGGACCAACAATAAAGGCTTTTTCCGTTGCGCTGTTGTATTTCAGGGTATCAGCACGAAGGACGAAATCTTTATTGGTTAAAACCACTGAATCCTTGAATAAAAACAGATTCTGCCGTGCAAAATATTTTCCATTGATACTTGTCAGTACATTGGCCGTATCTACAATTCTTCCTCCGGTAGAATAATTGCCGATATTGGTACCTAAATCAAAATCGAGAGAATCAGTGGTAAGGGTAATTGATTTATCGACCAATTTTACTTTTCCACGAACCTTGGCAAGTTTGTTATTCCCGTTATAATTAATCCTGTCGCCGTAAAGATTCAAGGTATCACCCTGAACAATATGTACATTCCCGAATGCATCCACGATATTTTCATCGTTGTACTGGTAGGCACTGTCACATAACATCACAACATCGTTGTGCCGGAAACGCACATTACCAAGCATTCTTACTGCATTCTTACTGATTTTTTCATCATAAGTGTAAAAATCAGCATTTTCCATATCAATTCTTTTCTTCTTTTTTGTGTCCTGAGACTGAATGTTCTGAAATAGAGGAAATAAAAAGAAAAAAATGAAGATTAAGCGAATGAAGGTATCTTTAAATTTTATCATATCTAAAAAATCAAAATTCCAACCAACGGCCGGAATTCAGATACAAAATTAAACAACTGAAGATTCAATAGTATTATTTCGTCCAGGATTTTAATTTAAAGTTGCAATTTGCATAAGAATCGTCGATGTGGATGTACGTCTTGCTCTGTCGTTGCTCCAGCCATTTATGGTATGCATCAGTTTTTTTCTTATTCAGGAACATATCACTGATAGTCTGGTAATCTTCCTGAAGAGTTGCCGGGTGTGGCTTCGATTTATTAACAAGTTTTATGATCTTGTAAACCTGCCGTTGTTTATCATCAACTGTTAAAAAAGGATTGGATGTTTCCGCAATATTCATGTTGACAATTATTTTACTCACATCCGGGTCAAGATCTTCAACCTGAAATCTTGTCGATCCTGTTTTTGGCGAAGCAACCATACCTCCGTTGTTTCTGGTGTTCTTGTCGGAAGAATAAAAATAAGTAGCCTTTTCCCATGTTAAAGATTGTTTTCGTACACAATCGGCAATACTGTCAATCCTCAATTTAGCGGATTCAAGTTCTTTGGGTTCAACCTTAGGCTTTATAAGAATGTGACGGACCTTTACTTTCTCCCCTTTTTTGTCGATCATCTGAATAATATGGTATCCATACTCACTTCGAACGACTTTGGAAACCTGTCCGGGTTTTAAATTAAAGGCTTCCGTTCCGAATGCCGGATCAAGCATGCCCTTTCCCACGTAATCCATTTCCCCGCCATTCCTGGCAGACCCGGGATCTTCCGAATACAAGACGGCAAGGGCTGAAAAACTATCTCCGTTTTCTACTCTTTTTTTGAAATCACGCAGTCTTGCTTTTACCTCCATATCTTCCTGCTCAGAGACCTTGGGAAGAACGGTAATTTGGGCATATTCATATTGAGCGGGAATTTCAGGAATATCTTTTTTAGCAAGCTGTTTATAAAATTGCCTTACTTCTGCAGGAGTAACTTTAACTTTCTGAAAAATTTTGCTTTGCATTTGCTCCGTTTTCAATTGCTCCTTTATGGCATCGCTCATCTCGCCCTTTAGTTGTGAAATAGGCTTTTTAAAATACTTTTCGACTTCCTTTTCAGAGCCGATGTGTTCTATAAAATAATTTATCCGGTTCTCCAGGTTTTGATTGATCTGGTTATCAGTAACGATAATGGTTGTATCCAGTTCGGCTTCGGCCAAAAGCAATTTTTGTTCAAGCAATTGCTCCAGAACTTCACATTTCATATCACCGGCAGTGGTCATCCCTTGTGCCAGCATTTGAATTGCCTGTTGTTCAATGTCGGATTTCAGGATTGGATTATTTCCGACCACAGCTACAACCTGGTCGATAACTTTATCCTGTGCCTGTAAACCTAAAACCAGGAGCATGGCCGCTACCGAAAGAAAACCTTTTATAGAGTATTTAAACATCTTGTTCCCCGAATTAAATAAAACTGTTTGGAAAATAAATTTCTCAATATTCTGAGCAAAACACCTTAAAGCTGTAAACATGATGGGGAAAAACACCATCTGGTTGCATTGGCTTCAAAATTACCTCAAAATATTGAGAAAATGGTTAATGGTTAAAGATTAATGGTTAAGGATGGTTAAGGAAAATAAATGCATGAAAAAATCAATTGGATAATCCTTAAATTCTTGTCATTAACCATTAAATTAATCCCTGCTATAATTTGGGGATTCACTGGTGATTGTAACATCGTGAGGATGACTTTCGGCTACTCCCGCATGAGTAATTCTAACGAATTTTGCCTCGTGCAGTTTTAAAATATTATGAGCTCCACAATACCCCATTCCGGCTCTCAATCCTCCGACTAACTGATAAAGGACTTCATCCAAAGAACCTTTATAAGGAACCCTGGCCACGATGCCTTCCGGTACCAGTTTCTTAATATCATCTTCCATATCCTGGAAATAACGATCTTTGGAACCTTTCTGCATAGCCTCAATTGATCCCATTCCACGGTAGGATTTGTATTTACGGCCTTGCAAAATGATAGTCTCACCAGGGGATTCTTCAACACCGGCAAACAATGAACCGGCCATCACGCTCTGAGCACCGGCAGCCAGAGCTTTGACTATATCTCCCGAATAACGGAGACCACCGTCAGCGATAATCGGAACGCCACTGTTCTTCAAAACCTTAGCCACAGCATAAATGGCTGATAATTGAGGAATTCCAACTCCGGCTATTACCCTGGTAGTACAGATAGATCCCGGACCAATCCCAACTTTAACAGCATCAGCTCCGGCAAATACCAATTCTGAAGCCGCTTCGGCGGTTGCGATATTTCCAACGATAACATCTTTTTCCGGATACTTATTCTTCACCATCTTAAGCATCTCTAACACCCCCTTGGAATGTCCGTGAGCTGTATCAATGACGATAGCATCCACCTGAGCCCTGACCAATTCATCGACACGTTCCATCGTATCCCGGGTGACTCCCACTGCTGCCGCAACTCTCAATCTTCCTTTATTGTCCTTGCAGGCATTGGGTTTATCTTTTGCCTGGGTAATATCCTTATAGGTCACCAAACCCATTAATTTGCCGTTCTTATCCACAACAGGAAGTTTCTCGATCTTATGATATTTGAAGATCTCTGTTGCTTTTTCAAGATCAGTACTGACTTCAGTGGTAATCAGATTCTCTGAAGTCATCACTTCAGCAATTGGCCGGTTCATGTTACGTTCAAAACGTAAATCACGGTTTGTAACGATACCCACCAAACGCCGGTCACCGTCAATAACCGGAATACCTCCAATTTTAAAGGTTTCCATCAATTTCAGGGCATCAACAACAAGCTTCTCTTTCGAAATGGTGACAGGATCAAAAATCATCCCGTTTTCAGCTCTTTTAACAATGTTAACTTGTTTACCTTGTTCTTCGATGGTCATGTTTTTGTGCAAAACTCCAATCCCACCCTCACGGGCAATAGCGATGGCCATTTTTGATTCGGTCACCGTATCCATAGCTGCTGAAACAATAGGCGTATTCAGTTTTATATTTCTCGAAAAATTGGAATGTAAATCAACTTCCCGTGGAAGAATATCTGAATAAGCGGGTATTAACAGCACATCATCGAAAGTTAAACCTTCGATTACAACTTTATCTGAAAGAAATGACATGGAAATAAATTTTTGGGTTGACTATTTGCCGAGCAAAATTATAAAAAATCGGATATGATTTCTTATATTCAGACAAAATTTTTAAGGCTCTGTATAAATATACTGTAAATAAACAATTTAGCAGTTCAACAATAGTGCAATTCATAGCCTAAAAAGGGCTTGGAGCCATAAAATCATGCTGCATTACAATCGTCCTTCCTGATATTTTGCGCTTCATAATTGCCCATTTCTTCCGAACCCGGATTCGGAATAAGTTTGTTATCATTGAGCATTCTTAAGATAACATGATCAGTTTCCTTTCTGTTTTGGATTTCACCAATTCTTGGGCCTTTCCCCAGATCGGATAGTGCAAACACTTCCAGTTTATGTGAAGCCATCAACTAATCAAAACCGTATTATCTCCAGTTTTTATTCGCTGATTATTCGTTGATTATTCGTTGATTATTCGATCATATACGAATGATCTACGAATAATATACGAATAAACTACGAATAAACCCCGGAGAAGACAAGGGTCAAAAGCAGATACAAAGTGGAATATAGTTTGTAATCTTCGCTTAGACCGAACTCACGTTGATTAATTAAATAAATCTTTTTTCTCTAAAACAAATTCAGAAATAAATACGTAATTTAGTAGAAGAATTTTGTGTTATTTCTCTATCTAATTAATAATTAAAAAATTTAATAATTAATAATTAATAATGGAATCAACAGAAATTATCGGGATCCTGCGGGAAGCAGTTGCAAGCTGTGCCAAATTTGAAGGCTGGGCCAATCTTGCTGAAGTTGGGGTGGTACTCAAAGAAAAAGGGGTCAATTACGGGAAATTATCCAAGTTTATTGCTAGGTTCCCTGAAGAGGTTGAAATCAGGATAGATGACCAGAAACAGCCACCAGTAGCTTATGCAAGGCTGAAAAATAGTGCAGAAGACCTCAATCAGGAAGAATAGAATATTATTAGATACCCTGACATATAGGGAGTCCGGAAAAGTCCGGTTGTTGAAATAAGTTTCACCTTGTTTTGACAAAGGGCATTAATAAAATCAGTGATCCACAGATATGTGGATCATAAATGTTATTTTTGTCGCTTAAAGATCCGGGAGAACTTATTTAAATGAAAACCCTTAAATACGATTATATAGTTGTCGGGAGTGGTCTTGCAGGATTAGTAGCTGCCTATCACGCTGCCGATTATGGAACTGTGGCCTTGATTTCAAAATCTGAACTTGATATCAGCAATTCATACCACGCACAGGGAGGAATAGCCGCTGCGATTGGGGAAGACGACGACCCTTCTTACCATTTTACGGATACTATTATTGCCGGCAGGGACCTTTGTGATCATGACTCCGTCAAAATATTGGTTACTGAAGGATTAGACCGCATTAAAGATCTTATCAAACTTGGGATGGAATTTGATAAGGATAATGACGGCGCCTTCAAACTTGGACTTGAAGGTGGACATTCCAGACGACGTGTTCTGCATGCGGACGGTGACGCTACCGGGAAAATGACAACCAGTTTCATGTTGAAGAAGGTTGCTGAAAAAAAGCAAATTACTCCTTTTGAGTTTACCACTGTAGTAAAAATCCTGGTCGAAGAGGGCGAATGTAAGGGTGTACAAACTTTGCGTTATGTCAATGGGGAAAATATAATTTTTCTGGGGAAAGCCACTATTTTGGCTACCGGAGGTCTTTCGCGTCTCTACAGTCGTTCCACCAATCCATACACAGCCACAGGCGATGGTATTGCCCTCGCGTGGCAGGCTGGTGCAAAAGTGGCTGACATGGAATTTATTCAGTTCCATCCTACCGCTTTAGATATTGCAGGACAAGAGGCTTATCTCATCAGCGAAGCTGTTCGGGGAGAAGGGGCCTACCTGTTAGACGTCAATGGGGTCCGATTCATGAAAGGTTTGCATCCTCTTGCAGAACTGGCTCCAAGAGATGTTGTTTCTTCTGCAATTTTCAACCGCATACAGGAAACCGGATCTAACGTTTTCCTCAGCTTACGACACCTTGACAGCAAGAGTATTCTTGAACGTTTCCATTCCATTTATAAACATCTCCTCGAATCAGGCGTGGATATGACCCGCGACCTCATTCCGGTGGCTCCTGCCGCTCATTACATGATGGGAGGAATCAGGACTGATTGCTGGGGGCAAACAAACATTGCCCGTCTTTTTGCTTGCGGAGAAGTCGCTTCCACCGGGGTAATGGGAGCAAACCGGCTCGCAAGCAACTCTTTGCTCGAATGTCTCGTCTACGGTAAGAGAGCTATTGAAAAAGCACGTCTGTTGAATGAAGGATTGTCTTTGCAAACCACTCCGGAAGAAATAAAACTTTATCCGGAATCGGAGAATGAATTTTTGGAAGTCAAAAATGAATTAGCCAAGATTATGACTACTTATGTAGGAATTATACGAAATGAACAAGGAATGGAAACTGCCTTTGCAGAAATTGAAGCAATTGCAAAGCATTACAGTCATTCAGGAAGAGATTATAATTATCATAAGATCATAAATCATACCGATCTGTGCAGGATTATCACTACTTCCGCTCTCGAAAGGAAAGAGAGCCGGGGAGGTCATGTAAGATCAGATTATCCGGCAGATAGCGCTGATCAGTTGCATCATCTGATCCAGGAAAGAGGCAAGGATATCACAACGGAAAGAGTTCGGTGTTAATATTCAATGATCTAAGACAAACTTCATTCGGAAGAAATAGGTTTTTGCCAGGGGATAGCAGTCTGTTTTTCAGATCCGGAACATTTTATTATAAAAGCAAAGCAAAAGATGAAAGGATTCAGATTAGAAGATGTAAAGCCTTTAATAGAATTTGCATTTAAGGAAGATATCGGGGAAGGTGATATAACAACCAATTCTATCGTACCCGATGACTTAATTACAAAAGCCTCTATGAAGGCCAAATCATCCGGAGTAATTGCCGGATTAGGCATTGCTGAATATGTCTTTCGGCTTCTTGATAAGGATATTGTGTGGAAACCATTGGTGAATGATGGTGATTACGTTGAAAAAGGCCAGATTATTTTAGAAATCAAAGGTTCTTATCGTGCGCTCCTGACCGGAGAAAGGACCGCTCTTAATTTCTTACAGCGGATGAGCGGAATAGCAACTGCTACGGCAAAATATGTAGAGGCTGTAAAAAATTATGACACCGAAATTCTCGATACCCGAAAAACAGTTCCGGGGCTCAGGCTTCTGGATAAATATGCTGTCAAGATGGGAGGCGGTACCAATCACCGTATAGGCCTTTACGATATGGTTTTGATAAAAGACAACCATATAAAAGTAGCCGGAGGCATCAAAAATGCCGTTGCGCAGGTCCGAAAAAGTGCAGGGGACAACATTAAGATTGAAGTTGAAACGACCAATCTTTCTGAAGTTCGGGAAGCTCTTGAAATGAAGGTTGATATGATCATGCTTGATAACATGACCAATCAATTGATGTCAGAAGCAGTGAAAATGATCAACAGGAAAGCTAAGGTCGAGGCTTCAGGGAATATGACCCTTGAAAGGATCAGGGAAGTGGCCGAAACCGGAGTTGATTTTATCTCCATTGGAGCACTGACGCATTCGGTGAAAGCAATGGATATAAGTATGAATATTGATAATGAAGGATGAAATATATTTTCTAATCCCCGTAAAAAGAGAGGCAGTGTAATTTCTATCTGCAATTACTTGTATTTAATAATGAAATAGAGCGGAATGATTTATGAACCTTGTGATTGACATAGGGAACACACAGGTTAAGTTTGCGGTTTTTTCGAATAAAAAGATATTGAAAACCATTATTGAGGACGAACTGAATCCTGCCGTTGTGGATAGACTAAAAAAAGAATATCCGGATTTGAAGCAGGCAATTTCTTGTTCCGTGGGTAATACGGATAAGAATATAGGAGATATGCTCAAAAATAAATTTGATCTTTTTATCGAAATGGGACCTCAGACACCTATTCCCATTGAAAATCTTTATGAGACAAAGGAAACATTGGGTCCGGACAGAATTGCCGCTGCTGTTGGAGCAAACAGTTTATTTCCCAGTTCTAATTTGCTGGTAATTGATGCAGGTACTGCCATCACATACGATCTGGTTGATGAAAATAACCGTTACCTGGGAGGTAATATTTCTCCGGGTCTGGAAATTCGTTTTAAAGCATTGCATGAGTTCACAAAAAAATTACCCTTGATAGAAAGGGCTGACGATTTTCCCATTATTGGTAAAACTACGGAAGAAGCTATCCGTTCAGGGGTTCAATCAGGGATCATTTCAGAAATGGATGCTATGATTGAAAAAATTAAAGATAGATGGATCGATTGCAAGACAATTCTTACCGGTGGTGATTGTTTCTTTTTTGATGAGAAATTAAAAAACACCATCTTTGTAATGTTTGAACTAACACTTTTAGGGTTAAACCGAATTATTGAATACAATGCTGAAAAAAAATAAAGTACTTCTTTTGTCAGGTTTACTCCTGATGCTACCAGTTCTGCTAAAAGCTCAAACGAGCAGCAGTTCAAGCACCAGTTCCCCATATTCACGTTATGGAGTTGGAACACTGAGTAGTTACAGCCTCGGAAGAAGTGAAGCTATGGGTGGAATAGGAATAGGATTGCGATATCCCTTCCAGATCAATACGGGAAACCCTGCTTCATACACCTCTTTAGATTCTTTAAGTTTTCTGATGGAATTCGGAGCAAGTTCGAGACATACGGAATACGAGTCAGGATTATCCAAAAATGGCTCCAATAACGTCAATTTCGATAACCTGACTTTTTCCTTCCCGATAAAAAAATGGTGGGGAACAGCTTTCGGAGTTATGCCTTATTCCCATAAAGGTTATGACGTCGGTCTTAGCAATACAACCAGTAACATAGATAATATAGCGACTTTCACCGGATCAGGAAGTTTATCAAAAGTATTTTGGGGGAATGGATTCAAATTAAACAAAAATTTGTCTGTCGGCTTCAATGCCTGGTATATGTTTGGTACTCTCACAGATCAAATCTACATCTATTTCCCCAATGATGCGAATGCTTACGATTACCTGAATTCCAAAAGTTTAAATGTTCACAACTTTGGACTATCAACCGGTGTTCAATATCATTTTAAAACAAAGAATAAAAATACCTGGACCATAGGTGCTGTATTTGAGCCAAAGCAAAATCTTGGGATGACCTATTCCATTCATGAGGAGACAAGCCTCTTCAGGGGATCCAGCACCCAAACAGCAATTACAAAGCAATTAAGGGACACAACATTTTCAGATCATAAAATAACACTTCCGTTAAGTTTTGGCTTAGGTTTTTCTTATTCATTCAAGGACCGTGTAATCATTGGAGCTGATTATTATTATCAGAAATGGGATCAGGCCGCAAACGAAAATTATTTCCTCGAACAGGCGGATGAAAATAATTTATCACAGACTACCCCGTCAGGTTCACTTCTATCCAACAGGTCAAGGTATTCTGCCGGTGTGGAATGGACTCCTGACGAAAATTCCATTACCAGTCATTGGAAAAGATCCAGTTTTAGAGGAGGTTTATTTTATGACAAGAGTTATCTTTACCTAAATAACAAACAGATAGATGGTTATGGGTTTACTCTTGGTATTGCACTCCCCTTCCCCAGACAACGCTCAACCTTCAATTTATCATCGGAAATCGGGCACCTTGGAAGCAAGGAGAATAACCTTCTGAGAGAAAATTACGTAAAGTTTACTCTTCACATCTTGTTGTATGACAGATGGTTTGTGAAAAGAAAATTCGAATAAGAAAAACGAAGTAGTTATGAGAACCCTGTTGATTTCTTTTTTGACTTTAATATTGATAGCATTCACATTGGATGGATTCAGCAAACCAAGGATCATCAAAGGAACAGTCTATGCCAAAAATGGTAAAGAAGCCCGGGGAGTAATTGTAACAGCTGATAAATCCAGCGATAAATATTACACCAGTTTTGACGGTGCTTACGAAATAAAGGCAAAAACAAATTCAAAGTGGCTGAAATTTAAATTCCCTGATGAAGAAGTAAAATTTGATATTGAAGGGATCGAACGGGATGTAATCGACTTTAGATTCCCGGCTCAAATGAAAAAGAGTGAAACAGCTCTTCAGCAGAAGAAGTGAGAACAGAATTTAAGAAGATATAGAAGTAAGAGATAATTGATGAAGGTCCGGAATTTCTTTTCTTGTCTGAAAGAATTGATTCAAATCAGATTCTTTCCATTATTATATATAAGTGGATTTTTCGTGCTTATTTTTTCCTGCCAGTCAAAAGTCAGCACCGATATTCCTTCCGAGCTAATAGAGAAGAAAGCGATTCCCCAGCTGGATTACGTAAATTTCGAAACCACCTATAATGATTCCGGGGTAATAAGATATCATCTTACTACGCCAAGATTATTGCGTTTCCCTGAACAGAGACCTGCACAGGGGAATCCCCGAAAAGAAGCATATCTTGAATTTCCGGAGGGTTTTCACCTTCAGAAATACGATCAGAATAAAAGGATTGAATCAGAGATATCCGCCAATTACGGAAAGCAATATATAGATCAGGATCTTTGGTACGCCAGCGGTAATGTAGTCCTGATCAATATCAAGGGGGATACCCTTCGGACCGAAGAATTAAACTACGATCGTAAAAAAGATTTAATTTATACTGATAAATTTGTAAGTATCAAGAAAGGGGATCGCTACATTACCGGATACGGCGGTAAATCGGATGCCCAGATGACTCACTGGACGTTCATTAAAACAAAGGGTCATGTTTATGTAGAAGATCAATAAATAACACGTAAGTATGATGAGTTCAATTCCTGTGATCCTGATTTCGCTTCTTGCATCAACCTTCTTTTCAGGCATGGAAATCGCTTTTGTCTCCTCCGACAAACTGCGGATCGAACTCGATAAAACAAAAAACATTTTCAATACCGGATTTATAGGGAGATTAATTAAAAATCCAGGTCAATTCACCGCAACTATGCTGGTTGGTAACATCCTGGCATTAATCATTTTCAGTATTGCTTCATTCAGGTTATTTTATCCTGTTTTATCGGGTATTCCTGGTTTGTTTCTTCCAATCTTTATTCAGGTAATTGTTTTAACGGTCGCTCTTTTGATTATGGGTTATTTGCTGCCTAAAGCAATTTTCAATATTAATCCCAACCGTATATTTAATTTTCTTTCCATCCCAGCCTCCTTCTTCTTTTATCTTTTTTATCCTCTTACGTGGCTTTGTTTGGCAGTTTCTCAGTTCCTGTCAAAAAAATGGTATCGTGGCAGAGGAATTCAACCGGATAAAAACAAAATCTTCGGAAAAATAGATCAGGACATTTTTACCCGTGAAAGCGAACATCCGGCAGGTGAGTTGTATCACGAACTTGAAAGTGAAATAAAACTGTTTAAAAATGCCCTCGAATTTTCAAATGTAAGGGTCCGTGATTGCATGATTCAAAGACCTGACATGGAAATCATGGAGGATACCTCTGACATCGAACAGCTTCGGCAGAAATTTGTCGAAACAGGCTTCTCGAAAATCCTTATCTACAAAGAACACATCGATAATATCATTGGATATGTCCATTCATTCGATTTATTCAATCACCCGGCAAATATTGAGTCCTGTTTAAGGGAAATTACATTTATTCCTGAAACAGTGGAGGCAAAAAAATTGCTTTCTAAATTGCTGAAAGAGCACAAAAGTGTGGCTGTCGTAGTGGATGAATTTGGCGGAACAGCGGGCATGATCACTACCGAAGACATTTTGGAGGAAATTTTTGGTGAGATAGAAGACGAGCACGATAAGCCAGAAATTGTATCCAAAAAAATTGATGAAAACCGGTATGTCTTCTCGGGAAGATTGGAAATAGAAACCATCAATGAAATGTATGACCTTAATTTACTGACCGGTAGCTCCTATGAAACAATAGCGGGCTACATTTTATTTCACCATCCCAGCTTCCCAAAAAACAACGCAATCCTGCAAATCGGCAAATACGAATTCAGAATTTTAAGGAGTTCAAGGACCAGCATCGACCTGGTAGAAATGAGGATATTGGAAAAATGATAAAATAGCTAAGGTTTACAACCTTAAAAATATTATCTTCGTACCCTCGTAAACTTTAACGTTTTAATAAAGTACAAAATATCGATGGCAACATTACAGACGATCAGAAACCGCGCAGGAATTGCGATAGCGATCTTTATCGGTGTAGCCCTTGCGGCGTTTATACTTGGTGACGCTTTCAAATCAGGAAGCTCCATCATGAGGGGAAAGCAAATGGAATTAGCTGAAATTGCTGGTAACACAGTCAGTTATCCGGAGTTTCAGAAGAAGGTGGATGAGCTTTCCGAGATTTACAAGATGAATTCAGGTAAGACTTCAGTCGATGCCAATACCTTGGAACAAATCAGGGAACAGACCTGGCAGGTTATGGTGCGCAACCTCACGATGAAGGAATTATATAAAAAACTTGGGATTGCAGTAAGCCCTAACGAACTCTTCGACCTGGTACAAGGGAAAAATCCCCATCCGATCATTCAGAGTCTTTTCAGAGATCCCAATACGGGTGTCATTAATAAAGCAGCCCTGATGCAGTTTCTGAAATATCAGCAATCCAACTCTGCCGGAAAAGAACATGCCTACTGGTTGTTCATCGAAAATCAGATCGTTGAAGAACGTTCCTTCGAAAAATACAACGACCTATTAAGCAAGGGTCTTTATGTTACCAACGAGGAGGCAAAAGATGAATTGCAGGGAAGCAACCGCCAGGTAAACATCCAGTTTGTATCCAAACTCTACGCTTCCATTCCTGATAACGATATTAAAGTATCCGACAGTGAATTGCAGGACTATTACAATAAGCATAAGGATAACTACAAACAGGGTGATGCAAGGAAAATTGAATACGTTAGCTTTCCTGTCGTACCTTCCAAGTCAGATGAAGACAAGCTGATCAAATGGATCAACGACATTAAAACTGAATTTGCCTCTGTTACAGATCAGGCTGCTTATATTAATATCAATTCCGACAAACCTTTTGATCCTTCTTTTTATAAAAAGGAAGAATTATCTCCTGAATTAGGTGAATTTGCTTTCAGTCATAATGTAGGTGATATTTTCGGACCTTACAAAGAAAAAGATACCTGGAAACTGGCAAAAATCCTGAAATTTGAAGACCTGCCCGATTCTGTTGAAGCAAGACATATCCTGATCAAGGTAAATTCAGCTCAGGAAGCCCAGAAAGCTTCAAGAACCATCGACAGCCTGAAAATGTTGATCTTGAAAGGAGTTAAATTTGAAGATGTTGCCCGCGCCAACTCTCAGGATCCGGGTTCTGCCAATAATGGAGGAAATCTTGGATGGTTCCGCCGCGGTATGATGGTAAAATCATTTGAAGATGCCGCATTCTTTGGTAAAGTCAACGATTTGCAGATTGTCAACAGCCAGCTTGGAATTCATCTTTTGCAGGTTACTAACCGTGGCAAGGTGGCTCCGAATGTACAATTGGGCATTATCATGCGTGCCGTTTCCCCGAGCAGCCAAACTTATCAGGCTATTTACACACAGGCGTCCAAATTTGTCAGCAACAATCCTGATGAGAAAAAATTCAACGAACTTGTAAAAAAACAGGGCCTCGATAAAAAATCAGCAGTACTTCATGAAAATGATAAAGACGTAGCCGGAATCGACAATTCGCGTGTATTGATCAGAGCGGCCTTTAAAGGCAACCTCGGATCAATGGTCATGGGAACCGAAGGCTCTCCAATATTTGAAATGGGCGACCAGTTTATTGTGGCTGTTTTAACCGGAATCCAGAAAGCAGGCATTGCACCTTTCAACAGCATCAAAAGTAATATTGAACTGGCTGTTAAAAAGGAAAAGAAAGCACAGCAGTTGATTGAAAAAATGTCAGGTACCAACGACCTTGGCGCCCTCGCCAGCAAGATGGGTTCAACCGTTAATGAAGCTAATGATATTAACTTTGATTCTTATTCCATTCCTGGTGCAGGAAGCGAGCCTGCTATTGCCGGAGCAGCTTCCGTATTGCAGGTTAATCAGATTTCCAAGCCTGTACAGGGGAATAACGGGGTTTATGTTGTAAAGGTAACCGCTGAAAAAACCAATAGTCAGGTGGATCTTCCATCTGAAAAGTTCAAACTTGCCGCCACAATGAATTACAGAGCTAACTCAGAAGCTTTCGAAGCTCTCCGCGAATACGCTAAGATCGTCGATAAAAGAGGTAAGTTCTATTAATAATATTTCACTTTAAATCGTAAAAAGAGCTGATCTGCTAAAGGACCAGCTCTTTTTTTGTCTTTGAATAAGACTATAGACTTTAGGAAAAGGAAGGGCTATTCGTTCTCATTGGGGGATAGGAAACAATGTGCACTGGTTGCTGGATGTGGTCTTTAAACGAGTACAGCTTATTGAAAAAGAAAGATTATTCTGCCATAAACTTCAATATGATTGCCGAAATAGCCCTGACCCTGCTCGAAAAAAAAATCAACCCTTAATGCATCAAAAAAGAGGAAGAGACTCTTTGTTGCTCTAAAGGATGATTAATGGTAAAAAGTACTCAATATTTAAAAGCGATTCCCTTGGCTATCTATGGCTTTTTATTTAATCAGGTTATGTATTGCCTTCATAAGCACGCCTTCAACTTCGGGCGCTACAAATGAGGAAGCTTGTTCCGTTTCATAGCCACCCTGTTCATATGAGATAGTTGTACCAACATAACCGGGGCCACAGTCACCGTAAGCTGCCATGGCAACAAACAAGTCCTTCCTCATGGCTTTAGCTGCAAGCTGGTATTCTACAAATAGTTCTCCAGGCAAGTGCAGTATGCGGGCACGACCTAAAGACAGGCAAGTTACATCAATCCGTTTCCCTGCCTGACACCGTTGTAACCAAGCAATTTGTTGAGCGTTTTCACTATTTATTGGTACAGTGTGTGAATTTACATCGGTCATTAGTTTTCTCAGGTATTTTGCTGGTGGTAAAGCTACTGGTTCAACAGTCCATGTGACTTTGTCGGCAGTGATTGGTTCACGGACGGTTTTTTCCCATGCTCTTTTCATGCCATCAGCAAGACGTTCTGCAAGTTTCAGACGGTTTTCGTGTGAACCATCGTTATATTTACCGGCACCAATATTTCCACCGGCGCCATCAAAATGAATATGAAGTGCATCAGGCACGGCTAGTTGCCTCAAAAAACGGGCAATGCCTGGAAAATCGGGATTTGGTATACAAGTACGATAATAGCTCTGCGGATGAGTTGCATAATAGCTTAATACTGCAATTGGTTTGTCAGAATTCCAAAAACTTACCATCGATAACATGGGATCGATAAGTCCTTCAGGCGCTGCACGCAATGCACTATCTGGAGTAGCTGTATAACGTGTTGCTCTTATTTTATTATCGTTACCCATTATGCGACGATTTGAAGCCACCTGATACACCTCAGCCTCACCAAGACCAATGTGAGTAACAGGTTGAGCATGATTGAGCGAATTTCGGACTGAAGCCTCAAGACGACCAATTACTTCACGTTGAAAACTGCTTTCGAAACATTTCGGATTCAGACCTACCCTCTTCAGTATCTCTTCCACGGTGAAGTCGCACCATGGAGCATCATGTTGATGAACAGTATTTACAGCTACACGTTCAGGAATTGTTCCTGCAGCATCAGCAAGAGCTTGCCTAAATGCGTCATATCCTTCATTGGATATACAGAGCCAGTCAATGGAGCACATTACAATCGGCTTTCCGGCACCCAAGAGAACTATACCTCTAGCTCGTAATTCCAGGTCCCAGGTGTTTATTACGGAATCGTAAGCTATTTTATTCCCGATCGGAGGAGTGGCGTTAACATCAAATGTCGACAACCTAAGACCCGACATCTTAGGGTCTGGTAAAGAATTGACATTTGTGCTTTGATTACTGCCTGCAACTGAAGAAGTTTTTTTATTAGTCGCTTGTCTGGCTACAAGGTTGCAGCTCAGCACAAGCATGCCTAGCGACAGGATTGGAATAATTAGAGTTTGTGTTTTCATTAGTTATTAATTGTTAGAACATTGTGCAGTTTGAAATTTCAAACTGCACAATGAGGTTATTCCATTCTTATTCAATGTTTTCAAGCGGAGCGACTCTATTATTGTCTCCTACATATCCAATATTTTGATTTATTACTGCCCCGGTATTTGCCGTGATCACATTATCAGGTATGGGCCAGAGAGTATTATATGGAGCCCATGTTGCAGTACTACCCTCTTGCACGAGTGGCGGCACATGTGCAAAAAAGTTATTAACTTTTATAATTCTCTTTTGGCACCAATTATTCAGGTGAAATGTTTCTAAACTATAACCATCTCTGTTTAATTTAGCCAGGATAAATGAGGCTCTTACAAGTTCATTATGCCTTGGTTCCTCAATAAACAGTTCACGGGCGCGTTCATCAAAAATAAAATCAAGAGTAACTTCTCCACTAGTGATCGGTAATGCATTTGCACGTTGCCGGACCACATTTATGTCGTTTGCTGCAAGGTCAAGCTGCCCTTTCCAATAATATGCTTCAGCTCTTATAAGATATGTTTCTGCCAAACGGAATACATACCAATCACCATTACCGCCATAAGGCCTTGCAGTTGGATTAAGTTCAGGTACATATGTTTTATAGATAGGCATAGCAAAATATATCCATGAACTATCAATTGGATCCGCCAAATATTTAATCTGAATTGGTTTGCCATAATCAACAGAAGCCGGATTATTATAAACTATTTCGTTTTTATCAACCCAATTAGTATCTGCTCTTCTTAAGTCGGGAGTGTCCTTCCATGTATTACCTTTATAAGCCCAAACATCATAAGCATAGTAATTGGTCATCTGAGAATCTGGATTACCTCTTCCAAGTATCTGATACTGAGCACCCTGATCAAGTGTTCCGTGTTTACCCTGACTATCTTTAGCATAAGAATGAAACCATGAACAATTATAATGACGCATGGCCCAAGTGCCTGTACTCTTTGCTGCAGCAGGATCTGGATACCGATCGACGATGGCTAAAATGGTTTCTTTGTTCGCTGAAATATTTTTATTCTCCACACGATGAAGATCCCACATAATATTATAACCGGGATTGTTTGCAACGGAACCGAATCGGGTTTTCATTAAGGTATATGGTCCCTCAATAACACTTGTTGATGCCGCTATTGCCTTGTCAAACTCGCAATTAGCAAGGCAAATTTTCGCCAGGAGATGGTTCCCGGCGCCTTTTGTAGGTGCTCCGGCAACTGCCGTTTCTGGGAGCCATTGTACTGCATATTCCATATCGGATTGAATCTTTTTAAGTATAGCCCATCTGCTATAGGTATGATAGTCAAGTTTTACATCTGTTACTTCCTTACCAACCCAAGGCACATCACCCCACGAATTCACTAACCGGTAATACCAGTAAGAACGGTGCCAATATGCTTCCGCCAATAAGTAATTTCTATCATTTTTGTTTTCCCATTTTATATTATCAATCCTTGAAATCAACACATTGGCATCTTTTATGTACTTATAAATATTTATAAATGAAGTAGTAAAAAGATTAGAATTAGTCGGAACCATCTTAATGGTTAAATCTAACTCACCTTCCATAGCGCCTTCATCAGAAGCCTGAGTCTCAGGAAGAATTTGTTGCTCTTGACCAGTAAATTCAGTAACAAGATTTTTTCTCATTGTTACCAATAATGATTCGAAACCTGCTTTATTGGTATAAAGGTTATCCGGAGAAAAGAAGGAAAGCGGAGTGGGTTTCAATAGGTCGTTTTCTGAGCATGAAATGTAGAATAGAAAACTTATGGTAATAATCAGAGGTATTATTCTTTTCAGTTTCATATTGTTAAAGATTTTCATTCTATTTAAATTATAATGATAAGTTTATTCCCAAAGTATAGGTCTTAGGCATTGGCGTATTTCCCGATTCAGGGTCGTAGCCGGGCCATTTGGTGAAAACACAAAGATTCCGGACGGAAGCAAAAATCCGCATGTTGTTAATTTTAATTCGTTTAGACAAAGCTGCAGGTAGAGAATAAGCCAGAGAAACATCCTGAATTCTCACAAACGAAGCAGGTTTATATATTGCAATCCCCCCACCAAAAGCATTATAAAGAGCTCCGAGTGCTGGCCATTCAGAATTATTATTAGTAGGTGTCCAATATGGACGTTGAAATGTATTTAATCTATCGAACATTGAAGTATTCTCCGTAATATAAGGGTCTCGCCCTATTTGTCCAAGGTCGGCACGAATAAAAATTGATGCTGTAAAGTTTGTCAGAAAATCAAATTCATTTTTTAACCCGAGACGATATCGTGGCCGTTCATAGCCGATAAACATTTTGTCCCCTGTTGATGTATAATTACCACTCCCGTCCACATCAAGAGCTTTAACATCACCGGGTTTTTGTTTATAAACAGCAGCTTCTGCCGCTTCATTTAACTGCCAAATGCCTGTAGTTTTATAATTCCATACTACGTCAATAGCTTGTCCGGGAAACCATCCGTTTGAATAATCCGGAACTTCTCCTGTTATTTCTTTACCCGATAATGTATAAGTACCAATATCCCCAAATAGTTTTTTGATTTTATTTCTGTTAAAAGAGAATACCAGGCTTGATCTCCAATTAAATTTTGACTCTTTAACATTTACCGTATTCAACGTCATTTCAAACCCATGGTTCCCCAGTTCTCCAAGATTTGCTGTAATACTTGAATAACCAGTAATTTCAGGAAGCTGGCGGTTCATTAGCAAGTCAGTAGTAGTCATATCGTAATAATCGACACTCATATCAATCCGATCCTTAAATAACCCGATATCCAAACCTGCGTTTATTGATTGGGTTCTTTCCCAACGTAGGCCAGGGTTACTTACCGAGTTGGTATATGTGCCCATAACAACCTTCGAACCATTATCATATAAATTGGAGCCTAATTGAGCCAACGCTGCATAAATCCCTATATCCCTGTTTCCATTGACACCCCAGGATAGCCTAAGTTTCATTCGGTTTATCAAATCTATTTTGAAGAAATTTTCATCAGATATTCTCCAGGCCAACGCAACAGCCGGGAAGATGGCTGTGGGATTTTGTAACCCAAATGCAGAATAACCATCTCTTCTAACTGATGTGGTTAATAAATATTTCCCTAACAATGTATAATTCAGCCTGGCCATTAATGCATTACCTCCTGATTGAGTATCATTGCTGGTTTCATTGGGCACTGTACCAAATTGCATTCCATGAAATCCAAGAGCATCATTAGGTACATAAGTCTGATTTGAATATTGGGAGGTATAGCTCCGGTCCTGTTCCGCATTATACAGTAACGTTAAATCAAATTTATTTATTCCGATTTCTTTATTCCATTTTAGTATGTTATCCACCATCCATTCGGATTCTGAGTAATCTTGTCTTGTTCCATATCCTCCTTGATAAGTACTTGCACCAGTTAAGGTATTTGTATCCCAAAAATTATAATCTTTGGCGTTCGAAATGCGTGACTGAAATGAGACTCTGTAATCAAATCCAAAGGGAAGTTTAAATTCAGCATACATTGAAGCGAACAAGTTACCTAATTTATATAGTCGGTTTTGACCATAGTAATTCAGGAGAGGATTCACGGCGCTAGCATAATCATTTGGATACCATTTGACGGTACCATCGTCGTTAAACATTTTAGAATAAGGACTCATACATTCTAAGCTATTTAGCCTGAATAATTCATACCGCTCTAAGACAGTTCCTCTTTTCTACATAAAACTGAACTGTGGATAAGAATCTGTCGTTTTGTCGAACTTATGTCGTCATTAAGATGTTCTCAATAGCCGTTTATGAGTGTTCTTGAAGACCTAAATTATACCCGAATTTGGTTTATGGGCATGAAGAGTCTCATGCCTTGCCTAGGCATGTCTAAGAAATCGTATTGTCAGGTGGCGTTAAGCAGTCAGCCTTTCCAAGGCGACGGTCAGTTCTTCGAGATGCCGGTGGTGTGGTGTAAAACTAACGTGTACGAATGTCTTCTTTTCCACAACATATACAGCGCTGAGCATGATGCGTTTTATAAAGCTGTCCATTGTGAAGTTCTCTATGGCAGTGCCATTGAAGAGCTTATGTTTCATCGTGTTGGCGACGACAAAAGCCGCGGCATAGAGGAAGAGGCGGAAATAGTTGGCCCGGTATGAGTTGCATGACATACGGTCTGCCTTGAAATACTTGACGTCTTTTATCCAAAGTTCCATCTCACCGCGTTTGCAATATCTTTTGTAGATGGTTTCGGGTGAATTGTTCCTGTTCTTCGTGACAACGAACCGTATATTGGTCCCCTTGGTGCTTACCTCGATCTTGGCTATGACGCGCTGCTCATGTTTCCAACTCTGTGCCTTGTAGTCCAGCTTGACATACCGACGTATCACAACATTGTCTTTACTGTCAGAGCCATGGAGCTTCTCCAAAGCCTTCTTGAAATCATTCTCGGCACGTCTTCTTGGCTTGTCCACCATATCCAGAAGCTTTGTGTTGCCGCTCAGTCCCGTAAGATAGCGTACATACCATTTGCTCCATGCCCAGTCCATGAACTCATGGGAGCAAAAATGGCTGTCGCCACGAAGCTCAATGACAGTGTTTGGCCAGCACTCATGAAGGTACTCGACGACCCGGCGGAGAATGCGCGACACATTCAGGGACTTGTTGCGTCTTCCCGGACGGAGCATGGGAAGTATCAGCTTCTTGCTCACTCCGTCAAAGATAAGCAGCGGCATATAGCAATACTCATTGTAGTAGGCGTTGAACAATGTCAGTTGCTGGGCGCCGTAAGTATTGGCGTTCGTATCATCGGCATCAAGTATCACATGGCGGGGCGGCTTGGAGAAGGACTTGACATACTGCTCTACGAACAGCTTTCCAATTTTGTACAGTGTCTTGCTGTCGACATTGTTCTCCAGACGTGTCATCGTTGCTTGGGAGCAGAGATCCTCTTCTGACGGGCGACGTCCTACTGATATTTTCAATGCACTGTCACCGCGGAGTCGGTCACAATCATTGGCATCCTCATAACCGCAGAGAATCTGATTTACACGCTGGCAGACCATTTCCTCATATGAATGACGAACAAGACATTGTGTCCTGTCATCGGGGATCAGACGGCCCATCTTGGAAGGAAGAGTGTCTTTCGAGGAGCGAGCAAGCAGCAAACCGCCATTGGAGGATATGTCCGGAGCATTGAAGTCAACCTTGATTTTCTTGCCAAAAACAGGTTCTGGAAAAGAAAATAATGTTTTCTGTTGCTCAACTGAATTATTTGTTGTATTTTTGCACATAGAAGCTGTATGTATTAATTTGATTTTGAATACTTTAAAGTTAATACTTTTTCTTGAATTACACAAGAAATACAGCTTCTTTTTTTGTTAATATGAATTATTCAGGTTAGATTAGCTGGTACTGAACTTTGATCCTTTAAAGCATATTGAGAATTTATCCCAACCTTTAGCCAATCAGTAACATCAAAGTCGAAATTTAACCTTGAACGTATAGCAGAGAATTTATCACCAACAGTAATTCCAACATTATTAACATATCCAATAGACCAATAATATTTTACATTTTTGGTTCCTCCACCGATACTTAGATCATAGTCCTGTTGAATTCCTTTTTGAAAAACCTGATCCATCCAGTTTATACTTTTCCCAGCTGAAAGCATCTCAATTTCGGTCGGGAAAAGATTAAGCCGGTTTGTCCATTCCGCTGAATTATCTGCTGCAGGATTTGCACTTGCATTACGCCACATATCAAGGGTTACACCTTGAGGGAGATCATTGGGGTTATTCCAATAGTAATCAGGCAGAGGATAATGTTTGGTTCTGAAAAAATCTCTACTGAAATTAAGATAATCTACACCTTGATAGGGATGGAAATTCTTGTTTGTAATTTCAGAGATCCCTGTTTTAGTAGTAAAATTAATAGTAGGTTTCCCAATCTCACCTTTGTTTGTAGTAATTAAAATGACACCTGAAGCTGCCTTAGATCCAAAAACAGCGGCAGAACTTGCATCTTTTAAAATATCAACCGATTTAATATCACTTGGATTTATGTCACTGAGACCTCCGTTGAAAATTACACCATCAAGTACTATAAGCGGATTGGTACCGGCACTTAATGATGTCGGACCTCTGACTTCAAGTGAACTACCCCCGGCTGCGGAGGTATTCTGATTCGAATAAAATCCGGCTATCGTACCAGCAAAAGCCTCACTAATTTGTGTTATCGCTTGATTTTTTAATGCTTCCCCCTGCAGCCGTGCTACTGAACCTGTTAAATCAACTTTCTTGGCAGTTCCATATCCTATAACGACAACTTCATCCATGATGACTGACCCTTCTTTCATCGTTACATCCAGAATAGTTTGTCCCGAAAACAGGATCTCCTGGGTCTTCATTCCCACAAATGAGAACACTAATGTGGTATTTGCCGTAATATTTGTCAGAGCATATTTTCCATTCTCATCAGTAATGGCTCCATTAGCAGATCCTTTTACAGCTACAGTAACCCCGGGAAGGGGTGTCCCGGAAGAATCCGTCACTTTTCCCGAAACTAATTTTTGCTGTTGAATCTGTACTGAAAAATTTGCTTTCTCTTTGTCCATGAGGACAATCTGACGATCAAAGATTTCATAAGTGACCTTCGTCCCTTTAAAAAGTTCGTCCAGAAGATCTTCAACTGATTTGTTTTTAATATCGATACTGACCAATCGGTTTACATCAATGTTGTCATTCTTGTACAGAAAGGAAAATTCGCTTTGATCTTCAATTGTTTTCAGTACATCCCTGACGGAAGCATTTTGAAGCGAAAAGCTCAGTTTTGTTTGCTGGGAATACACACTTGCGCTTAAGTGCATAAGCCCTGCCAAAAGAAAAAATAAGGTTAGTTTCATAACACGTAACCATTTTTTGAGAGACCGATTAGGCCCCTCTTCATTAAACCACTTTTTTTTCATAAATTTGCAATTGTAAGGGTTAAACATATCCCATCCTAAGTGGGGTTTTTTATCCATTTATCATGTTACAGCTTGATATTTAAGGGGAAGTGTTACCGCACTTTCCCTTTTATTATCAAGGCTTTTGTATCAACACTCTGTTTCCTTTTATTTCATAGTCCATTTTTGTTGTTTTAGAGATTAATTGCAGCATTTCCCGGAGGCTTTCGGTTTTAATTGTCATCGTATACCGTTCTTTCGCATTGATTCCAGGATCTACAGTGATTCTTACATCATACCACCTTTCCATTTTCTTAATAACATCCTCGAAAGGGGCATCTTCAAACTTCAGAAGATTCTCTTTCCATGAAGTATAAAGTTCAGTGTTCACCCTTAGAGGATTCAGTGCGTTTGCATCTGGATTAAGTAAGACCTGTTCTCCGGGTTTTAATGTCACGCTCTGGCCTGTAACAGTATTAACAGCATTTACTGACCCTTCCTCCAGAGTGGTAGAAAACTCATTGTCATCAGGATAAGCGTAAACATCGAACCTTGTACCCAATACCTTTACCTGAAGTCGTCCGGCATTTACTACAAACGGGTGATGGGAATCTTTGGAAACATCAAAGTAAGCTTCCCCTTCAAGATACACGTTCCTTGTATTACGGCTGAACACAACCGGATACCTTAATTTTGTTCCTGAATTTAACCAGACTTTTGTTCCATCATACAAGGTGACCTGAGACCGTTGACCGTTTGGAACTTCAATCGTAGTATAAAGCTCAGATAATCCATTGTTTTGGTTTCTATTGATAAAATAAAGACTCAGTGAACCCAACATAAAAGCCAGGATAAAAACTGCTGCGTATTTCATTAAGGAAATAAAAATCCTTTTCTGAAAACCCGGCTGGCTGTTTATGGGGAAGGGAAACTCAGGAACTGCAACTTCGTCCGGATGATCGAGTCCTGTAACAACCCAAAGGGTTTTTAGCTGGTTGTATTGTTTACGGTTCTCAAGAGATGCCTCAATCCAATCCAGTATTTCGATTAACTCACTCTCTGATTTAATCTCTCCTTTGATGAAACTGAGTAGCTGTTCTTCGTTCATTGATAAATGTGATTTGAAATGTATAACCCAAACGATCCCATTTACCCTTATCGAAAAAAGAGAAATTTTTATTTTTGAAAGAGAAACAGGATATAAAACAATGGCAGGTATTCTTTTAAATCTTTCTTTAATGACCGGAGCGCTTTTGAAATCTGACCCTCGATTGTTTTGACACTGAGATTCAGTTCTTCAGCAATCTCCCTGTTTTTTTTATCTTCGAACCGGCTCATTTCGAAAATCCGGCGACAAGAGGGCGGCAGTTTCTCCATTGCCGCTTGTATTTGGACCTGAAGTTCTCTGAAGGTAAAATTGCTTGTGTCGAAATCAGACAAGGCTTTGAAATTAATATCCAATTGCCTGTATTTGATAAAGTTGTCGTATTTTTCCCTGGATTTTAGATGACCGATCGTCTTAAGCGATTTGTTCTTGGCAACAGTGAACAGCCATGCCTGAAGGTTGGTGTCGTCCAGTAATGTATGCCGTTTATCCCACAACTCGGTAAAGACATCCTGAACAATGTTTTTTGAAACTTCACAATCGGGAAGATACTGTTTGGCAAAATAATTTAAACGGGGGAAATAATATCGGTACACTTTCTCAAACGCTCCCTCGTTGCCTGTTCTGATCTCTTGCAATATTTCATCTGTTACAAAGTCCATGGTCAGGTTTTAAGTTATTTTGCTCCCTACTCTAATGATTCAGCCATAAAAGTAAAAGAAATATCTATTATCTATATATTTCTTATAGGATTTATTAACGGGGGGATTCATGAGAAGAAATACGAACTTTCCGAGCCCGGCTCCAAAGGATGCCAGTCACCGGTCATTTGAATATCTGACAAAAAACTATATAAATCCCTCCAAAAAAACAACCAATGATGAACACATTATTGTCGAGTAGGCAAGATTATTTCAGCCAAAGCCTCTCACAGAACCGTACATGACAGTCTCCCGTCATACGGCTCTTGTCATTCCAATCATTGTTTAAAACCATACCTCCAGTGTGCAAACAAATTAGGATGTACACTTTGGCAATTTCTCAGCCAATTGTACCCTATCTTAATGCTACTGATCTTGTACTTGTTTCGTACCCAAAGCATTAACCGATAGGTTAATCTTCGAAAAACCAATTGAAGAATCCTCTTTCTGAATTTGCCGTAATAATTGATCCAGCCCTGTATTTTGGAGTAAAGCCTATCGGCTATTTCCTCAATGGAACTGGTACTGTCATGGTGTATTTTCGTCCGTGTGATTAATACCACACTTGCAGTACCACCTAAATATCGATTGCCGCGTAGCCAGTAACCAGGTAACCGCTAAGTTCTGTCCTATCGCATAGGGAATCACAATAGTTTTGACAACAGGTTGAAATCTCAATACTTCATCAGTGGTTTACTCTCGTTCATCTCCATTTATCCATACCTGACCCATTTAATGGGCTTTCCCTTGGCCGTTCAACACCGTGGATTTTGGCCACAGCACCGCAAGGCGGTTTGTTGGCTTCTCCTGAAGCCGCCAACGAAGGTTCATTCCCTTTCAGAAACCCCTTCATCATTTATACAGCATGTTAAAGAACTTTCTTCATTTCTGAATTTGCCCCTTTTACATCAGGACACACTCCCTACCCTTAATTATGATTCCTCCAGCAAGCTGAATAAAGTAACCTGGGATTATTATTCAGGCATTTCCGGAGAACCTATCGATGCCAGCAAGATCATCCTGACGGTAATGACACAGATTTCGGGATTAGATTATAATAATAGGCTCTATGACTCGCCGAATTACGGTCCGGATGTAAAAGAAAATGTTCTTACCACTCCTATCAGCCTAAGCAGCATTGGCGTGGTGATGATGGCCTACAATGATATCTTCGGCAACAGCATGGTAATCGGGTACAATCACCAGTGATAATTTTAGGGGATTTAGATAACTAAATGCGGGGATTTCAATCTCAGATCATAGTAATAAAAAAGGAAGTGCTAAAAACTGCACTTCCTTTTTTTAATTCAATAAGACGATCGTTTTATCTTTCCTGTTCAGGCTTACAGTTTTATAGTAACACCAAGTTTACCGCCTGAGAATGCGTTTCCGCTGCCGAATTCGAGGTTGATTCCTATTTTGTTATTGATATAGTAACGTCCTCCGATCTGAGCGCCCAGCCCTAACCCGGAAGACTGGGATCCCTGGTAGTCGCTTGGGGAATTCCAGATATAAAATCCAAGATTTAATCCTGCATAAAAATCCCATCTCGAAGGAAGTCCCAGTATGTCATTTAAATGGTAATTTCCATTTCCGGCAATACCAATGATGGAGTGGTAATAACGGTCATTCAGATAGTGATCGGTGTAATAACGGTAGGATAACTCACCGCCGACCGTAATATCCTTGTAGACGCAGTAATCCAACCCTAAATAAAGGGGAACTCCCCAGGATGATGAACCAACGCCAACGTTCAGCTGTTTCTGGCCTTCAGTAATCGGGCCCTGGCCAAAGGCTAAGGCTCCCAAAAGGCATAATGCTAAAGTCAATACTTGTTTTCTCATTAATTTTGAATTTCTGTACGGTTAAATTAATTTCTGATTTGCTTTCCGATTACCTGCTTATTCAATCAGTCTTCTGATACTTTCTGCAGATAAATCATCAAACAAAATTTACAACAAAGATAAAATGATCATAATAATAATGAATGAATAAACAGCCAAGAAAATTCAATAAAACAGATTTTCCATTTCTTTTAAACCGATATAGAATGGTTTTACCCTACCAGAAATAAGTAAAAAAGCTGTATTCCGTAAGAAAAAGAAGCCTTTTTACAGTCTTTTTCCCAGTTCATGGTATAGTTTGAGACGTGGCATGCCACGTCTCTACGGGCCTTATTACGAAGATTGTACGGAGCAAATACAAAGGGATTCGGATCTGGATAAGGGCGTGAAGAATTGAGGGCGGTCAAGTTATTCGTTGATTCGGTTGTGGCGGAGGATCTGTCAAAAATTCAGGGGTCCATCACAAAGGGTATATTTTACAATTTTGTAGAAACACACAGCTGTAAAAAGAGACACACGACCATACAAAAAGAGACGCACGGCCGTGCGTCTCTACAGATTTTGCATATTGGACTACTTTTCTGTCAGCGATTCGGAGAATTCCATCAGGTAGGCTTTGATGAAGCCGTCGAGATCACCATCCATTACGGCCTGGACATTGGAGGATTCAAAGCCGGTGCGGACGTCCTTTACCAGTTTGTAGGGCTGCATGGTATAGGAACGGATCTGGGAGCCCCATTCGATTTTTTTCTTCGAGGCTTCGACCCTGGAGGCTTCCTCATTTCGCTTTTCAAGCTCCAGAGCATATAGCTGCGACTTCAAAAGCCGGATAGCATTTTCCTTGTTCTGAAGCTGGGAACGCGATTCGGTATTTTCAATAATAATGCCCGAAGGAGCATGCCTCAGGCGCACGCCTGTCTCAACCTTATTGACGTTCTGCCCGCCGGCACCTCCCGAACGAAAGGTATCCCAGGTAATATCAGCAGGGTTTATTTCGATGTTAATCGTATCGTCGATCAGGGGGGTTACATAGACCGAAGTGAAAGAAGTCTGTCTCTTGCCCTGTGCATTGAAGGGAGAAATCCTTACCAGGCGGTGCACCCCATTTTCACTTTTGAGGTAACCGTAGGCAAAATCGCCTTCGATCTCAAGGGTGACGCTTTTCACACCTACGTCCTCGCCCGGTACAAAGCTTGCCTCGCGAATGGAATACCCGTGTTTTTCAGCCCAGCGGAGATACATTCGCATCAGCATATCGGCCCAGTCGTTCGACTCGGTGCCTCCTGCCCCTGCATTGATCTTAAGAACAGCGCTCAACTTATCTTCTTCGCGACGCAGCATATTCTTCGTCTCAAGATTTTCTACCAAATCTTTGGTCTGATTGAATTGAACATCCAGTTCTTCTTCCGAGACTTCGCCATTTTCTCCGTATTCGAAAAGGACCTGCAGATCTTCTACTGCACCGTCAACTTCCTTGAAGGCATCTGTCCATTGTTTTATGGCACGGATGGCTTTCATCTGTTTTTCAGCCTCCTTAGGATTATCCCAGAAATCAGGAGCCTGGGTTTTTAATTCTTCTTCTTCTACTCTTATCAGTTTTGAATCGATGTCAAAGATACCTCCTTAACGCATCCCGGCGCTCAACAATATCCTTAAGCTGTTCTTTTAATAACATGATCTCTTTATTTTTGAATTTTTTTGAAATATTTCTGCAAAGGTAATAAAATTGCCACAGTGAATAGAAAAGCACTCTTTTACAATGAAATCAATCTTCTGGAGAGAATAACTCACCAGCAATACGAAAGGCCAGGTCATTTTCAAAACCCCTTCCATGGGCAAAGCTGATCAGCTTTGAGAACTTTTCCCTTTTACCGGATTCCTTAATCGTTTTGGCTTTCCCTTTAAGAAGCTTACGGAGTGTATCCTCGTATTCTTCAGCAGGTATTCCCTCAACGGCATCGCTGACGATCTCTTCGGGGATCTTCTTCATCCGGAGCATGGAGATTATTTTGAATTTGCCCCATTTATTCAAATGAAATTTATCGTGGACAAAATTAGCGGTATACCTTTTTTCATCGATAAACCGCTCTCTGACCAGCCAATTAATGGCTTTATCAGCATCACCGGATGAAAGCCCCCATTTGTTGAACAAAGCTCTTATTTCGGCTTCACATTTTTCGGACCGGCTACAAATAGCCGATGCCCTGGTGATTGCCTGCTGATAAGTCAGATCTGAATCCATGATGGAAATTAAGTAGTCTGATTTTCAAACATAGGCTGGAAAGCAGGTCTCCCAGCAGGTTTAACCCTGGTGATTCTCTTCTTAATCGCCTGTTCGATCACGATAGGGACCTTTTCTTCAATCACGTTGCTGGTATCCAGACCCAGTGATTTGACGTCATTAAGGCTGAAATTACGTATAACATTGTGAAGGCCCATAGTGAAAGCTTTTCTCGGAGGCAGGTTGTAGTCGTGCGTCATGATCCTGTCAAGATTGATGAAAAGAAAATCAGCCGGGATGGAATGTTTTTTCAGCGATTCATACTGGCTAACCATGCTAATCTCTCCGCTTCGGACAAGATCCTCCACCACTTCACGGAAATAAAGGTTGATTTTTCTTTCAATTTTAAATCCGAGACGGAAATCCACCCTGATGAGCACACCGGGTATAAGATGGTGAACCGCATACTCGAAGGTATCAGGGGTATCAAGGTTATCGATGTGAAGAAACCAATAAGTACTGGCCCTTTTAGGATGCTTGTTGAAGATGGAATACATGATCTTGGATTCGATCTGATCAACCCTGTTAGCATGAGAAATATAAACCAGATGGGTAGCGATCTTCGGGACAGAAGTATCCATACTTAGTTCCTTGAAAATGCCGGGATCCTTTTTGATATTGACAAAACTGATGTACTGGTTCTTAATTTTTCGTCCGAAGTACCATCCGTACATTACCATAAAGAACATCAAAGCCAGTACGATGGTGAGCCATCCTCCGTTTGAAAATTTATGCAGGTTGGCAAATAGGAAGGCACCTTCAATGGTAAGGAAAACAAGACAAAGCAGCCCAACAAGGATAGGGTTGATTTTCTTCTGACGCAAGTGAAAGGAAAGAAGAAGAGTGGTCATGATCATGGTGATGGTTATCGACAAACCATAGGCAGCTTCCATTTTTGAGGAGGCCCCGAAGTAAAACACCACGAAAGTACAGGCAACCCATAAGAACCAGTTTACGAAAGGAATATAAACCTGACCTTTTATGACAGTAGGATACAGGATTTTTATCTTAGGCCAGATATTCAATGAAACTGCTTCGCTGATCAGGGTATAAGATCCGCTGATTAATGCCTGGCTGGCTATGATTGCAGCTGCGGTAGCTATGATGATCCCCGGCAAAATGAACCATTGAGGCATAATCGCATAAAACGGGTTCATGCCCTGCAGATGATCCAGATGATTGATCAGGTAAGCTCCCTGACCAAAATAATTAACAACCAGGCTGGTCTTAACAAAAATCCAGGAAATACGGATGTTTTTAATTCCGCAGTGTCCAAGGTCGGAATACAGCGCTTCTGCTCCCGTTGTGCAAAGGAATACAGCTCCAAGCATTATTAAGGCACCCGGATATTCAACAAGGAAACGGATCGCCCAGGCAGGATTAAGGGCAGCGAGAACTCTCGGTTCATCGACCAGATGATTGGCACCGAGAATGCCCAGGGTGATAAACCATATAAACATGACAGGGCCGAAAACCCTTCCCATAAAGCTTGTTCCAAACTGCTGAAAGAAGAACAGTACAAATAAGATGGTCAGAACAACAGGAACGATGGATATATTCGGGTAAATAAGTCCCAGACCTTCAACGGAGGATGTAATGGTAATTGCAGGGGTAATGATACCATCAGCCAGGAGAGCACTACCCCCGATCATTGTTACAATGGCAATCCAGTTACTCTTTTCCTTGATAAGGGCAAAAAGAGCAAAAATACCTCCTTCCCCGTGGTTATCCGATCGCAGCGTAATGATAACATACTTAATAGTGGTCTGTACAGTTAACGTCCAGAAAATACAGGACAACGCACCATATATCAGTAATTCGCTGTTTACCTTTGCGCTGTTTATAATAGCGCTCATCACATATAACGGGCTTGTGCCGATATCGCCGTAGACGATACCCAGCGTGATAACCAGGCCTACTAAAGAGACATGTTTAATTCCGGTATGTTCCTTCTGCATATTGTTTTGAAGTCTCCCTTTCCAATTCTATTTACTCGTATTTTTTGAGCAAAAATAACTGCGAAAATAACTCTTTATTAATTATAAAAGCTATTTTTTATGGAATTCATCAAAATAAACATCTATTTGTTTTTGATGATTTCGCAGCCCATGTAAGGGATCAAAACTTCGGGAACAAGAATTCCTTCCGGTCTCTGATAATTTTCAAGGATAGCTGCCACGATTCTCGGCAAAGCAAGGGCACTGCCATTCAGGGTGTGAGCTATCTGAGGTTTTCCACCCTCTTCGCGGAATCTAAGTTTCAGACGGTTAGCCTGGAAAGATTCGAAATTTGAAACCGAAGAAACCTCCAGCCAGCGCTCCTGTGCACCAGACCATACCTCAAAATCATAAGTCAGAGCCGAAGTAAAGCTCATGTCTCCCCCGCACAACCTGACGATACGGAATGGAAGGCCGAGTTTAATAACCAGTGATTTTACGTAGGCTACCATCTCATCCAATGATTCATAGGATTTATCGGGATGAGCAATGCGGACGATTTCAACTTTATCGAACTGGTGAAGGCGGTTTAATCCGCGAACATCTTTACCATAGGAGCCAGCTTCCCTTCTGAAACAGGCTGAATAAGCACATGTCTTTATGGGCAAATCTTTGCCATCTACGATAACATCACGGAAAATATTAGTAACAGGCACTTCGGCTGTAGGGATCAGATAAAGGTCATCGAGATTGCAATGATACATCTGTCCTTCCTTGTCGGGCAACTGTCCTGTGCCATAAGCAGAAGCTTCATTCACCACATAAGGAGGCTGAACTTCCAGATATCCTTTTTCCCTTGCCTGATCCAGGAAGAAATTAATCAACGCACGCTGAAGTTTTGCACCCAAACCCTTGTAAACAGGGAAGCCGGCACCGGTAATCTTTACTCCCAACTCAAAATCGATCAAATCGTATTGAGCGGCGAGTTCCCAATGTGGCTTAGCTCCATCATGCAAGACCGGTTTTTCGCCGACCAGTTCAACAATTACGTTGTCTTCTGAAGTTTTTCCTTCCGGAACAATCGGAGCAGGCAGATTCGGCAACAACACCTGCAGCTGAGCCAATTCTTCGTCAATTGAAGTGAAAACGGACTCGAATTTCTTAATAGACTCTTTTAATTCAAGGGTTTTGGCTTTAGCCGCATCAGCTTCTGCTGTTTTTTTATCTTTGATCAGGAGACCTATCTCTTTGGAGATTTTATTCATCGACGCTTTCAGAGAATCAATCTCTATCTGGGTTTGATTTCGCCTTTCATAATTGGCAATTACCTTCCCCACCATCTCCCGGGCATCAAACTGTTTTACAGCAAGACGTTTTATCACAAATTCAGGATTTTCCTGGATGAATTTTAAACTTAGCATTCTTTTAGGTATTATTTCAAAGTTTAAAAGTAACTTTATTAATGTTTCAAGGTTTCAAATGTTTCAAAGTTTCAAGGTTACATGATTTCAGGGTTACATGATTTCAGGGTTTCGAAGGTCGCGACCTTCGAAACTTATGGAACATTGAAACATTGGAACGTTGAAACTTTTGAATGAACAAATGTACTAAATAAAAATCTCCTGCTCCATTACCTTGGTAATAAAACAGGAGACTCAAACTAATTCTTTTCAGAAATTATTCCGCTGACTTAAATGGCTCAACAGAAATGAAAGATTTATCATTTTTCTTTTTCTGGAATTGAACTGTACCATCAGTAAGGGCAAAAAGAGTATGATCCCTTCCCATCCCTACATTTTCACCGGGGTAATGGGTAGTACCTCTTTGACGTACAAGTATATTACCAGCCTTGGCTGCCTGTCCACCGAAAATCTTTACTCCTAATCGTTTGCTTTCTGATTCGCGGCCGTTCTTTGAACTACCAACTCCTTTTTTATGTGCCATGGCAAAATATTTTTAATGTTTTACGCTGTAACTTCGTTGATTTGAATTTGTGTCAGGAACTGACGATGTCCGTTTTTCTTACTGTAGCCTTTGCGTCGTTTCTTTTTGAAAACTATAACCTTTTCTCCTTTCAGATGTTTCAACACTGTTGCGGTTACTTTAGCACCTTCTACAACAGGTGTACCAACACTGACTGCACCATCGTTATCAACGAGCAGTACCTTGTCAAATTCAACGCCAGCTCCCTCTTCCTGAGGCAGACGGTGAACGTAAACTTTCTTGTCCTTTTCAACCTTGAACTGTTGTCCAGCGATCTCTACAATTGCGTACATTGTTACGTTTTTAATAATTTAGGTTCGGACGGCGTGAGATCTTTTAATCCCCTCTTAAAAAGCCGGCCTGAACATTTTGGAGTGCAAAAATATACATTCTAAATATTTCTGCAAAGGAAATTAAACTTTTTCTGATGTGCTGATGAGATGATTTGCTAATGTGCCGATGAGATGATGGGATGATTTAACGTTGCAGGGTCAGAGTCGTGAATCATCGCGCCATGTTTTACTGTGTTTAATGGGAATTTTATCATTTACCCAAAATAAACAGAACCGCAAAAAAGTAGTTCAATATCATCCCATCAGCGAAACTCCACTTCAGCACATCATCTCATCAGCACATCACCCCCCATCAAAGCTCCCTGATTTTAATATTACGGAACCAGATGGGATATCCATGATCCTGCAGGCCAATGTAACCGTCCTTGGAGATACCTTCGGTAAATCCGGGAAATGATTTAAATTTGCTCTTTGCTACCATTGCATCCCATTCAGGGGTCCATAAAGTATAAGAAACTACTTTAACTCCGTTCTGGATATGGGTAACCTGTCCATCCTTAACCCTGATGACAATATTATTCCACTGGCCGGCAGGTTTAACCGTCTTTGGATCAGCGGCAATCATATCGTAAAGCGATCCTGCAAGGTGGCTGGCAATTTTATTGTCGGTAGCGTCAACATTGTCAAGAATCTGAATTTCAGGAGCTGCGTAATAAATGGGTTTGCCAGGAACTTCACGAACGTTGAAGAAAATGCCTGAGTTACCCATTTTACCGGCATTCCAATCCACTGAAAGCTCGAAGTTTTTAAATTTCTTTGTTCCATATACAATATCCCCGTTCGAACCTTGTCCCGGCTTTTTGCCTTCAGCCGTAAATACTCTCATTGCCTGCTGATCAATCGTCCAGTTTTTAGGCATGGCGGTACTATTGCATTGCCTCCATCCATCAAAATTCTTACCGTTGAATAAAAGAACCCAACCTTCTTTCTTTTCCTTCTTGGTGAGCTGATTCATCTTTTGGGCAGAAACCTGTCCTGAAATCAACAGACTGAAAATCAATGAAATTCCAATTAAAACATTTCTTTTCATACTTCAATTTTTATGATGATATAATGTAATCTATTCTCGGCTTAACAGAAGAAGCAAATTAAATAATAATAAGTCAAATATTATTAACAAAAATAAGTTATTCTAAAAAATAATAATAGCTGTTTTTATTGAAACAGGGTTATCCTGTTTCAATCGAAACTGCCCGAAAAAGACAGGTGCCCGTGGTGGGTTTTTACTGATAATGGTCCGGTTCAACCTTTAATAGCAAACTCAAAATTATCCGGAATTGAAGAACAATAAGAATATGCTTTCTCCGGGGTTTATGTAAGGTTAATATAAGGTTTGTATATGGTTTGTGTATCATTTAATATAGAAAGTATATAGGAACCTTATACAAACTATATACAAACCCCGAAGATGGTCCATCCAGATCATGGACAAGAACCGCTCAAACGGTACTCTATTTTAAGCCATTCTATTTCAGGCTCAGGTTTTAATTTTTATCTTTGGTCATCCGTTAAGCATAAATAATACAAGATTAATTATGAAAAAAATCTTCGGAATATTTCTTATCGCAATTTCTCTACTTTTCTTAGGCATGACGATCAATTGCACCAGCAATCAATCGTTAATGGTATCCAATCTCAGGTGTGAATATCTCGTTGATCCACTGGGAATGGACAAACCTAATCCGCGGTTCAGCTGGGAGATTCTTAGCGGTGAGAGAGCAATTGTCCAGTCGGCTTACCGGGTTTTTATTTCAGATGATCCTGAAGACATAAGAACGGGTAACGGGAATATCTGGGATTCCGGGAAAATCATTTCTGATCAGTCGGTAAATATAGAATACACCGGTCCTCAGCTTCAAAGCGATAAGACCTATTACTGGAATGTCAACATCTGGACTCAGAAAGGAGAGCAAAGTGTCTGGAGCAAGCCGTCAAAATTTCATACCGGTTTTCTTAATCCTTCGGATTGGAAAGCCAGCTGGATTTCAGCTACTGATTCTTCCGTTTCTGCTCCCCTTTTCAGGAAAGGATTTGCATCCAATAAAACCATTAAAGAAGCCTTTCTTTACATTACTGCTGCAGGTTACTACGAGGCATACCTTAATGGAGCAAAAATCGGGGATCATGTTTTGGATCCAAGTGTTACAGATTACCGGAAACGCATTCTTTATGCGACCTATGACGTGAGCAGAAAAATCAGGAAAGGATCCAATATTTTAGGGGTAATGCTGGGAAACGGCGCTTTTCATCTAAAGAAAACAAACGGCCGGTACTGCTGGGGAAACGGAGGCCTTGACATGGGAACGCCCGGAATCCTGGCCCAACTGAATATCACCTATAAGGATGGTTCACGCCAAAGCATTGTATCCGATCAAACCTGGAAATGCTCTTCAGGCCCGATTACCTTTAATAATATTTATGGTGGAGAAGATTATGATGCACGACTGGAAAAGGAAGGATGGAACTCCACGAAATTTGACGATTCAGGATGGCAAAATGCGATACCGGTTAAAGAACCCGGAGGTATTGTCGTTTCACAAATGATGCCTGCTGTCAAGGTTACCAATACATTACTGCCCATGGCAAAGACAAATCCGAAACCGGGGGTTTACCTGTTTGATATGGGACAGAACTTTTCCGGTTGGTGGAGGGTTAAAGTCAGAGGTTCCAATGGATTAAAAATTCGCATAAGAGGTGCGGAGACTCTGAATGATTCACTTTTTCCAAAATTACTGGGGAAGAAGGACAATCTGAGTAAGAAACAATCATACCAGGAAAAAATATGGACTGATTATACCTTAAAAGGGAAAGGAACAGAAACCTATGAACCCAGATTTTTCTATACCGGGTTCCGTTATATCGAGGTTACCACGGATAAACCGGATCAGCTGAAATCAGTCAACGCAGAAGGACGCGTTGTCCGGACAGCCCTTGAAGACAATGGGCATTTCAGAACATCAGATTCATTGATTAACAGGATTCACCATGCTACTTTGTGGTCTATCAGGAGCAATACGCTGAGTTATCCCACCGATTGCCCACAGCGTGAAAAAGGCGGTTATACCGGAGATGGCCAGATTGTAGCAGAAGCTTCCATGCACGATTTTCAGATGCCAGCCTTTTACACCAACTGGTTAAATGACATGAAGGATGCCCAGGAACCCAGCGGCCGCATTCCCAATACCTCCCCCACCCTGATTGGCGGAAATGGCGGAGGTATAGCCTGGGGAAGCGCTTATGTCCTGGTTCCCTGGTGGATGTACCAATATTACAACGACACGAGGGTACTTAAAGAACACTATTCCACCATGCAACGATTCATCGGGTATTTGCACAACCTGGCTAAAACTGACTCAAATCCCGAAGAACCCTATATCATCAATAATTTCGGCTCGTATTGGCACACGCTCGGGGAATGGTGCGCTCCATGGAAAAATGATGATCCAAATCATCCCATGATCCATACCTATTATTACTACAAAGATTGTGATATTATGTCCAAAATAGCCGCTGTCCTTGGTAAAAAGGATGATGCTGATAAATATGCAGCACTTGCGGACACCATCAAAAACGAGCTGAATAAGAAATTCTTTAATTCCGAAACCAACCTTTACGGCAGTGACACCACCTACCAGACTTACCAGATCCTGGCACTGAGCAGCGATATCATTCCCGAAGGGCATAGGGAAAAGGTTCTTCAGACATTGAAAAACGACATTGTTCAGACTCGCAAAATGCATCATAACGTTGGAATAATTGGGAACAAATACATTTGGCCTGTCCTGAATCAAAACGGGATGGAAGATATTGCATGGTCCCTTATAAAACAGACCACGTTCCCAAGTTTCGGCTATTGGATCAACAAAGGTGCAACCACCCTGAGAGAGACATGGAATGGAGTAAATTCACAGAATCACCAAATGTTTGGTGCTGTTGATGAATATTTCTACAAATTTCTGGCAGGAATAGGATCTCCTTCCGAGGGGAAAACAACATTGGCATACAAACACATCAATATACAACCTTACGTACCCGAAGAATTAGCCTCTGCCGAAGCTTCCCTGAATACGGCTGCAGGCGAAATTAAATCAGGATGGGAACAATATAGAGGCAATTTACGTATGAAAATCACCATTCCGCCAAACACCGACGCAACTGTCAATATTCCAAAAATGAATATCAGAAATCCCCTTGTCAAAGAAAAAGGGAAAATAGTCTGGATGGAAGGCAAATATGTGCCGGGGGATAAAGGAATATCAAATGCCACCCAGGAAGGTAATTACATAATTATCAGCATAGGCTCCGGTGATTATGAATTCATTCTCTCAGGAAAATGAAATTCAATGTTATATCAATCGAGGCGTTGATTGTACAGTGATTGTTATTTCAAAACCATCCCCTGCCTGCCTATCGGAATATAACAAATAGATATTTCTCTTACATTTGATCTGAAATTATAATAACTAAATTATGAAAATTTTTATCCTGCTCTTCTTTCTTCTTCCTTTTGCAGTTAATGCAGAAAATCCTGATTCGACATGGATCGTTAATCATTACACCAAAAAAGAACAGCGGATCACCATGCGAGATGGCGTACACTTATTCACCTCAATCTATGTTCCGAAGGATACAAGTGAAAAGCATCCTATCCTGATCACTCGCACCCCTTATTCCTGCAGACCTTACGGGGAACTTAAATTCAGGAATTTCTGGTACAACCATTACAAGGATTACTTCAGGGAAAATTACATCATGGTGGTACAGGATGTCAGGGGCAAGTTTATGAGCGAAGGCGAATTCGTGGATGTACGTCCTTTTATCAGGGAGAAAAAATCAATTAAAGATATCGATGAATCGACCGATGCCTGGGATACCATCGATTGGCTGATCAAAAACATCGAAGGAAATAACGGCAAGGTGGGAGTTTTTGGGATATCCTATCCCGGATTTTATGCCACCCAGGCTGCGTTTTGCAACCATCCGGCCCTGGTGGCTGTAAGCCCTCAGGCACCTGTGACGGATTGGTTTATTGGTGACGACTTCCATCGCAATGGGGCCCTTTTTATTCATGACACCTATGGTTTTTTTGCTATGAGTGGATTTGGAAATCCAAGACCTAATCTGACTGAAGAAAATAATAAAAGCAATTTAAAGTTTACAATAAAGGATGATTATGACTTTTATCTAAGTATTGGTGCACTGCCAAATTTCACCAAATTAACTGGCGACAGCATTCAATTCTGGAATGATATGATGAATCATCCCAACGATGATGCATGGTGGCAAGCAAGAGACGTCCGGACAGTCTGCCGGAACATCAAACCTGCCACGCTGGTGGTCGGGGGATTATTTGATGCCGAAGATTGTTTCGGAGCCTGGAATACCTATAAATCCATTGAAAAGCAATCTCCTAACACGGATAACAAACTGGTGGTAGGCCCTTGGTCTCACGGGCAATGGGCAACAAGGGACGGCTCCAGGCTTGGACATATTCAGTTCGGATCCAATACCGTGCAATGGTATGCAAAGAATCTGGAAGAGCTATTTTTTAATTATTATTTGAAAGGGAAAGGATCCATCGATTCTATAAAAGAAGCCACCGTATTTTTCACAGGGGAAAACGAATGGAGAAAATTGTCCAATTGGCCGCCTTCCGGAACAAAGGGAAAAGATTTATACCTGCTTCCCAATGGCGGATTAGGATGGGAGAAATCAAATTCCGCCAATAATTCCTATTCTGCTTACCTCAGCGATCCGGCAAAACCGGTCCCTTATGCAGAAGGAATCCGGCACGGCCGGGGGGTGGAGTACATGGACGATGACCAGCGTTTTGCGGCCCGAAGACCTGATGTACTGGTATTCCAATCCGAGCTGCTCGATCATGATATCACCCTTGCAGGTCCCCTGACAGCCGATCTGAAAGCAAGCATCTCAACCACTGATGCCGATTTCGTGGTAAAACTCATCGATGTTTTTCCGAATGATTTCAGCTACAGTCCCAAAGACGATTACATTATGGGTGGATACCAGATGCTTGTGCGCGGGGATATTTTCAGAGGCCGGTACCGCAACAGTTTTGAAAAACCGGAAGCTTTCATTCCGGGTAAAATAGCAGAAATCAAATATACAATGACCGATGTAGCCCATGTTTTCAAGAAAGGCCATCGTATTATGGTTCAGATACAAAGCAGCTGGTTCCCGCTTGCAGATCGTAATCCTCAGAAATTTGTGGATATCTATCATGCCAAAGACTCCGATTTTCAAAAGACAACAGTGCATATCTATCATGACCGGAATAACGCCAGCAGAATCATCCTGCCAGTGGTAGAAAATTAAAAAAGTATTCCTATCCCTTTGATGCTGTAAATCAAAGAGAAGAATAGATGACTAAAGGAGGGATCCTACTTGTTGTATTTCCGCAGTATACATTTTGCCGGCAGGTTTTAGAATTAGTTGATTTGCGACTTTTCACCTGATATTTAGGCAAAATATTCAAAGATACACAGGCATTTATTTTGTTAATAAAATTTTTGTTTAATAAGTTTGTTAAGAAATTGAATGCTAACCTATGGAAAACTCAGATAAAAATTTGTTAAAGGAGCCTAAAGCAGAATGGGGAGGCACCTGGACCGAAAAGAAGCTGAATGCTTTTGCAAAATATGTTGCAGCCTACCTGACTATTTTGAAAAAATACCCCTACTTCAAAACCATTTATTTTGATGGATTTGCAGGAAGCAGTGAAAGAAAAACCACTGAGATTTCTCCTTTATACCGGGAATTGCATCTGACCGAATCGGATGAAAAGCTGTACAAAGGGGCAGCCGAACGCATCTTAAGTTTGCCGGAAGAATTATCTTTTGATTACTATTATTTCATCGATGCAAATAAATTATCCATCGATAAGTTGAAAATCAAATTGGCTGATTTCCAAAAATCAAAAGTGAATCCCTTTCAATTTAAATCAGGAGATTGCAACAAATTTCTGTTTGATTTGTCGGAGGCGATGCATAAGCAAAATCCCAAATATGCCTCGCTCGTTTTCCTGGATCCCTTTGGAATGCAGATCAAATGGGAATCTATCGAATCACTTAAAAATACGAGAACCGACATCTGGATACTTATTCCGACGGGAGTAATTGTAAACAGATTATTAGATCGTAACGGCAATCTTGAGCATACCGAAATTCTTCAATCCTTTTTTGGATTAAGTGAACAGGAATTCAGAAATGAATTCTATCTAACTCAAACTCAGCAGACACTTTTTGGAGAGGATGAAATAATCCGAAAAGTTGATCGTCCTCTTGAAAAAATTGCAGGACTTTACGTCCGTCGTCTCAAAACAATTTGGAAATTTGTAACGGAAAATCCTCTAATATTAAAAAACAGCAGGGGAGTTCCTATTTTTCATTTTGTTTTCGCTTCCAATAATGCAAGTGCGTTGAAGATAGCGAAACAAATCATTAAAAGTGTCTGACAATGGCAAGCACAAAAATTGAATGGACCCAATGTACATGGAACCCTATAACAGGCTGTACCAAAATATCCTCCGGTTGCAAATTCTGCTATGCTGAGACAATGGCTCGCAGGCTTAAGGCAATGAGACAGGAAAAATACCGCAACGGCTTTGAGTTAACCTTGCATCCCGAGGCACTGAATGATCCGTTCAAATGGAAAAAAGGAAGGATGATCTTTGTAAACTCCATGAGTGATCTTTTTCACAAGGAGGTTCCTCTTGAGTTTATTCAGCAGGTTTTCGGGGTAATTAAAGAGAATCCGCAGCATGTTTTTCAGATACTAACTAAACGGGCAGATATCCTGCGATATTACGATAGTGAAGGCTGGCTTGAATGGCCACATAATCTCTGGATGGGTGTCACGGTTGAGAATAATGAAGTACTGGATCGCATTGAAAACCTCCGCAAAACGGGGGCAAGGGTAAAATTTCTCTCCTGCGAACCGCTTCTCAGTTCTTTGCCTGATCTCAATCTAACCGGAATAGACTGGGTCATTGTAGGCGGCGAAAGTGGCCGCACGCCCCGTCCCATGAAAGAAGAATGGGTGTTGAATATAAAAGAACAGTGCCAAAATGCAAATGTTGCTTTCTTTTTCAAGCAATGGGGCGGAACCAACAAAAGGAAAACCGGAAGCTCGATTAATGGTATTAAATTTAAGGAAATGCCCCTGCTTGCTTAGCTTCTAAGATAAATCTAAGAGATTATAAATCTGACATAATAACCTTTTTTACATTCCCATTTTTTATAAAATCCCTGATAAGTGTGCAATTAATCTGGCTGATGGAACAAATATTATCTGAGCAATCAATGTTCCAGCAATTCTTGCAATTACCATGTATACAATATATTTCCTAAAAAGGGATTCTTTACATTTTCCAAAAACTACATCATCGGTCATTACTGATAAGAACGGATCAATAAAAACGAACATCAAAATCGTTGCGACTCCATTTATAACAGAAGATAATGTACTTGAAGTCATTCTTAAATCAGGATTTAAATACCCTGCATAAAGCGATGCGATTACGCCGACTGTGATTATTGCAACTGCTATTACATTCATAAGAAACACTTTCCATGGAAATTCATTTTTAAAATCTATTCCTGTAATATTATGCATGTTGGGAATAACAACATTCTCTTTTATATATGAGATCCCGTTTTTTGTAAACCCATGTAATAAAACCTTAGGAACAGATCTATAGATACTAAAACTGTTAACCGCACCTGACAAGATTCTTTGAAATGTCGGAATCATTAACCCGCCAACTATCGTCGCTATAGTGCATGAAAAAATAATTAATCGAAAATCTCCAATATTATCACCTAATCCGGCCTTTATATTGCCTTCAATGGAATTTGCCAGCAATGGTGCCTGGAATCCGTTTGCAGTCCTTGAAATAAGAACCAGGATATTAAACAGTGCAAACGATACTGCAATTCTTCCGGTTCGAATGCCAACAATCCTGACTGAATACGACAAAGTCGTGATCAGATTAATCAGAAAAGTCAAAACAATCACTAAAATTATCTGCGTATTCATTTTGGTTTTTTTATTGAAAAATGTGCTGTAGCGTATTTCAAGGAGTGTTAAGATTGAAATAATCTCATAAGTAAATTAGCGTTTCTTTAAAAGACGTTTTTTGAATACCTTTAAAAGGATACTGCTCGATCATATTCGTTTTACCAATATCATCGAAACTCATGTAGAATTCTATTTATAATGGTGTGCCTGCATTTATCAATTAAATTGGAAACGATCACTACAATAATAGAAGTTTTTCATCATTTAAGACAATAATCAATTAAGATCCAAATGTATTAAATTATGTCTTTATTATGATTATAACGATAATTTTTTTTTACCATCTTGATAATTTATAAGTATAGAGTTTCAAATCGTGAAGAACCCAACCGTTTGAACAGCTTTTATTCAGGACATTAATAGAGGAATAGATCTCCATGTCCCAAGCGGCTTCTTTGAACACCCAATCACTTGCGGATTTTAGAAGAGAACATCAAATGATGCTCCAATTAGTCTGCAAATATCTGTACTTTATACGGTCTTCAAGGATATAAACAAATTCGTAATGATGGCAGCCGATTCATTTGTCCACTTTTTGTTCAGACCCTGCTTTATTCTGCTACAAAAGAAAGTTTATAACGTCATAAACATCTTTGAATTGTTTGTCGTACGTACTTTCAAGTTCATGAAGTATAAATGTTATCCTCCAATCCTGTTCTGATTCTTTCTTACCCCCCAGTTTCTTCTGATGTGCCATAAAACATAGATCAAAGCCGGTGGCGCAGATTTGCTGTCACAGATGGTCAGAAGATTTTTAAAGTGTTAGAGCACATAAAGAAGTGGCTGTATGTGCAAAACTCAGACCCTCAACAAGCCACGGAATCCCCTGACGGCATAATAAGTGGATGCACCGTTGTGATACAGGAAGACTGCGCCATAACGGCGGTCACAAAAAAGCGCCCCTCCAAGTTTCCTGATCTCAGGAGGGGTTTTCACCCAGCTCGATGTTTTCGTATCGAACTCCCCGAGTTTCTGCAGCTCGCGGTACTGATCTTCCGTTAAAAGCTCGATACCCATTGCAGCAGCCATATCCAGTGCATTATTTCCCGGTTTAAATTCTTTTCTTGACTCCAGCCCTTCGCGGTCGTAACAAACATTTCTTCGTCCTTTGGGACTTTCCGCTGAACAATCGCAAAAAATGTATTCCCCTGTCTTTTTATCATGTCCAACCACATCAGGTTCACCACCAGTTCTTTCCATTTCATATAACGGCCGCAGCTTCTTTGTATCAGCTTCCAGCTTAGCCTGTATTTTATCCCATTCAAGATCTTTATGTCGGATCCTGTTTTTCTCAAAACGGGATTTCAATGTCGTGAGTAGTTCTTCACACTGTTCCGGCGACAACTCCTTTTTATTGCTGCACATAATAGCTCACACTTTTATATTACCACCGTTAAATCAGGCATTTCATAGGTACAATTGCCTGACCATATTTAAAAAAACTCACAAGCCGATGCTGTTTTCCAACTCCAAACATAACAGGACAAAAACTGAGAACAAATCAGGTCTGATTAAGTTTGGAAACAATTACAAAACAATACGAAAATTTACACCGGAAGTGCGTTTGTCTATTTTAAAAACCTGAGTTAGTGATAAGAAATAAAAATTTAAACCCACACAACATCAACATCATTTCCATAAAGAAATAAATTCCAGTTCTTTGTAAATGTTGGCTAATCCGCTATAAGCCTTGTAAAAGCAGCAAAAGTATAACAGTAGAATAGTAGTAAAAAATTTCCGGAACCTTTAACGCCAAAGGGATTTAGAAAATTGAATTACTACGGTGAGGCTTTAAATTTCGTATTTCCGATACCGAACTCAGGTTATTAAAAACACAAACAAAGAAGCACACTGAATTTTTTATCCTGTTGTTTTAAGATCTGAATTATAATAATCCTGATTAAACGTTTGAAATTATTTATTTTTGCAGTTCGGAATGAGCAAGATTAAAAAAATATATTACGAGAATATTTATGCAATCATAGCAACCCTGAGCTTACATCTCCTGGTTGTTGGATTTTTCTTATTCTCTCAGATCCGACCGCTGATAAAGATTCCTGAAGAGACTGTTTTTTTTGATCTTAACACGGATTTTGTTCCTGTTCCGGAAAAGAAACCTGAATTAGAGCAGGAGAAATCTGCAAATCAGCCGGCATCAGGTTACCAACGTTCAGCACAGGGGCAGAATGCTTCCAATCTGGCTGTAAATGATGCTTCCAAAGAAGGTACTTATTCCAGGAGTGCTGCTGCAGAAAGGGAATATGATTCAGAAATCAAAGCTGCTCAGCAACTTGTCAGTGATGTAAACAAGAATCTCTCAAGAAAAATCCCCAAAATCGGGGATGTCGCCATGCCGGTTGACAATGCAGAGGGTAAAACGGCTGAGCAGGTAAAACAATCCAGCTTTAAAGGAAAATCAAATATTCATTATAACCTTGCCAACCGGTACCACATCAGGCTTCCAATACCAGTTTACCTGGCACAGGGAGGAGGCGAGGTCATCGTGGATATTGTGGTTAACAGGGAAGGCCGTGTCATCAGCGCAAATCCCCGACAGAATCCTGCCATCAGGGATATGATTATCTTCGCCTATGCCCAGCAGGCTGCTGAAAAGACTGAATTCAACCCCGATCAATCGGCTCCTGACCGTCAATCAGGGACAATCAGTTACCAGTTTATTCCTCAGTAATGTTCAGATGAAACGATCCTGAGAAAATCTTTTTCACAAGGGTGCATTATTATTGGAAAGTTCAATATGACCAATAAAAATCAAATTATAATCATATAAAATTGCGAAAATGTTTCATGAATTGAACTCTTTCCCACGAAGCAGGATTTCCGGTATGAACCTGACTGAGACGTCCGCGGAAATCTTCCAGTTTATTGAATTCATTGTCTAACATCCAGTTCCCTAAGAAATTCAGGATTTCCTCAAGATAAGAAGGCCCGTTAACGTACAGGGAAGAAGCTAATTCAGCCACGGTAGCCCCCGCAAGTAATTGCTTTATCAATCCCTCCCCGTCATGTACACCTGTTGAGGCAGCAACATCACTTTTAATTCTTCCTGAAACCAAAGAAACCCAGCGAAGAGTATTTCCCATATCTGCCGGTGAAGAAAGAACAAATCCGGAAGTAATGGTAAACTTAGTAATATCGATGTCAGGAGACCACGAACGATTGAAAAGCACAATCCCATTCACCCCTTCACGATCAATCTCTTCAATATAATTCAGAAGATTGGATTGATAGGGACTAATTTTTAAGGCTAAAGGAATAGAAATCCTCTCCTTCACACGGGAGATAATTTCTTTGGTAATCTGCATCACCTCCTTTTCCCCTCTGTTCTTATCGGATGGCAGGAAAAAAAGATTCAGTTCAAGAGCATCAGCTCCGGCCTTTTCAATTTTCTGGGCAAAATAAACCCACCTTTGAGAAGAAACACAATTAATGCTTGCAATTATGGGTATACTTACCGCTTCCTTGGCTTTTTTTATTAATTCTAGATAATTGGTAAGCAGATCATTCTTTCCATAAGAATCCAGATAATCCAGTGTCTCAGGAAAAACAAACTGTCTGCCAACCATTGAATGTGTCGATTCCTCCATTTCAATGACTATTTCTTCTTCGAAAAGAGATTTCAATACAACTGCTGCTGCACCTCTATGGGCAAGATACTCGATCTTCTTAACAGAATCAGTCATGCCGCAACTTGCAACAACTATCGGATTTTTAAGCTTAAGTCCAAGATAGTTTACGGATAAATCAATCATAAGATAGAAATGTTAGTTATGCGCGATGAAATTAAACAAAATAATTATTGTAGAAACCAACATTTTAGTAGAAAAAACGAAATTCCAATATCTTTCATCTGTTTTTAATAGCCAGATGGAACCCCAAATAATCATGTCCCTTTGTGAGCAAGATTTTATCATAGTCGTTTCATTAAAAAGCAAACATCACTCCTATTCCCAGAAATTGTTTAATCTGAGTCCGTGGACCGTGGACTATTTTAGCACTATCGACATATTTGATATCATTATCGTATTTAAGGGTAGTTCCAAAGGAAGCCTGCAGATATTTGTTGATCTTCATGTCAAGTTTAACATCCCAGTTTACGTCAACATCCTGTGGTTGATGAAAATAGTCCGAAAAAAGGTCTAATCTTGTTGCCAGGTCCACATTTTTGATTAATGATTTTTGCACATAAAAGAACTTAAGATATGCACCCATTTCAGCCCTTGCTTTTTTCCCCGGCTCAACACCAAAAGCCCCGGCATTGGAAAGGCTGTCATCCCTGACAAAGGTCAGTTTTGTACTGATCGGAGATATCATTAAAGACAAATTATCCCGGGGTTTGTAATCAAAACCAAGAGCCAGATTTATATAACCGGGGGCCATAAAACTGGAGATATAGGTAGCTTTATTGGGGTAGTTATAACCTTTTGCAGCCTGAGTCCTGAAATCAAACAATATTGAAAGATACCAGGGTTTGTGAAGTTCGTACCCATACTTGGAGGACAGATAAATCTGGTCAAGATTTTTTCGGGCCGATTCATCATTGTCTTTACTAACACCGTATTCAAAAGAGAAATTATTATCCCAGATATGCCTGTCTTTTTTATTGTTGGCATTGACTCCAAAGACAAAGGTTCCTGCAATTGAACCTATTCCTCCCTCAGACCAATTGGTCAAGGAAACCTGAGAAAAATTAAGGGCACTCTTCCCTGCAATTTTCCAATACCTGGTGGTATCGACAGCTGATTTAGCTATCGTATCAACGACCTGTCCCATCGAAAGACCGGTCATTGAGGCTAACAGAAAGAACAGCGCTATTCTTTTCATGGATCTAAAGATTTGATTTATTATCAACAATTTACGAATTTCCCGGTTATTTTACACGATCGGTCAACAGTTTGCATTGATTCCGGATCAAATTGAAAACTTATGGGCTAAATGGGATCCTATTAAAAATAGTTATAGAGAAACAAATAGAGTTTTTTTTAGTTTTAGCTCATCCTGCAAAACTGACCTGATTTTTTCAAAAACAAAAAGCTTAAATTAAATGTCATAACGTGTCATAATGAGTCATAAGCATTCATTATTTGAATTAGCACAACTCTTCTCCTTACCTTTACCTCAATCCGGAAAACGTCGTACCTGGTCCGTACCAACCTCGTACCTGGTTCGGTACAAGGTTGGGTTCTTGCTCACGGCATGGAAGCGAACAAATTACACTAATGCTACGCATTAGTACCTTTCTCGTCAGGTGCAAATGACTTAAACTGACTTTTTCCTTTCCGGGGTACTGAAATTTTTGCTTAATGAAGGTCTTCACCTCTATTTAAAGTGATCCTTGATTCCTTTGTATACTTCTTAAAGAAAGTACTGTTAAATTTCTAAAAACAACTAATAATCAGGCATAAAATGAGTTATTTTTAATAGGGAATTAAGATTCCGGATCTTGAAAAGGGAGAGAAAAGAGACAAAAGATAAAAATTTGAGCAGATGGAAACCAAAACGTATCTTGTAGAAGGCATGCAGTGCAAAAATTGCCAGATGCATGTAGAAAATGGGATCAAGGACATACCCGGTATCAAAGATGTGATTGTGGATTTAAACAATGGACAAGTCCGGGTAGAAGGTGATGCTATTGATTCGGGAAAGATAAAGGAAGCTGTTGAAAAGGTCGGATATATTTTCAAGGGAGAATATACCAACGCTCCCCACATTTCAAATCAGTGGATCGGCTAAAAGATTCTTGCTGGTGCAATCCGAAAAGACATTTTGTCTTAAATTTTTTTTTGGCAAAAGATTTGAATAAGAGAAAGAGAAAGAGAAAGAGAAAAGAATAAAATTACAGAATATGAATTTTAATAATTTTACCATTAAATCACAGGAGGCTGTACAACAGGCTATTCAGATTGCGGAAGGTAACAACCAACAGGCTGTTGAAACCGGTCATTTATTAAAAGGATTATTAATCAAATCTGAAAATGTATCGGTATTTCTGCTAAAGAAGCTGGGGGTCAATGTAACAATATTCAGTCAGGCTCTGGACCGGATTATTCAATCATATCCAAAGGTTACCGGTGGAGAAACCTATCTTTCTTCTGCTTCAAATACGGCTATTCAGAAAGCTTTGGCCATATCCCAGAAAATGGGTGATCAGTTTATTTCAGTGGAACATCTTTTACTGGCTTTGCTTGATGTAGGCGATCAAATTAGCCAGCTGATGAAAGACAACGGGATCACCCACAAGGATCTTGAAGAAGCAATAAAGGATTTACGGAAAGGAGCAAAGGTTAATACCCAGAGCGCCGAAGAAACTTTTAATTCCCTAAATCGGTTTGCAGTCAATCTGAACGAGCAGGCGCGTGCCGGAAAACTTGACCCCGTTATCGGACGGGATGAAGAGATCCGAAGAATTTTACAGATTTTGTCAAGACGTACGAAAAACAATCCGATCCTGATTGGAGAACCGGGTACCGGAAAGACCGCTATCGTGGAGGGTCTTGCCCAGCGTATTGTCAGAGGTGATGTTCCGGATAACCTTAAAAGCAAACAGATATTTTCTCTGGACATGGGGGCGCTTATCGCGGGTGCCAAATACAAAGGGGAATTTGAAGAACGTTTAAAGGCTGTCATAAACGAGGTCATGCAGGCAGAGGGTAACGTGATCCTGTTCATTGACGAGATCCATACCCTGGTGGGCGCCGGCCAAAGCGAAGGCGCCATGGACGCGGCCAACATTCTGAAACCGGCCCTTGCAAGAGGGGATCTGCGTGCCGTAGGATCCACTACCCTGGGCGAATACCAGAAATATTTTGAGAAAGATAAGGCCCTGGAACGCCGTTTCCAGATTGTCATGGTAAATGAACCCGATACCCTGAGTGCTATTTCGATTCTCCGGGGTCTGAAGGAACGTTATGAAAATCACCATAAAGTAAGGATTCAGGACAATGCAATAATTGCGGCCGTTGAATTGTCGCAGCGTTACATTACCGAGCGGTTTCTGCCGGACAAGGCCATTGACCTGATGGATGAAGCGGCTGCCAAACTGAGGATGGAGATGGATTCTCTTCCGGAAGAGCTGGACGAAATCGAACGCCGGTTGACACAGCTTGAAATTGAGAAAGCCGCCATCCAGAGAGAAAATGATACCTCCAAGCTCGAAAAGCTGGAAGAAGAAATTGCCAATCTGAAGGATGAACAATCAAAATTCCGTGCTACCTGGAATGCTGAAAAGGACCTGATCGAAGGTATTCAAAATGAAAAACAGGAAATCGAAGACTTAAAAACACAGGCTGAACAGGCTGAACGCCAGGGAGATTATGGAAGGGTTGCTGAAATCAGGTACGGCAAGATCAAGGAGTCTGAAACTGAAATCGCCCGTTTAAAGCAGGAATTATCGAAAATGCAGGCAGACAGGTCCCTGATCAAAGAAGAGGTTGATGCTGAAGACATTGCCGAGGTTGTGGCCCGTTGGACCGGTATACCTGTTAAGAAAATGCTGCAAAGCGAACGCGAAAAACTGTTGCACCTTGAGGATGAACTGCACCACCGGGTAGTTGGACAAGAAGAAGCCATCAGGGCTGTAGCCGACGCCGTGAGACGTTCCCGCGCGGGTTTGCAGGATGAAAAAAGGCCTATCGGTTCCTTTATCTTTCTGGGAACAACCGGTGTTGGGAAAACCGAACTGGCAAAAGCATTGGCGGAATACCTGTTTGACAATGAGAACATGATGACGAGGATAGATATGTCGGAGTACCAGGAAAAATTCTCTGTAACCAGACTTATCGGTTCTCCTCCGGGATACGTGGGCTATGAAGAAGGCGGACAACTGACCGAAGCGGTAAGAAGGAAGCCTTATTCAGTGGTGCTGTTTGATGAAATTGAAAAAGCGCATCCCGATGTATTCAATGTTTTATTACAGGTTCTTGATGATGGACGACTGACTGATAATAAAGGCAGAACGGTTAATTTCAAGAATACCATTATCATTATGACTTCCAATATCGGATCACAGATCATCAGGGAAAGATTTTCACACCTGACCGAATCCAACCGTGATCAGGTAGTAGATGATCTTAAGGTTGAACTATCAGAAATGTTAAAACAAAGTATCAAACCTGAATTCTTGAACAGGATTGATGAAATCATCATGTTTACCCCTTTGAACAGATCTGAAATTCACCAGATTGTAAGACTTCAATTTGCCCTGATAGCCGAAAGACTGAAAAAGAATGGTTATCAGATTGAAATCACTGATGCGGCTGTTGACTGGATTGCCGAAGCAGGATTTGATCCGCAATTCGGTGCCCGGCCAATAAAACGTATGATGCAGAAGTTCCTGCTGAACGATCTTTCCAAAGACATTCTTGCCGGAATGATTTCTGCTGACAGTCCAATTGTCGTTGATGTGACCGACGGCAAACTGACATTTCTGAAAAAAGATCTCTCGTATGCCGGGAAATAAAGAATATTTAAATTTTAATATTTTTTAAGAAATATGAGCATTTAACAGTAACATGTCTGGTATATTCTTTGATAAATTATAGTCAATAAATGCTTAAAAAAATTATTATGGAAAGGACAAAAAGGATAATTTCAGGTTTGTTAATTGCTTTTGCAGGAGCAATTTTGGCAATTTTCCTTTATGCAAAGTTTGTGGCCCACCCACAAGTCGTGGTAAGGGAAAATTCTCCGTTACTTCTTGCCAACAATATGGCTCCCGAAAGCCCCCAGGCACAGTTGCCTGACTTAACAATGGCCGCCGAAAAAAGTGTTCATGCTGTTGTTCACGTGAAAGTAAAAATGAAGCAGGAACAAAGTGACATGGAAGATAATCCGTTTTATGATTTCTTCTTTGGTCCCGGCAACAGATACCGGCAACAACAGCCTCAATACAGGATGGCTGAAGGTTCAGGAGTAATTATCAGCCCTGATGGATATATTGTAACAAACAACCACGTGGTTGATGAAAGTGTCAATCTGCAGGTAGTAACCAATGATGGACACGAATACGCTGCTAAAGTGATTGGAAGGGATCCTAATACGGATATTGCCCTGATAAAAATAGAGGCTAATAATCTGCCTTACCTGACCTGGGGAAACTCAGATGCTCTTAAACTGGGAGAATGGGTATTGGCAGTAGGAAACCCCTTTAATCTTACTTCTACCGTTACCGCGGGTATTGTCAGCGCCAAGTCCAGGAGCAACCTCAATATAATTCAGGGACAAAAGATGCCCCTTGAATCATTTATTCAGACTGACGCTGCCGTAAATCCGGGGAACAGCGGCGGGGCGTTGGTCGACAGTCGGGGCAATCTGGTAGGTATCAATACTGCTATCGCTTCTCAGACAGGATCTTACACGGGGTATGCATTTGCAGTACCTTCTCTGATTGCCAAAAAAGTAGTGGATGATATTGCCAAATACGGACATGTGCAGAGAGCTGTTCTTGGAGTTATGATCAGGGATGTCAACGACAGTATAGCCAAAGCAAACAAGATGGCAAATTTTGAAGGCGTTTACGTCCATGCTACTTCGCCCGGAAGTTCAGCTGAAAAAGCCGGCATCAAAAAAGGTGATATCATTTTGTCCATCAACGGAACTAAAGTTAACAGCACTCAGCAGTTGATGGAAACAATCTGGAAATATAATCCCGGAACAGAAGTCAATGTTTCTGTCAAAAGAAATGGTCAGCTGAAGGATTTTAAAATTCTTCTTAAAGGCGATACCTCCGTTACTGTAGGGCCAAAAATTGAAATGTCTTCACTGGGTGCAGAATTTGGACCAGTATCCAGCAGGGACAAACAAAGGCTCCAAATTAATGATGGTGTTCAGGTTACTAATATTACCAAGGGAAAACTTAAAGATGCAGGTATCAGAAAAGGATTTATCATTACCGACATCAACAAACTACCAGTATCCAGCTCGGATGACGTTGATGATATCATCAGCAAATCAAGCAGCAAGAAACCGGTATTGATCGAAGGTGTTTATCCCAATGGTGAATGGACATATTACATCATTAAACCAGAATAATAAAATTCTTCCTTAACAGAAAAGGGTTCCCGATATTGAGAACCCTTTTTTTATTAATTATGGTTTGATTTCACATAAGCCGGATGGCTTGCTAAACCTCTAATGTCATTTTGTCATAATGTTTTCAACCTTTGTCAGTATCTAAACAAAGATTCTTATCTCTTCTTCCAGTTGCGCCTTTTGAATTCACCATCTCTATCATTTCGCGGGAATCCCTTTCTTCGTTTTTCGGAATCACTCCCACTATATTGTTCGCTTGATTCTTTCACATCAAAATAGACTCCTTTAAACCCCATTCCACGGCTGTTCTTCAATAAAGCATTTCCAGCTCCTTCTTCAACTTCTACAGTCGAAAAGCTTTTATAAAGTTCTATTCTACCAATCTCTACATTTCTTCTTCCGGTGGCATCAATAACAAACGCTATTATATCCTTTGGAGAGATTCCATTCGACTTGCCAACTTTTAACTTATAGGTTTTAAATCCTTCTGAAACTCTCCTTGATTCCTTCCTTCCTCCCTCATGTAAATCAGGACTGTTTAAATCAGGAGTCTTACCGTAATAATCTAAGAAACGATTGAATTCAAGTGAAACAAAATGCGTTATCAATTCTTCCTTTGAAAGATGTTCAAGCTTTTGATAGACGATTGGAAGAAAAGGTGCAACCTCCTGTTCATTTATCGAAACCTCCTGTAACCTATCGGTCATATACATGAGTTGTCTCTCACAAATCTCTTTACCTCCGGGTACAGGTTTTCTGATAAATTTCTTCCCAAGCGTTTTTTCGATTGACCTGATCTTGCCCTGTTCTTTCAAATTTATGATTGAAATGGAAATTCCTGATTTTCCTGCTCGCCCTGTTCTTCCGCTCCGGTGAGTATAACTTTCCAGATCGTCAGGCAGGTTATAGTTTATAATATGGGTAAGATCATCTACATCCAATCCGCGGGCGGCTACATCAGTAGCTACCAGTATTTGAACTCCCCGGGTGCGGAATTTCTCCATCACGTAATCACGCTGCAGTTGGCTTAAATCGCCGTGCAAAGCTTCTGCGCTGTAACCATCAGAAATCAATTGGGTAGCAACGTCATTGGTCTCCTGCCGTGTCCGGCAAAATACAATTCCATAAACATCCGGGACAAAATCCAGTACCCGTTTTAAAGCAGAATAGCGGTCTTTGGCGTGAACCATGTGATAAATATGTTCCACGTTCTCGGCTCCGCCGTTCTTCTTCCCAACTGATATTTCGATGGGATCATGCATATAATTCTTTGCAATCTTAGCTACTTCATTGGGCATGGTAGCTGAAAAAAGCAATGTATTTTTGGTCTGGGGAGTTTTTTCCAGGATAGCATCCACATCCTCCTGGAATCCCATGTTCAGCATCTCATCGGCTTCATCAAGTACAAGGATAGAAATCTGAGAAAGATCAACCTTATTCTTTCTGATCACATCGTGCATCCGTCCGGGAGTGGCAGTGATAATATGAACACCTTTGCCAAGGGCTCGTAACTGGGGTCCGATATCAGCACCCCCATAAATAGGAGTTATCACAATATCAGGAAGATATTTTGCATAATCTTCCAATTCCTTTGCAGTCTGAACGCAAAGCTCCCGGGTTGGGCTTAAAATCAAGGCCTGAGGTACTTTTTTAGCAGGATCTATTATCTGCAACATTGGAAGTCCGAATGCAGCTGTCTTCCCGGTACCGGTTTGAGCAAGACCGACAAAATCGGATGGTTTGTGTAAAAATTGGGAGATAAATTGTTCCTGGATTGGAGAGGGCTGTTCGAATCCCATTTCATGGATTCCTTTCTGAATCCTGGGATCCAGCCCCATTTCATTAAATTGCATCATCGAGTACGTAAAGCGGGTATAAAATCATTAACTCTCAGTACAAACTACCCGCAACTGTTTTTATTATCTGTATGAAAATTCTTCTTCGAAGAAAAGAAGCGCAAAGATATATATTATTTTCAATATATCCCTAAAAGTCTAAAATAAAGTTATTTCTGACGGAAAAAGAGTTGAATGGGAACACCTTTAAAATCAAAATTCTCCCTTATTTTATTTTCAAGAAACCGTTTGTAAGGATCCTTAATATACTGCGGAAGATTGCAGAAAAAAACAAAACTCGGAATATAAGAGTGTAATTGAGTAATGTATTTGACCTTAATATATTTCCCTTTCGTTGCCGGAGGCGGGTAATTTTCAATAGTATCCAGCAATACTTCATTTAATTTGGAAGTTGGAATGCGTTTCCTGCGGTTTTCAAAAACCTGCATAGCCTCTTCAAAAACTTTAAGTATTCTTTGTTTGGTCAGTGCTGAGGTAAATACGATTGGAATATCAGTAATAGGAGCAAATTTGTCGAATATTTCTTTCTCCATGTTTTTCAAGGAATGGTTATCCTTCTCAACAAGATCCCACTTGTTGACAACCACTACCACTCCTTTTTTATTCCGGTTAATAAGATGGAAGATCGTAACATCCTGACCCTCTATTCCCCTGGTGGCATCAAGCACAAGAATACAGATATCTGAATTTTCAATGGAACGGACAGACCGCATCACGGAATAAAATTCAACGTCCTCGGCCACTTTCTGCTTCTTACGCAAACCAGCCGTATCCACGAGAATGAAATCGTAACCAAATTTATTATACCGTTGACTGATAGAATCCCTGGTTGTGCCTGCAACTTCAGTCACCACGTGTCGATCTTCGCCGATAAGAGTATTGATAATAGAAGATTTTCCAACATTGGGCCTTCCAACAATGGCAATTTTGGGAATATCGCCATTCCCTTCATCCTCAATCTTTTCAGGAAGTTTAGCTACTATTTCGTCCAGGAGATCCCCGGTCCCTGAGCCGTTAATGGAGGATACACAAAATATCTGATCGAGGCCCAATGAATAAAATTCATTGGCGTCCAGGCTTCTCTGGTGATTATCCACTTTATTTACGACAGTGATAACAGGTTTTACATTACGGCGAAGCATGTCGTACACGGCAATATCAAGATCAGTCACCCCGCTCTCCACATCCACCAGGAAAAGGATCAGATCAGATTCCTGGATTGCAAGATTGACCTGTCTGCGAATTTCTCCTTCAAAAACATCCTCGGACCCCGAAACATAACCACCGGTATCGATGATTGAAAACTCGACACCATTCCATACCACTTTACCGTAATTCCGGTCACGCGTTACCCCTGGCAGATCGTTAACAATCGCCTGTCTTGACTCCGTCAGACGGTTAAAAAAGGTTGATTTCCCAACATTTGGCCTACCTACTATTGCTACTATATTGCTGCTCATTATTTCTTTTATGTTTCTTCAGAGTTGCAGAGTTTCTCCTGTGTTTCAGGTTTTTCAGAAAAACTCAAACGAACCTTAGCTTTCTTTTGTAAAATCTTAGATACTAATGATATTGTTCGAGTTCATTTTCAATATCATTTTTTAATTTTAATGGGTCTACGATAATTCCTTTCCCTTGTGGGGTATAAAATACTCCTGCCTGTTTTTTATCTTTTCTCATTCCAAAAAGCCATTTTTCCTTAAAATCAAAAAGAGGTATAGCTTTCGGTAAATAATCATTCCAAGTATCAACCGCACAAATTTCAGCAAATTCCCTTTCTGGCCAAAAAGGAATAATTTCATTATTCTGAGGATCACCTACCATAGCCCATCCTTTATTAAATAATCCCCAAACAATTTTAAAATCAGCTATTTTTCGTATAAAATACAGATACCTTTCCTCAGCTGATAATCTTAATATATCATTAATTTTTTGTTGCTTCATTTTTTCAGAATACCGGTTGAAACTTTGAAACCTTGAAACTTTGTAACTCTCTTACTGCATTTCATATCCAAAATTGCGCAACTGACTTTCCTTATTTTTCCAATCCTTTGCGACCTTAACAAAAAGTTCCAGGAAGGCTTTCTTTCCAAAAAATTCTTCAATATCCAACCTGGCTTCAGTACCTACTTTCTTTAAAGCTTTGCCATCACGTCCTATTACTATGGCTTTCTGTGATTCCCGCTCCACGTAGATAACCGCTCCAATCCGCAGAAGGTTTGGTTCTTCCTTAAAAGATTCAACTGCAATTTCAATTGCATACGGAATTTCCTTCTGATAAAACAATAAGATCTTTTCCCGGATAATTTCCTGTACAAAGAACCTCTCATTACGATCCGTCAAATCATCCTTTGAAAAGAAAGCAGGACCTTCAGGAAGATTAGCCAGTATCCTTTTAAATACGTAATCAAGGTTAAACTTTTCCTTTGCCGAGATTGGCATTATTTCTGCATCAGGAACAACTTCCTTCCATTTATCGACCAGTTCCGTTAACTTTTTCTGATCAGCAAGATCAATCTTGTTGATCAATATCATTACAGGGACCTGTGCATTTTTTATCTTTTCCAGATAGAAGGCATTCTTTTCAAAACTTTCCACGATATCCGTGACATAGAGAAGAATATCGGCATCAACCAAGGCGTTATCCACAGACTTCAGCATGGTTTCCTGCAGCTTATCTACGGGTTTCAATATACCAGGAGTATCAGAATACACAATCTGGAAATCTTCTCCGTTTACAATTCCCTTGATCCGCTGGCGGGTGGTCTGCATCTTGGAAGTAATAATAGAGAGCTTCTCCCCTACCAGGGCATTCATCAAAGTAGATTTGCCCACGTTGGGATTTCCGATAATATTTACAAAGCCTGATTTATGGGCCATCTTAATTGTTGAATATTTTTACAAAGATAGCAATTTCAACGAGATGGGGTGAGGACAAAGTTATTGATGCACTTTAAAGTAGTAAGTTAACAAACTATTAAATTTCATTTTCAATAATTGTATTTCACTCCTCAATACTAAAGTTTTACAATCGGCCACAAATGTTAGTAAATGTTAAAAACAATGGATAAATTTTAAATGTAGTACCGAATTATTTATTTTCGCCAATGATTAAACTTGACTTTGATGATTAAGCATACTTTACCCTTACTGCTTTTTATACTTATTTCTATCTGTATAAATCCTTCAAAAGCAGAAAATGCAGCTTCTCAAATTAGTCAGAGAAACGTAAAAATAGAAAACAAAGATTCACTGAAATGGAGCATTAATTTTCTTAACAAGATTTTAAACTCCGAAGGAGAATGGTATATTACCGATCGTTCCAACAAACAGCCCATAAAAGGGATTCTGAATTATGCCGAGAATCCTCCCGTCGATACCCTGGTTGTTAAGATGGGAAAAATCCTTAATGATGACCATCTCATTTATCTCTTCGACAGAAGGCCCCAGGATATAAAGGATGCCGGCAGAATAAGAGGATTCGTTTCGGAAAAGGAAATCAAAAACCGGCTTGAGAAACTTCAGCAAAAAGTAGCTGACAGTCTCAATATGGTTAACATTCCTATTCCACAGCAAATCATTGAAAACGGAACTATCAATGCCCCCGTTATTTCCAGGGGAGAACCTGCTGTTTTACTCTCAGAGAAAGAACTCGAATTGCCTCTGTCTTTTAAAACAAAATTATATCAGGCTTACAGTAGCATCAGGCCTGACCTCGCCGCATTAAGAACAGATTCTCTGAGAAAGAGGATTTTCAATGAACTGCGTCAATCTTACAACGATTCCATTATTACTCTTTGGCGAAGTATTGCCATTGTCAATTATAGAAATCAATACATCTCAAATTATTCGAAAGTAAGGATTGATAATGAAGAAAGGAGAATCAACAAAAAGAATCTGAAAATTCTCAATGAATTCAATGATAAAGAAGTTATCCAGGTAAATGATTCGCTGAAATTTGCCCTGAAGTACCTCACCAATCATGCAGAAAACGATTCAGTTTTGATGCGTTTGTACAATAGTTCCGGAGAGAAATCTGAAATATGGACGGCCAATCATGATATGTCTCCTATCCGAATGTATCTGAAAAATCCCCAGAATGATTCTCTCAGTATTGTCCTGATCAACAATGGCAAGGGGAAAATAAAAATGATGATTGATGATGGGGTGGTATTGACACGACTGAAAGAAACACAACAAAAAGAGTTTACCTTTCGTACTGCTGAACCCGACCGTAAACTAAAACAAATAAAAATTATTCAAGCGAAGGCACTACCCTGGAAACTTGAGGGATACGGATCTGTTGGATTTACCCAAACCTCTCTTTCCAATTGGGCCAAAGGAGGTGAAAGCTCGCTTGCCGGGTTGGCCATTGGTAAATACAAAGCCAATTATTCCAAACCAAAACTTAAATGGGAGAACTCCGCAGAAGTCAGGTACGGGATCAACCAGACTAAAAGTAAAGGATTTCAGAAAAACGATGATAAATTTGAGCTTCAAAGCCGTTTGGGATTATCCGCTTTTAAAAAATGGTATTACTCAACGGAAGCTGATTTTAAAACCCAAATGGCGCCAGGATATAAATACCCTGACATGAAAAATCCGATCTCAGCTTTTATGTCACCAGGATACCTGACCTTTTCGATCGGTCTTGATTATAAGCCCAATGCCAATTTTTCACTCTTTATATCCCCGATTTCTTCCAAGGCCACCTTTGTAAAAGATACGGCCAGGATTAAACCCACTAACTACGGGCTCCAACCCGGAACCAAAAATTTATGGGAACCGGGGCTTATCATCAAGAGCAATTGGAAAAAGAAACTTGCCGAAAATATCAATTACGACACCAAGACCGAGTTATTCAATAACTACCTCTACCCTTTCAGGAAATTCTCCTTTGACTGGGAACAGACCCTTACCATGCAGGTCAATCATTATATCAACGTAATGATAATGAGCGAACTGATTTATGACTACAATGTAAAGTTCCCCGTTTACGATGATGCCGGGAAAGTGATCGACCGCAACCCCAGGTGGCAGTTTAAGGAATTGTTCAATATCGGGTTTACTTACAAATTCTAAAAGGATAGCCGGCACTTGTAGAGACAAGGCATTGCCTTGTCTAAATACCTGTTTGAAAAATAACAATTCTGATTCAAGGCAATGATTTTAAGACAAGGCATTGCCTTGTCTCTACAGAAAATAAAATGACGCAATTACAAATGCGGCAAATACAATGCTGGCAATCCCGTTGGTGGTTCCAAAAGAAAGATTAACGCGGCTCAAATCATCCGGTTTTACAATAGCATGTTGGAAAATAATCAAAACCCCAAAGATGCAAACTCCGATCCAGTAAAGTATCCCTGATTTAAGTCCGATCCCGGCCAAAACCACAAATAAAAGAGTAAAAAGGTGTGTCACAGCTGACAGGATCAAGGCTTTTTTGATACCCACCATGACAGGAATGCTCTTCAGATTATTTTTCGTATCAAAATCAATGTCCTGGCAGGCATAGATAATATCAAATCCACTGACCCAGAAAAAAACCGCAAACGAATAAAGGAGCGGCAACAAAGAAAACTCACCAGTAACCGCCAGAAAAGCTCCGATCGGCGCAAGGGCCAAACCGCTGCTAAGCACGAAATGGCAAAGCGGAGTGACTCTCTTGGTGTAACTATAAACAAGTATAACAAACAAGGCAACAGGAGCCAGATAAAAACACCGTTTGTTGATAAACCAGCAAACTATGATAAACAACAGGGAATTTACAACAACAAAAATCAGGGCATTGACAGGAGTAACAATGCCGGAAGGAATTTCCCGTTTGGCAGTTCTTGGATTTGCTGCATCATACTGTCGGTCAAGATACCTGTTGAATCCCATGGCCGCATTTCTGGCGAGAACCATACAAGCCAAAACCTTTATAATCAGAAAATATGAAAAATCATAGGCACCAATCCTGAATGCCAGAAAAAAACCGATCAATGCAAAGGGCAAGGCAAATACCGTATGTTCAAACTTGACCAGGTTTGCATAATCTTTGATGCTTTTCGTCATAGTTTATTGATAAAATTTAAGATTGCTAAAATACAAATTTAGAGATGAGATATGAATTATGAGATATGAGAAATGAAAGGTGAGTTATTCCCAAAAAGGATTCATGACTTTCGTATCCTAATTCTCATCCCTGATATCAAAGCACCTCGTAAAATGCGGATCATCGTTCACAACCCCTATCTCATAACTCACATCTCATATCTTTCTGTGGACTTCCTGTGGATTTTCTGTGGACATTGTGTGGAAATTTCCACAGAATATGTATATTTACTCCAGTATAAATCCTTAAAAAAACTGGACAAGCTATGGCAAAGATAAATGGTGGATTAGAGAGCATGATATCGGGACTGATAGGTCCGGTGGTGTTGGTGAATTATAATGGCAAACATTATGTGCGAAGGGCTCCGCGTGAGCGGGCCAAAAATTCCTGGAGCGAAGCGCAGGAATTGCACAGGACTCGTTTCAAAGCAATCAACGCATTCTGGAAACAGTTTTATCACACGCCGGTCAAGCAGATCTGGGATCTGGCTGCCGAGGGAATGAGAGGAGTCAATCTTTTTATCAAGACCAATATGCCGGCTTTTGGCGCTGACGGAACGATTAAAGATCTGGAGAGGCTTCATTTTTCAGCGGGAAAATTGCCTCTGGCTCATAAACTGAAAGCGGCAAAATCTGCAGGGGATCCACAAAAGATTGAAGTTAGCTGGGAGAATGAATCCGAAAACGGATTGGCAGCCTCCGATGACGAGTTGATGATGATGATTGCCCATGGGGTAAATTTTACCGGTCCTGTAAAAACAGGAGTTCAGAGAAAAATTGCAGCTGCAGTAATAAGCTTGCCAGCCGGATGCGAAAACGCTGAAGGGATCTATTTATTTTTTGGAAACGAAAAACGAAAGCTGTATTCGGTGGATCAATATTTTGGAATTTGAAATCGGAAGTCGCCAATAAAAATTCGAATGAAATAATTTTATACATTTGCCAATAGGCCTATAAAAAATCTATGTTATGAAAAAACTTGCCGCTATTTTGTTGTGTTTTTTTTCTTTGAACTTATCAGCTCAATCAATTAAGGAAACTGAGATTACAACCACTATCAGCGAAGTGACAGTGTATTTAAACGGAGCTCAGATAACCAGATCTAAATCTATGGATCTGGAAAAAGGCCGGGGCACTTTAAAATTTATCAATCTATCCCCTTTTATCGATTCGAAAAGCATAAACATCAGTGCGAAAGGAGATTTGAATGTGCTTTCGGTAAACTATCAACAGAATTTTCTTTCGCCGGAGAATAAATCGAAACAGGCAGAACAATTAACTGCAGATAAACTTAATCTTGAAAAGAAAATAAACCTCGAGAAAACATACCTTAGCTTACTGAATGAGGAATTAGACTTTTTAAAAGCCAATCATGTAATCGGTGGTTCGAATACCGGGACAAACCTTGGATCCCTTAAAGAAGCCGACGTGTATTTTACTGAAAAGATGACAGCCATTAAGCTTAAAGAAATTGAACGTCAAAATACCATCGAACAACTAACCAAAGAACTTGAAAAAACAGGAAATCAGCTAAATTCTTTATCTGATTTAAGAGAGCAGCCAACGGGAGAAATCCTCTTAAATTTTGACGCTAAATCCACTACAAAAGCTTCGTTCGAAATAAAATATATTGTAAAAAATGCAGGTTGGTTACCTTCATATGATATACGGGTTAAAAATATTGATCAGCCTGCCAGTCTTACCTATAAAGCTAATATTCATCAAAATACGAATGAGGACTGGAATAATATAAAGCTCAGATTATCCTCCGCTGACCCAAATTCATCAGGGATCTTCAGAGATCTGTCAACCTATTACCTTGATTATAATTCTGCTCCGCCTTCCTACTCCAATGTAATATCACAAGTCAGCGGACACATTTATGACAGGAAAGAAAATAAGCCACTGCCTGGAGCCACTATCGTGATAAAAGGAACTTCGATTGGAACGATATCAGATGCAAACGGGTTCTATTCTCTATCTGTTCCTCAGAGTGGTGGAAATCTGGTAGTTTCATTTGTCGGAATGAAGAGTCAGGAACTCTCAATACGAAATCAACAGATGGATATTGCATTATCGGAAGATTCGAGGGCATTGAATGAAGTCGTTGCTGTTGGCTATGGTGTGCAAAAAAGTTTGTCAGGAAGAGTAGCAGCAGTCGAAACCAGGCAAATAGTTCAGGAAGAGGCTTTGCCAAAAAGCAAACTAATTGAAGCTGTTCAAATAGCAAATCAAACAACGGTGGAATTTGAGATTAAAACGCCTTATACCATACCTTCGAATGGAAAAAATCTAACAGCTGAAATTGAAGAATATTCATTGCCAGCAAATTACCAGTATTATTGTGCGCCCAAAGTTGACAAAGGCGCATTTCTCATGGCGCAAATTGTCGATTGGGAGAAGTACAATTTGTTAGAAGGAGAAGCAAACATCTTTTTCGAAGATACCTATACAGGGAAAACACTTCTTGATGTAAGGTATATGTCTGATACTCTTAATGTCTCATTGGGTAAGGACAAGAGCATTTCTGTAAACCGTATAGTACAGAAACAGTTTACTTCAAAACAGTTTTTAGGTTCTAAAAAAGAAGAAATAAAGTCCTGGCTGATCAGCGTAAAGAATAATAAACAACAAAACATTAACTTATCTTTAATTGACCAGATTCCTGTTTCAACAATCGAAGAAATTGAAGTAAATCCATTGAATATATCCAATGGCAAACTCGATCCTCAATCAGGAAAAATTAAATGGGAATTTCAGTTGAAACCTTCCGGAAAGGAGGATATTGAATTAAAATATTCTATAAAATCTCCTAAATCTAAGAGATTGATAATTGAGTAAAACTGTGGAAGCTGATATTTTTTCCTGAAGTTAAATCTATATTTTCCTTATTTTTGTGGCCAAAGAATGATTTTTATCACTTGGATCTCTATACATTAAAATATTTAAGATGGCAGAATTTAAATATCAGAAGCCTTTCCCTATTAAGAAAGACACTACCAAGTACCGCCTTCTGACGAAGGACTATGTTTCAACCATTGAATGTGATGGAAGAAAGATTTTAAAAATTGCTCCCGAAGGTTTGGAGTTATTGGCCCGCGAAGGATTTGCCGATGTTTCCTTTTACCTCCGTGAAGCTCATCTTGAAAAGCTGGCAAGCATCCTCAAAGATCCGGAAGCAAGCGATAACGATATTTTTGTGGCCCATACCATGCTGTTAAACCAGGTGGTAGCTGCCGAAGGAGAACTTCCAACTTGTCAGGATACCGGTACCGCAATTGTGATCGGTAAGAAAGGTGAAAATGTCTGGACCGGCGCTGACGATGCAGAACATCTGTCCAAGGGGATTTATGAAACCTATCGCGATCGCAATTTAAGGTATTCACAGGTGGTTCCCTTCACCATGTTTGATGAAAAAAATACAGGGAACAATCTTCCCGCCCAGATTGATCTTTATGCAAATCAGGGGAATCAGTACGAATTTCTGTTCATCACCAAAGGAGGCGGTTCTGCCAACAAGACATTTCTGTATCAGCAGACAAAATCCCTGCTGAACGAAGAAACGCTGACAAAATTCATTACCGAAAAGATCAAGGATCTTGGCACTTCTGCCTGTCCACCCTATCACCTGGCCGTTGTAATCGGGGGAACTTCTGCCGAAGCTAATTTGGCAACAGTTAAGAAAGCCTCAGCAGGATACTATGATTATCTTCCCAATGAAGGGAATGAAGGCGGTCAGGCATTCAGAGACCTTGAATGGGAAAAGAGAATAACCAAAATCTGTCAGGACAGCAAGATCGGCGCCCAATTCGGAGGAAAGTATTTTGTACACGATGTAAGAGTTATCCGTATGCCGAGACATGCAGCCTCCTGTCCGGTCGGAATCGGCGTAAGCTGCAGTGCAGACCGTAACATTAAGGCCAAGATAACTGAAGAAGGTATTTTCCTGGAACAGCTGGAGAAAAATCCGGCCCGCTTCCTGCCCAGGGAAACTCCCCACATGCAGCCGGCTGTAGAGATTGATTTGGATCGCCCGATGGAAGAAATCAGGAAAGAATTAGCGAAATATCCTGTTAAGACAAGATTGAATTTAAAGGGAACGTTGATTGTTGCACGTGATATCGCTCATGCAAGGATCAAGAAGATGATTGATGAAGGTCAGCCCATGCCGGAATATTTCAAGAATCACCCGGTATATTATGCCGGACCTGCCAAAACACCTAAAGGAATGGCTTCAGGAAGTTTCGGACCCACCACAGCCGGACGTATGGACGTCTATGTTGATCTTTTCCAGCAAAAAGGAGGTTCACTCATCATGCTCGCAAAAGGGAATCGCTCCAAACAGGTTACCGATGCCTGTAAAAAGAACGGCGGTTTCTATTTAGGCTCCATCGGAGGCCCTGCCGCTATTCTTGCCAAAGAGAGCATCAAGAAAGTCGAAGTAATCGATTTCGAAGAATTAGGCATGGAAGCTGTCAGAAAGATCTATGTTGAAAACTTCCCTGCCTTCATTATCGTTGATGATAAAGGGAATGATTTTTTCGCAGAATTGAAGTAATCAAATTTTAATAAAAAGGGGGAGCAGTATCCACTGTTCCCCTTCTTATTTTCACTTATCCAATTCCCGCATTAATCAGAAAATCCTGGCATCAGTATATTTTGATTTTATTTGATCCAATCCTTCATTCGCAGATTTTAAATCTCTATAATTAATTTCAACAATATAGAATTGATCATTGGTGATAATTTGAGGCTTGTATCCATTTCCTTGTAGTTGATTAAGAAGATTTTCGGCATTTAAACGATCTTTAAAAGAGCCCACAACTACAGCAAATTTATCCTTCTTTTTTGAAGTACCTTTTAGTGGTTTTTTGATATCCGAAGTATAATCACCTTTACCTGTTTGTTCCACACTTACCGACTTGCCAATTTCAGGAATAATAAATTCTGTACGACGGTTCATCCTCATCTCCTCCTTCGAACACATAACCATATCGATACATTTGTTGACAGGAACAGTTTCGCCATAGCCTTTCCAAATCAAACGATCTGCATCAATTCCTTTTGAAATCAGGTAATCTACTGCAGCTTTAGCCCTTTTTTCAGACAATTTCTGATTATAGGCCTTTGATCCTCTTGAATCTGCATGTGAATTCAAAGTAACTTTTATATCTTTATTTTCGTTCAGGATCACATACAATTGTTCCAGTTCGTTAATGGATTCCGGTAATAAATCAGCGCTATTTAGATCATAATAGATGTTTTTAAGAACAATGTTTCTCTTTTCCATATCCAGCCAAAGAGTATCCCGTAATATTTCCCCGTTCTTCAGCACACCAGTATTCAGTTCTTTTATTACCTGCTTATAACCTTTTGCTTTGACATTTAAAACAAGAGACATTTCATCTTCAATCATTCTCGAGATTTCTCCCTCGCTTCCAGTCTTTAAATCAATATTGTCATTAAAGGCAACTTCAGCCTCCGGAATGGGTTTCCGGGATTTGGAATCCGCTACCAGTAACTTAAAGAAGCTGTCTTTTGAAGGATCGAATGTAAATTTATAAATATCATCCTCGCCTTTCCCGGGACGGGTTGAAGCCAGGTATCCATATGCATTTTCAGGTAAAAGAATCATTGAAAAATCATCATACTCACTGTTGATAGGTTTTCCGAAATGCTTAACATCATAATCATCCAGCTTGGTAAAATAAAGATCCAAGCCTCCCATTCCCGCTCTTCCGTCAGAAGCGAATATCAGGTAACCATGATCCGTGATGTATGGAAATTCGTCCTTACCGGCTGTATTGATGCGGTTTCCCAGATTTACAGGCTTACTCCATTGTCCGTTTTTGCGGATACTCCTGTAAAGATCAGTTTCTCCAAGCCCTCCTTTCATATCACTTGAAAATATCAGGGTATCTCCGGAAGGAGATATGGCAGGATGACCAACTGAGTATTGGGGATTGTTATAAGGAAAAGATCCCGTGATCTTCCATTTTCCATCCACCTGTCTGGCAATGGCTATTCCCAGGTTGTAACAATTCTTATGGAAAGGATTGTAAACTTTTCCAGGGGAAAGATAATTGGATTGAGTAATAAATAACTCACCGGTTTTCTTACACCAGGATACAGGTCCATTGTGGTATTTGGCCGCAAATTCCCGGATAACCTGCTTCTGTCCGGCAATATCACCATGCTCATCAATTTTCAGACTGAACAAATCACAAAAACCACTCTTCTGATTATTGGGTCTCTTTTTGCCGTCATCACTAAAAGAGGTGAAATACAATGAATCACCTATCAATGCCGGGCCAAAATCGCTTTGCGCGGTGTTCATTGGGAGCAGAGTGACTTTTACAGATCCCTGGTCAAAAATTTGCTTCTTTTTAGGCATTGAATAGGATGCGGTGCCAATAAAAAGAATAGTTAAGAATAATATGATACTCTTCATAAGATAAGTTTTTACAGATTTAAGAGATTCCCATAATTAACCTAATTTAAAAATACCGTGGTGAGATGAATTTACGCCAGTCTACCTCATAAGAGACCATAATTTCATGAACACCTTTGTGATATTTTCTTACATCCGTTGTAGTAAAATCAGCAGAATAGCCAATCCTGAACCTGTTTTGGAAGATCCACTGGGCAATGACTCCCACTGCATCCCCTGATCGGTACATGGCGCCTAACCAGAATTTTTCGGCAAAGAGGAAATTGGCTGATAAATCATACTGGAAAGGGGCCTGTTCCACGAGCTTTGTAATAAAGGTTGGTTTGAATTTGATATTTCTGGTAAGGTCAAAGACCAGTCCACCGGAAGTGTAAAGTTGCCGGTAATCAGTAATGGTATAGTTATCACTTGAGGTGACATTAAATTTACTTTCTACCAGCTTTGGCACCGACACCCCAAAATAAGCCCTTTCTGAGGATAAAAAAGCCCCTATTCCAAAGCTTGGCATAAACTTATTATGCACATCCGTCATAAAATTTGGATCACCCGGATCATAAACGGTGTAAAATGGCAAGGGATTGGAATAATTGGTAAAACCTCCTTTTATTCCAAATCTTAACGAGGTTTTTTCACCTATTGACAAACGGTAGGAATAGTCAAGATTGAATAATATCCTGTTCTCCATACCAATTTTATCATGGACGACATTCATACCCAGACCAACATTCTCAGATTTAAAGGGAGACTGTAAGGAAAAAGTTTGAGTTGAAGGATGTCCTTCGATGCCAACCCATTGAAGTCGTGAAATAGCCAAAAAACCAATGGTCTGCCACGTGCCCGTATAAGCAGGATTTATAGTCTGCATGTTGAAAATGTACTGCGTATACATTGGGTCCTGCTGCCCGCTGGATATCAATGAGGCAGTAAGTATGATCAATAAGCCAAATGCTTTCTTTATAAATCTACCGATTGTCATAATTTTTAATTTTTTGGTTGTCCCGAGAAATTCTATTTAACATTAACTTCTATTTACTAAGGAATACGGTTCCGGTTTTTACACTGTTCTTATCGCCCTTTTCCAATTCAAGAATGTAGATATAGGTAGCGCTCATCAGACTATTCCCACCTATATTCCATTTATTGCCCGTTTTACCATTCCACCATGCATCTTTTTCATTACCCCAGTAATCAATATTTCCATAATGATCTTGTTCGTAAACCATTATCCCTGATCTGGTGTAAATCTTCAGGGTCGCATTGGGATAGTTATACAGGCATCTGATTTTGAAATACTCATTAATTCCGTCACCATCGGGAGAGAATCCATTTGGAATAGAAATTGTACAATCAGAATTTTTGATAACCGTTATGGTAACGTTGGCCTCATCGCATAAGAAATTGTCTTTGCAAATCTTGTAGGTGAAATGATCCACACCGATATAATCCATGTTAGGTTTATAACTGAAGGTTCCCGAAGAATTGAGGCTCAACACACCATGAGAAACGGTGCTGGTTAATTCAACCTGGAGATTTTCAACCGGAACTGTAACATGACTATCATTTGCCCGGACATCACCAACCAATTCGTCACCTTCTTTGACAGTATAATTATCATCTGTTGCTGTTGGAGGAACATTAGAGTTAAGGACTATTATACTGTATTGACAGGAAGAAGAATTTCCATAGGCATCTACAGCTGTCCATGTTACTAATGTCGTTCCAGGGTTAAACTGGACATTATTCAAGGTTGATCCGGATCCTACAGTAGCCCCTGTAAGCTGATAAGCTAATGTCACCACTCTATCGTTATCAACTGCTTTGGCATCATATACATCCCCAGATAAATAAAGTACACTTGACTGTGAGGGTGTTTCCAGGGTCAGGTTCTGTCCACCTATACACTCAGTAAACACAGGTTTTTCGTTATCAACCACTGTTACTTTAAAGGTACAGGTACCCGTATTTCCCGAATGGTCAACAGCAGTCCAGGTTACATTGGTCAGGCCCAAATTAAATTTTACTCCCTGCAGATTGTTTCCTGTTCCTACTGTAACGCCGGATAAAGTGTAATTCAGGGAAGCAACTTGATCATTATCCGCTACAGTTGGATTCCACGATGTACCATTTTGCAGATAGGTAGCAATCCCTGGGTTGGCGCTTACAGTCTGATCATTTCCTGTCAAACATTGAGTAAATACAGGATTCTGATTGTCCACTACTTTCACTGACTGAGTGGCAGTGGAAATATTTCCTGATCCATCGGTAACAATCCAGGTAATGATATGATCACCAATTGACAATGGCTCCGATGCATCATTTACGATCTTTACAACTGAACAATTATCAGCGACAACAGGGTTTCCCAGAGAAAGGCCTGAGGCGGTATTTTTACCGGAATCTGTGTTAACAGTAATTGCAGGTGGTGCCGATATTGAAGGCTTTTCAGTATCAGTTACCGTCAATATTTGTATGGCCGTCTGCTTATTGCCCGAACCATCGGTCACAGTCCAGGTAACCGTGGTATTACCAAGGACAAAGGGTTCAACGGCATCGTTCGTAACTATGGCTACCGAGCAGTTGTCTGAGGTTACAGGTGTTCCAAGAGCAACTCCCGAGGCTGTGCATTTGCCTGCATCAGAAGTGACATAAACATCTGCCGGGGCTGTAATCTTTGGCTTCTCTGTATCGGTCACTGTTACAACTTGTGTCGCAGTCTCTGTATTACCTGACCCATCGGTTACAATCCAGGTAACCGTAGTGTTACCCAGTGCAAACGGTTCAACAGCGTTATTGGTTACTGAGGCTACCGAGCAGTTGTCTGAGGGAACAGGTGTTCCAAGAGCAACTCCCGAGGCGGTGCATTTGCCTGCATCCGAAGTAACATTAACGGCTGCCGGGGCGGTGATCTTTGGCTTCTCTGTATCGGTCACTGTTACAATCTGCGTGGCGGTCTTCATGTTGCCTGACCCGTCGGTTACGGTCCAGGTGACTGTAGTGCTACCCAGTGCAAACGGTTCAACTGCATTATTGGTAACTGTGGCTACCGAGCAGTTGTCTGAGGTAACAGGTGTTCCAAGAGCAACTCCCGTTGCGGTACATTTGCCTGCATCAGCGTTGACGCTTATGTTTGCCGGTGCGGTGATCTTTGGCTTCTCTGTATCGGTCACTGTTATAACCTGTGTCGCGGTCTCTGTATTACCCGAACCATCGGTGACGGTCCAGGTAACTGTTGTGCTTCCCAGTGCAAACGGCTCAACTGCATTATTGGTTACTGTGGCTACCGAGCAGTTATCCGAGGTCGCAGGGGTGCCAAGAGCAACTCCTGAGGCGGTGCATTTGCCTGCATCAGAGTTGACGCTTACATCGGCCGGTGCGGTGATCTTTGGCTTTTCGGTATCAAAAACCATTATTGTTATTGATGCACATTCAGAATCTCCGCAATCTGTTGACCAGTTGGCATAATAAATTGTGGTTACAGCGGGAGATTCTACTGTCAAAGATGTGCCTGTTCCAATTGAAGTACCATTGCAATTATCTTTAAACCAATTCATGGTATATCCAAAACCACCGTTTGCAGTTAAAGTTATATCTCCATTATCATTAGGACATAAATTATTCCGGTCCACGCTGATGGATATAGGATCTTCGGATAATGGCTTCACTGTTATGGTATATTTTATCCAGTCTCCGGCACACTCATCTGCATCAAGAAGGTCATTATCATTACTGTCAAAGAAAGCATAGCCTTTCATTTCAAGAGTACCAGGGAGATGAGGATTAATGAGAGCTACATTCAGATCTTCAGGGCCGTAACTACCTATCGGAATGACATCACTGACAGGAGCAAAGGTGACATTTGTAAGAGTAAATTCCTGCTTTACCTTTACAAGATTCGATGGTGTCACATTATTCAGATCGCTCACCTGATTAATGTGCAGATTAGATACGGTGGAATTGCAGATAGTCAAACTACCGGTTTCATCAGTTCCGTTGTGATTATCTGTTAAGGTCAAACCATTAATTGTAGCCTGCAGCTGGGGACGTGAGTTGACCGTGATTGCAGTGGAGGCACTGGCCTGACATCCGTTGCCATCTGTATAGGTATAGGTAAGAGTTTGTGTCCCAGCAGATGGATCAAACACATAACCATCTGCCTGATTTCCGCTGACTCCGGTTCCAGTCCATATACCTCCAGCCGGCGTTCCTACCAGTGGGATATGAGTACCGTCGCTGCAAAGCGGACCATACGATCCGGCTGAAACAACGGGTTGAGGATTGACTGTTATAGTGGTTGCATCAGAATTCGCACAACCACCGTCTAATGTGTAAGTATAAGTTAACGTCTGTGTTCCTGAAGATGGATCAAAAACATAACCGTCTATCTGATTTCCAGTAACGCCGGTACCAGTCCATATTCCACCCGAAGGAGCGCCCTTTAATAAAATATCAGGAGCATTTACGCATACCGGTCCATATGTTTCGGCTGAAGCTATTGATATTGGATTTAATGAAACATTAACCAATTGAGTTGCTTTTTTACTATTCCCGGACCCATCGGTTACAGTCCAGGTAACCGTAGTGTTACCCAGGGCAAACGGTTCAACAGCATTATTGGTTACCGAGGCTACCGAACAGTTATCTGAGGTTACAGGTGTGCCCAGTGATACCCCGCTGGCGGTACACTTCCCGATATCAGTATTGACACTGACTGCAGCCGGAGCTGTAATAGTAGGAAGCTGGGTATCGGTTACGGTTACAATCTGTGTGGCGGTCTCCGTGTTGCCCGACCCGTCGGTGACGGTCCAGATAACTGTAGTGCTACCCAGTGCAAACGGCTCTACTGCATCATTGGTAACTGTGGCTACCGAGCAGTTATCCGAGGTAACAGGGGCGCCAAGAGCAACTCCTGAGGCGGTGCATTTGCCTGCATCAGAGTTAATACTTACGGCTGCCGGTGCAGTGATCTTTGGCTTTTCTGTATCGGTGACTGTTACAACCTGCGTGGCAGTCTCCGTGTTGCCTGACCCGTCGGTTACGGTCCAGGTGACTGTTGTATTTCCCAGTGCAAACGGCTCAACTGCATTATTGGTAACTGTGGCTACCGAGCAGTTATCCGAGGTCGCAGGGGTTCCAAGAGCAACTCCTGAGGCGGTGCATTTGCCTGCATCAGAGTTGACGCTTACATCGGCCGGTGCGGTGATCTTTGGCTTCTCTGTATCAAAAACCATTATTGTTATTGATGAACATTCTGAATCTCCGCAATCTGTAGACCAGTTGACATAATAAGTAGTAGTCTCGGTGGGGGCATCAATGGTCAGGGAGGTACCTGTTCCTATAGAAGTTCCGGCACAATCAGCCTTATGCCATTTCATATTATATCCAAAACCACCGCTGGCAGTCAGGGTTATCTGTCCTCCATCATTTGGACACAAATTATTTCTATCTGTTGAAATTGATGTCGGTGCCGATGGTAACGGCCTCACTGTAACATTATATTTTATCAAGTCGCCGGCACATTCATCTGCGTCAAGGATATCATTATCATTACTGTCATAGAAGGCAAACCCCTGCATTTCAAGTGTTCCAGGCAAAGTTGGATTGATCAGCACTACCTTCAGATCCTCAGATCCATAACTTTCTACCGGAACCACATCATTTACAGGCGCAAATGTTACATTGTTTAAAATAAAAGTCTGTTTTACTTTTACATTAACGGGAGGATTAACATGATTAAGGTCTTTTACCTCTATAACGTGCAGGTTGGCCTCAGTTGTATTGCATATCGTTAAATTACCAACTTCATCAATTCCGTCATGATTATCGGTAAGAGTCAATCCATTAATATTTACCTGTAATTTAGGCCTTGTTGTGACAACAATTGTTGTTGATTCACTTGACCGACAGCTATTGCTATCTGTATAGGTATAAGTGAGATTTTGGGTACCCACCGATGGATCAAACATATAACCATCTGCCTGGGTTCCGCTGACCCCTGTTCCAGTCCATATACCTCCAGCCGGCGTTCCTACCAGTTGGATATGAGGACCATCGCTACAAAGCGGACCATACGATCCGGCTGAAACCACCGGTAGAGAATTGACAGTTATAGTGGTTACATCAGAATTTGGACAACCGCCCTGCAATGTGTAAGTGTAAGTTAATGTTTGTGTTCCCGAAGATGGATCAAAAACATAACCGTCTGTCTGATTTCCGGAAACGCCGGTACCCGTCCATATTCCTCCCGAAGGAGTGCCCTTTAATAAAATATCAGAGGCATTTACGCATACCGGCCCATATGTTCCGGCCGAAGCTATTGATATTGAATTTAATAAAACATTAACCAATTGAGTTGCTTTTTTACTATTCCCTGACCCATCGGTTACAGTCCAGGTAACCGTTGTTGTGCCCAGCGCAAAGGGTTCCACGGCATCACTGATAACAGAGGCTACTGAGCAGTTGTCTGAAGTGACAGGTGTGCCCAGTGATACTCCACTGGCGGTACACTTGCCGGCATCAGTATTGACACTGACTGCAGCCGGAGCTGTAATAGCGGGAAGCTGGGTATCGGTTACGGTTACAACCTGCGTGGCAGTCTGTTTATTTCCAGAGCCGTCCGTGACTGTCCAGGTGACCGTGGTTGTGCCAAGGGCAAAGGGTTCTACCGCGTCGCTGGTAAACGAAGCTACCGAGCAGTTATCCGAGGTAACAGGTGTTCCAAGAGCAACTCCGCTGGCACTGCACTTCCCGGCATCAGCGTTGATGGTTACATCGGCCGGTGCGGTGATCTTTGGCTTCTCTGCATCTTTGACCGTTACTACCTGGGTGGCCGTCTCTTTATTACCCGAACCGTCCATGACCGTCCAGGTGACCGTGGTACTGCCAAGGGTAAAGGGTTCCACCGCGTCGCTGGTAAACGCGGCTACCGAGCAGTTATCCGAAGTTATTGGTGTGCCGAGAGCAACACCCGAGGCGGTGCATTTGCCTGCATCAGCGTTGATAGTTACATCCGCCGGTGCGGTGATCTTGGGTTTCTCTGCATCTTTGACCGTTACTACCTGCGTGGCCGTCTCTTTATTGCCCGAACCGTCCATGACCGTCCATATAACCGTAGTATTACCCAGTGCAAACGGTTCTACTGCATTATTGGTTACTGTAGCTACCGAGCAGTTATCCGAGGTAACAGGTGTGCCGAGAGCAACACCCGAGGCGGTGCATTTGCCTGCATCAGCGTTGATAGTTACATCCGCCGGTGCGGTGATCTTTGGCTTCTCTGCATCTTTGACCGTTACTACCTGCGTGGCCGTCTCTTTATTGCCCGAACCGTCCATGACCGTCCATATAACCGTAGTATTACCCAGTGCAAACGGCTCTACTGCATTATTGGTAACTGAGCCTACCGAGCAGTTATCCGAGGTAACAGGCATGCCGAGAGCAACTCCCGTTGCGGTGCATTTGCCTGCATCAGAGTTGACGCTTACATCTGCCGGGGCAGTGATCTTTGGTTTCTCTGTATCGGTCACTGTTACAACTTGTGTCGCAGTCTCTGTATTACCGGACCCGTCGGTTACGGTCCAGGTGACTGTTGTGTTACCCAGTGCAAACGGTTCAACAGCATTATTGGTAACTGAGCCTACCGAGCAGTTATCCGAGGTAACCGGGGTGCCAAGAGTGACCCCGCTGGCAGTACACTTGCCTGCATCAGAGTTGACGCTTATGTCTGCCGGGGCTGTAATCTTTGGTTTCTCTGTATCGGTCACTGTTACAACTTGTGTCGCAGTCTCTGTATTGCCTGACCCATCGGTTACAATCCAGGTAACCGTAGTGTTACCCAGTGCAAACGGTTCAACAGCGTTATTGGTAACTGAGGCTACCGAGCAGTTATCCAAGGTTACAGGTGTTCCAAGAGCAACTCCCGTTGCGGTGCATTTGCCTGCATCAGAAGTGACATGAACATCTGCCGGGGCAGTGATCTTTGGTTTCTCTGTATCGGTTACTGTTACAACTTGTGTCGCGGTCTCTGTATTGCCTGACCCATCGGTTACAATCCAGGTAACCGTAGTGTTACCCAGTGCAAACGGTTCAACAGCGTTATTGGTAACTGAGGCTACCGAGCAGTTGTCTGAGGTAACAGGTGTTCCAAGAGCAACTCCCGTTGCGGTGCATTTGCCTGCATCCGAAGTAACATTAACGGCTGCCGGGGCTGTGATCTTTGGTTTCTCTGTATCAGTCACCGTTACAACCTGTGTCGCGGTCTCTGTATTTCCAGAGCCGTCGGTTACGGTCCAGGTGACTGTAATGTTACCCAATGCAAACGGCTCTACTGCATCGTTGGTAACTGTGGCTACCGAGCAGTTATCCAAGGTTACAGGTGTTCCAAGAGCAACTCCCGTTGCGGTGCATTTGCCTGCATCCGAAGTGACATGAACATCTGCCGGGGCTGTAATCTTTGGCTTCTCTGTATCGGTCACTGTTACAACTTGTGTCGCAGTCTCTGTGTTTCCTAACCCATCAGTTACAGTCCAGGTGACTGTTGTGTTACCCAGTGCAAACGGTTCCACAACATCTTTTGTAACTGAGGCTACCGAGCAGTTGTCTGAGGTAACAGGTGTTCCAAGAACAACTCCCGAGGCGGTGCATTTGCCTGCATCCGAAGTGACATGAACATCTGCCGGGGCAGTTATATGAGGTATCTCTGTATCAAAAACCATTATTGTTATTGATGCACATTCTGAATCTCCGCAATCTGTTGACCAGTTGACATAATAAATAGTAGTCTCGGTAGGAGCATCAATGGTCAGGAAGGTACCTGTTCCAATAGAAGTTCCAGCACAATCAGCCTTATGCCATTTCATATTATATCCAAAACCGCCACTGGCAGTCAGTGTTATCTGTCTTCCGTCATTCGGACATAGATTGTTCCTGTCTGAATTGATGGAAACTGGTGCTGATGGCAATAGCTTGACTGTTACAACTGCACTCCCAGACTGGCTCTCCAAACAGGAAGCTGACCCAGCATCCTGAACGCTGACAAGATCATAGATAAATGTACCTGCACTTCCGGTCGGTACCGGAACTGTTACACTGCTGCCTGAACTTGTGGTTACTGATTGACTGGCTCCACCATTTACCTTATATGTAAAGGTATATGGGGCAGTCCCATTGCTGCCGGTAAAAGTGATCAAAGGCGAGGGAGAATTCTCACATACTGACACTGTACCGGAAATGGTTGCTGTAGAAAGTGGATTGACCTTAACATGTATTGGAACTTTATTAGGACTTATACAAGAACTGGAAAGCCCCTCTGCGACCCAATAGGTTGTTTCGCCTGCAATATTTGTCAAAGGGGTTATCGAGACCTGGGGAGTAGTAGAAAGTTGTGAATCATAAAAATACAGAAGATATGCATCATTACTTTTATCCGCTGTCAGGGGAAGTGCTGTTTCTCCCACGCAATAATTTATATCTTTTGTACCTGGAGTAGAATTTAAAGTATTCACCTCAATATTAAACTGAAAGAAGCAATCCGTCACTCCCGGAGGAATTGCATAATACGTTGTGGTTCCGCTAATAGCCCGAAAAGGATTTTCATTCGTATATTCAACAGCGTCCCCGCTTACAGGGTATTGATTATAAAAACGGGAACCAGCAGGGAAGGAACCTGATATATCAGAAAATGGAATCGAAGATCCATTATTGCAGTAAGTGAATGTCCTCTCAGAAGGAACGCTCTGACAATGTTCCGTAACATAAGCCTCCTTATCGATTTCGACCGTAATTGGTCCCGGGATCGGTTCTCCTGCACACGTTTCAGTATTAAATCCCTGTATAAAATTAATATTATTGAAATCTGTCCCTGTCACTGCTCCTGAGCCGCTAACTTCACCATCTGTGGCAACCACTGGGGTGCAATGCGTATTCACAAGGATAGAACAATCTTCAGTTACTTTTAATTTATATGTCAAAGATGCAAGTAGAGTGCTCGGATTCCCCGGTAAAGGGACATTCCCCAAATCCCAAACTATAGAGCCATTAGCACCCAACGAAGGATCGAATGTTGTAGTGTTGGGTGTCGGAAGTGGAGTGAAATTTACTACACTGCTAAGACTACCCGGCACATAACTGGAAGTATAAGGAATTGGGATGACTATTTTAGCATTATTAATACCTTCAGTACCCTTGTTTCTCAGTTCTATTTTGTATTCAATTTCCTGCCCCGGCAAAGCCTTGAGCGGAACTGTCGGAGTGACACCTCCAATTTCCTGTGCCGAAATAAGTAACTCGGGTTTAACCTTATAGGCATCTACGGACATAGCAATAGCAAAGATGATATAAGTATCCATTGTAGACCCATACCTGAATTTAGTCGAAGTTTGACTGTTTGCAATTACAGTGTTACCTGGATTGGGAATGTTAAACATACTTATATCCATACCAGTATTGTTCAGTAGATTGGGGTTTCGATTCCCATCGGTGAGTATGGAACTATTAAAGAAATTTGTTGTAGAATTTAATGCATGGCTTAATCTCAACCAAGAAGCATCACTGTTTTTTTGAATTTCAAAATAATCACCAGAGATACTTTTGTCACCTTCACCTGCCATAACTCCTAATTTCAAATTAACAGGTCCGGTCTTTGCCGCATTAAAGCCCGAAACAGGGAGTTCAAATTGAGTACCGTGTCCACCACTTACAACAACGTAAGCGTGACCATCAAAAATGGTCACATCCCGGTCTTTCATTTTGGAGTTTTCATAGACAACGATTAATCCCCAACCGCCAAAATATCCGGTTCCTCCCCCATCCCCTTCCTTTAGTGCTATATCAGCAACAAAGTATTCTCCGATGCCACCTGCTCTAACCAAATCGGTGACTTCCGCGTACGCTGAATACATATATCCATCGGAAGTGGAAGGAAAGTAAATGTTTGAAGGATTATCGCTGGCAGTAATCTGTGTATAGGATTGACCGGGGCCTTTGAATAATACTTTATGTTTATTAAATATCTTTGTAACCCCATTCTTTTTAATAGAGAAAGTATTGTCACTCGGTGAGTTATCTGAGGCTCTTCCTGTCCAGTAAAGACCGGCATAAATGATATTAGAACAGGATGGAACAGCCCCGTTTTCTGTTGAAAAATTCAGGGTTGCTGATGAAGAGTTCCATGTATTGGGTTCATTATCCACATCAACATAAACCATGTAATTGTTACCGTTTTGCGAATTATCATTATAATTCTGAAGTGTCAGATTGGTATTGCCAATCATGGTAAAATCACCCTTGATGCTATAAATTTTTTTTGATGGTGAATATGAAGAAGTCCTTTGTGTAAAAGGTACTTTTATCTGACCCTGAGAAAAAGAAATATTTGAAAAATAGATGAAAAATAACATTATCCACCAGCTCACGGAGCTTCTATATATACCGGATCTACTATATCTGTTTTTCATTTTTCCTGGTTGAATTATCTGAATTTATTCTGGTACTGAATTATGATAAAATACTGAGATCCCGGGTTTAGGGATATATAGTGTACTGATATCTTCCGGCTTACTCTCAAAACAATATATAAAATTTACATACTTCAAATTTTTAAAAGCCTTTAAATCAGATAGATCTAATACAAAATTCAAATCACTCTCGTTCTCGAGTCTTATGGTTATTAATTCAATGGAATTGAAGAGCGGAATATTCTCTTTGAGATTATTAACTGAGGATGCATCGACGCAAACTCTTACAGGATTGCTTTCCCCAAAAACCTTCTCAGTACCCTTATCTATGTAGACCATCGGATGTAAATCATAAACAAGGCTTTCAATCCTTTTGGCCTCTTCTTTAACTGTTGAATCTCCAGACATTTTCATTTCTGAAAGTTTTGAACCTAACTCAAATAAAGATTGTCCCTGTGAACCTAAACTCACAAAAAGTATTAGCAGGCACACCAATTTCTTTTTTATTGAAGATTCTTTCTCAGCAGAACTCTGACGTCTAATTTTTTTCATACAAGTAGGATTTTAGGGCTTTTACGCTCTTTTACTAATCAGGGAAATTGTCACTCTTTACTTTCCATCATAAACAATTTACGATTCTCCAATAATTCGTTGTAATCCCCTTTTTCGGGGATATTATTAAGCTAACACTTAAACAAGCTAAATAATCATTAATTCACTTTTCTTATATTTTTATTAACTTTTTGACATTATTTATTGCATTTAATAAGATGTTTGTATATTTGTGAAAATTTTTAATGTCTTTTTGACTAAACAAACAATAGAATACAAACAATATGTGCGGTATAGTAGGTGTTATGGATTTAAAAGTAAAATCTGAGAGTCTAAGGACACAGGTTTTAGAGATGTCTAAACGAATACGGCATCGTGGTCCGGATTGGTCGGGGATCTATTGCGGGGAGAAAGCAATTATTGCCCACGAAAGATTGTCGATCGTCGATCCCTGGTCAGGCAAACAACCTCTTTATAGTAAAGATAAAAAACTCGTTCTGGGGGTTAATGGCGAAATCTATAATCACCGTCAACTGAAAGCAAACCTGAAAAAAGATTACGAATTTCAAACCCAGTCAGATTGTGAGATTATTCTTGCCCTCTACCGGGAAAAAGGAATCGATTTCATAGAAGATCTCAATGGCATTTTTGCCTTTATTCTATATGACGAAGACAAGGATTGCTATTTAATCGCCCGGGATCATATTGGCATTATACCGCTCTATATGGGATGGGATCAATTTGGTAATTTTTATGTAGCTTCCGAATTAAAGGCTTTGGAAGGAATCTGCAGGAAAATAGAAGAATTCTTACCAGGCCATTATCTTTACAGCAAGGAGGGTGTCGTAAAAAAATGGTATACCCGCGATTGGATGAGCTATGATGCTGTGAAGAGTAATGTTTCGAATATTAACGTTCTAAGAACAGCTCTGGAAGATGCCGTCAAACGTCAGTTAATGTCAGATGTTCCTTACGGCGTGTTGCTTTCAGGCGGGTTGGACTCTTCCATCATTTCTGCAGTTGCAAAAAAATTCGCGGCTAAAAGGGTCGAATCTGACAATGTACAGGAAGCCTGGTGGCCACAATTACATTCTTTTGCGGTTGGCTTAACAGGATCTCCTGATTTGGCGGCAGCAAAAAAAGTTGCCGATCATATTGGTACTGTTCATCACGAAGTTAATTTTACCATTCAGGAAGGTCTTGATGCGGTAAGAGACGTGATTTATCATCTCGAGACTTATGACGTAACTACTGTAAGAGCCTCTACACCAATGTATCTCCTGGCAAGAGTAATCAAATCAATGGGTGTAAAAATGGTACTCTCGGGAGAAGGGGCTGACGAAATATTTGGCGGGTACCTGTATTTTCATAAAGCCCCTAATGCCCAGGCCTTTCATGAAGAAACCGTCAGAAAACTCAGCAAACTACATCTCTATGACTGTCTGAGGGCCAACAAATCATTGGCTTCCTGGGGAGTCGAAGGAAGAGTTCCATTCCTTGACAAAGAATTTATGGATGTTGCCATGCGCTTAAATCCTGTGGATAAAATGGCCGGAAATGGAAAGATGGAAAAATGGATTTTACGGAAAGCATTTGAAGATTATCTGCCCGATAGCATCGTCTGGCGTCAGAAAGAGCAATTTTCTGACGGCGTGGGGTACAATTGGATTGATACCTTAAAAGAAATCACCTCATCCAGCATTTCTGATGAACAGATGAAAAATGCAAAATACCGTTTCCCGATCAACACTCCGATGACCAAAGAGGAATATTATTACAGGGCAATTTTTACTGAACATTTTCCATCCGATGCAGCCGCCTTATGCGTCCCTTCTGTTCCTTCCATTGCCTGCAGTACCGCAGAAGCGCTGGCCTGGGATGCTTCTTTCAAAAATAATGCCGATCCCTCAGGCCGAGCCATGAAAACAGTTCATGTGGATGGGTATAAATGATTAAATCCATCAGGAGAATTTGTTCTGCAACAAGATTCATCCATCTGTTGCAGAACAATACCCTGGCAAGGAATGGGTCGTACTTTCTCCGGGGTTTGTGTAATGTTTCTGTAATGTTTGTGTAATGTTCCTGTAACAACTATTACAGAAACATTACACAAACCTATTACCAACAATACACAAAAGACGACGCAGAACCGATTTCATCAGCTCTCAAGAACGATGTGACAATATTTTAAAATCTGATTATTTTGCCTGGCGGCCGGCTTCAAGAATTTTGAAAAGATCGTCTGCCGAAATCCCCTCGGCGAGTTTCCCTCGGGTTGCTGTAGATATTCTTCCTGTTTCTTCACTTACCACAATAACAAAAGCATCCGTTTGTTCAGAAACACCTACTGCTGCACGATGGCGAAGTCCCAAAAGAGGGCTTATCTCCAGATTTTGTGATATGGGTAAAATACATCTTGCCGCTTTAATCCGGTTAAGACTTATAATCACTGCTCCATCATGCAAAGGAGCATTTTTAAAGAAAATATTCCTAAGTAATTCAGTCGAAATATCCGCGTCGATGATTTGGCCAGATTCAATATATTCAGTAAGTTCATTTTCACGGGAAAGTACAATTAATGCTCCTGTTTTATCTATAGACATTTGACGGCAAGCGTCAACAATGGCATGCAAACTTGCTTCGGATGCAAATTTTAATTGTCCCGAGAAAAGGTTTTCGAGTGAAAATTTTTTATTTGTCTTTCGCCGGCTTCCCAACATTAATAAAAATCTCCGAACTTCCTGCTGAAAGACAATAATGATGGCTATTACCCCTACTCCGAAAAGCTGACCTAAAATAGAGCCAAGAAGTTCCATTTTAAAAGCTTTGACTACCAGCCAGACAAGAAATATGATAAAGATTCCAAGAAAAATATTTAATGCAACAGTTCCCTTGACCAGTTTGTATATTTCAAAAAAGATGAATGAAACCAACAGAATATCAATCAAATCAAGGAGCCGGAATTTAATAAATAGATCTATCATTTTTCTGTTTTTAGAATGCCATAGAGTTAAAGTTGTCCGATAATCTTACATTCATCTTATAAAATCCAGACACTGAATATATCTTATATTGACCATGAAACAAATGATTTTCCATTATTACATTTTAACGCTTTCTCTCAACAGATTAACGATTTTACAGACCTGAACGGCCTCTTTTACATCATGAACCCGTAAAATATCGGCATTGCCCAACAGTGCCAGAGTATTTAAGGCTATCGTCCCGGTTAAAGCTTCATCTGGTTTAATGCCCAATGGTTTCCAGATCATTCCTTTTCTCGAGATACCCACCAAAACAGGCAATTTAAAAATTTTAAAGGAATCCAGCCTGTTCATCAATTCATAGTTGTGACTGGTCAATTTACCAAAACCAAAACCAGGATCAATAATAATATCATTTACTCCCAACAATTTCAGTTTTTGCACCCGCTGGGAGAGAAAAAGAATCACTTCATTCACCACATCTGTGTAAGAAGGATGATCCTGCATTGTTCCGGGAGTACCCTGAATATGCATTAAAATATAAGGAATTTTAAGCCCGGCCACGACCTCAAACATCTTTTCGTCCATGGTTCCACCTGATATATCATTTATAATACAAGGGCCAAAGTCATCGACAATAATCCTGGCGACTTCAGATCGATAAGTATCCAAAGATAAATGCATCTGAGGAAATTTATCACGAATAGCCTTAACCGCAGGTACTATTCTATTCAGTTCTTCCTTTAATGATACTTCTTTTGAACCAGGTCTGGTGGAAAATGCGCCAATATCAATTATTTTCCCTCCCTGGGAAATTATTTCCTCGGCCCTGTTCAGGATACTTTTTTCTGTCTGGTATTTTCCACCATCATAAAAAGAATCCGGGGTTACATTTAAAATTCCCATGACAATGGGTGAACTAAGGTCAATCAATTCTCCGGCCAGGTTAATAGATTTTCTTTTGTCGAAATAGCTCTGCTCTTTTTGATTAATCAACATTTTCCCTGTTTTTCTTAAATCTCAGCAATTACTTCTTCCTGAAAAAAGCAATTTGTGAATATTTTTCTCTGCTATTTTACAAAAGTAAGAATTTAAATTACATTGATTTTTCAATTTTTAATACTTTTATGGTTCAAATTATTATTATGGATAAGACAAATCAACAATTTGATCACGTTATCAATATATGCCATGATCTGTTCATGAAAAAGATGAAAGATTATGGCACAGCATGGAGAATATTGCGTTTAGAATCCATGACTGATCAAATCTACATCAAAGCTCAAAGAATAAGAACTATTGAGGAAAAAGGAATAACCAAAGTAGGAGAAGGTGTCCGTTCCGAATTTATAGGGATTATTAATTATTGTGCAATGGCTCTTATCCAGTTTGAACTGGGAAGTTCAGAAGAAGAACTTCCACCGGATGTTACAGAAAAGAAATACCTTGAAAAGCTTGAAAATTCAAAGAACCTGATGCTTCGCAAAAATCATGATTATGGTGAAGCCTGGCGCCAGATGAGGATCAGCTCTTACACGGACCTGATCCTTATGAAAATAAAGCGCATCAAACAGATAGAGGATAAAAAAGGGGTAACCCTTGTGTCAGAAGGAGTTGATGCCAATTATATGGACATTATCAATTATGCTGTGTTTGCTTTAATAAAACTTGAGTTTGAACAAGCATGACTAAGAAATTCCTGATCATAGCCAGATTCGTTGTAGGGATTGTATTTATCTTTTCCGGATTTGTAAAGGGAATAGATCCGTGGGGATTTAATTATAAACTCACGGATTACATTTTTTCCATGCATCTGAGCTGGCTGCAGTTTTTAACTTATCCGGGCGCTTTTGTTTTACCCTTGTTAGAATTTCTGATCGGAATAAGTTTAGTAAGCGGAGTATTGATCAAGGTAGCCACAAAACTGGCTTTACTGTTTATGATTTTCTTCACACCCCTTACGTTATACATAGCCATAAAAAATCCCGTCACTGACTGTGGGTGTTTTGGAGATGCCCTGGTAATTACAAACTGGGAAACATTTTACAAAAATGTTGTACTCATCATATTGGCCTATTTCCTATTTAAATACAGGGATACAATTAATTTCATATTCACTCACCGGATACGGAAAATTCTATTTTCATCATTATTGCTCATTTATGGCATCCTGGTCTGCTGGTCTTTTTACCATGAACCCATTATAGATTTCAGGCCTTATAAAGTTGGGGTCAACATCACCGAAGGCATGAGCATACCCAAGGGAGCCCCTACCGATGTTTATAAAACCAACTATTATTACAAGAACCTTAAAACGAATGAAGTAAGAAAGTTCAGCGATGAAAATTATCCCTGGCAAGACTCTTTGAATTGGAAGTTTGAATCGATGGACAAACCTGTCCTGGTAAAAAAAGGCTATACTCCCCCCATTCATGATTTCTTCATTCAGAACGACCAGGGAGAGAATGTTGCAGATTTTTTTCTCCAGGACGAGAACTATGTATTTATTGTTGTATCGCATGACCTGGAGAAAGCCTCGTTGAAAAAACAGACTAACCTTAACCGTCTGGCATCATGGACGAAAGATCAGGGATATAAATTTATATGCCTGACAGCTTCAAAAGGAAGCACTTTGGAAAACTTTAAATCGAAAGCTCGTCCCGATTATGACTTCTATTTTGGAGATGAAATTACCCTGAAAACAATCATTCGCTCCAATCCTGGATTATTGTTGTTGAAAAAAGGCACTATCCTTGACAAATGGGCATATAGTGATATTCCTTCCGTTGAAAAGATGCAAAACAAAATAATTCCTGAAATGAAGAAAAAGTTAATTCATCAGTAGAAATAGTATCATTTTTTCAATGTACCCAAATAAATCATAATTTTGTCTCCAAAGAAAATATTTATAATTATTGACTAAAAAGCCTGATAATGAGAAAAAAGATTGTTGCCGGGAACTGGAAATGCAACACCCTCGTAAGCGAAGGAGTTGAATTAGCTAAAAAAGTAAGTGATTTGATCCTTAGTAAAGGTGCAAAGGACGTTGACGTAGTGCTTGGTGTTCCATTCACTCATCTTACCGGTATTGCAGGAGTTGTTGATGCAAAACGGATTGGAGTATCCTCTCAGAATTGCGCTGCTGAACCTAAAGGTGCATTTACTGGTGAAGTTTCTGCCGCAATGGTAAAATCAACCGGTGCCACTTACGTCATTTTGGGCCATTCTGAAAGAAGAGAATACTATAATGAAACCAGTGCAATTCTGAACAAAAAAGTAGCTCTTGCTTTTGAACAGGGACTTACACCAATATACTGCTGCGGCGAACCACTGGCTATCCGTGAAGCAGGTACTCAAAACCAATATGTAAAGAAACAACTGGATGAAACAATTTTTCTTCTTCCAAAAGATAAATTTCTGAAAATTATTGTTGCATATGAACCTATCTGGGCAATTGGTACAGGTAAAACTGCCACCTCACAACAAGCCCAGGAAATGTTAGCTTATATCCGAAGCTTAATAGCAGAGAAATACGGGAAAGAAGTTGCCGAAGAAATATCTATTCTTTACGGCGGTTCCTGCAATGCCGGCAATGCCAAAGAATTGTTCGGCCAGCCAGATATTGACGGCGGTTTGATTGGAGGAGCTTCTTTAAAGGCAGAAGAATTTCTTACTATCATTAATTCCTATTAAGAACATAATTAAGGGATTATACTTTAAAGTGGGTATGGTTAATAAACCATACCCACTTTTTTATACATTTTGAATTTGATTTTCTATCTTTAAGAAAAATTGGTACTTCAAACCTTGCTGATTATGAATGCACAAAAAAGACTGATCATTCTGGCAATAATTTTTACCTTTTTTTCTGTCGCTGCCTTTTCTCACAACCTGAAAGGAATCATCGTTGACCAATTAGGGAAACCCATCACTTACGCTACTATCTACATTAAAGATATTTCACTTGGTACTACGACCAATGAGGAAGGGAAATTTGAAATCGATGTTCCTTCGGGAACATATACCGTTAATTTCCGATGCCTGGGATATAAGCCTCAAACAGAAGTCATCAAGATTATGAAAGAGGTTGAAAATATCAGGGTAGTCCTGGAAGTGCAATATCTTGAAATGCAAGAAGTTGTTGTCTCAGGAAATGGTGAAGATCCCGCTTACGCTGTCATGAGAAAAGTGATTGGCTTATCCTATGTTCATTTGAATCAAATAAATTCTTATTCAGCCAATGTTTATCTCAAAGGATCGGTCAAATTTCATAAAGTACCTGCCTTGATTCGCAATCAACTTCACAAGAAAAAAATTGATGTTAAATCAGGAGATGTCTTTGTAAACGAGTCAATGAATGAGATTTCATTCCATGCGCCCAATAAATATACTCAACGCATAAAATACGTAAATTCAACTTTCCCGGAAGTTGTCGATTTTTCTGTGTCTGATTTCCTCGGAGCAAGTCTTTACCAGGACAATATCCAGATTCTCATTACTCCCCTGAATAAAAATTCTTTCTCCTACTATAAATTCACCTATGAAGGATATAACAAGGAAAAAGATTACACTATTGACAAAATAAAGGTAACTCCAAGAATAAAAAGCAAACAGCTTTTCGAAGGATATATTTATATCATTGAAGATTTATGGTGCCTTCATCGGGCGGATTTAAAGTTTCAGACTCCTTTTGGTGAAGTGAACTTAAAATTAATCTATGATGAGGTCTCTACCAATGTTTGGTTACCGGTGAGTCATAATTATACTTTTTCAGGAGGATTATTAGGTGTAAAAGGTGATGCCATAATTGCCGCCTCACTCAAATACGACAAAGTCAGCATAAACCGTCAGGTTTTGGCAATGGCCAATTTACCGGGAACTTCTGTTGCACAAAAGAAAACAATTGCGGATCAAACCCAAAAAGCTCAGCCACTAAATAAATCCGCCCAAAAGAGAGCTTCTAAAATTGAAGAGCTATTGAACAAACCCCAATTAAAAAACCAGGAAGTAAACAAACTCTCGCGGTTGATGGCCAAAACAGATAATGCCAGAAAACCTGATTCGTTAAAAACTCTCGAAATAAGTGATGCAGTTAAAGTAATGACCGATAAAAGAGCGAATAAAACAGACACCGCACTATGGTCCTCATTAAGACCAATTCCTCTATCTTCCGATGAAACGAAAAGTTTCCGCGAACGGGACTCAATTAATGCGATATCTCAAAAGAATGCAGAAAAATCCCAATCATCTCTAATAATTCACAAAAAAAGCTATGGACTATTCGATCCGCTCTTTTTTGGGAAACGCTTTTATCTGAAAGATTCACTCTGGACTGTGAAATACAACGGACTGATTACTTCGAAGACCGTTAATTTCAATCCCGTAGATGGATGGAATATTTCACAGAGTTATTCCTTCACCCGGATTTATCACCCCGGTAAGAGTATCTCATTAAATCCACACCTGGCATATGCTTTTAACAGAAAGGCCATCTTAGGAACAGGGACTTTGCTATATAATTATTCTCCAATGAGCAGAGGCTCATTTCTAATGTCCTTGGGCAGAAATACAGTAGATTTTAACCCCGTATCAGATGCAATTAATCCATTTGTCAATTCGATAGCTTCTCTCTTTTTTAAAGACAATTTTGCCAGATATTATGAAAGCAGGTTTATTAAATTTAAGAATTCGATTGACCTGACTAACGGTTTAACTTTTACTGCAGACCTAAAATGGGAAAAAGCACTTCAATTAAATAATACAACAAATTTCTCATTCCTTTATAGAAATGCATATTACACAACCAACGTACCTTCCAATAGAGAACTTACAGGATCCTCAATCGAAGATCAGATTAATTCTGTAGTTGGTTTAAAGATTGAATATACACCCAAATACTATTACCGAATCAAAAACGGGGTTAAGGTAATGTCCCATTCTGATTTCCCGACATTTTATTTGCAGTACAAAAAAGGATTAAAAGACGTTTTTTCAAGCACTTCAGATTTTGACTTTCTTGGGGCAGGTGTTATGTACGCACATGAATACAGTCCAACCTCAAGCATTGCCACTGAATTTCATTCGGGATGGTACCCCAACAACACTCAAATTCATTTTTCAGATTTCGCCCATGCCCCGACCCAAACAAGTCCTGTTACCTTAAAAGAATACCGCCATGCCTTCTTTTTGCCAGGCTATTACGAATTGAGCACTTCGGATAAATTCCTCAGAGCTCATCTCTCTTACAAATCCCCTTACATTGCTTTAAAGTATTTACCGATACTCAGTAATACGCTGTGGAGGGAAATGATCTGGACAGGATATTATACCTCCCCTCAAAATAAAAACTATCTGGAAGTAGGTTATACCCTTCTTGAGGTCCTTCTTTCAGCAAATGTTGGTATTTTTACAGGCTTCTCTGACGGACATTTTACCGGATGGGGAATTAATGTAGCTTTCAGATGGTCAGATTAAAACGAGTTGAATCAAAAATGGAATATAAAAAAGTTAGCTTCAAAATAGAACCCGACAGCGAAACGAACCGTGAAATATTGATTGCAAAATTAGCAGAATCAGATTATGACAGCTTCACCGAAACAGATGATAAGGTGGAAGCCTTCATTTCATCAGCTAAATTTTCCGAAGAAATAATTAATCAAAAATCACTTTCACCATACCAGCTTTTCTCCTATACCTACTCCGTTGAAACCATTCCTAATCAGGATTGGAATGAGGTATGGGAAAAGAATTATTTTAAACCTCTCTTAATAGATAACGAATGCCTGATACGAGCTCCATTTCATACAGAATATCCTTCCGCCAGGTATGAAATTATAATAGAGCCCAGAATGGCTTTTGGCACCGGCAATCATGAGACTACTTCTTTGATGATATCCGAAATTCTTAAATTGAATTTGGAAGATAAAAAAGTTCTTGATATGGGATGTGGAACAGGTGTCCTGGGCATTCTTGCTTCCATGAAGGGCGCTAAAGATATCTTAGCGATTGATATTGATGAAAATGCCTATAATGTAACGCTCGAAAATATTAAATCGAATCATAATCCCAACATGATAGTAAAACTTGGTGGAGCAGAACTTCTTAATAATGAAACATACGATTACATTTTTGCCAATATTCATCGTAATGTATTGCTTCAGGATCTCCCTGCTTATTGTAGTGTTTTGAATCAGAAAGGATCTTTAATTATGAGCGGATTCTATTTTTCAGATTTAAAAGCTCTTCAAATGGAGGCTGAATCTCTTGGAATGAAATTTATCAGTTATCAGCAAAAGAACAATTGGGTGGCAGCGACTTTCACTAAATAACAGCTCTCTGCCCCAATTCAATTACTTCCATATCTTTTAGTTTATCGTTATCTACTGTGAAGCGAACCATAGTCCTCACATGATGGAATCCTTGAATGCCAGCTGCTCCTGGATTCACACACAACATATTAAACTGTTTATCGTAGATTATTTTCAGAATATGAGAATGTCCACAAATAAAAAGCTTTGGCGGATTAATTCTTAGTTGATCAAGTATATTGGCTGGATAATGTTTTGGATGACCCCCTATATGAGTAATCCATACATCAACATCCTCGCATCTGAATCTCAAATCCCTGGATAATCCAATTCTCAAAGGGTTTCCATCAATATTACCATATACAGCTCTCAAGGGTTTAATCGTCTCCAGCTTTCTGAGAATTTCAATACTCCCGATATCACCTGCATGCCATATCTCATCGCAGGCATCCAGATAATACAGAATACGATCGTCAAGATAACCATGAGTATCCGATAAGAGCCCTATTCTTTTCATAAAAAATGGAAATATAAAACAGTATTTATACTAAAAAAAGAGGCAGCCTATTGGCTACCTCTTTTTCAATATTTCTTTTTAAATATTATTATTCAGTGATAGTGCTAACTGTTCTACGGTTAAGAGCATATTCGGCTTTTGTACAAGGAACACCGTCAACACACTTGTTAACTGGTTGTGTTTCTCCAAATGCCTGAGCATTGATTCTTGAAGCGTTGATGCCTTTAGAAACCAAATAATCAATTACTGCTTTACCACGTTTTTCAGAAAGCTTCATGTTATAGCTTGCAGGTCCTCTGCAGTCAGTATGTGATTGAACATCCAGCATTACTGATGGGTTGTCATTCATATCTTTTGCAAGATTATCCAGATCTTTCTTAGCCTCATCTTTAAGATCATATTTATCGAAGGCAAAGTAAACCTTGTAGATATTTCCAATTACAGCAGGTTTTGCAGGTGCTGGAGCAGGTGCTGGTGCTGGTTTTGGTTCCGGTTTCGGTTGTGGCTGAGGTTCCGGTTTCGGAGCTTCTACTACAGGAGCAGGTTTCTTCTTCTTACCGAAAACATAAGACAGACCTACTGAAGTGTATAATTTTGTTTCATAAACATTTGGCACATTGCTATTAGATTTCATAGTAATGCCAGGGTATTCGCTTTTACCATCAAGTCTGTCGGTTTTGAGCCAGCTCCATTGGGTAGCTACATTAAGTTTTAATTTATCATTCAGACGGAATGCAACACCTGTTCCGGTAACGTAAGTCGGTTTCCAGGCAGCCTTTTTCCAGTCAGGACCACTGGTTGCTTCACTCATGCTGACCTTATTGTTAAGATAACTATAGCCCAAACCCAGTTTAGCATACCAATAGATTTTCCTATCGAATTTGTTCTTGGAAAATAAATTATTGATATTCCAAACAGAATTTAAATCAAACTCATTTACCCTGGTGTCAAAATCAGGATGAGTTCCTGTTTCTTTCCAGGAACCTGTCAATTTATTAAAATCCCATGCACCTTCCAAAGCAAAAACATGAGTAAAGTTTTTCTTTACGGATGCACCAAAACCAAAATTTAAATCACTATTCCAATGATTAAAATGGTTCCATCTTGATTTGGAATACATATTGTACCCACCTGTAAAATTGGCTACCCCTGCATTGATGCCAACTTCCCAACTCTTGTTAGGTTCAGAATCCTTTTTATCCTGAGCATAAGTAAAAGAATAGCACATTAGGATAACTACCAGACTTAAGCTAAGTTTTTTCATAAACATAAATTTAATATTTAATAAAGAACATTTATCATCAAAATAAATGCAAGACTTTAATTGTTACAAAAATAATTAAATAAAACTAATATTAAAAAAAATTTTGATTTTTTATATTATTTTTAATATTCCCATTTTCATCAGTAAAATTAAAAGAATTTTTCATTCCTATTAAGAAGCTACAATTTCATTTCTCTACAATAATTTTTCTTTTATATTTACCATGTTTCAATAGTTTTCATCACTATTTTTAATAATGTTAAATATAGTATCAAAATTGAAATTGATTATCCAATTACATGAAAAATAATTGTTATTTTTTATCTTGCCGCCTAATTTTGCTTTTATTATGAATATTTTTTATCAATCGGATCTTTCACTTCAAACAAATTCATTAAGTGAAGAGGAGTCCAGACATTGCACCCGCGTTTTACGTCTCAAGGAAGGTGACCATATTAATCTGATTGATGGGAAGGGAACATTTTGTGAAGCAGTCATAAAAAAGGCTGATACAAGAAATTGTGAATACGAAATTGTAAACAGGATTTCTGAATATGGCAAAAGAAATTTCAATCTTACGATTGCCATCGCACCTACCAAAAACAACGAACGCTTCGAGTGGTTTCTGGAGAAAGCAACCGAAATTGGCATCGACAGGATTATTCCTGTTATTTGCCGGTATTCTGAAAGGAAGGAATTAAAGATCGACCGATTGGAAAAAATTATTATTTCGGCTGTAAAACAATCTCAGAAAGCTTATGTCCCCATTTTGAGTCCGGTTATGAAATTCCAGGAATTTATCAAAATGCCGTTTGCAGGAGATAAATTCATAGCCCACTGTTATATTAATGAGGAAAGGCTGCTTTTAAAGAATAAAGTGAAACCTGGAACTGATTCCCTTATTTGCATTGGTCCCGAGGGAGATTTTTCCTCTGCAGAAGTTGATGCAGCTACTGAATTGGGATTCATACCCATATCTCTGGGCAATTCCAGATTGAGGACAGAAACTGCGGGAGTTGTGGCATGTCATACCGTAAACCTCCTCAACGAGTAATAAATATTAATTCTCCTGACACACCAACATCCGGAGATTTTTTTAAATGAATTCCAACTTATAAAAGAACGATGACACAGATTTTACCAACAATGGGTACAAACTGTGTCATCAATATCTGAAGAACTTAATTGGTTTTAATTAACTTTCGCCAATATAGTCTATAGTTTCGAACTATTATTTTCCTTGTTCCAGCTGCAATGTTTTGGTAGTGGCATCGCATACTGATTCCGGTCCCCAGTATTGTATAGGGCCAGGATATACGTAAGAAGTCTTTATTGCCCATTCTTTCCGATTGGCAGCAAAAGCTTTGAAAGGTTTACCTTCCAGATCAACCAATGCTTTTTTAATCACAGGTTTCATAACCCCTGATCTTTTTTCCATGTTCATCATCATGGTGATGGGGATTCCTCCTGCGAGCCAATTTTCAGGCACATCGGTAGTGTTCCTTACTGATGCCATATACCCGGTTTTACCAATACTGATCAATACAGAGGCTGTATAACCAAGAGAATAGCAATAATTGGCATCAAAATTCGAAGGTGCAGCACAACGTCCTTCGTAACCAAAGAAGTGATTCTGTGTCGCAAATTTCCCTTTATAATTACCCTTTTTCTTCATCTCGGCCAAAAGTTTTTCAACCATCTCAATCAACAGTTTCTCCGTCTCAATTTTTGAAACCTGAACATTACCATGAGGATCCCTGTCAAGAGTAAGCTGTTTGGCAATACCGGCAGGAAGAGAAGAAAATACTTTTGCTGATTCACTTGAAAGTTTGGATGCAAGAAAATGGTTCTTCTCTTCATCTGAAACCAGTTGATTGAATTTTTTATCTGTTTCTGAACCATCAGCCAGCAAATCATTCAACTCGGCAATCAAAGTCTTCATTTCAGGAATAAATTCAATCAATCCTTCAGGAATAAGAACAACACCAAATTTTTCACCGTTTAAAGCTCTTTTGGCTATCACATTGGCGATTTCTGTAACGATCTCTTTTAATGTTTGTTTTTTAGCAGCAACTTCTTCAGAAATCAGGCAAACATTTGGATGAGTTTGCAGAGCACATTCCAATCCTATATGAGAAGCAGAACGTCCCATCAATTTAATGAAATGCCAGTATTTCTTAGCCGAATTGGTATCACTCATGATATTTCCAATCAACTCAGAATATACTTTGCAGGCTGTATCAAAACCAAAAGAGGCTTCGATCATTTCATTTTTCAAATCGCCGTCAATCGTTTTTGGACATCCAAGCACCTGAATACCAGCGCTAACCTGTTTGTAATATTCAGCTAATACACAAGCATTGGTATTGGAATCATCTCCACCAATGATAACCAGTGCTTTGATTCCCAACTTGTGACAAATCTCTGCTCCTTTGTCAAACTGTTCCTTTTCTTCTAATTTGGTCCTTCCCGAGCCGATTATATCAAACCCACCTGTATTACGATAATTATCGATAATTTCAGCGGTCAGTTCAACATATTTGTGATCAACCAGGCCTCCAGGACCTCCCAGAAATCCGTACAGTTTATTGCTGGGATTTAACTTTTTCAAACCGTCAAACAAACCAGAGATCACGTTATGTCCGCCAGGAGCCTGACCACCTGATAATATTACTCCAACGCAGGTCTGCGGCATCTTTAATTCCAGATCACCTTCCTGGAAAGTGATCAGTGGCATACCGTAAGTATTGGGGAAAATTTCCTCGATGGTCTTCTGGTCAGCAACGGATTTTGTTTTTTCTCCTTCAACAATCTTGACAGATCCCTTTAATGCCTTAGGCAGTTTGGGAGAGTATTTTGAACGCTCAATTTGTAAATTACTTTTTGTCATTGATACAGGTAAAAAATGGTTTTTAAGGTGTGTAAAATTAAATCAATTTGAACAATTTATTGATAACAATCAAGCCTTAAGCAATAAATTAAGAATAACTTAATAAAGTTCAATCAAATAGGGTACATCCACAAAGAAGACGCCCATTCCAATTGAACTTTTATAAGCTCGCAACCCTGTCTTCCATAAATTATGAACTCAAAAAGTGTAAAACGGACAAAAGCTGGTTCAGTTTATGACCATGATCCCTTCGTACCATCCTCGGGGTTTGTGTAAGGTTTCTGTAAGGTTTGTGTATGATTCCTGTAACAAAGTATACAGAAACCTTACAGGAACATTACACAAACATTACACGAACCCCGGAGAAAATGGCAGGCAAACCAAATTACGTCAATACCTTGATCAAACAATAATTGGTGATAAAATCAAAGGGATTGGGGTAAATGTAAGCCAGGAATGTGATTAAAGGGGAGATTCCGTGGTAAAAATAAGTGAGCCAAACCCGGGAGTTAAATTCACGATAAAATCGTAAAAACCCCGGGGAGCGGATGCAAGTTTCTGATAGCGGACCCTGCTTATCAGACTCCTTCCAGCATCATGGTACGCTTGAGAGAAAACAATTAGTAAATTTGCAAAATATGATGGGAGAAAAAATTGATGGCTGAAATAATAACGAAAGAGATTGAAATCAAAGGTGCAAGGGTTCACAACCTTAAAAACATTGACCTTACCATTCCAAGGAATAAGCTGATTGTCATAACCGGTTTATCTGGTTCGGGAAAATCTTCCCTTGCTTTCGATACTCTTTACGCTGAAGGACAAAGGAGATATGTTGAAAGTCTTTCCTCCTATGCCCGACAGTTCCTTGGCAGAATGGATAAACCTGATGTGGATTACATCAAGGGAATACCACCTGCTATAGCAATTGAACAGAGGGTAAATACCAGGAATCCGCGTTCCACAGTGGGGACGTCCACCGAGATTTATGACTACCTGAAACTGCTCTATGCCCGTATCGGACGGACTTATTCCCCAATCTCAGGGGTTGAAGTAAACAGGCATGATGTATCGGATGTGGTTAACTATATTTTTTCCCTGCCGCTCGGTTCAAATGTGATGTTACTTTCTCCATTTAAATTAAAAAAGGGCCGGACTGCGGAAAAAGAAGCTGACCTTCTTCAGCAGCAAGGATATACCCGCCTCGAGATAGATGGCCAGGTATTCAAGATCGCAGAGCTTAAAACGAACAAACCTCAGAATATCAAGGAAGTCAACATCGTCATCGACCGGTTTTCGGTTTCGGATGAGGAAGATTTTGCCAGCCGGGTGGCTGATTCCGTTCAGACAGCTTTTTATGAAAGTAAAGGGGAATGTATTGTCCGGGTTCTGGAGGAAAATAATATCATAACAAAGATCTTTTCGAACATCTTTGACGCTGACGGAATAGTCTTTGAAATTCCTTCCGTTCATATGTTCAGCTTCAATAATCCGGTCGGAGCATGCCCTCTATGTGAAGGATATGGCAAAACAATAGGGATCGATGAAGATCTTGTCATTCCCAACAAGTCGCTTTCCGTGTATAACGAAGCTATTGTTTGCTGGAAAGGTGAAAAGATGAGCGAATGGAAAGATGAGCTCATTCTAAATTCTGATAAATTCAATTTTCCAATCCATAAACCCATCTATGATCTGACTCCTGAGCAAAGAAAATTACTTTGGACCGGGAATAAATACTTCAAAGGATTGAACGCTTTTTTCAGTTTCCTTGAAGAACAGACCTATAAAATTCAATACCGTGTAATGCTATCCCGCTACAGAGGAAAAACGACCTGTCCCGAATGTGAAGGGAACCGTTTAAAGAAGGAAGCATCGTATGTAAAAGTCGGGAGTAAAGCTATCACTGAAATAATCAATCTTCCGGTTTCTGAATTAAGAATATTCTTTAAAAACTTAAAGCTGACGCAAAATGAAAAGATTATTTCAGAAAGATTATTGATTGAGATCAATAACAGGATTAATTTTCTTTGTGATGTAGGATTGGGTTACCTGACTCTTAACAGGTTGTCTTCGACCCTTTCGGGGGGAGAATCTCAAAGGATAAATCTGGCCACTTCCCTTGGAAGTAGTCTGGTAGGCTCAATGTACATTCTGGATGAACCATCCATCGGGCTCCATTCACGGGATACCGGAAAGCTGATCAATGTGTTGCGCAAACTTCAGCAGCTCGGCAACACGGTGATAGTAGTGGAACATGACGAAGAAATCATGCGATCAGCCGATGAAATCATTGATATTGGCCCTCTTGCAGGAAGTCATGGAGGGGAGGTTATTTTCAAGGGAACTCCCCAGAAAATGATTGCCGATGGGACTACTCTGACCGCCAGATATTTAAATGGGCTGGAAAAGATAGAAATTCCCCGTGTCCGCCGAAAATGGAATAATTTCATTGAAATAATCGGAGCCCGTGAAAATAATCTCAAAGGAATAGACGTCAGGTTTCCACTCAATGTTCTGACGGTAGTGACAGGCGTCAGCGGCTCCGGTAAATCATCCTTAGTGAAGAAAATTCTCTATCCCGCACTGACTAAATACCTGGGAGGTTATGGAGAAAAGACAGGAGAACATTTACGCATAGGCGGCGACCTTTCAATGATTAGCGGGATTGAATTTGTTGATCAAAATCCAATCGGGAAGTCTTCGAGATCAAATCCGGTAACCTATTTAAAGATCTACGATAATATCAGAAAACTCTTTGCCGACCAGCAGGCATCCAAGATCAATGGATTTACTGCCTCCCATTTTTCATTCAATATTGACGGAGGCCGGTGCGAAGAATGTCAGGGCGAAGGCCAGATAAAAGTTGAAATGCAGTTTATGGCCGATATTATGCTGACCTGTGAAAGCTGCGGCGGTAAACGCTTTAAGCCCGATGTTTTGGATGTTAAGTTTAAAGACAAGAACATTTATGACGTGCTTGAAATGACTGTTGACGATGCAATTGCCTTTTTTACCGAAAACGGGAAAGCAGATGGGAAAAGAATCGCCAAAAGTCTCACCCCGTTGCAGGATGTTGGTTTGGGATATATAAAACTGGGGCAGTCATCAAGCACCTTATCCGGTGGTGAGAGCCAGAGAATTAAACTGGCCTCTTTTCTTGCAAGAGAAAAAGATACCCCTACCCTATTCATTTTTGATGAACCCACCACAGGACTTCATTTTCATGACATCAGGAAATTGCTCCAGTCTATAGATGCTCTTATTTCGAGGGGGCACAGCGTGCTGATTATTGAGCACAATGCCGAGGTAATTAAAGTAGCGGACTGGGTGATCGACCTGGGCCCTGAAGGAGGCGAATCGGGTGGATACAAGATTTTTGAAGGCACCCCGGAAGGATTAGCGAAGTGTGAAAAATCGTACACCGGGAAATTTATTGCAAGTAAATTAATCAGGTAGTAAGAATCTTTTGAATGGAACTTCTTTCCTTATCGGTTAAATTTTCCATTTCATTTAATGCATGCTGAATTTTTGTTTTAAAATTCCAGCAGGTCATCTGACGTAAGGATAATCTGCGGGCAAATTCATACGTCGAAATATCTTCTTTCCCTTTACAAACATTATAGGCGATATAAAAGGCTTTGCTGATAGGGAATTTTACTCCATGGAATATAGTTCCATTGGTTGCTGTCTCTTTAGCTTTACATCTGGTACATCGCCTGGAAAACGGTTCCTTCCCGGGACAGTAATTAGTGTTTCCACATTTCTTACAAACAAATCCATTTGCCCACTTTATTTCCGACAGAAATTCCAGGCATTTTTCATCATTATGGAACATTTCTTCAAGTTGTTCCGGGCTAAGATGTTCACTAAACAGCTTACTCATTATCAATATATTCAAATGCAAAAATAAGCAAAAAGATAATAAGCAAATGAAAAAAGCTGGAAGGTGCTCTGGCTAAATGAGAATATTCAGCTATTTATTTGTTGCAAATAAGCTACAAATTGATAAATCTTGATTTGCTTGTATAACAAAAAGAGCATCTGTTATCAACTTTAGAAATATCAAAGGTATTTCCACAAACCGGGCAAACAGCATATCCGGAAGGAAGACTTTTTACTGAATTTGATTTAAAAGAGGCCAGTGCATTGGAATAAAATTGCCGGTGTTTCTTCTCGGTATCAAAAGCCCAGGTGAATGTTTTCTTTGCCTTAGGCATGTTCTCCAGATTGGCTTCTTTCAGAAATTCCGGATACATCGTTGTCACTTCATAAGTTTCTCCATCAATAGCACTCTGTAAATTTTCTGCTGTATTTTTTACTTCATATTGTGGTGTAAAACTATCCATTTTCTCCCCCATTTCAGTCAATACTTTTCTGTGATTGGAAGCATGAATAGCTTCTGATTTTGAGGCGGCTTCAAATAATTTTGCAATGGGAATCTGGCCATCTTTCCTTGCCTGTTGAGCAAATGCCTCATATTTAATACTGGCAGTAGTTTCTCCCTTTATTCCATCCTTAAGGTTCCTGATGGTGTTTAAAGGTTTCGTCTGACTGTATCCATTAAAGGAGAGGAAACCACACAAAAAAATTAGAATTAAGTTTTTCATGATTTTTACTGTTTTATTTGTTTCCATTAAATTAAAGAAAAACATGATAATAATCAAGGTCCAAAGTCTCAAAGCTTTACACTTAACAAAAACGGTTTTCCTTCAAAAGTTGTCAAATCAATTAAATTGAATAACTTTATTCCAATAAATGTATTTCTATGACTTTGATTTCCCGGTACAATACTGATAATTTTCCAGAAGACCAGTATAACATAGATAGACATATCGTAAGATATTCCCTTTTTGTTTCAGGATCATTTATAGTAATACTTTGGTTAATTAAATTATTTGAAGTAGAATATAATCTCGATTTTTCATCCTGGGGAATTGCGCCTTTGGAACTTAAAGGATTACGTGGCATACTGTTTTCACCTTTGATTCATAGTAATTTTGGACATTTGGCTGCCAATACAATGCCACTGTTTATTCTCACCTTCTCATTATTTTTCTTTTACAGAAAGGCTTCGTATAAGATTTTCATTGCGATCTATCTCCTTTCAGGTTTCTTTGTATGGTTGACAGGACGTGAAGCTTTACACATCGGAGCCAGCGGGATTATCTATGGGCTTGCATCATTCCTTTTTTTTAGCGGCATTTTAAGCCGTAACGTTCGTTTATTGACAATTTCATTGATTGTAGCCTTTTTATATGGCTATCTGTTCTGGGGCATATTTCCAATAAAACCAGAAATTTCCTGGGAATCTCATTTGTGGGGTGGTGTTGCTGGTTTTGGCATAGCCCTTCTATACGGAAAGACTGTTAAACCCTACCCTCCTGAACCAGAACAAGAAGAAGATGATGATGAGGAGGAGGAGGAAAAGAATGAAACAGATTCTGGTACTAACTAATCATTTAACACTCGTAAAATAAACTTTTTTCATTCTGGCAATCCTCTGAAATGAAAAAAAAGCATCACTTGTCGTGGTTTGGATTGGTTTCCTGGTGCTCACTGACAATTTCTTTTAATATCGCAGTTTGAATGGAGCGTCTCTGAATTTTCGAGATGGTTATTTCATAATTCTCAACGATTATTTTTTCATTTAGTTTGGGTATCCTGTTAAAATGGAACAGTAATAAACCTGAAAGAGTAGTATAGTTATCATTAATTGAAAATGGATGAGGCAAATAATCGTTAACATCAATTAATGGTTGGGTTGCCTGAACAACATAGGTACTATCTTCCTTTTTCTCCACGATTACTTTTTCTTCGTCATCTTCATCCTGAATTTCGCCAACCAATTCCTCGAGGATATCCTCCAAAGTGATGATTCCCTGGGTACCGCCATATTCATCGATAATTACAGCCATGTGCAGATGCTGCTTCTGAAATTGTGTCAGAATCTCGCTGATCCTTTTTGTCTCGTAAACATACAATACCGGGTGAATAAGATCTTTTACATTAAAACCTGGATTTCTGTTTTGTTCTCTGAACACATCTTTCGCATACACAATCCCGATGATATTGTCCAGAGAGGTTTGGAATGCCGGAATTCTTGAATATCCACTTTCGAGCATCTTCTCAATCAGTTCCTTTTTTGATAATTCAATATCGAAGGCAAAGATTTGATGTCGAGGGACCATGATCTGTTTGGCGGTGTGATCGGTAAAATCGAAAGCATTTTTTATGATTTCATAATTTTCTGCCTGTATGGCTCCTCCTTCCTTGCTTTGCTTTACCAACAATCTCAATTCCTCAGCGCTGTGTATATCACGTTTACCCAAAGGCTGAATCCCGATGATTTGTAATACCAGATTGGATAATGAATTCATGAACCAGATGAAGGGACGGAATACCACAAAAAATAAATACATGGGGTATGATATAACCAAAGCAGTAGACTCTGATTTACGAATTGCCAGGGATTTGGGAGCAAGCTCTCCAAATACAATATGCAAGGTGGTAATGAGAAGAAATCCTAAAGGGAGTGAAATAGAATGAATAGTCTCCTCGGGTATCTGAATATGAAGGCCTAAGACTATCAAAGAAATGATTTTTGCGACCACCGGTTCTCCAATCCAACCTAAACCAAGACTTGCCAGCGTAATGCCAAGTTGAGTTGCTGACAAATAAGTATCCAGATGATTAATAATTTGTTCTGTTTTTTGGGCTATTTTACTGCCTTTCTCAGCCCTGAGTTGTATTTGTGAGTATCTTACCTTTACGATTGCGAATTCAGCAGCAACAAAGAATCCATTCATAAAGACCAGCGCGAACACAAGCAAAAACTGCAATATCATAAAATGTCATAAATTGTACAAATATAACAATTTAAACGCTTATATTCAAAACTATTGATTAACAGACATTCTGATTTTTAACCGTATTTCGTAGGGTTTATTGAGAATGGATATTTATATAACGTGAGTTTGACGTAAGATTTACAAAAAATATTTGAATTAAAAATAACAAGGTTTTGTTTACACTTCATGCCCCACACATTTTCCCTGTTTCTTTGACTTTACCCTAAGAACAAAGATGCCATTTCTTCGCTTCCATCCGGTAAGCCTTTTACCGGACTTGGTACGAGGTTGGTACGGAGAAGGTACTACCCAAAGCTTACGCTTTGGGTGCGTTGATCCAGCGCTGACCTAAAAGTAAAAAGAATGATTTTGATAATCTAAACATTTATGCATTTGACACGTTATGACACGCTATGAGTCGTTATGAAGTTTTACCTTCAATTTCTGTTACCGGAGGTATTCACCAAAAATAAGTTACCGGTAAAAGTTTTAATGTTATTGGTACTGCACAATTAAATATAAACCTTTGACAGACTTTTGTTTACAGGAATGGCCAAAGATAACGCATAATTATTATATCCGATTCAATTATGCGACAGCTATGCGTTAGGGGGTGCAATGTTTCAATGCAAAATATTAATATTCAACACAGTAATATTTTAAATGATGTACATTAAGCGATGCATTTATAGTTTTAAATCTTCGTTTGGATCAAACTTCAGTTAATACAAAGTTCAGATGTCTTCAAATACCCTATAGCATGACATTTTTGAAATTAAAGAATCTATTGAACCGTTTAAGATGCAATTTGTTTAATATTATTTCTGTTTAAGGAATTAAATATTTACAGAAATGGAAAAAAATTGGTTTAGGCGTTATGGCTGGTTTTATCTTCCGGTTACAATTCAAGGGTCAGTGATATTGCTGATAGCCGTTCTGTTTTGCTTTAATGTATTCATATCTCAAGACAGAGAATCACACTCGGCCAGTGATACTTTATATGCAATATTCCCCTATTTTGTCTGTACTTTTTTAGTGTATGACTGGATTGCAGAGAAAACCAGCAGAAAAAGACATTCCTGAATAACCTACCGTATAATTTCATCCTTTAAGCCGGCGCATTTCTTTTTACAATCCTTTCCCGATATTCCATATCCAGTTCAGAATTACAATAAAGATTAGGGGAATAGCAATTAATTTTTGTTTGATTAGACTTTCTGAATTTCGGTAGAAACGATATAACGTGGCTTTTGTCGTGATCACATCAAATATAATCCAAAAAGGAACAATCAGGAGTATCAGAAAAATGATGTAACCGAAAGGATTAAAGAGAAAAGCATTAAGAAAATTCCCCTGTAACAGTGATAATACAGCTCTTGTTGAACCGCAGGATGGACAGGGAATGTTTGTAAGTTGTTTAAACAAACACATCTCTGCACCAACATGGCTTGGTCCATCCGTGAAATAGGAAAAACCAAGCCATGCGTATCCAGTTATACAAGCTACTGACAGCAAGGCATATAACTGGTTTTTGTTCATTTTACATCATGAGTAACTGCTGCATCTGTTGCATATTTTTCTCACGTGTTGCCTGCTGAATTAAGAACAAATCAATGATATACCATATTCCTAATCCACCGCACGTTAATAGCTTACCAATACCAAGGCCTATATCGCCAATAAGAAAACGATCTATTCCCAGAGTCCCGATTAATATTGAAACAATCAAAAGTAAAGTTGGGTCTTTAAAGTGTAAAGTAGTGATCAATCCCCATTTTGAATCATCCATCGCTAAAAGTCTGTCACGGATAACGCTTAGATGATAACTTTCAAAATACTTTGAATTTGACATGATAAAATAGTCGACTTTCTGTGCTTCCATTTTTCTTCAATTAGACTGTTTCAACTCATTATTTGGTTATTCAACTAATCCTCAACTTTGGGGATAGTAACGAGACATCTTTAGATTCAATCAGTTATTCACTGGTTACAACCCCATATATGGGTACAACAATGATATTTTAGTAATAAAGGTATCGGAAATTGGTTATTGGTTAATTATGGCAGTTGCAGTGGCAGTTTAAGATAAAAAGTAAAATAGGTCTATTGCCACTGCTACTGCCAGGTTTTCACTTAAATCTTGCTTTTAGCCTCTTGTTTAGCTTTTTTTTCAGCTCTTTTTTCTTTAAGACTCTTCTGAGGCTCTTTTTTGTTATGATCTTTGACTGGTCCTTTATCTTTTGCCATAACTAAAATGATTTATGTTAATACTTCTCAAAAATAATAATAAAAACAATTAATTCTTTCAAGAAAAACAATTAATTAATACAAAAAATAAAATGAATAAATACAGGGCAATCGGCAATTTGAACAAAGGTAAACTGAAAAATAACAAGGAACATAATGGAATATTATCGAAATCTTAAGTTTCTTAAAAACGAAACGGTTCAACTTTTAGATTGAAAATAAAATCTAACTTTGCTCAAATTTTTTTTAGAAATTAAGGGAAATATTTTTAAATACAGTTATAATAACCTCAAATTTATTACAATCACTACATGGAAAGTTCAAAACGTGCCGATGCTTTAAATTATCATAAAAACGGCCGGCCTGGAAAGATACAGGTAATACCCACAAAACCACATAGCACTCAGCGTGATCTGTCATTGGCTTACTCACCTGGAGTAGCCATTCCTTGTCTTGAAATAGAAAAGGAACCACAACATGCTTATGATTATACTGCCAAAGGGAATCTGGTCGCGGTAATCTCTAATGGTACAGCAGTATTAGGTTTAGGTGATATCGGTGCCTTGGCAGGAAAACCTGTAATGGAAGGGAAAGGTTTGCTTTTTAAAATATTTGCTGACATCGACGTTTTTGATATTGAAGTGAATGAAAAGGATCCGGATAAATTTGTTGAAGTTGTAAAATCAATTGCCGGGACATTTGGTGGTATCAATCTTGAAGACATCAAAGCTCCTGAATGTTTTGCAATTGAAGAAAAACTTAAACAGGTTCTTGACATTCCGATCATGCATGACGATCAGCACGGAACTGCAATTATCTCAGGAGCAGCCCTGATAAATGCCCTTGAACTTGTCAATAAGGACATTAAAGACGTTCGGATTGTAGTGAATGGTGCTGGAGCAGCTGCTATTGCCTGTGCCAATCTTTACATCAAATTGGGAGCTAATCCGAAGAACGTTGTCATGGCTGACAGTAAAGGAGTTATTTCTGTTCGTCGGAAAGATCTGAACAGCCGTAAGCTTCCGTTCGCTACAACTCTTCCATGCGATACTCTTGAAGAGGCTCTCAAAGATGCTGACGTATTTCTGGGACTTTCTGTTGCAGGGGTACTTACTCAGAAAATGATCCAGAGTATGGCTAAAGATCCAATCGTCTTCGCACTTGCCAACCCAAATCCGGAAATCTCTTATGACGAAGCGATAACCTCTCGGAACGACATCATTTTTGCAACAGGACGTAGTGACCATCCCAATCAGGTCAACAATGTTCTTGGTTTTCCATACATATTCCGGGGAGCTCTTGACGTTCGCTCCACTACCATCAACGAAGAGATGAAGGTAGCCGCTGTACATGCCATTGCTAAACTGGCAAAAGCTCCTGTACCTGAAGTTGTTACTTCAGCATATGAATCTAAACACATGAGTTTTGGACGGGAGTACATTATTCCTAAACCTCTCGACCCAAGATTATTAATTTCTGTAGCCCCTGCGGTTGCTAAAGCTGCAATGGAAAGTGGAGTTGCCCGTAAACCTATTGAAAACTGGGACGAGTATTCAGATAACCTGCGACAGAGAATGGGCCTTGATAACAAACTTATCAGGGGGCTGAATGAAAAAGCCAAAGAATGTCCAAAACGGGTTGTATTTGCCGAGGCAAACGATGTTAAAATGCTCAAAGCAGCCCAAATTGCCAGGACTGAAGGAATTTGTATCCCGATATTGTTGGGTAACGAAGAACGGATCGATCGTATTTTAAAGGAAAATGGAATCAAATTTGACGGAGTTGAAATCATCAACATTCGTCACGACCGTGAACACGACCGTCGTGTAAAATATGCCGGAATACTTCATGCAAAACATCAGCGGGAAGGAATGACATTCGATGAAGCATACGAAAGAATGTTTGACCGCAATTATTTTGGAATGACGATGGTAGAAGCCGGCGAGGCCGATGCCTGCATTACCGGGGTTATCACCAAATATACCGATGCTATTAAACCTGCCATCGAAATCGTTGGGATGCGCGAAGGATTAAATCATATTGCAGGTGTCAATATCGTTACCTCCAAACTGGGGACCTTCTTCTTTGCAGATACCATGGTTAACAACCATCCATCCAAAGAGACTCTGATCGATATTGCCAAATTAACCTATGAAACGGTTAAGCTTTTCAATACCACCCCCGTAATGGCAATGCTTTCTTATTCTACTTTCGGTGAACGTAGTGTTGGAAGTCCTGCCATGGTTCGTGAAGCCATCAGTTACCTGCATGAAAATAATCCCGAAATTCTGATTGATGGGGAAATGCAGGTGAATATAGCCCTGGACCGTGAATTGAGGCATGAGAAATATCCTTTCTCAAAAATTGATGGAATGAATGTGAATACACTCATATTCCCCAACCTTAGTTCAGCCAATATATCCTACAAGATGATGCTGGAGATTGGAATGAGTGAAACCACTGGACCGATCCAGATGGGGTTGAACAAACCAATTCACATTCTTAACCTGGAAAGCTCCGTCCACGACATTGTAAATATGGTTACTATTGCAGTGATTGATGCGCAGTTTGAAGAACAGAAAATAAAGAAGTAATTGCTCACGGTTAACCTTATAAGTAAATCGTTACTATTTAGTTCCTGATCAAAACATATATATATTATTAATTACCCTGCAGATTATTCTGCAGGGTTTTTTTGTGGAAATTAATAATTGGTAATCATCAGAACCTATAAAAATTACCAGTTAATAATTTTATTTTACTTTTAAACAATAAAATAAAGCCATGGATGCAAAACAAGCCGTTATAGATATTTTTTGGGCAGGAATCAATGGCGTGAAGCCTGATCAGCTTATCCGAAGTTCGGTTATGTGCACTAATAATATCTTAGCCATAAAAGATAAAACGATTGATCTTGAAAATGTCAGAGATCTTTATATTATCGGTGCAGGGAAAGCCAGTGCATCAATAGCTAAAGAACTGGAAATTATTCTCGGCAATAGGATAAAAGACGGTTTTATCGTGACAAAATATAATCATGCTGTTCCCCTTAGCTATATCAGGGTAATGGAAGCAGGGCATCCTGTCCCTGACCAGAATGGATTGGACGGGACTAAGAAAATACTAAAAATTGCAAGTAAAGCCGGAGCAGAAGATCTTGTCATTTGTGTTCTTTCAGGGGGCGGATCTTCATTATTGGCTGATTTACCGGAAGGATGCTCTTTAAATGACCTCGCTTCACTGAACGATATACTTTTAAAATGCGGAGCAACTATCAATGAAATGAATTGCATCCGGAAACACCTTTCGAAAGTTAAAGGAGGATTGCTCTCTAAAGCGGTCTGGCCAGCCCCCATCGTCAGTCTTATTCTTTCCGATGTAATTGGGGACCGAATCGATGTAATAGCATCAGGTCCATCCGCACCAGATCCTACTACTTTTACCGATGCTGTTGAAATCCTGAAGAAATATCAGATTGAGGATAAAATCCCAAAACAGTTCCTAAAGGTTCTCCTGCAAGGACTCCAAAAGAAAAGAGAGGAAACCTTGAAGGAGTATGATGAGATATTTCAACGAACCACAAATATTGTGATCGGCTCAAATTCCCTGGCTTTGCAGATGGCAAAAGAAAAAGCTGAATCAATTGGCTATACTGCCCAGGTCATTACCAGTTCTCTGGAAGGTGATATCAATGAAGTAGCCTTATTCATTGCAGAAAAAATCAGGAGATATGTGAAATCGAAACCTGGAGAAAAATTCTGTCTGCTGTTTGGCGGGGAACCAACATTAAAAGTAACCGACCCGGGGAAGGGAGGACGCAATCAGCATCTGGCCCTGATGATTGCCCAAATGCTGGAAGGCACAAAGGAGGTTACCTTTTTATCTGGAGGAACTGATGGCACAGATGGGCCGACTGACGCAGCCGGTGCCGTTGTAAGTTCTGACACCATTCATCACGCAGGAATGAATGGCCTCGATGCAGATGATTATTTAAGAAATTTCAATTCTTATGATTTTTTCAAAAGAGAAGGTGGACACCTAATGACAGGCCCAACTCAAACCAATGTAATGGATCTGATGATAGTTTTGATCGAATAATTGACCCGATCAAATCCTTTTTGGACGCCATAGCAGGAAAACGATTTTACGATCCTGAACAAATGAAGCATTAAATGGTCTGAAGGCTGGCGTGATGCCGGCCTTTCTTTTTTTTTAGCGAAGCATTTTCTCCATTCCCAATTTCACTGTTTTCCGGTAAGGGATGACTTTACCAAGACGTTATTATAAAAACACAGGATCAAGATTAAAGAGTTTCAAGGTTCGGATTTCATTGAAACCTTGGAACTTTGAAACTTTGCTCATCTTCTAAATAAATCCCCTCATTTTATAAACGACTATACCAATAATTTCTTTAAAAATGGTATTCCATTTGTCAAGGTTCTCTGCATTGGGAATAAAAAGATTCTCGGGATCAAATTGCCTTGGTTCTGTTAAACGGTCAGTGGTATAAGGAGTAACTTTTAATCCGGATTTCTTATAACATCCTAAAGCCCTGCGCATATGAGTAGCAGAAGTTACCAGCAGACAACTTGCAGCAGGATCATTTTTTGAAATCCATACCGCAGTATTTACTGCATTTTCATGAGTATTCCTCGAACCGTTTTCCATGATAATATCCTGTTCAGGCACTTTCAGTGACATCAGGAAAGCCCTGGCCTTATCTGCTTCTGTTTTTTCCGGGTGAAGCACGCTTCCGGAACCTCCTGTAAGCAAAAGCTTTTTTACTTTGCCTTGCTGATATAACTGATAAGCCTGGAACAGTCTGTCGCCTGCATCGCTGAATGTTAATTTTGAAGCCTCATAATCATATAATGAATATCCTCCCAAAACCACCGCATAATCATAAGTGGTATCAATTCTGGTAAAAGGATACTCCCAATATCGGTATGCTTCTTTCCGGATAAAAGAATTTGAAAAGAAATAAAGGACTATGATCCCATAGAGCAGAAACTTTTTCCTGTATTTAGTTTCTTTTAAAAACCAGGCAAGAATTAAAAAGGCAAATACCCAGATTAAGGGAGTAATTAAAAAGAATAGCAGCTTTGACAGGAAAAAAAACATAGAATTTACGGTTAAGTTCAGACATTAAAAGTAATAAAATCCTTTTCAGAAATTCATGTAAATAGCAAACAAGGGTTCGTATACTTTTCCAGATTCTTATCATTCTGATATTCTGAGATTAACAAACTCAAAAGCATGGATTCAAATCTCTATTTTATTCCTAAAATAAGCAATCAGTTAATTTTCGACAAGAGCAGATTGGCCAACCCACTGATTCTTACCAATTCTATTTCGATCCGTCCGACAACAAGCGCTGACCTGATCAGAACCGGTATTTTATTTTCATCGTCAGTGATCCAAACCGTCATGGGATAGCGGTTACTGAAAACACTCCCTGTGATTACCATGGGACGAAACGAAACACAATTAAAACTGCCCAATTTAGTCTGCACTATTTCCCGGTTATAGCAGACTATTCTGGAAGTAAATACCGAATCATCAAAAAAGATGGGTAGACTGAAATCTTCACCCGGTTTCATCCTGGTAAAATCAGTAGTGCGGGTATAGTAATAAGCAGAAAGTATATCATGGATCCTGGGAGGGGTTTCCTTAACTTTTTGACGGCTCACTGCAAGATTCTGTTCAGGGAAAAATTCTACTTCATCATCTTTCTGATAATGTCCTTCGTGGGTTCTCCTGATAAAAAGCAAGGGCATCATCGATTTCTCATCAATAAAGGATTCAAATTTATCATCGACTTTCATAAACCAATTAAACGTTCCGCGTGATTTTCCGACACATTCAATATGGTATGTATACCTGCCATTAAATCTGCGCCTGGTATTTTTTACCTCCAGAGTAATATCACCCGCACTTACTTTACCGGTAAGAAAAGATTTAAAATAAACCCTGTAAACCAATTTTTCTCCCCTCCTGAAAGGAATATTAGTAGTATCTACATCCGATTGAGCAGTTACAAATCCATTGATAATTATGATGAACAGTGTTAATAAAAAGATCTTCATCCGTCGAATTTAATATACTATATGCTTGTAAAACAAAGAATCCCTCTGCTGGTTTGTTATAAATATTTAATGTTTTCCATAAAATGATGAATCTTTTTAAGGAGGTTAAATTATTAATCGCTGAACCATCCTCATATACCTATAACACAACCTTTACGAATAAAAGAGGAATAAGATTCAAACAAACAATTGTTAAAATACTCTTATAAGTTCCAGATATATTCAATAGAAATATCTTCTGAAAGGTGAAAAATGAAATACCTTTGCCCCGTTTGCAGATAAATAAAGAAATTGAAGATTAACAAGGAAATTAATGGCTTTTGAAGGTCCCGGCGAAATAAGAGAAAAGAACATCGGTCAACTGATCTGGAAATTTTTCTGGCCGGCATTTATCGGTCTTTTAGCCAATACCCTATACAACATCGTAGACCGGATCTTTATCGGCAGAGGAGTTGGAGCCGAAGCACTTTCTGGGTTATCCGTGGTATTCCCCATCATGATAATTGTAGCAGCCTTTGGAATGCTCATTGGCGTTGGTTCCGGGGTAAGGGTCTCTATCGCCATGGGCAAAAAAGACATCCACATGGCAGAGAAGGTGTTGGGGAACGGATTTATATTGATGGTTATTGTCGGAATTATAGTTACCATCATTGGTTTTGCCATCAAAGATCCTCTTCTCAGATCCTTTGGGGCAACAAAGGTAACTATTGGGTACGCCCAGGAATATCTGAATATTATTCTTTTAGGGAATGTATTCCAGATTGTAGGTTTTTCGATGAACAACATCATTCGTTCCGAAGGAAATCCAATGAAAGCAATGATTTCCATGCTTGTCAGTGCCGGACTTAATGCAGTTCTTGCTCCTATTTTTATCTTTTTATTCAACATGGGAGTAAAGGGGGCAGCTATTGCCACGGTAATCTCCCAGTTTGTCCTTATGGTTTGGGTGCTGAGGCATTATCTGCTCAAACGGTCTGTTCTTCAGCTTAAGCTTCATCATCTGAAGCTTGATTCTCATATTGTGTGGCAAATAGTCACCATCGGCATGTCGCCTTTTGCAATGCAGGTCGCCGGAAGTTTTGTCCAGGCTTCTTTTAACAAACACCTCATTCATTACGGCGGCGACATTGCAGCAGGGGCAATGGGAATTATTAATTCAGTATCCATCCTCATCTCGATGTCAATTATAGCTTTAAACATGGCGTCCCAACCTATTATCGGATTCAATTTTGGCGCCAAAAAATATGACCGTGTCAGACAAACCTGGAATATCGGGATTGTTGCCGGAACTCTTATTGCGGTTATTGCTTTTGCCCTTGTAGAACTTTTTCCCGGAGCCATCATCCGTCTGTTTAATACCAGTGATCCCGATTTATACCGGATTGGGAAGGAAGGACTGAGAATTTTCGTATTAATGTTGCCGGTTGTAGGATTCCAGATGATCTGTTCCAACTACTTCCAAAGCATTGGGAAAGCGAAAATTTCCCTTTTTATGACTCTTCTGAGACAGATGATCATCCTTCTGCCACTGTTAATTATTTTCTCCAGGATTTGGGGAATTGAAGGAATCTGGATCGCAATGCCTGTCTCTGATTTTATTGCTGCCTGTGTAGTATTTGTATTCTACCTGAGTGAAAAGAAGAAACTCAGCCTCCTTGAAGCCGCCATGGTAAAACAGTAATATAGATCTTGAAGCTTTTAAAAATTTTGATACTGTCATTCCCTGTCACTAAAAAAAGGACGATTTCTTTCTATCGATATGTTCCTGATTAAGTATTATTTTCACTATAAGTAATGACTTTGATAAGCTCTGCAATGGATAAGTTTATACAATTTTCCCTGAGAGCGCTTTTTGCACTTTTCTTTCCTCTTTTCGGTTTTATTTCATCCTGGTGGATTTCTTTCCTCTTGGGAATGGAAGAAAAAGAAGTTATGATATCTGCATTAACAGGTCTCGCGGCCGGAATTCTCATTATTTTGATACTTGTATTTTTACACAGGACTGCTATTTACAATTTATCAAATTCCATTTTGATATTTATTTACCTCTTTTACAATATAGTGTTGTTTGGTTTCTTTATGGGAGTGCCCATTTTTCATCCAATCCTTGGAATTAGTGCCGGAATTTACTGGGTAAAGAAACTTCAATTCCAATCCATCAGAGAGAATTGTTCCAACGGAATAAGGAAAATTTCTCTTTTTACAGCCATCGTAACAGGGTGTATCTGCCTTTTGTCTGCTTTTATTGCTTTGATGAGTAAATCAACAGCAAGTGATTTAAAGGGGATGTTTCAGCTTTCTTTTGAAATTACAAGGGTCCATGTTAATAACATTTATTGTTGCAGGGGGATGCTTATTGATTTTTGCTCAATATCACCTCACTTCCTTTACCATGAAAAAGATGCTGAAATCACTATTATAAAAAGATGTTCTTGTAAATCCCGCACAAATTCATACCTTTATAAAAAATAACAGCTTGGCAGAGGACGAACAAACCATAGAAATTAAACAGCTATGAAAGCGTTAATATACCTGATTTTAATTATTCTACTCTCCATTGTCGCCTGCAATAAAGAATCCGGGGTCACAACCTGGAATTTTGATTTGGGTGATACAGTAGCCATAAAGATCTCACAAATATTGGTAAATGATGAAAACAAGATTCAGGTTCAAATGGATTCTGTTCTTAATGATTCCAGGTGTCCGATAGATGTCGAATGTATTTGGGCCGGGAATGCCACCGTTCGATTTGTGCTTAATTCAAACAGTAAAAAAGTAAGATTTAATCTGAATACAACCATGCAACCCAGGGATACAATTATCAGTGGCTATAAAATCAAACTGGTAAGTCTCCTACCCTTTCCTGTTTCAACACACCCCATCTCCTACAAAGAATATTATGCAAAAATTGTTGTAGAAAAAATTTAAGAAGATTTCTATTAAAGGTGGGAAATACCTCTGCCTAAAGACAGAGGTAAAAGAATGTTATCCCCCTTCCTTTCTCCCGTTTCCATTCTCCGGTTTTTTTAGAAATTAATATCCCATATTCCGGCCGCTTTTTCCAGTTCTACCAATGCAGCAGCCCTATTATATAAAGTTTGGATATAATCAGACTGGGTATCGTTATATACTCTTTGGGCATTCAAAACTTCCAGCAGTGAGGTTTCTCCGCGGCTATAGCTGTAAATCTTTCCTGTTCGTACCCGTTGAGCTTTTTCAAGAAGTCCGTTATCAAAACTATCAACCTGCTTGCAAAAAGCATTATACCGCTGAAAGGCCTGCATAATTTCAGTTTTGATCTGAAGCTCAGCCTGCCTGTACTGATCATCCGCCTGTAAGATTTGGAATTCTGCCATTTTTATCTCTCCTTTATAAACATTGGAAAATTTCAGTGGTATGGCTATTCCTCCCGAAAATGCATTTTCGCTGACAACCCCTGGTATGGTGTAAAGATTATTGCCAAAACCAACCTTCATATCCAGGTCAATATTCCTTTCTTTGCGGGCGAGATCCAATGTTTTTTGAGAAACATCCTTGTTACAAAGGGCAGCTAAAAGGTCCGCTCGATTATTCTGAGCAGTAGTAATCAAATTCTGTAACAAAAAACCTCGATTCCCAATATGAAGAGTGCCATCGGGTATCCAGAGAGTATCATTGCCGGAAGTACCGGTCATCAGGATCAACTGGCTTGCTGCATTCTTCCAATCAGATTCAGCCTCCGTTAAATCATTGAATTGAATACCGGCCTCCAGCTTACTCTGAACGGCATCTATCTCCTTGATGCTTCCAAGTTTCAGTCTCATACTGTCCGCTTCGGCAAGCTCTCTCATCACCTTCCAGGAATCAGTTTTCACTTTTAAAAGACTGGTCTGTTTCAAGGCTTCCAGGTAGGCCAGAGCAGCTTCGGCCTGAAGCTTACGGAAATAATCGTCCAGGAGTGCTTTAGCCAGTTGGCTGTTGCTCTTTGCAAGATTGATCCTGGCCTTTCGTTTACCCCCCAGTTCAAATGTTTTACCCAGTTCGATGGAATAATCACGCTCCGACTGACTGTTTCCCTGACGATTCTCAATCAAATCAAACGATAGGGAGGGATCATGAAAAATCTTTGCAACCTCTATGGCTGCCTCTGAGATATTAACACTGTATTTCTGAGCCGCATAATCCAGGTTCCTTGTCTTTACGAGCTCCATATAACTCTTAAAATCCAGCTTCAATTCTTTTGAAACATTCTGAGTCTGGGCAACAGAAATACAGGAAACAAGAATAAATGCAACTGCTGGTATCACTTTATATAATTTCATAACAAATAAAATTCTATTTGGCCGTCAAATCATTACAACAAATCACCTAGATAAAAATCAGCGTATTTCTTGTTGTGCTTCGAAGGCATGATTTCAAATTAATCCGGTAAATTTGTTTGTAACTCGTTCTCTTCCTTCCTTTTCTCCATGATATAATAAAGGGCCGGAAGAATATAAAGGGTAATGACCGTGGCTAAAAATAATCCATAGACAATTACCGTAGCAAGCGGACGCTGAACATCCGAGCCTATCCCGGTTGAGATGGAAGCAGGCAGAAGTCCCAACACCGCTACTGTTGCTATCATTAAAACAGGACGGAACCGATGGTGTGCTCCGGTGATGACAGCCTTTTTTAGATCAACACCACGCTGGCGAAGAGCATTAATGTGCGAAATCATGATAACTCCATTTTCGATGGAAACACCAAACAAGGCAATAAACCCTACTGCTGAGGAAACATTTAATGTCATTCCTCTCACATTCAATGCCAGCATACCTCCAAACAAGGCAAGTGGTACAGTTCCCATTAACAGCCCTGCCTGTCTGATTTTACCGAATGCACCGAACAACAGGAGAAACATAATCAACAGAGCAATCGGAACCACAAACGCAAGGCGCGCATAAGCCCTGTGCTGATTTTCAAACTGGCCACTCCATTTAATTGTATTTTTTTCATGATCGTATTTTACAGCTGAAGCAATCTTTGCCTGGGCCTCTTTAAGGAATGCAGTCAAGTCAACCCCTCTGAGATTAACCCGGATAGTGGTATAACGCTTGTTCATTTCACGGGTTATGGTGCTCGCTCCGGTGTTTAAAGTGATATTGGTGACTTGCGAAAGAGGGATCTTAGCTCCCGTAGCCGAGGTCAGCATCAGGTCTCCGATCTTTTCAGGGGTGTTACGGCTATCGTCATTAAAACGGCAAATAATGTCATAAACTTTATCCCCAATGAAAATCTGTGAAATGGCTTTACCTCCGATGGCCACTTCGATTAACTCCGATACGTCAGAAACATTTAAACCGTATTGAGCAATTTTTTCCCTGTCAGCATGGATCTGTAACTGAGGAAGAGGCGGTTCCTGGTCGATGGCCAGATCTTCTGCCCCCGGGATTGTTTTAAGTACTTTAAGAACATCCTGGGCAATACGCCGGCTTTCTTTAAAATCTTCACCATATACTTTCACCGCAAGGTCACTATGTGTCCCGGCAATCTGGTCCATAACCATATCAATGATGGGTTGTGAAAATCCAACGGAATAGCCTGGCATAGTCTTCATCTCTTCCGACATTTCATTGATCAGATCGTATTTTGTCTTTCCTTTAGGCCATTCCGAATAAGGCTTCAGTCCGATGGAACATTCAATGTGTGATTTAGAGAATGAATCAGTACCTTCATCATCTCGCCCAACCTGGAGCATCACATAAGTAATCTCATCATGTTTAATCATCTTCTGCCGGAAAGAATCCCCCATCTCTTTTGCCTTATCCAGCGAAATTCCAGGAGGTAATTGTATCTGCATCCATATAGATCCCTCATCCAGCTGGGGAAGGAAATCCTTGCCAACTGTTATACTCAACACTATAGCTGCTGCCAATGTTATTACATAAGGAAGGTACACAGATTTTGGCCTTTCCATGATCCGTTGTGTTTGACAGAAATAAATGGAGGATAATTTCTCCATCCATTTATTATGATACACTTTTTGAGGCTTGCGATAAATAGCATAAGTTAACCCGGGAATCAGGAACAACGCAACAAATAATGCTCCGATTAATGCATAACCTACCGTAAAGGCCATCGGTGTGAATAATTTCTTTTCAATCCTTTCAAAGGCAAAAAGAGGAAGATAGGTGGTAATAATGATAAGCGAAGAAAAGAAGATAGGTTTTGCAACTTCTACGGCCCTTTCAACAATTGACTTTTCTTCCAGCTCCAGATCCGGATTATCTTCTCTCTTTTTGAGAATTGTTTCCATCATCACAATGGCCCCTTCGACCATAATTCCAAAGTCAATGGCTCCCAGAGAGAGAAGATTCGCCGGGATATTTGTAAGATACATCAGAATAAAGGCTAACAGCAAGGCGAAAGGTATGGTGATAGCGACCAGCAATGAACCGCGCCAGCTCCCGAGAAACAGGATCAGAACAAACACAACCAGCAAAATCCCCTCAAGGAGGGTATGAGAAACGGTATGAAGTGTTGTATCAACCAATGAGGTTCGATCCAGAAAAGGATGAATGACAACTCCTTCCGGAAGAACCTCCCTGTTCAGTTCATCCACCGCCTCATGGATATCGCTCAGTACCTGAGATGGATTCTGAAAACGCAGCATCTGCACTATCCCTTCAACGCTCTCGGAATAATCTCTTTCATGATCCGTATAACTCAATACCCCTTTACGTTCCAGATTCCCATACTTAAGCGTCCCGAGATCTTTCACAAATACCGGCATCCCGTCTGCCGTCTTAACAACAATATCCCCCAGATCATTCAGATCCTTGACAAGGCCAATTCCACGAACCACGTAACTGATATCACCCTTATCAAGCATGCTCCCGCCTGCATTGATATTGTTTTTCGCTATTTTATCAGTGACTTCTGAAAGCGAAAGTTTGTATTGTTCCAGTTTGCGGGGTTCTATCTCTATCTGAAACTGGGTGGTAATGCCTCCGAAATTAGCAACATCAGCCACGCCGGTTACCTGCTTAAGCCTGGGAATAATCACCCATTTGTTCAGTTCGGTAAGTTCCCTCAAATCGTGATTCTTGCTTTCTATGATATAACGGTAAATTTCGCCAATGGGTGAAGTGAGAGGATTTAAACCCGGTACAGCGCCATAAGGAAGGGTAACCTCTGCCAGTCGTTCCTGTACCCGCTGACGGGCCCAGTAATCATCAATACCGTCCTGAAAAACAAGCAAAATAGTAGAAATACCAAAACTGCTTTTGCTGCGCATTACATGGACTCCGGGTAATCCGTTTAACGTACGTTCCAACGGGATAGTGATCTGTTGTTCGATCTCCTCCGCCGCAAGACCCGGAACCTGAGTAATGACCTGAACCGTTACATCGGCAATATCGGGATAGGCTTCTATCGAAAGTTGTCTCCATGAATAGTAACCAAAAATACTTAACAGCAGAAAGAGCGCAATCATGATGCCTCGTTTCTGGATAGCAAGTTCTATAATTTTTCGCATAAATGTTTTGTTTTTGAGACTATTAAACTTTAGGCTGAAGGCTATAGGCTGTAGGAAAAGACTTATAATCCGCAGCATTAACCTTTAATCAAAAGCTATATCCTCTGACCTAAAGTCTATAGTCTACAGTCTACAGCCTATATCGCTTCCAGTAAATAAAATCCTCCCTGACTGACTATTTCTTCGTTCTCCTTTAAACCGGATTTCAGAATCACACGATCTTTATCGGTCCCGGAAGTTTCAATCGGCTTGCGGAAATATTTGTTGCTTCCAAGCCGCACAAATACGAAACTACTGCCTTCCATCTGCAGAACGGAACTTGAAGGCAACAGAATGGCCGAATTGGTGGTTTCGGCAAACTGGGTTGTAACATACATTCCCGGTTTGAGGTTACGGTCACTATTGTTACATTCTATAAAAACCTGAAGCGAACGCGATTCTTCATCAAGAACTTCGCTGATATGGTAAACTTTGCCGGTAATAGTTACTTCCGGCATCCCTGATATTTTTATCCCCACCTCATCCGATTCATGAATAGCATGGATATCCTTTTCCTTCACCTGTCCCACAACCCATACTTTGCTCAATTCCGCGACTACTGCCACAGGCTCGGCATCTTCTTTGATATATTGTCCGATCACTATTTTATCGTCAATAATTTCACCATCAATCGGAGACCGCACAATCAAAGGCTGACCTAAAACCAATTCATCAGGATTTACATGAAAAACCTTGAGACTGGCTACACAATTTTCATAATCGCGTTTACTCAGTTCATAGCTCACCGAGGCCTCTTCCACATCTTTCTGGACTCCCACACCGTTTTTCAGCAGATCCTGTTGTCTTTTCATCTGTTTTTCAGCCAAAAGCATTTCCTGCTTGGCGTGATAATAAGATTTACCCGCCTCGAAAAAGGCCGGAGAACTAATCTCGAATATCGGTGAATCCACTGAAACATGCTGACCAAGCTTGACAAAAGATTTGATGATCCGACCGGCAAACGGAGAAGCTATCTGTGCATATTTGTTGGGAATGGCCTTTACAATACCGGTAGTTGTCAATTTGCATCGGTAAGGTTCTGATTTTATGATCTCTGTTTTTAATTTTTCCTTCAGGACTGATTTTTCAGGAAGAATGATGGTATCCCCCTTTAATGTATAATTTGGCGTTTCCTTGTTGACTGTTGCATGATTACAGGACACAACAAGAAACACAATAACGGGAAATAAAAATTTCTTTATCATCACTATGTATTAAAATAAGTGCAATAATATCTCTGCAGCCAGGCTTTAACAGCAACAGGGAATAAAAAATATTTAACTTAATAGGCTTTGTTTTCAGATAAGCTGCAAAAGCTTATCTGCCGGAGGGGCACGCAAAGAGTAATTGCACTTAGATCTCAGTTTCAGTTGATTGTTTTCATCCGGATTAATAAAAAGCTTGTATAACAAGCAAAAGAGAGTACTGAGCTCTATTAATACAAAAGCAGAAGTTGTTGAAAAATGAGATAAAAACTGAATCAGAGAATATTCTTTCTCTGAATGCTGATGATTTATAGGTTTATCACCGGTTCCCTTGTTGAAAGGATGGGAGTGGACAATCGTTACTCCGTTGATAATATGGCTATGGGAAAAGAGAGTTATGCTGGCGTAAAACCCCAGGAACAGTGAGAGCAGCCAATAAACAAGAAACTTCTTAACCAAGTTCAGATTTTTTACTATCCTTTTAACAAAAAATATCGCTGCAAAGATAATCTTGTTTGGAACTATTCAAAATAAAAATAAAAAGAGTTAAACAAAATTTAAACTGCGTTATCCCCCACGGAGCTATTGCCATATCGGACTAACCTGAACTCGGCATAAAACAGGTAATGAAGAAAGTCAAAGACAATATTGACCGGGTTGTCTCACTTACTGTTTCAGAGTGTCTGCAATTTTTTTGTACAATCCTATATCAGGTTCAGCAACTTTGATACCCCTGCCAAAGTATTATCCGGGTCGTACTAAAGCCATACCTTCTGTACTGTTTCTGCACTACTTCTGTACTGTATCTGTACTAATTAGTATAGAAACAGTGCATAAGTAGTGTTTAAATTGTGTTTTTGACAGGGCGATGGTATAAGCAAGATAAGACGATGATCTGGTCTATGAATCTCATAAAGAAGCCGGAATGGCAAGAGTTTTATATTGAATTCTGGTTAGTAATGATATTCCCAAAAACATCAATAACCGCGTAGGGGGTTACGGTATTGGTAAAAATAAAAATCTTCAGATATTTTTCTAATGAATTTTCTCCTGCTATACATCGTAACTGACCCATAAATTAACTCATTGGGATATATATTTTTATGAGATAAACCTGATAAATTAATGAATTTTTCTCCTTAAATTGTTTAAATACCTTCTGCCAGGTTTAAGGCAAATTAATCCGTATAGAATAAACTTATAAATTCAGTTTTATGGTAAAAAAAATTCTGGTTACCGCGGCAACTGGTCATATTGCCACCTTCGCAATTCCTCAATTGCTTGAGAGCGACATTAAGGTGAGAGCATTTGTTCACAACGCCTCCAAGGCAGAATATCTTAAGAAGATGGGAGTTGAAATCATTGAAGGAAATTTTTCTGAAGAGGAAAAACTAACTGAAGCGATGAAAGATGTCAAAATTGTCCTGTCTATTACTCCCGCCGGACCCGATGCAGCTTCCAACGCCGCTAACATTACCCGGGCAGCCAAAAACGCAGGGGTTGAACATCTCATCAGAATTTCAGCGATAAAAGCGGCTCCGGACGCACCCACTGAAAACGGGAAACTGCATTTTAAGACTGACTCGGAGATTATGGAATCAGGTATTCCATATACCATTCTTCGCCCAAATTTTTACATGCAGAATCTTCTGATGGCCGCATCGGTGATAAAAGAGCAGGGTAAAATATTTTACGGCATGGGGGAAGGTAAAATCGCCATGATTGATGTGCGCGATGTGGCGGATTGTTGTGTGAGTATTATTACCGGAGGAGGACATCTGAACAAAATATACGATCCCAACGGTCCGGCATTAATATCATTTCCCGAGATAGCTAATTTTATTTCTGCAAGATTGGGAAAGAGTGTCAGCTATGTTCCCGTTTCTCCGGAAACCGTTGGAGATTCTTTGAGAAAAATGGGAGCCAGCGAATGGGCTGCGAAAGTTATGACCGATTATTCCAGGGCATACAGCCAGGGTTGGGGCGATATAAGCAACAATGATGTTGAGATCATCACCGGGCATAAAGCAAGAAGTTTCCGGCAATTCTTTGATGAAGTAATGATTGAAGCTTTCAAATAGAAATAATAGAAAATGAAAGAATTTATGTTTATCATCCGGAACAAGATCACTCACCAGGATTCCTGGAGCAGGGAGTATTTTGATGAATTTCTTGCATCATGCCAATTTTATATTGAAGGAATCAAAAAGGATGGGAAACTTATTTCAGCTCAACCATTTCTTAAAGAAGGCAGGATTATTTCTGGCACGGTTGATAATTTTAAAGAATCAACTTTTAATGAAACCGATGAGATCCAGGTAGGATATTATCACATAAGGGCTGAGAATCTTGATGAAGCTGTCGAAATTGCGAAAAGAAATCCTGAATTTTCCTTCTCCTCCACGACAAGGATTGAAGTACGACCCATTAAAACAAAGGAGGATTCTACAGCTTATAATTATCCAAACGAAAATTGATTGACAGAGATTAATGGTGAAGTTTATTTAATATAAAGATTACAATTTTTTTCAGATTTAATCCATTGCAAAAGATTAATTTAGCAGAAATAAAATTATTGATAAACCTTAAAACAAAGACATTATGAGCACAGCTAATCAATTTGAATTTAAACCGCTTCCATTTGCTTACGATGCCCTGGAACCTTACATCGACAAGCAGACAGTAGAGATTCATTACAGCAGACACCACAAGGCCTACTTTGATAATTTTATGAATGCACTAAATGCAGCTGGTATTGAAACCGGCGATATTCTTGAAATTTTCAGGAATATCAGCAAATACCCCGTACCTGTACGCAACAATGGAGGTGGGTACTTTAATCATAATTTTTATTGGGAAAGTATGAAAAGCCAGGGGGGCGGTCAACCAACAGGTAATTTATCGGACGCAATAACCCGCAGTTTCGGATCTTTCCTTGATTTTCGTCAGCAATTTTCAGAAGCTGCCAAAACAAGATTCGGCAGTGGTTGGGCATGGCTGTGTGTGGATGAGAAAGGCAACCTTTTTGTCTGTTCAACTCCTAACCAGGATAATCCATTAATGGATATTGCAGAAAAGAAAGGCACCCCTATTCTCACCATCGACGTTTGGGAACACGCCTATTATCTGAAATATCAAAACAAACGCCCTGATTATGTAGAAGCCTTCTGGAATGTTATTAACTGGAATGTTGTTGCCGGAAGGTATGAAAATGCCCTAAAACAAGTAAAAAAATAAGTTTAATCATTAATAACAAACCGGGACGAGCTGCCCGGTTTTTTTAACTTCATTTCTAAAAACTCATGGAATCAATTGCAACCATTATCCAGGCTATGCTGGCGCCTGGAATTATGATTTCAGCATGCGGTTTGCTTCTCTTAGGCATGAACAACAAATATTCTATTGTCGTGGGTCGTATCCGCGCTTTGAACGATGAAAAGCGAAAACTTATTTCTCCTTCCAAGCTGGAGAATCTAAACCCCTATAAAGAAAAAAGGCTGGACAATATCAATGTGCAGATTGATTTTTTTGCCAATCGTGTAGTACTGATAAAAAAGGCAGTGACAAGCTATTACATAGCAATAGGGTTTTATATTCTCGCCTCTCTCCTGATCGGGGTTAATTTCCTTTCGGATCAGGCTTTCATCCAGATAAGCGCGTTGATGGCATTTCTGGTGGGAATGATTTCAGTTGTTTTTGGAGTTTATTATGCTGCCCAGGAAATTAAAAACGGCCTCGAAATCGTAAAAGTTGAAATAGAGCACGTATAGCTAAAGCAATAAAATCCCGGATTATTTTCTTTTCTTTGTAATCGGAATTCTTAAATCCTGATACTGATGGTAAAGAGACTTATTTTTATTTTTCTGATATTCGTATCTTCTTTATCATTTTCACAGAATATCGATATCCGGATACTTCGCAGTATTAATTCTTCCAATACCACGGGAGATAAATTCTTCAAGTTTGCATCCAATACCAACAATGAGGTTATTCTTGGAGTACCTCTCACCATGGGAATTATAAGTCTTATCAAAGATGATGACAAACTTTTCGTTAATGCCTGTCAGCAAATAGCTGCCGATGCCATTAATCTGGGTTTCACCATGGGGCTAAAATATTCCATCAACAGGAAACGTCCATTTGAAACCTATCCAGACATCATAAAAAAATCGGACGGAGGTGGGCCTTCCTTCCCATCCGGGCATACTTCCGGGGCATTTGCAACTGCCACTACATTGAGTCTTCAGTACCCCAAATGGTACGTAATTGTACCTTCCTATTTATGGGCAGGAACAGTAGGTTATTCCAGAATGCATTTGGGAGTCCATTATCCCAGTGACGTAGCGGGCGGAATACTGGTCGGAGCCGGAAGCGCCTTACTTTCTTACAAAGTCAATAAATGGCTTAACAATTATTCATTTCTGAAACATGAACGCCACTAAGAACGGATTCCGGAAAAGGATAAAAAGTTTTGGTTATGCCTTTACAGGGATTTACGAACTCATTAAATCCGAACCAAACGCCCGGATACATGCTCTGGCAACCATTTGCGCTTTAACTGCCGGTTTTATTTTAAAAATATCAGGGGCTGAATGGTGCGTTATTCTTATTGTCATTGCTCTTGTTTGGGCCGCGGAAGCCTTCAATACGGTTATTGAAAAACTGGTGGACCATCTTTTCCCCTCCTACCACGAAACAGCCAGGATTGCCAAAGACATTTCTGCAGGAGCAGTGCTGATCTGTGCCATCGCTGCCTTTATCTGCGGATTAATCATATTCCTTCCAAAATTGATAGCCCTATAATAGAAGGTTACAAGGTTACAAGGTTTCAAGGTTACAAGGTTGAGTCCACTCCGAAAAGTGGCAAGTTGATTTATTTAATTAATAATCAGATATTTAATTGCGTATTATAAATGTTTTATGTAGCTTAGTAGCATAATTATTCAAATAGATAATGTTTAAAAAATCAC
>Ga0183095_10433_pt1 | contig 135119 bp, 111 predicted proteins | sample BioMet4_FD_130346 | JGI IMG/M metagenome (GOLD analysis project Ga0183095, IMG submission 130346) | Microbial communities from bioreactor (seeded with sewage sludge) at LBNL, California, USA - Biofuel metagenome 4 (v2) (version 3) | ecosystem: Engineered > Bioreactor > Anaerobic > Unclassified ...
GGAGGGTGTCCAGTTTTTCGTAGGCGGCCAGGATCGCGCTCTGCACGGCGTCCTCGCAGTCCGCGTCGCAGCGCAGAATGGTCCGCGCGACGCGGTAGAGCGGCCGTTCGGCGTTCAGAACCAGCCGCGTAAAGGTTGTCTTGTCCAATGGCGGTTTCCTTTCCAAGCAATCGCTGCGCAGCATTTGCTTTTCACCCGTTAGATGCGCGGGCGGGCGGAACGGTTCACGGCGCATAAAAAAAGCCCCGTCCAAACGGCGGGGCGGGAAATTTTCTAAGAATACATTACCACAAATCCGTGCAAATTACAATTCTTGTAATTCGGCTGTTTTGGAATATGATGAAGAAAAAGGAGGGGTGTCCATGGAACAGGACAGAAATCCGACGGCGCGCCTGGAGCTGCTGGCCTGCAACGCGCTCAGCCGATGCTACGGGCTTTCCCTGGGCGAGGCGGACGTCCGGGAGCTGGAGGTCTGCCGGGAGCAGGCCCTGCTGGACGCCGGGCGCGTGGAGTTCGGCGGCGGCGTTCTGCCGAAGCTCGTCCGCGCGTTCTGCGATTCTCCGTTTCTCGAGCAGCAGACCTACGTCCAGACGCTTGCCGAGCTGCAGGAGGCGTTCTATTACTTCAAAAGCGAGTCCATGGAGCGGTTTTCCGACGATGAGCTGATCGGTTTCATGGTGCAGATCTTCAACGGGCGCGCGCAGGGCTCGGCGGAGTATCTCACGGGTACGTCGCTCGAGGAGCTGTGCCGCTGGGCGCGGGAAGGCTGGGATCCGCACAGCGCGGCGCAGGCGGAGGATCTGTTTTGACGGGCGGTCTGACCGCCCCCGCCGAAGCGCCTCTCTCGGCGGACGAAGAGCGGCTTCTGCAGGCGCGGCTCTGGGCGCTGCTCGGCCGGCAGGCCGCCTTGTACACCATGGGCGACAGCAGTTCCGTGCCCGAGCAGACCGCGCGGGAGCTGGCGGCCTCCCTGCGGTATACGCTGGACAAGGCGCTGGAGGCGGAACGGCTGCCCGAGCGGGCGCTTCTGTCGTGCGACCTGGCCGGGCTCGTTCGGCGCGGACAGGCGGTTCTGCAGGAGCAGACGGAGCAGGCCCGTGCGCTCTGGCTCTGCGTCTGCCGCGGCGCTCCGGAGCCGGACAGCGAATACCGCCGCCGCACGCTGGACGGACTCGGTCAGTATTTCCGGCGGTACGATCTGCGCTTCTTCGCGCACCGGGTCCCCTGCTCCGTCGATTACCCGCTGCTGCTGCCCGTGCCGGAGACGCTTCCGGGCGTCGATTGGGCGGCGCAGTATCTGCGGCAGCTCCGGCTGGAGAACGAGCTCCAGCGGCGGCTCGGCGCGGAGGCGGTTCTGCGCGTGCTGGAAGCCGTCTACGGCGACCCCGGCCGAGACTGGCTGAACCTGTGCGAGCAGCCGCTTGTCAACGCCATCGGCCGGGCGCTGCTGCACAGGCCGGCGGGGACGCTCGAAATCACGCCCGCAGACCGGGCGGCCTTGCTGCGCGTTCTGCCGCGCGGCAGTGCGGCGCAGGCCGCCGAAGCCGCCGCCCGCGCCGTGGGCGAGGAGCTGGGCTGCACGCCGGCGCTGCGCCGCTATCTGGCGTCCTGCGCCGGCCTGCTCTCGCCCCGGCTCGCGGCGGCGGCGGAGCATGGGGAGCTGTCGCACGTGTTCGTCTCGCTGCGGGCGGCGCCGCGCTGAGGCGCGGGGCGGCCACTTTCTTTTTCTCCGGCTTTGTGGTATGATGGAGAAAAGATTGCGCAGGGAGGCTTTTTATGCCGATTCGGGTCAGAAACGAGATCATGCCGCTGAAAAAAGTCCTGCTCCACCGGCCCGGCCGGGAGCTGGAGCACATTGTGCCGGACGCGATGGATCGGCTTCTGTTCGACGACATCCCGTATCTTGGCAGCGCGCAGGCCGAGCACGACTGCTTTGCCCGGCTCCTGCGGGAGCACGGGGCCGAGGTCGTCTATCTGGAGGATCTCACCGCCGAGGTGCTGCGCTCGCAGCCCGCGCTGCGGGAGCTTTTCGTCCGCGATCTGATCGCGGGCAGCGGCAGTCTCGCGCAGGCCTACGGCGACGCCATCCGCGAGCGGCTGCTGTCGATCCCGGACGAAAAGGAGCTCGTGCTCACCGCCATGGCGGGACTGCCGTTCAGCGAGCTCGAGCTCAAACGGGGCCGTCTGCTGCACGAGCTGCTCGGCGACGCGACGCAGTTCGCGCTCGAGCCGACGCCCAACCTCTATTTCACGCGCGATACCTTCGCCTCCATCGGCAGCGGCGCGGCGCTCAACCACATGCACTCCGCCGTCCGCAACCGGGAAACCGTCTACGCGCGGTATGTGCTCCGGTATCACCCCGACTTTGCCGGAAGCGTGCCGCTGTACTACACGCCGGACGAGCCGTTTTCCATCGAGGGCGGCGACATTCTGAACCTGTCGCCGACGGTTCTGGTCGTCGGCGTCTCGCAGCGCACAATGCCGGAGGCCGTCGAGCGGCTCGCCCGCAACATCTTCGCCGACGAAGCGGCGCTGATCCGCACCGTTGTGGCCGTCAGCATCCCGGCGCGCCGGGCGTTCATGCACCTCGACACCGTGCTGACCCAGATCAGCCGGACGCAGTTCGTCGTGCATCCCGGCATTCTCGAAAGCCTCCGGCTCGTGGAGCTCACGCCCGACCGGGGCGGCGAGGTGCGGGTGCGGGAGCTGAGCGGCTCGCTCGCGCGCGTGCTGTCGGACTATCTCGGCTGCGAGGCCGAGCTGATCCAGTGCGGCGGCTCGAACGAGATCATCTCCCAGCGCGAGCAGTGGAACGACGGAGCAAACACGCTCTGTCTCGCGCCCGGCAGCGTCGTCACCTACGACCGCAACTACGTGACGAACCGAATCCTGCAGGAGCACGGGATCGAGGTGCATCAGATTCCCAGCGGCGAGCTCTCCCGCGGGCGCGGCGGCCCGCGCTGCATGAGCATGCCCTTGATCCGTGAAACAGAAGAATAGGAGGTCTGTATCATGTCTTTTCAGCTTCCGCAATACCGGCATCCCGATTTTGCAGCGCTCGGGCTCGCAGCCGCCCCGGACGCGAGGCTCGGCCCCGTGGAAAAGGACGGCGTGGCGCCGGACGGGTATCACAGCACCTCCATGTACCCGGAGTATTTCAAAATCGCCGGACAATGGCGGCTGGCCGAGGAGAGCCGGATGGACTCGAGCGTTGTGCTGCGGCCCGACGGCCGCCTCGACGTGGTGGAAAACCGCAACCTGCGCCGGGGCGACCGGGTGATCCTCGGGCGCACCGAGCGGGGCGAGGACGGCATCTATCTGCACGCGAACGGCTTCACGGAGCAGTCCGCCGCGCCGGAGGAGCAGTTCGTGTTCCGCCAGGGGCGCAGCCGCGAGACCTCCTACGCCCGCGACTACGACCGGCTCATCGAGCTTCTGCGCTATGAAAAGGAACATGGCAGCATCGTATGGGTCATGGGGCCGGCGTTTGCCTTCGACGAGGACGCGCGCAGGGCGATGCAGGCGATGGTGGAGAACGGCTACGTCCACGGGCTGCTGGCCGGCAACGCGCTCGCCACGCACGACCTCGAGGGCGCGTATTTCCACACCGCGCTCGGCCAGGACATCTACACCCAGCTCTCCCAGCCCAATGGGCACTACCACCACCTGGACGTCATCAACCTCGTCCGGCGCAGCGGCTCCATCCCGCAGTTTATAAACGACCACAACATTGACAACGGCATCATGTACAGCTGCGTCCGGCAGCATGTTCCGTTCGTCCTGACCGGCTCCATCCGCGACGACGGGCCGCTGCCCGAGGTCGTCGGCGACGCCTACGAGGGCCAGCGGCGGATGCGCGAGGTTTTGAAGCGGGCCACCTGCGTGATCTGCCTCGCCACCATGCTGCACACGATCGCCGCGGGCAACATGACGCCCTCCTTCCGCGTGCTGCCGGACGGCACGGTGCGCCCCGTCTACCTCTACGCAGTGGACGCCGACGAGTTCGTCGTCAACAAGCTGCTCGACCGCGGCAGCCTCAGCGCCGCGACACTCGTGACCAACGTGCAGGACTTCATCACCATCGTGGCAAAGGGCCTGCGCATCATGCCCTGAACGGGTCAAATTCCCGGAATTGAAAACGCCCCGCGCAAGGCGGGGCGTTTCAGACTGTCAAAGAAGGCCCGATGGGCCTTCTTTGACAAAAAAATGCAGCCCGCCGCGCGCATAATTTTCGCGCGTGAGACGCGAAAATTCCACACTTGCGGGCTGTAAAGTGCTTTTCCCGACGTACCAGCCGCCGGGAAAAGCGGATTTACATTTTATTTGCGCCTGCGGGCGCAAACTCTGCGAGGCCTTTTGACAGACCCAAACGCCCCGCGCAAGGCGGGGCGTTTTCGCCGTATTCAAATACTCAGATGATCTCCCGGAGCGACGCGGACTTGGCCGCCTGGGCGGCGGCGCGCAGCTCGGCGGGGGTCGCGCCCTCGAGATAGAGCCCGTACATGTCGAGAATCATGCCGGTCAGCGCCTGGTCGGCCGTCAGGCCGGAGACCTCCTCCAGCACCTTCCGCGCGGCCTCGCAGGACTGCTCCGTGCCGGCCTCGTTCAGATACCGGTACACCGCGCCGGCCGCGCCGACGGCGATGTAAGCCGGGGTGACGCCCTGCTCCAGCGCCAGCAGCGACGAGCCGATCAGCCGGTCGGCCTGCGCGAGCTTTCTGGCCGGGTCCCCGCCCACCCGCTGGCAGGTGTCCATGAGGGCGCGGTTGCGGAACCGGCCCAGCAGGTCCGTCATATGCCAGACAAGCTGCTCCAGCGGCACGCCGTACTTCTTGGAAAGCGCCATCGCGCTCTCGAGCATCGCGTTCTGCACGATGTTCAGAATCTCGGGGTCGTCGATCGACTGCCAGATGTATTTCCGGCCGTTGAAGCCGCCCAGGTAGGCGCAGACGGCGTGGCCCATGTTGTGGACGTACAGCTTGCGCTTGATATAGAAGTCAAACGGAGAGAACGGCACGAGGCCGACGATCTTCGGCACCGCGCCCTTGATCGCGTCGCGGTCAACCGGCAGATAGCCGTAGCGCTCGACGCAGACGCGCATCGGGTCGCCGTCCTTCATGGTCTCTGTCTGCACGGGCACCATGCGCCCGATGGAGGCCTCGACCAGACCGACCCGCTCGTCGAAGATGAGCTTCTCCTCTTCAGTGAGCTGCGCCTTGATCATCCCCTCGAGCACCTTGTTGGCGTCCATCAGGTTCTCGCAGATGATGATGTTGAGCGGCTCGCCGCCGCGCTGCCAGCGCTTGCGCAGGCCCTCGACAATGTTCGGCACGATGAATTTGAGAATCCGCGCGCCGACCGCCGTGGCCATGAGATCGCACGCGGCGATGGCCTCGGAGGCGGCCGCAAGATCGTTGCCGTTCACCGCCGTGACGTTCCGGATGCACACATCCTCGTGGCCCGAGCTCGAGACGTAGCGCACGGGATACTCGTGCTTTTCCTGCAGAGCCTTCACGACCGGCTCCGCCACGTCGATGAACGTGACCTCGTATCCGGACTGGCTCAGCGCCGCGCCGATGAATCCGCGGCCGATATTGCCGCCGCCGTACATTACCGCTTTCATTTCAAATGTCCTTCTTTCACGCATGATATTGATCGTACAGTCTGAGAACCTCCGCGGCGGTTTTCACGCCGTCGGACGCGCTGGCGTCGCTCAGGGAGGCCGCCGCGCTGCAGGCGCCCAGGCGCAGGCCCTCGGGCAGCGTCCGGTCCGTCTCCGCGGCGTACAGGACGCCCGCGCAGAACGCGTCGCCCGCACCGACCGTGCCCTGGATGTAGCCCTGCGGCAGCTTCAGGCTCGGCTCCTCGAAATAGTGTCCCGCCGCGTCCATGCCGCAGCCGAGCTCCGGGCAGTGGATGACCGCCCAGGTCGAAACGCCCAGCTCGTGCAGCTTCTCCAGCGCTTTTCTGAGGTTCTCCGTATGCAGCACGCCGTCCTCGCCGCGCAGCAGTACGCCCGTCGTCTGCTGGGCCTCGAGCTCGTTGATGATGCAGTAGTCGCAGTAGCGCAGCGACGGCGTGACAATCCGCTGGAAGCGCTCGCCCGCCTCGGAGACCACGTCGATGGAGGTTTTGAGGCCCTGCTTCTGCGCGCGGCAGAGCAGGCGCGCCATCTTCGTGCCGTATTCCGCGTCCGGCTCGTCGAGGTGCGGCAGCAGCAGGATGTAGCCGATGTGGAAGATGTCCACGTCCAGCTTGTCCCAGTCGATGTGCTCCTCGCCGTAGTAGGCGTTTCCGCCCGCGTGCTGGAAGAAGGTGCGCTCCTTCGTTTTGTTGTTGCTCATGACGGCGGTGAAGGACGTGCGTCCGTTCCGCTGGACCATGGACAGATCGATGTTGGGATATTTGCTCATCTCCGACAGGACAAAGTCGCCCTCGGCGTCGTGCCCGGCAAAGCCGGACGCCATCAGGTGCATGGACGGATCGAGCTTGGCAAGGTCGGTGATCGTATTGCACACCGAGCCGCCTGTGGACTGCCGGATGCCCTCCGTGATGTGCGTCAGCTCGTTCTGCTTCGGCCATGTCTCGATGGGATAGGTGATGTCCACGATCATATTGCCCGCGCAGCAGATACCTTTCTTCATTGTCTTCCTCCTGTACACAAAGCCTTTCCGCTGTTCTCTTCTATTATTATGGATAACCGTTCATTTTTCACTGACGAATCCGTTGTTTCTGTCTGACAATCCTGCGATTTGGAGGTTACTATGGCAATTCGTGACGAATACGAGCTGATTGCGCATCCCCGCATCGCAGACTGCTCGATGTTTCTGGTGGATCTCATCTACCGCCCGCTGCACCTGCACAAGGAGATCGAGCTCTGCTATGTGATCAGCGGCGCGGGCACGGTCACGAACGAGCAGGGCTCCGTCTCCGCCGCGGCCGGAGACATTCTGCTGTTCGATTCCGGCATCGCCCACGAAATCCACGCCGAGGGCGACGCGCTGCGGCTGCTGGCCATCCAGACCTCCAAGGCCTTCTGCCTGCGCTACTATCCGCAGCTCCGGAATCTGAGCTTCGGCAGCTGCCGGGTCAACGATTTCTGCGGCGCCGGGCAGATCGGGGAGCTGAAAAAGACGATGCTCACCGCCTTTTCCGCCTATCTCAGCCTGGACGCCTCGGGCATCTTTCTGTGCATGGCGAAGGTCAACGAGATTTTCTCAATGCTTCTGGCGCATGTCCCCTACCGGATGCTCGACGACACGCAGGCCTCCACGCAGGCGAAGAACGCCGAGCGGCTGCACCGCGTGCTCGCCTATCTCGAGGAGCACTTCCGCGAGCCCGTGCGGCTGCGGGAGCTGGCCCGGATGGAGGGCATCACCGAGACGCACCTGTCGCACTTCCTGAAGGAGCAGCTGCACATCCCCTTCCAGGAGTACCTGTCCCGTCTGCGCCTGGAGGCGGCCATGTATCTGCTCAAGACCTCCTCGATGTCGGTCACGGACGTCTCGTACGCCTGCGGCTTTTCAGACCCCAAATATCTCAATCTCTGCTTCCAGAAGAACATCGGCATCTCGCCCATGCAGTGGCGGAAGCTCGACCGGCAGCAGGTGGACTGGCATTTCAAGACCAATCAGTTCACCATGCAGCACATCCTGCCGGAGGCGGACTGCGCCGCGATCCTACAGCGGCTCGGCGTCTGAATCCCGCGTGAGCTTCTTCGCCCAGCGGAAGCGGTTGACGCGGATGGCCGCGGGCACGCATTTGAACGCCTGGTCGGAGTTGAGCAGCATCACCACGATCACGGGCGGCAGGCGCCAGACGAACGCGGCCAGATACGACAGCGGGATCACGATTCCGCAGAAGGAAATGAGGTCGAGGATGAGCGCGTAGCGCGTATCCCCGCCGCCGCGCAGGATGCCCGCGTTCGTGGGCATCTGATAGGACATGGTAAACAGCACGACGCTCTGGATGAGCATAAAGCTGTTGGCCAGCGCGCGCGTCTCGTCCGAGATCTGGTACAGGCGCAGCAGCGGCACGCGGATCAGAAACAGGATCAGGCCCAGCGCCGCGCCGTTGGCCAGAAACAGCAGCTGCATGGTGTTGACCATCGGGCGCAGCCGCTCTGTCCGGCCGCTGCCGATCTGCTTGCCCACCATGATGGAGGCCGCCGTGCACGAGCCGACGGCCGTGACCTTCAGCAGCAGGAATATGGTTGAGGAGATCGAATAGGCCGTGATGGCGCTGACCGCCATGTGGCCCAGAATGGCCGACTGGACGGCGTTCAGGACGCCCCACAGCGCCGCCTGCAGGATAATCGGCAGAGACGTGTGCAGATAGTCCCCCAGCAGCGGCCGGTCGGTGCTCCGGAAATCGCGCGGGCGCAGGCGCAGCTTGCGGTCCTTTTTTAAAACGTAGACCAGCGTGATCGCGCACTCCAGCACGCGGGCCGTGAGCGTTCCGATGGCGGCCCCGCGCACGCCAAGCTCCGGCGCGCCGAGGTTGCCCGCGATCAGCAGGTAGTTGATCGTGCAGTTGACGACGAGCGAAACGAGCGAAACCTTCAAAACCAGGCTCACCGTCTCCACGCTGCGCATCGTCCCCAGCAGAATGGTTGTGACGGCGAACACGGGATAGGTGAAGCGGATGATGTTCAGATACTGCGCGCCCTCGCGGATGGTGGCGGGGTCGTCCACGAACAGGCCCACGCACTGCGCCGGAAACAGCGAGACGACCGCGAACATCACCGCGGCAAAAAAAAGCGCGGCGCGCATGCCGATGCCCGTCAGGCGCTTGATCGGCTCCGTCCTGCCGCCGCCCCAATACTGGCTCGCCAGGACGATCACGCCGTTGGCGATGCCGCCCAGCGTCTGCTGAACCACGAACTGGATCTGGTTGACGGCCGCAACGCCGGAGAGCGCCGCCTCGCTGTAGCCGCCGATCATGATGTTGTCGGCGAGGTTCACGCTCAAAACCGCCGCCTGCTCCAGGATGAGCGCGCCGGCCAGTTTTAAAAAGGTCCGGTAAAAGCTCCGGTCGTGTTCCAGCAGCGGCTGCCCGGTACACGCTCTTCTCTCTGCCAAGCTGCCTCTCCCTCGCCGATCCGGCCCGGCGCGCCCGACCCGTTTCCGGGCGGGCGCGCCGGTTTTTTCTGACGGTCAATACCGCTTGTGCGGGATTGTCCTATTTCTTCTTGTGCGCGCTTCTCTTGATCTGCGGGCCCACAACCTGGATGGTGATGGCCACGATCAGGATGGCGCCCTTGATGGCGTTGTTGATCAGCGAATCGACCTTGACGGCGGCGATGATCTTGTCGATAACCGTGTACGACAGCGCGCCGAAGATGACGCCGACCAGCCGGCCCTTGCCGCCGGACATGGCGATGCCGCCGAGCACGACCGCCGCGATGGCGAACATCTCGTTGTTGATGCCCGTCGTGGCCGGGTCAACGTTGCCCTGCATGGCCAGCCACAGAAATGCGCCGATGCCCGCCAGCAGACCCGTCAGGGTGAACACGGACACGCGGTTCCACTCCACGTTGATGCCGGCCATATGCGCGGCCTTCACGTTCGAGCCGATGGCGTAGAGCCGTTTGCCGTATTTGGTGCTGGTGGAGACGTAGATGAGAAGCACGGCGATCAGCAGGAAAATCACGCCGCACGTCGGCAGCCCGAGGATCTGGCCGTTGCCGAATGCGTACATGGCGTTTCTGGAGTCGGTCGTCAGCATCTTGAAGGTGTTTCCGGAGACGCCCTTGATGTCGTTCGGCAGGATGTTGCACACATACTGCGAAACGGAGCGGTAGATCAGCTGGGTCGCCAGGGTGACGATGAAGGCGGGCAGCTTGAACTTGCCGATCATGGCGCCGTTGAAGAAGCCGAGCAGCGTGCCGAACGCCAGGCAGAACAGAAGCGTCAAAAGAATGCTGTCGGTCAGATTGAAGATCAGGCAGCCGAAGCTCGCCACGCATCCGAGAATCGCGCCCACGGAGAGGTCGATGTCGCCCGTAATGATAATCAGGCCCATGCCGAAGCTCAGGGTGCCCACGACGGCGGAGTGGCGGAGAATGTTCGTCACGCCGGTCCACTGCAGGTGGCCGCTGACCTTGTAATAGACAAGGAACAGGACCAGAAAAATCAGGATATACGAGTATTGCCCGATGGAAAAGCGGGCTTTTTTCTTCGTTAAACTTGTCTGGCTCATGACTGTGTGCCCTCCCCGACTTCAATTGCATTGGTCGCATACAACATCACGGTATGCTCTGTGATTTCGTCATGCTGCAGGATTTTGACGATCTTTCCGGAATAGAAAATGACGCAGCGGTCGGCGACGCGCTGGATTTCGGGGATCTCCTGCGTGTTGATGAGGATCGTCTTTCCGCCCTCGGCCAGCATGAGAATCAGCTTGTAGATTTCCGCCTTGGCGCCCACGTCGATGCCCTGCGTCGGATTGTCGAGCAGCAGGATCTCGGCGTTGGTGTTAAGCCAGCGGCTGAAAAAGACCTTCTGCTGGTTGCCGCCGCTCAGCGACATCACAAGGTCGCCCGGATTGTTCGCCTTGATGCCGAGCTGGCTTTTCAGCGTTTCATACTTGGCGATCTCGCGCCGCTTGCGGATGATCGGGTGCGACGCGGAGAGCGTGTGCTCGGAGACGTCGATGTTTTCCAGAATCGACATGTCGGGCAGCACCGAATTCTCCTTCCGGTTGGAGGGCAGGAACGCCACCTTTTTCTTCATGGCGCGGTGGATGCTGTTTTTCTCCAGCGGCTTGCCGAATACGCGGATCGCGCCGCCCCGCAGCGGCAGCTCGCCGAACACGCACTGCAGCAGCTCGCTCGTTCCCGCGCCCTGCAGGCCGGTCAGGCCGATAATCTCGCCCTTCCGGACGTTCAGCGTGACGTCGTCGAAGGCGTCGCCGGAGAGGTCCGAAAGCTCCAGCACGTTCTCGCCCAGCTTGCGCGGCTGGTAGGTCTCGGCATTGCTGAAGCTGCTGCCGACCATGACGGAGGTGACCTCCTGCGCGGTGACGTCTTTGATATTGCCGGACTGAATGAATTCGCCGTTCCGCAGAACCGTATAGCGGTCGGCGATGCGGAAAATCTCCGGCATCTTATGAGAAATAAAGATGAAGGACTTTCCTTCCTCTTTTAAGTTTTCCATGATTTTAAACAAGTGGTCGATCTCGGCGTTGCTCAGCGCCGTGGTCGGCTCGTCGAGGATCAGCAGCTTGGCCTCGAAGAAGATCGCCTTCGCGATCTCCAGCGTCTGCTTTTCGCTCGCGCTGAGAGTCTGCACAAGCGCGGTGGGGTCGATGTCCACGCCGAGCTTCTGGAAAACCTCGCGGCATTTCTGGATCATCTCGCGCTTTTTCAGCGTGCCTGTTTTGGTTTTCAGTTCCTTGTTGAAAAAGATATTTTCGTAAGCCTGCAAATCGTTGAACAGGCTCAGCTCCTGATGGACAAAGGCAATTCCCATCTCCTCGCTCTCGCGGATCGAGCAGCCGGTCACATCCCTGCCGTCAAAAATGACCTGTCCGTCGTCCAGGGGAAGCAGACCGGTCAAAATGTTCATCAGCGTGGATTTCCCCGCGCCGTTTTCTCCCAGCAGGGCATGCACCTCGCCCTGTCGGATCGTCAGTTCAACGCCCTTCAGCACCGGTACGCCGACAAAGGATTTGTGGATATTGCGCATTTCAAGTATATCCATAGCACTTCTCCGATATTAGGGGAGATGGTATCCCGCAGCTTGCTGCGGGATACCATCCCACTCAAGTTTTAATCGTCTGCAGCCTGTGCGGAGGATTAATCAAAACCGACGTAGTTCGCAACGTTCTCAGACGTCACGCACTCTGCCGACTGCGTATTCTCCTGCTGCACCTGCTTGCCGTCGAAGTAATCGATCAGGGCCTGGATTGTGGTCTGGATCATCGCGGGCGGATAGGTAACGGACATGATGCCGCCGAAGGACGGGGTGATATCCGTGTAGCTGGTGGAGTCGCCGCGCAGGATCGAGTAGACAGCCTCGGCGCCGCCGCAGCCGGTGATGAAGGGCTTGCCGGCCAGGAAGGTCGCCTTGGTGTTGGCGTCGATTGCGGAGCCCTCGAGCGCGTCAAGCACGCCGAGGATGTAGCCGTCGTCCCAGCCGGCCAGATACTTGGTGTCGGCGTTGTTGGCGTCGGACATGTAGGTCTCGAAGAACTGCTGGCAGTTGGACTGCGACCAGCCCAGAACGCCGGAGTAGGTCACGGAGGAGAGATCGGTCCACGGCGTGTCGATCTTCTTGCCGGCGTATTCGATCTCGCCCTTGAGGTACTTGTTGAAGCCGTCGGTACGGTCCGTGCCGGCGGAGGAGTTGTCGCCTTCAAAGACGACAGCCTTGTCGCCCTGCTTCATGCCGTTGGACACGAGGTAAGCGGCAGCCGCGGCGCCGATTTCCACGTTGTCGTACTTGATGTTGGAAACAGCGCTCGGCGCGACGGAGGAGATGATCCGGTCAGCGGCGGTGTAGGGGATCTTGGCGTCGATGAGCTCCTGGATGGCATTTTCCACCGTCTCGTTCTGCGGCAGCATGGCAACGCCGATGGAGCCGTCACCGGGGTTGTTGGCCACGATGTCTTCGATCTGGGCGATCTGCTCGTCCGCGCTGGCAGAGGTCTGCAGAACGGCCTTGTATTTGCCGTCCTTGTTGATCTCGTCAACCTTTTCCTGCGCGAACACGCCGATGGCGCCGGTCCAGCCGTGGTCCGGGTTCGGGGTCAGGACGTAGATGGTCTTGGTTCCGGAGGCAGCGGCCGTGCTGGTGGAAGCGGCAGCGCTGCTGGTGCTGGCGCTGGTGCTTGCGGCTGCGGAAGTCGTGGACTTCGCAGCTGTCGCAGAACTTGCGGCAGCACTCGTGGCAGTGGTCGTCTTGGAAGCGCAGGCCCCCAAGGTCAGGATCATTGCTGCTGCCAAAAGGATTGCAAGAATCTTTTTCATATTGGTTCCTCCATGTAAAATTTATTTTAACCGATGACTCGGCTAAAATCGGTCAGTCCGTCTTGATGGCGCTGTCGAACGCCACGGTGGACGGGTCGAAGTTATACTGCCTGATGAATTCGCAGGCCTCGGTCGCGCCGTAGACGCGGTCCATGCCGGAATCTTCCCATTCCACGGAGATCGGGCCGGTGTAGCCGCCCTGGTTGAGCGCGCGGCAGATGCCGTCGAAATCGACGTCGCCGTGGCCGAGGGAGACGAAGTTCCAGCCGCGGTTCATGTTGCCGAAGGTGATGTGGGAGCCCAGCACGCCGTTGCGGCCGTCAAAGTTCAGCTTGACGTCCTTCGCGTGGACGTGATAGATGCGGTCGCTGAAGTCGCGGCAGAAGACCACGGGATCGACGCTCTGCCACAGCAGGTGGCTGGGGTCGAAGTTGATGCCCAGCGTCGGGCGGCGGTCGAAGGTGTCGAGCAGCTTCTTGGTGGACCAGTAGTCGAACGCGATCTCGGTCGGATGAATCTCAAGCGCCAGCTTCACGCCGCACTTGTCGAACTCGTCCATGATGGGGCTCCACAGCTCCTTGACCTTCTGATAGCCGGCCTCCACCTGCTCCTCGGAGGTCTGCGGGAAGGAGTACCAGTACTTCCAGATCGGGGAGCCCATGAAGAATGTGACGACCTTCACGCCCATGGCCTTGGCGGCGTAGGCGGTGTCCTTCATCTCCTGGATGGCCCACTTCTGGATTGCTTCGGGCTTGCCGGCCAGCTCCGAGGGCGCGAAGCCGTCGAGGCGGGAATCATACGCGCCGGGCAGCGTGTCGCAGACGCACTGGCCCGCGAGATGGTTGCTGATCGCCCAGCAGTTCAGGCCGTACTTTTTGAGCATCGCCTTGACCTCGGCGACATAGGCCGGATCGGTCGCGGCGCGCTTCATGTTCAGATGCACAGCAGACAGCTCCAGGCCCTCGTAGCCCATCTTGCTGGCCAGCCTGCAGACCTCCTCCAGGGGAAGGTCGCCCCACTGAATGGTAAACAGTGTAATCGGTCTTGCCATAAAACTTACCTCCTGACAATCATTTTTTTGATGGTTCGGTCACAGATCGACCCAGACGTTGCCCTGCCGGTTGGACCGCAGGCAGGCGTCGACGAAGCGCACGCCCTCCGCGCCGTCGTGGACGGTCGGGAAATCGATCATCTCGGGCTGGAAGGTGCCGTTCTTCTTGGCGCGCACGCACTCCATGAACGAGCGGTAGAGGTTGCCCATGGACTCGAGCCAGCCTTCCGTGTGGCCGGAGGGCAGGCGGCCGTACTTCGCGGCCTCGGGCTCGATGCCGCCGTTTCCGCGGTGGCGCTCGGTGACGGTGCCGTCGCGGGCGATCATCGTGACCTTTTCGCACTCCTCCTGCTTCCACTGGATGGAGCCGTCCTCGCCGTAGATGCGCACGCGCAGATCGTTGTCGTGGCCGATCGCGAACTGGCTGGTCCAGAACACGCCGGTCGCGCCGCCTTCAAATTCCACCAGGACGACGTCGTTGTCGTCGAGCACACGGCCCGGCACCACGATGTCCATCTTGGCCAGCACGCGCTTGATCTTGAGGCCCGTCATCATGGACACGGCGTTCTCGACATGCGTGCCGAGGTCGCCCAGGCAGTTGACGCCGCCGGACTGCGCCGGATCGCAGCGCCACGCGCCCTGCTTGCCGCCCCATTCGCCCTCGTACGCGAGCCAGCCCTGCGGATACTCCGCCATGACTGTGCGGATCTTGCCGAGCTTGCCCTTGCGGATGTACTGCCGGATGTGCTTGGCGGTGACATGGCCCATGTAGGTGTAGGTGACAAGGAACAGCAGGCCCTTCTCGTCCGCGAGCTTCTCAAGCTCCGCGGCCTGCTCGGGCGTCAGGCAGAGCGGCTTGTCGCAGGACACGTTGATGCCGGCTTCCAGGAAGGCCTTGCAGGCCGGATAGTGGCTGACATTGGGGGTGACGACCACGACAAAGTCGATGCCGTCGGGCCTTGCGGCCTCCGCCTTCGCCATCTCTTCAAACGTATTGTAGCACCGCTCCGGCGCAATGCCGAGCTCCGCGCCGGTCTGGCGGCATTTTTCCGGCGTGCGGGAGAAGCAGCCGGCGACCAGCGTCGCCTGACCGTCGAGGTTGAGCGCATGTCTGTGCGCGTCGCCGATGAAGGAGCCGGGGCCGCCGCCCACCATGCCGTATCTCAGTTTTTCCATCGAATGATCCTTCCTTTCCGGTTTCTGCTGCGCTGTGGGAATCGCTTATTCGCCCATCAGCAGGTTCATGACGTACATTTCGAGCTTCTCGTAGTTGCGCTCGGCGATGCACTTGGCCTGGAACGCGCGGTCGAACTTCTCGACCTTCTTCTCCAGCTTCTTCGCGATCTCCATGGAGTTCTGGATGTGGCGGTACTGATCCTCCGCCGGCTGCGTGCGCATGGCCTTGACGTCGAGGCCGACCATCTCGCCGTGAGAGCCGTAGTTGTGGTCGCACAGAACCTTGATCTGGTCAAACGCGCCGCGCAGGGACTCGACGCCGAACGCCTTGTCCTGGTCGTAGCGGCAGCCGTTCTGGTCGTTGAGATGCACGGAGCCCAGCTTGCCGAACTTGAGGGCGAACGCCATCTCGTTGGCGGGATCGAGACCGGCCAGAATCGCATGCGCGGATTCGAGCACGGCGCCGACACGGGCGGGATCCTTCGTCGCGGCCGAGACGGCCATGACGTGGCCGATGGTGCCGCAGTAGCTGCGGTCGATCGGCTCGTTCGGCTTGGACTCGATGAGCACGCGGATCTTCGGGTCATAGGCCAGCATGTCGTCGATGGAGTCGATCAGCTTGCCGATCTTCTCGACGGGGTCCTTGGACTCGGCGCAGAGCGTGCCCTCGCGGGCCAGCCACAGCACGATGTTCTTCGCGCCCAGGGCGTTGGCGATGTCGATGGAGCGATGCGCTCTCCACATGGCAAAATCATAGTCTTCCTTGGAGTTGGAGGTGAAGCCGCCGTCGGTGGTATGCGGGTCCATCCACAGCCGCGGCGCGACGAATTCGGCCACCAGACCGTTCTTGTCGAGCTCGGCCTTGACGTCCTTCGCGTAGTCGATGATCGCCTTTTCGGTCATGTTGTTCATGTCGGGCACGGCGTCGTCATCATGGAACTGCATGCCGGACAGACCGATCTCCGCGAATTTCTTCATCTTCTCTTCGATGCTGATCGTCGGGCGGACGCCCGGGCCGAATGCTTCTACGCCTTCGTTGACGTTCCACGGACCACAGGTAAAACGAAATCTGGACATAATCAATTCCTCCGTAATAAAAAATTGTCGCGGCGAATGTCTGCTAGCTTGACGGTGCCTGACTGATACTTCTATTTTATAGAAATTTAACAAATTTGCACTCCCAATTTTGCGTTTGCTGTGCGACAATCTTGCGATTTTGGGGAAGTGCTCTCCCGCCGCCGCCGGCGCGGGGCAAAAACAGCCCGAAGATTCCCGTTTTGGCGGAAATTCGCCCGGTTTCCCGCGCGTATCCGTCCGGTTTCTGCTGTGCCGCCCCAAAACAGGAGCCGCGCGGAATCGGCGGCCCCGGCGCGCTCTCTTTTCCCTCCGCCCGCCCGACGGCAGGCCGAAAACCCGCAAAAATCCACGGATTTCTGCAGGTTTTCTCAGCGTGTCAAAAAGCCTCGCAGAGTTTGCGCCCGCAGGCGCAAATAAGCTGTAAATCCGTGTTTTCCGGCGGCGTGTACGTCGGAAACCACACTTTACGGGCTGCAAGTGTGGAATTTTCGCGTCCCACGCCGCGAAAATTGCGTGCGCGGCAGACCGCAGTCTTTTGTTGAAAAAGGCCGCAGGCCTTTTTCAACAGCCTGCGAAAACCCGCAGAAATCTTCGGATTTCTGCGGGTTTTCTGATTTTCGGTCAGCCGATGAACATCTGCGACCAGTAGCCGCCGTCGGCCGTATAGCCGACGCCGATCTGTGTATAGGAGGCGCTGAGGATGTTGGCGCGGTGGCCCGCGGAGTTCATCCACGCGTCCACCACGGCCTGCGGCGAGGAATAGCCCATGGCAATGTTCTCGCCCGCGGTCTGATAGCGGATTCCGAACGACGTCATCATCTCAAACGGCGTGCCGTAGGTCGGGCTCGTGTGGGAAAAATAGTGATTGTCGCGCATGTCCTGCGCCTTGGCCTGGGCGACGGCGGAGAGCGCCGTGTTTTCCGTCAGCGCGGACAGCCCGTACTGCTGCCGGATCGCGTTGACCAGCTGCACGACCTGCGCGGCATAGCCGGACGCGGCGCTGCCCGCCGGAGAAGCGGCCGCGCTCCCGGCGCCCGTCTGCGCGGCTGCTCGCGTTCCCGTCTGTACGGCCGTCTGCGCTGCCGTCTGTCCGGCGGTCTGCGGGACGGCTGCGCAGCTCTGCGGCAGGCCGGCCTGGCAGCGCGCGATCAGCTTCCAGACGCTGTACGCCGACGCGCTCCGGCAGACGCCCGACGCGCCCGCGGACGACGCGAGGACCAGGACCGCCAGCACCGCCGCGGCCAGAATTCGGATTCGTTTTTTCATAGAGAGAGCCTCACAATCATTCAGATTCCCTTGCAAGGATGTCTTATTGTAACTCTTTTGTAACCATTGTGCAAATGTAATATTTTCCTGAAAACGCGCTTGACTCTGACGCAGCGTCATCGTTTATGATACAATCACACGGGGGAGGGAACGCCATGATGACTGTTCACGAGGTCAGCCGCCTGACGGGGCTGAGCGTCCGCACGCTGCAATACTACGACAAGATCGGGCTGCTCCGTCCGGCGGAGCGCACGCAGGCGGGCTACCGGCTGTACGACGGCGCGGCGCTGGAGCGGCTGCAGCAGATTCTTCTGTTCAGGGAGCTGGAGTTTCCGCTGAAGCAGATCCGGGCGATTTTGTCGCGCGCCGACTTTGACCGCGCCGCGGCGCTGGAGCAGCAGATCGCGCTGCTGCGCATGAAAAAGGAGCATCTGGAAAATCTGCTGGCCTTTGCCCGTGGAATTCAAAAAAACGGAGGGAAAACCATGGATTTTTCCGCATTCGACACGACAAAAATGGACGAATACGCCGCGCAGGCCAAAAAGGCCTGGGGCGGCACGGCGGCCTACCGGGAGTTTGAGAAGAAGAGCCGGGGCCGCACCGCAGAGGAGGACAGGGTGCTGGCAGACGGACTCATGGCCATCTTCACCCGCTTCGGCGCGCTGAAAGACGGCGCGCCCGAGGCAGCGCCGGCGCAGGCGCAGGCGGCGGCGCTGCAGGCCTATCTCACGGCGCACTACTACACCTGCACGCCGGAGATTCTGCGGGGCCTCGGCCGGATGTACGCGGCCGGCGGCGAGATGACGGACAACATCGACGCGGCCGGCGGCCCCGGAACCGCCGTCTTCGCCGCGCGCGCCATCGAGGCTTTCTGCGGCGCGTCCGCCGCCGAATAGCCCCGTATCGCGCGTTTTTCGTGACGGCGGCGCGGCGCGAAAATTCTTTTCCCCGCCCGGACAGGGGGCGGCGCGCGGCGCACGGGCGCGGAGGCGTCCCCGGATTGTGCAATTTTTCCTGCAAAACCTGACGGAATCGCTGCGAACCTATGCAGGGAGCCGGCCTTATGGCGGACTCCCTGCATATTTTCGCCTTAAAATGAAAAATGACGGAAAAGTTCCGTCATAATGCAGAGATCGCGCGAAAGGGCCTTGTCTCATTCGTAGAATTTTCACGCGGGAGACAAAAACCGCTTTTCAAGTATTTTCGGGTATGCTAAATTGAAGCTGGAAGAACGCGACAGCAAATGAAAAGGAGCGATAAACATGGAAACCTTGGATCACGGCGTATTCTGGGAGGGCGGCGCCCCGCACAAGATCTCCGCGGCCGGCGCGGAGGCGGGCCGCGCCCGGACGATGGCCTGGCGCATCCTGCAGGCGCACAACCGGTCGCAGGACCCGAAAAAGCTGAAGCTCGCCTTCGACGCGATGGTCTCGCACGACATCACCTACGTCGGCATCATCCAGCAGGCGCGGGCCAGCGGCATGACGGCGTTTCCCCTGCCCTACGCGCTGACGAACTGCCACAACAGCCTCTGCGCCGTGGGCGGCACGATCAACGAGGACGACCACATGTTCGGCCTCTCCGCCGCCAAAAAGTACGGCGGCATCTACGTGCCCGCCAACCAGAGCGTCATCCACTCCTACGCCAGGGAGCAGCTGGCAAAGTGCGGCGCGATGATTCTGGGCTCGGACTCCCACACGCGCTACGGGGCGCTTGGCACGATGGCCGTCGGCGAGGGCGGGCCGGAGCTGGCCAAGCAGCTGCTGGGCCACACCTGGGACGCCGACTATCCCGAGGTCGTGCTCGTCTACGTGACGGGTTCGCCGCGCAGGGGCGTCGGGCCGCACGACGCCGCGCTGGCGCTCGTGAAGGCGACGTTTGAAAGCGGCTTCGCGAAAAACCGCGTGCTGGAATTTGCCGGCCCCGGCATCGCGGGCCTGCCCATCGACTACCGCTGCGGCATCGACGTGATGACCACCGAAACGGCCTGCCTGTCCTCCATCTGGGAGACGGACGGCGAGACGAAGGGCTTCTACGAGGCGCACGGCCGTCCGGAGGACTACCGCCCGCTCCACCCTGCGGAGGGCGCGTACTACGACCGTCTGATCCGGCTCGACCTGTCCGCGCTTGAGCCGATGATCGCGCTGCCCTTCCACCCCTCCAACGCGTATACAATCCGGGAGTTCCTGGCGAACGCGGAGGCGCTTCTCCGGCAGGTCGAGGACGACGCGAAGGCCCGCTGGCCGAAGGCGGACGTCCGTCTGCTGGACAAGATCCGCGACGGCGGCGTCTGGGCCGACCAGGGCATCATCGCCGGCTGCGCGGGCGGCCTGTTCGACAACATCGACGAGGCCGCGCAGATTCTGAAGGGCGGCTGCGTCGGGGACGGCGCGTTCACGATGTCCGTCTATCCGACCTCCGTGCCGGTGAGTCTGGCTCTGACGCGCCTCGGCGCTTCGGCGGAGCTGCTGGAGGCCGGCGTGATCGTGAAGCCGAGCTTCTGCGGCCCCTGCTTCGGCGCGGGCGACGTGCCCGCCAACAACGGCCTGTCCATCCGCCACACCACCCGCAACTTCCCCAACCGCGAGGGCTCCAAGCCCGGCGAGGGCCAGTTCGCCGGCGTGTGCCTCATGGACGCGCGCTCCATCGCGGCCACGGCCCGGAACCACGGCCGCATCACCTCCGCCATGGACGCCGACTACGCCCCCGAGCGGCACGCCTACCATTTTGACAAAACGGTCTACGAGCGCCGCGTCTACAACGGCTTCGGCAGGGCCGACCCGTCCGTCCCGCTCGTCATGGGGCCGAACATCACCGACTGGCCGAAGATGCACCCGCTGGGCGAAAACCTGCTCGTCGAGCTGGCCGCCGTCCTCCGCGACCCGGTCACGACGACCGACGAGCTGATCCCGTCCGGCGAGACCTCGTCCTACCGCTCCAACCCGCTGCGGCTGGCGGAGTTCACGCTCTCCCGCCGCGCGCCGGACTATGTGCCCCGCGCCAAGAAGGCCGCCGCGCTGGAGGCCGAGCGCCGCGCGGGCGGGCAGCCCGAGGCCCTGCGCGCCGTGCTGGCGCGGGTCGGCGACGCCGACGCGCTTCTGCGGAGCACGCAGTTCGGCTCCTGCGTGTTCGCCAACCGGCCCGGCGACGGCTCGGCGCGCGAGCAGGCCGCCTCGTGCCAGCGGGTGCTGGGCGGGCTCGCCAACATCTGCTATGAGTACGCCACCAAGCGCTACCGCAGCAACTGTATCAACTGGGGCATTCTCCCCTTCACCCTCGGCGAGGGCGCGGCCTTTGCCGGCGAGCCGGGCGACTGCGTGTTCGTGCCGGGCATCCGCGCGGCCATCGCGCGCGGGGACGAGAGTTTCCCCGCGAAGCTGCTGACCAAAGACGGCCGCGCCGAGGAGCTGACGCTTTCTATCCGGGGACTGACGAAGGACGAACGCGAGATCATTCTGGACGGCTGCCTCATGAACTTCTACGCAGCCGGCAATCATTGAGGAGGTACGTTATGGAAAAGCTTCAGATGAAAACGCCCATCGTCGAGATGGACGGCGACGAGATGACGCGCGTGCTGTGGCAGATGATCAAAGACGAGCTGCTCTCGCCCTTTGTGGCGCTCAAAACGGAGTATTACGACCTGTCCCTGCTGCACCGCAACGAGACGAAGGACCAGGTGACGGTGGACGCCGCGCTGGCGACCAAGCGCCTCGGCGTCGGCGTCAAGTGCGCCACCATCACGCCGAACGCGCAGCGCATGCAGGAGTATCCGCAGCTGACCGAGATGTGGAAGAGCCCCAACGGCACCATCCGCTCCATTCTGGACGGCACGGTGTTCCGCGCGCCGATCCTGCTCGACAGCATCCGCCCGGTCGTGCGCAACTGGAAAAAGCCGATCACGATCGCGCGCCACGCCTACGGCGACGTGTACAAGTCCGTCGGGCTCTACACGCAGGAGCCCGGCGAGTGCACGATGACGTTCCGGGGCGTGTCGGGGCAGGAGACGACGCTGCTCGTGCAGAAGGTGGACGGCCCGGCCGTCTTCCAGGGCGAGCACAACAAGGAGTCGAGCATCCGCTCGTTCGCGCGGGCCTGCTTCCAATACGCCGCGGACACGAAGCAGGACCTGTGGTTCTCCACGAAGGACACGATCGCCAAGGTCTACGACGGGGAGTTCAAGCGCGTCTTCGACGAGGAATACGAAAAAACATACCGCGCGCAGTTTGCGGCGCTGGGGCTCCGGTACTTCTACACGCTCATCGACGACGCGGTCGCGCGCGTCATCCGCAGCGAGGGCGGCTTCATCTGGGCGTGCAAAAACTACGACGGCGACGTGATGAGCGACATGGTTTCCACGGCGTTCGGCAGTCTCGCCATGATGACCTCGGTGCTCGTCTCGCCGGACGGCACGACGGAATACGAGGCCGCGCACGGCACGGTCACCAAGCACTACTACGAATATCTCAAGGGCGCGGAGACCTCGACGAACCCGATGGCGACCATCTTCGCCTGGACGGGCGCCCTGCGCAGGCGCGGGCGGCTGGACGGCCTGGCGGAGCTGGCGCGCTTCGCGGACGAGCTGGAGCAGGCCTGTCTGGACACGCTGTCCGCCGGCGTCATGACGAAGGATCTCGTGGGCCTTGTCGAGACGGAGCCGAAGCCGCAGGCCGTGACCAGCCGCGCGTTCCTGGCGGCCGTGCGCGGCAGGCTGGAGGCGCAGAGGGGGCAATGAAGATGGAGCTGAAAAAAGCGGCGGCCGCCGGTACGATGGAATCCAGCGACATCCAGATCACCGTGGAGCCGTCCGCGCAGCCCGGCATCGAGCTGGAGCTGACCAGCAGCGTCGGGCAGATGTACGGAAGCCGCATCCGGGAGGTCATCCGCGAGACGCTCGGCACGCTCGGCGTGGAGAACGCCCGCGTGACGGCGGTGGACAAGGGCGCGCTGGACTGCACCATCCGCGCCCGCGCCGCCGCGGCCGTCTGCCGCGCGGCGGAATGCGAAGCCTATCCGTGGGAGGCGAAATGACATGTATGTGAAGGACCGGCTCCGCCGGAGCATGATGTTCGTGCCCGGCAACAACCCCGGCATGGTCGCGGACGCGCACATCTACGGCGCGGACTCGCTCATGTTCGACCTGGAGGACTCCGTGGCGCACAACCAGAAGGACGCGGCGCGCCTGCTCGTCTACAACGCGCTCAGAACGCTCGATTTCGGCAAAAAAGAGACCGTCGTGCGCATCAACGACCTGCGCAGCGGCCTCGGCGTGGAGGATCTGGAGGCCGTCGTGCGCGCGGGCGTGCAGGTCGTGCGCCTGCCGAAGACCGACAGCGCCGAGGACATCCAGGAGTGCGAGGAGCACATTGCGCGCATCGAGGCGGCGGCGGGGATCCCCGTCGGCACCACCGGCATGATGGCGGCGGTCGAATCCGCGACCGGCGTGCTGCACGCGCCGGAGATCGCGCTCGCCAGCAAGCGCCTGATCGGCATTGCGCTCGGGGCCGAGGACTACGTGACCGACCTCAAGACGACGCGCAGCGACGGCATCGAGCTGCTGTTCGCGCGCAGCATGATTCTGAACGCGGCCCGCGCGGCGGGCATCGCGGCGCTCGACACCGTGTTTTCCAACATTAACGACGAGGAGGGCTTCCTCGCGGAGGCGACGCTCATCAAGAAGCTGGGCTTCGACGGCAAGTCCGTCATCAATCCCCGGCAGATCGGGCCTCTGCACAGGGTTTTCATGCCGAGCGAAAAGGACCTCGCCAAGGCGCGCGCCGTGATGGAGGCCATCGCGGAGGCGAACGCGCGGGGCTCCGGCGTCGCGAGTCTCAAGGGCAAGATGATCGACCGGCCCGTCGTCATCCGCGCGCAGCGCCTGCTGGCTCTCTACGAGGCGGGCAAAATCACGGACGGCATGGAGGACGAATGACGATGGAGAAACTGGAAAACATTCCGCACATCAGCGAGATTTCGAACTGCGGCGTCTTCTCCGGCTGCCGGGCAAAGCGCCGCGAGACCTTCCGCGAGCGCTCGGCAAGCTCGGACAAGGTGCTGCCGTCCATCGAGGAGGCCATCCGCCGCACGGGGCTCCGGGACGGCATGACGATCTCCTTCCACCACCACTTCCGCAACGGCGACCACGTGCTCAATCAGGTCATGGACGTCATCGCGGCGATGGGCTTTCACAACCTGACGCTGGCGGCCTCCTCCCTTGCGGCCATCCACGCGCCGCTGATCGAGCACATCAAAAACGGCGTCGTCACGCACATCGAGACCTCCGGCATGCGCGGAGAACTGGCCGAGGCCGTCTCGCGCGGGCTGATGGACTGCCCGGTCGTGTTCCGCTCGCACGGCGGCCGCGCGGCGGCCATCCGCGCCGGCAAGCTGCACATCGACGTGGCGTTCCTCGGCGCGCCCTCCTGCGACCCCTACGGCAACGCCAACGGCTACAGCCGCGACGACGACTCGTCCATCTGCTGCGGCTCTCTGGGCTACGCCCGGACGGACGCCAAGTATGCCGACAAGGTCGTCATCATCACCAATGACCTCGTAAGCTACCCGAACGCGCCGTGGGCGATCCCCGAATACGACGTGGACTACATCGTCCGCGTGGACGACATCGGCGACCCCGCCGGCATCATGTCGGGCGCAACCCGCTACACCTCGAACCCCAAGGAGCTGAAGATCGCCCGCACGGCGGCCAACGTGATCGAGGCCTCCGGCCACCTGTACGACGGCTTTTCCATGCAGATGGGCTCCGGCGGCGCGTCCCTCGCGACGGCGCGGTTCCTGCGGGAGAAGATGCTTGAGAAGAACATCCGCTGCCGCTTCGCCCTCGGCGGCATCACCGGCCAGATCACGGCCATGCACGAGGAGGGGCTCATCGACCGCATCCTCGACGTGCAGTCGTTCGACCTCGACGCGGCGATGTCCCTCAAGAAGAACCATTTCCATCACCAGATCGGCGCGACGTACTACGCGAGCTACCTGTTCAACGCCGCCGTCAACCAGCTCGACTTCGTGGTGCTCTCGGCGCTGGAGATCGACACAAACTTCAACGTCAACGTCCTGACCGGCTCCGACGGCGTGATCCGCGGCGCGATCGGCGGCCACCCCGACACCGCCGAGGGCGCGTCCATGTCCGTCGTCGTGGCGCCGCTCGTGCGCGGGCGCATCCCCACGATCGTCCGGCACGTCGGCACCGTCGTCACGCCCGGCGAGGTCGTGGACGTGGTCGTGACGGAGCAGGGCATCGCGGTCAATCCCCGCCGGCCCGACCTGGCTGAAAAGCTCGCCGCCGCCGGCCTTTGCGTCCACACGATCGAGGAGCTGCAGCAGAAGGCCGAGGCCCTCGTCGGCGTGCCGAGTCCGATCCGGTTCAAAGACAAAATTGTCGGCGTCGTGCTCTACCGCGACAACACCGTCATCGACACCATCCGCCAGATTGACGAAGATGAGACTTGAACTGTACGCCATGCCCCTGCCGCCCTCGCGGCAGGGGCCGTGGCTCGCGCTGCTCCGGAGCGCCGGCCTTCGGGACGACGGCGACTGCGAATGGACGGCGCTGGCGCTGGACGAACAGGACGGGCTTGCCGGCTGCGGCAGCCTGCGCGGCGGGGTTTTGAAGCAGCTCGCCGTCGCGGATGCGGCGCGGGGCGAGGGCGTGGGCTCGCAGCTCGTGTCCGCGCTCGCCGGAAAGGCAGCCGAGCTCGGAAGAACGCGGCTGTTCGTGTATACGAAGCCCGAAAACGGGGCCATGTTCCGCTCGCTCGGCTTTTATCCGGTCGCGCGGACGCCGGAGGTGCTGATGCTGGAAAACCGGCGGGACGGCCTCGCGCGCTTTCTCGCGCCGCTCCCGCAGGCCGACGGCTGCGTCGTCATGAACGCCAACCCCTTCACGCGCGGCCACCAGTATCTCGTCGGGCGCGCGGCGGCGGCGTGCGGGCGCGTGCTCGTGTTCGTCCTCAGCCGCGAGCAGCCGCCGTTCCCCGCCGCCGCCCGGCTCGCGCTCGTGCGGGCGGGCTGCGCCGGATTTTCCAACGTGACCGTCGCGTCCGGAGACGAATACCTCATCTCCGACGCGACCTTTCCCGGCTACTTTCTGAAGGACCCGGACCGGGCGTATACGGCGCTCGACCTGACGCTCTTCGCGGAAAAAATCGCTCCGGCGCTGGGCATCGTGCGGCGGTTTGTCGGCGAAGAGCCGTTCTGCCCCGTCACGGCGGCCTACAACGAGGCCATGCGGCGCCTGCTCCCGCCGCGCGGGATCGCGGTCACGGAGCTGCCGCGCTTTGAAAATATCCGCGCGGGCGAGGTGCGCAGGCTGCTCGCCGCGGGAGACTGGGAGGCCGTCCGGCAGCTGGTGCCGGAGACGACGTATGAATACTGCCGAAATCACGCTTTCTGACATGCTGGCCGCGCGCGACAGGCGGGCGGCGCGGCAGCGCGCGCTGCTGGCGCAGTACCGCCGGCCGCTCGTGTCGTTCACCATGAACATCGCGGGGCCCGTCAAGACCTCGCCGCTCGTCCGCTTCGCCTTTTCCGACGGCCTCGCCGCGCTGGAGGCCGCGGCCGGCAGGCCCGTACACGCGGAAAAAAGCCTCGCGCCGACCGGCTGCGAGGCCCTTCTGGTATACGCGCTCCCCGCGCCGGAGCTGAAGCGGCGCTGCCTCGCCATCGAGGAGGGCAGTCCCGTCGGCCGCCTGTACGACATGGACGTGCTCGGCCCCGACGGGGAGAAGCTCTCGCGCCCGGACGCGCGCCGGTGCCTCGTGTGCGGCGGGCCGGCCGCCGTCTGCGCCGCCTCGCGCGCGCACGGGCTGGAGGCCGTCGCGGAAAAAACGCGCGGGCTGCTGGAGGACTTCGCCTGCTCGCGTCTGGCAGCGCTGGCGGAGCAGGCCCTTCTCTCGGAGGCCGCCTTCACGCCGAAGCCCGGCCTCGTGGACAGCGCGAACAGCGGCGCGCACGACGACATGGACCTGCCGCTGTTTCAAAAAAGCGCCCGCGCGCTGCGCCCGCATCTGGAGCGCTTCGTCCGCCTCGGTCTGGACGGCGCCTCCGCCGTGGCGCTGCAAAAAGCGGGCGTCGAGGCCGAGGCCGCCATGTTCTCGGCGACCGGCGGCGTCAACACCCACAAGGGCGCCGTCTACATCCTTTCCCTGCTGCTCTTCGGAATGGGCCGGTCGCTGCAGACCGGCGAAGACCCGTTCGCCGCCGCCGCGCGGACAGCCGCCGCGCTGCCCGCGCCCACGGGCACGCACGGCGGCGCGGTGCGGGAAAAGTACCGCTGCGGCGGCGTGCGGGAGCAGGCGCTCGCGGGCTTCCCGGCGGCGCGGCAGACGCGCGCCGTGCTGGAAGCGCGGGGCGAGCTGGACGCGCTTCTGTGGTGCATGGCGCAGCTGGAGGATTCCACGCTGCTCTACCGCGGCGGCCCGGAGGCGCTGGCGCTGGTGCGGCGGGAGGCCGCCGCCGTCCTCGCCGCGCCCGAGGGCGCGCACAGAGCGCTCGCGGAGGATCTCGACGCGCGGCTCATCGCCCGGCACCTCAGCCCCGGCGGCAGCGCCGATCTGCTCGCCGCCGCGCTGTTTCTCCAGTCCCTCTCCCCGCTCCTGCCGCTCCCCTGAGGCTGAGCATTCCGGCGATCATGCCGCTGTTTTTTGTTTTTTCCGAGAACCGGACTTTTATGCAGAATTTTCCGCCGTCTGGTTTTCATTTCCTGCGTCAAACAGCGCCGCGCCGTTCCGCGCGGTGCTGTTCCTGGTTTTTTTAGAACACATTGGCAGTTATAATGCCGCGTCTTCCGGAAAAACTACGGTTGTGGAAATCAGAACTTGATTTTCCGACAACGAAAAAGGAGATGCAAACACAATGACGAACCGTAATTCTGTTCCCGAAGCCCGCGAGGCCCTCGACAAGTTCAAAATGGAAGCCGCCTCCGAGGTTGGCGTCAACCTGAAGCAGGGCTACAACGGCGACCTGACCTCCCGCGACGCCGGCAGCGTCGGCGGCCAGATGGTCAAGAACGTGACGACCGTACGAACCGTGAGCTTTGCGCGGGATTGCCGTATTGTGGACGGGCATAAAATGACAGTGCAGTACATAGCGAGCCTGCGCGCATAGAAATCCTGCGCAGACTTAAAACAGTCTTTTGTTCAGGCAGTTACAGAAAATGCGCCCGTCCGGTATACCGGATGGACGCATTTTATATTCCGCATACGGCAGAAAGATGATTTCCTATTTGGTCTCCATTTCCCGCAGCAGCCTCCCCAGCCCGGCTTGGACCTCGGCGGCGCGGGCAAAGGCCGGAAGCGTTGCGCGGTAAACGTGCTCCGCTTCCGGGTTCGGCTCGATTTTTGTCTTCTGCACATGCGCGCCGCGCACGGCGCCGTAGTCTGCCCAGAGGCCAACGCCGACCGCCGCGATGGCAGCCGCGCCAAGGCTGCCCGCGTCCTGGCCGATCGCGGTCTGAAGGATGATCTTTTCATAAACATCCGCAAAAATCTGCCGCCAAAAGGCGCTCTTTCCGCCGCCTCCTACCAGCAGCATCTCCTCTCGGAGCGGTGTCTGCCGCGCCAGCACATCCATGGCCAAACGCAGGTTCAGGCATACTCCTTCCAAAATTGCGCGCAGAAGATCTGCGCGCGTGTGCCGCAGCTCCAGACCGGAAAATCCGCCCCTTGCAAACGCGCTCGCGTCGAGCGAACTGCCGCCCGCCAGCGCCGGATAGAACAACAGTCCGTTCGCTCCCGCGGGGCTCGTCCGGGCGAGGCGATCCATCGCGCGGTAGCTGTCCTCCCCGCCGGCCTGCTCGGCCTGCACAAGATCCCGGCACAGCGTTTCCCGCGCCCAGCGGTAGCAGCTGCCTGCGGCGAAAATGCAGGTGGCGGAGACGTTCTGCCCCGGCACACAGTGCGCAAACACATACGGCCGTTTGGTCAGGCTCAAAATCGGCTCGCGGCCGGAAACCGCGATCCAGGCGCTGGTACCAAGGCTCGTATACGCCTCGCCGTCCGCGAGACAGCCCGCGCCCAGCGCCATACAGGCGTTGTCCACGCCGCCCGCGCAGACCGGGATCCCTGGCCGCAGGCCCAGAATTTTCGCAGCCTCCGGCAGCAGGGCGCCGATGACCTGCGCCGAGTCCGCGATTTCCGGCAGCTTCTCCCGCGCGACGCCGGACGCGGCCAGATACTCGTCCACATAGACGCCTTTTTGCAGGCTGTAGGCGCCGCTGCCGGAGGCATAGCTCCGGTCTGTGCAGCACACGCCGGTCAGCTTGTAGTTTACATAATCTTTCGTGCCCAGGAACACCGCCGCGCGCTCGTAGACCTCCGGCGCCTCGCCGCGGTACCACATGATCTTAAAAAGGCTGTACAGCGCGGGCGGGAAACCGTTTCCTGTCGTAAGGTACCATTCCGGCTCCCGGACAAGGCGAAAGAACGCCTCCGCCTGCCTGCCCGCGCGGCTGTCGCTCCAGATGGGGACCGAGTCTACCAGCAGCCGTCCGTCCGCGTCCAGCGGGACGGCGCCCAGACTGTGGCCGGAGACCGCCATGGCGGCGACCTCCCCCGCCTCGGTTTTCTCCAAAACCTCGCGGGTCGAGCGCACAACGCCGCTCCACCAATCCTCCGGCCGCTGCTCATGGCGGCCCGGGCCGGGGTAGAACGTCTCATAGCCCGCAAACGACGAGGCAAGCGAACGCCCGGCTTCATCAAAGAGGCTTGTCTTCACGCCGCCCGTGCCGAGATCGAAGGCCAGAACGGTGTTCATGCTTTCTCCCCCTCCGGCAGCTCCGGCAGGGTTTTGCCGGCGCGGCTCCACGCCTCGCGCAGAATGGAGACGGCGCTGCCGACCCCGATGCCGAAGCGGCTGCACCCGGCCTCCTCAAGCGCCAGCAGCGCATCCAGCGTGCGGATGCCGCCCGCTGCCTTGATTTTGGCTCTGCCTTCCACGGCGTCCCGCATGAGGCGGATGGTGTCCGGCGTTGCCGGCTTTCCGGCCCAGCCGGTGCCGGTCTTGACATAGGCAACACCGGCACGCACCGCGATACGGCAGGCCCGGGCGATCTCCTCATCCGTCAGATAAGCCGTTTCCAGGATACTCTTGACAGGCTTTCCCTCCGCCGCCTCCACAACCGTGCGGATATCCCGATAGACAAACTCGTCGCGCCCGCTCTGCAAAGCGCCGACGTTTATCACCATGTCCAGCTCGTCCGCGCCGTTTGCCAGCTGCTCCTTCGCCTCCGCGAGCTTGATCGGCGTTGTGACCGCGCCGGACGGAAAGCCGACCACGCCACCGATTTTCACCTGCGGCGCGTCCTTCAGCAGCTCCGCCAGATAGCTTGTGTAGCACGGCATGACGAACGCGCAGATGAAGCGGTAGGTCCTGGCCGCGAGCGCCAGCCGCTCGACCTCCGACACGGGCACGTTCGTGCGCACCGCGCTGACGTCGATCATGCGGGAAATGTTCAGCAAGTCCATTTGTACCTCCTACCAGCCGTAAAACTCCGGGGCTTCCGCGCCGGGGCCCGGGAAAATTTCGTCCAGCTTTTTGAGAAAATCGCGCGGCAGTTCAATCTCCAGCACGCGCAGGCTGTCAGCCAGCTGCGCCGCGGTGCGCGGGCCGAGCACGACGGAGCTGACCGGCTCGCGGCTCAACAGCCACGCCATCGCGACGTCGGCGGGCGTCAGGCCGATGGAGCCGCACAGCTCGTCATACTGCTTCAGCTGCCGTTCGCGCTCCGGCGGGAGCTGAACGCCCTTCAGGCGGCTGCGTTCCTTTAATTTCGCCCAGCCGCCGAGCAGGCCGCCCTCCAGCGGGCTGTAGGTCACAAGACCCACGCCGAGCGCGCGGCAGGCCGGCGCGAGCTCGACCTCCGCCTTGCGGCAGCTCAGATTGTAGTGACACTGCTCCGCGGCGGGACGCGGCAGATTCCGCTCCCGCGCCAGATCGTGCAGGTGCGTCAGCGCCCAGGCCGGGAAATTGGCGGTCGCGAAATAAGTGATTTTATCCTGCAGCCAGAGCCGCTGCAGCGCATCGAGAATCTCAGAAAAGGACGGCGCCAGCGTGCCCGAGACGCCGGGGCGCAGATCGTCCTCGGCCGTTCTGCCGACATTGGCCAGTTCCGGCAGGCCGCGCAAGCCGCGGTCGTAGTGGTGCAGGTAATAGACGTCGATGTGGTCGGTCTGCAGTCTTTTCAGACTCTGCATGCAGGCGCGGCGCAGATGGTAGGCGGAGAGTCCCCGGTCGTTGGGCCCCATGGGCTCCATGGTGGCGTAGGCCTTGGTGGCGAGGACAAGCTCGTCCCGGCAGCCGCGCTCGGAGAGCCATCGGCCGAGAATGCTCTCTGAGACGCCCGTGCCCGCCGGCAGACCGTAGAAGTCGGCCGTGTCGAGGAAGTTGACGCCGCGCTCGCGCGCGAGATCGAGGATGGCAAAGCTCTCCTCCTGATCGGTCGCGAGACCGAAATTCATGGTTCCCAGGCACAGCCGGCTGACCTTCACGCCGGATGCGCCCAGTGTCGTATATTGCATAAGAATAAACCTCCCGTCAGGATTTGAGGCCCGAGAGCGAAACGCTCTGAACCAGGTATTTTTGTCCGAACGCGTAGAGCAGCACCGGCGCGATGAGCGAAATGATGACTCCCGCGAAGATGACGGAGATGGAGCCGGTCATCTGATAGCCCTGCAGCTGGCGCAGGCCGATGGGGAGCGTCATCTCGTTCCAGTCGGAGAGGAAGATGAGCGGACGCAGGAAATCATTCCAGGTCGCGATGAAAACGAGCAGGCCGCTCATCAGAATGGAGCTCTTGCACATCGGCAGGATAATGCGGAAGAAGACCGTGAACTTGTTCGCGCCGTCGAGACACGCGGCCTCGTCGTAGCTGGAGGGGATCGTCAGCATGGCCTGCCGCACGAGAAAGATCGACATGGGGCTGACCATCGATGTGACGATGAGCGACCACTTGCTGCCGACGAGGCCCAGCTTGGCGATGATGATATAGATCGGAATGATCGTCGCCTGCGCCGGGATCATCATGCCCGCCAGCACAAGCAAGAACAGCCGCTCCCGGCCCGGAAAGCGCAGCCGGCTGAACGCGTAGGCCGCCATGGTGCTGACAGCCGCGTTCAGAAGCACCACGGTAAATGTGACGAAGATGCTGTTCAGGATGAACTTTGCAAACGGGAATTTCTCAAACACCTCCCGGTAATTCTGCCAGACAAACGCAGTCGGGAAAAAACTGGGCGGCAGCTTGAAGCTGTCCTTCGGCAGGCGCAGGCTGGTCGCGAACGTCCAGAGAAACGGGAGCAGGAACAGGATGCTCAGCAGCACGAAAACCAGGATTAAAACGCGCTGCCCCCGATTGCTGCGGAATTTCTGTCTATTCATAGTCGTACACCACCCATTTTTTCTGCCCGAAGAACTGAATCACCGTGATCGCCAGGATGACCAGGAAGAGCACGGCTGAAATCAGAGAGCCGTAGCCGTAGTTCATGTCCTTGAAGGCGACGCGGTAGATTTTCAGTCCCACCGAGACGGTCGCGGTGCCGGGGCCGCCGTTCGTGATGAAATACGGCTCGTCGAAAATCTGGAATACACCGATACAGGTCGTGATCAGCACGAAGAAGATCGTCGGCGTCAAAAGCGGCACGGTGATGCGGAAGAAGTTCTGCAGGCGGCTTGCCCCGTCGATGCGCGCGGCCTCGTAATAGCCTGTGGGGATATTGCATAGGCCGATATAGTAATAGAGGAAGGTCGTGCCGATCGTCTTCCAGAAGGAGAAAATCGCGATCGTCACATAGACCCAGCCCGGATCTGTCAGCCACGGTACCGGCGAGGCGCCCAGCCTTGTCAGATAGTAATTGACGAAACCGGAGTTGGTTGAGAACATCGCGGAAAACACGATGGCGACGCTCGCCGCCGTCACGATGGAGGGAAAATACACGACGCCGCGGAATATCGCCTGCAGCCGGCTGGAGCGGATGCAATAGATGCCGTAGGCGATGAGCAGCCCCAGAACCAGGTGCAGCGGGACGAGAATCAGCACAAATTTGAGCGTGTTTCCGAACGCGGGACCGATGGACGGATCGGTGAGAAAGCGCCGCAGATTGTCCAGTCCCGTCCACTTCGGTGCGGAGATCAGATTGTATTTGGTAAAACTGAGATAGAACACCAGCACGATCGGCAGCGCAATGAACAGCGCGTAGCCCAGCATGGCCGGGGTCAGGAACACCGCCGCGGCCGCCGAATCGTCCCGGCGGCGTTTTTTCTTCGGTTTTGTCATGGTGCGCCCCTTTCTTTTTGGCAAAGGCGCCGCAGCCGGAGCTGCGGCGCCTTTTTCTGTGTGTTTGCAGCGTGTGTCTTAGGGAAGCTCTGATTAAAAACGGTACGTAGACTGGCGAGCGATTTTTTCGGCTGACAAGGCAAAGAAGCGCGGGAATCCTGTCGGATTTCAAGCTTTTTTGACGCAGCTCAGACGGAAAAAGCGCCGTCAGGATGCGTGCCGGGTTTATTCAGAGATTCCTTAGTTCATGGCGGCGGACATCTGCTGCGCCGCGTTGTCGAGCGTCGTCTTGACGTCTGCCTGATTCATGAAGATGTCGGACAGCGCGCTTGTGACGATGGAGTCGATCTCCGCGTAGGAGGCCGGCGCGCCGATGGGCACGGCGTCCTTCAGGCTGGCATAGAACAGCTGGCTGTTCTCCGGATCATACTCGGTGGGGATGATCTCGTCTGCGATGGCCTTGTTGGCGGGGATGCCGCCGGCGCTCAGATAACCCTTGACGAAGGTGTCCTGCGCGCACCAGAGTGCGAACTTCGCGGCCTCTTCGTAGTTCTTTTCGCTTGTGACGGCGACGCCGCCGATGCCGAACATCGTCTGCTGGGTGGAGAACTTCGGGACCTTGGTGACGTAGGCGTCTTTGAAGTCGTTGGCCTGGTAGCTGAGGGTCGGCCAGCGGCCGAAGGAACCCATGGCCACGGTGCCGTCCATCAGCTGCTGGATCGGATCGACGTTGGGCTCGGGAATCGGCGCGTAGCCGTACTTATAGATGAGATCCTGCAGGAACTGAATGGTCTCCACATTCTCGGGGCTGTTGATGGTCGGAGTCTTGAGATCGTCGGAGACGATGGCGGAGCCGTTGTTGCGCAGCCAGCCCTCGATCATGAAGTAGTACTGCGGGACGGCGAAGGCGTAGTGCTTGACGCCGTTTTCTTCATAGGTGAGCTTTTTGCAGTCGGCCAGGAATTCGTCCTTTGTCCAGTCCTCCTTGGGGAGCTCCAGCCCGGCCTTCTGGAAGCTGGCCTTGTTGCAGTGGATCACAATGTTGTTGCACTCGGTCGGAAACGCGTACATATTGCCGTCCGAGAGCGTCATGGCCTTCAGGAGCGACGGTTCGAGGTTGTCGAGGACCTTGTTGACCTCGTCCTTGTTGGCATCGATATAGGTGTTGAGCGGCTTGGCGATGCCCATATCGCACATCATGTTGAAGCCCTCGATGGCCACGAACGCGGCGTCCACGTTCTCACCCGCGCCGATCATCGACTGGATCTTCGTGAAATACTCGCTCCAGGTGCCGGGGATGAACACGGTGTTGATCTTGACGCCGGTTTCTTCGGTGTACTTGGCGACAAGCGCGTCGAACTTGTCTTTGTCCTGGCCGGTGCCGCTCCAGGCCAGCGTGAGCTCCTTGGCGGAGTCGCTGCCGGCGGGGGCGGAGGCTGCTGCGGAAGAGGATGCGGCGGCGGAGGCTGCCGGCGCGGAGGCTGCGGCGGGCGCGGAGGACGCGGCCGCCGAGGAGCCGGCCGTTCCGGCCGTCTTGGCGCAGGCCGCGAGGCCGAGCAGCATCACGGCAGCCAGCATGAGAGCAAGAATACGTTTCATGTGAATCTCCCCTACTTTCTCGTTTCGGACGGTGTTCCGTCCGTTGTGTCTACATAGTAAACAAACCGGGTGCAAAAGGTAAATACAATTTTGGCGGTTGTGTTGTAATATTCTCGCAAGCCGCCATGACGGGGCTTGCCGCAGCACCCGGTCATGCGGTAAAATAGAGACTGTAAACAGCGGGAAGGATGCGGTGTCCATGAAACTGCTTCACAAGGTCTCTACCAAGATCTTTTTGATCTTTATTTCATTTCTGCTGGTCATCTGCTCGCTTTTGACCCTGGCGGTGCGCAACTTCACCTATCAGAGCATGGTCGAGCAGACGCGCGTCAACGATCTGCGCACCATCGACATGCTCTCCTCCGCCGTGGACGGCGAGCTCACCAAGCTCCGCCTGAGCGGCGAGATCGTACAGAGCAGCGCGCCGCTGCTGGACTATATGAAAACAATCACCGCCCGCGGCGCAGCGGATCCCTCCGTCTACCTGGGGGAGGATTCCCGCGTCTGGTACGGGCAGCTGCCGACGCTCTTTTCTCCCGCCCTGACGCTGGTCGATCCGAACGGCTATCTGATCGGCGAGCAGGTCTACGAGCGGCAGAGCGTCTATAATTTCCTCGGCCGCACCGCGATTTCCCACTTTTCCCGCTCCGGCCCGACGCTCTGCAAGATGTACCGTCTGCTGGAGCTCTCCACCGGAGAACGGATCAACATGGTACCCTGCGTCTTTCCCCTGTATGACGGGGCCGGCACGCTGCTCGGCTACGCGGTGCTCTATCTGCCGGAGACACAGCTGCACGGAAGTTTTCAGGCGTTCGGCGACAGCGTCAGCATCCTGGACTCGGACAACGTGATCCTCTCCGCGCAGGACCCCAAGGTGCTCTACAAGAATTACTTTGAATACCACCGCATCAACTATGCGTTTTTGCTGCACGACACGACCGTTGTCACCGCCGTGGACGGAGAGGACTTCATTCTGACCACGAAGACGATCAACTCGCTCGGCTGGCAGGCCGTCATCACCAAGAGCGCCGCGAGCAGCCTGTCCGAGTCAAACTACAACGTGCGCTTCTTTACCCTGCTGTTTCTTGTCTCGTTCGGACTCGCCGCCATCGTGACTTTTCTCATCTCCGTATTCATCGGCCGGCCCGTGGCGAAGCTCAACGAATCGGTCGAGCGCGTCAAGCGCGGCGATCTCAATGAGCGCAGCGCCATCCGCTCGAAAGACGAGATCGGCCAGCTGAGCGGCTCCATCAACGAAATGCTGGACGCCATCCAGACTCTTATGCGCCGCACCGAGCAGACCGAGCGCGAAAAGCGCAAAACGCAGATGCAGCTCATCCAGGCGCAGGTCAAGCCGCATTTTCTCTACAACGTGCTGGGCATCATCTCGGGCTTTCTCAACGACGGCGAGACACAGCTCGGCAACCGCGCCATCGACTCGCTCGCCAGCTTCTACCGCATCTCGCTCTCCGACGGCAGCGACGTCATTCCGCTCTCGCGCGAGGTGGCGCTCGTGGAAAATTATCTGACCCTGCAGCAGCTGCGCTATGTCGATATGATCGACTATGAGATCGACATCGACGAGTCGCTCGAGCAGGCGTGCGTTCCGAAGCTCACGCTGCAGCCGCTCGTGGAAAACGCCATCGACCACGGCATCCGCAATACCGGGCGCGGCGGATTCATCCGGATCAGCGGGCGCGAGGAGGACGGCTTCTGCGTGCTCACGGTCCGCGACAACGGTGCCGGCATGGCGCCGGAGAAGGTTTCGGAGCTGAACATGGCGATCGAATCGCAGACGGGCGACGTGCACTTCGGGCTGACCAGCGTATACCGGCGGCTGGCGCTCTGCTGCGGCGATCAAACCCAGATGATGTTATCCTCTCAAAAAGAACAGGGTACCGTGGTTACGCTTCGCTTTCCCGCGCAGCGGGAGAAGGAGGAATCCTGATGTATTCTCTTGTCATCATCGACGATGAACTCTACATGCGCCGGGCGATCCGCTCGCACATGGATCTGCCGCTGCTCAATCTGAGCGTTTCCGGTGAGGCCGGAAACGGAACCGAGGGGCTGGCACTGCTTTTGGAGCAGCGTCCCGATCTGGCGCTTGTGGACATCGACATGCCCGTGATGTCGGGTCTGGAGATGATCCGCCGGGCGCAGGCCGCAGGCTGCCAGACCCGCTTCATCCTGCTCACCGGCTATGATGATTTCTCCTACGCGCAGCAGGCCGTCAAACTGGCCGCCGCCGACTATCTCCTCAAGCCGGTGAATGCGCAGGCGCTCTCTGAGACAATTTTGCGCTGCGAAGCGGAGATTTCCCGCGACACGGAAATCACCCGGCACATTGCGCAGCTCGAGCGGCAGAACGAAGCGCTCATGCAAGCGGACTTCTTTTCCAGCCTCCTGCGCGGCGCGCCCGCGCCTGAGCCGGAATCGCAGCAAGAGCTTCTGGAGAGCATGGGTCTTTCGCCGGCGCTTTTCACGCAGTTCTGCACAGTCTGCTCCGAACTGGGGTCCGAGCCGGCCATCCGTGAGTGTATGGCTGCGGGACAGCTCGGCTTTCACTCGCCGGACGGACTGTTTTGCGTCATCTGTCCCGCAGGCTCTGAGCAGTCCCTCATGGCAACGCTGCGGAAACGGGCGATCCCGTGCGGCGTCAGCCTTGTGCACGCAGGGCTGCAGGAACTTTCTTCGGCCATTCTGCAGAGTCATGCCAGTCTGCACACCGGACTCATGGACGAGCAGGTCAAAATCAGCGACACCGTGAAGGATTTTATCGAGGCGCATCTGGACGACCCGGAGCTCTCCATCAGCGGCATCGCCAAGGGGCTGTTTCTCAACTACAGCTATCTGTGTTACTGCTTCCGCCGCGACTGCGCCAGCACCATCAATGACTATATTACCATGCGCCGTATAGAAGAGGCAAAGAGACTTTTTGCAGGCGGCGTCACCAACGTCAACCTGGTCTCGCAGCGCGTCGGCTACAGCTCCAACAGCTATTTCAGCCGCAGCTTCAAAAAAGCCGTCGGCATCTCCCCGAGCGAGTTCATCGCGCTCCATCACCCCGCCTGACTTCGGAGGTATTTGCATGGTTCGTCTGTTCATCGGCGTCTGCTCGTCCGCGGAGAAGGGCGGCTTGTTTACGGCGGAGTTCGACGCCCTGTCGGGCCGCCTTTCCGCGCCGCAGCGTGTTCCCGGCTCCGGCCCGTCCGTCTTTCTGTGCGCGTCAGGCGACCGGCTGTACAGCGTCGTTAATCTCGGCAGCAGCGCGTTTCTGGAAACGTTTGCGCTGCCGGGCCGCGTTCCGGCGCTTCTTTCCCGGCTGAACGCCGACGGTGCGGGTATGGCCTACGTCTCCGCCGTGCCGGGGCAGCTGCTCTGCGCCTATTACACACAGGGCATCGTGCGCGCCTACCCGGTCGGACCCGACGGCCTGCCGGGCCGCTCCCTCTGGGAATGCCCCGGCGCGGGCTCCGGTCCCAACCGTGCCCGGCAGGAGGGCCCGCATCCGCATTCCGTCGTCCCATCGCCGGACGGCTGCTGGGCTGTGGCCGCCGACCTCGGCGCGGATTCGCTGTCCGTCTTCCCCCTCCGCCCCGGCGGTCTGCCGCCCATGCGCTGGTTTGGCGCCGCCCCCGGCAGCGGCCCGCGGTATGCGGCCTTCAGCCAGGACGGCCGCGCGCTGTATCTCGTCAGCGAGCTGTCCTGCAGTCTGAGCCGTTACTTTTTTGACGCCGCGAACGGCGCGCTCCGTCTGGCGGAGGAGCTGCCGCTTCTGCGCAGCGGCGAGTCCGGAGCCGGCGGCGATCTGCAGCTGAGCGCCGACGGGCAATTCCTGTACGCCGGCGTCCGCGGCCCGGACCGAATTGCGGCGTTCCGCCTCCTGCCGGGCGGAAGCCTGCGTCCGGTCGGCCAATATGAAGCGGGCGGCTCGTGGTGCAGCTCCTTCCGGCTCAGCCCGGACGGGCGATTTTTGCTCGCCGCGAACTTCCGCTCCGGCTCTGTCTGCGTCCTGCCCCGCCGCCAGGACGGCAGTCTCGGCGCGCCGGTGCAGACGGTTCTGCTCGGCGACCCCATGTGTCTGCGTTTTTCGGAATAGCCCTGCTGCGCCCATCATATTTGGAACGGAGAAAACATCATGCAATATTCCGGCAAAAAAACCGCCTGCATTTCGTTTCCGCTCGGCGGAATCGGAAGCGGCTGCATCGGTCTCGGCGGCAACGGCCGCTTTCTCGATGTTGAACTCGACAACGCGCCCAACAAGGACAGCAGCGGCGCCTTCACGCACTTTGCCGTAAAGGCGGAGCGCGAAGGGCGCATCGCGGACGCGCGCGTTCTCATGGGCGATCTGCAGCCGCCTTACATTGGCCACACAGACCGCCCCCTCTACACGGGCTTCGGCTTTGGGCCTGACCGCGGGTCCATGGCGGGGATGCCGCATTTCGAGCGCTGCGTATTTACCGGGGAGTTTCCGGTCGCGCGGCTCGATTTTTCCGACCGTCATTTTCCGGGGGCTGTGCGGCTGACCGCCTTCAACCCCTTCATCCCCACAAACGCGGACGACAGCTCGCTGCCCGCCGCGTTCTTCACCGTTCGCCTGGAAAACGACACCGCAGAGCCGCTTACGTACACCGTCGCTTTTTCCGCGTGTAATTTCTTTGCCAAAAACAGCGGGATTCACCGTTTGCGCCGGGAGGGTGAACAAACATACCTGGTGCTGGCCAATCCCGAAAAAGAGGACAGCTTTGACCGCGGCGATCTCACGCTGGCCACGGACGCGGACGACAGCTGCGGACAGGAATACTGGTTCCGCGGCAACTGGTTCGACAGCCTGAGCGTCTTCTGGCAGGATTTCACGGCTCCGTGGCCCCTGCGCGAGCGGCGGTACGAAACGAACGCCGAGACGGTCAATGTCATGGCATGCGGCGACTACGGCACGCTGGCCGCGCGGTTCAGGCTCGCCCCCGGCGAGAGCCGCGAACTCCGCTTTCTGCTTGCCTGGAGCAAGCCCTGGCGCAGCAACACCTGGGAGATTTCCGCGCCCGGTCTGACAGACGAGCAGATCGCCGGCATCCGCGCGCAGCACTGGAAAAATTACTACGCGACGCGCTTTCCCACGTCTCTCGACACCGCGCGCTATGCGCTGCAGGAATTTGGCCGGCTGCGGCGCGAAACGGAGCTGTTCCGCTCGGCGCTGTTCGGTTCCTCTCTGCCGCCCGAGGTGCTGGACGCGGTCTCCGCCAACCTCGCGGTTCTGAAATCCCCGACCTGCATGCGTCTGGAGGACGGCTCGTTCTATGCCTTCGAGGGCGTGCACGCGCACGAGGGCTCCTGCGAGGGCACCTGCACGCACGTCTGGAGCTACGCCTACGCGCTGGCGCACCTGTTCCCCTCGCTTGAACGCAGCGCGCGCACGCTCGAATACCGCTACTCGATGCATGAAAACGGCTCGATGGGTTTTCGCGTGCAGCTGCCTGTCGGCCGCCCGGCGACCGATTTCCGCGCCTGCGCGGACGGACAGTTCGGCTGCGTGCTGCGCGTGTGGCGCGAATACCAGCTGAGCGGCGACCGGGAGTGGCTCGCCGGAATCTGGGACGCGGTAAAAAAGAGCATCCGCTTTGCCTGGAGCCCCGAGAATCCCGACCGCTGGGACGAGAACCGGGACGGTCTCATGGAGGGCCGGCAGCACCACACGCTCGACATGGAGCTGTTCGGGGAAAACGCATGGCTGAGCGGCCTGTATCTGGCCGGTCTGCGCGCCGGCACGGAGCTGGCTCACGCCATGGGCGACCGCAGCGCTGAGCTGGAATTTGACCAGATCTTCCGGCGCGGCCGAAAGCGTCTCAACCGGGAGCTCTGGAACGGCTCTTGGTTTATCCAGAAGCTCGATCTGCACGACCAGGCGCGGCTGCGGGCTTTTGACACCGGCGCGAGCCTGCAGGGGCAGAACGCGGTTGACGCATACTGGAATGATGAGACTGGCGAAATTAAATACCAGATTGCCGGCGGCTGCGGCATCGACCAGGTGCTGGGCCAGTGGCACGCCGATCTGCTCGGGCTCGGGCGCGTGTTCGACCGGAGCAAGACGAGAAGCGCGCTGCAGGCGATCTATCAAAACAACTATATTCCCGTCCTGCGCGAGCACGTCAACCCCTGCCGCATCTACGGGCTGAATGACGAATCCGGAACGATCATCTGCAGCTATCCGGCGGGCACGGCGCGCCCGGCCATTCCCATTGCCTACGCTGAGGAGACCATGCATGGCTTCGAGTACGCCGCCGCCGGGCAGATGCTGTTGAACGGCATGGAGCAGCAAGGCCGGAAACTTGTCCGCGCTGTCCGGAGCCGCTATGACGGCGAGCGGCGCAACCCGTGGAACGAGATGGAGTGCGGCAGCAACTACGCCCGCTCGCTTGCAAGCTATGGGCTTCTTCTGGCCTACAGCGGTTACCGCTGCAGCGCCGCAGAAGGGGAAGTCACGTTCGCGCCGCTTAAAAACCGGAACGGCAGCTGGTTCTTTTCGCAAGACAGCGGCTTTGGCGTCGTGCGCTACGACCGGGACCGCGTGACCCTGCGCCTGCTCTACGGCACGCTGACGCTGCGTGTGCTGCAGCTGCACCGTCCAAGCTTGCAGGAGGTCCGGAAAAACGGCAGTCCTCTCGCCGCCGCCGTTTCTGACGGCCGTGTGGTATTCCATTCGCCGTGTGTTCTGCACGCAGGCGACGAGCTATGGATTGCACTTGTATCAGGAGGCTCCCATACGAACTTATAAAATGGAGCCTGCAGCGAACGGCTTCAGATTCCCGAACCGACTGAAACCTGGCAGGGATGGTGTGGAAAGAGCGGTCTTGTCCAAAGGAAATGTAGATATATGTTCGGCCAGCCGTTTGTCATGGCTTAAACCTTATCAAACGACTGGAGTCCGCCCTCGATGCTTATCATGAGCAAGGTGTTTAAGAACGCGACGGGAAAATCCCCCGGCGAATACCGCGCGGAAAACAAAAATGCTCCGCGGGAAGCAGCGCCATAAGCCCGTATTCCTCCACGATGCTGACTCCGAAAAACCGTCCATACTGCGGCCCTCTCTGAAAAACAGACGCAGCTTTTCATCCGTCAACGATGAAAAGCTGCGTCTGTTTTTGCATTTTTGCGCAGGAGCATGCCGTTCTGAAAACGGCGGTTTTCAGGAATGGGGCCCGCATGGGAAAAAATGCGCGGGGCATCCAGAGGGGCCGTAGCCACATCCCGCCGAGGATTTTTTAAGAGATGACGCACCTCATAAAACAAGGAAAAGCTGGACGAACTGCTGACCGGCATCAATCCCCTCAACGCAAAGACCAGAGCCGCCGACATCTCTTCCCTGCCGGACAGCTTTCTTCCCGCCGCCGAAAAAATGCGCGCGCAGCTCACTGAAAAAATAAGGAAAGCGCAATCCGGAAGCTGGAGGAATTAAAACTTCAGCGGGATTACGCGGATGCGCTTGGTGTTTTGGAGCGCATCCCTCCGGAAATTCTGGAGCAGTTCACGCAGACGCCTGTGAATAAAACACACGAGGAAAGAGGAAAATAAAGGTATTCACAGGAGGTAAAGCATGGCTGAAAACAAGAAACCGGTTTCACCCCAGCAAAAGCAAAGCGTGATCGACCAGCTTTGGCTGCATTATTACAATCAGACGCTTCACGACAAAGGCCTGATCTCCGACCGCGACTACAGCCGCATGAAGGCAAAGATCAACAGTCGCAGGCTGCCGTCCATGGAATGATAATCAAGACGCGTGGCTGCACACTGCGAAGCCACGCGTCCTAATCGTCGGTTTTTCGTTCATTATCCGTCTGATCGCCAAACAGCAATACGAGATAATCTCTCCGAGCGTACAGGACGCGGTCAATCATGACGAGTTCGTCCTGCAAATGGTAAAACGCCATATCGTTTCCGCATTTGACCGACCGATATGGCGTGCTGCTTCCCTCCGCGGCAAGAACCGGCCCCATTTCCGGGAAACGTTCCAGTTCCAGGACTGTTTTTCGGATTTTCCGGATCAGCGCCAGCGCAGACTGAGGATTGTGGAGTTCGTTTGCGATATAATCGCCAATTTCCGCTAAATCCTCTTTTGCCATGGGAGAAATGACGACCTTACCCACGGAAGCGGCCCTCTAGTTCATCAAACACGTCTTCGGCAGATGCGTAGCCTTCTGCCTCTCCGGACAGGCGGCCCTTATCCAGCTCGCTTGTGAGCTTTTTCATGGCCAGCAGCTTTTCATATCCGCGATAATCTTCCATGTCAAGAACCGCGTAGCGGCCGCGGCCGTTTTTTGTCAGGAAAACCGGCTGTCCGACTGCCACGTCGCGCAAAACCTCGCCATAATTGCGAAGCTCGGAAACAGGTTTAATCACAGGCATGAATATCCGCCCCCCTTCTGTATTCAGTATATGCCACGGCGCTGTAAAATTCAACGATAAATTTATTGAAAAAATGGGGATTGTTATTTTCGCTATTCCATGCTAATATACTTATAGTCATGATATCACGAACTTTAAGGAGGCTGCGACCATGGATATTGTCAGCGTGCGGCAGCAGCTGAAAACGAAATCCATCTATAATATTCCTCTGCGGGTAACCTATTATGCCCGCGTATCCTCGGAATCGGACGAGCAGCTGAACTCATTGGGCAACCAGATTACGTATTACGAAGACCTGATCCGCAAAAATGCCGCGTGGACCTATGTGCCCGGCTATATTGACGAGGGACTTTCCGGCATCTCCACGAAAAAGCGGGAGAATTTCAACCGGATGATCGAGGATGCGGCAGAAAGTCAATTTGACCTTGTCATCACCAAAGAAATTTCGCGCTTCGCCCGCAACACACTGGATTCCATCCAGTACACCCGCCAGCTGCTGTCCGACGGCGTGGGCGTGTTTTTCCAGAACGACAACATCAACACCTTCGACGAAGACTCGGAGCTGCGGCTGTCCATCATGTCCTCTATTGCACAGGACGAGCTGCGCAAGCTGTCGAGCCGCGTAAAATTTGGCCACCAGCAGGCCATCAAATCCAGCGTGGTGCTGGGCAACAACCGCATCTTCGGCTATAAAAAGGACAACAAAAGGCTGGTCATCGACGAGGAGCAGGCGCCCATGGTGAGGGAACTGTTCGAGCTCTATGCCACCGACCGGTACAGCATGAAGCAGATCGAGGCCATCTTCTGGGACAGGGGCTACCGCAATCTGAACGGCAAAAAGATTGCGCACTCCACCATGGCGAATATAATCACCAACCCCAAGTACAAGGGCTACTACGTCGGCAACAAGGTCAAGGTCGTCGATATGTTCACCAAAAAGCAGAAATTTCTGCCCCCGGAGCAGTGGGTCATGTTCAAGGACGAGAGCGGCGAGATCGTCCCCGCGCTGGTGTCCGAAGAACTGTGGGACGCCGCCAACGTCATCCTGCACCGCCGCAGCGAGGATGTAAAGGCCCGCCAGGGCGTCTGCAACCACGACAATCTGCTCACCGGCAAGCTCTGGTGCACGCACTGCGGCGCGCCCTATTACCGCCGGGAATCCAAAGACAAATACGGCCGCCGAAACAGCAAGTGGGTCTGCTCCGGCAAAATCAAGGGCGGCTCCGACTCCTGCGAGTCCTTCCCGATCTATGAAGATGAGATCAAGCCGCTTCTTTTTGACGTTTTCCGACAGACAAAGGCGGACGCCGACGCGTTGGCGGAGGAATACGTCCGCATGTACAAGTCGCTGACGGAGGAGGCGAATCTTCAGCCGCGCATGGAAGAGCAGCAAAAAATCATCGCCATGGCCGCGAAGAAAAAGGGCAAGCTGCTGGAGCTGGCGGCAGGCGGCAACGTCACCGACAGCGATTTCAGGCTTCTGTCCCGTCAGTGCGACGAGGAAACCGCCGCCGCGGAAAAAGAGCTGGCGGAGCTGGAGAATCAGCAGAACTCCAATGAGGACTTCCGAAAAAACATCGAGAGCATTCGCGCCACTCTGCGCATGGCGGAGCACGATACCGCCGGCGGCGGCATCACCAAGGAGTTCGTGGACAAATACATCGACAAAATCTTCGTAACGCCGGAGCCGGACGGCTCCATGCGGCTGGAAATCAAGATCTTCACGGGTGAAAGCACCGAGCGCTGCCTGCAGAATCTCGCGCGTCGTTCGGGTCACACGTTCAAGAAGATGATCGAGTCCTACGAGCGCAACATGAAGTAATTCGCGCCCCTGAAAATGCGCAGAAATCCTTTGATTTCTGCGCATTTTCTTTTGGCGGCGCCGCGCCGGGCGGGGGTGGGTTTTCCGGAAAGCGGCAATTTTCGACGGATTTCGGCCTGTCTGCCTTTTCTTGGGTATTTAGTTTCCGTTCTTTCTGATTGTTCACAATTCTTTTGGTTTTCGTTCATAGTTTGTACATGATTGTGGGTTATTTTATATTCAGGAAATCCCAACAAGACTTCCTCTCTTTCTTCTCTTTTCCTCTTTTTCTTTTCTCTTTTCAACAGCAAAGCCCCGCGGCTGTCCCGGCCGCGGGGTTTTGCTGTCCGTCCGGATGAAAAGCCCGCAGAAATCAGAAAATTTCTGCGGGTCTTTTGCTTTTCGGCGGCCCCGGGCGGGCCGCCGTGCGCCGTTACTTTGTATAGTCGAACTCGTAGTCGTAGATGCTGACGGTGTCGCCGTCCTGGATGCCCTGCTCCTCGAGCCGCTCGAAGAGGCCGCTCTTGCGGAGCTGGCGGTCAAAGTACATGCGCGACTCGTAGTCCTCGAAGTTGATGTCGTTCAGCAGCTTCAGAATCCACGGCCCCGAGACGATCCAGAGGTCCTCGTGCCGCTCGATCTGCAGCTGCGCGGCGTCGCCCGCCTCGGCCAGCGGCTTCACATAGTCCGGCTCGTAGATCGTGACGGGCGGGAGCTGCGCGAGCTTGCCCGCGACCGCGCGCATGAGCTGGCGCGTGCCCTCGGTCGTGGCGGCCGAGATCTCGAAAAACTCGTAGCCCTGCTTCGTCACATAGTCGCGCAGCCTCTGCAGGTTGTCGCTCTCGGGCGGCAGAAGGTCAATTTTGTTGGCCGCGACGAGCATCGGGCGCGAGGCCAGCTCCATGGAATACTGCCGCAGCTCCTCGTTGATCTTCTGAAAATCCTCGACGGGGTCGCGGTCCTCGCTGCCGGACACGTCCACAATGTGGATGAGCAGGCGGCAGCGGTCGATGTGGCGCAGAAAATCGTGTCCCAGCCCCGCGCCCTCCGCCGCGCCCTCGATGATGCCGGGGATGTCCGCCATGACGAACGAGACGCCCTCCTCGACATAGATGACGCCGAGATTCGGATAGAGCGTCGTGAAGTGGTAGTTCGCGATCTTCGGGTGCGCGTTCGACGTGACGGACAGCAGCGTGGATTTTCCGACGTTCGGGAACCCGACAAGGCCGACGTCCGCCAGCAGCTTCAATTCCAGCACGACCTCGTGCTCGTCGCCGGGCGTGCCCGCCTTGGCAAAGCGCGGCACCTGCCGCGTCGGCGTGGCGAAGTGCTGGTTGCCCCAGCCCCCGCGTCCGCCCCGGCAGAGCACGTAGTCCTCGCTGCCGGATACGTCGTGCATGATCTCGTTCGTCTGCGCGTCGCGCACGACGGTGCCGCGCGGCACGCGGATGACGAGATCCTCGCCCTTTCTGCCCTTGCAGCGCTTGCCCTGCCCGTCCTCGCCGGAGGGCGCCTGATACTTTCTTTTATAGCGGAAGTCCATCAGCGTGGACAGATTGTCGTCGGCGCGCAGAATGACGCTGCCGCCGTTGCCGCCGTCGCCGCCGTCCGGGCCGCCCGCGGCTACGTACTTTTCGCGGTGGAACGCGATGGCCCCGTTGCCGCCGTCGCCCGCGCGGACGAAAATTTTTACTTTATCGACAAACATGGTGTTCCTCCTTTCCCGGAAGAAAAAGGGCACGCTGCTTTGTGCAGCGCGCCCCGAAAAATCTGCAAATTACGCCTCCGCGTATACGGAGCACATTTTGCGATCCTTGCCCATCCGCTCGAACTTGACCTTGCCGTCGATCATGGCGAACAGCGTATCGTCGCTGCCGATGCCGACGTTGTTGCCCGGATGGATATGCGTGCCTCTCTGGCGAACCAGGATGTTGCCGGCCAGCACAAACTGACCGTCGGCGCGCTTGACGCCGAGGCGCTTGGACTCGGAGTCACGGCCGTTCTTGGTGGAGCCGCCGCCCTTTTTATGGGCGAAGAACTGGAAACTCATTTTCAGCATGGTATTACACCTCCAAAACTTCGATATAATCAGGATACTCGTCCCGCAGGCTGCAGAGCGTCAGCATCATGCCGGCGAGAACCGCCTGCACGGCGTCCTCATTCTCGCAGACCGCGGGGAGGGTCAGGGTGACGCCGGCGTTCTGCTCGTCCACCCGCGTTTTGACGCGCTCACCGAGCACGTCGTGGATGGCGGCCTCCGCGAACTTGACGGCGGTGGAGACGGCGGCGCAGACAATGTCGCTGCCCTCCTCGGCGTAGCCGCTGTGGCCGGAGCAGGAGAAGCCCGTAATGCGCTCTTCCTGACTGAAAAACCGGACGGTCGTCATCGCTTACAGTGCGATTTTCTCAATCTGCACCTTGGTATACGGCTGTCTGTGGCCCTGAAGGCTCTTGCTGGCCTTCTTGGAGCGGTACTTGAAGACGCGGATTTTCTTGCTCTTGCCGTTCTTCAGGACCTTGGCCTCGACCTTCGCGCCCGCGACGGTCGGCGTTCCGAACGTGGAGCTCGCGCCGTCCACGACCGCCAGTACCTGATCGAAGGTGACGGCTTCGTCAGCCTCAGCGCCGAGTTTTTCGATGTAAATGACATCGCCTTCCTTGACGTTGTACTGCTTTCCGCCGGTTACGATAATTGCCTGCATACGTTGCACCTACCTTTTTTGTAGACTCGCTCTGAAGGCGTGAGCGCATGCTCAGCTTAAGCCTCTTTGACGCGGCCTAATGATTATAGCATCCCATAATTGCCTTGTCAAATGCTTTTTGGCGTTTTTTGCAGCATTTTCAGTCCAAATGGTGGATTCCCTCGCAGATTCCCCCGAGGCACGAGGCCGCCTCCATGGAATAGTCCTGCTGCCTTGCCAGATCGCCCAGCGTAACGACGCCCACAACGCGCCCGTCCTGCACCACGGGCAGTCTACGCACCTGCTCTTTCGTCATGAGCGCCGCGGCGCGCGCCAGCTCCATGTCCGGCGCGGCGGTGACGACGCGGCCGGTCATGATCTCCCGCACGGCCACGGCGCCGGGGTCGCGGCCGGCCGCCGCGCAGCGCAGCGCGAGGTCCCGGTCCGTCAGGACGCCTGTGAGCCGGCCCATCGCTCCGCGCACCGGCAGCATTCCGACGTTTCCCCGCGACATGAGCCGCGCGGCGACGGACGCCGGCTCCCGCTCGGACACGCTGAGCACGTTTTTCGTCATGCACTCGGAAACCTTCATAAGTCCCTCCCAAAAAAGCAGCCCCGGCGGGACTTCCGCCGGGGCTGAAATCTTATGGGGATTGTTTCCGGTTTATTTGAAAAGTATACCTTACTTCCGCAGCTTCGCGTCGATGGCGGCGGCGGCCTTCTTGCCGGCGCCCATCGCGAGGATGACGGTGGCCGCGCCCGTGACGGCGTCGCCGCCGGCAAAGACGTTCTCGCGCGTGGACATCTCGTTCTCATCGACGATAATGCCGCCCTTTTTGTTGGTGTCGAGACCGGGCGTCGTCGAGCGGATCAGCGGGTTCGGGGAGGTGCCGAGCGACATGACGACCATATCGACCGCCAGCGTGAACTCGGAGCCCTCGACGGGAATCGGGCGGCGGCGGCCGGAGGCGTCGGGCTCGCCCAGCTCCATTTTGATGCACTTCATGCCGCATACGCGCCCGTCCTCGCCGCCGATGATCTCGACGGGGTTGGTGAGGGTCATGAACTCGATGCCCTCCTGCTTGGCGTGGTGCTGCTCCTCGAGTCTCGCGGGCATCTCGGCCTCGCCGCGGCGGTAGACGATGTACACGTGCTCGGCGCCCATGCGCTTGGCGCAGCGGGCGGCGTCCATCGCGACGTTGCCGCCGCCGACGATCGCGGCAGAATTGCTGTGCATGATCGGGGTGTCGGACTCCTCCAGATAGGCCTTCATGAGGTTGATCCGCGTGAGGTATTCATTCGCGGAGCAAACGCCCTTGAGCGCCTCGCCGGGGATGTGCATGAACATCGGCAGGCCCGCGCCGGAGCCGACGAACACGGCCTTGTAGCCCATTTCAAACAGCTCGTCGATGGAGAGCACCTTGCCGATGACCATGTCGGTCATGACCTCGACGCCCTGCGCCTTGAGCTTTTCCACTTCGTTGGCCACGATGGCCTTGGGCAGACGGAATTCGGGGATGCCGTAGACCAGCACGCCGCCGGGGGTGTGCAGCGCCTCGAAGATCGTGACGGCGTAGCCCTTCTTGGCCAGCTCGGACGCGCAGGTCAGGCCGGACGGGCCGGAGCCCACGACCGCGACCTTCATGCCGTTCGGCTCGGCCTTCTCAGGCATTTCGTTCACGTTCTCGCGGTACCAGTCGGCCACAAAGCGCTCCAGACGGCCGATGGCGACCGGCTCGCCCTTGACGCCGCGCACGCATTTGGCCTCGCACTGCGTCTCCTGCGGGCACACGCGGCCGGACAGGGCGGGCAGGGCGTTGGTGGAATAGAGAATCTGGTCGGCGGCGGCGAAATCGCCCTCCGCGACCTTGGCGATAAACTCGGGAATGCGCACGTTGACCGGGCAGCCCTCGACGCACAGCGGCTTCTTGCAGTGCAGGCAGCGCTTGGCCTCGTTGATGGCCATTTCCTCGGTATAGCCCAGCGTGACTTCCTTAAAATTCTTGTTGCGGACGTTCGGGTCCTGCTCCGGCATCGGAGTCTTTGTCATTGTCATATTCGGCATCGTTCTTACTCCCCTCACTTAATGAGCTCTTCGCCCAGCTTCTGCAGCCGGCAGGCATGCGACGAGCGTTCCTCGGTTTCGCGCTCCTTGTACACGCCGTTGCGGTTCATGAGCTCCGCGAAATCGACCTTGTGGCCGTCGAAATCCGGTCCGTCCACGCAGGCGAATTTCACCTCGCCGCCGACGGTGACGCGGCAGCCGCCGCACATGCCGGTGCCGTCGACCATGATCGGGTTCAGGCTGACGATGGTCTTGACGCCGAACGGCTCGGTCGTCTTGGCGACGAACTTCATCATGGGGATGGGCCCGATGGCCAGCACTTCGTCGTACTGCTTGCCCTGCTCGAGCAGCTGCTGCAGCTTCACGGTGACAAAGCCGTGCTCGCCGTAGGAGCCGTCGTCGGTCATGAGATAGAGATGATCGCAGGCGGCTTTGAACTCGTCCTCGAGAATGACGATGTCCTTGTTGCGGAAGCCGACGATGACGTCGGTCTCGACGCCGGCCTCTTTAAATGCCTTCGCGGACGGATACGCGATCGCGCAGCCGACGCCGCCGCCGACGACGCACACGCGCTTCAGTCCCTCGACCTCGGTGGGCTTGCCCAGCGGGCCGACGAAGTCCTGGATGAAGTCGCCCTCGTTCTTCGCGCCGAGCAGCTCGGTGGACAGGCCGACCTTCTGGAAGATGATCGAAACGGTGCCCTTTTCGCGGTCATAGCCCGCGATGGTAAGCGGCACGCGCTCGGACTTGTCGTCCACACGGAAGATGATAAACTGGCCCGCCTTCGCCTTTCTCGCGATAAACGGGGCCTCGATCTCCATGAGCGTGACCGCGGAGTTGAGTTCCTTCTTGCGTACAATCTTGTACATAGCTTTCATCCCTTCAAATATCAAATTTTCCCAATTTGAACATACCCTCAACAATTTTGTATTATAACATACCCATTCCGGATTTGTAAACTCATTCGGTGCAAATTTACGGATTTCTGACCACGATATTTTCTTTTTTGACGCGGCTCCACGAAAAATCTGCCAGCAGCTCCCGCGCGGAGGCCGGCTCCGTGTCCGGCCGCAGGCCGCAGAGCCCGGCGAGCAGGCCGAGCAGCTGCTCCGGCGTGCGGGTCTGCCGCAGGCAGCCGAGATCGAGCGCGCGCTCGCGCTTGCTCAGCCGCTGGCCGTCGGGGGCGACGAGCAGCGGCACATGGTAATAGCGCGGCGCGGGAAAGCCCAGAAGCCGCTGCAGATAGAGCTGCCGCGGCGTGGAGGACAGCAGATCCCGCCCGCGCACGACCTCGGTGACGCCGGCGGCCGCGTCGTCCGTCACGACGGCGAGCTGATAGGCGTACACGCCGTCGGAGCGCCGGATGAGAAAGTCGCCGCAGTCCGCCGCGAGGTTCTCCGCATACGCCCCCTGCAGCCCGTCGGTGAAGCAGACCGTCTCGTCCGGGACGATGAGCCGCCACGCGGGCGGCCTTTTCCGGGCGGCGCGCTCCGCCGGGGTCAGATGCCGGCAGGCGCCGGAATAGACCGGCTGGCCGTCGGCGGCGTGCGGCGCGGAGGCCGTGTGCAGCTCCGCCCGCGTGCAGTAGCAGGGATAGACCAGGCCGAGGCCGTCCAGCTTTTGGAACTGCTCTTTGTAATATTCCTCACGGAGGCTCTGCCGCGTCTGCTCGCGGTCCCAGCACAGGCCGAGCCACTCGAGGTCGCGCTTGAGCTGGTCGGCGTATTCCGGCCGGCACCGCTCGGGGTCGAGGTCCTCGATCCGCAGCACGAATTCCCCGCCCGCGCGCTTGACCGACAGCCATGCCAGCAGCGCGGCCAGGACGTTCCCCAGGTGCATCCGCCCGCTGGGGCTGGGGGCAAACCGCCCGGTCTCCGGCATCGTCATCCTCCCCTTCCAAGGGGATTGTAGCACTTGCACGGATGTGATACAATAGGAAAAACAATTTCTGTGAGGCTCGCCTATGCTGCTTTCCGCGGAGCATCTGTCCTTTACCTTCGGCACGAAACCCCTTCTGCAGGACGTGTCGCTCTATCTCAATCCCGGCGACAAGCTGGGGATCATCGGCATCAACGGCACCGGAAAATCGACGCTCCTGCGCATTCTCGCGGGGAAGCTGCCGCCCGACGCGGGCATTCTCTCGCGCAATCCCAACGTCCAGGTGTCGTTTCTCGCGCAGAACCCCGTGATGCACGACGAAATGACCGTTCTGGAGCAGGTCTTCGCCGAATTCCCGCCGGAGTTCCGCGCGCTGAACGAATACGAGGCCGTGACCATGCTCACGCGGCTCGGCATCGCGGACACGGCGCAGCGCATCGGCGCGCTCTCCGGCGGGCAGCGCAAGCGCGTCGCGCTCGCGGCGGCGCTCGTGCACCCGGCGGACATCCTCATCCTCGACGAGCCGACGAACCACCTCGACAGCGACATGATCCTCTGGCTCGAGCAGCGGCTGATCGCCTTCACGGGCGGCCTTGTCATGGTCACGCACGACCGGTATTTCCTCGAGCGCGTCGTGACCGGCATCGCCGAGCTCTCGCGCGGCACGCTGGCCTGTTACGAGGCCAACTATTCGCGCTACCTCGCGCTCAAGGCGCAGCAGGCGGAGATGGCGGAGGCGTCCGAACGCAAGCGGCAGGCCGTGCTGCGCCGGGAGTACCAGTGGGTCATCCGCGGCTGCCAGGCCCGCACGACAAAAAGCAAAGAGCGCCTCGACCGATACGAGACGCTCAAAAACCGGCAGGGGCCGCAGTATGACGAGTCCGTGCAGCTGGCGGCCATGTCCTCGCGGCTGGGGAAAAAGATCGTCAGTCTGGAAAACGTCAGCTTTTCCTACCCCGGCCGGCCGGTCATCCGGGATTTTTCCTGCCGCATCGGGCGGGACGACCGCATCGGCATCGTGGGCCGCAACGGCGCGGGCAAATCCACGCTTTTGAACCTGCTGGCGGGGCGGCTGGCCCCGGATTCCGGCACGTACGAGCTCGGCAGCACGGTCAAAATCGGCTATTTCACGCAGGAGGGCCGCGAGCTCGACCCGGACCTGCGGGTCTACGACTTCATCCGCGCCATCGCCGCCGAGGTCAGAACCGACGAGGGCACGTTTTCCGCCAGCCAGATGCTCGAGCGGTTTTTGTTCGACGCCGCGCTGCAGTACACGCAGATCGGCCGTCTCTCGGGCGGCGAGCGGCGGCGGCTGTATCTGCTGAGCATCCTGATGGAGGCCCCGAACCTGCTGCTGCTCGACGAGCCGACGAACGACCTCGACATCACCACGCTCTCGATCCTCGAGGACTATCTGGAGTCCTTCCCCGGCCCCGTGATCGCGGTCGCGCACGACCGGTATTTCCTCGACCGGCTGGCCGACGAGATCTGGGAGGTGCGGGATACGGGCCAAATCGCGGAGTACACCGGCAATTTCTCCGACTACCTCCGCAAGCGCCCCGCGCCGGAGGCCGAAAAGCCGCGGCCCGCGCCGAAGAGCGCGCCGGAGCCCCCGAAGCCGCAGAAGCTCCGCTTCTCCTTCAACGAGCAGCGGGAATACGCGACAATCGAGCAGGACATTGCCGCGCTGGAGGCGGACGCCGCCCGCTGCGAGCGGGAGGCGGAGGCCGCCTGCACCGACTACGTGCGCCTGGAGGCGCTCACGGCGGAGAAGGCCGCGCTCGAGCAGAAGCTCTCGGAGAAGATGGACCGGTGGGTCTATCTGTCGGAGCTGGCCGACCGGATCGCGGCGCAGCAGCCGTAGTCGCTCTTTCTTTCGCGCAGCAGCAGCGCCGCGTTCAGAACCACGAGCACGGAGCCGCAGTTGTGCATCAGAGCGCCGGTGACGGGGTTCAGCAGTCCCAGCACGGACAGCGTCACCGCCGCGAGATTGATGCCCAGCGAGATCAGCAGGTTCTGCCGCACCTTGCCCATCGTCCTGCGCGCCAGACGGAACAGGTACGGCAGGCGCAGCAGGCTGTCGTCCGTCAGCACGGCGTCGGCCGACTCCACCGCGATGGCGCTGCCGATTCCGCCCATGGCGACCGAGGCATACGCGGCCGCGAGCGCCAGCGCGTCGTTCACGCCGTCGCCCACCATGCAGACCGGCTCGTTCCGGGCGTCATAGTCCCGCATGGCCGCCAGCTTGTCCTCCGGCAGCAGCCCCGCGCGCACGTCCTCCAGTCCGACCTGCTCCGCGACGGTCCGGGCCGCGCGCTCGTTGTCGCCCGTCAGCAGGACGGGCGCGAGGCCCGCCCGCTTCAGCCGGGAGACGGCCTCCGCCGCGTCGGGCCGGACGGTGTCGGCCAGGGCGAGCAGCCCCGCGGGCGCGCCGTCCACGGAAAGGAAAATCACCGTCGCGCCGCGCGCGCGGTACGACGCCGCCAGCGCCTGCGCGTTTGCCGGCATCGCGGTCCCGGCGGCGAGCTCCCATCTGCCCGCCGCGACGAGCTGCCCCTCCGCGCGGGCGCGGACGCCCTGTCCCGCCGTCATCTGAAAATCGGAAATTTCGGTCAGCTTCCCGCCGCCGCGGACATAGCATGCAACAATCGCCCTGCCGAGCGGATGCTCGCTGCGCTGCTCCGCGAGCGCGGCCAGCCGGAGAAGCTCCGCCTCGGAGTACCGCGCGTCGAAGGACGCCGCGCCGATCACGTCCGGCTGCCCGCGCGTCAGCGTGCCGGTCTTGTCGAAGGCGACGCGCCGGATGCCGGCCAGCCGTTCCAGCGCCTCGCCGGAGCGGATGAGCACGCCGTGCCCGGCCGCGTTCCCGATGCCCGCCATGATCGCGGTCGGCGTGGCGAGCACGAACGCGCAGGGGCAGAACACCACGAGCACCGTCACCGCGCGGATGAACTCCCCGGAGATCAGCCATGTGAGCGCCGCGATCACAGCCGCGCCCAGCACCATCCACGTCGCCCATCTGTCGGCCAGTCCGACGATGGGCGCTTTGTTTGCATCCGCCTGCCGCGCGAGGCGGATCATCCGCTGCAAAGAGCTGTCGCCGCAGACCTTGTCGGCCCGCATGTCGAACGTTCCGAACTGGTTGACCGTCCCGCTCGCGACCGCGTCCCCCGCCTTTTTGTCCACCGGGACGGACTCGCCCGTCATGACCGACTGGTCGATGGCGGTTTCGCCCGAGACAATGACGCCGTCCGCCGGGACCGTCTCGCCCGCGAGCACGGTGACGACGTCCCCGACGCGCAGCTCGTCCGCCGGGATGACCGCCGTCAAGCCCTCCCGCCGGACTCTCGCGGTCTGCGGCGCGAGAGCGATCAGCTTCCCGATGCCCCTGCGGGCCTTTTCCGCCGTGTAGTCCTCCAGCAGCGTGCCGATCTGCATGATGAGCGCGACCTCGCCCGCGGCGAAGTACTCCCCGATTGACACCGACGCAATGAGCGCCAGGGAGACGAGCAGGTCGGCCTTGACGCTGTGGTCCAGAATCAGCCCCCTGGCGGCCCCGTACACAATGGGCAGCCCGCAGAGCACGATGGCGGCCCACGCCGCGTCCACGGGCGCCGCGCGGAGCCAGCCGGCGAGGCTGCAGACGAGCGCGGCCGCGGAGACGATCGCACACACGAGCGTGCTCCGCGTCTCGCCGGTCAGCCATTTTTTCAGCGCCATACGTTTTCCCTCCGGCTCTTGTATTTTTTTCCGCTTCCGTATATGATATTCAATACAGGACATCTGTCCGCTATCATTATAGGTCTTCGCCGGGCGGATACAAGAAGCAATCCCGGCGAATCATCCGATAGTGAACAAAACCGAAAAAATGTCCGGAGGGCAGAGATGGACAGAAGACAGAAAAAAACGCGGGAGGCGGTCTTCACGGCCTTCCACGCGCTGCTGGAGAGGAAACGGTTTTCGGAGATCACCGTGCAGGAGATCATCGACGAGGCCGACGTCGGCCGGAGCACCTTTTATCAGCACTTCGCGACGAAGGACGCGCTGCTCGAGGCCATGTGCGCGGAGATGTTCGCACACGTCGTCTCCGCGCACCCGTACACGGAGGCGACGCACGACTTTTCCCACGCGCGCGGCGAGGAATCGATCCTGACGCACCTGCTGTACCACCTGCGCGAGAGCCGGCAGGATCTGGCGGGGATCCTTTCGGACCAGAGCGGCGAGGTCTTTCTGCGGTATTTCCGCCGGTACCTGAACGACGTGTTCCGGGCGCAGTACGGCAAAAAAATTGAGCAGTGCCGCGCGGTGCCCGCCGACTTTCTGCTCAATCATCTGTCCTGTTCGTTTGTGGAGCTCGTGAACTGGTGGATCCGGAACGGCATGCGCCAGTCCCCGGAGGAGCTGGAGCAATATTTCCTCGCCGTCACGGAGCCGGTGTTCCGCGGAAATTAAATCTTGTATTTTCCGCTGTATTCCTCATAGTATCTGGAGAAGGTCGCGGACTTCATCTCCTTGACGCTGTTGAGGTATTCGTGCGTGTCGAAGGAGTCGGACTCCAGCTCGATCATGGCGACGGCGATGTTGGAGCAGTGGTCGGCCACGCGCTCGTAGTTGGTCAGCAGGTCGTTGAACACGAAGCCCTGGTTGAGCGTGCACACGCCCTTTTGGATGCGGTCGATGTGGTGCAGCTTCATCTCGTCGCAGAGGTTGTCGATCAGCTCCTCGAGCGGCTCCACGTGGCTCGCCAGCGGCAGATCGTTCGACACGAACGCCTCGACGGAGATGCGCACGATCTCGGTGACGGCGGACTCGAGCACCGTCATCTCGTGCCGGGCCGCGTCGGAGAACTGGACGTTTTTGGTGTGGATCTCCTTGGCCGTCTCGGAGAGGTTGACGGCGTGGTCGGAGATGCGCTCGAAATCCGAGATCGTGTGCAGGAACTTGGACACGTCCTCGTTCTGCTTCTCGGTCAGCTCGCGGGCCGTGATCTTGACGAGGTAGGTGCCGAGGTGGTCCTCGTAGAGGTCGATCTCGTTTTCCATCTCATCCACGCGCCTGACAAGCGGTTCGGAATAATTGTGCAGCAGCTCCATGGCGTCGGTCAGGTTTTCGCGGGCCTTCTCGGCCATGGTGTTGATGGTGATGCGGCTCTGCTCGATGGCGAGCGCGGGGTGCTGGATAAAGCGCTCTTCAAGCTGGAAGGCGGCCTCCTGCTTTTTGGCGGGCGCCGGCTTGTCCTTCACGAGCACATCCACGACCGCCTCGATGACGTCGATGAACGGCGTGAGGATGACCACCTTGGCCAGACGGAAGAGCGTGTTCATGAGGGCGATCGTGACCGTCGTCATGGTGATGGACATGAAGGTGAAATGGAAGATCGCGTTGGCGATGTAGAACACGGCGGCCCAGAAGATGACGCCCGCGACCTCGACCACGAGGTAGACGTAGGCGGTGCGCTTGCCGTCGGTATTCGCGCCGATCGCGGAGAGCAGGACCGGCACGGCCGCGCCGATGGCGATGCCCATGATGATCGGCAGCGCGACCGCGAAGCTGATCGCGCCCGTGGAGGCCAGCGCCTGCAGAATGCCGACCGCCGCGGAGGAGGACTGGATGATCGCGGTGAAGAGGATGCCGAACAGGATGCCCAAAAGAGGATTGGAGAATTTGGTGAGGATGTTGATGAACTCCTGACTGTCGCGCAGCGGCGAGACGGCCGAGGACATGACGGTCATGCCGTACATCAGAATCGCAAAACCGAGCAGGATGTCGCCGATGTGGTTCTTGGTCTGGTCGCGCGAGAACATGCGCAGGATGATGCCGATCACCGAGATGACGCCCGTGAGCGTCGCGGTCGAAAAAATATCGACCCAGCCGCCGGTGCCGCCGATGCTGGACAGACAGATCACCCAGCCCGTGACGCTCGTGCCGAGGATCGCGCCCATGACGATGCCGATGGCCTGGTGCACCTTCATCATGCCGGAGTTGACGAAGCCGACCACCATCACGGAGGTCGCGGACGACGACTGGATGACCGCCGTCACGCCGGTGCCGAGCAGAATGCCCTTGAGGGGATTGCTCGTCAGTTTATAGAGCACCAGCTCCAGGCGGCTGCCCGCGACTTTCTTGAGGCCGTCGCCCATCAGGGTCATGCCGAACAGGAACAGCGCGATGCCGCTGAGCAGAGAAATCACGTTGGTAATGCTCATTCTCCCATACCCTCCCATGATAATACCTTAACCATACCGGGATAACGTTAAATCTTTCGACAGGCTTATCTTAAATGTATGTTAAATCTTGCTTTTTCCCTCAATTTAACATAGAATTAACAGGAACGGGCTCCCGCATTTTACGAGGAGCGCCTATTGTGGTATAGCATAAATGGGGAACCTTAAATTATCCTGAAGATGGAGGCAACTGCGATGATCTATCTGCTCGAGGACGACGACAGCATCCGCAAGCTGGTCGTGTACGGGCTGCAGAGCCAGGGCTACGAGGCGCAGGGCTTCGCGCTGCCGTCGGCGTTCTGGAAGGCGATGGAGAAGGCGGCGCCGGAGCTGGTGCTGCTCGACCTCATGCTGCCGGAGGAGGACGGGTTGTCCATCCTGCAGAAGCTGCGCGCGCACAGCGCGACAAAGAAGCTGCCCGTCATCATCCTGACGGCCAAAAACGCGGAATACGACCGCGTGATCGGGCTGGACAACGGGGCCGACGACTTCATCTCCAAGCCCTTCGGCATGCTGGAGCTCGTCGCGCGGGTGCGCGCGGTGCTGCGCCGGGCGGAGCCGGCCGCGAACGCGAAGGAATATGTGCTCGGCTCGCTGCGGGTCAGCCCGGAAAAGCACCTCGTCACGGTGGACGGACAGGAGGTCTCGCTCACCTACAAGGAATTCGAGCTGCTGTGCCTGCTGCTGGAAAACCAGGGGATCGTGCTCACGCGCAACACGCTCATGGACAAGATCTGGGGCTTTGAATTCGAGCGCGAGAACCGCACGCTCGACGTGCACATCCGCACCCTGCGCGCCAAGCTCGGCAGCGCGGGCAGCTGCATCGAAACGGTGCGCGGCGTCGGCTACAAGATCGGATAGGCGGCGGCGTATGACAAGGAAAATATTCCGAAATTCGTTCCTCGTGGGCATTTCGGTGCTGCTGGTGTGCAGCGTGCTGTTCTTCGGCGTGATGTACAGCAACTACGAAGACCAGGCGTTCGACCGGCTCGCGGGCGAGGCGGACGATATCTCGCACGCGCTGGAGCTGCTGGGGAAGGACTATCTCTCCACGCTCACGGCCGCCGACCGCGTCACCTGGGTGGCGGCCGACGGCACCGTGCTCTTCGACAGCGTCGCCGACGCCGCGTCGATGGGCAATCACCTCGACCGCGAGGAAATCGCGGAGGCGCTCAAATCCGGCGTCGGCAGGAGCTCCCGCTATTCCTCCACGCTGCTCGAGCGCAACCACTACTACGCGCTCCGGCTGGACGACGGCACCGTGCTGCGCATGGCCTGCACGCAGTCCTCCGTGCAGGCGGTCATGCTGATGCTGCTGACGCCGTTTCTGTGGGTGATGGTGCTGGTGCTCATCCTCTGCGGCGTGCTGGCCTTCCGGCTGGCCAAGCAGATCACGAAGCCCATCAACGCCATCAGCCTCGACGACCCCGTGTCGGACAAAAACTACAAGGAGCTCGCGCCGTTTCTCAACCGGATTCAGGAGCAGAACCGCACCATCCGCAAGCAGATGGACGAGCTGAGCCTGCGCCAGCGCGAGTTCACCGCGATCACCGAGAACATGCGCGAGGGCTTTCTGCTCGTGGACGGCAAAATGGGCATCCTCTCGAGCAACCACAGCGCCATGCAGCTGCTGGCGGAGAACCCGGACGGCGAGCTGACGAATCTGCGCCAGCCCGGCTGCCGGCCGGAGATCCTCAGCGCGGTCGACACCGCGCTCACGGGCAGCCACGCGGAGCTTTTCATGAAGGCCGACGAGGGCGTCTGGCAGCTGGTCGCCAACCCCGTCGTCTCCAGCGGCCAGGTCGCGGGCGCGGTCGTAATCCTCATGGACGTGACGGAGCGCGAGCAGCGCGAGGCGCTGCGGCGGGAGTTTTCCGCGAACGTGTCGCACGAGCTCAAAACGCCCCTGACCTCGATCTCCGGCTTCGCCGAGCTCATGCAGGCCGGACTTGTGCCGCAGGAGAAGATGCTGGAGTTCTCCAGCGACATCTACCGCGAGTCGCAGCGGCTCATCGCGCTGGTGGACGACATCATCAAGCTCTCGCGGCTCGACGAGAACGTGCGGGATTTTGAAAAGGAACCCGTCGACCTCTACGCCATGTGCCGGGACACGCTGGCCACCCTGCGTCCGCTGGCGGAGAAGCGCGGCATCTCGCTGACGCTCTCCGGCGAAAAAATCACCGTGACCGGCGTGCGGCAGCTGCTGAGCGAAATGATCGGCAACCTCTGCGACAACGCGGTCAAATACAACGTGGAAAACGGCAGCGTGACCGTCACACTCGCGCGGACCGCCGCCGGGACGGTCCTGACGGTCGCGGACACCGGCATCGGCATCCCCTACGCCCACCAGAGCCGCGTGTTCGAGCGCTTCTACCGCGTGGACAAGAGCCACTCCAAGGAGGTCGGCGGCACGGGCCTGGGCCTGTCCATCGTCAAGCACGCCGCCCAGTACCACGGCGCGCGGCTCGAGCTCGCGAGCGAGGTGGGCCGCGGCACCACCATCCGGGTCATCTTCCCCCGCGAAGAAGCTTTATAATTTTATACGAATTTAACCTTCCGCTGGTTTCGGATTTAAGAATCAGATTTTACATTATAATATGTAAAATCGGTCGATCCAAAGGCCGGAGGAAGGTTATTTATATGACAGTTTTTAATGTGCTCACCCTGATCGGCGGCCTGAGCCTGTTCCTGTTCGGCATGAGCGTGATGGGCTCGTCTCTTGAAAAAAGCGCGGGCGGACAGCTCAAAAGTCTGCTCGGCCGCATGACGACCGGCAAGCTGGCCGGCTTTCTGACGGGCCTCGGCATCACGTCCGTCATCCAGTCGTCCTCCGCCACGACGGTCATGGTCGTCGGCTTTGTCAACTCGGGCCTCATGACGCTCAGGCAGGCCATCAACGTCATCATGGGCGCGAATGTCGGCACGACCGTGACGGCCTGGATCCTCAGTCTCACGGGCATCACCGGCACCAACTTCTTCGTGCAGATGCTCAAGCCCACGTCCTTTACGCCCATCCTGGCGCTTGTCGGCATCATCCTCTATATGATGGGCAACACCGGCCGGAAGAAGGACGTCGGCATGATCCTGCTCGGGTTCGCCACGCTCATGTTCGGCATGGACACCATGGCCAACTCCGTCTCAGGCCTCAAGGACGTGCCCGCGTTCGCCAACATCCTGCTCATGTTCTCGAACCCCATTCTGGGCGTGCTCGCGGGCGCGGTGCTGACCGGCATCATCCAGTCCTCCTCCGCCTCCGTCGGCATCCTGCAGGCGCTCTCCGCCACCGGGCAGGTCACGTTCGGCACCGCCATCCCCATCATCATGGGCCAGAACATCGGCACCTGCGTCACGGCCCTGCTGTCCTCCATCGGCACCAACAAAAACGCCCGCCGCGCGGCGGTCGTCCATCTGAGCTTCAACGTGCTCGGCACCGTGATCTGGCTGTCGATCTTCACCGCGCTCAACGCGGTCTTCCGCTTCACGTTCGTCCATGAAACGACGAACCAGCTCGGCATCGCCATTGTGCACTCCCTGTTCAACATCCTCTGCACCGCGATCTTCCTGCCGGCCTCGGGCCTTCTGGAAAAGCTCTCCTACAAAATCATCCCCGAGGCCAAGACCGCGGAGACGGATTCGGAGCTCGACGAGCGGCTCATGGCCACGCCGCCCATCGCCGTCGAGCGCTGCCGCGTCGTGACGGAGGCCATGGCCACGGTCAGCGCGCACGCGCTGCGCGCCTCCATCGCCGTGCTGGCAAGCTACGACGCCGCCGAGGCCGCGAAGATCCGCGAGGAGGAGTCCCTGACCGACCACTACGAGGATATTCTCGGCACCTATCTCGTCAAGCTCGGCACGCATCCCCTGAGCGCCGCCGATAGCGCGGAGTCGGCAAAGCTGCTGCACATGATCGGCGACTTCGAGCGCATCTCCGACCACGCGGTCAATCTTCTGGAGTCCGCCGAGGAGATCCGCGACAAGGGCATCCGCTTCTCCGAACAGGCCCTGCGCGAGCTGCACGTGCTGACCTCCGCCGTCGAGGAGATCACCGACCTGTCGCTCGGCGCGTTTCTGCACGACGACCTCAAGGCCGCCTCGCTCGTCGAGCCGCTGGAGCAGGTCGTGGACACGCTCAAGGAGCAGCTGCGCACGCGCCACATCCTGCGCCTGCAGAAGGGCGAGTGCTCGCTGGACGCCGGCTTCGTGTGGTCGGATCTGCTGACCAATCTCGAGCGGGTGGCCGACCACTGCTCCAACATCGCCGGCTGCGTCATCGAAATGCGCCACGACAGCCTCGATCTGCACGAATATCTGGGTGCCGTCAAGACGGGCACGACGGAATACGCGGCGCAGTACGACGCGTTCAGCCGCAAGTACGCGCTCGTCGTATCCGAAGTATAGGAGGGTTTCATCATGGTTTTATCCGCTTCCATGGACCGGTTTCTTGCAAACGAGCAGGCGCTCCGGGCGCAGTATTTTGAAGAGCGCGGCGTCTTCCCCCGCGCGGGCGCGTTCTGGCTGACAGCCTCCGGGCGCACGGCGGACGCCGCTGCGCTGCGGGACGCGGCCGCGCTCTGCGCGGCGGTGGACAGCCGCTTCGACGGGATGTCCGCGCAGGTGCGGCCGCTGCTGGCCGCCGCCTGCGCCGGCGAGGAGCCGGAGCCGCTTCTGCTGCGTACCGGCGGGGCTTACCGCGCGCTCCGGGAGGCCTTCCCGCCCTCTCCGCAGCTCATTCCGCCCGCCCTGCTGCTGGCCCGGCGCTGCCCCGATGAGGCGGACTTCGACGAGACCGTGCGCCGCGTCAAGGCGCTCTTCGACGCGCTCGGAAGCGCGCATCCCGTGCTGACCGGCTTCGAGGATCTGGGCGCGTGCGCGCTGCTCGCGCTCTCCGGGCAGGACATGGAGGCGGCTGCAAAGGCGGAGGCCGACACCGAGGCGATGCTCAAGCCCGCGCACCTGTCCGGCAACGCGCTGCAGACGCTGGCTCTCATGGCCTGCCTCGCGCAGGACGCGGAGGCCTTCTGCGCAGCCGTCCCCGTCTGTCTCGGCTGCCGCCTGCCGCCGTACGGCGCGGGCGCGCTGGCCGCCTGCGGCGGCGACACGGCCGCGCTTGCGCAGAAGGCGGACGCCATCGCGCAGTCGCTCAAAAAAGAGCCCGCCTTCGGCCTTTTGTCCATGCCCGGCTCGGAGCGCCGCCTCTGGGCCTGCCTGCTGACCGCCCTCGACGCGCATCCCGCCGCCCCCGCCCCGTTCGCCGAAAACGTCCTGGCCGCCGCCTTCTTCAGCTTCGTCGGCTCCAACACCACCGACGACCTCGCGGGCCTTCTGCCGTAAATCTCGCCCCGCCGCAATGAAATCCGCGCAGGTTCGCATCGAGATTCTTCGCTTCGCTCAGAATGACAGATGAGGTGGCTTTTCGCACATATCCTCCCCACCTGTCATTCTGAGGAGCGCAAGCGACGAAGAATCTCATACGTACTGCGTACAGATTTGTTTAGGACGTAGGATGCGCCCTGCGGGGCACCGTCTTTCTGCTCGTGCAGAAAGACGGTGAAGAAAGAGCACGCCAGGGAGAAGGGCTTTTCTCAAAGCCGCCCTTCTCCCTGGACCCTCATCCTCCGAAGTTTGTGATCGGTGCGCGCCATACGGACGCGCGTGCGCGACGCCTCGCTCCGCTCGCCGCGCGCAGGGCCGTGCGGATGGAAATGTCGGTGAACTGCGCTTCCCACTACCCCATTTGTCATTCTGAGGAGCGCAGCGACGAAGAATCCAAAGCAAGTTCGCGACAAGATTCTTCGCTTCGCTCAGAATGACAGATGAGATGATTTCCGCGTATCCACAGGCTAATTCTCTATGCAGGCCGTCCTCCGACATTCCCCGCCGTACCGCCCTGCGCGGGCCGAGCGGAGCGAGGCGTCGCGCACGGCATCCGTAAGGCGCAGCGGGCAAACAATCCTCGGAGGAAAGGATTCCAAAGGGAAGGGCGGCTTTGTAAAAAGCCCTTCCCTTTGGCGTGCCTTTCTTCCTCTTCTTTCCGCACGAGCGGAAAGAAGAGGCCCCCGGAGGGCGTTCCCCTCATCGAAGTGCCGGGCAAAAAGGCGGCGGTTCTGTGCCCGCCGCCCGGATACCGTTCTGAGGCCGCGCCCGTGGAATCGCGCCCTGATTTTACGCCCGCTTCTTGCGCAGCAGGAAGGTCACGGTGAAAAATACCGCCAGATACAGCGCGATGGCCGCGCCGGTGGAGCAGCCGAGGTAGTACGACGTGACCAGTCCTCCCAGGCCGCAGACGAGCGCGCCGAGGATCGAAAACAGATGGTATTCCCGCAGGTTGCGCGCGACGTTGCGCGACGAGGCCGCCGGGAGCACCATGAGGGAATTGATGACCATGAGGCCCACCCAGCTCATCGCGAGCGTGACCACGACCGCGATGCAGACGGTGAACAGCGTCTCATACCGCGCCGTCGCGACGCCGCGCGAGGACGCGAGCTGCGGATGCACCGCCGTGAGCACGAGCTTGTTGGCGGCAAAGCACCACAGCACGATCACCGCCAGCAGCACGAGCGCCAAAAGCCCGATCTCGCCCGGCGTGACCGAGAGGATGTCGCCGATCAGGTACTTGTTGAACTTGGTGAAGCTGCCGCCGCCCATCGTGGCGATGAAGATGCCGAGCGCCACGGCGGTGGAGGAGAATACGCCGATGATCGTGTCGGCCGACTGGTTCGTCTTGCTGCGCACGAACGAGAACAAAAACGCGAACAGCACCGCCAGCCCGACCGCCCACCAGATGGGGAACGCCGCGCCGCACAGCACGCCGATGGCGATGCCGGTGAAGCCGGAGTGGCCGAGGGCGTCGGAGAAAAAGCTCATCCGGCCCGTCACGACCATCGTGGACAGAATGCCGAACAGCGGCGTCATGATGATGACAGCCAGCAGGGCGTTCTGCATGAAGGTCAGCGACAAAAAGTCCAGCCTGGTTGCGCTGCAGATCGCATACCACACGCTCATTGGCCGCCGCCTCCCCCCATATGGAACGCCTGCGCGAAGGCGTCGGAATTGAGCACCTCCAGCGGCGTTCCCTTTGCGAGCACCTTTTCCCGCAGCAAAACGACCCGGTCCACGTATTTTTCCAACATGGAAAAGTCGTGCGTCGTCATGAGAATGGACAGATCGAACCGCTTGCGGATCTCGTCGAGCATGTCCATCAACAGTCCCTCGCCCTCCACGTCCACGCCGGAGAGCGGCTCGTCGAGGATGAGGATGTTCGGCATCGGCTCGAGCGCCAGCGCCAGCAGCACCCGCTGCAGCTCGCCGCCCGACAGCGCGCCCACGCGCTTGTCGATGAGCGCCTCGCTGTGGACGTTTGCAAGGCACGAGAGCACCTTCTCCCGCATGGCCTTCGTCGGCCGCAGGAACGCAGGCCGCTTGCAGTTGCAGCAGGTGAACAGGTCCATCACGCTCACGGGGTCGCCGCGGTCGAAGCTGGGGCTCTGCGGCACGTAGCCGATGCGCAGCTTGCCCGCGCCGCCGCCGGCCGGGTGGAAGCTGATGCTGCCCTCGTAGTCCCGCTGGCCCAGGATCGCCTTGATGAGCGTCGATTTGCCCGCGCCGTTCGGCCCGATCAGCGCGACGATCTGCCCGCAGTGCATGTGCAGGTTCACATGGTCGAGGATCACGTCCCCGCCCATGCGCACGGTGAGGTCTTCGATCTTCAGGCAGCACGCGCGGTCGCAGCCGCCCAGATGGTTGTAGGCAAACGGTATCATCCCAGCGCTTCCTTTATCGTGTCGATATTGTGTGTCATGGCTGTCAGGTAGTCGTCCTCGCCGAGGCACATGTCGAGCGTGTACACCTTCGCGCCCGTCTGCCCGGAGATGACCGAGGCCGCGGCGGTCGAGCCGTTCGTCTCGACGAAAACGGCGGGGATCGCATCCGCCTGCACGAGCGCCGAGATACCCTTCAGGTCCTTCGCGGAGGCCTCGCTCCCGGCCTCCTCCTCGATGGCGGCGGCGATGGTGAGATCGAACGCCCCGGCGAAGTAGGCAAAGCCGTCGTGGAAGGTGACGAGCTCGCGGCAGGAGAGGGTTTTCAGCGTGTCCTTCCCGTACCGGTCGAGCGCTTCGAGCTTGGCGCAGTAGGCGTCGGCGTTCTTCCGGAAGGTATCCGCGCTGCCGGGATAGAGGCCGGCCAGACCCGCGGCGATATTCCGCACCATGGCCGCGGCATTCTCCGGGTCCATCCAGATGTGCGGATCGGTCCCATCCTCGCCGGGCCGCGTCTCGATGCCCTCGGAGGCGTCGATGACCGCCGGGGACGCCGCGAGCGCGTCCTTCATGAAATCCTCCAGCCCCGCGCCCGAGATGATCACGGCGGCGCTCTTCTCCACCGCCTCCATCTGGCGCACGGAGAGCGAATAGTCGTGCAGGCAGGAGACCGGCTCGGAGATGACGCGCGTGACCGTCACGTCCGTCCCCTCCGCCACGGCCTGGGCAAACTGGCACACGGGCCAGGTCGTGGCGGCGACGCTCTTTTTCTCCGCCTGGTTTGAGGACGCGCAGCCGCAGAGCAGCACGGACAGGATCGCCGCACAGGCGAACAGCTTTTTCAGCATGGAAAGGCTCCTTTGTTTTATACTGCTACTATTATATCAGAGTCTGTCAACAGGCTTGCATCGGCCGCAGTCAGAAAATCCCGGAGCCGCTCCAGCGCAGCCTCGGGATTTTGCGCGGCCGTACAGGCCCGGCCTCGGCGCTTATTCCACCGTTTCGACCTTGATCGTGTTGGTGTTGCCGGACTTGCCGTTGATCTGGCCGCCGGTGACGACGACGTTGTCGCCGGGCTGCAGGGCGAAGGTCCTGGCGGCGGCCTCGACGGCATAGTAGAACATCACGTCGATGGAGGTGAATTCCTTGGCCAGCACCGGGGTGACGCCCCAGGAGAGGGACAGCTTGCGCCAGACCTTCTGGTCCGTCGTCATGCCGAGGATGTCCACCGGGCAGCGGAAGCGGCTGACCATGCGGGCCGTTTTGCCGCTCATCGAGCACACGACGATGCACTTGGCGTCCACGTCGATGGCCATGCTGCACGTCGCGTGGGAGATGGCGTCGAGGTTGCTGCGGATCTGGAACTCCGTGTTGGCGAAGCGCTTGCGGTAGTTGATCTTCGTCTCGGTGAAGGCGGCGATCTCAGCCATGGTGCGCACGGCCTCGACGGGGTATTTGCCCGCGGCGGACTCGCCGGAGAGCATGATGGCCGAGCTGCCGTCGTACACGGCGTTGGCCACGTCGGAGATCTCCGCGCGCGTCGGGCGCGGATTCTGAATCATGGATTCGAGCATCTCGGTGGCCGTGATGACGCGCTTGCCGAGCAGGCGGCATTTGGTGATGAGGTATTTCTGCACCGCCGGCACCTCGACGAACGGGATTTCGACGCCGAGGTCGCCGCGCGCGACCATGACGCCGTCGCACTCGGCGCAGATGTCCTCGATGTTGTCCACGCCGGAGCGGTTTTCGATTTTGGCGATCACGTCGATGCTGTCGCCGCCGTTTTCGCGCAGGAAGGCCTTGAGCTCCGCCATGTCCTGCCGGGTGGAGACGAACGAGGCCGCGATGAAATCCACGCCGTTGTCGATGCCGAAGAGCAGGTCGCCCTTGTCCTGCTCAGAGAGATACGGCCCGGAGAGCGTCTTGTTGGGGAAGCTCATGCTCTTGCGGTTCGACAGCTCGCCGCCCGTCACCACGCGGCAGCGCGCGTTCGCGCCCTCGAGCGCCGTCACCTCGAAGATGACAAGCCCGTTGTTGACGAGCACGCGGTCGCCCACGGACAGATCGCCGATCAGGCCCTTGTACGAGACGCCGACATGCGTCTCGTCGCCCACCGTGTCGTCGGTCGTAAAGGTGAACTCCGCGCCGTCCTTCACCGTGACCGAGCCGTTCTGGAACGTGCCGATGCGGTATTCCGGCCCCTTGGTGTCGAGCATGATCGCGATCGGCAGGCCCAGCCGCTCGCGCACGCGGCGGATGGTTTCGATTTTTCTGAGGTGCTCCTCGTGCGAGCCGTGGGAAAAGTTGAGCCGCGCCACGTTCATGCCGGCAAGGCACATCTGTTCGAGCGCCTCCTCGGACTCCGAGGCCGGACCGATGGTGCAGATAATCTTCGTCTTTCTCATTGTGGAATCCCCCTTTGTAGTAAGGCGTTATTGTATCAGCCGGCGGCCCGGTTTACAAGGCGTCTGCGCGTGAAGTTCCTGTTAAATTTGCCCGTCAGCGGATTTTTTCGCCGTTCAGCACCGCCTCGGCCAGCCGGTCGCCCTCATAGACGAGCTTCAGGGAGAAAAACGGCACGCGGCGCCGCATCAGCTCCAGAAAGATGCTGTCGCCCTCCCAGGCGCTGAGCGTTTCCAGCCGCGCGATGGGCACCCACTCGAGCGTTCCCTCGCGGCAGTCCGGCAGCAGCGTCCCCGTGAACCCCGTCGCGTGGAACAGGTGCATGTACTCCGTCGGCCAGCGGTCGGAGATGAAGGTGACGACGCCGCAGTAGCGGTAGCTTGTGAGCGTGAGGCCGGTCTCCTCGCGCGTCTCGCGGATGGCGCAGTCCTCGGGGCTTTCACGGTCCTCGAACTTTCCGCCCACGCCGATCCATTTGCCGCGGTTGAGGTCGCCCTCCTTCTTGACCCGGTGCATCATCAGATAGCACCCGTCCTTTTCCAGATAACACAGCGTCGTATTGATCATCGGTCCGCCTCCCAGTCATTCTGCCTCCATTGTAGCAGGTGCGCGCCGCGCTGTAAACTGTCCATTTTTTAGCTATTTTCTACAAGATCGCTCTGTGAATTTTGTCGCATTTTACGGAGGCTTTTTGAGGGTCTCCTATGATATAATGTTAGCATCTCAATCTGGGCCGTCCAATCCACAAAATGGGCCGTCCGGATCAAAAAAAGGAGGTCAACCAACAATCCGCAGACTTGCGGTGCGGCATTGTGGAGACATGCCGTAATGCAGCCGCCTTGCCCGGTGGCTGCGAGAACGCCGATTGCGAATGCACGGCGGTCAGAGTCGGAAATTATGTCAAAAGTTGTACTGAAAAACATCGAGAAAATCTACCCGTTCGTAAGCGGCGAAGAGAAGAAGAAGAAGAAAAAGAAGGACGACGCCCCCGAGGAGAAGAAGGCCAATCTTCAGATCACCGACAAGGGCGTTGTCGCCGTCCAGAATTTCAATCTGGAAATCGCCGACAAGGAATTCATCGTTCTCGTCGGCCCCTCCGGCTGCGGCAAGTCCACGACGCTGCGCATGATCGCCGGCCTCGAAGAGATCACCGAGGGCGAGCTCTACATCGGCGACAAGCTGATGAACGACGTGGCCCCGAAGGATCGCGACATCGCGATGGTCTTCCAGAACTACGCTCTGTACCCGCATATGACCGTTTATGACAATATGGCCTTCTCCCTCAAGCTGAAGAAGACCCCCAAGGCCGAGATCGACCGCAAGGTCCGCGAAGCGGCCGCCATCCTCGACATCACCCAGTATCTCGACCGCAAGCCGAAGGCGCTGTCCGGCGGCCAGCGGCAGCGTGTCGCCATCGGCCGCGCCATCGTGCGCAACCCGAAGGTCTTTTTGATGGACGAGCCGCTGTCCAACCTGGACGCCAAGCTCCGCAACCAGATGCGCGCCGAGATCATCAAGCTGCGTGAAAAGATCGACACCACCTTCGTCTACGTCACCCACGACCAGGTCGAGGCCATGACGCTGGGCGACCGCATCGTCATCATGCGCGACGGCTTCATCCAGCAGATCGGCACCCCGCAGGAGGTCTTCTCGCATCCCGCGAACCTCTTCGTGGCCGGCTTCATCGGCACGCCGCAGATGAACTTCTTCGACGCCGAGCTGACCAAGGAAAACGGCAAGTACTTCGCCACCGTCCAGGGCGCGAAGTTCGAGCTGCCCGAGGACAAGCAGGAGGCGCTCAAGGCCATGGCGACCGTACCGACGACCGTCACCGCCGGCGTCCGCCCCGTGCACATCACCCTGACGGACAAGGGCATCCCCGCGACCGTCGACGTGTCCGAGCTCATGGGCTCCGAGCTGCATCTGCACGTCAACTCCAACGGCAAGGACGTCGTCATCGTCGTCCCGACCGCGGACATCGACCTCGATACCGTCCACGGCGGCCACAAGTCGATCCAGTACACCTTCCAGCCGAGGCTGATGCACTTCTTCGACAAGGACACCGAGAAGAACCTGTTCTGATCGTCTTTTTTCAAATGCCTGCCGCGAAAGCGGCAGGCATTTTTGCGCCCTCGGCCCGCCCGTTTTTGCGGCCGCGCCGCATGTTGGCGCGGCCGCGCACATATATTCTTCCATACGAACTAAATGAGGTGGGAGAATGGAAAACACAGCCAACCATATCATGCTGCGCGGCGAGCTGGCCGGCCTGCCGGAATATTCGCACGAAAATCACGGGCGGAAATTCTACCGCTTTTTTCTGGACGTCGGGCGCCTGTCGGGCGCGCTCGACCGCCTGCCCGCGCTCGCGCCGGAGGACGTGCTGCTCGCCTGCGAGCTCTTTGACGGCGGGCGCATCGAGCTCGAGGGGCAGCTCCGCTCGTTCAACAGCCGCTCGGGCGTCGGGCGGAAGCTCGTCCTCTCGGCCTACGCCGGGCGGCTGACGACCTCGCCGCTGGGGCCGGAGAACGAGGCGGCGCTCGCGGGCACGGTCTGCCGCGAGCCGGTCTACCGCAAGACGCCGCTGGGCCGCGAGATCTGCGACGTGATGCTGGCGGTGCCGCGGCCGTACGGGCGCGCGGATTACATCCCCTGCATCCTCTGGGGCCGGGCCGCGCGGGAGGCGGCGGGCCTGCCGGCGGGCGCGGCCCTGCGCCTTTCGGGGCGGCTGCAGAGCCGGGAATATGTGAAGATCCTGCCCTCCGGCAGCGAGACGCGCGTGGCCTACGAGGTCTCCGCCGTCACGGCGGAGATGGACTGAGGGCAGCGCGGGCGCGCTGTCGAACGTGCATCCCGTAGGGAACGGTCTTGACCGTTCCGCGTATCCCTCCTCCAGTTTCTGCTTGTCAAAAAGCCTCGCAGAGTTTGCGCCCGCAGACGCAAATCAAGCGGAAATCCCTCTGGCAAAAGAGGCCGCAGGCCTCTTTTGCCAGTGAAAAGCCCGGCCCCGCCGTGACAGGCGGGGCCGGGCTTCCGTATCCATTGTCATTCGTCCTGGTCCGGGTCGAAGCGCTCGAAGATCGGGATGCACCCCTCGCGCTCGGCCTCCAGCAGATCCTTTTTCGAGCGGATCGTCCAGCTGACCTCCTGCACGCCCCAGTCGCGGACGCAGGTGCGCAGGAAGAAATTGTCCCGGTCGGGGAAGTGGTAGGCGATGAAATCCGGCACGGTCAAAAAATTGCAGAACAGATTCGCCGCGATGCACGCCTTGTACCAGGGCAGGCCGTTCCGGTCGCGCAGGAAATTCGTCGAGAGCTGCCCGCGGCAGATGCCGGGGCGCAGCTTCTTAAGGTCGCGCACGGCGGCGGGGTCGAAGGACTCAATGCAGAAATCGCCCGCGTAGGAGTCCAGCCGCTCGCAGACGGCCCTTGTGAGCGCGAGATGGTTGCCCCGCGCGGTCTTGAGCTCGATGATGAGCGGCGTCTTGCCCTCGAACAGCGCCAGCACCTCGTCAAACAGGGGGACGGGATTGTCCGTGCCCTCGAGCCGGTACTGCGCGAGCTCCTCCCGCGTCAGATCCTCCAGCTGCACGTCGGCCCCGGCGGTCCGCCTGAGACTCGAGTCGTGCATGACGGCGAGCGTGCCGTCTTTTAAAAGATGCACGTCCAGCTCCGCGCCCCAGCCGCGCTCGAGCGCGCGCCGGAAGGCGGGCAGCGAATTTTCGGGGATCTCCGGCTTCCGGTGGAAGCCCCGGTGGGCGTAGCGGTACTGCCGCAGCAGCGGCCACTTGGGGTGGCCCTTGCGCCCGCGCACGGTCAGCGTCAGAAGAAGATCGAGCGCCAGCAGCGCGAGCAGCACGTAAAACAGGGTTTTCATGGTCAGTCAGGTGTCCTTTCCGGGTCAGTCGTCCATGTCTTCGTAGGCGGACAGGCCCTTTTTGGGGGCGGTCTTGGCGTCGCCGTGGCGGACGAAGAGCATGGTGGCGAAGGAGAGCGCGACGAACACGGCCGCGTAGGGGAACAGGACGCGGTAGTCGATGTTCCGCATGAGCGTGCCGGCCAGGATGGGCGTCACGACCTGCGCGGCCATGGAGGCCGTGTAGTAGTAGCCCGTGAACTTGCCGATGTCGGAGCCGCGGCACATCTCCACGACCATCGGCAGGCTGTTGACGTTGATGGCGGCCCAGGCCAGACCCACGAGCGCGAAGACGGCGAACATGACGGGCGTGATGGTCTTGTACGCGGTCGTGAGGAAGTAGCCCGCCGTGAAGCAGGCGGTCAGCAGCACGATGCCGCCCTGGATGGTGCGGCGGCGGCCGATCTTCGACGCCAGCGCGCCGATGGGGATGTACGAGAGGATGGCGCCCGCCGTCGCGATGAGAAGGCAGGTCGAGGCCCCGCCCAGCCCCTGGCCCATGACCTGCGAGACGTAGGTCGTAAACCAGGTCGTGACGCCGTTGTAGCCGATGAACCACAGGGCGATGGAGGCCAGCAGGAAGCCGAGGCTGCGCTTGACGGGCGCGGGCAGCACCTCATGGCCCGCGGCGTCCTCGGTCGCGAGATTCCACTCGGGGTGCCGCTTCTCGAGCGCCTGGTTCTCGGCCGTGAGCTTCGGCTCCCTGACCGTCAGGAACATCGCGCCCACGGCCAGGAACATGATGGCCGAGACGACGAGGAACAGCGGCTGATAGTCGACGTGGCTGAGCCCCGCGACCTTCGCGTTCGGGTAGAGCGCGGCCGCGACGCCGAGATAGAGAAGGCCGCCCACCGCGCCCATGAGGTTGATGATCGCGTTTGCGCGCGAGCGCAGGGGCTTGGGCGTCACGTCGGGCATGAGCGCCACGGCGGGGCTGCGGTAGGTGCCCATCGCGACGAGCAGCAGCCCCAGCACGACGACGAACGACGCGCGCTTGAACGGGCTGGCCGCGGCGGCGTAGCTGTTGTCGAGCAGCGGCAGCAGGTTCATGAGGATGATCGCGCAGCCGGTGCCGAAGAGGATGAAGGGCATCCGCTTGCCGAGCTTCGTGTGCGCGCGGTCGGAGAGCGTGCCGAAAAACGGCAGCAGGAACAGCGCCAGCACGTTGTCCGCCGCCATGATGGCGCCGGAGAACGTCTCGTTGAGGTGGAAGGTGTTCGTGAGGATGAGCGGCACGACGTTGTCGTACATCTGCCAGAACGCGCAGATGGAGAGAAACGCCAGGCCGACCAGGACGGTGCGCTTGTTGTCGAGCTTCATCACAGCTCCTCCTTCAGCATCGAGTTGAGAACCTCGCGGATATTGGGGAACACGTAGGTGGGCGTCACGCCGTATTTCGGGAGGTCGGCCATCACGCCCTCGCCCGAGAGGACGAACACGGTGTCGATGCCCGCGTTCACGCCGCAGGCGATGTCCGTGTAGACGCGGTCGCCCACGAGGCAGGTCTCGTCCTTCGAGCAGCCGAGCTTCTCCATGGCGAGCAGCGCCATCTCGGGCTGCGGCTTGCCGATGACGGTCTCGGGCGCGCGGCCCGTCGCGGTTTGGAGCATCGCGATGACGCTGCCGCAGTCGGGCGCGTAGCCGTACCAGGTCGGGCAGACGAGATCGGGGTGCGTCGCAAGATAGCGGACGCCGCGGTTGAGGAGAATGCAGCAGTCCTCGAGCTTGCGGTAGGTCAGCTCGGTGTCGTAGCCCAGCAGCAGCGCCCCGACCGACTCGTCGGGCGCGTCCGCGACCGCGAGCCCCGCCGCGCGCAGCTGCCTTTTGAGCGACTCAGTGCCGCAGACGTAGTACACGGTCCGCGGGGCCGTCTTTTTGAGATACAGCACGGCCGCGTCGGCCGAGGTGAGAAAGTCGTCCGCCGTCGTCTCGATGCCGAGCCGGGCCATCTTGGCGATGTAGCTGTCGGTGCCGCGCGAGGAGTTGTTCGTGAGGAACAGATACCGCCCGCCCGTCCCGCGCACGCGGGCCAGAAAGTCCTTCGTGCCGTCGAAGAGTGTGTCGCTCAGGTAGATGGTGCCGTCCATGTCGAGCAGAAACAGGCGCTTTTGGGCCAGTGTGGTCAAGGCATAGCCCCCTTCGTTGCAGATAGGCCCATTATACCGCCCCGCCGCGCATTTGACAAGCGCGGGTAAAATCCGTAGAATGACGGGTGTAGGGCCCGCCCGCGCGGCCCGTTCACGCTTTCCGAAAAGAGGCTTCCCCCATGGATCATCTGAATCCCGATATTCCCGCGCGGCTGCTGGCCTGGTACGAACAGGGCCACCGCGAGCTGCCCTGGCGGCGCGACCGCGAGCCCTACCACGTCTGGCTCTCGGAAATCATGCTGCAGCAGACGCGCGTCGAGGCTGTGCGCGGCTATTACGAGCGCTTTTTAAAGGAGCTTCCCACCGTGCAGGCCCTCGCCGCCTGCCCGCCCGACCGCCTGCGCAAGCTCTGGGAGGGCCTCGGCTACTACACGCGCGTGCGCAATCTCCAGCTGGCCGCGCAGAAGATCGCCGGCGGGCCCGGCGGCCGCTTCCCCGACACCGTGGAGGGCATCCGCGCGCTTCCCGGCGTGGGCGCCTACACCGCGGGCGCGATCGCGTCGATCTGCTTCGGCCTGCCGGAGCCCGCGGTCGACGGCAACGTGCTGCGCGTGCTCTCGCGCGTGACGGACGACGGCCGCGTCGCGTCGCAGCCCGCCGTCCGCGAGGAGTACGCCGCCCGCCTGCGGGAGATCTATCCCAAAGACGCCGCCGGGCCCTTCACCCAGAGCCTCATGGAGCTCGGCGCGACGCTCTGCCCGCCCGCCGGGCAGCCCCGGTGCGAGGTCTGCCCCCTCGGCGCGCTCTGCCTCGCCCGCGCGCGCGGCACGCAGTCGTCCCGGCCCGTCCGCGCGGCAAAAAAAGAGCGCCGCGCGGAGGAGAAAACCGTGTTCCTCCTGCGCTGCGGCGCGGATCTGGCCGTGCGGAAGCGGCCCGAGACGGGGCTGCTCGCGGGTCTGTGGGAGCTGCCGAACGTCCCCGGCAAGCTCGACGAGCGCGGGGCGCTCGCGCAGGCGGCCGCCTGGGGCGCGGAGCCGCGCGAGCTCGTGTACCGGCAGGAGCGGGCGCACATCTTCACCCACATCCGCTGGGAGCTGCGCGCGTACGAGATCCTCTGCTCGCGCGAGCCGGAGGGCTTCGTCTGGGCGGACGAGGCGCGGCTCGGGCGGGACATCGCGCTGCCGACGGCCTTTAAGATGTTTTTGTAGGCGCGAAGAGCTCGTCCAGGGAGCCAAAGCGGTAGCCCATGTCCTCCCATTTGGTGAGCAGGCTGTCGAGAATCTCGGCGTTCGTCTGCGAGGTGCTGTGCAGCAGCACGACGGCCCCCGGGTGGATGCGCCCGAGCAGCTTGGCGTACGCCTCGTCCGCGGTCGGCTGGTCGTCCTGCAGCCAGTCCACGTAGGCCAGGCTCCAGAATACGGTGCGGTAGCCGAGCTTTTTGGCCATTTTGAGATTGTCCTCGCTGTAGACGCCCTGCGGCGGGCGGTAGTAGCGGGGCAGCGTCTGCCCCGTCGCGGCCCTGTAGGCGTCCTCGACCGACCGGAGCTCCTTCGTAAAGACGGCCTCGTCCGCGATCTTCGACATGTCGTAGTGGTGGAACGTGTGGTTGCCGACCAGGTGGCCCTCCGCCGCCATGCGCCGCACGAGCTCCGGGTTCTGCTCGATGTAGCTGCCGACGAGAAAGAAGCAGGCGGGCGCGCGATGGCGCCGGAGCGCGTCCAGAATGGGCGCGGTGCAGCCGTTTTCGTAGCCCGCGTCGAAGGTCAGATAGATCACCTTGTCGGCGCCGTCTCCGACGTAGACCGCGTCGTACTGCCGCAGCGCCGCGGCGGTCGCGCTGCCGACGGGCGCCCGGCCCTCCTGCTGAAAGCTGAGACCCCACGAGCCCGTGGGGATATAGGCGTCCCGGGCGAACAGCCGCGACAGGGCGCCGCAGAAAAAGAGCACGACGGCCGCCGCCAGCAGCAGCCGCCCGTTTTGCCGGAGAAAAGCCCGCATGAAAAACACCCCCGGACCATCCTATGGGATCGTCCGGGGGCGTATGACATTTAAAACGGAACAGGGGCTCATCCTCTCGCGTTCGAGCAGCCGCTGCAGTGGCCCGTGCAGCCGGAGCAGCCGCAGCTGCCGCACCCGCAGCCGCCCTTTTTCCGCGCGCGCCAGGCGCTGCGCACGGCCAGAAAAATCCACACGGCCACGACGGCCAGGATCAGGATGTCGAGAAATTCCATAAAAGCACCCTCCTTATAAGATCTGGTAGACGGCGAAGGCGGCGATCCAGGCGATCACGCACTGCAGAGCCGAGATGCCCGCGGCCTTGAGCCCGGAGCCGAGCTCGCGGCGGATGGCGGAGATGGCGGCCACGCAGGGCGTGTAGAGAAGCGTGAAGACGAGAAAGCTCAGGGCGCTGTGCGTCGTGAAGAGCGCCGCGAGGCCCGACTGGCCCAGCAGCACGCCGAGCGTCGAGACGACGGACTCCTTGGCGATGAAGCCGCTCAGAAGCGCGGTGGCGCAGCGCCAGTCGGCGAAGCCCAGGGGCGCGAACACGGGCGCGATCAGCCGGCCGATCATGGCGAGCAGGCTGCCGGCGCTCTCGGTCACGACGTTCAGCCGCGTGTCGAAGGTCTGCAGGAACCAGATGACGATCGTCGCGAGAAAGATGACCGTGAAGGCCCTCTGCAGGAAGTCCCGGGCCTTCTCCCAGAGCAGCAGCGCGACGCTCTTGGGGCTGGGGAAGCGGTAGTTCGGCAGCTCCATCACGAACGGCACGGGCTTGCCGCGGAAGGCGGTCTTGTCGAGCACGAGCGCGGAGAGGATGCCGATCACGATGCCCGTGAGATAGAGCCCGATCATGACGAGCGCGCCGCGCCCGGGGAAGAACGCCGCCGAGAAGAAGGCGTAGATGGGGATCTTGGCCGAGCAGCTCATGAAGGGCGTCAGCAGGATCGTCATCGTGCGGTCGCGCTCGGACGAGAGCGTGCGCGCGGACATGACGGCGGGCACCGTGCAGCCGAAGCCGATCAGCATGGGGACGATGCTCTTGCCGGACAGGCCGATCTTGCGCAGCAGCTTGTCCATGACGAAGGCCACGCGCGCCATGTAGCCGGTGTCCTCGAGGATCGAGAGGAAGAAGAACAGCACCACGATGATGGGCAGAAAGCTCAGAACGCTGCCCACGCCCTGGAAGATGCCGTCTATGATGAGGCTGTGGACGACGGGGTTGAGCCCGTAGGCCGTGAGCCCCCGGTCGCAGAGCGCCGTAAGGGCGCTGATGCCCGAGGCGAGCAGATCGCTCAGATACGAGCCGATCACGTTGAAGGTCAGGAAAAACACCAGCAGCATGATGCCGATGAAGATGGGGATGGCGAAGTATTTGCTCGTCAGCACGCGGTCGATGCGCTCGCTGCGCACGTGCTCGCGGCTCTCGTGCGGCTTGACGACCGTCTGGGCCACGACGTTTTCAATGAAGCGGTAGCGCATGTCGGCCAGGGCCGCGTTGCGGTCGAGCCCGCGCTCCTGCTCCATCTGCACGACCGAGTGCTCGATGAGATCGCACTCGTTCTGGTCGAGCTTCAGCTGCACGCTCACGATGGGGTCGCCCTCGATGAGCTTCGTCGCGGCGAAGCGGGTGCTCACGCCCGCGCGCTGCGCGTGGTCCTCGATCTGGTGGCAGACCGAGTGGATGCAGCGGTGCACGGGGCCGGGGGCGCAGAAGTCGTAGACCGCGGGGCGGATGCCGTCTTCGGCCACGCGCACGGCCTCGTCGATAAGCTCCGACACGCCGTCGCCCTTTGCCGCGCAGATCGGCACGACCGGCACGCCCAGAAGCTTCGACATCGCCTTGACGTCGACCGAGCCGCCGTTGCCGTTCAGCTCGTCCATCATGTTGAGCGCCAGCACCGTCGGCACCTGCAGCGGCAGCACCTGCAGCGTGAGATACAGGTTCCGCTCGAGGTTCGTGGCGTCCACGATGTTGATGATGCCGTCCGGCTTGCCGTTCAGGATGAAATCGCGCGTGACGATCTCCTCCGAGGTGTAGGGCCGGAGGGAATAGATGCCGGGCAGATCGACGACCTGGCAGTTTTTCTGCCCCTTGACCGCGCCGATCTTCTGGTCGACCGTCACGCCGGGAAAGTTGCCGACGTGCTGGTTGGAGCCCGTGAGCTGGTTGAAGAGCGTCGTTTTGCCGCAGTTCTGGTTTCCGACCAAAGCGAAGGTCATGCGCACGCCTCCCCGATCTCGATGTTGTGGGCGTCCTCCTTGCGGAGCGTCAGCGCGTAGCCGCGCAGAAACAGCTCCATGGGGTCTCCCAGCGGGGCGATGCGCGTGACGGACACCTCCGTCTGCGGAATAAGCCCCATGTCGAGCAGGCGGCAGCGGAGCTCGCCCTGGCCGCCCACGGCGGTGATGGTGCCGGACTGTCCGGCGGAAAGCAGATCCAGTGTCATGATGTTGTCCTCCCGGTTGCTGTTAGGACTCTCTAACTCTTTCAACGTTAGGATATACTAACTTGCGCGAAAATGCAACTGTCAATCTGTATGAAAATGAAGAAATCCGCCGCCGGAGACATTGGGCACTATCGCGGGAGGCCCCGAAAGGCGTGGCCGCGGACGGGAAAAAACTGTCCGCGGCCAGAAAACACGCCGCGCGCGGCCGCGCGGCGCCGCAGGGGAGGCAGGGAGCAAAATGACAAGAGAAAAACCCTTGAAACATGGGCTTTTGGCGAATATGTCGGAAACCGCCGGGGCGATTTTGGACATAATGGCGACACGCCGCTCCGGCGGCCCCGCCGCGGCCGCCCGCGGGCAAAATGAAAGGAACAAAATGGAATATAAAAGATAGTAAACAATGCGGAATATTCCGCAAAAATTGGAGATAAACCCACAATTACCCGGAGAACAAATTGCGAAAAAATAAATCTTTGTCGTTTCCGGAAAAGCACCTTGCTTTTTATCTGGAAAACATTTATAATTTTAAACTATGATAAATGCTCCGGTTCGAGAACACATGTTTTTAACTCACGGACATTTATCCGAATCGGTCAACTGTCAAAACGAACAGGAGGAAGGAAAATGAAGAAACTCATCGCTCTGGCCCTGGCGCTCGTTCTGGTGCTGGGACTGCTCTCCGGCTGCGCATCATCCGGCTCCAAGACCATCAAGATCGGCGTGTTCGAGCCCCAGTCCGGCGACAACGGCGCGGGCGGCAAACAGGAGACGCTCGGCATCCAGTACGCCAACTCCGTAAAGCCCACCGTGACCGTGGGCGGCACCGAGTACAAGATCGTGCTCGACATCCAGGATAACCAGTCCTCGACCGACAAGGCCGTCTCCGCCGCGCAGCAGCTCGTCTCCGACAAGTGCTCCGTGGTGCTCGGCTCCTACGGCTCCGGCGTCTCCATCGCCGCCGGCACCTACTTCGCCTCCGCGCAGATCCCGGCCATCGGCTGCTCCTGCACCAACGCGGCCGTGACCGCCGGCAACGACTACTACTTCCGCGTCTGCTTCCTCGATCCGTTCCAGGGCTCCGTCATGGCCTCCTTCGCGATGGAGGAATGCGGCGCCAAGAACGCCTACGTGCTTTCGATGCTGGGCGACGACTACACGGTCGGCCTGGCCAAGAACTTCGCCAGCGCCTTTGAGGCCGCGGGCGGCACCGTCGTCGGCAACGAGACCTTCACCGACGGCACCGCGGACTTCTCCGCCTACCTCAACAACGCGGTCGCCAACGGCGCCGACGTCATCTTCAGCCCGTCCGCCACGACCTACGCCGCGCAGATCATCAAGCAGGCCGCGTCCCTCGGCGTGACGATCCCCATCCTCGCGGGCGACACCTGGGAGAACTCCGCGATCTCCGACGCCCAGAAGGGCACCGACCTCAAGGTCTACTGCTCCACGTTCTTCGACGAGAACGACGACTCCGGCACGGCGAAGGAATTCGTCACCGGCTACAAGGCGTGGCTCAACGCCGACAAGCAGAACCTCACGAACAACGGCGGCAACGACGTGGTCGCGGCCGTCTCCGCGCTGGGCTACGACGCCTACATGACGGCCGTCGCCGCCATCGAGGCCGCGCAGTCCACCAAGGGCTCCGACATCCAGGCCGCGCTCAAGACCCTCAAGACCGACGGCGTCACGGGCGCCATCAGCTTCGACGAGAACGGCGACGCGATCAAGGACACCGCCTATATCAAGCAGGCCGTGGACGGCGCGTTCCAGTTCGTCAAGGTCCAGACCGCGAAATAAGTTCCGATTGCAATTTCTGAGGCAGCCGCGCCCTTGGGCGCGGCCGCCGCGAGGCTTTTTCTGAAAACTGCCTGGGGAGCGGCGAAAACCGCTCCCCAGGTCGGCTCTTGCTTTCACATCAAGGAGGACGAGCCTCCGTTTATCGGGAGGAAAAACCCATGTCTTTTCTCGCCAGATGGCTGCCCTACGTGCTCTCGGGCATCTCGGTCGGCGGCCAGTACGCGCTCATTGCCATCGGCTACACGATGGTCTACGGCATCCTGCGCCTCATCAACTTCGCCCACGGCGACATCTTTATGGTCGCGGGCCTCATGATGGTCTATTTCGCCGCCTCGATGCCGCTCTTTCTTTCGATCCCGCTCGTGATCCTGCTCACGATCCTGCTCGGCTTCGTGGTCGAGCGCGTGGCCTACAAGCCGCTGCGCACGGCGCCGCGCATGTCGGTCATGATCTCCGCCATCGGCGTGAGCTACCTGCTGCAGAACCTGGCCTACTATATCACGGGCGGCCTCGCCAAGCAGTATCCGACCCTGCCGTGGATCTCCGACACCATCTCCGTCTGGGGCGTCAGCACCAAGCGGGTCACGGTCATCACCCCGATCCTCACGCTCGTGCTCGTGGTGGCGCTGGTGCTGCTCATCCGCAAGACGAAGGTCGGCATGGCCATGCGCGCGGCCTCGCGCGATTTTGAGACGGCGCAGCTCATGGGCGTGCGCATCAACTCGGTCATCTCCTTCGCCTTCGTGATCGGCTCCGGCCTCGCGGCCGTGGGCTCGCTGCTCTACTTCTCGAACTATACGGCCGTCGCGCCGTCCTCCGGCGCGATGCCGGGGCTCAAGGCCTTCGTGGCCGCGGTCTTCGGCGGGATCGGCTCGATCCCCGGCGCGGTCATCGGCGCGTTCATCATCGGCATCTGCGAAACGCTGCTCAAGGGGCTGGGCCTCACCGCGTTCTCCGACGCGTTCACGTTCGCCCTGCTCATCATCATTCTCGTCGTGAAGCCGACCGGCCTCTTCGGCGAGAAGCTGGCCGAGAAAGTGTGAGGTGACGGATATGACGCTGCAAAAGAAAAAAATGTCCGTCCAGAGCTGGCTCTCGATCGGCGCCATCGTGCTCGTCTACGCCGTCGCCTTCGTGCTCGACCGCATCCCCGGCGTGTCCGGCATGCTGACGACCGTGCTCAAAAAGGGCGCGATCTACTCGCTCGTGGCGGTGTCCATGAACCTGCTCAACGGCTTTACGGGCCTGTTCTCGCTCGGCCAGGCGGGCTTCATGCTGGTCGGCGCGTACACCTACGCGGTGCTCAACATCGGCTCCGCCATCCGCTCGACGGTCTATCAGTATTACGATCCGCTCATTAAATTCTCGCTCGTCGAGTCGTTCCAAGGCGCGCTCGGGCAGACGGGCGGCCTCATCCTGGGCGTGTTCGTCTCGCTCGTCCTGGCGGGCCTGCTGGCGGGCCTCATCGCGTGGCTCATCGGCCTGCCGGTGCTGAAGCTCAAATCCGACTACCTCGCCATCGCGACGCTCGGCTTCGCGGAGATCATCCGCGCGATCGTCCAGCTCGAGGCGCTCGCCCCCGTGACGAACGGCTCCCAGCTGCTGCGCGGCTTCCCGTTCTTCACGAATGTGACGGTGCCGTTCGTCATCGTCGGCATCTGCATCGCGGTCATCGTCCTGCTCATCAACTCGACCTACGGCCGCGCGTTCAAGGCCATCCGCGACGATGAGATCGCCGCCGAGGCCATGGGCATCAACCTCGCGCACCACAAGCGCATGGCGTTCACGATCTCCTCGTTCTTCGCGGGGATCTCGGGCGCGCTGCTGGCCATGTACCAGACGACCGTGCAGGCCAACACGTTCAAGTCGACCATGACCTACGAAATCCTGCTGATCGTCGTCATCGGCGGCATCGGCTCCGTCTCGGGCAGCTGCATCGGCTCGTTCCTCTTCATCGCCTGCTCCGAGTGGTGGCTGCGCTTCCTCGACGCCGACACCTATATCGGCGCGTTCAAGGTGCCGCTGCTGCGCACGGGCTTCCGCATGGTCGTGTTCTCGATCGTCATCATGATCGTGGTGCTCTTCTTCCGCAGGGGCATCATGGGCGACCGCGAGATTTCGCTCGCAGGCCTCGCCAAACGACTGACCGGCTCCGGGAAACGGAAGGGGGGCGGCGGGAATGCCTGAAAACGTTCTGCATGTAGAAAACGTCACCATGCAGTTCGGCGGCGTCGTCGCCGTGTCGAACCTCTCCATGGACGTGAACGAGGGCGAGATCGTCGCCCTGATCGGCCCCAACGGCGCGGGCAAGACGACCGCGTTCAACTGCATCACGGGCGTGTACGAGCCGTCGAACGGCCTCGTGAGCTTCCGCGGGCAGGTGATCGTCGAGAACCAGCCGCGCGGCCGCATGAAAAAACTCTACGCGGGCGAAAACCGCGGCCTCTACAAAAAGTGCGTCGCCCACACGCCCGACTACATCACGAAGCTCGGCATCGCCCGCACGTTCCAGAACATCCGCCTGTTCAAATCCATGACGGTGTTCGACAACGTGCTCACGGCCATGCACGTGCGCCGCACGAGCAACCTGTTCTCCGCGACCTTCCGGGCCAACCGGAAGGAGGAGGCGCAGATGCGCGAAAAGACGCTCGAGCTCTTAAAGATCGTGGGCCTCGACGAATTCCGCGACGAGCTCGCGACGAGCCTGCCCTACGGCAAGCAGCGCCGGCTTGAGATTGCGCGCGCGCTCGCCACGCAGCCGAGCCTTCTTCTTCTCGACGAGCCGGCCGCCGGCATGAACCCGCAGGAGACGGAGGAGCTCACCGCGTTCATCCGCGAGGTGCGCGACCGCTTCCATCTGACGGTCTTCCTCATCGAGCACCACATGAATCTGGTCATGGACATCTCCGACCGGATCTACGTCATCGACTTCGGCAAGCTGATCGCTTCGGGCAGCCCGGCCGAGGTCCAGAACAATCCGCGCGTCATCGAGGCGTATCTGGGGGTGGACAACGATGGCTGATATTCTGGAAATTGAAGACCTCGTCGTCTCCTACGGCGGCATCGAGGCCGTCAAGGGCATCTCGCTGCACGTCGAGCAGGGCAAAATCGTGACGCTGATCGGCTCGAACGGCGCGGGCAAGTCGACGACGCTCAAGACCATCGCGGGCCTCGTGAAGGCGAAGGCCGGCGCGATCCGCCTCGAGGGGCAGGACATCCTCGGCAAGTCCACGGACGAGATCGTCTCGCGCGGCGTGACGCTCGTGCCCGAGGGCCGGCGCGTGTTCCCGAACCTCACGGTGGAGGAGAACCTGCGCATCGGCGCGTACCTGCGCAAGGACAACATCCGCCCCGACATGGACAAGGTCTACGGGCTCTTCCCGCGGCTCAAGGAGCGCGCCTGGCAGCTGGCCGGCACGCTCTCGGGCGGCGAGCAGCAGATGCTGGCCGTCGGCCGCTCGCTCATGGCCAAGCCGAAGCTCATCATGATGGACGAGCCGTCGCTGGGCCTCGCGCCGCTCGTCGTGCGGGACATCTTCTCGATCATCCGCACGATCAACGCCCAGGGCATCACGGTGCTGCTCATCGAGCAGAACGCGAACATGGCGCTCAAGACGGCCGACTGGGCCTACGTCATGCAGACCGGCAACCTGATCATGGAGGGCACCGGCAAGGAGCTCCTGGCCAACGAGGAGGTCCGCGCCGCGTATCTCGGCAAGGCGAAATAGGAAAAAGAAAAATGCCGCTGCGGCTGCAGCGGCATTTTTGTGCGTCCTTTAAGCCCGGCGGCCTTCTACGGGTGCTGTTTGCCCTCGCGGTAGGCGGCCATGATGCTCCGGAAAATGTCCCCGGACGACGGCGGCGTCCAGGTGATCGCGTTGGCCCCGGCCTCGATCGTGGCGCGGATCGACTCGTCCGTCGGCCCGCCCGTCGCGATGATGGGCAGCTCGGGGTATCTCTCGCGCAGCTTGCGCACGATGGCGGGCGTCTCGCCCGCGGCGGAGACGTTCAGAATGTCCGCGCCCGCGTCGAGCCGCGCCTGCACGTCCGTCCCGTCGCGCGCGACGGTCACGACCACGGGGATGTCCACCGTGCTGCCGATCGTCGCGACGATCTCGTTGGCCGTCGGCGCGTTCACCACGACCGCGGCCGCGCCCTGCATCTCCGCAAACATCGCGAGGTTGCACACGCGCTGGCCCTGCGTGAGCCCGCCGCCCACGCCCGCGAAGACGGGGATGTCGGCCGCGAGCAGCAGCGCCTGCGTGATGATGGGCTGCGGCGTGAAGGGATAGACCGCCAGAATCGCGTCGGCGTTGACGTTTTTGATGATCGCAAGGTCGGTCGAGAACACGAGCGACTTGATGCGCCTGCCGAAGACGATGACGCCGCTGCAGGCGTAGATGCACTCCGGCACGCGGAGGGCGAATTTGCGGAGCGTGCCGTCCAGCCGGACGGGGCGCTGTTTTTCGGTCATAGATCGCTCCTTTCCCGGCGGCGTCAGCCGCCGATGCCAAGAATCCTTCTGTATACCTCCAGACCAGGCAGCAAAGCCTCCTCGTCGAAGTCGAAATTGCAGCTGTGCAGCGGATTGCCGCCGCGCCCGCCGTTCACGCCGAGGAAGAAGAACAGGCCGGGGACGTGCCGCTGGTACTCCGCGAAGTCCTCCGCCGCCATGACCGGCTCGACGAGCCAGGCGTCGTCCATCGAGTCGAGATAGCCGTAAAATTCCTCCACCAGCGGGCGGGGGTTGTCCACGCACGGGTACTGCGCCTGGCGGTCGAGCTCGAAGCGCGCGCCGGTCGCGGTCTCGAGCCCGCTCGTGAGCGCGCGGATGCGCCGCGCGAGATCGTCGCTCAGCTCGTCCGTGAACGTGCGCAGCGTGCCGCGCAGCACGACCTTGTCCGCGATGATGTTGTGCGCGGTGCCGCCGTCGATCTTGCCGAGCGTCAGAAGCGCGTCCTGGTGCGGGTCGACGCTGCGCGTGATGACGGACTGCAGCATCGTGATGAGCTCCGCCGCCACCACGACGGCGTCGATGCCCATCTGCGGGGTGGAGGCGTGGGCGCTCTTGCCGTGCACGGTGATGGAGAAGTCGCTCGTCTGGGCCATCATGGGCCCCCAGCGCACGCCGAGCTTGCCGAACGGCACGGTCGGCCAGAGGTGCAGGCCGTAGATCCGGTCCACCTTCGGGTTTTCGAGCGCGCCCTCCTCGATCATGCGGCGCGCGCCCGCCCAGCCCTCCTCGCCCGGCTGGAAGAGCAGCACGACGTTCTGCCGAAGCTCCTTCCGGTGGGCGCTCAGCAGCCGCGCGAGCAGCAGCAGCACGGTCATGTGCCCGTCGTGGCCGCAGGCGTGCATCCTGCCGGGGTTCTGCGAGCGCCAGCTCTCGCGCGAGTCCTCCTCGCCCGCCAGCGCGTCCATGTCGGCGCGGAAGGCGATCGTGCCCTCCGGCTTCTCGGCGTAGAACACGGCCTTCGCGCCCGTGGACGCGATCTTGCGCAGATAGTCCGGCCGGCAGGCCGCCAGCTTCTCGAGCACATAGGCCTGCGTCCGGTAGAGCTCGAACCCGATCTCGGGGATCTCGTGCAGCTCGCGCCGGATCCGCACGGCGTCGGGCAGCAGAGCCTGGATTTCCTCACTGCATTTCATCAGCATACCTCCGCGTTGTTTTCCCCAGTATATCAGCATTTGAAAAGCGCGTCAAGGAAGGCGCAAAACCCTTTTTTGTGGCCTTCGTGCAGGGGATTCGCACTTTTTGCCGGGAATTCAGCAATTTTTCCTATTGACGAAACGAGGCCCCGCGGCGTACCATATAGAAAACCGAATAAAGCCATTCAGAATAGAGGCGCAATTGCCAGGAGTATGCCGCGGCGCAGCAGGTTTTCGCAAAACCGATGCCGCGGAGGAAAGGGGCCGTTGCCGAAGGAAACACGGGCGCGCGTTTCCTGGGCGTGCGGAGAACATCCGCCCGACTGTCGCGTATGCGGAGAGCTATTGAATTGGACCCGACCCCGGAGCGGCGCAGCCGCCGCAGGGGCCCGCCTTTCAGGCAGCCGTGTACGCATGGCTGCTGTTTTTTTATATCCCGGGCAAACGATGGTACAATATAATATAACGGAAAAGGAGATTATCCTATGACAAAGACATTGGTATTCCGCGGCGCGGCGACCGCGCTCATCACCCCGCTCACCGAAAACGGCGTGGACTACGAGGCGCTCGGCCGCCTCATCGATTGGCAGATCGACGAGGGCATCAACGCGCTCGTGATCGCAGGCACAACGGGCGAGGGCGCGACCCTCTCCGACGAGGAGCACCGCCAGGTGCTGCGCTACTCGATTGAGCGCGTGGCGGGCCGCGTCCCCGTGATCGCGGGCACCGGCTCGAACGACACGCGCTACGCCGTCGGCCTCACGCGCTACGCCTGCGAGCTGGGCGCGGACGCGCTGCTCGTCGTGACGCCCTACTACAACAAGGCCACGCAGAACGGCCTCGTGCAGATGTACCGCACGATCGCGGACGCCTCGACGAAGCCCCTCATCCTCTACAACGTGCCCTCCCGCACGGGCGTCGGCATCGAGCCCGCGACCTACGCGGCGCTGGCCGACCACCCGATGATCGCGGGCATCAAGGAGGCCAACGGCAACATCTCCAAGATCGTCGAGACGGCGAGCCTCGTGCACGGCCGCCTCGCCATCTACTCCGGCAACGACGACGAGATCGTGCCGATTCTCTCCATGGGCGGCCAGGGCGTCGTCTCCGTCCTCTCGAACGTGCTCCCGCGCGAGACCGTCCAGCTCTGCGACCGCTTCTTCGCGGGCGACATCGCGGGCGCGGCGGCGATGCAGAGAAAGTACGTCCCGCTCATCCGGGCCCTCTTCAGCGAGGTCAACCCGATCCCCGTCAAGGCCGCGATGGCCGCGATGGGCTTCTGCGAAAACTACGTCCGCCTGCCGCTCACAGCGATGGAAAAGCCGCACGAGGAAAACCTGCTCGCCGTGATGCGCGGCCTCGGCATTTTGTAAGGAGGCGGCCATGAGGATTCTGCTGCACGGCTGCACGGGCCGCATGGGAAAGACCGTGCTTTCTCTTCTGGAGCCCGCGGGCCACACGCTCGCGGCGGGCGTCAGCCCCGAGGTCGTCCCCGGCACGCCCGGCTTTTATCAGACGCTCGCGGCGTTCACCGGCCCCGCCGACGTCGTGCTCGATTTCTCGAACCACGCCGCGACGGGCGAGCTGCTCGACTACTGCGAGCAGAGGCGCCTGCCCGTCGTGCTCGCCACGACCGGCCAGACTCCGGAGGAGCTCGCGCGCATCGGGAGGGCCGCGGGCACCGTCCCCGTGTTCCGCTCGGCCAACATGTCGCTCGGCATCGCGGTGCTGCTCGACCTCGCGCGCCGCGCGGCCCGGATGTTCCCGGACGCGGACGTCGAGATCGTCGAGGCCCACCACAACCAGAAGCTGGACGTCCCCAGCGGGACGGCCCTCATGCTCGCGAACGCGGTCCGGTCCGTCCGCCCGGAGGCCGAGTTCGTCGTCGGCCGCCACGAGAACGGGAAGCGGAAAAAGAGCGAGATCGGCATCCACTCCCTGCGCCTCGGAAACGAGGTCGGCATGCACGAGATCCTCATCACGACGGGAAACGAGACCCTGACCCTGAAGCACGAGGCCGAAAGCCGCGCGCTCTTCGCCGAGGGCGCGCTCGCGGCCGCGGCCTGGCTCATGGGCAAGCCCGCCGGGCTCTACAACATGCAGGATTTACTGGAGGAATCGCTTTGATGGACGCACAGGAGATCATCCGCTACATCGCGCAGTCGGAGAAGAAGACGCCCGTGAAGGTCTATGTCAAGGAGCGCGCGCCCATCGACTACGGCGAGGCGCGCGTGTTCGGGGCGGGGGACAGGATCGTCTTCGGCGACTGGCGCGCGCTCGGCCCCATTCTCGAGGCCAACCGCGACAAGATCGAGGATTACGTGGTCGAGAGCGACCGCCGCAACAGCGCCATCCCCCTGCTGGACGTCAGGGATCTCCCGGCGCGTATCGAGCCGGGCGCGATCCTCCGCGAGCAGGTCTCGATCGGCAAAAACGCCGTCATCATGATGGGCGCGATCCTCAACATCGGCGCCGTCGTGGGCGAGGGCAGCATGATCGACATGGGCGCGGTGCTGGGCGGCCGCGCCACGGTCGGCGCGAACTGCCACATCGGAGCGGGCGCGGTGCTCGCGGGCGTCATCGAGCCCGCCTCCGCCAAGCCCGTCGTCGTGGAGGACGGCGTGCTCGTGGGCGCGAACGCCGTCGTCATCGAGGGCGTGCACGTCGGCAGAAACGCCGTCGTGGCGGCCGGGGCCGTCGTGGTCTCGGACGTCGCGGAGAACGCGGTCGTCGCGGGCTGCCCCGCGCGCTTCATCAAGTGGAAGGACGCCGGCACGACCGAAAAGACCGCCCTGCAGGAATCCCTGCGCGCGCTGTGACGGCCGGGCTGAACGGCGCGGTGCTCGGGCTTGAGCGCAGCGCCATCCGCGAATTCTCGCGCCTGGCGCGCGAGACCCCCGGCTGCGTGAGCCTCACGCTGGGCGAACCGGATTTCGACACCCCGGAGCCCGTCTCGCGCGAGGCCGCGGCCTCGCTGGCGCGCGGCGAGACGCACTATATTGAAAACGCCGGCGCGGCGGCCCTGCGCGAGGAGATCTGCCGCTATGAGCGCGAGCGGAACGGGCTCCGCTACGACCCCGACGAGGTGATCGTTACGGCCGGGGCGACCGAGGCGCTCTTCGTCGCGCTCTTCGGCATCCTGAACCCCGGCGACGAGGTGATCGTCCCGACCCCGGCCTTCGTGCTCTACGAGCAGCAGCTGCGGCTCTGCCGCGCGGTCTGCGTGAAGCTCGACACCGCGCCGGACGGCTTCCAGATCACGCAGGAGGCGCTCTCCCGCGCGCTGAGCCCGCGCACGAAGGCGATCGTCCTCAATTCCCCCAACAACCCCACGGGCTGCATCCTGAACGGGGCGAGCCTCGCGGCCGTGCGCCGCGCGGCGGAGGAGCGCGGGCTCTACGTCGTCTGCGACGACGTGTACCGCCGCCTCGTCTACACCGGGGACTACCACAGCTTCGCGGAGTTCGCGGAGCTGAAGGCGCAGATCCTCGTCGCGCAGAGCTTCTCCAAGCCCTGGGCGATGACGGGCTGGCGCATGGGCTATCTGCTCGCGGCGAGACCCGTCCTGGAGCGGCTGGCGCTCGTGCACCAGTTCCTGACGGTCTCGACGCCCGCGCCGTTCCAGTCCGCCTGCGTGCAGGCGCTGCGCTGCGACCCCGCGCCGCTCGTGGAGACCTATCGCCGCCGCCGGAGCTATGTGCTGGAGCGGCTTTCCCGCATGGGGCTCGAGACCCCGGAGCCGCAGGGCGCGTTCTACGTGTTTCCCTCGATCGGGCGCTTCGGCCTGCCGTCGGGCGAGTTCTGCCGCCGCATGATCAAAGAGGCGGGCCTCGCGGCCACGCCGGGCGCGTGCTTCGGCGGCGAGGGCCACATCCGCCTGAGCTACTGCTATTCGGAGGACGCGCTGCGCGAGGGGCTGAGCCGCCTCGAACGCTTCACAGAGACGTTCTGAAAGGATACCGCATGGAGGATTTTTTGACCGGGGCCCGGGCGCTGGGCCCGGAGCTGGCGGCGCTGCGCGCGGCCTTCCACCGCGAGCCGGAGACGGGCCGGCGGGAATTTCACACGGCCCGGAGGCTGGAGCTTTTTTTTGCGGAGCTCGGCGTCCCGACGCGCCGCCTCGGCCCGACGGCCGTTCTGGCGGAGCTCGCGGGCGCGCTGCCCGGCCCGACGGCGGCCTTCCGCGCCGACATGGACGCGCTGCCGGTTCAGGAGCAGACGGGCGCCGCCTGCGCGAGCGAGATCCCCGGCGCGATGCACGCCTGCGGCCACGATTTCCACATGACGGCCGCGCTCGGCGCGGCGAAGCTGCTCGCCGCGCGCCGCGATTCGCTGCGCGGCTGCGTGCGCTTTCTCTTTGAGCCGGACGAGGAGGGCTCGGGCGGCGCGGCCGCGATGGTGAAGGCCGGCGCGATGGACGGCGTCTCGGCCGTCTTCGGCGCGCACGTCTCGCCGGAGCTGCCCGCCGGAACCGCGGGCATCCGCTTCGGCAAGTTCTACGCGGCCTCCAATCCCTTCTCGCTCCGCCTCACGGGCAAGACCGCCCACGCGGCCGAGCCGGAGAAGGGGATCGACGCCGTCTACGCCGCCGCGCGCGCGGCCTGCGCGCTCAAGCAGCTGCAGGAGCCCCTGACGCAGCGGTTCGGCCGCGCCGTCGTCACGGTCGGCAGCCTGCACGCGGGCACCGCCTGCAACATTCTGGCGGGCGAGGCCGAGCTGACGGGCATCCTGCGCACGCTGGGCCCCGACGCCCGGCGGGAGGGGCTGCGCCTGCTGCGCGGGACCGCGGAGAGGATCGCCCGCGAGACGGGCGTCCTCGCAGAGCTCTCGGTCACGGACGGCTACGCGGGCGTCGTGAACGACGACCGGGCTTCCGGGCTGGCGCTCGCGGCCGCGCAGGCCGTGCTGGGCCCCGGACGGGTACAAATTTTACCAAAACCCACGATGATGACGGAAGATTTCGGCTGTTTTCTTGACAAAGCGCCCGGGTGTTTCTATCATATTGGAGTCGGGGGTGCGGAGCCGCTCCATTCTCCGCGCTTTTATCCGCCGGACGCGCTGCTGCCCGGCGCGGCCGCCCTCGCGGCCGGCATTCTGCAGACTTTTCTGGAACATCCAGATTTTACAGTACAGGAGGAATCCCCATGCAGACCATCGCACTAAAATTCGGCGGAAGCTCGCTCGCCTCCGCGGAGCAGTACCGCAAGGTCGCGGCCATCATCCGGGCGGACCCCGCCCGGCGCTACATCATCGCCTCCGCGCCCGGCAAGCGCACGAGCGCCGACACCAAGATCACGGACGCCCTGTATCAGGTCTACGAGCTGGCCAAGGACGGCGGGGACTTCACGCCTGTACTGGACTCGATCGCGGAGCGCTACCGCGGCATCGCCTCGGAGCTCGGCGTCAAATTCGACGTCGACGCCGAGATCGCCCGCATCCGCCGCCGTATCGAGACGAGCCCGGAGCGCGACTATCTCGCGAGCCGCGGCGAATACCTCGGCTCCCGGCTGCTGGCGGCCTTCCTCGAGGTGCCGTTCGTCGACGCCGAGAAGACCGTCGTCTTCCGCGAAAACGGCGCGCTCGACCCCGAGGCCACGAACAAGGCCCTCGGCCAGGCGCTCATCGGCCTCGCGCGCGCGGTCATCCCCGGCTTCTACGGCGCGGACAAGAACGGCGTCATCCACACCTTCTCGCGCGGCGGCTCCGACGTCACGGGCGCGCTCGTCGCGCGCGCGGTGCGGGCCAGCCTGTACGAGAACTGGACCGACGTCTCCGGCATGCTGATGGGCGACCCGCGCATCATCGAGAAGCCCGCGGGCATCGCGCACATCTCCTACCGCGAGCTGCGCGAGCTGTCCTACATGGGCGCGACCGTCCTGCACGAGGACGCCGTGTTCCCCGTGCGCTCGGCCGGCATCCCCATCAACATCCGCAACACCAACCGCCCGGACGACCCCGGCACCATGATCCTGCCCCATCTGCCCGAGGACGCGCCCCTGCGCCCCATCACCGGCATCGCGGGCCGCTGCGGCTTCTCCGCCATCCTCATTGAAAAGGACATGATGAACTCCGAGATCGGCTTCGGCCGCAAGGTGCTCGAGGTGCTCGAGCACTACAACCTCTCGTTCGAGCATCTGCCCTCCGGCATCGACACCATGTCGCTCGTCCTGAACACCGAGCACCTCAACGAGCACCGCGACGCGATCCTGCGCGACATCCTCGACGCGGTCCATCCCGATTCCATCGGCGTGGAGGACGGGCTGGCGCTCGTCGCCGTCGTGGGCCACGGCATGGTGCGCTCGAAGGGCACCGCCGCACGCGTCTTCGCAGCCATCTACCGCGCGGGCATCAACGTGCGCATGATCGACCAGGGCTCGAGCGAGCTCAACATCATCCTCGGCGTCGACGAGAGCGACTACGCCGACGCCATCCGCGCGATCTACCGCGAGTTCATGGGCTGAGCGGCCCGCCGTTTCTGAAATTTTCCGGCCCCTCTTGACAGGGGCCGGTTTTTCTGTATAATAAAAACAGGAATCATTACTATTATAGTTCCCGTCCGCCGAGCCGCCGTCCGTCATGACAACAGGAGGATAAAAGTTTATGAATGATCCGAAATTCCCGAAACTCACCAACGAGGTCGGCGCGCCCGTCGCCGAGAATGAAAACTCCCTGACCGCCGGCCCCCGCGGCCCGGTGATGATGCAGGACGTGTGGCTGCTGGAGAAGCTGGCCCACTTCGACCGCGAGGTCATCCCCGAGCGGCGCATGCACGCCAAGGGCTGGGGCGCCTACGGCGACTTCACCGTGACGCACGACATCACCCGGTACACCAAGGCCAAGCTCTTCTCCGAGATCGGCAAGAAGACCGACGTCTTCGTCCGCTTCTCCACCGTGGCGGGCGAGCGCGGCGCGGCCGACGCCGAGCGCGACATCCGCGGCTTCGCCTGCAAGTTCTACACCGAGGAGGGCAACTGGGATCTCGTCGGCAACAACACCCCGACCTTCTTCCTCCGCGACGTGCACAACTTCCCGGACCTCAACCGCGCCGTCAAGCGCGACCCCTACACCGGCATGCGCTCCGCGCAGAACACCTGGGACTTCTGGACGCTGCTGCCCGAGACGTTCCACCAGCGCACGATCGTCATGTCCGACCGCGGCATCCCCGACGGCTTCCGCCACATGCACGTGTTCGGCGAGCACACCTTCTCGTTCTACAACGAAAAGAACGAGCGCGTCTGGGTCAAGTTCCACTTCAAGACCCAGCAGGGCATCAAGAACCTCACGAACGAGGAGGCCGCGGCGCTCAACGGCCGCGACCGCGAGAGCGCGGGCCGCGATCTCTACGACGCCATCGCGCGCCGGGACTTCCCGCGCTGGACGATGTACGTGCAGATCATGACCGAGGAGCAGGCCAGAAACCACTACGAGAACCCGTTCGACATCACGAAGATCTGGCGCCACAAGGAGTTCCCGCTCATCGAGGTGGGCGTGCTCGAGCTCAACCGCTGGCCGGAGAACTACTTCGCCGAGGTCGAGCAGGCCGCCTTCACGCCTGCGCACGTCGTGCCCGGCATCGGCTTCTCGCCCGACAAGTTCCTGCAGGGCCGCCTGTTCGTCTACGGCGACGCGCAGCGCTACCGCCTGGGCATCAACCACAACCAGATCCCCGTGAACCAGGCCAAGCACGCCCAGGTCACGGACTATCACCGCGACGGCGCGATGCGCGTCGACGGCAACTACGGCGCGGCGCCCGCCTACACGCCCAACTCCGCGGGCTACTGGTCGGCGCAGCCCGACGTCATGGAGCCCCCGCTCGATCTCTCCGGCGCCATGTACGCCTACGACCCGAAGGACGACCCGACCGACGACTGCTTCCGCGCGGGCGGCGATCTGTGGCGCGTCATGACCGAGGACAAGCGCGCGCTGCTCATTTCCAACACCGCCGCCGACCTGGCCTCCGTCACGCAGAACGTGCAGTACCGCCACGCGGTGCACTGCCTCTGGGCCGACGAGGAATACGGCGTGCGCATGACCGAGGCCCTGGGCCTGGATCTGGCCCGCGTCCGCGAGCTCGCCAAGGGCGACCAGAAGACGCTGATCGCTGCCACGCTGCACTGATTTTCACCCGGGAAGGGAAGACACGGGGACGGGGCTTTGCCCCGTCCCCCTTTTTGCGCCCCGCCCCGCCGATTTGGCGCACCGTAGGGAACGGTCTTGACCGTTCCGCGGCCTTTTGGCGGTTATCGTTTCCCTGTGCCGGGGCGGCGAGCCGCCCCGGCACCGGAAAACGACACCTGCACATTTCCGCCCCGCCCGCGAAGGTCCCCATAAATTTATCGAAAAACAATAAAAATGAATTGACAAACAATATCAACCGTGCTATCCTTTTCCATAGAAACAGGAGGGATGCCGATGAACTGGAGCTCCAACAAAAGCCTCGCGCTCTCGCGCGTCTGCGTGGCGGTCTTCGCCGCGCTGCTGGCTGCGCTCGATGTCGCGGCGTATTGGCTCGTGCGGTGGTTTCTCGTCGTGTCGCTCGGGCTGGAGGGCACGGGCGACGAGATCTTTCTGCTCGCCGTCATCTATCTCTGCAGCGCCTTTGCCTGGGCGCTGCTCTGGCAGCTCTGGCGGCTGCTGGGCGAGCTGCGCGCGGGCCGCGTCTTCACGGACGGCAACGTCCGCCGCCTGCGCGCGTCGAGCTGGTGCTGCGTGGGCGTCTTCGCCGTGTGCGGCCTCGCCGCCGTGCACTATGTCCCGTTCGCCGCGTTTTCCGCCGCCGCGGGCTTCATGGCCCTCATCGTCCGCATCGTCAAGAACGTGTTCGAGCAGGCGCTGGCCATGAAATCCGAGCTCGATCTCACGATCTAGGGGGCGGGCCATGGAAATTCTCGTGAATCTCGACGTGATGATGGCCAGACGCAAGATCCCGGCCGGCGAGCTGGCCGAGCGCGTGGGCATCACCCCCGCCAATCTGTCCATCCTCAAAAACAACAAGGCCAAGGCCATCCGGTTTTCGACGCTCATGGCGCTCTGTCACGAGCTGCAGTGCCAGCCCGGCGATCTGCTCGAATTCCGGGAGGACGAGGCGTAAGGAGAAACGAATATGGAAGAACCCAAGCGGGATGCCGTGCCCGGCACCCCTGAAATTTCTGCGCCCGTTTTGCCGGAAAAGCCGCCGTTTGCGGCCTCCAAAACCGAGAAAATCCTCGCCTTTGCGATGCTCGCCGCCGCGTATTTCTACGTGTGGATCTTTCTGGGCGACCAGGCGAGGAGCGCGCAGCTCTATGCCGCGCTGCTCGCGACCTTCGCGGCGGCGTTCGTCGCCATGGGCTTTCTGCTGCGCCCGCGGGGCAGGCTCCCGTGGGAGAGCTGGGTCTGGCTCGGCTGTCTCGCGGTCATCCTCGCGGCGAAGATCGCGGGCCGCGGCGCGGTCTGGGGCGACGTCTGGCCCGTGTTTTTCGTCCACGTCTTCGCGGTCTACTGGTATCTGAGCGCCTCCGGGCGGCTTCTGGAGGGGCGGAGCGGCCACCTGCTGCCGCTCGACGCGCTGAACGGCTTCGTCGCGTTCCCGTTCGGACACTTCTTCCTGCGCGCGCGGACGATCGGCCTGAGCCTCCGCGGGGGCCCGGAGAAAAAGCGCGCGGCGCCCGACGCCGTGCTGCTCTCCGTCGCCGCGGCGGCGGCCGCCGCGCTGCTGCTCTATCTCGCGGCGAACCTTTTGAGCGCGGCCGACGACACCTTCGGCGGCATCTTTCAGACCGCGCTCGACTGGCTGCGCGAGCGGCTCAACTGGGATGTGCCGCTGCGCTTTTTGCTGAGCCTGCCGGTCGGGGCCTACCTCTTCGGCCTGCTCGCGGGCGCGCCCCGGGAGCCTCAGGCGGCGCTGCGCGCCCGCGCCGCGCGCACGGCCGGGTCTCTGGAAAAGCTCCGTCGCGTGCCGAACGCGCTCTGGACGGCGGCGCTGGCCGTCTTCGCGGCGCTCTACCTGCTGTTCTTCGTCATCCAGGGGACGTACCTCTTCGGCGCGTTCGCGCGGCGGCTGCCCGAGGGCTTCACGGTCGCGCAGTACGCGAGACAGGGCTTTTTCGAGCTCTGCCGCGTCATGGCGCTGAACCTGGCGCTTTTGTGGCTCGTCACGCGGCTGGGCGGCCGCCCCGCGCGCACCTCGCCCGGCCTGCGCGCGCTCGTCACGGTGCTTTTGGCCGAGAGCATGCTGCTCGCCGTCGTGGCGCTGTCCAAGCTCGGGCTCTATATCTCCTGCTTCGGCTTCACGCCCCTGCGCCTGCAGAGCACCTGGCTGGCCTGCGTGCTGCTGGCCGCCTGCGCCGCCGCGCTCGTGAGCCTGTGGACGGGCAGGCGCACCATGCGCGCCTGGATGATCTTCGGCGCCGTCACCCTGGCCGCGCTGCACCTGGTCTGAGGCCTGTCCGGCATTTTTCGCTCCCGCGGCGAAAAATGCCGGAAACGCCGGGAAAAACCAATTCCCGGCCGGGAAAAGATTTGAAAACAGCCCTTGACAGAACAGGCTCGCTGTGCTATTATAATAAAGCTCGCTTGAAGAGCGGATATCGCGGGATAGAGCAGACCGGTAGCTCGTCGGGCTCATAACCCGGAGGTCGGGGGTTCAAATCCCTCTCCCGCAACCATAAAAACACCTGATTTCTTCGGAATTCAGGTGTTTTTCTTTCTTGATCGTTCCGAAGCCGAAAAAGCGGCGTCCCGGATGGGACGCCGCTTTTTTTGTCTGTCCTCAGGCGCCCGCCGGCCGCCCGGCCGCGTGCGCCTGGATCGTCCGGATCAGCTGCTCCGGGTCGACCGGCTTGGCGATGTGGCCGTCCATCCCCGCGTCCAGGCATCTCTGCACGTCCTCGGCGAAGGCGTCCGCCGTCATGGCGAGGATGGGGACGGTTCCGGCGTCGGGGCGGGCGAGCGCGCGGATGGCCCGCGCCGCCGCGAGCCCGTCCATGACGGGCATGTGGATGTCCATGAGGATGCAGTCGAAGTAGCCGATCGCGGAGGCGGCGAAGGACTTCACGCCCGCCTGTCCGTCGGCGGCGGGCACGACCAGCATGCCCCGGCTCTCGAGGATCGCCTCGGCGATCTCCTGGTTGAGCGGGTGATCCTCGCACAGCAGGACGCGCCGCCCCGCGAGAGCATCCGCGTCCGCGGCGCCGGGCTCGTCCGCGGGGACGCGGCGGCCGCTGCCCGCGGGCACGCACGCGGCCTCGAGATCGACGCGGAAGGTCGAGCCCCGGTTCGGCGCGCTCGTCACGCGGATGGAGCCGCCCATGAGATCGACCAGGCGCTTCGTGATGGAGAGGCCGAGCCCGCTGCCGCGCATCTCGGGGGAGTCGTTGCGGCGCTCCTGCGAGAAGGGCTCGAAGAGCACCTTCTGGAATTCCTCGCTCATGCCGATGCCGTTGTCCGCGACCTCGATGCGCAGGTGCATGCGGCCGTCCGGCAGCGCCTGCTGCGCGATGCGGGTGACGATGGAGCCGCCCTCCGGGGTGTATTTGATCGCGTTGGAGAGGAGATTGAACACGATCTGGTTGAGCCGCAGCCGGTCGAGTACCGGGTCGCCGCCGGAGCCGGCCCCGGCGGGCTCGAAGAGGCACTGCTGCCCGCGCTCGCGGCACAGGGGCAGGATGATGGCGTTGAGGTAGTCCATGAGCTCGCCCAGGGGATAGGGCTCGGGGTGGAGCTCGATCTTGCCGCTCTCGGCCTTCGCCATGTCCAGCACGTCGTTGACGAGCGAGAGCAGGAACTTGGAGGAGATGTCGATCTTCGCGAGGCAGTCCGCGGTGCGGGCCGGATTCGGCTGCGCCTGCGCGAGATAGGTCATGCCGATGATCCCGTTGAGCGGCGTGCGGATGTCGTGCGACATGCGGGAGAGGAACTCCGACTTGGCGACGTTGGCGGCCTCGGCCGCGCGCTTTTCCTCGCGGAGGACCTGAATCTGCGCCTGCTCCCGGCGGTAGGACTCGGTGATGTCGGAGCGGACGACGAGGATGTCGCCGCCGGGCTCGTCCAGCCAGCTGTACTGCAGCGAGGCGCAGCGCGCCGCGCCGTTTTCGGTCCGGAGATACGAGATCGTGCGCGTCTGCTGCCCGCCTAGACCGCGCAGGATCGCGTCCAGCGAGGTGAGCGCGTCGAAGGCGGCGCGCTCGGCCGGGACGCTGAATTTGGCCCGGACATAGTCGCGGCACTGCTCGTAGGGATAGGTCCTGCCGGGCGTGCCGAAGGTGATCCACGGCCGGCGGCTGCGGAACTCAAAGGTCCCGTCCCGCGGGCGGAGGATGCCGATGTAGTCGAAATGGTTGTGGATGAGCTCCTTCATGATGAGCTCGTCGCGCTTGCGCTCGTCGATGTCGAACGAGTAGGTCACGGCCTCGACGTCGCCCGTGCGGGGATTTTTGAGCATGTCCAGAAAGCCCTCGCGCCAGTGCCGGGTGCCGTTCTCGTAGACGACCGGATATTCGAGGCTGACGTGCTGGGTCCCGTTCTCAAAGTCCGCGAGCAGGCGCTCGCGGTCGAAGATCCGGTAGAACTGCTCCTGCACGCCGCGGTCCGCGATCAGGGCGGAGAACGCGCGGAAATAGCCGTCGACGGTGCCGGAGTCCTGCAGCGCGAGCACGGATTTGATCTGGCTCCTGCCGCGCGTGCCGTTCCCGCACCAGTTTTTGCTCAGATTGAGATGGAACGAGCCGTAGGAATTCGGATTGGAGAGCTGCTCGTAGGCGCGGTCGAAGCGCTCCTCGTTCCGCTTCTGCTCCGTGACGTTCTGCCCGCAGCAGTAGACGGTCAGCAGCCGGCCGTCCCGGTCCTCGATGCGCTTGAGCGTCACGTGCTCGAGCTGCGGCTCCTGCCCCGGCAGCTGGAAGCGGACCTCGCATTCGGCCAGCGCCGCGCCCTCGTCCATCGCGCGGTAGGCCGCCAGAAAGGCCGCCCGGTCGCGGGGGTCGACGAAGCGGGAGACCGTTTCGGCCACGTTTTCCAGGACGGTCGGGATGCCGTGCCTGCGGCAGACCTCGCCCGTGTAGCCGTCCTGCATCATGACGGCCCGGTGCGTGTCCGTGCTGTAGGTCCAGATGAGGAGCCGGGCGGCGCGCGAGGCGTCCTCGTAGAGCTGCTTGTCGCGCAGCAGCTCCTGCTCGGCGGCGAGCTGCCGGTCCATATCTGTGAAGGAGGCGTAGTAATACGAGACGCCCTCCCGCTCGTAGGCGCGCCGGAAGCGGTTGCCCACCCAGTGGACTGCGCCGTCCTCGCCGGTCACGCGGTAGACCGCGCTGTTGTGGTCGAGCTCGCCGCGCCGGACGGGGCCGAAGGCCTCCCAGAAGCGGGCGCGGTCCTCCGGGACGAGCCAGTCGACGGGGTTTTTGCTCTGCGCGTCCCAGTATGCGCGGCTCCCGTGGTGCAGCTCGTAAAACCCGGCGTTCGTGTAGTTCAGGTGCACCTCGCCGCCGACCTCCGAAAAGACTGCCGCGCCGCCCGGGATGTTGCCGAGAATCTCGGTGAGCGTTTCGTTGTATTCCTCCAGCCGGGTCTTCTCGCTCATGAAGCGGTCGACGTCGTAGTAGGACGCGTAAAAGCGCTCGGTGTTCTCCGCGACGGGCCGGTGCCGCGCGCGGATGCCGAGCCAGACGTACGCGCCGCTGCCGTCCAGATTCCGGAAGCGGTACTCGAACAGTCGCTTTTCCCGGATCGAGGCCGCGACCTCCGCGAGCAGGCCCGGGCGGTCGTCCGGGTGCACGGACTGGATGGTGCCCGCGCCGAAAAAGCGGGCGCGATCCTCCCGCCGCGCGCGGATCATCCGGTAAAAGCCGTCGTTGAGAAATTTCAGCTGGATTGCGGAGCCGGTCACGTCGAAGATGCCGACGCCGGAGGGGATTTCGTTGAGCGCGTCCAGCTCCATGGCCGCCGCCTCGGGGTATGCCTGCTCTGTCATGCCCGAAAGACTCCTTTATTTCTGTTGTGTTTTCCCGGCGGGGCGGGCGCCGAGCGCGTTGGCGATCGTCCCGTAGAGCTGCGCCGGGTCGATGGGCTTGGCGAGATGGCCGCTCATGCCGGCGCTGAAGACCTCCTCGCGCTCCTGCTCGAAGGCCTCGGCCGTCGTCGCGAGGATGGGCACCGTTCCGGCGTCCGGGCGGTCGAGCGCCCGGATGGCCCGGGCGGCGTCGAGCCCGTTCATGACGGGCATGCGGATGTCCATCAGAACGACGTCGTAATAGCCGGGGGCGCTGCGTCGGAAGGCCTCCAGGGCCTCGGCGCCGTTGCCGGCCACCTCGACCGTGAGGCCGCCCGCCTCCAGAATCCGCGTGATGATCTCGCGGTTCATGGGGTGATCCTCCGCGACGAGCACGCGGCGCCCGCGCAGCGACTGCGGGGGCTGCGCCGCGGACGCCTCCCGCGGCTGCGGGTCCTCCGGCGCGTCGGTGAGCGCCAGCTCGAGATGGACCGTGACGGTGGTGCCGGCGCCCTTCGCGCTCTCGACGCGGATGGTGCCGCCCATGGCGTCCACGATGCGCTTCGTGATGGCGAGCCCGAGCCCCGTGCCCATGCGCGTGTCGCTGCCGTTCTCGCGCTCGAAGGGCGTGAACAGCTTCTTCTGGAATTCCTCGCTCATGCCCGCGCCGTGGTCCGCGACGACGAAGTCGATCCGCAGCGTGCGGCCCGCGATCACGGCGTTCTCCATCCGCAGCGCCACCTCGGAGCCCGGCTCCGAGTATTTGACGGCGTTGGAGAGGAGGTTGAACAGAATCTGGTTGAAGCGCACCTCGTCCGTGTAGAGGCAGACGGAGGGGAGCTCGCCCGAGAGCACGAAGCGGATGTTTTTGCTGTCGCAGAGCGGCTGGATGACGCTCTGGATGTAGCGCTGGAAGCGCTCGTAGGGGTACGGGGCCTTGCGCAGGGCCAGCGTGCCGCTCTCGATCTTGGAGATGTCCAGGATGTCGTTGATGAGCCCCAGCAAAAACCGGTTGGAGACGTCGATCTTGCCGAGATCGGCCAGCAGCTTTTCCCGGTCGTCGATCTCCTCCCGCGCGAGCGCGGTCAGATTGACGATCGCGTTCATGGGCGTGCGGATGTCGTGGCTCATGGTGGAGAGGAAGACGGTCTTGGCCTCGGCGGCCTTGCTGGCGGCGAGATAGGCCGCCTCCAGCTGCCGCTGGTTTTTGAGGGACTTCCTCCGGTAGAGGACGAAGAAGACGATCAGCAGCACGAACACGAACCCCACGGTCAGAAAGACGAGCGGCAGGTTGTGCTCGAGGAAGCTGCGCAGGGAATACGGCGCCTCGAGGTTGGCGCTGCGGATGACGGCGTTGTTGATCTTCGCCCCGTCCACCGAGGCGATCGCCTTGTTGAGGATGGCGTAGAGCGTCGTGCCGCTGCGCCGGACGGCGAAGCAGTAGTCGATGGGATCCTCCGTGTAGGCGGTATGCAGGGTCTGGTCCGAGCCGGACTCCGCGAGATAGCGGTAGAGCACGTTGCTGCTCACGAGGAAGCTGCCCGCCGCGCCTTTGGAGACGGCGTCCAGGCAGGACTTCAGGTCGGCGCACTCGACCGTCTCCGCCTCCGGGTATTTGACGCTGAGGAAGAGCGGCTGGAGGGGGCTCTCGTCGGAGACCGCGATGCGCGCGTAGACGCTGTCTTTGAATTCGCCCTTGTACACGACCGCGATGCGGTCGCTCGCGAGCGAGCGGGACTGGATGTAGTCCTGGTTTTCGGCGATCCAGATGTCGCCGCTGGCCGGGAAGGCCGCGTCGATCTTCCCGCCGGCCAGCGCCTCGTGCAGCTGCGGCAGCGTGTCGTACCCGACCGCGCGGATCTCGCAGCCCGTGAAGCTCTCCAGATCCGGCAGGATCTCGGCCAGCATCCCGGCCGGCTCGCCCGTCTGCGCGTCCGTCCCGCAGTAGGGCAGGCAGCTGTTCAGATACCCGAGCTGCAGCGCCGGGTGCTGCGCGAGCCAGGCGGTCTCGCTGTCGGTCAGGGATTCGCGCACCACGCTGGTGTCGAAATATTTCTTCTGCAGGGAGGAGACGTAGTAGGGGGAGTCGGAGAGAATCTGCTCCTGCGCGCGGTTGAGCGCCTCGAGAAGATCGGGCCGGGTCTTGCTGACCGCGAAATAGTAGTCGGACGAGCCGATCTTGAAGACCGGCTTGAGCCCGTCGATGGTGTAGTTGTCCACGGTGACGACGCCGTCCAGCTCCCCGGCCGCCAGGGCCGCCATGCGCTCCTCGGTGCCGCTGTAGGCGACGACCGTGCACTGCGGCGCGTTCTCTTTTACGTAGAGCCGGAGCAGCTCCAGCTGGTAGCTGTTGTCGTTGACGCCGATGCGCTTGCCGTTGAGGCTCGCGGGGTCGCCCGCGCGGATGTCGCTCTTGTCGGAGGGCGCGAAGATGTAGTAGCTCTCCACGCCCATGATGTTGTCGGGGAAGAGCATGTCGGGCAGGCGCTCCGGCAGGCGGGAGACGCCACCCATGATGTCGACCTCGCCGTCTACCAGCTTCTCGTAGATCTCGCTCCAGCTGCCGTAGACGTACTGGTACTTCCAGCCGGTGTACTTGGCCAGCTCCTGATAGAACTCGTAGGCGTAGCCGGATTTCGGCGCGCTATCGGAAAAGCCGCTCTGAAAGCCGTCGTTATCCTCGAAATAGCCGACGCGGACGACCTCCTGCCCGCCCTCCGCGCGCGCGGAGAACGGGAGAAGCGCCAGGCTGAGACAGAGCGCCAGGCCGAGACACAGCGCCCGCTGGATTCCCGAGACGAATGCTTTCATTGCCGCTGCCTCGATTCATGCGGGGCAGCGGCAGGATCCCGCTGCTCCGAAAATTCGCGCGTCCGGCCCGCGCGCCTAATCCTCCTGGTTGGAGATGAGATGGGCGAGCGTGCCGTACATAAGCTCCGGGTCGATGGGCTTGGACAGATGCGCGTTCATGCCCGCGGCGCGGCTCTTTTCCATGTCCTCGTCGAAGGCGTTGGCGGTCATCGCGATGATGGGGATCGTCCCGGCGTCGGGCCTGTCCCAGTGGCGGATGTTGACGGCGGCCTGCAGGCCGTCCATCATCGGCATCCGCACGTCCATGAGGATGGCGTCGTAGGTGCCGGCGGGGCTCTGCACGAACCGCTCGAGCGCCCGCAGGCCGTTCGGGACCCGGTCCACCGCGAAGTGCTTGTTCTCCAGCAGCGTCCGGGCGATCTCGGCGTTGAGGTCGTTGTCCTCCGCCAGCAGCACGCGGCGGCCGGTGAAGTCGAATTCGCGGCGCTGCTTCTCCGCGTCCGGCTCGCTGCCGAGCGCCCGCTCGAAGGCGGAGACGAGCGTGGAGCGGAGCAGCGGCTTGGAGACCATCATGTTGGCGCCCGCGGCCCTGGCCTGCGCCTCGATGGACTGCCAGTCGTAGGCGGAGATGATGATGATCGTGACGTCGGGCCCCGCGATGCGGCGGATGCGCTGCGTCGTCTCGATGCCGTCCATGTCCGGCATCTTCCAGTCGATCAGGATGAAGTCGAAGTATTTGCCGTCGGCCGCCTTTCCGCGCACGCGCTCGACGGCCTCGCCGCCCGAGGTGACCCATTCGCCGGCCATGCCGATCTCCCGCAGAATCTTTTCGGTCTGCTCGCAGATGAGCAGATCGTCGTCCACGATGAGCGTGTGCAGATTCCGGAGGTTCGGCTGGAACTTCGGCAGGCGCAGCGCGGTCTCGTCGGCCGTGAGCGGGACGTCGATCGTAAATTCGCTGCCGACGCCCACGATGCTGCGCACGTTCACGATGCCGCCCATCAGATTGACGAGGTTCTTCGTGATCGCGAGCCCGAGCCCGGTGCCGCCGAAGACCGTGGTGGTCGTGGTGTCCACCTGCTCGAACGCGTCGAAGATCCGCCCGAGGTCGCCCTCGGCGATGCCGCAGCCGGTGTCGCCCACGACGAAGCGGAGCTTCTCCCGCTTTCCCTCGCGGCTGAGCACGCTCACATCCAGGGAAATCTTCCCGCGGCTCGTAAACTTGACCGCGTTGCCGAGCACGTTGACCAGCACCTGCTGCAGCTTCATCTCGTCGCCGAGGTAGGAGTCGGCCAGCTCGCCGGAGACGGTGCACTCGTATTCGATGCCCTTGGCGCGCACCTGCGGATAGATGATGTTGTTGACGCCCGCGATGAACTCCTGGAAGGTGAAGCTCTCGTTCTTGAGCAGCATCTTGCCGCTCTCGATGCGGGACATGTCGAGGATGTCGTTGATGAGCGAGAGCAGATACCGCGCGGACAGGCCGATCTTCGCGATGCAGTCCGCGGCCTTCTGCGGGTCGCCCATCGACTGCGCCGCGATCGTGTCCATGCCGATGATCGCGTTGAGCGGCGTGCGGATCTCGTGCGACATGCGCGAGAGGAAGTTCGATTTGGCGCTGCTGGCCTGCTGCGCGGCGAGAAGCGCCGTCTCGAGATGGCCGCGCGTCTCGCGCTCCTGCTCGAAGATCGCGGTGACGTCGCTGAGCAGGAAGACGAGTGTGTCGCGGTGCGCGTCGAGATAGAACACGTCGTGCTTCATGCGGCGCTGCGGCCTTCCGGGCAGCGTCTCCGCGAGCTTCCGGCGGCGGTTGAAGAAGGTGTAGGTCGGCTGCTTGGCGAGCCCCGCCAGGATGGCCTCCCGGCTCAGGCTCGCGAGGAAGCAGGCCGCGTCCTCCTGCGCCACGAAATCGCGGGCGGCCGTCTGCAGCGCGTCCTCGTACGGCCTTCCGCTCACGCCCGCGAGCTCGCGGTCGGTGCCCGCGACGACGGTAAAGATGCCGGTCTGCAGATCGAGCGTCGAGACGCAGGCGTAGTTCCGCTCGACGAGCGCGCGGCTGATGCGCTCCCGCACCGCGGTCTCGGTGATGTCCTTCGTGTAATAGAAGGCGATGAGATCGCCGCTCTCGGGATCGGGCAGCACCTCCGCGTTCGTCTCGACCCAGCGGACGACGCTGCCGACGTACCGGCGGTAGCGGATCTCCGCGCTGTAATGGCCGTGCCGGACGCCCTCGCGCATCGCGTTTCCGCTGCAGGTGGAGATGAAGAGCGCCCGGTCGTCCGCGTCCGGGATGCGGGAGGCGGCCTTCAGAAGCACCTCGCGCGAACGGGCGCCCGCGCTCTCGAGCGCCGGGCAGACGCGCAGGGCCTCGGCCAGCAGCGCGGGCGTGATCTCGGCCCGGGCCATCGCGTCGTCGCGGGTCTGCAGCTCCAGCTTGTCCGCGCGCGAGAGGTCGAAGGAGAACGACTCGAAGATGCCGCCCTCCATGGTCTTGAGCCGCACGCGCTCCTCGCGCAGGCGGTCGGCCTCCCGGAGCTTTTTCGTCACGTCGACGGAGTGGCCCTGCGCGCGGATCGTTTTCCCGTCGGGCCCGCGCACGGCGCGCATGGTGATCTTTTCCCAGAGCAGGCTGTCCCTGTACGAAAACCGCACGGTGCACCCGGCGGAGTCCTCGCCCCGGTCGATGGCTGCGACCATTTCGCGGTAGGCCTTTTCATCCTCCGGCGGGCAGTGCGTGTAGGCGAGAAAATCGTCCGGGTAGTGCTCCCAAACGGTGGGCAGCTGCGAAAAGCGCCGGTTCAGGATCGGGTTCTCGCAGAGCTTGCGGTCGGGGTAATAGGTGAAGAACTGCAGATCCGTGTTGAGCAGGGTCTCGGCCAGGCTGTCGCGGCTCTCCGCCAGCAGCTTCTCCCGGGAGATGTCCCGGCTGACGCCGTACAGGCCGATGATGCGGCCGCCGTCGTCCCGGATGGGGAACTTGCGCGTGCGCGTCCAGCGCTCGCGGCCGTCCAGATCGGGCAGCCGCTCCACGAAATCGAGCATCGGCTCGCCGCTCTCCAGCACCGTGCGGTCGTCCGCGCGGTATTTTTCGGCGATCGGCCGCGGGAAGAGCTCGTAGTCGGTCTTTCCCGGGAGCTCCGCGGCCGACGCGGCGCTCGTGAGCCTCGCGAACACGTCGGAGCCCCCGTGGTAGACGAGCGCCGTGTCCTTGACAAAGAGATAGTCCTCGCTGTTCCGCATCATCTCGCGGAGCGTTTCGTTCACGAGCCCGCTGCCCGCGGACGTTGTCCCGTTATGCATGCTGAGCCGCCCCTTTCCCGGTTTTTGAGATCAGTTCCGCCATCTTGCCGAACAGCTGCCGGGGGCTGATCGGCTTGGCGACGTGCCCGTCCATCCCGGCGTCCAGGCATTTCTGCACGTCGCCGGAGAACGCGTCGGCGGTCATGGCCAGGATCGGGATCCCGGCCGCGTCCTCCCGCGGCAGCGCGCGGATGGCCCGCGCGGCCTCGTAGCCGTCCATCACCGGCATGCGGATATCCATTAGAATGATGTCGTAGTAGCGCAGCGGGGACGCGGCGAACTTCGCGAGCCCGGCGCGCCCGTTCTCCGCCACCTCCACAAAGGCGCCCTGCTGCTCGAGCAGCGTCTTTGTGATCTGCTGGTTGAGCGGGTGGTCCTCGCAGAGCAGCACGTGCCGCTCGCGGAGCCGCGGCTCGCCGCCGGGCCCCGGCGTCTCGGCCGCCGGAGCGGCCGCCTCGGAGACCGGGACGGTGTCGAAGGCGAGCGTCACGAGGAAGGTCGTCCCCCGGCCGAGCGCGCTCTGCACGCGGATGGTGCCACCCATCCGGTCGACCAGCTTGCGCACGATGGCGAGCCCCAGCCCGGTGCCGCGCGTCTCGGAGACGTCGTTGCGGTTCTCCTGCGTGAAGGGGTCGAAAAGCACCTTCTGGAATTCCTCGCTGATGCCGATGCCGGTGTCGGAGATCTCGTGCTCGATCTCCACGCGCCCGCCGTCCAGGCGGGTCCCGCGGATGCGGTAGGTGATCGTCCCGCCCTCCGGCGTGTATTTGACGGCGTTGGACAGGAGGTTGAAGATGATCTGGTTGCAGCGCAGCTTGTCGGCGACGGGCACCCGGTCGACGATCGAGAAGCGCTCGTCCAGCACGAACTGCTGCCCCTTTTCCCGGCAGAGCGGGCGGATGACCGCGTCGAGGTAGCCGTTGAACTCCCCGAGCGGGTAGGGCTCCGGGTTCAGCGAAAATTCGCGGCTCTCGGCGCGCGACATGTCGAGGATGTCGTTGATGAGCCCGAGCAGGAACTTGGAGGAGCAGTCGATCTTCTCGAGGCAGTCGGCCGTCGCGGCGGGGTTGTCCTGCTCCCGCGCGAGATAGGTCATGCCGATGATGCCGTTGAGCGGGGTGCGGATGTCGTGGCTCATGCGGGAGAGGAAGTCGGTCTTCGCGGCGTTGGCCGCGGTGGCCTCCACGCGCAGCTGCTTTTCGGTCTCCAGCTGCGCCGTGAGCTCCGCATTCAGGCGCACCTCCTCGCTCACGTCGTGGAACGTGGCGTAGAAGATGCGGTGGCCGGGGGTGATCTCCCGCAGGCGCACCTCCTCCTTAATCCAGTGGTAGACGCCGTTCGCGCCGAGCGTGCGGTAGTTGTCGATGACGAAATAGTCGGACTCGAAGTGATCGCGGAACGCGCTGCGCACGCGCTCCAGATCGTCCGGGTGGACGCCGTAGTAGGCGTTGTCGCTGTATTTCCGCACCAGCTCCTCGGAATGGCTCGCGGGGTTGCCGATGTCGTTGCGGCCGGGCTGGAAGCCCAGAAGCCGGAACATCTGCCGGTTCACGTAGACGATCTGCAGGTGCTCGCGGTCGGGCATGTGCAGAACGCAGATGCCGCTTGTAATCGTGTTCATGATGTCCTGGATGCGGTCGGCCTCGGCCACCGCGGCGCGCAGCTCCTGCTGCTGGCGGCGGCAGCTCTCCGTCACGTCGGACTCGATGACGAGAACGGTGTCCCGGTCGCTGCCCAGATAGAAGTGCTGGAATTTCCGGTACATCTCCCCGCCGTCCACGTCGGGGAACCGCTCGCGGACGACGAACTCGTAGCGCTCGCCCCGGTCCATGACCGGCCGGTAGCAGGCGGGATCGCTGCAGCGGCTGTATTTCTCCCGGTCCTCCGCGTTGACCCAGTGCTCCAGGGCGTTTCGGCGGAAGCGCTCGAGCGAGCAGACCGCGCCGGGGGCGGGCAGCATGTCGCGGAAGGCCCGCGGCAGCGTCCGGCCGAGAAAATACGCCTCGACCTCGCCCGTGTCCAGATGGAGCAGCGCGATGAGGTCGTGCTCCTGGCTCGTGATGATGGAGAGGATCTCGTCCCGGCGCTTCTCGAGCGAGATGTCGACCGAGTAGGCGACGCCCTCGACGTCGCCGGTGTCGGGGTTCTGCAGCAGATTGAGATAGATACGGATCCAGACAAGGCGTCCCTGGTCGTTTTTGCGGAGGTATTCCATGCTCTGGCTGGAGCTCCCGTTCTGGAAGCGGGCCAGCAGGGCGCGGCGGTCGAAGCGGGCGGAGAAGGCGCGCCGCGTCTCGGGGTCGGCGATCTGCGCGGCGATGGCGGCGAAGAGCTCGTCGGCCGTCCTGGACGCGACGATCCGCCGGATCGACTCGCCCAGCCCGTGGCCCTCCTCGCAGAGGTTTTTCGTCAGATTGAACTGCACGGTGCCGGCCGCCTCGGGGTTCGCGGCGAGCAGCGCCTGCATGGAGCTGCGGAATTTCCGGCGCTCGCGCTCCTGCGCCTGCACGCTCTCGGTGATGTCCACGATGACGACGTAGAACCAGCGCCGGCCCTCGCCGTCGGCGATGATGTGCCCCTCGTCGTGCACCCAGACGAGGGAGCCGTCCTTTTTTTCGATCCGGTATTCGCAGCGGTCGAACGAGCCGCAGCGGATCTGCTCGTCGATCTCCCGCAGCACGCGTTCGCGGTCCGGCTCGTACACCATGCGCGAGAAGCGGTTGGAGAATTTTTCGACGAACTCCCGCCGCGTGTAGCCGAGAAAGCGCAGCATATTGTCGCTCAGATAGGAGAACTGCTCGTCCTGCTCCGCGGAGTAGCAGAAGATGCCGCCCGGCGCGTACTGCAGCACCGCCTCCATCACCTGGCCGTATTTCTCATAGGGCGAGTCCTGGCTTTTGCGCAGGTCCAGCAGCTCCAGATCCTTTTCCAGAGAGGCGGCGAACTCCTCCATCAGATTGCGGACGGAGGGCCCCGCCAGCGCCTCGCCGCGGCCGAAAAGGCACAGGGTGCCGAAGAAGGAGCCGTCCTCCCAGTGCAGCGGCAGGCCGCAGTAGCGGCAGAACGGGCAGTCCATGGCGCCGGAGTCCGCCTCCGCTCAGGCCTTCGTGTCGATGCTCACGAAGCGGTTCTGGCCGATGGCCTCCTCGCAGTAGCTCCCGGAGCCGAAGGGGAAACACGCGTCCGGCGCGTAGGGCCCGGCCTGCTCCCCGCTCATGACGAAGACGGACAGGCCGCCTTCCGCGATCCGGGTCACGAGCCCGACCGCGGCGCCCAGGCTGCCGGACAGAACGTCAAGCGAGCGCTGCCAGCGCCGGCGGACGGACGCGGGCGGCTCCTGCCGCCCGGCGCCCGTGACCGGCACCGTGTGAAATTTCCGTTCCCCATGCACGAGCACTTCCGCGGTGCGGAAGCCGCCGCTGCGGACGACCGCCGCGTCTTCTCCGGAATCCCCGACGTCCTGCTGCTTCATATTTGTCCCTCTTATCGTCTGCCCGTCTTCGGCCTTCGCCCGGCGGGGCAGCTTTTTTCCATCCGGGCCGCGCGGCCGCCCCGGCTTTTCGGGGCGGGGGACGCGCCGTCACAGGAGATCAGGCGGGATGCGAAACGAAAAGCGCGTCCTGCCGCCTGAAAATAGATATAAACATTCATTTTCCAGTATATCGGAGGAAATCCGATCCCGCAAGATGGCAATCTGAATTTTGCGCTTTTTATGTATAAACCCGGGGCATAACTGTATTGATTTTTTCAGCGTTTTGCGGTACGCTCAAAAATAAGAAAGAGAGGGGAGAAGCCATGACGCAAAATCTGTCCGGCAATTTTCAGAACATGGAGGATGAGGACGGCACCCTTGTGGATTACTTCATCGAGAGCATCCATGTGCGGATGCTCGGCTGCGGCGTTTTCACGACGGCGGCCGAGCGGATCGGCAATTTCCTGCTGCCGGCCTTTCTGGTCGTCTTCTACACAAGCGGCTCGGTCGAGATCCAGCACGGCAGCGAGACCACGGTGCTCAGTCCGGGCTCGTTCTATATTTTCCGGCCCAACGACGTCTACAGCGGCCACAAGCTCACGGAGGGGGCGCTCTGCTTTTCCTATCTGCAGTTCGACATCGCCCCGTTCATGGAGCGCTACAACTTCGGCGCCGTCGCCATGATCTCCACGGACCGGGTCTTCCGGGAGCCGCAGTACGTCTGCCTGGGCGAGCTGCTGGAAAAGCTCGCGCGGGACGACCCCGCGCTGCCGGGGCGCACGGCCATGCTGCGCCAGCTCGTCAGGCTCATCCTGGGGCAGATCCTCTACGACCAGGCGGGCCGGGAGGGCGGCGCGGAGCTGCTCAAAAAGGGCCGAGATTCCCGGATCATCAACGAGGCCTTCCGGTACGTGGCGGAGCACCTGACCGAGCCCATCGTGATCGGCGACATTCTGAAGGCGTGCAGGACGAGCAAGACCAGCCTGGAGCGGGCCTTCCGCGGCGCGCTGGGGCTCACGCCGCAGCGGGCGCTGCTGCGCTTCAAGATCGAGCGCTCCATGGAGATGCTGATGCGGAACATCCCGCTCAAGGACATCGTCCGGGCGCTGGGCTTCAGCTCGGTCTTCCACTACAGCAACACCTTCAAGGCGATCACGGGGCTCCGCCCCACCGAATACCGCAGCCGCGTCGCGAAAAAAGAGCGCAGCCCGGAGCGGAATTTGCCCGGCCGCGCGGTGGACAGGCCGGGCCGCGCGTGATAGAATGCGGGTAAACGAGGAAGGAGCGGTGAGACGTGGAGAACAGAATCATCCTGATCGGCCTCGATCTGGGCACGCAGGGCGTGCGGGCGATCGCGGCCTCGGAAAAGGGCGGCGTGCTGGCGGAGGCCTCGCGCCGCTACGAGACGATCAACACGGCGAAGGACCCCTGGAAGGAGCAGGACGCGGCCGGCTGGCGGCGCGCGGCCTTCGCGGTGCTCGCGGAGCTCTCGGCGGCGCTGCGGGCGAAGGGGCTCGCGGGGAGGACGGTCCTCTCGCTCGACGGCACGAGCGGCACCGTCGTCCCGCTGGACAAGAGCGGCGCGCCGCTGCGCAGCGCCATTTTGTACAACGACAGCCGCGCGGGCTCGGTGCTCGCGCGCGTGCACGAAAAGACCGCCGCGCTGGAGGAAAAGCTCGGCTATCGCATGGGCGCGTCCTTCGGCCTGCCGAAGATCGTCTGGCTGCGGGAGAACGAGCCCGCGGTGTTTGAAAAGACCGCCGTCTTCGCCCACCAGGCGGACTATCTGGCGGGCTGCCTCACGGGCGATTTCCGCGTGACGGACTACTCAAACGCCCTCAAAACGGGCTACGACCTGCTCGCCGAGCGCTGGCCGGAGGACGAGCTGCGCGCGCTGGGGCTCGACCCCGCGCTGCTGCCGCGCGTCGTGCACCCCGGCGAGGCGATCGGCCGCCTCACCCCGGAGGCCGCGCGCGAGACGGGCTTGCCCCCCGACACGCTCGTGGCCGCGGGCGTGACCGACGGCTACGCCTCCTGCGTCTCGTCCGGCGTCGTGCGCCCGGGGCAGTACAACAGCACGATCGGCACGACGCTCGTTCTGAAGGGCGTCACGAAGAACTTCATCCGCGACCCCGGGGGCCGCGTCTACTGCCACAAGCACCCCGAGGGCTTCTGGTATCCCGGCGGAGCCGGCAACGTGGGCGGGCTGTGCCTGAACAAGTGGTTCGGGCCCGAGCGCTTTGAGGAACTGAACCGGCAGGTGCCGCGCCTCTGCCCGACGGGCAGCCTCGTCTATCCGCTCACGGCGAAGGGCGAGCGCTTCCCGTTCGTCGCGCCCGAGGCCGAGGCGTTCTTCCTGTATGAGGACGAGAGCGAGGCCGGGCGCTACGCCGCCGCGATGGAGGGCGTGGGCTACGTCGAGCGGCTCTGCTTCCAGACGCTGGCCGGGCTCGGCTGCGAGCTGGGGGACGAGATCACGATCACGGGCGGGGCCGTGAAGGCGCCCGTCTGGTCGCAGGTGCGCGCCGACATCCTGGGCCGGCGCCTCGTCCAGCCCGAGACGGCCGAGGCCGCCTTCGGCGCCGCGATCCTCGCGGGCACGAAGGCGCTCGGGCGGACGCTCACGCAGTCGGCCGAGGCCATGGTGCGGTTTTCGCGCGCGTTCGAGCCGGACGCGGCGCGGCACGAGCGGTACGACGAGCTCTACGCGCGGTTCTGCGCGGCGTGCGCGGAGAGGGGATACATCCATGGGAATCTTTAAAGACTGCGACATCCGCGGCGTCTACGGCGCGGATCTGACCGAGGCCGAGATGGGGCGGATCGGCGGCGCGCTGGCGCAGCTGCTGCAGGGCCGGAGCATCGCCGTGGGCGGCGATTTCCGCACGCACACGCCGCAGCTCAAAAGGGCGCTCATTGAGGCGCTGCTGCGCGGCGGGGCCGAGGTCTGGGACGTGGGGCAGCTCTCCACGCCGCAGCTGTATTTTTCCAAGCGCGCGCTCGGCACCTGGGCCTGCGCGCAGGTCACGGCCTCGCACAATCCGCCGCAGTACAACGGGCTCAAGCTCATGCTGGGCGAGCTGCCCGTGCTGCCGGAGGACGTGCGGGAGGTCGGCCGCCTGGCCGAGGCGGGGGCGTTCCCCCGGGGCGAGGGCGTTCTGCACGAGGCGGACACGGCGCCCCGCTACGAGGCCATGCTCCGCGCCGTCCATCCCGCGCCGCTTCGGCCGCTGAAGCTCGTCGTGGACGCCGGCAACGGCGCCATGAGCGAGACGGCCCCGCGCGTGCTCGCCGCGATGGGCCTCGCGGTCGTGCCGCTGTTCTGCCAGTACGACGGCCGCTTTCCCAACCGCGGGCCGAATCCCGCGGACAAAAAGAATCTGACGGCGCTCTGCCGGGCCGTCGTGCGGGAGGGCGCCGACTTCGGCGCGGCCTTCGACGGCGACGGCGACCGCGTGATCTTCGTGGACGGCGCGGGCGTGCCGCTCATGGCCGAGGAGGCCATGGTGATCTTCACGCGGCGATTGCTCGCCCCGGGCGAGAGCGTCGTGTACGATCTCAAGTGCAGCTCCATCCTGCGCGCGGCGATCCTGGAGGCGAGCGGCGTGCCCATCATGGAGCGCAGCGGCCACGCCTTCATCCGCCGGCACTTTATGCAGGCGGGCAGCCGCCTCGCGGGCGAGGTCAGCGGCCACCACTTCTTCCGCGAGCTCGGCGGAGACGACGGGCTCTTCGCCCTCGTCACGATGGCCTCGATCCTCTCGGACACCGGCAAGGACCTGCGGCAGCTGCTCGGGGGCGTCCGATACACGGCCATCACGCCGGATATCCGCGTGCAGGCCGGGCCGGAGGAAATAGACCGGGTCTTCGCCGCGATGGAGCTCTGGGCGCGGGAGGAGCGGCTGGAGCCGGTGCGGCTCGACGGCGTCCGCCTGGAATTCGCGGACGGCGGCTGGCTGCTCGTGCGCCGCTCCATCACGGAGCCGGCCTTCACGCTGCGCATGGAGGCACCGGACGAGCCGTCGCTCGCGGCCCTGCGCGGCCGGGCGGCCCGCCGCCTGGGCCTGCCGCAGCTGGCGGCCGTGTGAACCATGCAGAAAAAAACCGCCGTCCGGCCGGACGGCGGTTTTTTCCGTCTTTCTCCGGCGCAAAAAGAGGCCGCAAAAACAGGGGCAAAATTTTTACTATTTCAGTTTTAACTTTTACTTTTCTTTGAAAGAATCGCGGCGCGCCCGGCCATTTCCGCCGCAAAATGATATAATAAACTTCTGATTATCTGGCTGGGGGTGCGCGCCGTGAAGCTGCGGACAAGGATCTTTGTGCTGTTTCTCGCGGGGATTCTGTTTTCGGCCGCGCTGTCGATTCTGACGACCGCCTGCTTCGGCCGGAAAAACTACATCGCGCAGGAGCGGGAGATCAGCGCGCAGACGCTCAGGGCGCTGGCGGACAACCTGAAGCTGAAGACGGATTACGTGCGCCGGGACACGGACACCGTGTTCTGGACGCCGCTCGTGCAGAACGCGCTGGACAGCCTGAAGACGGGGCCGATGACGCCGGAGACCCGCGCGTTTATCAACGACAGCCTGTCCCCCATCATGCTGGCGGGGGACTATATCTCCTCCATCCTTTTTTACGACAACTACGGCAATTCCTGCATCTGCCTGCGGGACGGCGTCCTGGTGGACAGCGGCGTGCGCGCGCAGGACACGGACTGGTATTCCGCGGCCGCTGCCGCGGACGGGGACTGGATCTACGAGACCGACGGCGGCGGGATCGTCAGCTACACGGACGGCAACCGCAACGTCGTGTCGATGATCAAGATCGTCAAAAGCAAGGACGACTATACCTCCTGCGGCGTGCTGATGGTCAACATCGACGAAAAGACGCTCCGCAAGAGCTTTACCGCGTTCAGCGGGGACAGGTCCAGCTACTATATCCTCTCCGGCGGAAAGACGATCTTCCGCACCGGCGAGAGCCTCGTCAGCGGCGAAACGCTCAGCGGCATCCTGTCGGGCGAGCTGGAGAGCGGCACGAGCGGCGGCGCGTTCGAGCTGTACCAGCACCAGGCGCTGGAGATCTCGGACTGGCAGCTCGTCTCGGTGATGCAGACCAAGGCGTACGGGCTGAGCATCCAGCCCTGGCCGGTCCTCATCGTCTTTCTGGGGAATCTCGCCTTCCTGCTGCTCTGCTGGCGGTTCATCACGGCGAACATGACGAAGCCGCTCAAGGAAATGGAGACGCGCCTGGCCGGCGCGCAGGGCATACCGGAGGATTTCCCGGTCGCGCCGGACAAAACGGACGAGATCAGCAACGTGAAGCGGGCGTATAACCACATGGCGGCCTCGGCGCGGGAGCTGCTCGTCAAAACGCGCGAGGAGGAAAAGGCGGTCCAGCGCGGCGAACTGGAGCTGGTGCTCTCGCAGATCAGCCCGCACTTTCTCTACAATACGCTGGACACGATCTCCGGCATGATCCTTTCGGGCGACGCGCAGCGCAGCTTCGCCATGGTGCAGTCGCTGGGCCTGTTTTACCGCAACAGCCTCGGCAGCGGGCAGCAGACCGTCACGCTGGACGAGGAGCTCGTCACCGTGCAGAGCTACCTGGAGATCCTGAACACGCGCTATGGGGACCAGATCAAAAGCGAGTACCGCATCGCGAAAAACCTCCGCAAGGTCAGGATCCTCAGGCTGACGATCCAGCCGCTGGTGGAAAACGCCGTGCACCACGGCCTGCGCCCCAGGGGCGGGGCCGGGACCATCGTTATCGGCGCGGCCGAGGAGAACGGCGTCCTGCTGCTGTCCGTCCTGGACGACGGCGTGGGCATCTCCCCGGAGAAGCTGCGGCAGATCCGGCAGTCGACAGACGAGAAGACGCCGGGCTTCGGCCTGTTCAGCATCCGGCGGCGCATCGCCCTGTTCTGCGGGACGAGCGACCCGCTGACGATCGAGAGCCGGGAAGGCGAGTGGACGAAGGTCACGGTACGGATTCCGCTGGGGGGAGAAGAAGCGCATGGGCAGGCTGAAAATTCTGATCGTTGACGATGAAAAATACGAGGCCGTCCTCATGGAAAAATGCGTCGACTGGCAGGGGCGCGGCTTCGAGATCGTCGGCTCCGCGCAGAGCGCCAGAGAGGCGCTGGCGCTCTTTGCCCAGACGCAGCCGGACATCGTGCTGTGCGACATCAACATGCCGGTCATCAACGGCCTGGAGCTCAGCCGCCGCCTGAAGCAGCAGCGCCCCGGCGTTCACATCATCATCGTCACGGGCTACCGCGAGTTCGCCTACGCCCAGCAGGCGGTCGAGATTGGGGTCGAAAAATACGTCCTGAAGCCGGTGCAGGCGGAGGAGCTGCTGAAGACCGCGGAAAAGATCCGCAGCGAGCTCTCCGGCCCCGCGCAGGCGGGCGCCGTCCCCGGGGACGCCGAGCAGTCGAAGGGGGAGCTCACAAGCACGGCCGTGGCGTATATCGAGAGCAATCTCTCCGCCCGCGGGCTCTCGCTCAAGGGCGTCGCGTCGGCGGTCTACGCCAACGGGAGCTATCTGAGCCGGGTCTTCCGGGAAGAGGCCGGGGAGACGGTCACGGAGTACATCCTGCGCAGGCGGATGGAGAAGAGCAGGGAGCTGCTGGGAAGCACGGATCTGCGGGCCTATGAGGTCGCGGCGCTCGTGGGCATGCCGGACGCGCATTATTTCGGGCAGTGCTTCAAGCGCTTCACCGGCATGACCGTGAACGAATACCGCCAGCAGCTGCGCGCCGGCAGAAACAGAGAGAAAACGATATGAAAACAGCAAGAACCTGCGTCGCCGCCGCGCTGATGGCCGCGCTGCTGACCGGCTGCGGCGCTCCGGCGAAGGGGGCGGCTTCGGCCGCGGAGACCTCCGGCGCGGCTGCGGCGGTGCTGGACGTCTGGTACCAGTCGGACAACCCGAGCTCGGAATTCAACAGCAAGATGGAGCAGGCGGCGTCGCAGTATGAACAGGCGCATGCCGGCGTGAAGCTCGCGCTGCACTCGCTGGACAGCGCGTCCTACAAGGAAAAGCTCGCCACGGACTTCACCGGCAGGGCGAAGGACATCGACGTGTTCTACGACTGGGCGCCCGCGAAGCTCACGCAGCTCGTCCTGGCGGACCGCGTCCTGCCGCTGGACGGCTATCTCTCGGATGAGAAGCTCGGGGAGATCAAGAAGGACTCGCAGGACTCCTTCACCGTGGACGGAAAGCTGTACGGCCTGCCCATGAACAGCAGCATGATGCTGGTCTACTGCAACCGCGGGCTGTTTGAAAAGGCGGGGGCGCAGCTCCCGACCACCTGGAGCGAGCTGCTCGCCGCGGGGGAAAAGCTCAGGGCTGTCGGCGTCCGGCCTCTGGCCGTGGGCGCGGGCGACTCGTGGCTCGCCGGCGCGCTGTATGAAAACCTCGCCGTGCGCGAGACCGGCGCGGAGGAGTGCGCCGCCGTTCTGGCGGGCGAGGCGTCCATGCTGGACGACCCGGGCTTCCGCACGGCGGCCGAGAAAATGAACGAGCTCTTCCGCGACGGCATCCTGGGCGACAATCCGCTGCAGGTCACGGATACCGACGCCCTCGGCGATTTCATCGACGGAAAGGCGGGCATGCTGCTCGACGGGAGCTGGGCGGCCTCCAGCATCGACAATACGCCCAACCGGGCGGCGGCGGACGTCGTGCCGATCCCCTTCCCGCTGGCGGAGACCGGAAAGTACGCCTCCGACTACATCGGCGGGACGAGCGTCAGCTTTTTCGTGAACAAAAGCACGGACGCCCCCGACGAGGCGGCCGACGTGGCGCTGTATCTCGCCGAATGGTTCGGCCGGGCGAGCAGCCGGATGGGGCTGGGCTTTTCCTGCTGGAACAACTCGTCCGATGATCTGCCGCCCACCTTCGCGGCGGCGCAGAAGCTCTACGACGGGGCGGGGGAGAACGTCCGCAGCTGGGATACCGTGCTGGACACCGCGGCGGCAAAAACGCATCTGGAGGCCTGCCAGGCGCTGCTCGCGGACGAGCCGGACATCGACGGCTTTCTCGAGGCGCACGACGCGGCGCTCCGCGCGCGGGGCGGATAAAATTGCAAATACGGCGGAGCGCCCGGGTCTCTCGGTTCGACGAGAGGCCCGGGCTTTTTTTAAGGCAACACCGCACAATTCGCGGCTGACGCCTTCAGCACGGTCTTGCTTGCATCTTTCCCGTCCTATGCGCCAAAAATGCTCGTGAATCCACAAAGGATTCGCTGCGCTTTTTGACACATCTGACGAAAAATCTGACGGCGCAATACCGCACTTAGAATTGTGCAGTATTGCCTTAAAGTAAAAATCGCAACGCAACAAGTAAAAATCCTGAATTCAGCGCGGGGCCGAAATGCGATAAACTGAGCGTCGTAGGAACGTCCGGCGGCACGTCGCCGTCCGGCAAACAGATTGAGATTGGAGACAGACCGATGAAAAAACGATTTTTGAGCGTCCTGCTCGCCGTCTGCATGGTGCTGACCCTGCTGCCGGCGCTGCGGTTTACGGCGAAAGCCAGCCCGGTAGCCATAACGACTTACCAGCAGCTTATGGACTATGAGAACGGCGATGGAAATTATAAGGACCTAGTCGAGGCCGAACTCAAACCGGTAGCCAACTTCGGCTGGCCGACGGAGAATACAACGCTGACGTTCAATAAGCAAATCGACGTTATCGGCAACTGGACGATCCCCTCCAACATGACGATCACGTTCAATCAGAACGTCACCACCTATGCCGAAAGCAGCGGCGCTGCGGCGCCGGTCATCACGGTACAGGGCAGCGTGACGGCCGCGTATCAAAACCATACCGCCCAAGCAAACTATATCGTCGCAAACGGCGGCACGCTGACCGTCCAAAAGATTGCCGGCAGCGTCACCGTGCAGGACGGCGGCACGCTGACCACCCCCAACACCGGCTATCTTGAAGTTTTCGGCGGCGCTGTGCTGACCCTGAACAAAACCAGTGTTATCAATGGTACAAACGGAATTCGCCTTTGCGGCACGCTGGCCTGCAACGACACCACGCTGGGCTTCTCCGTCTATCCGGCGTCCGCTGCCAGCGATAACAAGGTAGACCCGATCATCAAAGGCACGCTGAGCTTTAACGCAGATTATAAGGGCATCCAGTGCAGCGACGCGACGGTCACCATTGCGGAGGGCAGCACGGTCACCCTGAACGGAAAAAGCTTTGTCGGGATTTACGGCGGCACTTATGCGAAAAGCGGCGAAACGCCCACTGCCGCGAAACTCAATCTCAACGGTACGCTCAAGGTGCAGCGCACGGAACAGGGCGGCGTCGGCGTCAATCAATACGGCAGCATTGTCCTTGGCGCAAACGGCGTCTTGGACATGAGCTCTCCCAGCGGCATCACGCCGGGTTATGAAAGCACAACCGGCAATACCTCCAAGGCCACCACCTGCGTCACCGGCACTGGCACGATGAAGGCCACAAACGACCCCGACAGCAAAGTTCCGGTCTCTATATACGGAAGTCAGGTCGTAGCCCAAAACTGCCCCTATGTCGCCTCTACCGTCAAGGTCCAGGTGCTCACGAAGCACAACACCGCGCCCGTGATCGCCCCGCAGACGGCCTATTTCGTCCGCACCAAAACAAATCAGGGCAGCCTCAACGTTGCGGAGCTGCTGCCCAGCGACAAGGGCGATACCACCTATGAGGTGACAAGCACAAGCTATACCGCCCTTACGAATGTCGCCGTCAGTGCAGAGGGCCTTTTGACCTACGGCACCACGGTACAGAATGACACGTGCACCGATACCGTGACGGTCAAGGCGAGCATGGCCGCTTATCCCGACGCCATCGTCACCCTGACCGTAAACCTGACGGATAAGATCCCCGTGACCGTCGGCGGCGTCAGCATCGCGGGCAAGGACTACGACAATACGCCCATTGCCGCCGCCGGGACGCCGGTCGTAACGACAGCCGACGGAAAGAACGTCACCGCAGAGTGCGGCACGCTGGTTTATAATTACAAGGGCGTCGACGATGAGATCGGTACAAACAGCTATAACAGCGCAACGCCTCCCACAAACGCGGGACATTATACCCTGACCGTTTCCGTCCCGGCGAACAACGACACCTATACCGGCTCGGAAACCATGCGCTTTCAGATAAACAGGGTAAAGGGCGTTGTCACCTTCAGCAGCAAGACAATTCCTTATACGCCGGATGGCCGAAACATCTGCGATGTACTTACGTTTCCGACCATCACGCTGAACGGAAAAGATTATTCAGCATATCCTGAATATTCCACAGGCTCTTTTACCAAAACAATACCCGACGGAAACGGCGGCACAATAGAAATACAATATTTCGACACCATGCTTGGACAAGCTACTGCTCCCGGCAAGTATCCTGTGACGGTCTCCTATGACGACGGAAACGTCTACAGCGATCCTGTTACGGCGGAGGTGATCGTCACACCCGCGCCCCTGACCGTCACCGGCGTCACAGCCGCCGACCGTGCGTACAACGGCAAAAACACCGTGACGGACTTCTCCGGCGGCACGCTGCAAGGCGTGCTGTCAAATGCCGCAGGCACCGGGGATACCGTCAGTATCGACTATTCCAAAGCCGTGGGCACCGTCGCGGACGCCAATGCCGGCAGCAGCAAAGCCGTCACCGTAACAGGCATCGCCCTCACCGGCAAAGATGCCGCCAATTACACGCTGACGCAGCCCGCCGGCGTGACGGTCAACATCACCCAGGCCGCCGCGAAAACCCTCGCCGACCAGAACGTGACCCAGAAATACACCGTCACCACACAGCAGAGCAAGTCGCTTGCCGGTCTGATGCCGTCTGATGCGGGAACGCTTACCTACGCAAAGGGAAGCAATGCTGCGATTACAGGCGTTTCCGGCTGGAATGTCGCGAGCGACGGCACAGTGACCTATACGCTCTCCGGCGGCGCGGCGGGCGACACCGTCACGCTGCCCGTGACGATCAGCTCGACGAACTATGAACCTTCCGCCGTCAATGTGAAAATCACATTGACCGCCAAGGACGTCCCGGAACTGACGATCAGGGACATCACCAGGACCTACGACGGCACGGCTGTCGCGGACAGCGCCATTTCCGGCACGGCGGCGTTCGGTGGCAAGACCGTTGAAGGCACGTGGGCGTTCAAGGCCGGCCAGACTCTGACCAGCGCCGCCGACAGCGGCGGCAAGACCGTGGTGTTCACGCCGAGAGACGGCAATACTTACGCCGCGGCCGAAAAGAACATCACCGTGACGATCGCCAAGGCCGCGCCGACCGGCACGCCGTCCTATACGGCAATAACCGAGAAGGATAAGACGCTCGCCGACGCGAAGCTCGCCGCCGGCACCCTTGCCCCGGCCGGCACCATCGCGTGGGTCAGCGGCGCGGCGACAAAAGTCACTGCGAACACCGCCTACGCTTGGACCTACACCCCCGCCGACACGGCCGACTACAGTACCCTCACCGGCAGCATCGTGCTCTGGAAGGCCGCGGCTCCCGCGGGCGGCGCGGCGTCCTCCGCCGTCACCGTACCCGCCTCCTCCGACGCGGGCAGCGCCGAGGTCAGCGCCGAGATCTCCGGCACCACCGCCACGCTCGCGCCCACCGACGCGCAGATCGCCGCCGTGGCCTCCGCGTCCAGACAGACCGGCACCGTGGTGATCGACCTGTCCGCTTTGAAGGCGGACACGGCGGTTCTGCCCGAGAAGCTGGTCGCCGCCGCGCAGAAGGCGGACAACGCCAGGGGACTTGCCGTTGTGCTTCCCGCCGGCGAGGTGGAGCTGGACAAGACGGCGCTCACCGCCGCCGCGAACAAAGGCGATTGGAAGCTCTCGGTTCAGACGGTTCCCGAGGCCGATCTCACCCAGGCGCAGAAAGCCGCCCTGGGCAGTCAGGCCGGCACCGCGCTGGTCGTGAACGTCACCCTGCTGGCCAACGGCGTCAAGCTCACCGACTTTGCCGGAGGACAGCTCACCATCCGCGTGCCGTATAAGCTGAAAGCGGGCGAGGACGTCTCCAGGCTCGTGGTCTGGTTTGTAAAGAGCGACGGCACGCTGGAGGCGCACAGGGCCGTCTACGACGCCGCAGAAGGCACGGTCGCCTTTACCACCTCGCATCTCAGCCAGTATATCGTGGCGGAGTTCCCGTTTGCGGATGTGCCCTCCGACAGCTACTGTTACACCGCGGCCGCCTGGGCTGCAAACAGCGGCGTCGCCGAGGGCAAGAGCGCCGGGCTCTTCGCCCCCTCCGACACCTGCACCCGCGCGCAGGCCGTGACCTTCCTCTGGCGCGCCATGGGCTCGCCCGAGCCGGCCGGCACCAAGAATCCCTTTACCGATGTGAGCGCCGACGCCTATTACTGCAAGGCCGTCCTCTGGGCCGCGGAGAAGGGCGTCACCCGGGGCGCGACGGATACGACCTTTGACCCCGACGGCGTCGTTACCCGCGCCCAGACCGTGACCTTCCTCTGGCGCGCGGCGGGCAGTCCCGCCGCCGCGGCGGCGAATCCCTTCGGGGACGTCGCCCCCGGCGCCTACTGCGCCGGCGCGGTGGCCTGGGCCGTGGGCAGCGGGATCACCGAGGGCACCTCGGCCGCCGCCTTCAGCCCTGCGGCCTCCTGCACCCGGGCCCAGATCGTGACCTTCCTCTGGCGCTTCGCCGGAAAATAACAGGGGAGGGAAGCTCCCCCTTCGCCCGCCGTCCGCTCCGCCCCCGCGGGGGACCGAACGCCGGAGACCAAATAACAGCAGCGCCTGCGAAAAATCGCAGGCGCTGTTTTTTTATACTTTCTTTCCGATTCCCTTTCGCCTGAGCCAGACGGCCAGAACCACGCCGAGAACGACAAGAATCAGGCCTGCGATCACCATGATCCCGCCCAGAATATACGGCGGGCTCTTTGCCGTAAACGCGGTGATATCCGGGTCCTGGGCGAACGGCGTGACGAAGAGGATCCGCCGGATCATCCATCGGACGAGAAGCCCCGCGCCGGCGAGCAGCGCGCCCCGCAGGGCGATGCAGACGCCGGCCAGCCAGCCATGGCGGCGCGCCAGATTGCGGGCGGCGCGCGGGAGCGAATCGATTATTTTCTCGCGGTTTTCCGCCGCTTCAGCCGCCGGCGGCGTCTTTTCCGGGCCGTCTTCCGACAAAAGCCAGTCGGCACTGACCCCGAAAACCTGTGCGAGCAGCGGCAGCTTTCCGACCTCCGGCACCGCATCCCCCGTTTCCCACTTGCTGACCGCCTGCCGCGAGACGCCGAGCCTGTCGGCCAGCGCCTCCTGCGACAGGCCGGCCTGTTTCCGGCAGTACAGTATTTTTTCAGGCAGCTTCATTTCCGTTCCCCCTTTTCATCTCCCACTCTACCAAAATTGCGGTTGCACGTCCACCGACGCCGGCTGGAATTTCCGCAACCGCCGGTTGCGATTCCCGCGGCGCGGCATTTTGCGTTCTTTTTCCAGTATAGCAGATGCGCCGCCGGGCTTCCAGTACGGACCCCGCTTCTCCGACGTGTACCGCCGAACCTTCCGCGTACAGCATGCAGCCGGCGCCTTTGCCGAGAGTGGAAAAAGCGCTGAATTTCGTGCCTGGCGGGCTCGAATGAGAAAAAAATACAGCAAAACTGCTCAACCGGCACAAGACCGATTGAGCAGTTTTACCAAGAAAATGGCGGACAGGGTGGGATTCGAACCCACGGTACGTTGCCGTACACCTGATTTCGAGTCGTTGGAACCCTTTGACCTCGGCTGTCCTGCGGCGGTGTCTGTGAGCGTTTGAAAACGCCGGAAACGCTGATTTCATGCGGGTTTGCGGCGTCTTTTCCTGCCGTTTCGCGGCTTTGCGGAAATGCCCGCCGAAAGACGATTTCCCGTCAAAGTGTGAGCGCGCTGTGAGCGAGAGCCGTGCGGAGTGCAAATTGGCGGGTTGGCGTCACGGTCGAATCATGTTATAAATTTTGTAAATATGAAAGTTTTTAAACATTGATAACATAAACTTGCAATTTTATCGAGGCCGTGTTATGATGGCGGCAGAGGTGATCTTATGCTGAAAACCGGATCGGAACTGAAAAACCGGCCGCTTTACCTGAACCGCCTGATCGCTTTTCAGGACACCGAACCGGTGAAGATCGTCACCGGTATCCGCCGCTGCGGGAAGTCGAGCCTGATGAAGCTGATGGCCCGTCATCTGCGCGAGGCCGGGATCACGGACGACCAGATTCTCGAGATGAATTTTGAGTCCATGGATTACCGCGGAATGACGGCGGAGGCACTGTATCAGTATGTCAAGGAACGCCTGCCCAAGGGCAAACGCGCCTATCTGTTTTTTGACGAGATCCAGCGCATCGAGCGGTGGCAGGACGCGGTCAACTCCTTCCGGGTGGATTTCGACTGCGATATTTATGTGACCGGTTCCAACGCATATCTGCTCTCCTCCGAGTACGCCACCTATCTGGCCGGGCGGAGCGTGGAGATCAAAATGCTGCCTCTGTCTTTCCGCGAGTTTTTGGATTTCCACGGTTATACGGTGGAGAAACGGAGCGGTCCCGCCGGAAATATACACACAAGGATAATGGATGCGCGCAGCGAAATTTTCGATGTGCGGGAGATGTTGACGGCCTATATGAAATTCGGCGGGATGCCGGGCATAGCCGATGTGGGACTGGATACGGACAAGGCGCTGACGCTTCTGGACGGTGTCTACTCCACCGTAGTCGTGCGGGATATTCTCGAACACGAGCGGCGCAGAGGACAGCGCCAGTTGACCGACCCGGAGCTGCTGCGAAAGATCATCATGTTCCTGGCGGACAACATCGGAAACTCAACGTCCATTACCTCCATCGGCAATACGCTGGTCAGCGAAAAGCTTCTGGATGACGACGGGCGGAGAGGAAAGCCGGCCGTTCAAACAATCCAGGCTTATGTGGGCGCACTGCTGGAATCCTATGTGTTCTACGAGATCAAGCGTTTCGACATCAAGGGGAAAGAGTACCTCCGCACCCTCGGCAAATATTATATCGTGGATGTCGGTCTGCGTAATTATCTGTTGGGTTTCCGCGATATGGATACCGGCCACGCAATAGAGAACATTGTCTATTTTGAACTGCTTCGGCGCGGTTACGATGTGTCCATCGGAAAGGTCGGCAGCAAGGAGGTCGACTTCATCGCAACCAACGCGGAGGAGAAAAAATACATTCAGGTCACGGAATCCATGAACGAGCCGACCACCCGCGAGCGGGAGCTTGCGCCTCTGCGGATGATCCGGGATAACTACGAGAAAATCGTTATTGCCGGGAGCTGCGACAATCCGATGACCCAGGACGGTATCAAGATCAAGCTGCTGACAGATTTTTTGCTGGAGGACTGAACTCCAAAAACCAATTGGGGAAACGGCGTCTGCGAGAAATTGCAGGCGCTGTTTTTATGCCGTCAGGCCGTTCCCGCTCCCGTCCTTCGTCTCTCGTCCCGCCCCGTGGGCGGTGTTTTTGCCGACGAGAGGACGCACGCACAGAAGTGGGTACGGCGGCAAAAACTGCGGCGAAGCGGAGCCCGAGCAGGCGGAGGCACAGCCTGCGGATCGGGCGCCGCGAAGCCGCCGACGGGGTCCCGGGGTGTCCCCGGGCGCACACCTTGACGCCGGTTTCCGGCGGCAAGGTATAGTGCGTTATACCGCCAGCCAAACGCACGGCAAAAAGTCCGGCCAGCCTTGACGGGGCCGGACTTTTTTGACGGGCGGGAAAACGCGTTCGCGCAGCCGGCCCCGCAGGGCAGGCGGTGCGGGCGCGTTTTCAGCTTGGCGGGCGGTATGTGAAAAAAGCTGCCGACGCTTGCTCGGCTTCGGCGAAACGGAAAGGAGTTTCGAATTATGCCCTACGCGATATTGCGGTTTGAGAAACGGAAGGGCGGCCCCGCGACCGCCATAGAAAAACACCACGAGCGCAAGAAAACGCGCTACGCCAGCAACCCGGACGTCGATCCCGAGCGCTCCCATCTCAACTATCACCTCATCCAGCCGCGCCTGAAATACTACGGCGAGATCCAGACCCGCATTGAGAAAGCGCAGAAGGAAAATCCGAAAATGAAGCTCCGCAAGGACAGCGTCAAGTTCATCGACACCATCATCACCGCCACGCCGGAATTTCTGGAGGGGCGGTCCGAGGAGCGGCGGCGTTTTTATTTTGAGCACGCGCTGGAGTTTTTGAAGCGCGAGGTGGGAGAGGAAAACATTTTTTCGGCAGTCGTGCATATGGACGAGCACAATCCGCACATGCACGTCTGTTTCGTGCCGCTGACCAGAGATCATCGGCTGTGCGCAAAGGAGGTCATGGGCGGGCGCGACAAGCTGGTGGAGTGGCAGGACAAATTTCACGATCACATGGCCGCGGAGTTCCCGGAGCTGGAGCGCGGTCAGGCCGCCGCCGCGACCAAGCGCAGGCACATTCCCACCTGGCTCTACAAGCAGGCGCACCGCCTGACCGACGAGATGACCGGCATCCGCGCGGAGATCGAAAGCATCGGCACCTTCAACGCCAACCGCCAGAAGGAGAAGGTACTGCAGCGGCTGCTGGAATGGTATCCGCAGATCAACGCTCTGGAGGCCAAGCTCCGCCCCTACGACGAGCAGCTGAAGATTCTCCGTGATAACGACGCCATCTACCGGCGCGAGCACGAGCGCATCCAGTGGGAGCTGGAGCTTGAGGAGCGCGAGAATCGGTCGCTCTCGTATGAGCTGCAGGAATATCAGGATTTCATCGGCTCCATCCCGTTCGAGCTGCTCGCGGAGCTGCGGCGGCGATTCGAGCAGCAGCAACAGCCTGGCGAGGAAGAAATGCAGAGGATGGAATGAGGAGGGAGAAAATGAGAAACAGAAACAGCGCCGCGCCGTGCAATCCGTCGCTCGCGATGGCCGAATACAATGCGGTTCACGCCGAGGAGCTGGAGGACTATCTGAGGGACTGCCCCTGCCGTGCGCAGATCATTCGCAGAGGATCCGTTTGATCAGAAAACTGTCATTCGATTTTCATGCTCTTTCAGGCAATCTCTTTCGGGAAAATCATTATTATCACACCACAGATCACACCATTTATCACACCACTCATTATCTATACAAACGGATTTTTATCTGATATAGTGCAAGAAGTAGGGGGCGAACACGATGCTCGATTGGAATCGAAACGGAAAGATTGACCCTGTCGATGTGGGCATATCCGTCGGTATTGACGATGTTGCGGCGGATAAACCGGCCAATGAGGAGAAGCCAAAAAGACCGATCGGATGCCTTGCGTCATGCTTGACGATAGACGAAATAGTCGTAGACCGTGTTGTCATAGAGGTTGTTGAAATGCTCCTGCGTGATTTGCAGGGACTTGTAAACGCCCTCTTTGATGGCGAGGCTGGGCACCACGATGACAAACTTGGAAAAACCGTAGGCCTTGTTCAGCTCAAAAATCGTGCGCAGATAGACATAGGTCTTGCCGGTGCCGGTCTCCATTTCCACGTCGAAGTCGTAAACGCCGCGCCGGAGCGCTTTCGTCTGAGGCAGGCCGTTGCGGAGCTGCACCGCCTGCAGGTTGGCAAGAAGTTCGTCCTCGGTCAGTTCCAGCTTGTTGCCGATGCCGTGGTCGGTGTCCTCCATGCCAACCTGCCCGGCGTAGGCGGAAACGGTGAAGTTGGCCTGCTTGGGCGTCTGCCCGCGAAAGAGGTCAACCACCGCCGAAACCGCCTGCTCCTGATATTGGAGGTTGGGGTCAAATTGTAGTTTCATGAGAGGCCTCCTACGCTGATGAAATGCTTACGCAGTCTACAGTCACCGGCATGAGCGTGGAGAGCCTGCAAGCCTACTCCTACGCTGCCGACTTTGTGGACGTTTCCCTTGACACCCTCACTGGCTCGATGGCAAAAAACGTCAAGTCGATGGCGAATGCTGCCGACGGTTCTGCAAAATATGCGGATGCCTACGCGCAGCTCGGCGTATCGGTTACCGATGCCAATGGCAATCTGCGAGATAGCGAGGAGGTCTATTGGGAGGTAATCGACGCGCTTGGCGGCATATCGAATGAAACCGAGCGTGACGCCCTCGCTATGCAGCTATTCGGCAAATCAGCACAAGACCTGAATCCGCTCATCGCGCAAGGCTCAGAAGGTATTGCGGCGCTGACTGATGAAGCAAAGCGCATGGGTGCGGTGCTTTCCGAAGAAACCATCGCCAAACTGGGCGCATTCGATGATTCCGTTCAGCGTTTGAAGCAAGGCTCAGAAGCGGCAAAGCGTGTTATGGGTACGGTGCTTTTACCGCAGCTCCAAGACCTCGCGGACGACGGCACGAAGCTGCTGGGTGAGTTTACCTCCGGGCTGGTCGAAGCCGGAGATGACTTTGATAAAATCAGCGAAGTCATCGGCAACACGGTCGGCGGGCTGGCGAACATGATTACAGCATTGAATATGACGATTCCGACGCTGCAAGCCGTGTTTGCGTGACCTGCAAGGAGCCTGCAAACAAAGTATATGCCGACGTGCCCTTCGGAAAATGGTGGGTACAGCCCGCGCACAGGACGCTCTATGTTGAAGCCGCCGACGGCGCATCGCTTTCGGAGCTTACCGCTATGGCGCAGGAGCTTGCGGAATCCATCGCTATTTCCGGGCGGTTGGAGAGCTTCGCCGGTATATTTACGCCGCAGCTCACGCTCGGCGACGAGGTGCATATTGAGGCTTCTGACGTGAGCGAGGAGGTTATCGGCACTGTGACCGAGGTCACGCACAGCTTCGGCAAGAGCGGCTTCTATACCTCGTTCACGGTCGACAGCGGCGGCAGAAAAGCAAAGTCCCGCTTGTCAGATCTGATTGGCAAAGCATCCGAAACGCTTAACACAAACGGCGTGGAAATTTATTAAACGGAGGGATAGCATCATGAAAGAAATCTGGAACTGGGTTCAAATTGCATTTGCCGCCATCGGAGGCGGTATCGGCTGGTTTCTCGGAGGAGCGGACGGCTTCCTTTACGCGCTGATTGCCTTTGTGGTCATTGACTACATCACCGGCGTGATGTGCGCGATTGTGGACAAAAAGCTATCCAGCGAGGTCGGCTTCAAGGGCATCTGTAAAAAGGTGCTCATTTTTATTCTTGTGGGTGTTGGCAACATCATTGACGTGCAGGTGCTCGGAGAAGCCGGTGTGCTTCGCACGGCGGTTATCTTTTTCTACCTGTCCAACGAGGGTGTGTCGCTTCTGGAGAATGCCGGACATCTCGGACTGCCCATTCCGGCAAAGCTGAAAGCGGTGCTGGAACAGCTCCACGACCGCAGCGAGAAGGAGGATAAGTAAATGAATCTGCATAAGCTCATTTTTACGAATAACGACTGCTACAAAAGCGGCAGGATGATGATGCCGAAGGGTATCATGGTACATTCGACCGGCGCGAACAATCCGTGGCTGAAACGCTATGTTGGACCCGACGACGGACTGCTCGGCGTAAATCAGTACGGTAATCACTGGAATCAGCACATGGACAGGCAGGTCTGTGTCCACGCCTTTATCGGCAAGCTGAAGGACGGCACCATTGCCACCTACCAAGCGCTGCCGTGGAACATGGTAGGCTGGCACAGCGGTTCCGGCTCAAAGGGCAACGCCAACTACACCGGAACCGGTACGGACAAGGATGTGCAGGCGGCGGTTTCCTATCTGGAGAAATCGGCGCAGTTTGGAAATATCAATGCGCAGTATCTGCTGGGCAAAGTGTGTCTGGAAACCGGCATCGGTGATCCGGCACAGGCGATAGCTTGGATGACCAAGGCAGCGGAGGTCGGAAACGCCGGAGCGCAATATGCCCTTGGCAAGCTGTACCGGGATGGCACTCATGTGGAGAAAGATATTCAAAAGGCAGTGGCCATGTTCACAGCCGCCGCAGAGCAAAAAAATGAGTACGCCGCCTATCAGCTTGGCAGGCTGTATCTCGCCAGTACAGATACCCCTAAGAATGTTCCGGAAGCGGTCAAGTGGCTTACACTCTCCTCCGGCCTCGGCAATGCCTATGCGCAGTATGCTCTGGTAAAGCTGCATCTTGCCGGTGAGGATATGCCCAAGAACGTCAGTGAGGCAATTCGATTATTCACCTTATCGGCAGAGCAAAAAAATGAGTTTGCGGCCTACCAGCTCGGCAAGCTCTATCTTAGGGGCGAGGATGTTCCCAAAGATGTGGAAGATGCAATCCGCTGGCTGACCGCCTCCGCCGAGTTGGGAAATCAGTTTGCGCAGTACGCCCTGGGCAAGCTGTATTTCTATGACGGCGATGTTCCTCGTGATAAAGAAAAGAGTTTGTACTGGCTGGGGCTGTCTGCAGCGCAGGGCAATGTTTATGCGCAGTCTCTCATCGACAACATCAATACCCAGCGCAATCCATCGGTGCTGTTGGCGGCCACCAGACTGTTTCGTCAGTTGGAGAACCTGTTCCATGAGGACTATCGCAGAAGCGCCGGAGCCGATCATATCGACCGCAAGCGAAGACGAAAGTTGCAGGAGAAAAAACAGGCGCAGGGTCACAAGCGTGATGACCATGCACCGCAGATTTATTTATGATGGGAGGTTTTATTTTGTCAAGCTATATCTATTTTACAGACGAGCAAAAGGAGCGAGCGAACTCGGTGGATTTGGTGGATTTCCTCCAGCGGCAGGGTGAAAAGCTCCTGCCCTCCGGCAGAGATAAGCGGCTGGCCAGCGATCACAGCATTACTGTTCGTGGTAACCGCTGGTACGATCATTCCGCTGAACAGGGCAGCTATGCCATTGACCTTGTGAAACGGCTCTACAATCTGCCCTTTCCGGAGGCGGTCAGCCTTCTGTTGGGCGGCGAGCAAGGAGTGGAATACCGGCAGCACAGCGGGAACAGAGAACAGGAGCAGCGAAAACCTTTTGCCCTTCCGCCAGCGCACACCGATATGCGCAGGGTGTTTGCTTATCTTATCAAGCAGCGCTGCATCAGCCGGGAAGTGTTGGCGGAGTTTGCCAGAGAAAAGTTGCTGTTTGAAGATGCGGAATACCACAACGCTGTGTTCGTGGGCTTCGATGAAAACGGTGTGGCTCGCCATGCTCATAAAAAAAGCACCGCCACCGGCAGCGGCTTTCGCATCAATGTGGAGGGCAGTGATCCGGCTTATAGCTTCCACTACCTCTCGAAAAATCCTTATCTACACCGACTGTTGGTATTCGAGGCTCCCATAGATATGCTCTCTTACATCAGCCTGCATCTGCAGAACTGGAAAAGCGCCAGCTATGTGGCGCTGAACGGTGTGTCGGAAAAGCCAATTCTCAAGCTGCTGGAGCTGTACCCCCAGCTCGACCATGTGGTGCTGTGCCTTGATAATGATAAGGCAGGGCTAAACGCCGCCAGCCGAATCCACCATACGCTGCAGCAAAGAGACTTTGATAATGTGGCGTATGATATTTCGGCGCACAAGGATTGGAATGAGGAATTGCAGACAGCTTGTATGCAAAAGCAGAGTATGACAGCAATAAAAAATTGTATGAGATAGCAGTCATTTTCTCTCAGTCCCAGTTCTAATTTTTATAATGTGAATAGGTGTTCATTGATCTCAGCCTCTCGTCCACCAAGTAAGCATTCTACGATGGGTTTTAATGTATCTATTACTTTTCGTTGCTGTAAATATTTTTTATAGCTCTCTTTCTGACTGACCTTTCTTGTTTTCAAGCCGACGCACTCGTCCCAAACGATAGATATTTCAAGAAATTCAAATCCATCTTCCTCGATGCAAAACGGAAATTCAAATCCACCGTTTGGCTTGAATATTCGGATAAGCCGGGGGTTGTGCTTTTGCAGATTATTTGCAAACTTCAAAGCTTCAACAACGTCTAATTCTTGCATCCGCCCAGCTTCTATAAGCCGCTCAATATATGATACAACAGCATTTAGCGTTGCCGACAGATATGCATTGATAAAGCTGAATTCCCCTCTGCTGTGACCATTACAAAGATATTCATTGACAGCCTTTTCAAGTTGATCAAAGAGAATATTCACATTACTTCTCAAGATATTTTCCGCACTTTCATTTAGCACCATCGTATCACCACCTTGTATTGTAAACTTAAATTTATTTTACCACAGAAGACAAATCAAAGAAAGGAGTACCCCATGCCCTCACAAGTATATGTTCTCATAGCAGTGGTCGCCGTGATGTTCTCCGTCATCGGCGGCCTTTCTCTTTTAGCACACTATTACACCCTCAGTGGCATCAAGTCCAAGACAGTCGGTGACGGTCAGCACGGTACCGCTCGTTTCGCCACAGAGGGCGAGATTAAAAAGACATACACCCATGTACCCTATGAACCGGAGAAATGGCGGCATGGGCAAAATCTGCCCGCCCTGCAGGGGCTTGTGGTAGGCTGCAAGCAAAAGGCAGGCGCTACCATTGCTTTAGTTGATGACGGCGATATCCACTGCCTCATGATCGGTGCTGCCGGTGTCGGCAAAACCGCCAACTTCCTCTACCCGAATATCGAATACGCCTGTGCCTCCGGTATGAGTTTTCTCTGCACCGACACCAAGGGCGATCTGTTCCGTAACTACGCTGGCATCGCAAAGGATTACTACGGCTACAAAATATCTGTGCTGGATCTGCGTAACCCCACCCGTTCGGATGGAGATAATATCCTGCAGCTGGTGAACCACTATATGGATGCCTACATGGAGAACCCCGATAATCTCGCACTGAAAGCCAAAGCTGAGAAGTATGCCAAAATCACCGCCAAGACCATCATCACCAGCAGCGGTGAGGATGCCAGCAGCTACGGTCAAAACGCCTTCTTCTACGATGCCGCCGAGGGCTTGCTGACCTCTGTTATCCTGCTGATTGCCGAATATTGTCCTCCGGAGAAGCGGCATATCATATCGGTGTTTAAGATGATACAGGATTTACTGGCTCCCTCACCGGTGAAGAATAAAAGCCAGTTTCAGCTGTTGATGGATAAACTGCCCTCTGAGCATAAGGCAAAATGGTTTGCCGGTGCAGCCCTCAACACCGCCGACCAAGCGATGGCCTCGGTGCTGTCCACTGCCATGTCCCGTCTCAATGCCTTTCTGGATTCGGAAATGGAGCAAATACTCTGCTTTGACAGCTCGCTGGACACCGAAACCTTCTGCAAGGAAAAGTGCGCCATTTTCATTATTCTGCCAGAGGAAGATAACACGAAATATTTTATGGTATCTCTATTCCTGCAGCAGCTCTATCGGGAGATGCTGACGGTGGCTGATGAATACGGCGGCAAGCTACCCAACCGGGTGATGATCTTCGCTGATGAGATCGGAACGATACCAAAAATCCAGTCAATGGAGATGATGTTCTCAGCCGGACGTTCCAGACGGATTTCTATGGTACCGATCATTCAATCCTTCGCTCAGTTGGAGAAAAACTACGGCAAGGAGGGCAGCGCCATCATTATCGATAACTGCCAAGACATTCTGTTCGGCGGCTTCGCCCCCAACTCTGAAAGCGCCGACATCCTCTCAGGGGCGCTGGGGAATAAGACCGTCATGTCCGGGTCGATCAGCAGAGGAAAAAATGATCCCAGCCAAAGCCTGCAGATGATCCAAAGACCGTTGATGACACCGGATGAACTGAAAACACTCCCCAAGGGCAATTTTATTCTGGCTAAGACCGGCTGCTGCCCGATGCGTACCAAGCTACCGCTGTTTCTCAAATGGGGCATCCGTTTTGAGAAACCCTTTGAGGTAGAGGAACGTGCAGCCCGCAAGGTTGCTTACGCCGATCGTTTCGAGCTGGAGCAGGAAATCATGAACCGCCGCTGTGCTTATGATGAGGATGACTTTGCAGAATTTCCCGAACCGCCCTGTGGTGACCGCAGTGGTGGTGCTCTGCATACGCCAGTGCAGGAGCATGAGCCGGAGCCTTCTGCCATGCCTCTGCGCACCGATTAAGGAGGTGTTCATGATTGGGCTATCTTTCCTCACTCTATGCACAGGATGTCCCGCATCGTGCTGTTGTGGTCTATCGCTACCTGAAAGACCGGGCAAATAAGGATGGAACCTGTTATCCCTCCATCGGCACCATTGCCAAGGACTTAAAGTTCTCCCGCCGCACCGTACAGCGAGCCATTGCTGACCTTGAAAAGACCGGCCATCTTCAAAAGGAACAGCGTTGGAGAGAAAACGGCGGCAAAAGCAGCCTGCTGTTTACGGTGAAATGAAAAACACATACCCTGCCGCCAAGGGAGCAGTGCGCTCTCTTGATGGCATGAGGTATGTGTCATCATGGCCTATGCAGTGAACTTTTCACTCTAAGGATTTCTTTAAACACAGAGAAAGAACAATCTATCTTTATGGGATTATAAGCTACCTAAAGATAGAAGATGTGTCAAATTATTTAGCATCCAATAATGCTTTGATGATTGCGATAGCCACTTTAATCTCCCTTTCATCGCACATATGAATCAGGTGGATGAGTTGTTCTTTTTCCCTGGTTTTATGCTGCATTTCAGGATAAAAGATTGTATCTGCTGATATTTTCAATGTGCATATGATCTTAGACAACACTTGGATGCTTGGGTATTTATTTTCGTTTTCAATAGCCATGATATACCGTGATGTAACCCCAACCCGTGTGGCAAGGTTGTCCTGCGTTAATCCTGCCTCTAACCGTGCGCTCTTAATTAATTTTCCTAAAGTTATAGGTGATTCACCCATCGGCACTTCACCTCCGAACAGTTGCCTGTTTATTATTAAAATGAACCCTCTTGATATTTTTACTAAGGTGCTAAAAATTTGTAGCCATAACCAACTAATGTTTGAATGTAGTTTATACTTGTAGAATTTATAGCCATCTTGCGCCGCAAATTGTATATAATATTTTCCACAGCGTGTTGATTACACACATACTCTTCTCCCCATACGGTCTCATAAATTTGGGATTTTGTAAATGCCCATCCCGGATGGATAGCCAAAAAGTACAAGAGATCAAATTCTTTCGTGGTGAGGTCTATGCGGTTGTTATTTATTAAAACACTGCGATGGCAAGGATTGATTACTAAATCCTTAAAACGCAGCTCTGATTGTAATGTTGCTTCTTTTAAGTTATCCACTTTCTCATTCCTCCTTGGCTACATGAATTTCATGCCAGATTGATGTCCCTCATTGCCTATCTCGCCATACGACTTATCAAAAAAGTGACGAGTTTTATCCAATCGATCATCCGGTTTTCTGGCCTGAGTAAAAGTTTCACCGGTGTTCTGCTGATACCCTGCCCGTTCTGTTAAAAAGACTCCACGACCTTTTGTAAGTTCCGAAAGCTGCTCTTTATAAAATTGTGATGTGCGAGCCGGAATTTTTCCTGATACTACGACTTCGTTGTGCTGTGTCTTTATTGATACAATATCTGCATGAAATTTTTTCAGATCATTGTAAACACGCGCATTGCAATCTTGGGGAACATAAAGCTCAAATGACAGGCAGGGCTCTAACAACTCCGTACCTGACTGTTTTAGGGCTTGATCAAATACAATAGGAGCTAAGTGCCGAAAGTCAGCAGGGGTACTTACCGGACTGTAGTATACGCCATATTCAAAACAGACTTTAAGATCTGTTACTTCCCATCCATATAACCCCTGCTCACAACCATTTCGAACACCTTCTTCAACGGCGTTCTGAAATGATTTATTTAAATATCCATAGGACACTTTGCTTTCATAGCGCAGTCCAGTTCCAGTGGGAAGCGGTTCGATTGACAATCCTATGGATGCCCAAAAAGGATTAGGGAAGACCTCAATATGGGCAGTAAAGTCTGCCCTTTTCAAAGGCCGTTCTTTATAAATGGTTGTTATATTCTCGATTTTGACTTGAAGATGGTATCTGTTTTGTAACAAAGAAACGATGACTTCCATTTGTACTTTTCCGAGGAATTCCATAATAATATCGTTGCTTCTGGAATCCAATTTATATTGCAAAAGAGGATCTGTTTCCGCCAGTTCCGATAAGGCTTCTAACAGAAAAGTTCTGTCGGAAGAAAGGACAGGGGAAATGTTCGCCT
>Ga0183095_10061_pt14 | contig 133623 bp, 93 predicted proteins | sample BioMet4_FD_130346 | JGI IMG/M metagenome (GOLD analysis project Ga0183095, IMG submission 130346) | Microbial communities from bioreactor (seeded with sewage sludge) at LBNL, California, USA - Biofuel metagenome 4 (v2) (version 3) | ecosystem: Engineered > Bioreactor > Anaerobic > Unclassified ...
AGTAATGAAATATAACGTTTTATAAGATAAAATCTTTCGCAGAACATTTTTATTCAAACTATTCTTTTTAATTTTGCGAAGAATTTTAATTCACTAACAATAAATATTAAAAAAACATGGTTAATTACAAAGATTTAGGCCTCGTAAACACAAAAGATATGTTTAAGAGAGCTATCGCTGGAAAGTATGCCATTGCAGCGTTTAACTTCAATAACATGGAGCAAATGCAAGCTATTATTCAGGCTGCAGTAGAAACAAAATCTCCTGTTATCCTTCAGGTTTCAAGTGGCGCTCGTAAATATGCAAATCAGACTTTACTTCGTTACATGGCTCAGGGAGCTGTGGAATATGCAAAGGAATTAGGTTGTGAAAATCCTGAAATCGTTCTTCACTTAGACCATGGAGATTCTTTTGAACTTTGTAAGTCTTGTATCGATATGGGATTCTCTTCAGTAATGATTGACGGATCTCATTTCCCATACGAAGAAAATATTGCATTAACTAAGAAAGTTGTTGAATACGCTCACCAATTTGATGTAACAGTTGAAGGTGAACTTGGTGTATTGGCAGGTGTTGAAGATGATGTTGTTGCAGAACACCATACATATACTCAACCATCTGAAGTTGTAGATTTCGTATCTCGCACAGGTGTTGATTCATTAGCTATTTCAATCGGTACTTCTCACGGAGCAAACAAGTTTACTCCAGCTCAATGTACTCGTGATGCTAATGGTATCTTGATCCCACCTCCATTGCGTTTCGATATCCTTGAAGAAATTGAAAAAGAAATCCCTGGATTCCCAATCGTTCTTCACGGTTCTTCTTCAGTTCCTCAGGATTTGGTTGCTCAAATCAACCAATACGGAGGTAAGTTAGTTGACTCTATCGGTATTCCAGAAGAACAACTTCGTAAAGCTGCTTCTTCTGCTGTATGTAAGATCAACATCGACTCTGATGGTCGTTTGGCAATGACAGCTGCAGTACGTAAAGTATTCGTAGAACAACCAGGAGAATTCGACCCACGTAAATATCTTGGTCCTGCTCGTGATACTTTGAAAGCTCTTTATAAACTGAAACTAGAAAATGTTCTTGGTTCAGCTGGTAAATTAGCTAAGTAATCAATTAACAGATTATAGCATTGACAGAATCCTGTCCGAAACTATTCGGGCAGGATTTTTTTTTGTTGATTACTCCTGTATATTAATTAAATAAAAAACGAAAGTATTAATTGCTAAAAAAGGTATAAGTTGTATCTTTGTGAATTATGGACAGAAAAATAAGTTTAATTTATTATACAATTTAATCACAAAAGCAGAATATGGCGGATGAAAAAAAGTTCGTGCCTTTCGTTTCGGCGAATGCAAGCATGAGAGAATTTACCGGTAGAGCAGTGCTCATCGGTTTGGTACTGGCCGTTATTTTGGGAGCAGCGAATGCTTATCTTGGCCTTAAAGCCGGTATGACAATTGCTGCTACTTACCCGGCAGCAGTAATTGGTATGGCAATTTTGCGTTTCTTTAAAGGAACAATCCTGGAAGAAAACATAACCCGTACCGTAGGTTCCATTGGCGAGTCGGTTGCAGCAGGTGCAATCTTTACTTTACCGGCATTTTATATTTCCGGTGTGTGGAGTGGCGAACAATTCAGTTCAATAGGCAGTTACTTTATTGCTTCATTGATTCTTATCACCGGTGGTATTCTTGGTGTGCTCTTCGTAGCTTTACTTCGCAGGGTAATGGTGGAAGATAAAGAACTTCCTTTCCCAGAAAGTGTGGCAGCAGCCGAAATTCACAAAAGTGGCCGTAGCGGTTCCGGTGGTTCAAAATATTTATTCTCTGCAATGATTGTTGGTGCTGTTGTTAAAATAGCCGGTGATCTTCGCCTTTTTGCAACAGAATGGACTACCTTCTTTAAATCATCTATCGCTAAGTTTGCCGGTGGCAAAACACTCGATGGAGGTTTCCTTGCTGGCGGACCATCTATCAGCCCTGCATATTTAGGTGTAGGTTACATTATCGGTCCACGCCTTTCAGCGCTCAACTTTAGTGGTTCAGTAATGGCATGGGGATTAATGGTTCCTATGTTGCTTACCGTACTAGGCTCTTCTTTTGTAGGATCTCTTCCTCAAAATGCAGCTTTGCCGGTTGATTCTCCTGATGCATGGATGAATGCGGCAAATGTAGTTTGGAAAGAAGTAGTTCGTATTATTGCTATCGGTGGTATGTTGGTTGCAGCATGTTTTACTTTGTACAGAATGCGTGGAAGTCTTGGAACAGGATTGAAACGTTCTGTAAAGGATTTGAAACGTGCAACTCAGGGAAGTGCATCTGATGTAGAACGTACTGAAAAAGACCTTAAATCATCATGGATTCTTTTAGGTATTTGTTTTGCTGCCATCGCTACATTCGTAATTACATATTTCATCTTCAACACAAGTATCCTTGTAGCCATTGTTGCTTCAACCATAATGATAGTGCTTGCATTCTTCTTTGCAGCAGTTTCTGGTTACTTGGTTGGTATCATCGGTTCAAGTAATAACCCTATCAGTGGATTGACTCTTACTGCTTTAGTTGTTACAGCATTGATTCTTGTAGCTTGTGGTGTAGATTCTCACAATGGTGGTGTTGCAGCAGTATTGGGAATTGCAGCCATTGTTTGTGTGGCAGCGGCCGTAGGTGGTGAAATGTTCCAGGACTTAAAGGCAGGACACATCCTTGGCGGTACACCATGGAAAATGCAGGTAGGCGACTTGATTGGTGTTGTTATTGCCGGTTTTGTAATGTTCGGCGTTTTGATTATCCTTAATCAGGGAGATATCAATATGGGACTTCAGCAAGGTTACGAAGGTGGTTTCGGAAGCAAGAACCTTTCTGCTCCACAGGCTGGTTTAATGGCAGCTCTTTCACAAGGAATTATTGGCGGACAAATGGCTTGGGTACTTATTATTGCCGGAATGGTTATGGCAGTAGCATTTATTTTAATGGGAATTACAAGTCCGATGCTAATTTTTGTGGGAATGTATCTTCCATTTAACACAGTATTTGCTATTTTTGTGGGTGGCTTGATTAAAGGAGTTCTCGATCTATATGTAGCACGTCGCAAATACAGTGTTGGTCAGCTGGCTACCGTGGAAAATACCGGGGTGCTTCTTGCTTCCGGATTGATTGCCGGCGAAGCATTGATGGGGTTGGTAGTTGCCATTTTTGCAATGTTCAACATCTTCTTCGCTGATATGCTTCCATTTGCTAGTCCTAACTACGTAGTTGGTTTGGTTATTATGTTGGTAATCGGTTACTTCTTTGTTCGTGTACCACTTAAGAAAGCCGATTCTATCAAAGAATAATTTATGAAGAAAAAAGAACAAGTAAACCTATTTGATGTAATTCCGTATATCAGCGAACATGTTACGACGGAAAAGGAAGACGATTTGTTTGTGATTGTATTTCCTCGCTTTCGTAATAAGTTTATGCAGAAAGTTTTTGCTCCATGCGGAAAGTCGGCCAATCTTCATGTAAAGCTCGAAGAGCATGGTACGGCGGTATGGAGTTTGATAGATGGAAATCGTACAGTAAGAGAGATTACGGAGCAACTAGCGGAACATTTTAATTATGAAGAAAATTATGAGTATCGCATTACCACGTATATATCTCAGTTGTATACCAATGGGTTTATAAAATATAAAACGGCTCTTTAAATAAAATATAAGAGCTTTGAAATGTAAAAAGAGGAAATGAAGTTGTTTCATTTCCTCTTTTTTGCTACGTGTAACCATGTATAAATTAGGGTTGCTGAATAATTGCTGAAATTGAATCTATTGATGATCAATTAATGTCATAGTCTTTTTAAAATTACGTAAATCAATGCGATATAAATTCCGGGAAGGTAATTTCGAGAAACTATATTCCTCAAGTCCTCCTAGTATGTATAGCATATTGTTTGCATAAAGTAATTCGCTATACTTTAAAGACAAATCAATTAAATATGCATTTTTTTCTTTAGTCTTAATATTATAAGTCTGAATCTTTCTATCCTCAAAAATATAGATGATATCTTCATTGTAAGCAATAGCTGGTCTTTCTACCTCATAAGGTAATTCTCCTTCAGCATTCCATTTTCCTGTTCCTATGTTATAACTCTCTATCTCTTTTAAAGGTCTGTTATTAAATCCTCCAATCAGATATACGGTAGCATCGATTGCCACACCTTTTGTTTCCTTAGGGCTGAGCATATCTGGTAATTTGTACCATAATCCAGTTTTTAGATCCAATAAATGAGCTTTGTTTGAATATTCTTTTTCTCCATTCATCTTTAGCTTCGTTGATCCTCCCATAATAATAAGGTTGTTATTATAGCTGAAAGATGCAAAATTTATTGCCTGATGAGGATTTGTTTTGTCAGTTACAACCTTGTTGCGGTTCATATCATAAACTTCAATTTTATTATCTAGATATTCAGTTACCCTGTTAGTCGATAATAGTTTACCTCCTAAAACATATATCTTGTTATTGCTATAATTGATGTTATGATAAGCTCTTTTGCCAAACTTTAAATTACTATTTTGCCAGTAATCAGTTGCTATATCGTACACTTGTAATTTGTTACAGTAATTACTCCAATTAAAGTTAGATCCAGAACTGTTTATTTTCTTCAAAAAGCTTTCAGTATCGTCATTTCCATTGTCTACATATTTATCCATATTATCTAGCAAATCATTATCTTCATAAGTTTCATTGCCCCCAATTACATAGATTTTATCTCCAATTAGCGCTGCCCCAAACGAGTATACTCCTACTTTTAACGGTGCCATCTTTTCGTATTTAATAGATGGATCAAGAGTTAGTTTGTTTGATATAACAGTTATTTCTTTGAGCGATAGTGTATCTTTAAATAAGTAAACCTTGTTCTCGTTTTCTTTTAGATCTGAGATAGAGACTTTTTTGATAGAATAGCCTATATAGGAAAATAATAAGGTGTCATTCTTATTAGTTCTGGCTAATTTTTTAATAATAAATTCTCCTCTCTCATTAGTTTTTGATATAACTTTTTTGTTATTCAAGTAGATATTAACACCAGCCAGTAAGTTTTTCGATATTCCATCCATAACTACTCCTTTGTTTTGAGCAGATAAAACGGAACAATAAAAAGTAAAGATCAACATTATTCTTACAAATAATGAGATTCTGCATCTGATTTTAGCTTTCATGCCATAATATTTTCTTGTTTTTTATACCTTACGATTTTGAGCTGGATTTTCATTATCCTTGTCTCATTGCCTTCAATAGTGATATGCTGTAACACTTCTTCTGTTATAAGGCTGTAAAGATAATGATTTATAACTTTTAGTTGTTATTTTGTAATGTATATTTTAATTAATTTGTAATTTATATTATCAAATAGTTATAACCTATCCTGGATTTATAAATTGGGTACTTGCGTTTGATGAATATGTAAGAATAGCTTTTTAAATATGTGTAAAATGACTATTTACCAGTTTTTATAGACCTATTATTTTTATTTATTGGTGAATGAATTATATTTATTGGTGAATAAACTTTGATTGTTGATGAGTGAATTTATGTTTAATAGTAAGTTTGAAATTAATTCATAAAATTTAATTGTTTATTAAATGATGTTTGTTAGTATATTTGAAAAATAATGATTTCAATTATGGGAAATAGGAAAACAGTACTTTTTGCAAATCAGTTTGAAGGAATTGAGCGTTCCGGAGAATTATTGGTTGATAATATTTTTACTGATATTGAGGTATATAGCATGCTGAAATCCGAATTCTTAGGATAATTATTATTCTCTTAAATTGTATAAATAAAAAGCCGGCTGTTCAAAAAGTAGGATAGCCCTTTTTTCTAAGTACGAAAAGCTACTAAAATATAGATATTTATTATAGTATTGCTAGGTTTTTTACATGTAATCTATTTTTAATTCTAGTTCTAATGTTTTACATAATTAATTTATTGTCATAAATGCTTGTATATGAAGTGAATACTTCTGATTGGTTAACTGTATAAATAGCTTTTTTTAATTTGCGAGAGCATTCTATTGTTTTTATTTGTAATATTATATAAAAATGCTTGAAATTTGGTTCTTTTTTATCCCCCTATATAGTGTTTAAAATCAGTCATGAAACACTTTTTAACTCGTTCTTCCTATTTTTTAGAGAAACGATAAAGGAAGTTTTCTGACAATCCGTTTTACTTTTTAAGCTAATTGATTGATTATAAGCCGCGGGCTTTCTTATTTCACCCCGTATATAAACAGAAAAAAGAAGAATAATTCCGCGCATATAAAAGAGGGCACCCTTTTGGGGTACCCTCTCTAAATAAATATCCTTAAGTATTCTATTTGCTAAGAGTCTCCCTATCTATTTTAATCAAACCACCTGTAGAAGGATCGAATGTAACCTTTACAACAGATTTCTTCTCGAATAATTCCTTCATTAATGTATCGGTACTACCGAATTGAGTAATCATGAAATCACCGTCGAACAAATTAGTTTGTGAAGTAAATACTGAGAAATGAGCCTTGCCTGGCACATTATAAACAACTCCTTCAATCTTTTTAGGCTTACCTGTTTCAGGTGTTTTTTCTGGAACTGTTTTTAAATTAGTCAGTGTATAGTAAACAGGAGATCCTGCTAAGTCGTTTACTCCAAGAACTCCTAGTTTCTTTGAGAAACGGAATGCAATTGCTTTGTTTACGTCTTGAGTAGGAGCGATGGTGAACTTATAGCTCTTGGTCTCTTTTTCTACTGTTCCCGAGAAGAGTTCTGTTAGTGCCTTTTCTTGTTCGTCCAGTTTCTCAAGTACCAGTTTCAGTGAAGCACCGTCCTTTGGCATACTTTCTACTTCACCTCTAAGAAGTGAACTTTTACTATCACGAACTTTATAGATTTCTTTAGCTACAAGTTCGGCAACTTTTGCGCTGGAACCTGCCATCAGGATTTCTTCCGTCATAAAGTCGCGTGCATTTGGTTTTACCATCTTTTCAACAGGCACCTCTTTTACCGGAGCAACCTTTGGGCTCAACGGAAGATTGATAGTTTTAATAATACCATTTTCTGTCAATTCCATCAATGGAGCCAAGGTTTTATCTTTCAGCTTTATGAAGTAAGTCTTTTCAGCATCTGGGATACCAATGCTTTTAGCTTTTACGCCAGTTATTTCCCAATGCTCTTCTTTTGTGTCGGAAATGTTTGATAATCTGAGATAGCGGTCGGCATATTTGCAGAATTCGCCTGGTATATAAGTGGATTTTACAGTTTCGACTTCTATTTCAATTACACTTTTAGGGAGTGTGTATGTAACTCCATACTCCTGATCCTTTCCTCCATATTTAGTAACTTCTGTCTGCGCGAATGTATTTGCAGAAAGAAGAAGAAGGCTCAATAATGCTATTGATTTTTTCATATAAATCTCTGTTTTAACTTTACCTATATATTAAACCACAAATGTAGAGAAAAATTCTCTAAGAACATATTTATTTGCGTTACTTATCTGTGTTTTGGGTTAATTTAAGCCATGCGAATGGAATATTATCGGCTATATCGCCCGATGTTAACCCTCTTTCTCCCAGCTTTTCCTTAGCAATATCTCCTGCGAGTCCGTGTAAATAAACTCCCAGTTTGCATGCTTCTTCGGATGTGTAGCCTTGCGATAATAAAGAGAGCAGAACTCCTGTCAGCACATCACCACTGCCGGCTGTTGCCATTCCCGGATTTCCGGTTGGGTTAAAGAAGCAGTTACCTTCGGGAGTAACAACAATGGTGTATGCTCCTTTTAGTACGATGTAGATTTTACAATTTGTTGCCAAATCACGTGCCTTAATCATCCTTGCAAAACTGCTTTCGCATTTACCCACCAAGCGATCCAGCTCTTTAGGGTGAGGAGTGAGTATGGAACCTCTTGGAATAGAAGGCAGAATCTGACGGTGTTCTGCAATAATATTCAGGGCATCGGCGTCGAGCACTATTGGCTCCTGACAAAGTTTTATTTGTTCCATTAAGGCTGCAGCAGTCTCTTCCGATTGTCCTAATCCCGGACCGATGGCTATTGAAGTATAACTATCTGGATATACGGGCGTGGTGAAGTAGTTTTCGTGCATATCATGCTGAGCCATTGCTTCGGGAACTGCAGTCTGAAGTATGTCGTTGTTCTTTAAAGGTGTATGAACGGTTAATAAACCAACACCGGTTTTCAGGCAAGCCTTAGCAGCTAGTACAGAAGCACCAGCCATACCATACGATCCTGCAATTAGCAGTGCATGTCCGTAGTTTCCTTTGTGAGCGAAACGCTTGCGTGGCTTAATCAGTTTCTTAATATCACTCTCTTCTGTAAGATGCCATGATGTAAAATTGTTTTCAATTCCTTCCTGACTTAAATTTATGTCTAAAAGTTCCCATTCACCCAAATAATCTTCATTTTCAGCGAAAAAGAAAGAAAGTTTAGGTAATTGTAAAGATAGCGTTCTTTCGGCGCGAATTATATGATTCTTGATATTATAAGTATTGTCTTCGCACATTAATCCGGATGGTAGATCAATAGAAACCACCTTTGATGGTGATGAGTTAATGTATTTTACTACTGCGGCAAAACCTCCGGATAATGCTTTTTTGAGTCCGGAACCAAAAAGTCCGTCAATAACCAGGCAATCTTCACTCAACACAGGAGGCTCAAATGCACTGGTGATTTCTGTGAATTCTACATCTGAGTTTTGCAACAGACGTTCTTTATTTATCTCGCAATCTTCCGATATATGGTCGCCGGTATTAAACAAGTATGCTTTCACTTTGTAGCCCTGTTCTGCCAAAAGACGAGAAACAGCAAGTGCGTCACCACCATTATTGCCCGGACCTGCAAATACAATAACCGGAGTTTCCTTACTGTAATATTTTATAATTGCACCTGTTAATGCTACGGCAGCACGTTCCATAAGGTCTATGGACAAGATTGGCTCATTCTGTATAGTGTAAGCATCTAACTGTTTAATCTGTATGCTTGGAAATATTTTCATTGCTTATTTTTTATTAGTCGCGCAAAAGTACTAAAAGCTCTCAAAAAACTCAACTCTTTCACCTTAAACTAAATGTAAAATCACTACTTTTGCATCCAATTAATAAAAATAAAGAATAATATAATATTTATGAGTCAATCTAAAGGGCATCCCAAAGGTCTTTACCTCATCTTTGCAACAGGTACCGCTGAACGTTTCAGCTACTACGGTATGCGTGCAATTTTCATTTTGTTTTTAACTAAAGCCTTGTTGATGGATAAAGTTCTTGCTTCGTCTATCTATGGTAGTTATACAGGTCTGGTTTACCTGACTCCCCTGATTGGTGGTTATGTTGCCGATAAATATTGGGGAATCAGACGTTCTGTATTCTGGGGAGCTGTGATGATGGGGCTTGGTCAGTTCCTTTTATTCCTGAGTGCCTCGTTCTTAAATTCGGTTGAGATGTCTCACTGGCTGATGTATGGTGGCTTGGGATTTCTTATTTTTGGAAATGGTTTCTTTAAACCCACTATTACTACTTTGGTAGGACAATTATATGAGCCTAACGACAGTCGTTTGGATGCAGCATATACAATTTTCTATATGGGGATAAATGTGGGTGCGTTTATTGCTCCGCTTGTTTGTGGATATTTTGGCGATACTGGTACTCCGGAAGATTTTAAATGGGGATTCCTGGCAGCAGCCATCGGTGTGTTGTTTACCATTATAGTATTTGAAACTCAGAAAAATAAATATCTTGTCTCACCTTCAGGAGAGCAAATTGGTATTATACCTGATGCGCAAAACCATAAGAAGGATGAAGATAAACAAGAACAGTTAACTATCTCTAAGGAAGATGCAATAAAGAAAGCTCTTTTCTTTGCCGGAGTTACAGTGATTCTGTTTGCTATATTTAAATGGGTTTTTGATGCTGAATATATTAGTGCAGGTATCTTTGCTGCATGTATAGGGATCCCGGCATACATCCTTTTCGACAGTTCACTTACAAGAATAGAAAGAGAACGAATCATTGTTATTTATATCATCGCCTTTTTTGTAATCTTCTTCTGGGCTGCTTATGAACAGGCTGGTGCTTCGCTTACTCTCTTTGCTGATGAACAAACAAACCGTTCTATTTTTGGATGGGAAATGCCCGCTTCTTATTTTCAGGCATTTAATCCTCTTTTTGTTGTAGCTTTGGCTTTTGTGATGCCGTTTATCTGGGGTTTCCTGAGCAAGAGAAAAATGGAACCATCTTCTCCTGCGAAGCAAGCAATAGGTTTGTTCCTCCTCTCTTTAGGATATTTATTTATAGCCATTGGCGTAAAAGACCTTCAACCAGGTGTTAAAGTAAGTATGCTTTGGCTTACAGGTTTATATTTTATTCATACAATGGGTGAAATGGCATTGTCTCCTATCGGCTTATCCATGGTTAACAGATTAACTCCGGTTCGTTTTGCCTCTTTAATGATGGGTGTTTGGTATCTTTCGAATGCAGCGGCAAATAAGTTTGCAGGTATACTTAGCGGCTTATATCCGGAGGCAGGCAAATCTAAAGTTATCTTAGGCTTCGAGGTGGTTTCTTTATACGATTTCTTTATGGTATTTGTTGTAATGTCGGGAATTTCCGCTGTAATATTATTCTTGTTGTGTAAATGGCTGCAGAAGTTAATGCATGGAGTAAAATAGTTACTTTTAGATTTCACAGGAATCACTTATGGAAAAAGAGGGTATATTCTTGCATCCCTTTCCATAAAAAGTAGTACTTTTGCGCTTTCAATTATATAATAAAACAATTGTTATGAAAACAATTCAGATAAAGGATAAAACATTTGCTCTTTCTATTGATGCAGAGAGCATTCAAAAGGAAGTAACCCGGGTAGCAAATGAAATTAGTCGTGACCTGAAGGACGAGGATCCTGTTTTTATCAGTGTTCTCAACGGTTCTTTTATGTTTACCGGCGATTTGATGAAACAAATCAATATTCCCAGCAAGGTGACTTTTGTAAAGCTGGCTTCTTATGAAGGCGTTGCCTCTACAGGAGTTATCAAGGAAGTTGTTGGTCTGTCGGAAGATATTCAGGGGAAAACAGTAGTTATAGTCGAGGATATCGTTGATACGGGTCTTACCATGCAACGCTTGCTTGAAACACTTGGTACAAGAAATCCAAAAGCTATCCATATTGCAACTTTACTTGTGAAACCTGATAAACTACAGGTGGAGCTGGATATTAAATATTGTGCAATGCGGATTCCGAATGATTTTATTGTAGGATATGGACTGGATTATGACGGATACGGTAGAAATTATCCTGATATATACACTCTTGCAGAATAAATTACAAATATAAATAGGTTAAAAGAAATGTTGAACATTGTTATTTTTGGTGCTCCCGGTTCAGGTAAGGGAACACAAAGCGAATTCATAATTAAGAAATTTGGTGTTAATCATATCTCTACCGGAGATGTACTTCGTGCAGAAATCAAAAACAATACTGAACTTGGTAAAACTGCAAAAGGTTACATTGATCAGGGACAATTGGTTCCGGATTCTTTGATTATTGACATCCTGGCTAGCGTACTTGACAATTTGAAAGAAAGCAAAGGAGTTATCTTTGATGGTTTTCCAAGAACTATTCCTCAGGCTGAAGCTTTGAAAGTGATGCTTAATGAAAGAGGACAAGATGTTTCTATCATGCTTGATCTTGATGTTCCAGAAGAAGAATTGATTACTCGTTTGATTAAACGTGGTCAGGAATGTGGTCGTGCTGATGACAACATGGAAACTATCAAAAAACGTTTGGTTGTTTACAACACTCAGACTTCTCCATTGAAAGATTACTATAAAAAAGAAGGAAAATATCAATATATCAAAGGCTTAGGAACATTGGAAAGCATTTTTGCTGATATTGTTACTGCTGTTGAAAAATTATAATTTAAGAAGAATATATTATTATGGCTGAATCGAATTTTGTTGACTACGTTAAGATCTATTGCCGCTCCGGCAAGGGAGGCAGGGGTTCTACGCATATGCGCAGAGAGAAATATATCCCTAACGGCGGACCCGACGGTGGCGACGGCGGAAGAGGAGGTCATATCATATTACGTGGTAACCGTAATTACTGGACTCTGCTTCATCTGAGATTTGACCGGCATATTATGGCCGGACATGGTGAATCGGGTGGTAAGCAGCGCAGCTTTGGTAAAGACGGCGAAGATAAATATATTGAAGTTCCTTGCGGAACCGTGGTATACGATGCCGAAAGCGGTGAATATATCTGCGATGTTACGGAACACGGACAAGAGATAATGCTGCTGAAAGGTGGTAGGGGAGGACAGGGTAACTCGCATTTTAAGACTGCTACCCGTCAGGCTCCTCGTTTTGCTCAGCCCGGTGAACCTATGCAGGAACTCACTATAATTATGGAGCTCAAGTTGCTGGCGGATGTGGGGCTGGTAGGTTTCCCGAATGCGGGCAAGTCTACTTTGTTATCTGTTCTGTCAGCTGCAAAACCTAAGATTGCAAACTATCCTTTTACTACGCTTGAACCCAATCTGGGTATTGTATCCTATCGTGAGGGAAAATCCTTTGTGATGGCTGATATACCTGGTATTATTGAAGGCGCTAGTGAAGGAAAAGGGCTGGGACTCCGTTTCCTACGCCATATTGAGCGAAATTCTCTTTTGCTGTTTATGGTTCCTGCGGATGCGGATGATATTAAAAAAGAATATGAAATCCTGCTCAACGAGCTTTCCACCTTCAATCCTGAAATGCTCGATAAGCAACGTATCCTTGCTATTACCAAATGCGATATGCTGGATCAGGAACTGATGGACGAAATAGAAAAGACACTGCCCGACACAATTCCGCATGTGTTTATCTCGTCAATCACCGGTCTGGGTATTTCGGCTCTGAAAGATATTCTATGGGAAGAATTGAATAAAGAGGGGAACAAGATTGAAAGTATTGTTCACCGTCCCAAGGATGTAACTAAATTACAGGCTGAGCTGATGGAAATGGGTGAGGATGAAGACTTTGAATATTCCTATGAAGAGGAAGAAGAGGAGCCTTTCGAGGATGAAGAAGAAGAATGGGAGGAATGATGACTGAATTAACAGAAGATAAGGAAATTTTGGGTTTTGAGCAATTTAGCTCAATTCCTAAAATTTCTCATTTCGTGACCACTCGTCACGGGGGATGTAGCGAAGATACTTTCGCTTCATTTAATTGTGCGCCTTTTTCAGGGGATGATCCTGAAAAGGTAAAACGTAATCAGGACAAACTTTGTTCTAAACTGGGTATTAAGCCAATACAGCTGGTTATCCCGTTTCAGACACATGGTAACACAATTCGTTCTATAGACCCTTTCTATATGAGCCTTTCTACGGAAGAACAACAACGCAGACTACACGGTGTAGATGCTTTAATCACTGATATTCCCGGCTATTGTCTCTGTGTTTCAACAGCTGATTGTGATCCGGTTCTATTGTATGATCCGGTAAACAAGGCAATAGGGATTGCTCATGCAGGATGGAGAGGTACAGTGGCTAAGATTGTGAAGCAAACGCTTGATTTGATGGAACAGACCTATAATACCGATGCAAATGATGTGATTGCTGCCATTGGTCCAAGTATTTCCATGGAAGCCTTTGAGGTGGGAGACGAAGTGTATGATGCTTTTAAGAAAATAGGGTACGACATGACGAAAATTACTTCCTGGAATGAGGAGACGCATAAATATCATGTGGATCTGTGGGAAGCCAACCGCATGCAGTTAACCAGTGCAGGAGTATTGCCAGAGAATATTGAAATATCAGGTATCTGCACATACGAACAACACGATCGTTTCTTTTCTGCACGCCGCTTGGGAACTAAATCTGGCCGTATTCTTTCAGGAATCATGCTGAATAAATAAATCAACGAGATGTTTACGCTCAAAGTATCTGAAGAAGTCCGCACTGTTTGTCCCGATTACAATGGTGCGGCTATCTATGCAACGGTGAGGAACTCTCACTTTAGCGAGGGATTGTGGAAAAAGATGGATGCGGTAGCTGCAGATTATAAAACGACTCATCAGATAGATGAAGTAAAAAAGAATCCTCATATACTTGCTACGCGTAATGCCTACAAGAAGTTTGGGAAAGATCCTAATCGTTATCGTCCGTCTGCGGAAGCTCTTTGCAGAAGAATACTCAGAGACTTGCCACTCTACAAAATTGATACTTTGGTTGATCTTATTAATCTGGTATCTATTCGTACCGGATACTCTATTGGAGGTTTTGATGCCCGGAAAATTTCAGGGGATGTTCTTGAACTTGGCGTAGGAAGAGTTGATGAGCCTTTTGAAGGTATAGGAAGAGGGATGCTCAATATTGAGGGATTACCTGTTTACCGTGATGCAATTGGAGGCATTGGTACGCCAACCAGTGATAACGAGCGAACCAAGTTATCAGTGGAAACCACCCAGTTGCTTGCTATAATCAATGGTTATAGCGGAAAAGACGGATTAACCGAAGCTGTGGCTTACATGCAATCTTTACTTCGGGAGTTTGCCGCATCAGATGGCGGTGAGGTGATCTATTTCTGATTCTCGGCAACAGGATTTACTATTTCCTGATGATCTATAACTGGCTTCTTTGTCTTTGCATCAAACTCATACATCATAAATATAATAAGCGCATAGCTTAAAATCATCAGTGTTGAGAAGACCATGATTTTTCTTCCTCTTTTGGGTTTATATACCATTTTAGACAACCGCATGATAGATAATATCAGTCCCGCTACCATTCCGATGCCAACCAGATAAGGAAGAACTCCTATAAAGAGGAAGACTATAAAATAGATAATATAATAAAGCACTACGGCAGCAATAACAGGTACAAATACAAAAATAGTCAGTCCCGGGAAAATGTATTTCTTAAATATATTGGTATTCTCTGGTGTCTCCGATGTCTCCGGTTGAACATCCGGTTCTGTTAACGATTCAGTGTGATTCTTTTTTCTTCTTTCTCCAAAGCCCAGGATTCCCAGTCTGTTTGCCAGGGCAATAAACACACCTACAAACCACAGGATGCAGAGAATAGCCATGTCATCCAGAATATTTATGCTTAACGGATTCTCTATGTAAGTGAGAGAACCGTTTATAATAAGGTATCCGCCCCATACAGTAAACAGGGTAAGTGTACAAAGTACGCCGATTACCACATTTTTCCATTTCTTTGTACTTGGAGAACTCTCGTCGATTACTACCTGAACATCAGAAGTCTCGTTTTCATTGTGTTCCTTTAATTCTGTATTCATAATCATGGTATTTAGCTATTCACAAAGATAATTAAATTTATTATCTATGTATGCAAATCTTGATCTTTCTTTATTTGGAAATATCATTTGGAATCTGTATGTTTGACAAAATATTGAACCAAATGAACGGAGGACTAAATTATGAAGAACTGGATGAAAGAAGCTGCTATTATTGCTCTTGGATTATTTCTTTTAGGAATTTGTATCAGGAATGGAATTAATGATTTTAAGAATAAAGACCGTGTGGTCAGTGTAAAAGGACTGGCGGAACTGGAAGTCCCTGCCAATAAAGTAATATGGCCATTGATGTTTAAAGATCTGGGCAATGATCTTCCAACTCTCTATAACAATATCAAAGCAAAGAATAATACCATTGTGAGCTTTCTGAAATCTAAAGGAATTACTGAAAAAGAAATCAGCATTTCTGCTCCTGAGATTATTGATATGCAAGCCGAACGATATGCTGCTGATAAGCCTTCTCCTTTTCGTTATAATATAACTTCTGTAATTACTGTTACTTCGGATAAGGTGAGCAAGGTGCGTAGCATGATGAGAGAACAGAGTGAACTGTTAAAACAAGGAATCGCCCTTACGGGGGGTGATTATCGTTATAATGTAACTTATGATTTTACAAAACTAAATGAGGTTAAGCCTCAGATGATTGAGAATGCGACCAAGAATGCCCGTCTGGCTGCCGAGAAGTTTGCTAAGGACTCTGATAGCAAACTGGGGAAAATTAAAACGGCAAATCAGGGACAGTTTTCCATCACTGACCGGGATGCTAATACTCCTTATATAAAAAGCGTGCGCGTGGTAACCACTGTTGACTACTATCTGGAAGACTGATTATTCCTTTCAAACTTATTTGCCTATGATTTTTATTTGCTGGTGAATGTATCTTATTTATAGATGAATAAGCTATCTGTAAAATGTGTTTGTGTGCGGACAATTATTTACAAACATTGGCAAAGATTAAATTTATATAAAATTGTTGTTTAATACTAAAAAATGAGTACATTAGGCTGTTTTTTTGTTTTTTGAACACAAATCTTAAATCTTAAACATTGAATGCCATGAATAAACTCATGAAATTTTTCTTCTTAACATGTATGTTATTGGGACTTTGTTTGAACGCGCAGGCAAGTGAAGCTGATTTAGCAATACCAGACCTGCATCAGGGTACTTACCATATTTTTGGTGGGGCAGTATCTTCCTGGGATTTTCTGTTTTATGGAGCTATGATTATTGTTGGTACGTTGGGATTCAGTTTGTTCCTGTTCCATCAAATTAAGAAACTAAGAGCTCATGATTCTATGCTGAAAGTAGCTGCAATTATTTATGCAACCTGCCGCACTTATTTACTTCAGCAAGGCAAATTTCTTTTAATGCTTTTTTCGATTGTAGGTGCGATTCTCTGCATATACTTCTTTGGGTTGTTGGGAAAACCATTCTTTGTGGTTATGGAGGTACTGCTGTTTTCTATCATAGGTATGTTAGGTTCGTACAGTGTGGCCTGGTACGGAATTCGTGTGAATACCTATGCGAACGCACGTACAGCTTTTGCTTCTTTGAGGGCAAAGCCTCTTGATGTGGTAAATATACCTTTAAAAGCTGGTATGAGTGTGGGACTTTTTCTGATTTCTCTGGAACTGGTAATGATGGTTGTTATATTGTTGTTTGTTCCGCGTGACAGAGTAGGGATCTGTTTCCTGGGATTTGCCATTGGTGAATCTTTGGGTGCAAGTGCTTTACGTATTGCCGGAGGTATCTTTACCAAGATTGCTGATATCGGTTCCGATTTAATGAAAGTGATTTTTAAAGTGAAGGAAGACGATCCTCGTAATCCGGGTGTAATTGCTGACTGTACAGGTGATAATGCCGGAGATAGTGTAGGACCAACTGCTGATGGTTTTGAAACTTATGGAGTAACCGGTGTGGCATTAATCACATTTATTACTCTTGCCATAAATAATCCTGAAATACAGGCTAAATTGATTGTGTGGATTTTCGGTATGCGTTTTTTAATGGATTTTCTTTCCGGATGTTCTTTCTTTATTAATCAGGCCATTTCAAAGAAACTTTATGCAAATAAAAAAGATTTCAATTTTGAGGCTCCCCTGATGCGTTTAATCTGGATTGCAGCTATTCTCTGTATCTCTGTCAGCTTTTTCATGAGCCATTTGTTATTGTCTGACTTATCTAATACTACTCTTTGGTGGAAACTGGCTATTATTATCAGTTGTGGAACTTTGGCAGCTGTGCTGATTCCTGAATTCACCAAGATGTTTACTAGTTCAAAATCAAATCACGTACAGGAAATTGTAACTGCTTCACGCGAAGGTGGTGCATCTTTAAATATCCTTTCAGGTATTGTTACTGGATATTTAAGTGCTTTCTGGACAGGATTGCTTATTGTTGCTTTAATGACAATAGCATATTTTACTTCAGAACAGGGCTTAGTTGAAATACTTGGTCCTCATGCTTCGATCTTTGCCTTTGGATTAGTTGCCTTTGGATTCTTGTGTATGGGACCTGTTACCATTGCGGTTGATAGTTATGGGCCTGTAACGGATAATGCACAATCGGTATTTGAACTCTCACAAATTGAGCAAATTCCTGGCATAAGCGAATCTATTGAGAAAGATTTTGGTTTTACTCCCGATTTTGAAGTAGGTAAACATTTTCTTGAAGCCAATGACTCTGCTGGAAATACATTCAAGGCAACAGCTAAGCCTGTGTTGATTGGCACGGCAGTTGTAGGCGCAACAACCATGATCTTCTCCATTATCTTATTGCTTGAGAAAGTGGGAATGCTTAAACTATCTCTTACGGATGCACCGGTAATTCTCGGACTTATTTGCGGAGGCGCAGTGATTTTCTGGTTTAGTGGAGCTTCCATGCAGGCAGTTACTACCGGAGCTTATCGTGCGGTGGAATTTATTAAGAAGAACTTTAATATGGATAAAACGGAAGCAAATATTGAAGATTCTAAAGCGGTTGTGAAGATTTGTACTCAATATGCCCAGAAAGGAATGTGGAACATATTTATAGCATTGATTTCTCTTACCCTCTCTTTTGCCTTTATGGATCCAAATTTCTTTGTGGCTTATCTGGTCTCTATTGCTGTATTCGGATTATTCCAGGCCATCTTCATGGCTAATGCAGGTGGTAGCTGGGATAATGGCAAGAAAGTGGTGGAAGTAGATTTAAAAGAGAAAAATACACCTTTGCATGAAGCTGTTGTTGTGGGGGATACTGTTGGTGATCCATTTAAAGATACTTCGTCTGTTTCGCTGAATCCGATTATTAAATTCTCAACGTTGTTCGGACTGCTGGCTACAGAAATTTGTATTGAGATGAAACGTAATCCGAGCTTCGATTATTCCATGTATATTGCAATCCCATTCCTGATTCTCAGTCTAATCTTTGTATGGCGGTCATTCTATGGAATGAGAATCCCTGTAGAGAAAAAAAAGAGCAAGGTAAGTAGCGAGGAAAGTTTCAGAGAGAGTCTCAAGGAGAGTACTAAGAAAAATTATGTTGATGAGATTGTTGCCGATGGATCATGTGTTCTAGGTAGCGAAACAGTACCTGTAGAGAAAAAGAAATGATTTCGTAGAAATTATCCTATCTCTTGGCAAAACAGGAATAGAGAAAATTGAAAATTATAAGTTGTGCATATTATTGTGCTTGTTTTTTTAATAACTTTAAAACAATTAAAATTCAAACACAATAATATGCACATTTTGAAAGTGATTCCCAGAATATAAGGATGCCTAAGTAAAATGATTTAGCTTATTTTATTTAAAAATAGCCTGAATTAAATTCGAAATACCATACTGCTTGATCAGAAAATCCAACTTTCTAAACCAAAGCTTTTAATAGTGGTAATGGCTGGGAATAATTAGTTTTAGTTTTTTTAGATAAAACAACAATTAATGACGTATATTCAAAGTTTTTGTGTATGTTTGTTAAATGGTATTTGTTAAAAATAACATCTCTTTAATATCCATAGAACAAATAAAATAATGGAAAGAGCTGAATTAGAAAAAGAATTAGTTGAAAGACTAATAGAAGGAGACGAATCTGCTTTTTGTGAATTGTATGCTTTGTATAAAAATAGATTGATGTATTTCGCAATGAAGTTCCTTAAGTCACGGGAATTCGCTGAAGATGTTTTTCAGGATGCTTTTGCTGCCATCTGGCAAAACCGAAGGTTTCTTAATCCGGAAATGCCATTCTCAAGCTATATCTACACAATTGTCCGCAACCGTGTTTTAAATCTACTCAGTACTCTTGAATGCGACAGAAGGCTTAAAGAATCCATTCTTTCTTCGGTAATAGAATTAGATGACGATACCAGCCAGTCTCTGCAAAATGATGATATCAGAGGAATCATCGATAAAGCATTGCAGTCTCTTACTCCTCGGCAAAGCAAGATCTTTACAATGAGCCGGAAGCAATTTATGTCTCATAAAGAAATAGCAACAGAGCTTGGAATATCTGTGTATACTGTACAACAGCATATTTCTGAGTCTCTTAAAACAATACGTGCTTATCTCTCCAAGTATTCTGACATATATTCAGACATCATCATTCTTCTTTTCTTTCTTAATTCATAAAATATGTTAATGGCATCCCAGCATTGCTTAGCTGGGCTGTATTAGTATATGAAACGCTAGAAATAATATGATATCAAACAATAATACTCATAAGGATGCATTAAAAAGATTCATTGACGGCTTTTATACAAAAGAAGATGTCGCGAATCTATTCTTTCCAACTACTTCCGATCAGATGAAGCATGATATTGCGTCGGAAATGGATCAGGTATGGAACGAAGCCGAACTATTTTCATTAACCGATTCTGATAAACAGGCTTATAAATGTGAAGCACAAGAGTTACTGAAACGAATTAAGAGGAAAAAGTTACGTTTCTATATTGCTCCTCTAATTAAATATGCTGCAATCGTATTATTTATAGTATCAACTAGTCTAGCCGTCTACTATTATGCAGATCAGTTTATGTCACAAAATATTCGCTATACCGAAATTATAGTTGGAAATGGAGAGAAAAAACAGATAGCACTGCCTGATGGAACAAGAGTAATGCTTAATTCAGGTTCTTACTTGAAATATCCGAATCGGTTTGTAGGAAATGACAGAAAAGTTGAGATAGACGGGGAGGCTTTTTTTAATGTGACTCATGACAAATCGAAACCGTTTATTATCAAAGCTGAAGGAGCAAATATTAAAGTGTTGGGAACCTCTTTTAATGTAAAAGCTTATAAAAAAGACGAACTGCTCTCGGTAAGTGTAAAAACCGGAAAGGTGCAGGTTGATATGCATGAAGCTATGCTACGGTTGAATCCTAACGAACAAGTGCTTCTAAATAAACAAAGCGGTGAATTTTCCAAACGTATTGAAAAAATTGATCAGGCAACTGCCTGGATGAAGGGGGAACTTTATTTTGATAAAACACCTATCAAAAGCGTAGTACTCGAATTGTGCCGAATCTATAATTGTGAAATAATATTTGAACCAGGTATAAAATTCGATGATTACATATATGGCGAACATGATAATAAAAATCTAGAATCAGTTCTTAAGTCTATTCAATTTGCTACCGGCATTAAATACCGAAATGAAAACGGAAAGATCATATTATATAAATAGTATTAACCTTTAAAAAAAATCGTATGAAAAACACCACGTAAATAATTAAAAGAAAGGAAGATCAACATGTGTTCTCCCTTTCTTAGAAGTCCGATAATGAATGCCTCGTTTGGACCCTTGGCATTATATCCGGATAGTTGCCTTAAATTTAAAATCAACTATTTAACCTACAAAGCTATGAATTTACACAAATTACAAAGAAGAAATGTGATTTGTTCTGTTGCCCTTTTTGTTTTTTTAATAGTTTTCAGGGCACAACCAATAACAGCGCAATCACCACAGTTAGAAAGAATTACCATTTCTGTAGAAAAAACACCCGTTGAAAAAGTATTTAAAGATATTACTAGACAAACCAATATTAAGTTTTTCTACGGAGAAAGTGTGGTAAGCTCAAATCTTACAGTTAGCCTATCTTTTAATAAAGCTTCCTTAAGTTCTGTTTTATCAGAAATAACGTCTCAAACAAATCTTCATTTCATACGAGAAAATAATACCATTTCGGTTAGTAAAAATAAACCGAATGATGCCTCGAAAAAAGCAGGTGAGAAGAAGAATAAAATATCAGGGAAAATAACAGATGAAAAAGGAGAACCTATCATCGGAGCAAATATTATTGAAAAGGGAACCTCAAACGGAACCGTAACTGATATTGATGGTAACTATTCCATTGAAATAAGCAATCCTACATTAGTTGTATCTTATATTGGATATACAACTAAAGTAGTTACTGCAAATAAAAAGACGAAAGTTGATGTCGCACTTCAGGAAGACAATAAAGTACTGAGTGAAGTGATAGTAACCGCTTTAGGTATCAAACGCGAAGAAAAAGCACTGGGATTCTCTGTGCAGAAAATAAAAGGAGAAGATATATCCACAGTAAAAGGCGTTAGCCTAACTACAAGCCTTACCGGTAAAGTGGCTGGAATGCTGATATCTAACAGTTCGGAATTATCTGAAAAACCAACGATCAGTTTGAGAGGTGCTGCTCCGTTAATTGTTATCGATGGGGTAGCTTACGGAAATATGTCATTAGAAGATATCAGCGCCGACGATATTGAAAGTATGGATGTTTTAAAGGGAGCCACTGCTTCGGCTCTATACGGACAACGAGGAAGTTATGGTGCGATCATGGTAACTACAAAAAAGGGAGAAGAAGGTAAACTGAGTGTCAACGTTTCAAATAACACTATGTTCAGTGCCGGATACCTCACATTGCCCAAAGTACAATCTTCGTATAGTACCGGTAATTATGGAACTATGGAATATAGCAGTGGTTATGTTTGGGGTGATTATATGGATGGTCACGAAGTTGTACAATATGACCCAATCTCTATGACTTATAAATCAATGCCTCTTGTCTCTAAAGGAAAGAACAATCTGTCAAATTTCTTTCGGAACAGTATGGTTACCAATACAAACGTAAACATTTCCCAGAAAAGTAAAATGGGAGGATTCAGGGTATCTGCTACCCAGATTCATGACCAGGACCAATATCCTAATACCGATTTAGACAAGTATCTGGTGAATGGTGGTGGAAATATTGATTATAAGAACCTTAAAATAGATGCCAGTTTTGGGTATAAGAAGGAGAAATCACCTAATATGCCTATAACCAATTATGGCAATGGTAATATCTTATATAACATGTTGATTTGGGGTGGAACTGAATATGATATACGTGATTTTAAAAATTACTGGAAAGTAAAAGACCAGCAAGAAAACTGGGGCTTCTCGGATTGGTATGATAATCCCTATTATCTTGTAAACGAACGATTGAGAACACAGGACTATAACTTGTTTAATGCGAATCTTACGTTAAATTATAAGATTACAGATAAAATTAATGCAACATTCCGTTCTGGATTTGACAATTATAATAATGAAAATGAGAGTCGTACCCCTATGGGAGACAGCTCTTCGAAAAAAGGTTACTACGATTTTTCGAGCTATTCTGGTTATAGTTTCAATAATGACTTCATGGTTAATGGAGACTTTAAATGGAAAGAGTTTACACTAAAAGCCGTAGCAGGTGCTTCTACTTTTTATTATAAGAATAGTTCCAATGGTGGATATGTAAGAGGAGGTTTATCTATTCCAGGATTTTATTCTTTGAATTCATCTATTGATCGTCCGGGTGTTTGGAAATCTCTTACGCAAAAGGCACAGTATAGTGTTTATGGAAAGGCAGAAATGTCTTGGAAGAACAGTCTGTTTGTTGATGTAACAGGACGTAACGATTGGTCGTCTACATTGCCATCAAATTCACGTTCTTATTTCTATCCGTCTGTAGCTACCAGTTTCCTTCCCACTCAATTTTATAATCCGTTTAAGGGAGTTCTTGACTTCTGGAAAATCAGAGGATCCTGGACAATGGCTAAGAAAGACTTAGGTGTATACGAAAGTAATATGACCTACGGTGTTTCAGTAGACCAGTGGGACGGTTTGTCAACTTCAGCTTATCCTACCGCACTTCGTGACCCTAAAATTAAGCCGGAAACAGAAAGTTCTTATGAATTCGGAACTGATTTCAGATTCTTTAATAACCGGTTGGGTCTTGATTATACTTACTTTAATAAATTGCGTTACAATCGTACTGTATATGCTCAGGTTTCGCAATCATCTGGATTTTCTTCCATGGTTACTAATTCGCAAGAACAATTAGATCAACGGGGTATGGAACTTACTCTTCATGGTAAACCTATTGTAACAAAAGACTTCACATGGGAAGCAACCTTTAACTATTCATTCTGGCATTGGTATTATGATCAGCTTGACCCTAATTACAGTTCTCAGGATCCACGTCTGCAAAAAGGAGACCGGTGTGATAAATTTTTTGCTATAGATTGGGAACGCGATCATGAAGGAAATATAGTTCATCAGGCAGGTCTTCCTGTTAAAAATAAGTATACAACTGTGATCGGAAACTATGATCCTAAATTTATTCTTGGATTTTCAAATCATTTCCAGTATAAGAACTTCGATCTGAATATTTCGTTAGACGGAAGATTTGGGGGATTAATGTATTCATGGACTGAACAAGCCCTGTGGAATTCAGGAGCACATCCCGACAGTGATAATAAGTGGCGATATGATGAAGTGGTTAATGGAAAGCAGAACTATATAGGAAATGGAGTAAAAGTAATAAGTGGTTCAGCAAAATACGATCCTTACGGTAAAGTATTGGAAGACACCCGCGTATTTGCTCCCAATGATGTTCAGGTATCCTATCAGAATTATATACAGAACTACAACGCCAATCCATGGGATCATCAGGCACTACATAATATTAAGGATGCAACTTTTATCAAGTTAAGAGAAGTCGCCTTGAATTATTCTATGCCAACTTCAATTGTAAGCAAATTATCCATGAAGAAGTTAAGCTTTGGTATTATTGGGCAAAACCTTTTGTTGTGGACTAAAGAATTTAAGTTCTCTGATCCTGATCGTGGACTCGAAAACTTAAACTCTCCTACTCAGAGATATATAGGGTTTAATATTAATGTTACGTTATAATTACTCAGACTTATGAAAAAAATAGCATTCATACTAATGTCTCTGCTTCTGGTAGCGTGCGGAGACTTTGATGAGATAAACACTAATCCTGACTCAACAACTTCTGTTACGCCGGAATTCCTTGCTACAAATTTGATTCTTAATATAACCGCGTCGTCTAGTAATAAAGCATTTCTTCATGATTCGTGGCTTATGAAAAGCACTGGTTATACAGAACTTATGGAGAATTATGTATATAATAAGTTTGATCGTGCCGACTTTGGAAGCTATAGCCAGTTGATTAGTTCCGATAAAATGATGAAACTCATAGAAAAAGATAATACACGAACTGAAGGTGAGGCAAATGCATTCCGTGGTCTTAATCTTTTTATTCAGGCTTTAACTTTTTACAATGAAACGATGGGATTGGGAGATGTACCTTGCTCTGAATCTTTAAAAGGAGAATCAGAAGGTCTGTTTATGCCCAAATATGATACACAAGAAGATGTGTTTTATACTATATTAAAAGATCTGGAACAATCATCAGATTATTTTAATAAGGCAACTACTTTTAAGGGCGACTTTGTATATAATGGTGATCCTAATAAATGGATGCGAACTGTAAATAGCTTTACTTTACGGGTACTAAGCATGTTGAGCAAAAAGGATAAGGTTAAAGACATTATTGTTAAGGATATGTTTGAGGCTGTAGCGCAAAAACCTCTAATAGAGAGTGAGGATGCCAGTCTGCAGCGCGTTTACTCAGATAAAAGTAGTCAGAGATATCCTTTCTATTACGAACAGAATATGTTCTGGGTTTACCCGGTAATGTCTTCTTTCCTTGTTGATATGATGAAAGACCTGAACGACTACAGATTATTTTATTATGCAGAACCTGCTGTTGCTTTAGCTTCAAAAGGAGAAAGTTCCTTTGATGCGTATAGTGGAGTAGATCCTGTAATGGAAAATGGAAAATCTCAGGCGGAATGTACGGCAGGTTTACATTCTCTTATTAATCGAAGATATCACAGAGTTGCATCATGTGAACCAATTAAAGCGATTGCTTATTCTGAAGTACAGTTCGTTTTAGCTGAGGCAGCATTGAATGGATGGAAAACTCCACTGACTGCCAAAGAACATTATGAAAAGGGAGTAAGGGCTGCAATAACATTTACAGCTAAATATACACCACAAGCTTATACTCATGGCGTTACAATTGACGATGCATATATTGATGCTTATCTGAAAGGAAAAGCTGCATTTAACACAAATGAATCAAAAGAGGTGTTGATGGAAAAAATATTTAATCAGAAATATATTGCTTCATTTTTGCAGCTGGCTTGGAATTCTTACTATGACTATCGTCGCACTGGTTTCCCAAAAATTCCAATCAATCCAGAAACAAATATGAACGAAGTAAAAACTCAGATGCCTGTGCGCTGGATGTATCCGGAATCAGAATATTCGGTTAATAGTGCAAATATTAAAGAAGCTATACAAAGACAGTTTAATGGAAGTGATACTCCAAATGATGTAATGTGGTTACTGAAATAATCTCTTAGAAAAAAGTACAAGAGTAACATGCTCCTGATTTGAGTTTATATCTGAGAATATAATCCACAAACAGTTATTAAGAAGTCTGTCCGGAGCCTTAAAAGCTTTTTAGGGCAGACTTCTTTGCATCTTATTGTTGACTAAAAAAACACAATAACGCATAATCTATGAACAAAATAATATATATTTTTTTCTCTCTCCTGGTATTTTTTATTTTTAACGGAGAAGAAGAACTGCAAGCAAAGAACTTGAAAGTTCTGCAGATTAATATCTGGCAGGAAGCAACAATGGTTAACGATGGGTTTAATATTCTTGTTAATCAGATAATTGATTTAGATCCGGATTTAGTAACACTTAGTGAGGTTCGCAACTATAACGGGAAAGACTTTATAACTCGTTTAACAACTGCACTAAAGCAAAAAGGAAAAACATACTATGGACAGCACAGTCTGAGCACTGGTATAATCTCTAAATACAAAATAAGCAAGCAGGAAGTAGTTTATCCTCTAGAGAACGACAGAGGATCTATTCTTAAGGCTAATATTCAGATAGGAAATAAACAAATAGTCCTTTATTCTGCTCATTTAGACTGGTTAAATTATGCCTGTTATCTTCCCCGAGGATATGACGGAACTACATGGAAGAAACTTGAAGCACCTATTGTAGACAGCACTTTAATTTCTGCAAACAACAGAAACTCATTCCGGGATGAACAAATACGGAAATTTATAGCTGATGCCTCCAAAGAAAAAGAAAAGGGTAAAATTATTATTATTGGTGGAGATTTTAATGAACCCTCTTATTTAGATTGGCAAAAAAATACAAAAGATATTCGTGATCATAAAGGGGCTGTAGTTAACTGGGATTGTTCTATTCTGCTTGAGAAAGCGGGCTATAAAGATTGCTATCGTGAACTATATCCAGATCCTGTAGTTAATCCGGGTTTTACCTTTCCTACATATAATCCATTGGTTGACTTGACAAAAATGTCGTGGGCTCCTACTGCAGATGAAAGAGATAGAATAGATTATATTTATATTTATCCAAATCCAGGATTGAAACTCAAGAATATACAGATCGTTGGTCCTTCACAATCAATTCTATATGGAAAGAGTGCGGAAAATGATAGTGAAGATAAATTTATTTTACCCAAACGAGGATGGCCTACTGATCACAAGGCTTTACTTGGGACTTTTCAATTAGTGAAGTAAGCAAATGTCATAAGATAATAGAATACTTATTTTAAATCATAAATTTATAATAATGAAAAAACTAATTTATTTTCTGCTTATCAGTCCTTTTTTGTTTGGATTTACTCAAAAAAAGGAACCTACTTTCTATCTTTATAACGTTGATAGTATGGATAAGGTCTTAAAAGAAAGGGGAGTTTTAAGAGATGATGCGGATACAATGCGTGTAGCACGTGGTGAGTATGCTTCTGTACAGGTTGTTGTGAAAGCCATTAAAGGGGTGGAACAATTGAAAGCCGACGTAAGCAAAATTTCAAATGGTAAAGTAACTTTAAAGCCCCAACAAGTGGGATTGGTAGGATATGTTAAATCATCACATCGATATAGCCCGCCTTCCGTGTACATGATTCATTCTCCGTCTAACTATTACCCAGATCCCATATACACTGATACAATTGCAAACCTTCTCCCCGGGGAAATACAACCGGTATGGGTTACCATTCCAATTCCTACAAATTGTGAATCAGGTATATATACAGGAAAAGTATTGGTTTCCGGTATGGTAGATGGCAAAAAGGTTTTGTATGATAAATCATTTACAATCAAGGTGTATCCTGTTACGGTGAAGAAACCTTCATTATGGATTACCAACTGGATGAATTTCAGCCCAATTGCATTGGCTTACATGAATAATGGAAAGAATGTGGAAACTTTTAGTGATCTATATTGGAATTTTGTACAGCAATTTGCTACCATGGTTTCTAAATATGGGCAAAACATGCATCGTATATTTCCTCTTTGGCTGACTAAATATACATTGGATGAAAAGGGACAATATACCTTTGATTTCAGCAATTTCGACAGAGAAGTGGGCATTTTCGAAAAGGCCGGTGCTTTAGATAGAATCGAGGGCGGCGCTTTCGGATGGCGAGCAGGTAAATGGGATGAGCCTTATTCCGTTGAAGTTCCAATTTCTGATCCTAAGAAACTGGAGAAACGTTCGGCTGGTAGTAATTACCTGAAGGGCTTGGATTATAATCATGGTCTTGATTTAGTGTTGTTGCCTCTAGATGATAAACGCAGCAAGAATTTCTATAACCAATATCTGCCGGCTTTGAAAAAGCATCTTCAGGAAAATGGATGGTATGATAAATATGTGCAACACATTGGTGACGAACCTATTGATGCCAATGCCGATTCTTATATAGCTATCAGTAAATACATAAAGCAGTATATGCCTGAAGTTAAAACAATAGATGCCTTGATGGCTTCAAAGAAACTAACAGGAAGCGTCGATATATGGGTTCCCTTGCTGGATATATTTCAAAAAGACTATGACTTCTTTATGGATTTGCAGAAACAAGGTAAAGAAGTCTGGATGTATACTTGCGCTCCACTTCGGGGCAATTATGCAAATAGGTATGTTGAGTTACCTTTAATTCTTACCCGATATATGCATTGGGTGAATTATAAGTATAATGCAACAGGCTATCTTCATTGGGGGCTGAATTTCTGGTCGGAATATCAAATGCCAATCGTAGAAACAGCACGTCATAGGGGAGAGATACCCGGAGGAGATGCCTTTATTGTATATCCTGGTTATCACAAACTATACAGTTCAATTCGTTTTGAAGCTATGCGTGATGGTATTTTCGACCATGAATTACTCCGGATGTTAGAGAAAATAGATCCTGAAAAAGCGAAGGCATTTGCCAACGAGATAGTTCCTGACTTTGATCGATATGATGAAGATATCGTCTATTTCAGAAATATGCGAAAACAAATTCTGGAACGATTGTCTCAAAATTAATAAAATATGAATCTGCTGGAGAAATTAGTTTAGTATGAAATTTGTTTCTCTGGCAGGTTCAGTAAAGCTATCAGGGCTCTTTGATTTTATTTTCAAAGAGCCTTTTTAATTATAGTTCCCCCAATTACGCCGGCTATTTATTCCCTGAAAGGTGTATCTGTTACTAATATGTACAATAACTCCTCTTATGTTTTTTATTGCTGCATTACTTTTATTTTCTTATTTTTGCTTCAAAATACAAAGTAATCTAACATTTATGAGAAAGTTATTATTTCTTGTTTTAGGATGGTGCTGTTCATTATGTATACTATCAGCACAAGTCCGAACAGAGTTCTTATTAGAAAAAGGATGGAAGTTTACCAGAACAGACAGTCCTCAATCTTATTCTCCAGGTTTTAATGATAGTAAATGGCAGTCGGTTGTTGTTCCGCATGACTGGGCCATTTATGGACCATTCAGTTCAAAAAATGATATGCAAAAGGTTGCCATTACTCAGGACGGACAAAAAGAGGCAATGGAACATGCCGGAAGAACTGGTGGATTGCCTTTTGTTGGAGTAGGATGGTACAGAATTAATTTTAAGGTCCCTGAGTTCACGAAAGGAAAGAAAGCTGCTATACTTTTTGATGGCGCGATGAGTAATCCAGAAGTTTTTCTTAATGGAAAGAAAGTTGGTCATTGGGCATACGGATACAACTCTTTTTATCTGGATATTACTCCTTATCTTAATGAAGACAGTAATAATTTACTGGCTGTTCGTTTAGAAAACAAGGAAGAATCATCCCGATGGTATCCCGGTGCTGGACTATACCGTAATGTTCACGTGATTATAACAGACGATGCACACATTCCTGTCTGGGGAACACAACTGACAACTCCTAAAATAACTTCAGACTTTGCAAAAATAAATCTGAAAACAAAAGTCGTTTGTCCGGCAGATATCAAAGTAGAAAACTTTCGGTTGGTTACAGACATAAAGGATGCTGATAATAAAATTGTTGCAACAAACGAAACAAACCTCAGCAAATACGATGGCGATCTTTTTGAACAGAACATCATTGTTCCTCAGCCTAAGCTATGGGATATTGAAACTCCATATTTGTATAAGGCGGTATCTAAGCTTTACGAGGGTGCTACTTTAAAAGATGAATATACAACAACATTTGGAATTCGCTCTATTGAAATAATCCCTGATAAAGGATTCTTCCTGAATGGAAAGAAAATAAAATTCAGAGGTGTTTGTATGCATCATGATCTGGGACCTCTTGGCGCTGCAACCAATGAAGCAGCTTTGCGCCATCAGGTTAGTATGCTAAAAGAGATGGGCAGCAATGCAATTCGTACCTCTCACAATATGCCTTCACCTGAGTTAATAAAGGTTTGCGATGAAATGGGTATGATGGTAATGGCTGAATCATTTGATGAATGGAAAGCTCCGAAATGTAAGAATGGATATAATATTTTGTTTGATGAATGGGCAGGGAAAGATCTGGTAAATTTAGTTCATCATTATCGTAACAATCCAAGTGTAGTAATGTGGAGTATAGGTAATGAAGTTCCTCAGCAAGGAGTTGTAGGTGGAGCTAAGATAGCGCGCTTTTTACAAGACATTTGTCATCGTGAAGATCCTACACGTCCTGTTACTCAGGGAATGAATAAACCTGAAGCTGATCTAAGGAATAATTTCGCAGCAATCATGGATATTGCCGGAATAAATTATCATACAAGTATATATCCAGAAGCTTATGAAAAACTTCCTCAACAACTGATTCTTGGAAGCGAAACAGCTTCAACCGTTAGCTCACGCGGCGTTTATAAATTCCCGGCAGAACCTAAAATGATGCAAAAGTATGACGACCATCAATCATCTTCATACGATGTAGAGTATTGCGATTGGTCTAATCTGCCCGAAGATGATTATATTCAGCATGATGATCGCTCTTATTGTATCGGTGAGTTTGTTTGGACAGGTTTTGATTATCTGGGTGAACCGACTCCGTATTATGAGAATTGGCCCAATCATAGTTCTTTGTTTGGAATTATAGACCTTGCAAGTCTTCCTAAAGACAGATATTATTTGTACCGCAGTCATTGGAATCCAACAAAAGAAACATTGCATATTCTTCCTCATTGGAACTGGAAAGGTCGCGAAGGCGAAGTGACTCCTGTATTTGTGTATACCAATTATCCTTCTGCTGAATTATTTATTAATGGTAAAAGTCAGGGCAAACGCACAAAAGATTTGTCTGTAACAGTAGATAATAGCGGCGATGATGCTTCAATGAAGGAACTGAAACGTCAGAAACGTTACCGCCTGATGTGGATGGACACTAAATATGAACCGGGAACAGTAAAGGTTGTAGCTTATGATAAAGATGGCAAGGCTGTGGCTGAAAAAGAAATCCGCACAGCAGGTGCTCCTCATCATATAGAACTGACAGCCGACAGAACTTTGCTTACGGCAAATGGTAAAGACCTCTCTTACATTACTGTGAAAGTAGTAGACAAGGATGGCAATCTTTGTCCGGATGTAAATCAACTGGTTAAATTTAAAGTGAGCGGAGCCGGAACTTATCGTGCTGGTGCAAATGGAGATCCAATATCTTTGGATTTATTCCACTTGCCGCAAATGACTTTATTTAATGGAATGCTTACCGCTATTGTTCAGACAACAGATAATGCTGGAAACATTACTCTTGAAGCTTCTGCAAAAGGAGTGAAGGGCGGAAAGATAACTCTGCAAAGCAAATAAGTATGTTTGGATAGACTTACAGATTTTAAACAATACAGGCGGAATGAGAATCTTATTCCGCCTGTATTGTTTATTTGCCTATTCTCTGGCCTGTTTGTTTCATAAATAAATCTATTGATCTTATTTTACTAGTCAGATAATTGTAAACAAAGTAAATGGAATAATATTTAGACTTGAGTGCGCCAGCGGTTAATCTTGTTTTGTTGTAGTATTCTTTATTAATCATAGTTGAAAGATCTGTCGTAATATTCCCTGTTGATTCTGAAATATCGTATATGTCTATTTTATACCAATTGTCTTTATATTCTATATTTAAAGTGAATCTATAAATGTATTCATTAAAAACTGTAGAGAATGTTTTTTTTGCTCTTTCGTATCGTCCAAATCTACCTCTGTAAGTAATCATGTCATTTGCTCCGGAGTAAGGAGCGGGTGAGTCTTTAAAGAAATAATCAATAGCCTGAATTGCTCTTGAATGAAGAGACTCTCTGTTTGTGTTAGTTATAGAATCTGTAATACACCAATGAACATTGCCGGCCTTATCCAAAGGGAATTTATCTATTAGATAAAATAAATCATCCTTTGTTTGTGCAAGGCATATACAAGGAAGAAACCATATCAGATATATTAATTTTCTCATGTTAGATAAGATTCTTTTTGTCTGTAAAAATAGTTATTCCGTAAAATAGAATAACTGGAACTGTTTGTATATTCAACAAGCAGGCTTTTGAAATAGTTCTTAGGATTATCAGTTTCAGGCAGATGGCAATAGATTTTAAATCAATTATAATAGAGGAAAGATATGCATAAATCCTTCCTCTATTTATAATATCTATTCAATGATAATTTTTTCATTGAAAAAGGTAACTTTGCCTTTATTTATTTTAAATAAGTAAGTACCCGAACTTAAGTTTCCTTTGTTGATAGTTGTCTGGTAGTTTGTTATTTTATCCTGTCTGACCAAACTACCTGCTGAATTATAAATATTCAGTTGCATACCGGAGATATCAAGTGTTGAATTGACTTCTAAAGTACATGATGTCTTGAATGGCATAGGATACAATTTAACCGATTCATTATTAGCTTTGCTCTCAGGAATATTGGTCAATTCAGATTTAAATGCTAGTTTATCTACCTTTAATACAGAACCAACGTCATTTAAACTAAGTGTTTCACTATTATTTGACTGAAAGTTGATTGATGCTTCATCAGGTATCTCCATGGTAGAGAAAGGCACTTCAAAGTACTTATAGGTATCTGTGGCTTCAAGTTCCATCCACATTCCACCAACCTGCCTGCCGTCCTTATTAAGAGTGATATTTGCTGTCGCTTTGCTGCCTGCTACAGTTGGTGCATATTTGTAATAGAACGTTAATATATCATTTTGCTTGTTGCAAGGAAACCCATTGATAAAAGACTGGGTTGCATCATTCCAAGTTCCTATTTGTGCCCAACCGTTAGATATGTGATATCCACCGTCACCTTCTTTAAACTTTAAGGTACGCAACTCTAGAGCATATTGTCCATCATATTTGTCTATTGCACGTACAGCACTAAGTCCTTCTTTGTCACTGTTCCAGCTTGTTGGCATTAATGGCGTTTGTTGTGCTGTCCATTCTTCAAAATCTCCATTCAACAAGTCTGGTTGACTGCTAACTCCCAGTAAGCTTATATTGTCTAATGTAATAGTGCTTCCAGGAATCCCATTAAATTTCATCAGATTGCTTGATGTTGCTACAAAAATAATAGTGTCAGGATCCTGATCGAGTGGTGGAATATCTAATTCAAACGGTGTATAATCAGTTTTTATTCCTCCTAGAGCAATCATTTTGAAAGCAAGAAGTGAACCTGATTTTTTAAGGACTATCCCAATTAATGCCGAATCCATATAGGTAATATTGCATTTATAATAACCTTTGACTCCGGTGGGACGCTGATTGTATGGTATTCCGCCTTGCCATGTACTTGGATCTGGACCAAGATCTGATGATGAATTAGCCAGATAAGCTCCAATTGTATCGTTCTCGCTGGATAAGGTTGTTAGTTTTACAGCAGATGTTCCTTGATAACTGTCTGCCGTTTTAATAATATTGAAAACACCTAAATCTTGAAAAGACCGATTATTCGATGTTATCAGGAAACTGGACGGGACCTCATAGGATGTTGAATTCCAATTCTCAAAGCTTGCATTTGGGATCGAGTTTTGTGCGGATGCATTATAAAGTATGCCGCAGAGCAAAATTAATAGGGTTAAATGTGTTTTCATCTTGGTTTTAGTTTTTTAATGTTTCTTACTTATAATGACTTTCGGATATGTCCCGCTTTTTGCATGGTTTCTGGACTCCACATTAGTTTTTAAATAAAAGAACCAATAAAAAAATAATGTTTTATATTTTGATAATAGTCCCTGTCTGTTAATAGATAACAAATTTTTCTAATATATTGTTTACAAAACAAGGATTAAAATCTGTAAATGATGAGATTTTATGCAAAGGAATAGGATTCAGGGGTATTCAGAAAGATAAAGTGTGATCTTTAAGAATAGAAAGAATTGTGTGAAGTAAGAAATTCGTGGAGCATATCGGACTCGAACCGATCACCTTTAGACTGCCAGTCTAACACTCTAGCCAGATGAGCTAATGCCCCGATAAATACGTTGCGAATATATATATTTATTTCGATTTATAAGCTATCTTTGCGAAAAACAATTTAATTATGTTAGTATATAATACAACTTATAATATTGAGGAAGAGGTTTTAAGCAACTTCCTTATTTGGCTGCATGAGGTTTATGTTCCTGAATGTGAGAAGAATGGAATATTAAAGAACCATCGTTTACTTCGTGTATTAAGTCACCGGGGAGAAGATTCTGAATGTTTTTCCATGCAATGGGATGTGGAAAGTAGTGCATTGCTGCATAGCTGGCACACGGAAATAGGCAGTAAACTGAATGATGAACTGATTAATATGTTCGGAGATAAGGTGGTGGGATTCCCCACTTTACTGGAGGTCATGGAATGATAAAACCGGTAAAGGAGAAGATTATCCTAGGTATTGACCCGGGAACAACCATTATGGGATACGGGGTGCTGAAAGTGGTTGGCACCAAGCCAGAACTGGTAGCTCTGGGAGTTGTTGATCTCCGGAAATATGGGAATCATTACCTGAAACTTCGCCGCATCTTTGAACGGGTACAAGGTATTATTGATGCATATTTGCCTGACGAACTGGCCATTGAAGCTCCTTTCTTTGGTAAGAACGTGCAATCCATGCTGAAATTAGGACGGGCGCAAGGAGTTGCCATGACGGCTGCACTTATCAGAGATATTCCTATTACCGAGTATGCCCCCCTGAAGATCAAGATGGCTATTACCGGCAGTGGCTCTGCAAGCAAAGAGCAGGTAGCGGATATGCTGCAACGGATGCTGAAAATTCCTAAAGAAAGCATGCTTCCTCAAATGGATGCCACAGACGGATTGGCGGCGGCTTACTGTCACTTTCTGCAATCGGGCCGCCCGCAACTGGATAATGCTTATCATAGCTGGAAAGATTACATCAGTAAAAATCCGGATAAAGTAAAAAGTTAAGTAAACAATAATATAATGACCATTATGAAAATTAAATCAATTTTCCTGGTTGGATTAACTGCTGTTGCAGTAAGCTGCACTTCGGAAAAGAAGGCTTATAAGTCTTTCGATGAATATCCGGTTCCTTCGGCACCGATTAATGAGATGGTGTACACACCGTCGCAAACCACATTTACTCTCTGGGCTCCAACAGCAGAACAGGTAGAGTTGATGCTTTTTGAATCTGGTGAAGAAGGCTCAGCATATCAGTCTGTTACCTTAGAGGCCGGGGAAGACGCTCTTTGGAGTGCCTCAGTAAAAGAGAACCTGAAAGGTAAATTCTATGCGTTTAATGTGAAAATCAAAGAGAAATGGCTGGGCGAAACTCCGGGTATTATGGCCAAAGCAGTTGCCGTGAATGGAAAACGGGCAGCTATTATAGATATGCAGGAGACGGACCCGCAAGGCTGGGCTTCCGATAAGCGTCCTCCATTGAAGAGCGATGCCGATATTATTCTGTATGAAATGCATCATCGTGATTTCTCTATGGATACAACTTCAGGCATTAAGAATCGTGGAAAGTTTCTGGCTCTGACAGAGAAAGGTACAAAGAATTCTGCCGGAGATGCTACCGGCATTGATCATCTCAAAGAACTAGGCATTACGCATGTGCATCTGTTGCCGTCGTTTGATTTTGCATCGATTGATGAAACAGAACTAAAGAAGAATAAGTATAACTGGGGATATGATCCGCAGAACTATAATGTGCCCGAGGGGTCTTATTCCACTAATCCAAAAGAGCCGGCAACCCGTATCATCGAATTCAAGAAGATGGTAGAAAGCTTGCACAAGGCTGGCATTCGTGTGGTGATGGATGTGGTTTACAATCATACTGCCGGTGTTGATAACAGTAATTTTGAACTCACTGTTCCCGGTTATTTCTATCGTAAGAAAGCGAATGGTAAATTGGCCAATGGATCCGGATGTGGTAACGAAACTGCATCGGAAAGAGGAATGATGCGCAAGTTTATGATCGAATCAGTGGTTTACTGGGCAACGGAATACCATGTGGACGGTTTCCGGTTCGATTTGATGGGAATTCATGATATTGAAACGATGAATCAGATACGTGCAGCTTTGGATAAAGTGGATCCATCTATCTATATTTATGGAGAAGGCTGGGCGGCTCAGGAACCTCAGCTTCCCAAGGCAAAGCTGGCCATGAAGGAGAATATTATCAGAATGCCGCGTATTGCAGCCTTTAGCGACGAGCTTCGCGATGGTCTTCGTGGCCCTTTCAATGACGATCATAAGGGAGGTTTCATGACAGGTGTTCCGGGAAAAGAGATGAGTGTAATGTTTGGGTTGGTGGGAGCTATAAAGCACCCTCAGGTAATCAATGATTCAGTGAATTACAGTAAAGCACCCTGGGCATTGCAGCCTACTCAGATGATCAGCTATGTAAGCTGTCACGATGATATGTGTCTGGCAGACCGGATTAAATCTTCAGCTCCAGATGCTTCTCCTTTGATGATTGCCAATATAGATAAACTAGCCATCACTGCTGTTCTTACCTCTCAGGGAGTGCCTTTTATCTTTGCAGGCGATGAAATTTTGAGGGATAAGAAACTAGTTCACAACAGTTTTAATAGTCCCGATGATGTAAATGCTATTAACTGGAATGATAAGACGCTCTATAAAGATGTGTTTGCTTATTACAAAGGAATGATTGCCTTGCGTAAAGCGCATCCGGCCTTCCACATGGGAAATGCAGATATGATTCGTAAACATATGGAGTTTCTTCCAGTAGCAGGAAGTAATCTGATTGTTTTCCGCCTGAAGGGTTATGCTAACGGTGATAGCTGGGAAGATATTGTTGTGGCATTGAATGGTGACAGAGCTGGTCGCAAGTTTACTATTGAACCGGGTAAATATACAGTTGTCTGCAAGAATGGGATGGTAAATCAGTATGGTTTGGGAACAATGTACGGAGGCGAAGTCTTTGTTCCAGGACAGTCAGCATTGATTCTGCATAAATAATTCAAAGATTATCTAAGCATATATTATACGGAAAGAGGAGGCTGCAAAAACAGTCTCCTCTTTTACTTCTATTTAAATTGTAAAGGGGATAATTAAAAGTACTTTTATTTTTAAAACAGATCCGGTGTTATCTAAAACAAGACTCGGGCAATGGTTATATAAAAGCCCGAGACTTATTATTGTTGGCTTGTACAAGCTAGTCTGCCAGCTTGTACAACTCAGGTTTCTGACTTGTACAACCCAGAGTCCCAGCTTGTACAGGCTACTGCTAATCAATCCTGAAGGATTACTTAAATTATCCTGAAAAACCATCTAATTACCTTCAGCTATTTACTTAACAACTCGGTTTAGTTCTGTGAACTTTACCTTTTATCTCTTATTACTTTAACTCAAAACCTACTTTTCCACGTATATCAGTTGAAGAAGCTCCTATCAATGCTTCAAACTTACCCGGTTCTGTAATCCATTCGTGCTTGCTGTCATCAAAGAACTGTAATGCTTCCTTGTCTATTGTGAAAGAAACAACTTGTTCCTCTCCGGCATTTAGCAAAATTTTCTTAAACCCTTTCAGTTCCTTTATAGGGCGTGGAAGAGATGATTTTAAATCACTGATGTATAGCTGAACCACTTCAGCTCCTGAACGTTTACCTGTATTTTTTACTTTTACACTAACTGTAAACTTGTCGTTAGCGGTAACTTTTGATTTATCTATTTCAACCTTACCATAAGCAAAAGTGGTGTAGCTCAATCCGTGACCGAATGAGAAAAGAGGTTTTATTCTCTGTTTGTCTGCCCAACGGTAGCCCACAAAGATTCCTTCGTTGTAAGTTTCTTCTTTGCCGTTACCTGGATACTCGCCTAATGCGATAGCACTGTTGTCTTTCAGGCTTACCGGGATGGTAAACGGCAGTTTTCCTGATGGATTTATATCACCTACTAATACCGAAGCAATGGCATTACCAGCTTCAGTGCCGCTGTACCAACCTTCCACAATGGAAGGAACATTTTTTGCCCATGGCATTGCCACAGCGTTACCTGTAAGCAGTACTACCACAAGGTTTGGATTTGCTTTTACCAGCGCTTTGATTAGTTCATTCTGGCCGTATGGCAAATCATATTCCTTGCGATCTACTCCTTCGCAATCCTGGTTCTCATTTTTATTCAACCCGCCAAAGAAAAGAACTACGTCAGCATTCCTTGCTGCAGATACGGCTTCATTCCTTAATCCCTCAACGTCGATAACTTTCTTTTCGGGTGCTTTTGCACCTTTCACATCCTGTTCAGCTACCGCTGGTGATTCATATCCTTGGGCAAAAGTTACCTCAACATCTTTTCCTATACGATTTTGAATACCAGCTAAAGGAGATAGTTCGTACTTTACTTTTAAGGAAGAACTTCCGCCTCCGATAGTCATTCTCTTAACTGCATTTTCACCAATAACGGCAATCTTTCTCACCTTTGTGAGATCAACCGGTAATATGTTTTTGTTATTCTGTAATAACACAATGCCTTCCTGAGCAATCTTACGTCCTGCAAGGGCGTGCTCTTCTGTTCCGAATGAGCCCAATGGGCGGTTTCTGTCCATTGTGGTGCGGAAAATCATACGAAGAATGTTACGGACCTTCTTGTCTACTTCTTCTTCCCTTACCTCTCCCGAACGAATTAGTTTCAAGAACGGCATAGCCAGGTAATAATTATCATACGCATTACTGGCGCTCCATGTCAATCCGTTGGTCCAGCTGCCAAACTCCATATCCAGTCCGTTATAAATGGCCTGTTTTGTGTCGTGCACACCGCCCCAGTCGGATATTACTACGCCGTCAAAGCCCCATTCCTTGCGAAGGATATCCTTCAGCAAATATTGGTTGTGACAGCAATGTTCACCTTTATACTTATTGTATGAACCCATTATGGCCCATGCTTCGCCTTTCTGAACAGCAGCTTTGAAAGCTGGTAAATAGATTTCATACAAAGCACGGTCGCTAACATTAACGTTAATGTGATCACGATCTTGCTCCTGATTGTTCAATGCGAAATGTTTCACACAAGCAGCTACGCCATTCTTCTGAACTTCCTGAACGTAAGGTACCACCAAGGTGGAAGAAAGAAATGGGTCTTCACCCATGTACTCAAAGTTACGTCCGTTGAGTGGAGTGCGGTAGATGTTTACTCCCGGACCAAGTAACACATTCTTGTTACGGTAGCGTGCTTCTTCACCTATTGATTTGCCATAAAGTGCAGCCATCTCAGAATTCCAGGTGGCAGCCAGACAGGTTAGGGCAGGGAAGGCAATGCAAGAGTCGTTTGTCCATCCCGCCGTGTTCCATTCATCCCAGAATACTTCGGCACGAATTCCGTGCGGGCCGTCACTGGCCCATACTTCGGGTATGCCTAAACGGGCAACTCCCGGTGAACTAAACTTTGACTGAGCATGACACATAGCTACTTTCTCTTCAAGAGTCATGCGTGAGAGAGCATCGTCAATTCGTTCTTCTATTGGTTTCTTGTCATCCAGATAAACAGCCCCCTTCGGCTGTGCGAAGGAGGGGGCTGCAAGAAGAGACAGACTTAGAACTATAAGCTGTTTGATTACATTCATTGTTTTTTGTTTTACTTTCGTTTACAAAACTACTTTTTTATTTTTCTACTACCGTAAGTACAGCAGCACTTTTTCCGCCTGTTACGTCGAGTGTAAATACGTATGTTTTTCCTGCGGTAAGAGTCTTACCGGTTGCCAAGGCAAGATTTCCTCCTCCGGCTATAACAACAATGTCTGTACTCTTTGAAGTAATTGATGTCTCACCAAATTCACCTCCCCATCCTTTCTGGTGGAAGAACTTAAAGTTTATAGCATCTGTGTCTACACTACCCGAAGCACCTTTACCGGCAACAACGGTAGTTTGGTATTTACCGGCAGCAATAGGAGCCATGCAAAGAGCTTTATCAGTATTCCATCCCACTTCATTAGCAAGTGATGGCTTACCAATCTTTTCACCAATAATCCATACGGCACCGGTTCCATCATCAGCCAGTGTGGCAAGAGCCGTTTCCGTCATGCGCTCCACAATGAAATAATTGTATTTGAAGTTAGCCGTTATACGATATTTACCACTCATTGGCAGGAATGTAAGTTTGCCCTGAGCATCTTTTGAGAAATAGTCAGGATCTATCCACCATGAACTGAAATTGCTGATACCATTAACCTCAAGCACTTGTCCTGTTGTCAGATTCTTTTCAATCTTATAGTTATTGTCATCTACCATCGCCATTTCTTCACCGCCAAATAGCAGTTTGATGAATGGAGAACCTGCATAGGTCAGTGTATTAAATGTAATATCATAATTACCTGCATTTGAATTGGAGAAAGTAATTGCATTGGTAGTTCCCTGAGTAATGTCTCCACTTGCCCATCCAAAAGTAATTTCATTTCCCTGAGTTCCTGCTTTGGGTGTTTTGATATACGCTTTTACCTTTTGAGGAAAATCAGCAGTAACTTTATACTGATACAGTCCGGTGCGTGCCATTGTATATTCCTTGCCTTCAGCAGTAACCAAAGTCAGGTGATCATAGTCCGGGCGAGTCAGCGGTAAGTTAATTTCCTGTACGGTGGTACCGAAATGAGTATTCTGAAGAATAAGCTTTAATGTAGCTGATCCATTAGGAACATTTGCTAGATATGGGATGAATACCTTACCTGTATAGTCTCCGTTTACCTTTGTACGGATAACAGTTTCCGATACTTTATCGGTGCCATAGAATAGCTGGGCTTTCAAAGTAGAAAGAGGGAATTCTGCATCAGCCGCAGTGGCATTGAAAGTCAGGCTGTCTCCAAACATTGCAGAAGTGATCTGCGATTTGAGAGTTATAACCGGAGTTCCCTCAACAGGTGGTTCTGAGTAATTTTCATTATTGCAGGCACTGAATGTAGCCAAAGCAACAAGTGACCATAAAATTGATTTATATTTTTTCATGTTTATATTCTATTTACTGATTAACTTTTTTATTTGTTCCATTTGTAAGAAGCCACAGCTTTGGCCGGTATAGAGTAAGCAAAAGAGTGCTTTCCGTCAGACAACGTTATGTTCATAGCACTGTCGGTATCGTTCTGCAATACCACTGCATATGAGCCGTCAGTGTTTAAGAATGCAGCATAATACAGTCCTGTAGTCTTATAGCCAGTTGTACCAATTCGTTTCGCTCCAGGCTTAATTACTTTAGCTAAATGACTGATGGTGTAATAATGTGAATTCTTGGTCATGGTCTTATAATCCAGATTAATATCAATAGCTCCATAACAAGTGGTACATCCACCCGGACGATTAGGACCGTGATTCTTATCCAACATAAAGTTCCACACAATAACTGCCTTAGTCCAGTTGTTAATAGTACCGATACACACTTCTGCCATGTTCCACATTAAATCTCCTGCAAAGCTGTAATTCCATTCGCCGATAGACATTTCAGTGAAATAAAGATTCTTTTCGGGATTTGCATTATGCACATCATTCAGCTCTTCTTTATCACCTCCGTAAGCATGAAATCCGGCTCCGTCAATATACTGAGCAGCATCAGCATCTTTGTAAATGTTGATTGGATAATCAATCTGATCGGCAATGTTATCATAATTATAGTTATGGTCAAAGATGATAATCTTAGTATTGATTCCGGCTTTACGGAATGTAGGTCCCAGAGCAGTCTTTATAAAATCACGTTGTTCCTGCCAGGTCATATACAGAGAAACCGAATTTCCTCTGTTTAGAGGTTCATTCTGAACAGTCATTGAAGCAATGTTAATCCCTTCCGCTTTCATCGCCTGAATATACTTCACGAAGTATGTGGCGTAATCCTGGTAATAGTCAGGGTTTAACTGTCCACTTGTCCACGAATCAAAAGGTTGTTTTTCTGTCAGATTATTCACTTTCATCCATTTTGGACAAGTCCATGGAGAAGCTAGAATCTTCACATTAGGATTGATAGCCAGGATCTCTTTCAACACAGGTATTACATAATTCTTATCTTCAGACTGCAGAGCAAAGTTTCCGATGCCCTGAGTATCACAATATGTGTACTCGCTCAATGAGAAGTCAGATGCACCAATGGAAATACGAATATAACTATACCCCATTCCATCTTTTGGATCAAATGTTTCTTTCAGCAGTTTGGCCCTGTCCTCAGCTGTCATCTTAAGCAGGTTATAACAGGAAGAGCCAGTCATAGCCGCCCCAAATCCATCCATTTCCTGAAAGACTTCCGAAGGATTCATCTGGATAGTAGAAGGAGACATATTATCTTTAGTGCTGAATGACAATGGAATCTTCTTGAATAGCAAAGATTGATTAGCTGTAGTTACGTACAAATCCACGTCAGAGCTTTCTGGATTACTACCTCCATCGGTTGGAACAGTTCCATTGCCGCATCCCAGGAATGCAAATCCTGAGATGAACAACCCGGTTAATGCCGACAATAGTTTATTTCTATAATCAATTTTCATTATTAATAGCCTTTGTTTTGTGTCAGGTTAGGATTACTGTCTATCTGAGTCTGTGGAACAGGCATCAGCAATGAATTCTCTGTAAATGTGGCCATCTTTTTACGACCAGAGTCGCGTGAATTTAAGGTGTTCATTACTTCATAGACCTTTCCTGTACGAACAAGATCGAACCAACGTTGTCCTTCAAAAGCAAGTTCCAGTCGGCGTTCTTTGAGCACGGCATTAACCATATTGTCTTTAGATGATTTTACCGAAGCATCCAGCTTGGCCAACTTTGCACGAACTCTGATCTGATCAACTAAATCTGCAGCAGCAGTTAAGTTGCCTTGTGACACATAAGCTTCAGCCTCGAGTAAAAGGATATCAGCCAAACGGAATTTTAAAATACTGTTATAGCGTGAACGGGTTTTGTACATAAACGGATAATGATCTGATGGATAGTGAATGCTCCAGGATGGTTTTGCCCATACAATTGCTTCATTCATACGAATATTATCACCTTCGTTTTCATAAGCCTGAATCAGATCTCTTGAAGGAGTAATCCATTTAGCCCAGTTGTATGTACTGCTTGGATCGCATTGGTCAATGCCAAACATCCAGGTTACCCAACTTCCGCTACCCAGAGGGTAAACAACTTCAAATATAGATTCTGAAGTATTCCGGTAATTCACATCTGTCTTAGTATCGTTTACAGAGAATAAGTCTGAATAGTTAGCTACCAGTGAGAAACCATCCTTTTTTACAGACTCACAATATTCAATAACTTTAGCATAATCTCTTACAGGTGCTTCAGCATATACTTTGGCAAGTAGAGTTTTAGCCACCGACTGTGTTAATCTGAATTTGTTAGCTGCATCAGTTTTCGGTGCATACTGAAGTCCGTATTGCAAATCACTTATAATTTGTTTGTAAACATCTTCAACACTGTTGCGGGCAGGGAAAAGGATAGGGTACATGTCTTTTACGTTTGTAGCAGTTATGTTTGGAGTTTCCTGAGTTACCACAGGAACTTCGCCCCATAATCTTGTCATGTCAAACAATACCCATGCACGCCATATAGAAGCTTCTGCTTTCCATTGTTTACGTTCTGCATCAGTCAGCGTATTATCAGGAACAGAATCTACGTTACAGATTACCCTGTTTGCAGAAACTATATATCCAAGGAAAGATGTCCAGTCGCGTTCGATGTTCTTATTTGTACCATCCTGCTTATTAGATTCTAATTGAACAAGTTCTGCATCTGTGCCTCCGCTATATGCATTATCGGCATGAGTTTCTGCAAATACCAGCATATCCATGTACCATGATTCCTGCGCATCCTGAATACTTTTATAGATGTTATCATACTGTTGTTGCATTTCTGCTTTGGTTTGGTATTTGGTGCTGGAACTTCCGGTTTCATTTCCAAAGGTGAGTTCGCTATAATCAGATATCGGATCATAATTCAATGAGCAACTTCCCATAAAAAGAGCTGTGCCCAATAGTAAACTAAGTTTTATTTTATTTTTCATTGTATTATTCTATTTAAAATTCAACATTTACACCAAATACATAACTTTTTGTCTGAGGATAAGTTCCCCAATCGAGTCCTTGTACCAGTGCACTTCCTCCCCATTGATTAACTTCTGGATCAAATCCTTTGTATTTGGTAAACGTTAGTAAATTCTGAGCTGTGAAGTAAGGCTGAAGACGACCTATATTCCATTTCTTCAATAGCTTTCCGGTAACATTGTATGATAATGTCAATGATTTCAATCTCAAGAAACTACCATCTTCTACAAAGCGGCTGGAGGTCTTCAGGTTTTCTTTAGAAGCAACAGCTCTTGGCATATCTGTAATCTGTCCGGGTATTTTCCATCTGGCAAGTACTGCTGTAGATTGATTCTTGGCATCGTACATACCTTCCGTTTCCATGCGTGAAAGATTATAAATGTCGTTACCTACTGAACCTTGGAAGAATACATTCAGATTGAAGCCTTTATAAGAAAAATTATTTGTTAGTCCGAAAGTGAAATCTGGATTTGGATCACCAATGTAAGTCTTATCGGCTGGAGTAATAGTTCCGCTTTTATCTATATCTCTGTATATAATATCACCTGTTTCAGGATTCACTCCATCAGAAATATATCCCCAGAACATTCCCAGAGGTTTTCCGGTACTTAGTTTAGTAATGTATTCACCGGTTGTTGATTGTGCGTAGAAATAAGATTGACGTGTATCGAATTTCTTTACCTTGTTCTTGTTAAAAGAGATATTAAAGTCTGTATCCCATTTAAAACTGCCAACTAAGTTTTTTGAATTGATACCAAATTCAACACCTTTGTTTTCCATTTCACCTTCATTACGATAAATATGACTGAAAGAAGCAGTTGGACCAAGAGGCACATCCATCAATAAGTCTGTTGTGTGCTTATAATATGCATCGGCAGTAAATGTCAATCGATTCTTAAGTATAGTGAAATCAACTCCGATATTTGTCTGAGTGGTTGTTTCCCATGTTAAATCACTATTACTCATATTTGCAGGAGATGTGATAGGAAGTGCATTTGCTTTTCCGGTTTCCCACCAGTTTTGACGGGTAATGTTACGAAGCTGTAAATAACCATAATCTCCAACTCCTGACTGGTTACCAGTTTGTCCCCAACCACCACGAATCTTTAAGTCGTCTATCCATTTAATATCTTTCATAAAATTCTCAGAGGAGATTCTCCATGCTGCAGATACAGAAGGGAAATAGCCCCATCTGTTTCCGGGAGCCAGTTTTGATGAACCATCGGCACGGAAATTGGCAGTTAATAAGTACTTACTGTCGAAGTTATAAGAAAAACGACCTACATAAGACATAATTGCCCAGTCGGAAGCTGTAGTTCCATTACCTTGCTCAACTTTGTTTCCCGCATTCAGTGTTTTAATATCACCATTTAAGAAATGGCTTACAGTCTGATAAGTCTGAGACCATTTAGATGTAGTTCCTGATGCACCAGCCATAACATTGAAGTTATGTTTCTTTATGCTTGTGTCATAAGTCAGGATATTATCATATACCATGACGGTGCTTAGTGAACGGTCATCAGAAGCGCTTCCATATTGAGAACGTCCGTATTCTGTTTTGAGAGGATCAAGAAAGCTTGTGTTTTTGTAATATACACGATCTATAGATACTGAACTTTTAAACTTTAACTTTGGAGAGAATGTAATTTCTGCATTAGCGCTTCCCAGCAAGCGGTTGTTGTTTGTTTTGTTGTCTTCAGTACGTGACATATTTTCTACAGGATGAGTAACATTTGCTCCATAGAAATTATTGTAATACTGCCCCGGTTTGTTATCGTCCCATATCTTGGCATAGGTTGGTGTATTTATTACAGATAGAATTACTCCGGCACGGTTTGCACCCTGTCCCGAGATAATACCGTTGCTACTGTAATCAGAGTAAGCCAGGTTCGTTCCTATCTTCAACCATGAGCGAATCTGATTCTCAAGATTAGCTCTTAAGTTATATCTTTCATAAAAGGCTACTTTAATAATTCCGTCTTCCTTTGTATAACCACCTGAAATGAAATATTTTAGTTTATCGTTAGCATTAGATACTGAAAGTTGATAGTTCTGAGTAACCCCTGTACGATAAGTCTCATCAAACCAGTTTGTTTCATCCTTCAACCCATCGGGAAGGTTTACAGAACCAATTTCGTCCATTAACTCCTTGTACTGAGCTACATTTAAAGAATGCATTTGTTTAGCAACGTCTGTAATACCTGCCTGAGCAGAGAAATTGATTTTTGCTTCACCTTTAGCACCGGCTTTTGTTGTAATTAACACTACACCGTTTGATGCTCTTGAACCATAGATAGCAGCAGAAGATGCATCCTTTAGAATCTGCATACTTTCAATGTCATTAGGCGACAAGAAATTAATCTCTGTCATAGGTACTCCGTCCACTACATATAATGGATCATTGCTGGCATTGATGGAAGAATTACCACGAATCCTTACTACCATTCCTGCACCAGGTTCTCCATTTGGCTGAATAACATTAACTCCGGCAGCTTTTCCCTGAATAGCTGCTGCTGCAGAAATAATAGGTCGTTCGTCTAAGTCTTTTGTAGAGACACTCGCCACAGAAGTAGTTACATCTTTTCTCTTTACTGAACCATAACCAATAACCACAATCTCATCTAACAGCTCTGCATTTTCCTGTAATACAACATTTAAATGAGTAGCTCCTTTTACTGCAACTTCCTGGTTTTTATAGCCAATATAAGTAATAGTTAATATTGCTTTTGGCGAAACCGAAAGGGAAAATTTTCCATCTATATCAGTCATAGTTCCATTCGTTGTGCCTTTTTCAACAACACTGGCTCCAATCACGCCTTCATTTGAAGAGTCCTTAACTTGTCCGGTGATTGTTGTTTTTTGTGCGAAGGCACTTAGAGATACAAATAAACCCATAAGAATAATAAGGGTACTTCTACGGAAGTTCATACCATTCTTTGTAATTGGTTTTTCCTTGTTTTTTTTCATGAATAAATAATTTAATTAGTTAACATTAGATTAGATCATTCGTTGTCTCGAATAACTTGAAAGCAAATGTAGGATAGAAACAAGTATATTCCTATCCTCTGTGGCTATTTGGTGGATTAATGAGATGGTTTAAATTATATAAATATCTTATATATAGATGATTAGCAGTCTTGAAGAGCCGTGAAAAAGTGGAAGGTATATTAATTAAAAAGGAATGTTTTTACAATTATAACTAAATTTTAATAATCAATGTTTTGCTTTAACGTACTATTATTAGTGCTAGGTTTACGCGGAGTTAAGAAAAGGCACCGATTTTCATTACCAGGCTTTCAAAATCTTCTCTTGAACCCAATGCTTTGTTTTTCACTTTAGCACGATAGTTATAGATAGTGTTTACAGAATAGCGTAGAAGATTGGCAATTTTAGAACTATCATCGATGCCAAGGCGAATGAGGGCAAAGATGCGTAATTCGGTATTCATTAATTCTCCTTTCTTCAAAATAATTCTCTCTTCTTTTACTAAAAGGTTATTAAACTCTTCTACAAATCTGGGGTACAGATGCAGGAAAGTATTATCGAAATTAGTATAAAAATCTTTTAGTTCATTCTCAATAACATCAGACGACTTCGCTATTTTAAGTAACTCGGCAACTTGTCCGCCACTGATTTTCTTATTCACCATTTTGCGATAACTTTCCAGCTTATCTATATAAGTAGAACATATTCCAAGGAAATGAGCTATGTATTCCTCTTTAATGTGATTAGCCTCGGCTAGTTCAACATTCAGAGACTTCAGTTGATTGTTTATAACACCTAATTCGTTACGTGCCTTAGTCAGTCTTTTCATCTGTTTATAAATATAGCCCAAAGCTCCAAACAAAAGGAGTGCGAGAGTACTTATAAATAGAAGGCTAATCTTTAATTCGTTTTTCTGTTTCTCACTTTTTATCTGATAAGTCTTTTCAATAATTGGAAGAGTATTTGATATCTGAATGTTTCGCAAACGGGCATTATAGAAATTGGCATCTTCCAAGGAAAACTTAATATATTGGTATGCACGGTCAATATCTCCTTCATCGTAAAGCAGATTGGCAAGGCTGGACAAAGAGGCATTATCTTTTATCGCAGCTTTAATGTCTGACATAGCAGAATAAATTAAATGCTTTTTTTGAGCTTCCGGTTTTTTTTCTTCTCTGTCAATGAGAGAAAGCTGAAAAGTAACTAAAGCATATTCTGGAGTACCAAACGGAGCTTTTGATAGTCTGAGGTCATTTATTTTTCGCGCTTCAACTAATTTCTTTTGTTCAAGCGCTTCCTGTTCTTTTATTGCCAGATAATTCTCAGAAGAAGGATCAAAAACAGTTAGCAAGGTATCCTGATAAGCCTGGAACAGATTAAAGTATTTTTTTGCTAGTCTCTGGTCATGAGTATAAAGGTACATTTCATTGTACAAATGCTCATAACACTTATAATAATCGGGAATCAGATCTTTGGTCAGTTGATTCTTATTTATGGAGTATAATATATCTGTACTCTCTCTGTACATGCCAGAAGAGGAGTGGAGATGGCACAAGAATAACTTTGTTTCATTTATCCACTTTTTATTATTTGAAGTTTCTGCTATTTCAAGGTTTTTATTGAGATAATGTATTGCTGAATCACAGACAAAAGTTCTGTATTCTTTATATAACAGCTTGTTGATTGCATAAATTTGTCCAGACGAGAGCGCTTTTTTGTTTAGCTGTCTTTTTAGGTTGTTGATACGATTTTCCCTTATTTCTACATTGGTTTTGCTCTCTCTTATTGTCTTATCCAATACATTTAATAAAGAATCAATTTGATTCCCTGCCAGAGAAACAATTGAATATAGTGCAAAAATAGATAGTAAGGCAACTTTTTTCATCATCTTTGTGAAACTTAAACTGCCTCAAAGTTAGAAAAAATATTGTGATAGCCTTACTATGATGGAATATATTAAAGTCGCTTTGTGATTTTATATACCAGCAGAGATGATATATATTCCAACTAAACCTCCTGCAAATTCCTCCACAGAGTGCGTACTAAGTTTTTTCTGCTCTGCAACTAAATGATTTCCCCTTATTAATTATGTTTTTTTTAGGTTTATAGTTTATCCGAAACATGTACATGTTTTCCCTACAATGATGTATATGTTTGAATTGATCTTTCGTTTAGTTTGTATTAAACTGATTCCAGTTGACTACTAATGTTCCTAAGCATATAATTAGTTAATGGAAAAAGTATGTTCTCTACTCAGATAATGGCTGGTAAAGGTGGAGAGGGTGGAGAGAAATTATTCTTTTTCCGTTCTACAAAAAACAATTTCCAGAAAGCTTAAATACTGTTTTTCTCTCCACCTATTCTTTCAATAGAACTCAGGATTGTGGCTCTTAGAATATCCTCTTAATTTTCCTTTTTTTCCTCATTGGAAGCATGGTCTGTAGCGTATTCCTTTGGAGATACCCCATAGAAATCACGGAAAGAGTTCGAGAAATGCGAAAGGTTTGTAAACCCTGTGGCATAAGCAACCTCAGATACAGTAAGTTTCTTGCTTGTAAGGAGTGATGCTGCCTGCTTCAGTCGGATGCCCTTAATAAAATCACGGGCAGACTGATTGGTTAGTTCTTTTAGCTTTCGGTGCATGTGTACACGACTCATACCCACATGTCCGGCAAGCATTTCCACATTCAGATTAGGATCAGCCAGATTCTCATTAATAACTTTCATTACCTTTTCAATAAGTTTCTCATCAGACGATTTCATTTCAATCTTCTGAATCTTAGTTTGCTGCTGTTCATTTCCGCTGAACTTGTTTTTCAGCCTTTCTCTGTTCTGTATTAAGTTCTGAACTGTAGTTTTCAACAGTTCTGTATTAAATGGTTTAACAATGTAAGCATCCGCGCCAATCTCCAGACCTTCAATCCGATCTTCCGTTTTTGATTTGGCAGTAAGCAGAATAACCGGAATCTGGCTGATGTTGATGTTTTGCTTAATCTTTCTGCAAAGAGTAATTCCATCCATTTCAGGCATCATCACATCACTGATTATTAAATCGGGCACTTCCTTTAGTGCTATATCAAGTGCTTCTTTGCCGTTCTGACATTCACATATTTTGTATTCACTTGATAGTTCGTCCTTAATATACTGACGTATTTCGTATTCATCTTCAACAATTAAAACTTTGAAATGTGTTTTAGATCTTATCTTTTTCTTCTTAGTTTCATTTTCCAGATCGGATGGCTCAATTGTATCGATAATCGTATGGCGTACATTGGTTGAAATCGGTGACTTAATATCTTCTGGATTCTCAAGTTCGTCGGCTTTCAGATGGTTGCAGCCAAGGGGTAAGCGTACAATAAACTTGCTGCCGCTCTTATCTTTTCTGTTTTCAGCCTTGATTGTACCGTGATGAAGTTCTACCAATGAACGTGACAGATGTAACCCAATTCCTGTTCCGAAATTAGAATTGGTCTGGTCATTGTTAATCTGATAGAATCGTTCGAAGATCTGTTCTATTTTATCACTGTCTATTCCTATGCCACTGTCGCTGATTACAATTTCAAAATAGTTTTTTAACGGTTCTTTTGCTGTTTCATCTTTTCCTGTAAACAGCTCAACTTTAATCTCTCCGTTCTCTGGAGTATATTTGAATGCATTTGATAGAATATTGAGCAATATTTTATCAAAGTTATTTAGGTCTATCCATGCTTTCAGAGCTTCGTCTTTATGATCAAATGAGAATTGGATCTTTTTTCTTTGTGCCTGATATTCAAAAGTTGTCATAAGGTCGTCAATGAACCCTACAATATCTGTTTCTCTGAACTTCAGGTGCATTTGTCCTTTGTCCAGTTTACGAATATCCATCAACTGATTAATGAGACGAAGAATTCGTTGTGCATTCCGGTAAATCATCAGATAAGTTTTCTGCACCTCCGTATCCTTGTTTTCTGTCATCAGTTTTTCCAATGGATTGATGATAAGAGTCATCGGAGTACGTATCTCATGAGAAATATTTATAAAGAACTGTAGCTTGGCTTCGTTTATCTGCTCAGCATGTTCTCTTTTCATAATCTCCTGTTTGTGACGGAATCGAGATTTTATGTATACAATTATGCCATAGATAAGTTGGCAGATGAGTAATGCATAAATAATTTTTGCCCACCATGACTGATACCAGGGAGGAGTTATAACAATTGTTACTTCTTTTGTTTCTGAAATATTATCGTTGTTACGGGCTCTGAACTTGAACTTATAGGTTCCGGGACTCAGGTTGGTGAAGCTGGCCCGGTTCATTCCAGGGCGGGTGCTGATCCAGTCTTTATTAAGTCCTTCCATCTGATACTCGTAAACAATACGTTCCGGATTACTATAATCCAGTACCGATAATTCAAAGCTAAATGCATTGTCTTTATAGGAAAGAACAAACTTATCCTCATCTATTACAGCTTTCGAAATAATATTGTTGCTTCCGGATTTATCGCCTTCTCTTACAGGCTTTTCAAATCTGTAGAAGTCGGTAATAAGAACAGTCAGGCGGGTAGTCCGGTCAACAATCTCTTTCGGATAGAAGTAGGTGATGCCTTTAATTCCGCCAAAGAAAATCTGACCATCGGCCGACTGAAATCCGGCTCCACGGTAAAACTCATTGCTCTGCAATCCATCAAATGAATAGTAATTAATAAACTTCTTTTGTGAAGGAACAAACTTTGATATGCCATAATGAGTACTAAGCCAAAGGTTCTTTTTCTCATCCTCAAACATGGAACAAATAACGTTACTAGGCAATCCGTCATTGATTGTGTAGTGCGTGAAAGCTTTTGTTTTCTTGTTATAACAAGCAAGTCCCTCGGTTGTACCTATCCAGATATTGTGAAATGAATCTTCTAGAAGAGTGAATACAACATCTCCCGGCAACAGATTCTTATCACTTGAATAAGTTACGTATGTCTTTTTTATGGGATTGTAACAACACACTCCTTTGTAGGTTCCTATCCATATAAGTCCTTCACTATCGGCAATAATACAATTTACCCAGTTACTTGGAATTCTGTTAATCCTTAAATCCTTATCGTCAACCTTTGACGGATGGTGTATTATCTTATTGGTTTTCAGGTTTAGGCTGTATGTGCCATATCCATAAGTCCCGATCCATAAATTCTTATTCCTGTCTTCTGAGATACATGATACTCTGTCGTTAGGAACATCTTTTTCATTTGGAAATAAATCTTTTGTATACAGACAAGTCTTGGTAGCCCTGTTAAACTGCTCTAGTCCGTTAATATATGAACCAAGCCATAGAGTCTTATTCGAATCCTCGAAAATACTCATAATAGTGTTTGATACAGAAGCAATATTATTGGTCTGGGTATAATGCGTTGCTTTTTTTCCATTGTCACTTATACCATATAATCCATCATTATCCGTTCCAACCCATATAGTACTATTCTTATCTTTGAAAATAGACATCACACAGCTTGAGCCTATGTTATTCTGTTTAAGCGATCTGTATCCAAAATAATTGAATTTATTAGAATTTCTAGGGATGAAATAAACTCCTTTCTGAAAAAGCCCCGTCCAAAGATTTCCTGCCTTATCCTCTAGTATAGAGTGAACTTTCGCCTGAGAGAAATCAAATAGCATGGTGCTTATCTCATAATCCTCAATTACGTTCTTTGAATAATTGTAAATTTTAAGGCCCTGTCCATCGGTTCCTATAAGCAATTCTCCGCGACTATTAATAAGGAGTGATTTAATTCTAAGCTTGGTTGATAAGCTTTTATAAGGAATAGCCGAGATTCTTCCACTTTTAGGATTATATAAGTTTAACCCTCCCGAAAGAGTTCCGATAAAGATGTTTCCGGTTTTATCTTCACATAAGCAAGATACATTATTATTTGTAATAGTGCCGGGTGCGCTAAACCATCTGGTCTTTTTCGTAAAAGGGTTATATACATTTAATCCTTTATTCTCAGATGCAACCCACAGCTGATGTTTAGAGTCTTCAAAAACGTATGTTAGGAAAGAACTGCATAAGTTTCTGGATATATTCGTTTCGGCAGTGCATTTATCGCTCCCTCTTTTTATTGAAACAAGCCCTTCGCCGGAAGTAGTCATCCAGATATCACCATATTTAGATTCAATAATAGAGGTTACTTGCGGATGAATAGTCTGATTACCTCTGTATGCTTCAACTTCTTTAAATGAATCATTAGCCCGGTTGTATAAAAGCAGTCCATTGATGCAACCTATCCAGAAACGTCCCTGGGTATCTTCATACATAGTCTTCACATAGTTGTTTTTCAACGATGTGTTGTCTTTGGATATGTTCTTATATATGGTAAACTTTGTTCCGTCGTATTTATTTAGCCCGTCTTCAGTTGCAATCCATATAAATCCTTTTTTATCCTGATAGATTTTATTAATTAAGCTGTTTGATATATCTTTTTCTGTGGAATAGAATTTTTCTACCTGAGCTAAGCACTTATTTGATACAGATATAAATATGACTAAATAAAAAAAGAAACTAAATGCGTTTTTCATGATTAGTTTTCGGAATTAGATTCGGTGCAAAATTAGAAAAATAATAGAGATATCACAAAGGTTAAGGTTAAATGTTACCTGTACAATATAAAATGTAACAAGCCTATAAATAGGTGTTACGGTGTATCAAGTTTAGGATACTTAATTTTAAATGTGATAGGATTCATTATTATATCTTTGTATCACTGAGAAAACAATTTTTTGAATACCTAAAATTATAAACTTATGAAAACCTGAAATGCCAAATGCCTTTTGATTATTCCTTTAATTAAAAAGAAAAACTATTCATTACTAATCACTAAAATGGATTTTTATTATGAGAAACACTAATTTGACGAGGCCTTTAGGGCTCTTATTTCTATTTTGTTTTATTCCGTTTTGGGCCTTTGCCCAAAACATCACTGTAAAAGGTCTTGTAAAAGATATGAACGGTGAACCGCTTTTAGGCGTTAATGTACGAGATGCCGGATCTAGTAATGGAACCGTAACAGATCTTGATGGAAACTTTACTATTAAAGTAAAGAGTAACGCAAAGCTTACATTCTCTTTTGTCGGTTACATTATCCAGACTGTTCCGGTTGAGGGCCGTACAACAATGACTGTAACTTTAAAAGAAGACAGCAAAACTCTGGAAGAAGTTGTTGTTATTGGTTATGGTTCTCAACGGAAGGAATCTGTAACAGGTTCTGTTGCTTCAGTAAAGGGAGATGTAGTCCGCGACGTTCCATCGTCTAATATTTCACAAGCTTTGCAAGGACGTGTGGCAGGTGTTGATATGGAACAAACTTCAACAAAACCAGGTGCTACTATGCAGATTCGTATTCGTGGTACTCGTTCACTGAATGCAAGTAACGACCCGTTGATTGTACTTGACGGTCTTCCTTTTGCTGGTTCTATTGGTGATATCAGTCCTAGTGATATCAAAAGTATTGATATCCTGAAGGATGCATCGGCAACAGCTATTTATGGCTCTCGTGGTGCTAACGGTGTTATTTTGGTAACATCTAACAAAGGAAGTAAAGGAGCAAAAGCAAAAGTTAACTATAATAGCTATTATGGCTTGAAAGAAGTTTTTGGCAAATATCCTATGATGAATGGACCTGAATTCGTAAAACTTCGTGCAGCTGCTGGAAAGTTCACAAATGGTGTTGATGAAGCGGATGATGTTAATACTGATTGGCAAGACCTGTTTTATAGAACTGCTCAGGTAACAAGTCACGATTTATCAGTTTCAGGTGGTACTGAAAAGAGTAATTACAATTTCGGTGCTGGCTACTATAAAGATGAATCTGTGCTGCCAGGTCAGAACTACACCCGATATTCTGTACGTGGTTCCCTTGATCAGGAAGTTGGTAAATATTTCCGTTTCGGTTTTACTACAAACAATAACTTTGCAATTAATGAAGGAGGTAACTTAGGAATTTACGGAAATATAAGTACTTCACCTATTACTAACCCATATAACGAAGATCGCACATTGAAAAGAACCGTAAAGATGCCATTAGATGAATACTGGGTATTAACAAGAAAAACAATAGATGGTCTTGGAGAAAAATGGATAGATCAGACCAAAGCTTTTGGTTCCTATAACACTATGTACGCTGAAATGAAAATTCCGGGTGTAGAAGGATTAAGATATCGCACAAATCTTGGATTGAACTACCGACAGAGCAACAGTGGTAACTATACAGGACAGGGAGTTTTCGCTGTTAATCCTACAACTGTTTCAACTGCTTCTATTAGTAACTCACTTACTACCAACTGGGCTGTTGAAAACCTAGTGACTTATGATCGTATTTTTGCTCAAAAACATCAGGTGAATGTAGTAGCTATGTATTCTGCTGAGCAAACCCGTTATAACAGTTCACAAATGTCGGCAAAGGATATCCCGACTGATGCTTTCCAATTCTATAATTTAGGACGTGCACAAGGAGAAATTACAGTTAATCCCGATTATCAAGGTTATCAAGTTAGTGGCCTGACTTCATGGATGGGTCGTGCAATGTATTCTTATGACAACCGTTACATGCTTAGTGCAACATTCCGTGCTGATGCTTCTTCAAGACTTGCTAAAGGACACCAATGGCACACTTATCCTGCTGTATCTCTTGGATGGAATATCAAAAACGAATCCTTTATGAAGGATGTTAAAATGATAGATGCATTGAAACTCCGTGTGGGGTATGGAGAAACTTCAAACCAATCTGTTGATCCATACAAAACACTTGGACTTTTAGCTACTCGTCCTTACAACTTTGGTACTGCAACTGCTACAGGTTTATATGTATCTGAGTTACCTAATCCTAAATTAGGTTGGGAATTTTCTAAAACATGGAACTATGGTTTAGATTTCTCTCTTTTAGGTAACCGTTTGACTGGTACATTGGAGTACTATGTACAAAAAACTGATAATGTTCTGTTGAGTGTTTCTTTGCCTCCTACATCGGGTGTGGGTAGCTACATGGCCAATATTGGAAAAACTCAGAATAAAGGTTTTGAATTATCTCTTAATGGTGTGATTCTGGACAATCTCAACGGTTGGACCTGGGAAGCTGGCGTTAATGTGTACTCTAACAAGAATGAGCTGGTATCTCTAGCTTCTGGAGCAACTAAAGATGAAATTAACTGGTGGTTTGTTGGTCATTCTATTAATTGTATCTATGATTATGAGAAAGTAGGATTATGGCAAGAGGGAGATGCTAATCTGCAGAATTTTGTAAAGGGAGGAAATGTTGGTATGATTAAGGTAAAATACACCGGCGATTACAATGCTGATGGAACACCTACAAGACAAATTGGACCTGATGACCGTCAAATTATAGATGTAGATCCTGATTTTCAGGGTGGTTTCAATACCCGTGTTGCTTATAAAAATTTTGATTTGAGTGTTGTTGGTGCTTTCAAAAGTGGTGGTACACTTATCAGTACCCTTTATGGATCATCAGGCTACCTCAATATGTTGTCCGGACGTAGAGGTAATATTAAGGTAGATTATTGGACATCGGAGAATACCAATGCTAAGTATCCAAAACCAGGTGGCCTAATGGATGGTGACAATCCAAAGTTTGGTAGTACACTGGGTTACTTTGATGCATCGTATATGAAGATACGTACAATTACACTCGGGTATAACTTTAATCAAAGATGGATGAAAAATGTAGGTATCGACAAATTACGTATTTACGGTACTATACAAAACCCATTTGTACTGTTCTCAACATACAACAAGGAATCTGGCATGGATCCTGAAACCAATTCATACGGTAATGAAAATGCGGCAGTAACATCTTATAGTAAACGTTTGCTTACTATAGGTACAAATACGCCTTCAACTCGTAATTACTTGATCGGTATTAATTTGACATTTTAAAATTATACAACAATGAAACGAATAAATATAAAAGCATATATAGGAACAGCTCTGCTTACATTGTCCTTGCTGGGATGTTCTGATATTCTGGATGAACAGCCTCGCAGTATTTTTACTCCTGATTATTTTAAATCAGAACAAGGTGTTATGGGAGGTTTAACATCTATGTACGCCCATTTGCGCTATATATATGGACAAGCATATTATTACAATTCTTGCCAGACAGGAACCGATGAAGCGACTTATGCTCAGAGTGCAGATGGAAACTTTAAGGATATGGATCTTTCCGGAGTGGGATCTATTACTCCATCAAGTAGCCGTTCTGATGTACTTTGGGGAATAGCATTCACTAATATAAATACTGCCAGTGGTGTTATTGAAAATGCAACAGCAGTAGGAACTATTTCGAATGCATTGATTGCTGAAGCTAGATTCTTCCGTGCGTTCGACTACTTTTTACTGGCGCAGACATTTGGTGGTGTACCTTTAGATTTGGGTGCAGGTGAATTGAAATTTAACACTAAACCTACCCGTACTTCAGTGCGCAACACTGTACCAGAGGTCTATACAAAAGCTATATTCCCAGACCTTTTGACAGCAATTAATGATTTGCCGGCTACAGGACGTTTGACTGGATCCGCAACCAAAACAGTTGCCCGTCTTTATTTGGCTAAAGCTTACCTGACATATGGATGGTGGTTGGAAAACCCAAACAATATCCCTACTTATCCTTTGTGTGACAGAAAAGATCCTGATGGACATGATGCTCAATGGTATTTTCAGCAGGCATATAACGTAGCAACAGCTGCCATTGCAGATCCTGGTAATTTCGGTCTATTGGCAAATTTTTATGATGTAAACTTGGGACCAAATGATCGTAACAAAGAAATTTTGTTGTATGCAGATCACACACAATCAAGCGAATTATATAATGGAGGCAGTCTCACTTCTGGTAGTGGCGGTGCTCCGGATAACTTTGCTGGTTGGATGATGACATGGAACTATACAAACATCAGAAGTGCAGCTAAAACAGATTGGAGTTCGGTTGTAAGTTCTGTTCAACGTGAAGCAGCACAACCATTGGGTCGTCCATGGACACGTATGTGCCCTACTATCAATGTAATTAAAAATACTTTTGCCGATAAGACTAATGATTCCAGATACGATGGTACCTTTACAACTGTTTATAGAGGAAACTGGGATAAAAATGGTGTCACAAATGCATATTTGTATAACGCAAACAATATGCAAGTTGCTCCAGGTGGTGCAATACTAACTTTCTTGGACGATGAACCAGCAACAGCTATTGATTACTCTAATTCAACATACAAGAGCAACATTGGTGCTGGTGTATTGCCAGGAAGAGCTGATTTTGTGATATCACCGAACGGAATAAGCAGAATTGTATATCCGGGACTTTGGAAACTTGGACCTTATCGTACCGATAACGGAACAACATTAGGACAACCAAATGCAGGAAGTACTCGTCCTTTCAATATCGCTAAATTCTCTGAACTCTATTTTATTGCTGCCGAAGCAGCTGTGAAAGGTGCAACTACTACTGCTGGTCAAAGTGCCAGAGATTTGATTAATGTTATTCGTGCACGTGCTGGTCAGTGGCGTTGGAGTAACAATGGAAATATTGCAAAAGCTGAAGACCATAGTGCTGCTATGATTGCTGCTACACCGGCAACTATAGACATAAACTATATTCTGGCTGAACGTTCACGTGAATATTATGGAGAAGGTTATCGCTGGTTTGATTTGGTACGTACACAAGAATGGGCAAAACTTGCTGGCAAATACCAGATTTGTGGAAGTAATTATGGAGATCATACACCGGTAACAGTAGAACGTACTATTCCAAAAAATTACTATCTGCGCCCAATTCCACAAGGTCAGCTTGATGGTATGGAAATGAGCGATGCAGATAAAGCAGCTTATCAGAATCCAGGCTATTAATAGTTTAGCTTAATTTTGTAAATTTGTGTAACTCAATAAACATGGTTGATTGGAGTTCTTACGTAAGAGAAGAACTTCATTCAGCCATGTTTTTCAATAAAATGGTCTTTTATATTATATGCCCGTGATAAGAAAAAGCTGGGATTGGTTATATAAATAAGATAAAGATTAAGGGTGGCGAAATTATTCCGTTAGGAGAGTGAGATATCCAGTGTGTGAAACTGTATGAATATTAAAACAATAGTTATTATGAGATTAAAAAGTATTATTGTATTTTCATTATTCACGATGTTGTCGTTCAGTGCTTTTGGAAGTACCGTTCAAAAGTTTATTCTGAATACTGGAGGTAGTGACAAATTTCCCTTGGTTGTATCTGGTAATCCAGTCAGCGTGGTGGAAGACAGCACCGACTATCCCGGTGTACTTCGTGCAGTTAATAATCTACGGAATGATATAAATAATGTAACTGGTTTTGCTCCTTTTTTATCAAAAAATAAACTTCCTAAAGAAAAGCAGTTGCTGATAATAGGTACCTTGGGAAAGAATATCTTTATCAATCAGTTGGTAAAATCGGGTAAGATAAATGCCGCCGAACTAAGCGGAAAGAATGAAAAATATCTAATCCAGACAATAGCTCACCCTTTTCAGGGAGTAGACGAAGCATTGGTTATTGCAGGTAGTGACAAGCGTGGCACTATTTATGGCGTATATGAGCTTTCTGCTCTGATAGGCGTTTCTCCATGGTATTATTGGGCAGATGTGCCAGTAAAAAAACAAACAGATATTTATGTGATTCGTGGGAAATATACTGATGGTGAGCCTGCTGTAAAGTACCGGGGGATTTTCCTTAATGATGAAGCTCCTGCACTAAGTGGATGGAGCAAAAATACTTTCGGAGGTTTCAATCACAAGTTTTATGAAAAGGTTTTTGAATTGGTTCTTCGTCTGAAAGGCAACTATATGTGGCCTGCCATGTGGGGAAATGCTTTTTATGATGATGATTCGGTAAGCGGACCTTTAGCCAATGAAATGGGAATTGTGATGGGGACTTCACATCACGAACCAATGGGGTTAGCCCAGCAGGACTGGAAACGCAGAGGAACCGGAGCGTGGGATTATAACAAGAATGGAGCTGTGCTGCGTGATTTCTGGCGAACTGGTATAGAGCGTAGCAAAGACTGGGAATCGGTTATTACTGTTGGCATGCGAGGCGATGGTGATGAACCTATGACAGAAAATGCTAACATAGAGTTGTTACAGAATATTGTTAAAGACCAGCGCCGGATTATTACTGAAGTTACTAAACGAAATGCGGAAGAAACTCCTCAGATGTGGGCTCTTTATAAAGAGGTACAGGAATATTATGATAAAGGAATGCGTGTGCCCGACGATGTAACGTTGCTGCTTTGTGATGATAACTGGGGCAATGTACGCAAGTTGCCCGATTTAGGTGCACCTTACCGTAAAGGTGGATATGGGATGTATTATCATGTTGATTATGTGGGTGGTCCACGAAATTATAAATGGTTGAATGTTTCCCAGATACAACGAATTTGGGAGCAGATGAACCTGACCTATCGCTATGGCGTTGATAAGCTTTGGATTTTAAACGTGGGCGATCTTAAACCAATGGAATATCCTATCAGCTTTTTCCTTGACATGGCATGGAATCCTGATCAATTCTGTGCGAATAATCTGATAGAACATACTGAGAAATGGTGCGCTCAGCAGTTCGGTGATACTTATGCCAAAGATGCTGCCCGAATGATTGACCTATATACTAAATACAATAGAAGAATTACTCCTGAATTACTGAATGCAGGAACATACAGTACGGTGAATTACCGTGAATTTGACGGAGTTGTAAAAGATTACAAACAGCTGGAGAATGAGGCTACAGAACTTTATAACCGTTTACCATCCGATACTCGTGATGCATTTGATCAGTTGGTATTGTTCCCCATTCAGGCATGTGCCAACCTGAATGAAATGTATGCTGCACAAGCACTTAATCAATTATATACTGCTCAAGGCAGAGCCTCTGCCAATGATTGGGCAATGAAAGTAAAACAACTTTATGAACGCGATTCCTTGCTGACTATCCATTACAATAAAGAAATAGCCGGTGGGAAATGGAATCACATGATGGACCAGACTCATATAGGATATACATACTGGCAGCAACCGGAAAAGAATGTGATGCCGAAAGTATCTTTTGTTACTTCTTCAAAGGATGCTGATATGAGAGTAGCGGTGGAAGGTTCCAAAGATGTTGCTGCATTGAATAAAGCAGAAATCAGTTTACCTGCATTTGATTCATTTGCTAAACAACGGTATTACATTGACTTGTTTAATGCCGGTGAGACTCCTTTTGAATATACTTTGAAAGCTTCAAATGATTGGTTAATAATTTCAGATTATAAAGGAATAATTCAAAATGATAGGCGAATAAATATCAGCATTGATTGGAATAAATTATCAGTCGGAAAGCATGAGGGGAAAATTGTGGTGAAGACGAAAGGTAAATCAATAACAATAAAGGTGGAAGCTAACTCTTTACAAACTCCAGAGAACCTGAAACGCATGACTTTTATGGAAAGTAACGGATGTGTATCCATTGAAGCTGAACATTATTCCGCAGCAAATAATAATGATAAGGTTTCCTGGCAGATAATTTCCGGACTAGGAAAAACGCTTTCTGGCATTACAACTTCTCCGGTTACAGCTGCTCCTCAGGAAGATGTGGCAAATGGAGTATCATTGGAATATGATGTTTATTTGCAATCTTCGGGTGATGCCACATTGAAGCTTCTCCTTTCACCAACGCTCAACTTCAATGGCAATAAAGGATTGCGCTATGCTGTATCTATTGACGGAGGAGAAGAACAGATTGTGAACTTTAACCAGAAGTTTACTGAGCGGGAGAGAGAACGTTGGGTGGCAAATAGTATCATTGAATCGGTAACCAAACACTATTTTTTCGATGCCGGACTTCATACAATAAAGTATCGTGCCATTGAACCGGGCATTGTTCTGCAAAAAATATTGCTCGATATGGGAGGTTTGAAACCAAGTTATCTGGGAGCACCGGAAAGTCTGTTCCTGAACAAAGTAAGGTAACATTTTTACATTTGATGAACAATTGAAAATATTATCTCAAACAGATAGAACCAATCTAAAGAAAGGAATCGCTTTATTATTCTGCCAGATTCTTCCAGTTGCAATGCCAGGACTGATAATTCTCAAGGTGCGAATCTGAGAAATAAAGAGGGACTTCCTGCTTCTCCGTTCAGAACAAATAAAGAGCATTAAAATATGATTAACTGATAATATGATAGTAATGAAAGCACAAAAGTACTACAGATTTCTTTTCTTGGCGTGTGGGCTAATAGGACTTGGAACATCAAGTGCCAAGATACCTCCGTATAAGAATACGTCTCTGAGTTTTGAGAGGCGGACGGAAGATTTAGTTTCCAGAATGACACTGGCTGAGAAAGTTCAGATTGTGAGATATGACTCACCGGAGATACCACGGCTGGGTATTCCTGCACATAACTTCTGGAATGAATGTCTTCACGGAGTTGCCCGTTCGGGAAGAGCCACAGTTTTTCCTCAGGCCATTGGTCTGGCGTCTATGTGGGACAGTGACGGAATGTTTGCCATTGCTGATGCAATATCTGATGAAGCTCGGGCAAAGCATCATGAATATGCTTCCCGTGGCAAAAGAGGCATTTATCAGGGGCTGACTTACTGGACGCCAAATATTAATATCTTCCGTGATCCACGTTGGGGTAGAGGAATGGAAACGTATGGCGAAGATCCTTATCTGACTGGTGAACTGGCTGTTCCTTTTATCAGGGGTTTGCAGGGTAATGATCCTAAATACTATAAACTGATTGCTACGGCGAAACACTTCGCTGTTCATAGCGGACCGGAATCTACTCGTCACTCTTTTGATGTATGGCCAAGTGATTATGATATGGCAGAAACTTATACTCCGCATTTTAAGAAGACAGTAGAGGAAGCCAAAGTTTACTCTGTGATGTGTGCTTATCAGAGTTTCAGGGGTGCACCTTGCTGTGGTAATAAATTTCTGGAAGAGATGCTTCGTAAACAATGGGGATTCAAAGGATATATTGTTTCCGACTGTTGGGCTATCCGCGATTTCTATGAGAAAACAGGACATCATATAGTGGCTACTCCCGAGGAAGCTGCTGCAATGGCAATAAAATCAGGAACTGACCTTAACTGTGGCGACACTTATATTCATTTAGCTGCTGCTGTTAAGAAGGGATTGGTAACGGAAAAAGAACTGGATGTTTCTGTGAAACGAATTATTCTTGCCCGCATGAAACTGGGACAGTTCGATCCTCAGGAAATGGTGAAATACTCTAAGATTCCATTCAGCGTGGTTGATAGCAAGGAACATCAGGCTTTGGCTGTTGATGCTGCCCGTAAATCTATTGTTCTGTTGAAGAATGAAAACAATATACTTCCTTTGAGCAAGGATGTGAAAAAGGTTGCAGTCATTGGTCCTAATGCCAATGATCTGGAAGTTCTGTTGGGAAATTACAATGGTTATCCTACCAATCCTAAAACTCCGCTTACCGGTCTTCGTGAAAAACTACCGAATGCTGAAGTTACTTTTGCACAGGGTTGTCCGTTGACCGAAAAACTTCCTTATTTCTCAGCTGTTCCTACAGATTATCTGTTTACCGATGCAACGATGCAGCAAAAAGGCTTAAAGGCTGACTATTACAATAACAGTGATTGGAAAGGTAAACCGGTTCATTCACGTATTGATAAGAATGTAGATTTTGTCTGGCGAACAACACCTCCGTTTAAAGATCTGAAGTATGACCATTTCTCTGCTAAGTGGAGTGGAGTGCTTGTTCCTCCGGTTAACGGTGAGTATGCTCTTGGTGGTGAAGGCTTTTCAGGATTTAACCTATATCTAAATGATAAACTGATTACTAAATGGAATGATATTCATCATCCCCGTAAATTGTATGAGTTGATGACTCTGGAAGCTGGTAAAGCATATAATATTCGTCTGGAATATACTCAGAATAATACTGAATATTCTATTATGCGTCTGTTGTGGGATACTCCTAAACCAAATTTGAAACAAGAAGCTATTGAGCTGGCTAAACAATCGGATGTTGTTGTTCTTTGCATGGGACTTAGTCCGCTGCTGGAAGGGGAGGAAATGCCTGTAAAAGTAGAAGGATTCTCGGGTGGTGACCGTCTGGATATTAAATTACCAAACACACAGACCGACCTTATTCGTGAGATTCAGAAACTAGGTAAACCTACTGTATTAGTCTTGCTTAATGGAAGTGCACTTGCCTTTAACTGGGAAAATGAAAATATTCCTGCTATTGTTGAGGCCTGGTACCCGGGGCAAGGTGGTGGAACTGCCATTGCTGATGTTCTCTTTGGCGACTATAATCCATCCGGACGATTACCGCTAACTTTTTACAAATCAATAGACCAGATTCCTGCTTTTACTGAATATGATATGACTGGCAAGACTTATCGTTATTTTAAAGGTGAACCTCTTTATCAGTTTGGTTACGGTTTGAGCTATTCTACTTTTGAATACGCTATCAAAAATGCCCCATCTTCAATAAAAGCTGGGGAAGAAATCAAGGTAACTGCAGAAGTAAAGAATACAGGAAAATATGATGGTGATGAAGTTGCTGAACTTTATGTGTCTCTTCCTGATAGCAAACTGAAAACTGCTATCCGTTCTCTTCAGGGATTCAAACGTGTTCATCTGAAAGCCGGAGAAACCAAAGAGGTTGAGTTTACTTTGAAATCTATTCAAATGTCGGCACGCAACAAGGATAACTATGCTGTAGTAGAGGCTGGTATAGTTCAGATTTATGTAGGGGGCAAGCAACCGGATGCTAAATCTCTTGCTTCAAAGCAAGTGGTGCAGAAGGATGTTTTGGTTACCGGAAATACATATTATGTGAAAGAATAATATTCCTGAAGCTTTTTCTAGACTTAAATTACATAGTTGGTGACTTTTCGTATCTTATGTGAAAGATGTTCATGTAAGATACGAATTTGTCAAACAGTTTATCTCATTGAAATATTCTGTTTTGTGATTCTGATTATAAAATAGAAAGTATATTTGTGTCACCTTAAAAAAGTATATGATGAAATTATATTTTTATACATTATTATTCGTTTTTATTCCCGGAATTGTTTTTGCTGAGAATGGCTCGCAACTGTGGCTTCGTTATCAGTCGCTTCCTGATAATCAAGTAAAGGCTTTATCAACGGTTATTACCTCTGTGGTTTGTGATGAATCGTCAGACAGTCTGGCTCTTGGTGAATTGCAGACTGCATGGAGACAACTTACTGGGACACAATTGCCTGTTACTCGTTCGGTTCAGGAACATTCGCTTGTTGTTGGAATAAAAAATAGTAAACTTATTAAACCATTTGGATTAAGCAAGGAACTGCAGGTATTAGGAAAAGAAGGCTTCATTATACGAACAATGAAGCATCAGGGTAAAGATTGTTTAGTACTTGCTTCTGAGGGGGGAACTGGAGTGTTGTATGCTGTTTTTAATCTTTTGAGAATTGTGCAGACAGCCCTTCCTTTTCCTCCCTCTATGGACGAAAAAGAAAAACCGGCTTATAAAGTCAGAGTGCTTAACCATTGGGATAACCCGGATGGAACAATTGAGCGTGGATATGCCGGACACTCACTCTGGAAATGGGAAGATCTTCCCGGTAAACTTTCTCCCCGCTATATAGAATATGCCCGTGCCAATGCTTCAATCGGTATAAACGGAACGGTGCTTAATAATGTAAATGCCAGTCCTGAGATTCTGAGCACTGCCTATTTGCAGAAAGTAAAAGCGCTCGCCGAGGTCTTTCGTCCTTATGGCATCCATGTTTATCTTTCCGTAAACTTCTCTTCGCCAGCTGCACTAGGTGGACTGCCAACTTCTGACCCTTTGAACAAAGATGTTCGCCGTTGGTGGTTTGCAAAGGCAAAGGAAATATATTCTCTTATCCCTGATTTTGGAGGATTTTTGGTAAAAGCTAATTCAGAAGGGCTTCCCGGCCCGCAGGACTTTGGACGTACACATGCCGACGGTGCCAATATGCTGGCTGATGCTTTGAAGCCTTACCACGGAATAGTGATGTGGCGTGCCTTTGTTTATAAGTCTGGAATGGACGACAGAGCCGGACAAGCTTATAAAGAATTCCTTCCGCTCGATGGAAAGTTTCGCTCTAATGTCATTCTTCAGGTGAAGAATGGTCCGATTGACTTTCAACCTCGTGAACCAATCAGTGCATTGTTTGGAGCCATGAAGCATACACCTATCATGCCTGAGTTTCAGATTACGCAGGAATACCTGGGAGAATCCAATCATTTGGTCTTTCTGGCTCCGCTTTATAAAGAGTGTCTGGATAGTGATACTTATTGTTTAGGTAAGGGTTCTACTGTTGCCAAGGTGACGGATGGCTCTCTCTTTCCTAATTCAAATACAGCAATTGCAGGGGTAGCAAATATTGGTGAAGATGCCAACTGGTGCGGACATCATTTTGCTCAGGCTAATTGGTATGCGTTTGGTCGGTTGGCATGGAATCATGAGCTGACTTCCGGTCAGATTGCCGATGAATGGATTAAGCTTACCTTCAATGATAAGAAAGAATTTGTGAAACCTGTAAAGGAGATGATGCTTGAATCACGGGAAGCTGCGGTAAATTACATGATGCCTTTGGGACTTCATCATTTGTTTGCCTGGGGACATCATTACGGTCCGGAGCCTTGGTGCGCTGTTGATGGTGCACGGCCCGACTGGCTGCCGTCTTATTATCATAAAGCTGATTCATTGGGTATTGGATTTGACCGTACTTTTTCTGGAAGTAACTCTGTTAGTCAGTATAACTCGCCTCTTCAGGAACAATACAATGACCTGAGTACCTGTCCGGAACAGCTTATTCTTTGGTTCCATCATGTACCTTGGAGTTATAAAATGCATAATGGACAGACTTTATGGGAAGAGCTTTGCTATACTTATGATAAAGGAGTACAGCAAGTACGTGATTTCCAGAAGACATGGGACAGAATGGAACCTTATGTTGACGCGCAGCGTTTCAAAGAAGTGCAGTCTCGCCTGAAGATACAAAGCAAGGATGCTGTTTGGTGGAAAGATGCTTGTCTGCTTTATTTCCTGACATTCTCACGCCAACCTATTCCTTATGACATAGAACGCCCGGTGAATGAACTGGACGACCTGAAGAAAATTAAATTGAATTTGCAACATCATAATTAGAAAGATAAATGGAAAAAACCTGGAGATGGTTCGGAAAGAAAGATAAAATTACTCTTTCCATGCTGAGACAGATAGGAGTGGAGGGCATTGTGACAGCCCTGCACGATGTACCCAATGGGGAAATATGGACACTCGAAGCTATAAAAGAACTTAAAGATTATATTGAAGCAGCAGGCCTTCGTTGGTCGGTTGTGGAGAGTTTGTCCGTTAGCGAAAGCATCAAGTATGCCGGAGCAGACAGGGATCAGCTGATAGCCAATTACAAAGTAAGTCTGGCTAATCTGGGTAAGGCAGGTGTGAAGACCGTTTGCTACAACTTTATGCCGGTGATCGATTGGATTCGTACGGACCTGGAACATCCATGGCCCGATGGTACCAGCTCACTTTATTTCGATAAAATCCGCTTTGCTTACTTTGACTGCCACATTCTGAAACGTGAGGGAGCTGAAAAGGACTATACACCTGAAGAATTAGCAAAGGTTCGCGAACTGGATAAAACTATTACCGAAGCAGAGAAAGACGATCTGATCAATACCATCATTGTCAAGACACAAGGCTTTGTTAACGGAAACATCAAGGAAGGCGATCAGAATCCGGTAGCTATCTTTAGTAGGTTGCTCGACTTATACAAAGGAATAGACAAGAATGCGCTTCGTGCAAACATGAAATACTTTCTGGAACAGATTATGCCCGTGTGCGATGAATATGGAATAAACATGTGCGTGCATCCCGATGATCCTCCTTTCCAGATGCTTGGACTTCCACGTATTGTTACCGGTGAAGCAGACATCGACTGGTTCCTTAATGCGGTTGATAATCCGCACAACGGACTCACTTTCTGTGCCGGATCACTTAGCGCCGGACTACATAACGATGTGCCAGCATTAGCGAAGAAATTTGCAAGCCGCACACACTTTGTACACTTACGGAGCACAGAAGCAACACCGGATGGTAACTTTATGGAGTCATCTCACTTAGGTGGGAGAGGACATGTTATTGATCTGGTTCGCATTTTCGAGAAAGAAAGGCCGGAAGTGCCTATGCGTGTAGACCACGGCAGATTGATGCTCGATGATGGTGATAAAGGCTATAATCCTGGTTATTCCTTCCATGGACGCATGTTCGCACTTGCTCAGGTCGATGGAATTATGGCTACTGTCAGAGATGAATTAGCCCAATAATTAACTATTATATATCAAATAAAAGATTCCCATATATAAATAAGCCCCAAAATTTAGACATAACTTTTGGGGCTAAATAGTGCAAGTACCGGATCACCAGTAAAAGTATGGGGATTAGCGCATGATTACGTTATACAGTATCAATTAATATTTCCTGTTCTAATCCCTTATGATGAAGATGAATCAGTTGGAGCAACTTAGCTACATTTGGTTCGTTGGGAATGATTTGATTTGTAAGATGTAGTTGTTTATCGTATAAATTTCTGTTTCCATAGCGAGGAAGCAACTCTTCTATAACTAATGGAAAGAATAGTGATGCACGTTCGTTTAAGTACTTTTTGTACTCATTCTGATAAATAGTGATTCCTGCAAAGTCGAAATCACCGAAATGTAGATAGGGATTTGGGATGCTTTGTAACCATTGAATAAGATCTTTGTGCTGACTTTGTGGATAACGGCAGACGAATAAAGTGGTATATTCACGAAACAATTCTTGTTGTTTTTCAATATACCGGAAGTTCTCCGCATTCTCTACCCCAACAACTGTTACATGGGTGGGTACAGTGAATGACTGGTAATCATAAATAAAAGTGAAGCTGCCGGGATTAGGCGAAAGAATCTGTTCCTTTCCATTGAGCATGACGGTTATCGGGCTCAGTACATTGATCAGAAAACCTTGAAAAGTACGTACTTTTCTAAGCTTTGAGTTGCCCGATATCTTTATGTTTTCCGTACGATTACTGTTACTCGTTTCTAAATGTGCAATGTAGTTATCCAAATTGCTTATGTTATAATGGTTTTGAAGATAATCATCCAACCTTTCCGGGTTGGGAAGATAGATAGATTTACGAGTCCGCCCTTGTATCTGTACCAACAATATTCTTTCTTCAATCAATTGACTGAAGAAATCATTCGAAAGGCGACTGAAGGATATTCGTTCACCTTTCGAAAGTTCTTTAAGCAGTTTGGCTGTATGTAGTGATATTTCCATCGTGTTTATGCTTGTGAAAGTATTCGTTTAATCTGGGTAGAACTTTCTGCGTTTTTTTCCAGTTTATAGATATGCTTATAAGCTAATGCATTTTGTTCAGTTGGCGAACCATTGATCAATAGAATGTTACGGTCGTTTGCAAATTTCAGTATACCGGCAATGTTATTGGGATGTAGCTTTCCTATTTCATCCATAACACAATGAAGTTTGAAATCCTTGAACTTCCGCGATGCTCCTTCTTTAAATACGTTCAGCAGCATAATGTTAATCATTGCTTTCACTAGAATATCCGTTCCTTCGGAACCCACGCTGGAAAGTCGTTCAACAAAACCAGTGTCATTCTGATTCTCTATAACCCGGAACTTTAATTCAAAAGAGTCGGAAAGCGTGATTATGTCACTTCGATAGGCATTCATTACCTTGATTAATTCCTGTAACAATCCTATCGCCTTTTGTTTAATCTGATCCTCATTTCCTGAAGAGAACAGATTGCTTATTCCAATGTCAAAACCATGCTCGTCATTGAATTTTTTAATTTCTTTCAATACGCCTACTACTTTATTCGAACTTGAGTCCATACGCATTTCAATACGTTGGATAATTCCTACAAAGTTGCGGGCAACAAAGTCGTTATTGATCTTGGTAATGACCGAAAGTATTGAACCTTCACGTGAAGTGAGCTCGGTTGTGTCATTGCTTACTTGCTTAAATATGTCAGAGTTGCGCTCGTTCACCCGTTTAATATACTCTTCAATTTTATGCTCCTCCATAAAATCGCGCAGTTCTTCGGCAAAGAGCATGTACTCTTTATCATCACTAAGCTGAGTTTTGAATGCAAAGATGTTATTGGCAGAGAAATTTCCCATGAATTCGTTGGTCTCTTTGCGAAGATCTCCCATCTTCCGACTTTTATTCATAACAATACGGGTGATGTCCCCAATCAGCTCTTTGCATGATTTTTCGGTCTTTACCTTTGCGCATGCATTGACGTTGAAGTATGATTGCATATTTTCGTACCAATCAAGTGCTGATATTTTGTTATATTCTTCGCTGTTTTCATCATTACTCCGGAGATTGTTTTCTATCTCTTTTATCTCGGTATTGATTTTAAAAAACTTCTCTTGAATGACTTTTAACTCTTGTTCAAGTCGGAGGTTTTCTTCCTGAAGCTTTTCTTCCAGTTGTTTCTTTTGATTTTTTATTTCAAGCACTTTATCCAACAGTTCCCGCTTATCTTTTTTATATTCGGTTACCAACGCCAGATTTTCTTCAATAAACGTAAGTTCTGCAGTAAGTATGGCAATCTGACTGTCAATTGCTTGCAGTCGGTTTATGTCAGCTCCCCTTTCTTTCAGATTAGCCTGCTTTTCTTGTTCATAAATGCTTTTTTGTGACAGCATTTTTGTTCGTTCAACATTGATTTCTTCTGTCAGGACTTTTTGCTTCTCTTCATTCTCCTTGTCAAGAGCCTTTATTTTCCGGGCAAGGTCATTTTTGTGAGCGGCAAGATCTTTTTCTTTACGTTCGTTGCAATCGGACAGTTCCTTGATTGCTGTTTGCAGACGAATGAATACATCTTCAATTGTCTGGCTAAGATCAGCCAGACGTTTCTGTTGTTCCTCCGTTGCCCGCTTTTGCCAATCGGTAAGCTCCAGTTTATCTTTTTCAATGGCACGGTTGGTTAACTCCCATTCATATTCAAGTTGACGAATCTGCTCCTTTTGCTCTCTAATCTGTGGCTGATACTTCTTTTTCAACTTCTCCTTATCTGCCTCGAACAAATCAGTTAGCTTGGTTATCTGATTTGTGTACTCTACAATCTTTTGCTCAGATTCCTCTTTCTCCTGCAGATAATCCTCGATAGTCTTTACCTGACAATCTATCTCGTTCAATTCAATTTTCACTCCAAAGAGAGAATCTGCAGATGAATCCATGCGAAGAGGTGCTAAGTTGCTTTGATGCAAAACGGAGTCATTACATACTTTTCCGATAGTCTCTTCCCATCCATCTACATTGTTATTCAGCCATCCGTAAAATGAATTTTTGCTATTTTCTATATATGACGAAATCTTTTCAATTTGATTGCGTAACTCATTTATCTTTTCCTTAAATTTGTTATGGTTGTAGTTGTTTTCATTCTCTTTTTTTTCCAGCTCCTTATGCCATTGATTTGTTGTTTTTTCAATACGAAGGTTTGCCGCTTCCACATTGTTTTTTATCTTCTGCATAGACGGTTCAGATTTTATCAGGCGATTCCTGATAGCAGTAATTTCTTTTTGGAACAACTGTTCGTTTTCCCATTCCCTTTGCCTGAATCCAAGTTCGTTCAACTCTTCCTGAATGCGGTTTTTGTTTTCTCTTAATCGTTCCAGTTCACATTCCATATTCAAGCGAAACTCATCAGTCTGCTTCATATAGTCCACCCGTATCTTTTCTTTTTGGTTATTGAAAAGATTTCCAAGATCCAGCTTTTGATTTTGCTTTTCATTGTTGAAAGCCTGGAACTGGTTCTCAATATTGTTAATAAGCGCATCGTACTTTGTAGTCACGTCTCGGAACTGAATGGTTAAAATCGTTCGCTCCTCATTCAGACCTTTCTTTTGGTCTCTCTTTTCCTGTCGTTTGTTAACCCGCTCTATAATTTGAGCTATTCCCTTTTCAGCATAGATTTCTTCTTTTTTTCGGGCAACGCTCAGCTGATTTTTGCAGACGGCTAAATCTCCTTCCAGTTTGGCGCACTTCTGTTTAGACTTGTTTTCGATGTCTGTTTTTCTTTGCAGGACTGTACTTTTAGCCTCTTCACTCTTTTTTTTCTTTTCATGCAAAAGAGGAAGCTCTTTCAGAACCTTTTCGTGTGCTACGAAAAGTTCCTTGCAACCGGCAATGGTACTTTTTTCGGCATAGTTAATGTCCATCGATAATTGTGAAATCCGTTCAGCAAGTTTTCCCGTTGTCGGATTCTGAAACTCCTCGATGTCTTTTAATTGTGTTTCAAAATCGAATAAATGTGTTTTGTATCTGTTCAGGTCAATATTCACTTCTTCTTCGTTTAAAGAAGAAATAATGGTTTGCTTGATGAATTCGGCTTCCAGTTTTGAATTTAACAATACATTTTGTATGGTTCGGGGAATATTCTGAAATTGTTTGCTTTCCATCAAAGAGTATTTCCGGTAGTCTTTTCTGCCTTGCGCATTACCATAAAGAATGTTCCGGTATTCATCATACGTATTGATAATATTCGAATAGTGAACCTTATTTTTATCCAATGATGCCCGTATCTTTTCCAAACTATCATAAGCCGCGTTATTTTCTCCTATAAACAGCTCTTTTTTGTACTCACTGTCTATAAAACGGTAGCAGATGCGGTTCATTGATTTGAAACTTAGGACACAGAAGTTTCCGGTTTCGCGCGTTATTTCGTAAACAATGTACGAATCGGAATATTGATAATAGTAGTCCGTGTAGTTTTTTTTCTCCACAGGAATACCCAACTTTTGTGTGTCGGCATTATAGAAAAAAAGGATGGAGCGAAGAATGGTACTTTTGCCTACTCCCTGTGTCCCTATAAAATGAACATTGCCATCCACACGCACTTCTGCGTAATGAATAGTTGCACTGTTAATGAAAATAATTTTATTGAGATATCTCATTTTCTGTTTCGTCTGTGATGTTAATACTTTCTATCAGTTGCTCCAGATAGTTCCATGCCGTCATTACCTTGTAGGTATTATTGATTTCATTTTCACTTTCAATAAACGATTCCTTTATCAAACGATCTATGATACTATCCAATATCTCTTTTCGTTTTTCTTTTCCTGCGGAATGTTTTTTCAGTCCGTCAAGTTTTATTCGTAACTCCATGTTCATGTTGCTTTGAACCAATATATCCGCCGGAGAGAAGCGGTACCCTGCTCCGAACGATTCATTGTAGGTTTTGAAAAAATCCAGAATGTCTATCCAGCAGTAAGCACGGTTTATTTTCTGTTCCAAAGTAGCTTTCGGCTCTTTTCGCGAGAAATAATAATATTCATTTCCCTGTTCCAAACAAAAATTGATGTGTGCAAAATAGTCATTAAGCAGTTCATAATACTCCTCAATGGTGTAATACATTTTTCGGACTTCTTCGTCAGTACTGTTTGAACTGATAAAAAGACCTTTCTGAAGATATTCGAAGATACCGGCTGTGTTTTTAGGTAATTCCATATTGTTTGTTATTTGGAATAAATCAATGCGTATTCTATTTGTTGGTATTGGCCAAATTCCTGACGGATATCGAATTCATTTTCATAGAGTGAAACCATTTGGCAGAAGACGGTGACTCGCTCCTCAAAACTGACTTCGCGCTGAAACTGATAGCCCATAACGAAGTTAAATAACTGGTTTCCAGAAGCGAGGAAACTGTTTTTTACCTCTTCCAGATTGATAAATACTTCATCTGAAAACGCCTCCTGTAAATATTCATTGCCAATAACGCCTGCTTCCGGCCGTTTCCTTCTTTTAAGGTCACGATTATTGGTGTTGGCTTTCAATATAGCCGTGCGTGCATCATCGCTGGCAAGGAATTTTAATGAAAGTTTGAAGGTGGCAGTAGTACGTCCCTCTAATATGACTGATTGTTCTTTGGTTAATATCTCCTTTAAATTACTCTTGCTGAGCAGTTCGAACTGATTGCGCAGATATTTCACTTTCCTTATTTTTTCAACCAGTTGCACCTGATTTTTAATCTGGTTTAGGTAGTTGATGATATCTTGCTGAGAACGTATCAGGTTGTGACCGGAATCAAGTAGTTCCTTTCGGAGTTCCAGCACTATATATGCCAATTCTTCATCAGTAGCTTGCTGAAAAAAGGTTCGTTCCTTGTTTGTTATCAGTTCATCGGTTGTGTCAATCAGTTTCTTTATATCGATTCTTTTATTGTCCAGATTCTCTAGTTTAGCAATCTTTATTTTATAATTTGGCTCGTTTTTAAAGGTGTTATCAATGTTGCGTTGCAGATTGATAACGTTTCTGATTGTTATTTTCCCAATCTTTTTCAATACAGCTTTTACATTTCGTAAATAACCGTTCTTGCGTGACAGATTATCTTCCTTCAGATAGTAGTCCATCTGTTGGCGTATGAACTGAATGTTTTCATCGATGCTTGCTGTACTAATCTCTTCGTTTGCCTCTAAAAGCAGCTCAAAGAAATCCATAAACCGTTCGTCCAGTTCCAGATAAGCCCCGTTTTGTCGGATAACTTCCCGCTCAAGCAGCATTTGCAATCGATTTCCATCGATTAAATCCAGTGCATATTCGTATCGGAAAGATAATGATTTCCTTTTTTCGAACATCTCCTCAATCAACCCTTTAGCCAGTGCAATGGTATTGACAATTTCAGATATGGAGTTGAATATGTACATTTCTTTATTATTTGTATTTTTCCAAATTTTCTTTAAAACTCACGGAGCAGTTCCATCATGGCCGGACGTCGTTTGTACCTTATTCTGAAATCGGCTACATTTGAGTCAACCATTTTTTTCCCTTTCGGAAATTCAAGCATTTTTTTAAATACCATAACAACATATTCATAATATTTTCTGCCTACATTCTGTTCTGCATATTTTTGTATTTTGCTGTTATATATCGCCAGCATCTCATCAGGATAACTCTGTATTAAATGATGAGCGTATGTTATCATGTAATCCAGACTCTGGCTTGATGTTTTTACAAGAAAAGTTTTCAGATTATCATAATCCTCCTCTTCCACATAAATATCTGCTTTTACACTTGAACTAATATAAAAATGCATTTCCGGGGCTAGCGGCTCCAGTAGATTCCTTAAAAACGTCTTCCATTTATCTACAGGTACATATTTTTTTAGCGTGTGGTAAAGTTCCATATCTCCGCCTTTGGAAAGAAACAAATCCCTAGCAGTAGCTATGATATATGGAACATTGTTTGTCTGTATGTAAATTCCAAGTTTTTGTTTTTTCCATCTACATACAGTTCCATGGTGCTCTTTCTCTTCTGCCAGGTGGATACCTTCATTCAGCATTGTCAGTGCCTCGCTATATTTATTGCCGTCAATAAGAAACAGTACTTGTTTTTCCCTGATCTCGGGAAGATAAAGATATTTGTTGATAACAGCTTCAACTTCTTCTTGCCGGTTTAATTGGTAGAGAAAATCTATTTTTTGATTTACTAATCCACAAATGTTATCAGAGTCTTTCTGTTCTTTTAATAAATCATCAATTAGTTGCAGCCCATCTTCTTTGGTTTGGACATATATGTTGATGTTAAGTAATAAATCATCAATGTTATAAAATGGGTAATCACATAACTCCTTTTTCTTTGTAATAGTTCGGATTTTTTTCAGAATAACTTCTTTCAATGATTGAGGAGTTTCAGGGTGTTTAGCTATGTCAAGAAGTAATTCCGCTGCAGTTTCACAATCATATTCAAGTACAAAAAAGTCATCATAATATTCGTAATAATTGTCTTCATTGTAATGAGTCACAATACTGTCAATGATGTAGAGTGCAATAGATGCGGCATCGTCAAACGATTTATGTTCAAAGAAGAAACGTGCCTTTTCAAGATAGATTGATAGTTTTGATGATATTTCATCCAGATCTATTTCTTCAAAGGTATTATACCTGCTTGAACGGTTACGGTAGGTTGAATTAAAACATGCATCTATCTTTTTGTTGTAATCTATTTTGATTTGGCCAGTACTTTTTTTAGGAGCAAAGTTTTGTAGCAGGGATTCTTGTAGGTCCGGATGGGCTAGTGCATATTGACAGATAAATGTAACGAGTTTCTTTTTGTCAACATACGATAATAATTTTTCTAAGTCAGGTGCTTCCTGATATTGCTTTTCTATTATTTCTTCAATGTTAACAGATTCTTCTGCTGACAAAAAACGATTTATTTCTCTATTTTCGTTACGGATAGCATGCAGTACAGCCACTACATGTTTGCAAATATCTCCGTCGTAAGGGCAATTACAGAACCATGACTCAATTTCGTTCCCTTTCAGCGAAATTTCGACCGTGTATTCTTCTGTGCCTTCAACGGTTGCCTTCCATTCTCCTGTTGATGTTTCTTCCAGAGTTTTTACGGCATTATCATTATAATAATCTATACCTCGCATAAATATGGCAGGTAGTACAAATTTCTCAAATTCAGATAAAATTATCATAAGTAATCAAAATGTTTTTTTAGTAAATTATATTATTCTAATCTAGTTATATCTGTCAACTGCGTGATATAGCCGATAGTTTAAAATATCCATGTCAACTTTGTGTATTGGTTGTAAAAATAATATTTTTCGCATAGATAATCTAGAAATAACCGATTATCTGCATAAAAATTGTTGTTTAAATATCATGATTCATATTTAAAGGACAGATCAGAAAATAATATAGAAAAATATTAGTGTCGTGTAAATCAAAATATAAACGCATCACTGGAGTACAGGTTAAAGAGGCATCAGTGGATAGTGGTTATCGTGGAAGAAAAAAGGAGGAAAGAGTACTGATTATCGCGCCAAAACCATTACTCCCAGGAGCTACATATTATCAGAATATCAGAAAAAGAAAATGAGAATGCGTTTCAGGAGCAAGGCAGCTATCGAACCAATCTTTGGCCATGTAAAGCAGGATTATAGAGTGGAGAGAAGCTATCTGAAAGGATTTATCGGAGATGTAAAGAATGAATTATTGGCAGCAATGGTCTTCAATATAAGAAGGTGGATAAGAATAATCCTTCTTTTATGCATTCAAATAATAGAATGCATAATTTCAAATAGCAAAAATATAGAGAACCAAAAACTCAGATTCAGTTCTCTATATTATACTGTTTGACTTTTTAAGGATTGGCTATTTAAATATGACCAAAAAGGTTTTTATTAACGGCAGGATACCTATACGCCACTAAAAGAAGAGAATCCACCGTCAATAGGCAGAACTACTCCGGTGATAAAGCTGGCAGCATCACTGCAAAGGAACTGAACTGCTCCGTTTAATTCCTTTATATCCCCGAAACGTTTCATCGGAGTTTTTGCTAAGACCTTCTTGCTTCGTTCGGTTAACGAACCATCCGGATTTATAAGAACAGCTCTGTTTTGATTCCCGATAAAGAACCCGGGAGCAATAGCGTTTACTCTGATCTTTTCGCTGAACTTTGTAGCCATTTCCATAGCCAACCATTTAGTAAAGATCTCAATGCCACTTTTAGCAATGGAATATCCCGGCACACGTGTTAATGCTGCAAATGTAGCCATTGATGATACATTAATGATACTACCATATCCTTGTTTTGCCATTATCTCGCCAAATACCAGACATGGATAAACCGACCCATTCAGGTTCAGATCAATCACTTTATTCATATCATCAATATTCATTTCAAATATGTTCTGATCATCTCTGAGTGTTCCGCCTGGGATATTTCCGCCTGCAGCATTTATCAGAATATCAATTTTTCCCCATTGGCAAATAATTTCATCTTTTACTTTCCTGATTTGATCCATATCAAGTACATTGCAAGCCGTACCCTGAATCTCTCCTAATGAAGAAAGTGAATCTAATACTTTATTTACATTTTCCTGATGACCTCCGATAATAAAGACTTTTGCTCCGGCTTCCAACAAGCTTTGGGCAATATTACTACCTAACACACCGGAACCTCCGGTTACAATAGCCACTTTACCAGCTATATCAAATAATTCATTCATATTATAGTTTTTTATGGGACATAAGACTATTGCAAAAATAGTATAATTTCGGGAATAAAACTTCCTGATTATTAAATAAAAATACCCAGATTAAAACTTTTGAGTATGAAAATATCTGATAGGCTTTTTTGCGACAAAAATAAAGCGTTTATTCTCGGAAAAGCTTTCAGAAATGGTGCTTACACATCTTTTAATGCCTTTAAGATTGCTTCTTCAGTGAAGCTCATTATGCATTTTGCTCCGCAACCTACTAATTCGTCCGGAGATTCAAATTTCTTATCAAGTTTTACACCTATTAATTTATTTTTGTTGGCTTTACTCATGGCTACTTCAAAGTTCTGCCAATTTCTGAAACCAATTTCTTCCTGATATTTACTTTCTTTATTAGCTTCTTTTCCGATGATAACAAATGTGTATGAGGTCTGGTTGATTTTGCTGGCTAAAGTATTTTTTACTCGTGGTATATCCTCTTTCTTTATTTCATTTGGTGATAGACTGTTAAAACAAAATTCAAAATCAGAATTTGTATTCCATTCCTCTAACAGCTTCTTGTATTGCCGGTCATTGTCATGATCGAAACTAACGAAAACTTTTTTCTTTACCATTTCAATAAAATTTAAGTGACTAATTGATAGTTGAAACACCAAGTTTATTTATAAACGATGGCTATTTGTTTTCTGCTTTAATTGGAACAATAAAAAGTGGAATTGTTGTTTTCTTTAATACAGATTTTGCATCATTTCCCAAAATAATATTCTCTAACCATTTTCTGCTATGAGAACCTATGACGATAATATCTGCATTTATTCCTTTTGCTGTGTCTAGAATTGTTTGGGCAATTTCACCTTCTTCTAATACCATACGAATAGATTCATTACCAAGATGTCTTTTAATTTCATTAAGAAAGTTCTGAGTTGTTTCTTTTAAGTCTTCAATATATCCAATATGCAATTCATAAATGCTAGGGCACTCCGTATAGTAAGTTGGCCGTTCGTGTATTACGTGCAATAATATTGTTTCAGCATTCATAGCTTTAGCTAAAGTATAACCAGCTTCGGCTACTATCTCAGCGCTTTTATCATAATCTATTGCTATTAGTACTTTTTTAATTTTGTTTGGTTCCATCCTGCTTGTTTTTTAATTCTTATTTATTTTCTATACATAACTTCTATTACCTAAACAAATCACTGTTTTAGAAAGATTGATAAAAGTTATTTTATTAATGAGTTAATCAGCTAAAAATGGTTAATCAATATCTGTTGATGTTCTGAGCAAAATATGCGGATGTATATGTTTCATGATATCCTTCTTTTTTTATCCTAATCTTCATTCTATTTTGTTATTACAAAGAGGGTAAACTGTATTCTCTTGAATAGTTGAATTATTAGTAGATATAAGCAAGGGATCGTCTCTATTCTGTATCTGTTTATCTGAAATATGTTAATAATTCGTTTTACTATCAAAAATGTGTGAAGACAGAGGGTATATTGCTCTTGTTAATTGTATATAAGAAGAAATATTTATATTTGTTTTTTTATAGAACAGACACCAATATAGACTTAATAGTATATTATGAGAAATAAAGAACTCTTGGCAGTTTTAATTGCTGCATTTTTGTGCTGGTTTACAGAGCCTGCATTAGCTTCAGTAAAAAGTGAAGAAGGTGTTGATCCGGTTGAGTATGTGAATCCGCTGATAGGAACACAATCAACTTATCAGTTATCAACAGGAAATACTTATCCTGCTATTGCCCGCCCCTGGGGAATGAATTTTTGGGTTCCTCAGACCGGTAAGATGGGTGATGGATGGGCTTATGTGTATACAGATAATAAGATCCGTGGTTTTAAACAGACTCATCAGCCCAGTCCGTGGATCAATGATTATGGTCAGTTTTCCATTATGCCGGTTGTGGGCACTCCTGTCTTTGATCAGGATAAACGGGCAAGCTGGTTTTCCCATAAAGCAGAAGTTGCCAAACCTTACTATTATAAAGTATATCTGGCCGATCATGACGTAGTTACCGAGATTGCTCCAACCGAAAGAGCTGCAATGTTTCGTTTTACTTTTCCTGAGAACGATAGCTCTTTTGTCGTAGTTGATGCTTTTGATAAGGGATCTTATATTAAAATAATACCCAGTGAAAATAAGATCATCGGTTATACAACGAAGAATAGTGGTGGGGTGCCTGCCAACTTTAAAAATTACTTTGTAATCACTTTTGATAAGCCGTTTACATATAAATATACCTTTTCCGATGGTGCCTTAAAACAGGATGCCGAACAAACATCCGATCATGTGGGAGCTGTTATTGGATTTAAAACGGCTAAAGGTGAAATAGTTCATGCAAAAGTAGCCTCTTCTTTTATTGGCTTTGATCAGGCAATTCTAAATCTGAAAGAACTTGGCAATGACAGTTTTGACCAGGTTGTCTCTAAAGGAAAGGCTCAATGGAATGAAGCCTTAAGTAAGATAAAGGTAGAGGGTGGTTCATTAGACCAATATCGTACTTTTTATTCCTGCATGTATCGTTCCATGTTGTTTCCACGTAAGTTCTATGAAATGGATGCAACAGGAAAAGTAGTTCATTACAGTCCGTTTAACGGTGAAGTATTGCCCGGATATATGTATACGGACTCAGGTTTCTGGGATACATTCCGTTGTTTGTTCCCCTTCCTGAATATGATGTATCCTTCAATAAACAAGGAAATACAGGAAGGACTCATTAATGCTTATAAAGAAAGCGGATTCTTTCCCGAATGGGCAAGCCCCGGTCATCGTGGTTGCATGGTAGGTAATAACTCGGCCTCCATTTTAGTGGATGCTTACATGAAAGGGGTTAAGGTTGACGATCTTCAAATATTATATAAAGGGCTTATTCATGGAACAGAAAATGTTCATCCATCCGTATCCTCAACCGGACGTCTTGGATATGAATACTACAACAAACTGGGATATGTTCCTTACGATGTGAAGATCAACGAAAATGCCGCACGCACATTGGAGTATGCTTATGATGACTGGTGTATTTACAAACTGGCAAAAGAACTTAAACGTCCAAAGAAAGAGATTGATCTATTCGCTAAACGTGCCATGAATTACAAGAATCTGTTTGATAAGGAAACGAAGCTGATGCGCGGAAAGAATGCTGATGGCAAATTTATGGCTCCTTTCTCTCCGTTAAAGTGGGGTGATGCCTTTACCGAAGGAAACAGCTGGCATTATACATGGTCGGTCTTTCATGATCCGCAAGGGCTTATTGATCTGATGGGTGGCAAGGAGACTTTTGTAAGTATGCTCGATTCGGTATTTGCTGTTCCTCCTGTTTTTGATGCAAGTTACTACGGACAGGTAATTCATGAGATCCGCGAAATGCAGATTATGAATATGGGTAATTATGCTCACGGTAACCAGCCTATCCAACATATGATTTATATGTATAATTATGCCGGTCAGCCCTGGAAAGCGCAGTATTGGTTGCGTGAAGTGATGAACCGCATGTATACCTGCAATCCTGATGGGTATTGCGGTGATGAGGATAACGGACAGACTTCCGCCTGGTATGTATTCTCTGCTTTGGGATTCTATCCGGTTTGTCCCGGAACAAATGAATATGTATTGGGAGCTCCATTATTCAAGAAAGCAACCATAACATTTGAAAATGGAAATAAGATGGTAATCAATGCTCCTGACAATAGTGTGGAAAACCGTTATATTGAAACGATGACCCTCAATGGTAAAACCTATACAAAGAACTATTTAAAGCATGCCGATCTGATTAATGGCGGAGAAATCAACATTAAAATGAGTGATATCCCCAATAAACAACGTGGCATTCAAAAAGAAGATTTCCCTTATTCGTTCTCAGTGAATGAGAAAAAGTAGCTGACTGTAATTATAATCATAAGTAGATAATCAAACTAATCCGAATATCTGCTACCAGAAAAGCCTTAATTTTATACTTGGCTCTGGGCAATTCAGCTCGAAATCAAGTATAAAATTAAGGCCTTCTCAAAAGTGTTTCATACCTCTCACTCTTCTTAATGAAGTGCTTTGTTTCTTGTTTTTTTAACAATAAACCAATCTGTAAAAAATTATTGGCGAATTATTTCAGATAATTGCTGAATTATTTGATTTTATTCACCAATAAACAGATTTTATTCGCCAATTATTTTTATTTATTGGTGAATAAATGACCTTTCCTGGAATGGATTTGAATGTTTCCAGTAATTTAAGCATAAAATAAATCCTGCGATAAACAACATATCACTATGCAGCATCTACCGCAGGACTTAAAACCAGTTATATAAGTAAGTGATTAATGAGAAGTTGCTAAAATAAGAAGAGCTGCTGCTCCGAGAATGGTGCCAACTACCTTTGCATTATTATCTTTGTGGCAATATCTGCGTTCATTATGTTGTCTATAGTCTCTGTCCTGGCATTCTCTGTATTCTCTGTCTCTATCGTTCTGGTCCCAATTGTCCCTATCACGATTATCCCGATAGTTGTAATCTTTACTTTCTTCGTATCTTCTGTCGTCGTTACGGTTGTCTCGATTCCTATAATGTTCATAATCCTCGACCCGTATCTCGTGACGGTTGTCGTTGCTATATCCACCTTTGTTTGAAGCCATGCTTACTGAACTCATTAATGCCATCATGATAGCAGCTAATGTAAATATAATCTTTTTCATAACAATAAGTTTTTAATTGTTAATACTCTTTGTTTCTTTGTTATGCAACAAATGTAGGGTGAGATTATTCCTCTGAATAGTGATATTCCCCATTCTTTGATAGGGACTTCCCTAAATAGATAGATTGTTTGCGATGAATCTGATTTTTAATTTCAGTGTATCTGTGGCTGTTCGTGTTTGAGCAGCTTTTGTTCGTTAATAAAAGTAATAGTTTGAATAAGGATTATTAATGCAATATAATTACGGCATAAACCTTGCAACTATTTAAAAGAATAATACGTCTGGTATTATAGAGAGAGGAGGAAAAAGGTAGTATTATAAAGGGTTTTTATCGTTAAATATCTATTGAATAACAGTAAACTCTCAAGGCTATGAAAAAGATTGTATTAAGTATCAGTAAATGGGTAATTCGCATTGCTCTAGTGTTATTGTTTGTTTGCGGTTCGGCAGTTAATGCTCAGAAATCTAAAAGCTTTGTCTATGATAAAAGCAAAAATGAAGTGTTTTTATATGACTCAGTTTCAAAAGCTCTTACCCCTCATTTGAAATATGAACTCTCTTATAATGAAAATGGTCAGTTAAAAAGTAAAATGGCTTATAGGTGGGATATTTCCAAAGAGAAATGGGTTCCTTTTTATTTGCGTAATCTAGCTTATGTAGGAGAAGGTATGGTTCAGGAATTTGTTCAGTGGAACAATCAAAAAAACAACTTTTCTTTTAATAGACAAATATCTATTCACCACAAAGATGTGGGGAGTGATGTTATAACATATATCGCCTTTGTGTGGTGTGAAAAATGTGGCAGATGGGAAGTATCAGATAGTAACCGATTTGAGAATGATATTGAACTTCTGGTTAATAATCTTACAAAATAAGATGCTATGATAATAGTGTGTAGTGCAAATCAGTAACAGGCTGCTGTGCGTTTAGAAATAGTAGTCTGTTTTATTTTTATATATTCCTAAAGTCTTAGTGGAGTGATGTTATAGAATTAATTACTGCGCAATATAAGCTTTGAAGACTTCCAGTTTATCATTCAGAATCAATTCCTCCGGAAATTCAGTTTCGGTAATCAATGGATAAATTAATTCATAATTAGCAATAGCAAACGAAATATGTGCATCGCTGCCCAGAATCACTGGCTGTTCGTACTTCTTGCACAGTTGCAGAATCTCCCTGAAATTATCAGGAGCCGCCACCTTGTCACGATAAGGCTCTAAGGAGCTGTTGTTAATTTCAAGTAGTGTATGGTGTTCCTTGGCGGCTAATACAATAGGCTCATAATTGAGTTCTGCTGTCCCATCACCGGGATGTGTTATGATCTTGACGTAAGGGTTCCTTATGGCCCCGATCACTGCTGATGTGTTTTGTTCCACTGTCCCTGGATTATAGCATAATGAATGTAGTCCTGCAATGCAGATATCCATCCGCTTCCAGTAGTCCTCATTCAGATCCACATGTCCCTCGTAGTCTAATATGTTCAGTTCTGATCCCAACATTAGTTCCACGCCGTACATTTGACGGGGGATAGTCCATATGTTGCGGAAATAGATAGGATCGCAGGTTCCCGGAATATTCGGCCCGTGTTCTGTTATGCCTAGTAAGCGGATATCTTTGTCGGCTGCTGCTTGTGCCATTTCTTGCAAACTGCTGAAGGCATGCCCACTGGCTACAGTGTGTGTATGTATGTCTAAAACTATATTCATAATGCTTGTTCTATTTGGGCGCAAAATTAGCAAATCCTCTTCTAAAACGTGCAGATCTTTTTGTTTCTTTGATTTTTGAGTACCAGATACCTTATTTTATATAATGTATTATCTCTGAATCTGATTCCAATGTGGGTTAATGGTTGGTTTCTTGTTGTCGGGATGTGATGTTTCATTTTTGTTTCAAAATAATGCGATAGATGTTTGTTTGTATAAAATGCTATCTATAATACATAATGATATTAAACGCGCCTTTATATAGCTATTATGATATAAATATTTTATATTATGAATCTATATGATATTAAATGTGTAGCAAAATAATAGTTAATTTTAAATTAGTATATATTAAAATATGTTCATTGCAATAAATAAAATATGTTATTCAACATTTTATCCCTAAATATTTGCATGTTATAAAACATATTTATATCTTTGCATCATCGAAAGATAAAAAAGAAAAGCAGATAATACCATGAAAACACAATTAAGGGTATTGTCTGCTTTTTATTTTATCAATTGTTTAATTAAAATTTTAAGTTATGAAAAAGTTATTAGTTTTAGTGTTAGCTGTATTCGGATTTGGAACAGCTGTTCTTGCAGAAAGTCCATGTAGTTTTATCTACAAGTTAAATGATGAAAAAACATTTGAGAAATTATCGCATTTCTTACGTGTGGATTCCGAACAAAGAGAAAGTTTACAGTTTGTATTTAATGAGGCAGAAAAAAGACTTGAGAAAGAAACTGCTAAAGGCGCTGTATTGGGTGAGGCTATAAATAAGGCTCTTTATTTCAACTTAGCTAACGCCAAAGCAGTTTTATCTGAAGAACAGTATCGAAAATTTGTATCCATTATTAATTTGTCTATCAATAACGAAAATGAAAGAGAATTATTCGCAGCAAAGTAAAATGTACAGATGTATATTTAGCTTAATTAAGGAAAGAAGAAGTTTATAAAATTAAACCTCTTCTTTTTTTTATACCCTCTCACTCCTTTGTTATATATTCTACCTTTTTTTGTTGCAAATCTCTCCGCCTTTCTTTTTCTTCCTTTAATTTACTCCCTATTATTCATAGAAATCTTTCCGGATTCTAAAAAATATCAAATATAATCTATACTTTTGTCCCGACTTGAATTTGTATAATCAGTTAATATCGAACTGGAAATTTAACTAATAATATTAGTATGAAGAAGATTGTATTTTTATTTGTATCTCTATTTCTCCTTTCTTTGGGAACAACATCAATTGCGCAGACTCCTGATAAAAGCGCAACTACAACAACAACAGTAAAAAGAAGAGGCTGTTTTGTTGATGAAAATAAAGATAATGTTTGTGACAGATGTCAAAAAGACGCTTGTGTAAGAGCTAAAAACTATAAAAGCGGAAAAACTGAAAATGCTTGTAATGGCAGCGGCTACCCTTTAAAGAAAACTGCAGCAAGTAAAACTTCTTCTGCAGCTAAGATAACTAAGAAGTAGTTTTCTAGTTGATAAGATCTAATGATATAATTCCGGAGTAGAAACTAAACTTTGACATTTTTAGATTTCTGCTGCCGGAATTACTTTTATCTTGTATTTTGTTTGAGTAAGATCTATTTATTCTTTTTACTCTTATCTGGGAATGCAGGAATGGCAGGGATATCCTGTCTTTCTGTTTTCAGTTTGTCCAAAGCAACTTCTATTGCTTTGTTTAACTGCTGATCTTCTCCCATATACTCTTTATAAGGGTCGTTCTCCAATTCGATGTTTGGTTCCACACCTTTACCTTCAATAATAAAGCCACTGCCATCGGTTGCATAAGGTGCATAAGATGGCGTTACAATGGAGCCGCCATCTACAACAGGAACTGTGCCACTATAACCTACTACACCTCCCCAGGTACGTTTACCAATAACTGTTCCCAGTTTGTTATACTTGAAGCGGTAAGGGAACAAATCACCATCGGATGCAGAGTATTCATTGATGAGTAACACTTTTGGTCCCATGAATGTACCGACCGGATTTACCGAGCCTTCTTTTTGTCCTGCGTGCATGGTGAAGTAAGTCGGAGTACGCATCAGACGTTCAATAATCATAGGCGAAACATTTCCACCGCCGTTACCCCGATCATCAATGATGAGGGCTTTCTTCATTAGTTGCGGATAGTAATGTTTCACGAATTCATTCAGTCCATCAACACCCATATCAGGAATATGAATGTAGCCTACTTCTCCGTTGGTTGCTTCATTTACCCTGCGGGTGTTTTCTTGTACCCAGTTATAGTAATTCAGTTTGGCAACATCTGCCAGAGGTGTAACCAGTACTGTACGTGCCCCTTTCTCAGAAGGAATGGCGTTAATGGTAAGTTCTGTAGTCTTTCCTGCCAGACCAATCATTAGTTCCTGAGGATCCTTAACATTTTTGAGTGAATGTTCATTAATGGCTATAATGTAATCGCCTTTCTTTACGTTGACTCCCTGCATGGTGAGTGGAGAACGAGTAGATTTATCCCAGTTGGCTCCTTCAGTGATGGATGCTACCTGGAAGTAACCGGATGCATCTTTAGTGAAGTTTGCGCCAAGCATTCCCATAGAAATACGAGTAGGGGCGGGGTGTTCACCATTCTGCGAGTAAGCGTGACCAATACTTAGTTCACCAATCATCTCACCAATGATATAAGTAAGGTCGGTGCGATGATTCACATAAGGAATCAGTGTTTTATATTTCTCATAAACCTCGTTCCAGTCTACACCGTGCATGTTGGGTGCATAGAAGAAATCACGCATCTGCCTCCAGCTTTCGTTGTAGATTTGCATCCATTCTTGATGATAGTCCACCAGCTTTTTCATGTCTCCCAGATTTATTGGCTCGCTGATGTTTACAGCAGCGGTAGGAATATCAATCACCTGTATCTTCTGATCTTTAATGGCAAGTGCTTTTTTATATCCGTTGCCAAAAACAATATATGCGCCCAAGTCTGTTTCTGCCTTTTTCTCGAGATCATAAACAAACGTACTTCCTCCGCGAAGATAGTAAACCTTTTGTCCCACCATGTGAAGATTCTGGTAATTGCTAGCCTGAATAGGTAATTCAACTACGCGATTGTCGATATTTTCAAAATCATAATCCGTAATTTCTTCTTTTTGTGTAGCATTCTTTTTCCCTTTTTCTTCTTTCTTCGGACTGCTCTCTTTAAGTGCAACAGTCTGGCCAATCATATCATTGACCGGTGCAAATGGTGCCTTGGCATCTTTGGTAATAGGAAGAATATATACTTTATTCATGTTAGTATAAACATGATTCCATTCTGTTTGTCCGTAAGTGGGGTTGAATGTACGTGCCGACTGGAATATCAGGTATTTGCCATCTGAACTGAAGTTGGATGAACCAGAATCGAACCATCCGTCCGTAATGAGGTGCTTTACTCCCGTTGCTACTTCATAAACAACAACGTTACTCATCGTCTTTTCTGGACGAGTGTAGGTGATAAACCGGCTGTCAGGCGACCAGTTGAAACTATCAAAGAGATATACTCCTGATTGTTCCACCAAGGTTGTTTTTCCTGTAGCTATGTCGGTAATGTTGAGCGTATTTCTCTTATCACTCCAAAGAATTCTCTGAGAATTGGGTGACCATGAATAGTCAATAATATAGGTCTTGATATCTTTGGTTACAACTTTCTCTTCACCTGTAACAGCATTGCGCACGTAGATACGGAACTCGCCGTCCTTATCGGAAACGTAAGAGAGCTGTTTGCCATCAGGAGACCAAAGTGCATTCTGATCATTAGCATCTGATGAGTTGGTGAGATTATAGGTAATCCCTTCTTTGCCAGGAAGAGAGAACACATCCCCACGAGCTGTAAGGAGTACCCGTTCGCCATTAGGCGCCACACTGTAAGAGGAGATCTGTGTGCTTACGTCTTTCCATTCCGAACGTGAATATTCCTGATCGTTATTAATCTCGACCGTTACCTTACTCGCTGTTTTACTCTTTGTATCGAAAAGGTAGATGTAGCCGCCATATTCGTATACAATCTGGTCACCACCAATGGATGGGAACTTAATATCATAATCCTTGTAAAAGGTAAGTTGCTTGGTTTGCTGAGTGGAAAACTGATAAACATAAAGGTTCATCACATCGTCGCGATCGGAAAGAAAATAAATCTCATCTCCATTCTGGTTCCACATAGGGAAAACGTCCTGTCTTACATGGTTAGTGATCTTCTTTGATTCTTTGGATTTGAAATCGAAGATGCGGATATCATCGGCCATTCCTCCCTGGTACCTTTTCCATGTACGGAATTCGCGGAACACATAGTTGTATGCCAATTGTTTTCCGTCTGGTGAATACGTAGAGAATCCTCCGTTCTTCAACGGAATTTCTGTGGGAATACCACCATCAGCGGGCACAGTGAGCAACTGACCGGTAAAGTCATTGAAAGTATTCTGACGGGTACGGAATAAAATACTTTTTCCGTCTCGGGTCCAGTCCATCACAATGTTGTTGGGTCCCATCCGGTCACCAAGATCATCACGCCCCAAGGTTGCGGTATAAGTAAGTCGTTTTGGCTCTCCGCCCTCTGCGGGCATTACAAATACTTCCGTGTTTCCGTCATACTGTCCGGTGAAAGCAATTTGTTTACCGTCCGGCGAAAAATGAGGGAACATCTCATAACCGATGTTCGAGGTTAATTTACGCGCTGTTCCTCCTTGTTTGTTCACAGAATAAAGATCTCCCGCATAGGAGAAAACAATATTATCACCGTGAATGTTCGGGAATCGCAGCAGTCTGCCTTCTTTCGCACTGATAGTCAGTGAAGCTGAAAGAATCAGAATACCTAAGAAGAATCTTTTAATCATAAACTCTATTTTAATAATAGTTGTAATATAAATTAAATACCATAATACAAACGTACATAAAAAAGATATTAATATACCTAATCTGTAAGAAAATATTTTCTTTCTTTTATTATCTGACTATATTTATATTTTTTGAAGAATAAAACACTACTTTTGCACTGTTTTTGGAATAAAATGAATCAAAATGCAATCAATTATTCGTTTGGAAGGTGGAGTTGCTCGTAATGAAGCGTATCGCTTTACTCATCCTTTGACTATGAATCTGGAAGCTGGGGAACACCTGGCAATTGTTGGTCCCAACGCAAGTGGGAAGAGTTTATTGGTAGATACTTTGTTGGGTAAATATCCATTGAAGGAAGGTATACTGAAATATGATTTCTCTCCATCAGTTACAAATATGGCTTATGATAATATAAAATACATCGCTTTCCGTGATACGTATGGTGCTGCTGATGCCAATTACTATTATCAGCAAAGATGGAATGCACACGATCAGGAGGATGCTCCGGTTGTAAAGGATTGTTTCGGAGAAGTAACCGATACCCAGCTGCGCGGCGAGTTATTTGAGCTCTTTGCCATTGAACCAATGCTGAACAAAAAACTGATTCTTCTTTCCAGTGGTGAACTTCGGAAGTTTCAGCTAACGAAAACATTGCTCACAAACCCTAGGGTTCTGGTGATGGATAACCCATTTATTGGCCTGGATGCAAAGACTCGTGATTTATTGCATGATGTGTTGCAAAGACTCACCTCCAGATCTTCCCTGCAAATTATTCTGGTACTCTCCATGCTCGATGATATCCCCGATTTTATTACTCATGTACAACCTGTCAAGAAACGCACATGCGGAAAAAAGGTCACTCGTGAAGAGTATTTTAATGAATACATACCCAGCACAACTCCGGCACTGTCTGAAGAAAAGAAACAAGGCATTATTGATCTGGAATACGGTGATCAGCTTTTCGATTCGGAAGAAGTGGTTAAATTGAATAAAGTATCTATCCGTTATGACGACCGTACCATTCTGAAAGAACTGGACTGGACGATTCTTCGGGGGCAAAAATGGGCTCTTTCGGGAGAGAACGGAGCGGGAAAGTCTACTTTGCTAAGCTTGGTGTGTGCAGATAATCCGCAGTCCTATGCTTGTGATATAAGTCTTTTTGGCCGGAAACGTGGATCGGGTGAAAGTATCTGGGAGATAAAGAAACACATTGGCTATGTTTCTCCGGAAATGCATCGCGCCTATCTGAAGAATCTCCCGACAATAGATATCGTAGCTTCCGGTTTACACGACTCAATCGGGTTATATAAGAAACCACGCCCTGAGCAAATGTTTATTTGTGAGTGGTGGATGGATGTATTTGGCATTTTGGATCTGAAAGACCGTCCATTTTTGCAAATATCATCCGGTGAGCAACGTCTGGTTCTTTTAGCTCGTGCTTTTGTGAAAGACCCTGAACTCCTTATATTGGATGAACCCCTTCACGGACTGGATACATTTAACCGTAGAAGAGTAAAGGCTATAGTTGAAGCTTTTAGTGAAAGAAAAGATAAAACAATTATATATGTAACTCACTATGAAAATGAGTTGCCGAAAACAATTGGTCAACGAATGGAACTTGTCAGAAATAAATAAGTTAAAGTTTTGTTGTACAAATATTAAATGCGCCTGTCTGTTTCAATAACAGACAGGCGCATTTTTAAAAGGAATAAATAACTTCTTATTACATAATCTTTACTCTTTGCAATAGATCTTTAGCCCAGCTTATTTCACTTGATGCCCATGTAATATCGTCGGTATTACGTGTTTGTTCCTGAAAGCCAGTAAGATGATCAATGTATTCCTGAAGGGCAGAAGCTGCTTTCGCTTGCTTTTTCAGTCTCAGTAGTGCCAGGATTTCCTGTTTGTCTGTATTCAGATTCGGTGCTCCGACCATTGATTTGGCTTGCTGAATCAATGAAAGACTCTCCTGATTCTTTTCTTCTGTGTTATACATTCCCATATTTGCTTTTGCAAGAATTACAAGATCTCCATCTGTTGCCACTTTCTGGTCTACATTCTTCTGAACAAGAGCAGCAGCTTCAGCGTAATGTTTGCCGTCAATCTGTATAATCGCATTAAATGTATTTACACTTGAAATTGCTTTCTGGTAAGAGTGACTTGAGAATTCATGATATTCTCCCAGACGATTAATGCGCTTGTCAAATTCAGCATAAGTTCCGTATTTAGATAGAGTGTAATAGTCCTTATGATCTAGAAAATATTTTCTTATTTTGCTAAGAGCGGAAGGTAGTGCAGAAGGGTCCATCTTTTTCATGCTAAGAAATTCCATGGCACAGCGGTCGGCTACCTTTTCCTGCGAACGGCTGTAGGACATCCCCATTCTTTTGCTCATCTTTTCAGCAATAGCTGCCGATACAAGTGTTACAGCAACAGTAGCTGTTCCCGGAACATAATATTGACTTTTATCCATCAGATATTCTTCTCCAGCCTGCAAAACACCTGCCGCAACACTTCCCCAGAAAGCTGCAGCTCTTTCGCGGGAGATTTCCTTGTTTACGTTAATTACTGCGTGGTCTAATACGTGGTGAGCCACTTCGGATGCAATGATCGCTGTTAGCTCTTCTTCCGAATCTAAAACAGAAAGCAGCCCGGTGGTAACAATCAGTGAACCGTCCGGTTGCATGTAGCTATCCGGGTTTGGTGATTTCAGTATATATACTTTAAGGCTTTCAGTCCTTTTATCGTTGAAATTCTGATAAATAACAGAAGCAAAGATTGAGTTCACATAATCTTCGATATATGAATCTTCATATAATAAACGTTCTTTGCTAAGTTTTCTGATATAATCAGCTGATTCTTCTCTTAAATCTTGTCGAAGGTTATACTGATAACCCTTATCTATGAACCTTATATATAAATCATTTTGTAAGGCTTTGTATTCCCAGAACGAATCATTGTCTGTAGGTTCCAGATTGAGTATATTCAACTGGCTGTAAGGTACTACTACCTGGATGTGATTTATTGAAATGCCAACGCAGAAGTTTTCGTTATCTGGAGTTCTTTCAAGCATGGCAAAGCTACATAAGTTGACAGGAGTTCCAGCCTTATACTCGTTATAATTCTCTTTAAGTGTACCATTTATATTGAATGGAAAACTTTTTAAGACTTTTTGTGAGCAGGCATTTGATGCCAACAAACTGAAGATACACAATACAATAAAAATCTTTTTCATATGCATTTTAGTTTATCAGATAATATTTGATTCTAAAGATATGTAAAGTGTTATAATAGAATCTTGCTGACAATTTATTTTTAATATAATTTATACTATTATATTAAAAAAGAACAATATCAATATTGTTTTACTTTTCAGATTTAAGATCACATGATTTTATTAATAATTTTTATCCACAATGGAAGTAAGTATCTACAATTTCTTTCATCTTCATGGGTTTGTTCTGCAATTCCTTTCGTAAATTGATATCGTTGTAAGATTTCAGTTTGATGATAACACCATCAATCATACTTGGACTAAAGACATTGTATAGTTCATAGAAAGCACGTTGCTGCTGCAGGCGGTCGGCCGAAGCGCAACAACTGTCGGGCAGCTGTTCCAGACTTTTTAGCTGTTCCTGATTCTCCGCCCGATGAATATCTACGTTTACATAAGTCTTCTTGGCTATGTTCAGAGCATCTTCTATTTCAAAGCCGTGACGGCAGGCAACAGCCAGACTGGCTAATAGCTGATAAATATCGGCAGAACCATCTGGTGAGCGCATCTCTACGGTCTGCTTTTGTGTGGTATCGTAATTGCTTGGAGCTTCCAGAGGATTGGCCAAGGCACACATGTCTTTCTTTGCAGACCATCCCAACGGTACACGAACAAGGACGGAACGGTTGCGATCTCCCCAGCAAATGTTGGTAGGTGCTTCCTGATGCGGAACCAATCGGAAGTAAGAAGTAGGAGTGGTATTCCCAAAAGCAGTAATAGAAGGAGCCAGACACATCATTCCGGCAATGGCTTTACGTGCAGTGTCAGACAATGCACCGTTTTCCAACATCTGATTCTTGCCGTCTTTTGTTATGCGCATGTGAATATGCAAGCCCGAACCAGCTTTGCCCACAGTAATCTTTGGAGCAAAAGTAATATTATAACCGTATTGATAAGCCAGATTACGGATTACCCATTTTGCAATCATTAGTTGATCTGCAGCTTCTTCTGCCGGAGAAGGCAGAAACTCAATTTCGTTCTGCTCGTAAATTAATCCATTCTGCGTAAAGTTTCCTACTTCAGAGTGTCCGTATTTAATCTTTCCGTTGGCTTGGGCAATGTATTTCATACATTGAGTACGGAACTGATTGAACTTGTCATACGGTCCCGATTCATGATACCCGTGTTGATCTGTTGCGGGGAACAATCCATTGTCAGGAGCAATAATGTAATACTCCAGTTCACCCATTGCTTCAAACTGCATTCCTGTTACCTCGGTAAAAGCCCGGCAAGCCTTATGCAGCGTATATTCCGGCGAACTCTCAAGAGGTTCTCCATCTTTATTGAAGAAAGAGCAAAGCATAGTTAATGTGGGGATCTCTGCGAATGGATCAATAAAAGCAGTTCGAAAACGGGGGATAGCATATAGGTCGCTGCTTCCTGCTTCTATAAAAGAAAAGAGACTGGAACCGTCCACACGTTCGCCACAGGTTAGTATAGCATTCAGATAAGCAGCATCATTGATAACAAAGTTTAAAGTCTTTAGTCGTCCATCACCGGCAGGATACATGAAGTTAATCATGCGTATTTCATTTTCTTTAATAAAAGAGACAATGTCTGCTTTGGTGAACTCTGCGGGTAGTTTTTGCAGAAACTTTACCAATGCGTTGGAATTCATTTCTAATTGGCTGTTCATATCTTTGATTGATTATTTAAGGTTGGTAATAATCAAAGATAGAGAATAATAATCAAAATGTCAATCAATATGTTGTAATTTTGATTTTTATTTGTTAGTTCCTTGGTATTTTTTTGTTTCTAAAGTTTATTTGGTGTCAAAATGAATAATGGAGCGTTGTAAGTAGTATCCCGACTGAGATAAATACTTTTTTTGGGGTTGCCCAAATAGAGCATAAAAAAAGAGGTAGATAAAGCTTGCGCTATATCTGCCTCTAATATTTTTATATCTAGTTGTTATGCTTTTGGAAGAGCTTCTTTTACAACCATCTGACGGCCTTCAAATTCAGCGCCGTTTAACTCCTTAATAACATTTTCAGCTTCTGCTTGATCAGGCATTTCTGCAAAAGCAAAACCTTTAGATCTGCGTGTATCGCGGTCTACGATCAATTTAACTGAATTTACTGTTCCATACTCTTCTAAAACGTGATTAAGATCTGACTCTCTAACCTTGTAACTAAGGTTGCCAATGTAAATATTCATACGAATAAAAATTAAAATAAATAAATTTTGAATTAAAACAATGCGGGTTTTAAAAGATCTGTTTTGTCATTTTAAAATATCCGAATAAACGGATAAATTATTTAGAGTATTGAGAACGATGTAAACTACCTCTTGTTTGATGTTACAAAGAAATGATTTATATTTTCAATATCAAAAAATAAAACCAATTATTTTCTTTAAAAAAGGAATATTCTTTTTGTTTTAAGAATTTAAGACGAAAAAAGACTGTTTTACCATAAAAATAGAAATCAGACTTTTGTAGTTGAGCCTTCAAAAACTTTCTTAATTATATAATGAATGTAAAAATAAAGCTCCGACCATTTCTGATCGGAGCTTTTCCCCATTAAGAGGTCTCTGGCGGATTCGAACCGCCGTAAACGGTTTTGCAGACCGGTGCCTAGCCACTCGGCCAAGAGACCTTGTTTTGTTTTGCGTGTGCAAAGGTAATGTATTTTTCTTAAGTACCAAACATCTGATATAATATTTTTGTTCACCGGCAGCAACTTTTTTTATTTCCTTTCTTTATTTCTTTGCACTGTTGCTTTTTCTTTTCCATCATATCCCTTAATTCACAGCCAGTTGTGCAACTGGAGCAAGGGTTCTCATCTTTATTTGCATTTTTGAAAAAAAATGCGATTCGATTGCCTACGTAGAATACGCAAAAGAAAACGATGGCCGAAACTATTAATTCTTGTAAACTCATAATAAACCTCCTATTTGATAAAAACTAAAAGCGATGATCCAAGCAAGCGCGGTGGTATACAGCGCTGCAAAAGCGGCCCATTTCCAACTGCCAGATTCTTGCTTAATGGCTGCAAGAGTGGCAATGCAAGGGAAATAGATCAGAACAAAAAGCATGAGACTGAATGCAGCGACCGGTGTAATAGGAATGCGCTGTGCCAAAGTGGTCTTGCTTGCTCCTGCATCGTTTGTGTAAAGAACGCCAAGCGTGCTAACCAATAATTCTTTTGCTCCTACACCCGAGATTAGCCCTATTCCCAGTTTCCAGTCAAAACCTAAAGGCTTGATAGCAGGTTCAATGGCTTTGCCAATCTGCCCGATGTAAGAATTCTCCTGTTGCTCTGCTACAGTTTTATATGCATTATGGTTTGGATAATACCCTAAGAACCATATAATAATTGATGCAATCATAATTACTCCTCCCATTTTCCGGAGATATTGTTGCCCCTTTTCCCAGGTATGTCGCGTGATAGCTTTCATGGTTGGCATGCGATAGGGAGGGAGTTCCATTACAAAAGGTGTATCTTCTCCTTTAATAAGCAGTTTACTGAACAGTCTGGCCATTATTACGGCCAGAAGTATGCCTATCACGTAGATTGATAAAAGCATCATACTGGCATTCTTCGGGAAGAATGTTCCTACCAGCAACAGATAAATTGGCAGGCGTGCACTGCAACTCATTAGCGGATTCACAAGCATGGTGATAAGACGACTTTTCCTGTTCTCAATGGTTCTCGATGCCAGAATAGCCGGCACATTACATCCGAATCCCATAACCAGCGGGATGAAAGATTTTCCGTGAAGCCCCATTTTGTGCATAATTTTATCCATAATAAATGCTGCACGGGCCATGTATCCCGAGTCTTCCATCAAGGAAATGAAGAAGTAAAGAAGTAGAATATTGGGTAGAAAGACGATAACTCCTCCCACGCCGCCAATAATTCCGTCTATAATCATATCTTTTAGTGGTCCTGCGGTCATTGTATTCTCAACGAAATGTCTTAGTTGATCCACGAGCCAGGATATCCCATCCATCGGATATTGCCCGATAGAGAATGTACCCTGAAACATGATCCACATGAAAAGGATAAAGATAGGGTATCCCCATATTTTGTGTGTTACGATAGCATCAAGAACCTTGGTCATTTGTTGCTGTTCCATATGGTTATCCACAAAAGTCTCTTTTAGTGCCCCTGAGATAAATCCGTATTTTGCATTCATAATAGCAGATTCACTATCCTCGTTCATAGAGATCTGAATCCGTTTGGCAGCCTTTTCTTTAGTAGCAAAAATATCGGAGCTGTTGGGTAATGTGCTGATAACTTTCTCGGCACCTTTATCGTTTTCAAGCAATTTGATTGAAAGATAACGGGTAGAATAGAGGTGTCTTATTTCTTCATTTCTCGAAATTACAGCTTTTACGTCCTCTATGCCTTTTTCAATGTCGGGTCCGTGGTTGATGTGAATATGGCGGTAAGTTTTTTGCCGTGGCTTGTCTGTTTTTATATAATCTTCCAGATGCTCTTCATGTTCAGCTTCGTTTACGTTGGCATGATGCCAGTCTTGTAATTCCTGCAAAACTTCTTTGTTTATTTCACCATTCTTGCTAAAAAAGTCGGCTCCTTCATACAAATTTATCACTAAGTGGAATAAATGATCTATTCCCAGATTCTTTTTGCAGACAGTAGGAACCATTGGTACACCAAACAGCTTGCTGAGTAACCTGTAATCGAGCTTATTTCCGCTGGATTCCAGATCGTCGTACATATTGAGTGCTATAACCATTCGCACATTCATGTCTATAAGCTGGGTAGTGAGATACAAGTTACGTTCCAGATTTGAAGCATCCACCACATTTATAACCACATCCGGTGTCTCTTCAATGATGTGTTGGCGTACATAAAGCTCTTCGGGAGTATAGGCCGACAAGGAATAAGTGCCCGGAAGATCCACAATCTTAAACCGGTAACCCTGGAACTCAAAGAATCCTTCTTTTGCATCGACCGTTACACCGCTGTAGTTTCCCACATGTTCATGAGAACCTGATGCCAGGTTAAACAAGGTTGTTTTACCGCAATTGGGGTTTCCAACCAATGCCACATTAATGGTTCTGCGTTTTCCCAGAGCAAGTGCTTTCAGTTCTTCCTCGTTCAGAGGTCTTTCAACATTGATTGGACCGTGATAATCGGGAGAAGCATTCTGCTGTTCGGTAGCTTCATGTTCACTGATTATTTCAATCATTCCCGCTTCTTTTCTCCGAAGAGAAATTTCATATCCAAGAATTCTATATTTGATGGGGTCTTTAAGGGGAGCGTTCAGTATCACTTCGACCACTTTTCCTTTGATGAATCCCATTTCTACAATTCTTTTACGGAATCCACCATGGCCCAGAACCTTTACTATCACGCCTCTTTCGCCTGTTTTTAGTTCAGATAAACGCATACTTTAATCATTTTCTGCAAAGATATATTATAATAACTGAGTGGGCAAATTATTTAGACTGTTTTTAAATAAAGAAAGTAAGCTTTAATCTTCCTGAAAACTCTTACCTTTGTGATATGTTTCATCTTCAGATTGCCCAATATATTGAAAAAGAAAAGCTTTTCGGGCTTAAAGATAAAGTTCTGATAGCGTTGAGTGGAGGTGCCGATTCGGTTGCCTTGCTTCGTGTAATGGTTTATTTAGGCTATTCCTGCGAAGCTGCTCATTGTAATTTTCGCTTACGAGGTGATGAATCGGACAGGGATGAATCTTTTGTCCGCAATCTTTGCGATAACTTGAATATACCTCTTTATGTTATTCATTTTGATACCAATGAATATGCAGCAAAGCACCAGGTTTCCATCGAGATGGCTGCCCGTGAGCTTCGGTATAATTGGTTTGAGAATCTGCGTAAGGAATTGAAAGCTGATGTGGTAGCTGTGGCTCATCATCGTGATGATAGTGTGGAAACTCTTTTACTCAATCTGATTCGGGGAACAGGTATAAACGGATTAACCGGCATTCATCCAAAGAACAACCATATTGTTCGTCCGCTATTAACTGTGAGCCGGGAAGATATTCTTGCGTATCTGAAAGAAATGAAGCAAGAGTATGTAACCGACAGTACCAATCTGCAGGACGAATATACGCGTAACAAGATTCGCCTGAACCTTCTTCCAATGATGGAAACTATTAACCCGTCTATCAAGCCGAGTCTTTTCTCAACGGCATCCCATCTTTTGGATGCTTCCGTTATTTACAATAAAGTGATTGAAGAAGGAAAGAAAAGAGTGATAACCAAGGAAGGCGTTTCTATTGAAAAGCTTTTAACAGAACCTTCGCCACGTGCATTACTTTTCGAGATTCTTTATCCGTTGGGCTTTAATTCCGCTCAGGCCGATGATATATTTCTCAGTCTTGAACGGCAATCCGGACGGAAGTTCTTTTCTCCTGCCTGGATGGTAGTGAGAGACCGTGCTTATTTGCTGATTAAGAGACTGGCCTCTCTGGCGGTAGAGACAGAGGAGAAACCCGTTATTGAAGAAGAACGATTTCCATATACTCCCGATTTTGTAATTCCACGCGATAAGAAAACAGCTTGTTTTGATGCTGATAAACTCAACTATCCACTAACTCTTAGAAAATGGCAGGCGGGAGATCGCTTTGTGCCTTTTGGTATGAAAGGGAAAAAGAATGTGAGTGATTACCTGACCGATGTAAAATACTCCATTCTTCAGAAAGAAAGTATGTATGTACTTTGCTCAGGTGAGCAGATAGTCTGGCTGGTGGGAGAGCGAACCGATAATCGTTTCCGGATTGATAAAGATACAAAGAACGTTCTGTTATTGCGTTTAATTTAGAATACTAAACATTATGCGGAAAAAGGTCTTATTGTTGATATTACTTCTGACAAATACTTTTTTATTTGCTCAGCAGCAGGAGGCACAGCAACTGCTTGATGAGGGAAAATACCTCTGCCGTCTTGAGAAAGCATCATGGTATGCAAATGATCTTTTTATTGCTGATTATCCTCAGCTAAAAGACAGCTTGAATGGCTATCTATCTTATCAAACCGAAGATAAGAATGTTACAACAATCTTTTATACCTTGCAAGGTGGCACTAAGATACTTGCCAGGTACGAGTTTTCCAGCGTCTCTTATCAGGTTCCCGTATCAGTGGATATACATCATCCTCAGCCAACAGATAAGGAAAAGGAACTTATTTCTTTAAGAATTCAGGTACGTCATCTGCTTGAAACGAATTCCGACCACTTCTTTTCTTTCTATAAAAAAACATCGATAAACATTATTCCAGTTATTACTCCCACGGAAAGGAAAGTGTATCTGCTTACAGCGCCTCAGACCTCAGAAGTGGTCCTCATCGGAAATGATTACCTGCTCACATTTAATAAGAAGAATGAACTCACAAAGAAAATAAAGTTGCATAACTCGCTGATAAGCCTGCCATGTAAAGGAGAAAAAAGCGGCAATGAGATTCAGAGTACAGTTCATTCACACGTAGTTTCAGAGTGTATTACTCCAACGGATATATGCACACTGCTACTTTACAAGGATTTTATTGAGTGGACCGAACATATTGTAATGGGGCAAAAGTATATTTCGGTATTAAATCTCAAGGATGAAACTTTGATAATCACACCCAGAGAAGCCTGGGAGAAAGGCAATTCAGAGAAAATCTCCCATTAAATATTTTCATTCAGACCCGGGTGTAAAGCAGCTTTAGACCCGGGTCTGAATTGTGTTTACACCTGGGTCTAAAAGAGTCTGACACCCGGGTGTAAATGAGAATATAAAAGGTTAGTTTATAGAAGTAGTCCTGAATAATTCTGCAATAGTTCGCTTGAATCAGGACAAAGCAACAATACTTTATACGCTTTTTTTGAATTTAGATTGCTGTTTCAAGGCAAACTTAACCAGGATAATAAGCACCGGAACCTCAATCAGTGGTCCGATAACAGCTGCAAATGCCACTCCGGATTTGATTCCAAATACAGCAATCGCAACAGCAATGGCCAATTCAAAGTTGTTTCCCGTAGCAGTGAATGCCACCGAAGTGGTTTTTTCATAATCGGCTCCCGATCTTTTTGTAATCCAGAACGAGAAAAAGAACATGATAGCAAAATAAGCTATCAGCGGAACTGCTATGAGTAACACATCAAGAGGTAGTTTTACAATGTATTCTCCTTTGTATGAGAACATCACAATGATGGTGAACAGCAATGCGATGAGGGTTAGCGGACTTATCTTTGGAATGAATTTAGTGTAATACCACTCATTGCTTTTTATGCGTATAAGAATGAACCTTGATAAGAAACCAGCTATAAAAGGGATTCCCAGATAGATAAACACGCTATGGGCAATCTCTCCGATTGTAATATTTTCAACCGCATTAGTAGTAGGCAGTCCGAACCATCCTGGAAGCACAGCAATAAAAATATAGGCGTAGAATGAGAAAAATAGCACCTGGAAAATACTGTTTAAGGCTACTAGTCCGGCTGCATATTCCGAACTTCCTTTAGCCAGATGGTTCCAAACCAGCACCATTGCTATGCAACGTGCAAGACCAATCATTATGATGCCATACATGTATTCGGGATAATTCTGCAGAAACAGAATACCCAAAGCAAACATCAGTATGGGGCCCACAATCCAGTTCAGTAGCAGAGATATTGTAAGTATCTTCTTGTCAGAGAATACTTTACCCAGTTCTTCATACTTTACTTTGGCAAGGGGAGGATACATCATCACAATCAGACCAATGGCCAGAGGGATATTGGTGGTTCCCGATTCAAACTGACTCCAGAAGTCTGTTATTCCAGGATTGATGTATCCAATAAATACTCCGATAAACATAGCTAGGAATATCCATAGCGTAAGGTATCGGTCAAGAAACTTTAATCTTGTTTGAGAAGGCATTTTAAATGACTTTTATAGGTTTAACAATCACATTTACAACTGCAATCAGCAGGTTTTTGAGCGTATACAGTGATACTGAATATGCCTTTGCCCGAGTTCTTGTATTCATCAAGTTCCTGCTGGCTGAGGTAGTTTAGCAATATTTCATCGGGAACAGCGATCACTTTTTCCTTCTGGATTATAATATTTGTCAGGCCGCTGTCGCTCATAATCCGGAGGTATTCATCTTTTTGAACGGCTCCAGATACACAACCTGCATACATCTCATTTGCTTGCTTAATGTTTTCGGGCAGTTCACCTTCCAACACAACATCGGATACGGACAGATGTGCTCCCGGCTTAAGAATTCTGAAAATTTCGCTGAATGCTTTCTGCTTATCAGGAACAAGATTCAATACACAATTACTTATCACCACGTCGGCTTCGTTTTCTTTCAGAGGAATATTTTCAATATCTCCCAAAAGGAACTCAATATTGTTATAGTTGCGCTTTTTTGCATTTACTTTTGCTTTCTCAATCATCGCGTCAGTCATGTCAATGCCTATCACTTTGCCGCTTTCGCCAACCAGTGCTCTTGCCACAAAGCAATCGTTACCGGCTCCGGAACCTAAATCGACCACAGTATCGCCTTCTTTTATCTGGGCAAACTCAGTGGGTAAGCCGCATCCTAATCCTAAATCGGCCTCGGGTGCATATCCTTTCAATGTTTCGTAACTGTCACTAAAGGTAGAAAAACCAGACGATGAGCAACAACTGGATGAGTAGCAAGATGATTTTTCGGAAGTGTTATCCTGCAAGGCTATTTGGCTGTATTTCTCTTTTACAATTTCCTTGGCATCCATCGCTTCCTCTATACCTGGTTTCAGGTTCTGAAGATAAAAGTCATAGAACTGTTGTTTGATTTCATCTCTTACTCTGTGATATTCACTCCATATAAATTCATCGGTTCCTGTAGCATGTGAGGGATCGTCGAACCCGATATGGATTCTGTGCTTTACTTTTCCAGTGAAGGCAGGACAGCTTTCATTGGCTCCTCCACATACAGTGATTACGTAATCCCATTCTTTATTCAGGTAGCGATCTACATTTTTAGGGTAATGGTTGCTGATGTCTATTCCAGCTTCGGCCATTACTTTTACTGCTTTTGAATTTACTCTTGGTGCCGGTTCTGTTCCGGCAGAATGTACATCGAGCGATTTATCGAAAAACTGAAGCCATCCGTGAGCCATCTGGCTGCGGCAACTATTGCCGGTACAAAGAATTAATATTTTCATAAACGTTTAAAATATCAGATTAAACAAATATCCTACAATCATGATCCCTGTAGCTACAACTCCTACAAATGTAAGTATTAGGGGTAACTTCAGTACTTTTTTAAGAATAATCATCTCTGGTAGTGAAAGACCTACAACAGCCATCATAAATGCCAGTGAAGTGCCCAAGGCTGCTCCTTTTTCAATGAGCACAGATACAATAGGAATGATACCTGCTGCATTCGAATAAAGAGGTACTCCGATAAGGACTGACAAGGGAACACTGAACCAGGCCGATTTGCCCATCAGTGAAACCATGAAGTCCTGAGGCACATATCCATGAGCTCCGGCACCTACCGCAATTCCAACGACAACATAGATCCAGACTTTTCCAACAATCTCTTTCACAGAATCAAATCCGAAACGGATGCGGTAAGAGAAAGTAAGTCCATTCTCCTCATCTCCTGTGTTACCCATCTGAGTTTGATAAACCCAATCCTGCACCCAATGCTCTAGTTTTAGTTTGCCGATAATCCATCCGGCTGTGATGGCGATAATAAGTCCGGTGATCACATATATCAGAGCCGTTTTCCAGCCAAACAAACCCAGCAGCAGAATTACGGCAACTTCATTAATCATGGGTGCGGCAATCAGAAATGAGAAGGTAACACCTAATGGTACTCCAGATTCTACAAATCCAAGAAATAACGGAATGGCAGAACATGAACAGAAAGGAGTAACAATGCCCAGCATGGAAGCAAGTACATTGCCGGCAAAGGTGGATTTACCTTCGAGCATCTTCCGGGTGCGCTCTGCCGAAAAGTAAGTACGGATAATGCCTACGATAAAGATTATCAGTGCGAGCAGCATCAGTACCTTTGGAACTTCAAAAATAAAGAACCGTATAGCTTCCGTAAGGTGATCACCTTTTTGCATTCCTATAACAGAATCAACAAGCCAGTCGCTGATTGGTTGAAGATAATGATATATTAGGTACCACATTGGTAAAATGGCAATAAAACCAATCAGACTTTTACGATTCATTTTGATTATTTCAGTTGAAATACTACTTAAAAAGTTCTGTTTCATATTTCTGTTTTCTAGTTAAGGAAGTAAATGGTTGCATAGTAAAAACCTGCAAGAATAAATGTAACGGCAATAACACGCCTGAACCAAAGTTCAAAAACCTTTATCCTATCATACAGTTTACCCACATTGCCCACAGCAAATGCCAACAGCCACGCAAAAATAATAACAGGAAGTCCGGTGGCAATGGCAAACAATACAGGTAGATACAATCCACTTGCACTGGTAATAGTTATAGGAATAAGCATGGCGAAGTAAAGTACTCCGCTATATGGACAGAATGCCAAAGCAAAGATCATTCCCAATAGAAGTGAACTCAGATAACTTCCTTTGTTCTTTTCCCCAATCTTTTCTGTCAACCTGGAGAATCCCGGGAAATTGATCTTAATTACGTCGAGCATAAACAGTCCGATGATAATGAGCAGCGGTCCGAGAACCTTTTCGCCCCATCCCTGGAAAATCATGGATATATTCATCTGATTAGCTCCCAGATAAAGCACTACCGCAAGAAGCGTATAGCTTACTGCTCTTCCAAGGGTGTAGATAAGTCCATTAAGAAATACCTTTTTACTGTTCTCTATATCCTTGCTTATAAAACCTATAGCTGTTATATTAGTGGCAAGAGGGCAGGGGCTGATGGCGGTCATCAGTCCCAGTATGATTGCTGTAAGAAAGGAGTACTGCGAATTATCAAGAATATTTTGAAGGAACTCCATCTTAGTATCTTATTTAGAACCCAGCAGAGGGTCGATGGTTGATTTTATTTTTTGCTTTAACTTATCGGGAGTGTTGCGGGCATACATAAATCCTTCTGAAGTAAGATCTGATTTCTTTTTACCGCTTATCACCAGAAGGCTCTGACCGGAAGCCTGACACTTCTTAGCAATAACTTCACTACTCTTTTCATCAAGATTGAAACTCTTAAAAGTGATTATTCCCTTTTTAACCTGTTCAGGGTATAAAGTCTCAATATCTTTTTTTGATTCAGACTCTACGGCCATACAAGTAGGGCATCGGCGGGTGAAATGAAAGTAATAGACTTCGATTTTCTGTGCCGCTGTTTTTATTGTAGCCGGCTTTTTATTATTCTGTGCATTGCAAACAAAGCTTCCCAATATCATCAACATTGCGAAGCCCATCATCATTATACGTTTCATAGTTACCTTAGTTATTTTGTTAGCACTTCTTTAATCTCTGCTGATGAAGGAACACGTCCTTTGATCATCACTTTGCCATCGACTACCAAGGCAGGTGTTGCCATAACCCCGTATTTCATGATTTCCATAATATCTTCAACCTTAGAGATTGAAGCATCGATACCGTTTTGTTCAACAACTTCGCGTGTTAGCTTTTCAAGTGTTTTGCATTTAGAACAACCTGAACCAAGAATTTTAATTTCCATATTAATGTTTTATTTAATAGTTAATCGTAATTCGTAAAACAACGAACAATATGCGCAAAAAAATATTATCCGCAACAGTTTTTCTTTATATCTTTCTTATTAAAGAACTCTCCCAAAAGCTTTTGAGCTTTAGCCCAATTCTCTTTATCTATGCAATATCTTACTTTAGGAGCTTCAATTTCACCTTGAATAAGTCCGGCATCTTTAAGCTCTTTCAAGTGTTGGGATACAGTTGCTTTGGCTATTGGCAATTCATCGTGAATATCTCCAAAGAAACAACTATCCTGCGATGCAAGAAAATCGAGTATCGCTATTCGTGCCGGATGTCCCATTGCCTTGGCAAAGCGGGCAATCTGTTCTTGTTCTGCTGTATATTCTTTAACTTTTTCCATATATTGTTCGCAAATATACGAATAATATATTGGGGTGTTACTTTGGTCTTGTGATTTTATATTCTTTAACTTTATGGCATATTGAGAGAAGCGAATGAAATGGAATAACATATATTTAAAAATAAAATTACATTGAACGTAGCGAGATAATAATTCTATTTGTACCTTTGAGGTTGTATATTCTATTTTTGGAAAATAAAATTTAATAGGAGGAAAATGAAATGGTAAAAGTGATTGCTAAATTCTTTGTTAAGGAAGATAAGGTTGAAGAATTCCTGAAGTTAGCTGGTGAATTGGTGGAAAAATCAAGAAAAGAAGTGGGTTGTGCAAATTACAACCTGGTTCAGGATGTGAATAATCATCAGATACTGATTATGCTTGAAGAGTGGGAGAGTGCAGCTATATTGAATACACACATGGCTTCAGCTCATTTTACAACAATTATCCCAAAGATGAGTCTGTTGCAGTATCAGAAAGAAGAAATTACTGTTTGCAAAACAGTATTTTAGAAACAGAAAAGCGAGGATTATCCCAAAGGAAGTCCTCGCTTCAATTTATATTATAAAAGAAAAAATTATTTCTTTGAGAAAAGTTCTTTTTCTTTCCACTCTTTCATCAATTCAGAAATAGTGTTTTTAACGCTCATAATTTTATTTGCTCTATAAGCATTTGCTCCGGCAAAAGCATATCCGTTCCTGAAGTTACCTTTGAAAGCATTATAAAGAGCAAGCATAATGCAATATGGACTTTTAGAAATATCACAAGTTTTGATGCAATGGAAAGGACATGATTTTGGTTGCTTAATGCCTTCCTTTACTTGCTGAATAAACGAACCTCCAATTGCGCGTCCAGGCATTCCAACAGGACTTTTAATAATCTCAATATCTCCTTCTTTTGCGTTAAGATATTGTTCTTTGAAAGCTAAAGAAGCATCGCATTCGTCTGTAGTTACAAAACGTGTTCCTAACTGTACGCCTGAAGCTCCAAGTTCCATCATGCGGTAGATATCTTCTCCGGTGTAGATTCCTCCAGCTGCAATTACCGGAATCTTCTTATTGTATTTCTCTTCAAAGATAGCAACCTCTGCAACTACCTGAGGCAGAATTTCTTCCAGAGAATAGTGCTCGTCGGCAATCTGGTTTTCCTTGTAACCGAGGTGACCTCCGGCTTTAGGGCCTTCAACCACAACCGCATCGGGAAGATAGTTGTACTGACTGTGCCATTTTTCGCAGATAATTTTTACTGCGCGTGCCGATGAAACAATAGGTACTAGCTTTGTTTTGCTACCTTTTGGCAGGAAACTAGGCAAATCAAGAGGAAGTCCTGCTCCGCTGAATATGATGTCTGCTTTCTCTGCAATGGATGTTTTTACCATATCTGCAAAGTTGGTCATTGCTACCATCACATTTACTCCGATAATGCCTTTTGCTTTTTCACGAGCTTTCTTGAGCTCTTCTCTAAGCCCTAAGATGCTTGCTTCTCCAAAATTGCTGGATAATTTATTGTATAGAAGTCCTAAACCGGCGCATGAGATTACGCCGATGCCTCCTTCGTTTGCTACTGCTGAGGCCAGGCCCGATAAAGAGATTCCTACGCCCATTCCACCCTGAATAATAGGTACTTGAGCCTTAAGGTCTCCGATTGTTAATGTTTTCATTCTTAATGTTTTTCTTAAATGCGCTGCAAAGTTAATACTATTTATAGATAAAATAGTTGGATCTGAAACTAATTTTGTGCAATGTTTGTTTATTTGTGCAATTAATAAAGTTAATATGTTAATAGAAGTAACTAGTTGTATTATATCAATGTGTTAGTAACCTTTTAGTTATAACAAAGTTAAATAAAAAATTGTGTATGTATTATCAGTCTTGGCCTTTGTCATGAAGCATATGCCTATTGTTTCGTTTATGTTTCAGAGAACTGCTACTAGTGTGTGGTAAAAACTCATTTTACCTTTAACTAAGATATTGGCTAAATAGCATTTACTTTTCTGAAAGCAACAATCTGGTAGTTTTGCTTTGATGGATAACCAATCTTGCTACCCAGACTTGAGAAATCGGCTATATCTCTTTTGATGGTGCTATAGCTTACAACTTTCTGATTCCGTACAAAAATCAAAGTGCAGCAAGTATCTAACATAGCTGTTTGCTTAAACTTCTTTTTCAGATTGTGGGATAGATAAGGAATACTTTTTTCTAGATTTTCATATTGATATGGCCCCATAACATAAACACTATCCCATTTATTCGTATTGATAGTATCTAACATGAAAGAAGAATGATCTGGCTGGTTAGCTAAACATGCTTCAACGTCTTTATTTTCTTTTTTACCGCAACTGGGTAAAAATAGTAAGACTAATAAGAATAAATAGTTTCTCATATTCAGAATTTTAAATGTTTATTAATAGAAAATGTTATGTCAGTTTCCGCTACACTTCTGAATTATGTCAATTACATCATGATTCTTATCAATTTTTTTGTAGTGATTTGCAAGTATACATATTTAATCTGTAATAGATTCTTTTTTTTACTTTTTTTTATCTTTGGATGTTCTTTTGTATTTTAATAATTTATGATTAACAAAAATACTATATTTACATTGTTTATCTATCAGCTTATAAATATGAATAATTAATCTTATTCAAATACGAATATCCTGGTTGCCGAATCTTTCACTAAAATTAATATTAAACATGAGAAAACTTAAAAACATTATTTTCCTGATGATGCTAATTTTACAGCCTCTTTGCGGGCGAGCAGTATCAAGTAATCAAACCAAAGTAAATCAGACAGCTATAGTCAAGGTGGGAGATGCTCGTTTTACAGTAATAACCCCCCGAGTAATACGCATGGAATGGGATAGTACTAAGCTGTTTAATGATCAGGCTTCTTTTTTAGCAGTAAATCGAAATCTACCGGTGCCCCAGTTTACACAAAGTATCAAAGGAGGTTGGTTAACCATCAAAACATCCGAAGCGGAGCTAAACTATAAAGTTGGCAGCGGACGCTTTACATCACAAAATCTTCGTGTCAAATTTTTGAAGGATAAAAAAAGTGTAACTTGGAAATTAGGTGATGTACAGAAAGGTAATCTGAAAGGAACTTACCGTACACTCGACGGATACAATGGAAGCATTCACGAGCACGACAATAAACCTATGCCTATTGAAGATGGGTTGCTATCTACTGATGGATGGACATTTATCGACGATTCAAAGAATTATTTATTTGATAATTCCGACTGGCCTTGGGTAACCGAACGGAAAAATAAAGCTGGACAAGACTTTTATTTCATGGCTTATGGACATAATTACAAGTCGGCTTTGAAAGATTTCACAGCTTTCTCGGGAAAAGTACCATTGCCACCTCGTTATGCTTTCGGATACTGGTGGTCACGTTACTGGAGTTATTCTGATAATGAACTACGCAATCTTATTGATAACTTTAATACATATAATATTCCATTAGATGTATTGGTTGTAGATATGGACTGGCATTATACCGAGGCTGGTAAAGGTGGATGGACCGGATATACATGGAACCGCCGCCTGTTCCCTGATCCTGATGGTTTCCTGAAATATCTGAAACAAAACAAGCTTCAGATAACTCTCAATCTTCATCCTGCTGATGGTATTGCCAATTACGAAGAAAATTTTCCTGCTATGGCAAAATGGATGGGAGTAAATCCTGATTCAACAAAGCTGATTCCTTATGAAGGATCAAACAAACAATTTATGAGCGGATGGCTTAATACAATTCTTCGTCCAATGGAAAAGAAGGGGATCGACTTTTGGTGGCTCGACTGGCAACAAAAGCTTAATGATGGAAAATTCAAGGACTTGAGTAATACATGGTGGATTAATTATGTTGTCTTCTCTGATATGGAACGCAACCGTGATACTCGTCCGTTGCTTTACCATCGTTGGGGAGGATTAGGAAATCACCGTTACCAGATAGGTTTCTCCGGTGACTCTTATATTTCCTGGGCTTCACTTGATTTTCAGCCATATTTCAATTCAACAGCTTCCAATGTGCTTTATGGCTATTGGAGTCATGACATTGGTGGCCACATGGGTGCTAATAATATTGATCCGGAACTTTATGTACGCTGGCTTCAGTTTGGTGCTTTGAGTCCTGTTCTTCGTACCCACTCTACAAAGAACTCTAATTTGAACAAGGAACCTTGGGCTTTTAGTCAGAAATATCTCGAAGTTATTCGCAATACGATTCTTGAACGTTATCAGATAGCTCCTTATGTTTATACAATGGCTCGTAAAACATACGATGATGCACTATCTCTTTGTCGCCCTATGTATTATGATTATCCCGAAAATAAAGAAGCTTATGAGAATAAGAATGAATATATGTTTGGTGATAATCTACTGGTTTGCCCAATTACTTCACCGATGAAAAATGACAAGTCCACTGTGAAGGTTTGGCTGCCGGAGGGAAATGATTGGTATGAATGGCATACTGGCACATTATTAAAAGGAGGCCAATCCATTGAACGAGCATTTAATCTTGATGAATATCCTGTTTATGTAAAAGCCGGTTCAATATTGCCTTTATATGATAAGGTGAAGAATCTGCAAAAGAACGATGAATCTGTAACGGTGACAGTATTCCCAGGCAAACAAGGATCTTTTGAAATGTACGAAGATAATGGCAACGATAAAGATTATGCAACTCATTATGCAAAAACTCTGTTATCATCAGAAAAGACTGGTAATGTATTAACAGTGAAAATTGCTGCTCGTCAGGGAAGTTATCCTGATATGCCTTCTAACAGAAACTTCAAAGTTAAAGTTCTTGCTTCTGCAGTTCCTGAAAGTGTATTGGTAAATGGTGTTCAGACAGATTTTACATTCAATGGCAATGACTTAAGCCTTACTGTAAATGTACCTGAAACGGATTGCAGTAAAGAGAAAGTCCTTAAAATAACTTATCCAACAGATGCTTTGGAAGTAACAGATGGTCTTTTGGCTCAGATGCGTCATGTTTGTGCTGCAGTTCTTCAGCTTAAACAGAAACAAGCAGGCATCGTTCTCAATGAAGAACTAGGCACAATGGAATCTGCTGGTGGATGCATTACCTATTATCCTAATCAATTTAAGCAACGAGTGGAAGCATTCCGAGCTAACTATGCTAATTTGCCAACAGTTCTGCAAACTCAGAAACTAAATCAGGAAACTATTGACTGGTTTATAAATGCTGTGAAGTAAATATAGAAAAGAGTATATAAATTCAAAGTCTATAAAATTTTAGGATATCGAATCCTTCCCGTTCTTGATAACAGAACTTCCGGTCTACATTTCCCATTGAAATTATGTAAACCGAATTTGGGAATAATATACTTACTGTGATATCTGATTAGGAATAAGAAAATATTGTAAATTAATATTAGTAATAAAAGCAAAATCTGTAAACCTATTAGTGGTAGTTATAAAACTCCGGTCGGACTTTAAGCAAACTCCCGCCGGAGTTTATTCAAAGTCCCGCCTGCTTTTCTAAAAAGCAGGCGGGACTTTTTTATGTATCTAAACGTTTGATTATCAATATCTCCAAAAGTGATACTATAGCTCTATGTGCAGTGATCCGAGCCTTACAGTAATAATGATATGTCGCTATATTTCTTAATAATGAAACCGGCTAGGGTGGGGGGAGTGGGGAAGGGGGAGCGTTTTCTATAACTTTCTATTTTTTTCTATTTATATATTTCCTATAATAAGGATACTTATTCTTATTTTTTTCACGAAAGTTATAGAAATGTATCTATTTACCCCCTCCCCCCCCTAAAAAAACTTATATTTCAAAAAAGGATTTGTATCATACAAAACCATTCCTAAGATAGATAAATATAGGAACCAACCTAGAGCAATGTAGATAAAAGATATAGTTTCTTTATAAGTTATGATTGATAAAAGCATTGAATTCGTATCGTTTATCAATCATAACTTATAAAATTTATACCCCACAATTAATTATCAGCTTTCCTAATTATGCTTATGCAAGAAGTTGAGAAATAAGGTTCGTTATTTCCAAAAAAATGAGACTATCCATCTTATGTATAAATGGATAGTCTCTATTTTGTAGTAAAATGATTTATTTAGTATGCTAGAATGATATAGTTGCTTTGTCTGCTTTGAGAGAAACATTTATCTCTGAATCTTTTGTTTTACCCTTCCATACCATCTTTTTACATTCGGTCTTAGGCAAGCTTACATAATTATTTCCCTTTCCTGTAAGATGCTCTTCGTTGATATCACATTTATCTACCTTCCAGTTATTCAGATTCTCAAGATCTATACTGAAGATGTTTATCTTATTGTTGGCAAGAGAAATTTGAGCATGATAGCCCGAAATGTTTAATCGGTCTATTTTACATGAATCTATAACGATTTCATTAACTCCATAAACAGTAGCTTCTTTCAATGTAATCTTTTTGAAGATTGTTCCCATCTTTTTAGATTCATTTCTTATCGATAACGAAGAAGCTGAGTCGGTATAAAGACTGAAGTTTGCATGCATTCTCTTAGACTTGTATTTATCAAGAAGATCTGTCAAATGTTCTTCCGAATAACTTAGCTTTATAACAAGTGTATCGCCCGATACTTGCTTATTTATCATAAAAGATAATTCTTTTGGATAGCAGAACATACCTTTTTGTTGTTCATTCTTAAATGGCTGAACCATTAACGAACTTGATATATCATTCACTTCATTGTTATTCTCATCAACAAATCTGATAACCTTATACAAGGAGACGTTTATTGAATCGACCTTGCCGGAAAAGTTATCATTTGATAAAAAGTTTTTTTCAGTTTTATCAATCGGGGCAAAAAATCGTAGATGAATAATAAATATCACCGATAATAATAACACCGATGATAAGATTGCTAATAATATAACTGTTGTGCGTCTCATTGTCTGATACTATTTTGTTTCTTACTAAATTCGTTATACATATTTTCAATTTTCTCCATAGGAATATCCAACGTGTAGATTTGATGGAAAAACCATTCAAGGTCTTCCTCTATAAAACGCTTCCTGCGTAGAGATAAAATTAATTTCTTTGCACCGGCAGATACAAAATATCCAATGCCTCTTTTGTTGTAAATTATGTTCTGAGACTGAAGATAATCAAATGAGCGCATTGCTGTATTTGAGTTAACTTCGACTATAGAAGCGTATTCTCTGACTGACGGAATTCTCTCTTCCTCAGGATATTGCCCGAAGATAATCTCGTCACATATTCTGTCTGCTATCTGCAAATAAATAGCTTTACTTTCTTTAAAGTTCATACGCTTAGAGTCTATTAATAATTTCAGAGTCTTTAAATCGGAAATATGAGATAACCCAGTTAAAAAGAGTCAGAAAAGAGAAAAACAAGATAAGATTTCGCCTTGTAATCCATTTTTCTATTATTTCCCCGCAATAATCTCCTGCACTGAACAACTGACTTTCATTGAACAGAGAATTTACCAATAAGGCATCTACTGCATAAAAAAGCAGAGTTATTACTATGCCTGTTGCAAGAGTTTTAATGAACGGGTTCTTATACCACAATGTACTTCCTAAAATAAATAAAGACTGGAAAAAGAGATATACAGAAAACAGAGCTGTTAATTCCATCCAGTTATGAGTCATTGAATCTAGATTTTGACTACATAATCCCTGTGAAATATTTACAGCAGTTATGTTGAATTCTGGATAACGCATTGAGAGTATTGCTATTCTGGTATAATCGGCTAATTTAAAAGCAAGGAAAAAAGCGATTATAAATACAATAACAACGGGCAGAAACCTTGAGAAGAATTTTTCAAAGTTTGTTGCCGGAGTCATCAGATATGCAATCCTCTTGGTTTTGTTTTTCATTTTTTCCATCATTAATGATGCGAAAAGGCATCCAAATCCCCAGAAAAGAAATATGGCAGGTCTCAGATAATAAATACCTCCATACCAAGGACTAAAATTATGTTTAGTTCTTGATTCGAGTTCAGAAAGCCCCATAAAAGTAAATATAATTGCCATTATGGCATATAACATCACAAAACGAAGAAGCATTGTTTTCCAGTTCTCTATAAAATCTTTTTTGTAGAGAAGAGTTAAGCGCTTGAAACTTATAAAATTATTCTTTATCATAACCTTGATTTTTAATTTTGAAGATAAACTTTCAATTTGTCTGTATCAGTTAGCAGGGCATTAAATAATAGCTCAAGATTAATAGCCGATTCCTCGTTTTCTTTATTTGGGAGAATCATGCTTTTCCCTTGAATGGAAGGAGATACATATAGTGCTTCTTCTGCAGAATCATTACTGGAAGTTTCTACAAATAATAGCTTCTGACAAATTTCTGAAACAGATTCATTCAGCAAAACTTTATTGCTGTCCATCACAATTACGTGTTCCAGTAGGTTATCAACATCTTTAACCTGATGAGTGGAAATAATGATCGTCTTTTCATCACTCATCCCTGATGCTATAAACTTTCTAAACTGACTTTTTCCCGGTATATCCAGTCCGTTTGTTGGTTCATCCATAACAAGAAGAGAAGTGTTTGTAGCTAATGCAAAGCTCATATAAACTTTCTTTTTTTGTCCCATTGATAAAGCTCCCAGATGCACATCCATATTTAAATCAAAGCAATGCAGATATTTCTCGAGGTTTTCTTCACTGAAACGAGGATAGAATGATTTATTGGATTCAACATACTTGCGAAAAGAGATCGCTGGTAAATCAAATTCCTCGGGCACAATGTAAATATCCTGAAGTGTCTTAGGCAATCTTTTAGATACATCTTCGTTGTCAAAATTAACCTTTCCACTCTTTGGCATTAAAAGCCCTGTAATAAGATATAAAAGAGTTGATTTTCCCACGCCGTTCTTTCCTAACAAACCATAAACTTTACCCTTTTCAACCGATAGAGAAAAGTTATCAAATAGTTTCTTTTGTGACCTCTTGTATACAAAGGACAGATTCTCAATTTTCAGCATTTTATTTCAATTTATAATTTAATTATCATTTACTCCAAACTTGCAGTTTACTAATTAGAAACAGCTGCATCACAGTAATCATGATACCAGTAGTGTTACTATAATTACGATAAAAGCTACTATAATCATTGTTCTACAATTTTAAATTAAATACTCAATACAAAACTTTTATATAATAAACTCTGTAATATTCATGTTAAGTTCTTTGGCTATGATCTATATAAATTGTATACCTAAAATAAAGTAAACAGTGTAATCCCTTCTGAATCTATTATTCTATTATTTGTTGAATCGTGATTATTCTTTATACAATTACATATTATATATGTATAAACTTTAAATAACTGATTACTTTATGTATAGCCTAATATTTTATAAATAGATATTAAAATAGTGTACTATAATAGTAGTACACTGCAAATGTAAAAGTATAATTTGAAATAACAAAACAAATTGAAGAAATATTTTATATTTTCTGAATTGAGATTATGCACTTTAAGTCAAAAGAACTGAATATATTGGGGTTTATTCCTTTTGATTGACTTTGTTTAGTTTGTGATTTGAAAGATTGTTATAAGCAATCAATATGATAAAAGAGACGGTTGGATTGATTGATACAAAAAAAGAGACTAAACATTTCTATCAAAATGTCTAGTCTCTTTAAATAATATCTCAAGTCATTCCCCTAAAGGAACGATACTATTCCCACTCAATAGTTGCAGGTGGCTTAGAACTAATATCATAAGTAACGCGGTTCACACCTTTTACCTTGTTGATGATCTCGTTAGAAATCTTTCCAAGGAATTCGTAAGGCAGGTGAGCCCAGTCGGCTGTCATGGCATCGGTTGAAGTAACGGCACGAAGTGCAACTGCATTTTCGTATGTTCTTTCGTCACCCATAACACCTACAGACTGTACAGGAAGAAGGATTACACCTGCTTGCCATACCTGATCGTAAAGTCCCCATTCACGTAGTCCGCTGATGAAAATATCATCGGCTTCCTGAAGTACACGTACTTTTTCTGGAGTGATATCGCCAAGAATACGAACAGCTAAGCCAGGACCCGGGAAAGGATGACGGTTGATAAGATGCTCCATCATTCCCAATTTGCGACCTACACGACGAACTTCATCTTTGAAAAGAAGGCGAAGAGGTTCGCAAAGTTTCAGGTTCATCTTTTCAGGAAGACCACCTACATTGTGGTGGCTCTTGATTACTGTACCTGTGATAGAAAGAGATTCAATACAGTCAGGATAAATAGTACCCTGAGCCAACCATTTCACATCTTTCAATTTATGAGCTTCTTCATCGAATACATCGATAAAGCCTTTACCAATAATCTTACGTTTACGTTCAGGTTCAGTTACACCTGCAAGTTCGCTGAAGAATTTATCTTTTGCATTAACACCAATTACGTTCAAACCAAGGTGCTCGTAATCAGTCAATACATTCTCATATTCATTTTTACGAAGCATTCCGTGATCTACGAAAATACAAGTCAGGTTTTTACCAATTGCCTTGTTTAGTAATACAGCAGCAACAGATGAGTCAACACCACCTGAAAGACCAAGAACTACTTTGTCGTCTCCAAGTTGTTGTTTCAACTCAGCAACAGTACTTTCAATGAAAGAAGCAGGGCTCCAGTCTTGCTTGCATCCGCAAACATCTACAACGAAGTTGCGAAGAATCTGTGTACCATCAACTGTATGGTATACTTCAGGGTGGAACTGTACGCCCCATATTTGTTCGCCTTCAACCTGATAAGCTGCGATAGCAACCTCATTTGTTGAAGCGATAGTTTTAAAATTATCAGGAATTGCAGTGATAGTATCACCATGGCTCATCCATACCTGTGAGTTATTTTCTACTCCTTTAAACAATACGTTGTCTTTGCAGAAAGAACCAAGATTAGCACGTCCGTATTCACGAGTAGCAGCCGGTTCAACTTTACCACCGTTAGTATATGCAATAAATTGTGCACCATAACAGATTCCTAAAATAGGATATTTTCCTCGGATTTCGCTTAGATCGATTTTGAAAGCCGCATCATCGTATACAGAGAAAGGGCTTCCGGAAAGAATAACTCCCTTAACAGATTCATCGTTTTTTGGGAATTTGTTGTAAGGTAGAATCTCGCAATACGTGTCCAGCTCACGAACCCTGCGACCAATAAGTTGGGTGGTCTGTGAACCGAAATCAAGAATGATAATCTTTTCTTGCATAATATAATAATGTATAGTTTGGAATTTTATGCATGCAAAAATACACATTATTCGCCAATAAATAAAAACCATTCACCAATAATTTGAAATCTATGGCCAATAAATTAAAATCTACCGCCAATAATGACCTTTCCTCGAACGAGTTTTTACCCTTTTTTATTTCCTGATATCAGGTCTAAAATGGTTTTTTTATAATTGAACACGGTAAATTGTCGGAAATAACTACATTTGTGAACCTTTTAATAAATTTGCTTGAAGTGAATAATGTTATGATAAGTCCATTATTTCTAATAATATTGAGTATCGTTATAGTCTTTTCCTTTGCTATATTATTTCTTGTTTATAGAAAATATTTGCATAAAAGGCCGTTTGAAAAAGAAGATATTATATTGCCATTGGAAAAAGAAGAAACTCTAGTGCCATCTTCTTCTTCTGCTGCTGATATTGAAGAGTTGGATTCTGTTGATAAAGGATCTTCAAAAAAAGAACATGTAAAGCATAACGAAGAGAAGTATAAATTTGCAAAGTTGAGTAATGAAGAGTGTAAGCGCATTTATAATAATCTTACCCGATATGTAAAAAAGAATAAGCCATATATTAACCCTAATCTAAAGATTTCCGATTTAGCACATGCCATAAACAGCTCTTCTCATTCACTCTCTTATGTATTTAATCAATATCTGAATCAGAATTATTCTGATTTTGTGAATGAATATCGTGTTTCTGAGTTTAAAGCTTTGGTTAATGATTCAAAGAATTCAAGATGCTCACTAACTGTCTTATATGAGAAAAGTGGGTTTAGCTCGCGCGCATCGTTCTTCCGAGCGTTTAAGAAACTAACAGGAATAACTCCGAATGAATATATACAGCAAATGAAATCTTCAGATTAATGCAATTATCTGAGTGATTTTATTATTTAAACTATTTCATAATATTAAGATTTAGGTTGGACTAAGAATATTCGTGCTGATTATTGTCAATGTATTGCCCTACTAAAGTAAATGGTTGGTGGTAGATAACTTTTATTAGTGGTAGATAAATAGTTCGTTTTTTTTATCTGCCACTAGCTGAAAACCCTTCTAAAAAGGATTTTCGTGCATTTTAGTGGTAGATAGTGTAGATGTTTCCTGATTTTCGTATATTTGCGAATCTAACAAATTTAATAATAATGAAAACAAAATTGCTAACCTTTTTTATTGGGGCTGTTGGCTTATTTTCTACTGCCAGTGCTCAGAATATCACTCAATTGGTTTCAGGGAAAGATTTTCCCGCCGAAATTGAAAATCCCGAATGTATTGGTATAAACAAAGAACCAGCTCATGCCACATTGATGCCTTATGCTTCTATGGATGAAGCCTTGAAGGCAAAAAGACATGAATCGTCTTATTGTCATGTTTTAAATGGTATGTGGAAATTTAACTGGGTGGCATGGCCAAATCAACGCTCTGTCGATTTCTATAAAACAGATTATGATGTTTCAGGTTGGAAAGAAATACCGGTTCCTTCAAACTGGCAGGTACTGGGATACGGAACTCCTTATTACCGAAATTTAGGATATACCTTTAAAATTGATTTTCCTCATGTAATGAGCGAACCGCCTAAAAACTACACTGCTTATGAAGAACGTAATCCGGTAGGTAGTTACAGACGCGACTTTGATGTTCCGGCTGATTGGAATGGTCGTCGTGTTTTCATTACTTTCGATGGTGTTGATGCAGGTTTCTTTATCTGGGTAAACGGACAGAAAGTAGGTTATAGCACAAATAGTCGTAATGCTGCAGAGTTTGATATTACCAAGTATGTTAAACCAGGTAAGAATATGGTAGCTGTTGAGGTTTACCGTTATTGCTCTGGTAGTTATCTGGAAGATCAGGATATGTGGCGCCTGAGTGGTATATTCCGCAATGTAACGCTTTGGAGTTCTCCTCAGACTCATGTCCGCGATTTCTTTGTTCAGACAGATTTGGATAAAGATTATAAAAACTCGGAATTGAGCGTTTCTGCAAAAGTTAAGAACTATGGTTCTCAGCCTTCTCAGGCACAGAAGTTACAGGCTTCACTTTATAATGGCAGTCAACCGGTAGAAGGGGCAACTGCTGTGGCAAATATCCCAGTGTTGAAACCTGGACAGGAAACTATTGTTTCTTTGAAGTTTACGGTTAATAACCCTGAGAAGTGGAATGCCGAAAATCCTAAACTATATACTACTGTTCTTACTTTACAGGATGGTAAGGGAACCAATGAAATATTATCTTCTCGTACCGGTTTCCGTAAAATTGAGATTAAAGGACGTCAGATGCTTGTGAATGGAACTCCTATTAAACTGAAAGGTGTAAATCGTCATGAACATTGGTCGAATGTTGGTCATGCAATAACAGAAGAACAAATGATCAAAGACCTGGAAGTTATTAAGCAAGGTAACTGTAACCACGTGCGTACTTGTCATTATTCTGACGATCCACGTTGGTATGAGTTATGTGATGAATGGGGTATCTGGTTAGTTGCTGAGGCTAACGTTGAATGCCACGGCTATGATGGTAAACTTGATGAAGAGCCACGTATGAAAGCTGCAATTATTGACAGAAATGTGGCTAATACAGAAAACTTTAAGAATCATCCTTCAGTTATAATCTGGTCGCTGGGAAATGAATGCGGACGTGTCGGTTCAAATTTTGTATCAGCAATGAATGCCGTTAAGGCTATTGATCCTACTCGTTTTGTACATTACGAACGTTTTGGAATTGGAAAGAACAATCCATCTGATTTTGATGGAAAAATGTATGGTACTCCTGAAGAATTTGCAAGAATTGCTCAAAACAAGGAACTAACAAAACCTTTCTATATCTGCGAATTTGCACATGCCATGTTCAACTCTATGGGTTCATTAGATGAATATTCAAAGATGTTTGATAATCATCCGGAGATTTTGGGCGGTGCTATCTGGGAATATCAGGATCAGGCATTGTGGAACAAACGTAATCCGGAACATCCAATATTAGCTTATGGTGGCGGATTTGGCGAATTCCCTAACGACCACTATTTTATTCATAAAGGTGTTGTAGCTTGGGATAGAAAGACTATTAAACCTCATTATCCTGAAATGAAGAAGGCTTTCCAATGGATTGATACAGAATTAATAGAACCTTCATCAGGGACTATTAAAATCAGAAACAAATTCCAGTTTATTTCATTGGATGGTTTTGAAGCTTCCTGGTCGCTCACTGAAAATGGAAAAGAAATAGATAAGGGTACATTACAATTACCTCGAATCTGGCCTTTCAGAGAAAGTTGGGTTTCTGTTCCGTATAAAATAGAAAGTCCTAAAGCCGGAGCTGAATATTATTTGCGTATCTCTTATACTCAAAAGGATAAAACATTGTGGGCAGATAAAGGATTCGAAGTTGCTTCCGAACAATTTAAGTTACCGGTAAATACTCTTCCTGTTGAAGAAGTAAAAGTAACCACTCCAGTAAAAGTGAGTCAAGATGCTCAATCTATTAAGGTGGCTGGAACAGGATTTGCTGTAACCTTTGATAAGAATACAGGTTTAATGAGTCAGTTGACGAAAGACGGAGTAAATCTTCTAACTTCTGATGGCTCACCAAAACTTCACTTGTGGCGCGCAGCTCACCGTAATGATGATATGTGGGCAAACAGAGACTGGGAGAAATTTGGTGTAAATAACCTGAAAAATACGTTGGTTGATCTGAGAGTAGAAACTGTTGATAAATGCACAGCAAAAGTAATTTCAACTATAAAATATGATGGTAAAGAAGGATTTGGTGCATATCATACTTCTACCTATATAATAAAAGGTGACGGTTCTGTGAAGGTTGATAATAAAATTGACTTTATTGGCTTGAGAATAAATCTTGCACATATCGGTGTACGTATGCTTCTTGATAAGAAGTTAGATCGTATGACATATTTCGGTCGTGGCCCGATAGAGAATTATTCTGATCGCAAGAGTGGGGCGGATGTAGGTCTTTATGAATTAGGTGTAAATGATCAGTACGAATATGAAAAACCTATGGATCGCGGAAACCATGAAGATGTAAGATGGATTAAATTTACCGGAAATAGTATGCCCGACTTTTTAATAAACTCTGATGAGCACTTAATGCAATTCTCTGCTTTGCCTCATACAGACGAACAGATGTTCCCGGTTGAATATAAAATAGATCTTCCTGCTAGTACATCAACAGTTTTCTGTCTATCAACTAAAACATTAGGTGTAGGCTCTAACGGTTGTGGTCCAAGACCTTTAGATAAATATATGGTTTGGTCGGATAATAGTCAGTTCACATATACTATACAGTTATTGCAATTAAAGTAATTAAAATAACTTGTAAAAGTTGTAGTCTGGTGATATGGACAGAGCGTTGAACCAAAAGTTCAGTTTGCCGAACGTGTAACCAGAAGCTTTTATATAGAATAATGTAATAACAATCTATTTGAAAAATAAAAGCGGCCGGAAGTATCTGATACAGATATCCTCCGGCCGCTTGCTTATATATTGATTGTGATTATTTGTTTTGGTAAGCAGTTAGCATCCATACTAGTTTTTCCTGCTCTTTCAGGTAGTCGCTCATCATGGCTACTGTTACTTCATCTCCGGCTTCCGAAGCTGCCTTTAAAAGATTACGTTCTTCACCAATAAAGTAACTGATAGTTTCCAATACATTATTCAAGGATCCGTTGCCGTTAGAAACGTTATCAACCTCTTTTATTTTAGCTACTTTCAGATAATCACTGAATTTATTTTCAGGTACTCCACCAAGAGTTAAGATACGTTCTGCAAGTTCATCAGCTTTTTCTGCTGTGTCATTGTACATTTCTTCAAATTTGCTGTGCAAAACAAAGAAATCGTGCCCTTTTATATTCCAGTGAAAGCCTCTCAAATTGGTGTAATACACCTGAAAATCGGCAAGTAATTGTTGCAAAGATACTACTACGTTATTTACTACTGAAGCATCTAATTTTATATAATCTAAAGTTTTCATATTGTTTTTGTTTTAAAGATTTGTATTTTTATTTTGTTGATACAAAGATAAACCGGAAAGCATGCTTTTCCAACCGATAATTTCTATCTTTGTATAGATGTAATCTATAATATATAATTAATAGATAGAGTATGACTATACAGCAATTGGAATATATTCTTGCCGTGGACAGGTTCCGCCATTTTGGAAATGCGGCAGAACATTGCTTGGTTACTCAGCCAACCCTGAGTGCAATGGTTCAAAAATTGGAAGAAGAACTTGGTGCGAAGATATTCGACCGGAGTACACAACCCATTCAGCCAACATCTATTGGATTTAAAATTATAGAACAGGCACGTGCGGTGGTGGAACATGCTTCAAAGGTAAAGGAGGTAGTGCAGGAAGAAGGTCACTCAATAAAAGGAGTTTTTCGTTTGGCCATATTGCCTACCATAGCACCATATCTGCTTCCACGGTTTTTCCCGAAGTTGATGGAAGATTATCCCGATCTGGATATCCGGGTTACGGAAATGAAAACTCAGGATGTGCTGGTTGCCCTTGCTACGGGAAAGGTAGATGCGGCAATACTTGCTACAGTTGTGACCGATAAATCCTTGCAGGCCGAGACACTATTCTATGAACAATTTCTGGGGTATGTGGCCCGTAAGGAACCGATCTTTAAAAATGAGATGATTCGTTCTACAGATATCAGTGGCGAAAGACTATGGCTTTTGGATGAAGGTCATTGTTTCCGCGACCAGTTGATGCGGTTTTGCCAACTCGAAACGGTTAAGCTCCATCAGGCTGCCTATCATTTGGGAAGTATGGAGACTTTTATGAGAATTGTAGAAGGGGGAAAGGGAATTACCTTTATTCCGGAACTGGCTTCTTATCAGCTGAGCGAAGAACAGAAAGAGCTTGTAAGACCATTTGCTATACCTCGACCCACGCGTGAAATTAGCATTGTGACAAAAACAGACTTTGTGCGCTATTCAATATTAAATATGATAAAAGAGAGCATTCGCTTGTCTGTTCCAAAGGAAATGCTGACACTGCAAAAAACTCAGCGGGTAGTCTGAATTTATTGGCCAATAAATTTATTTTATTGGTCAATGGATTAATTTTATTCACCAATAAATTCAATCCATTGGTGAATAAATAGAACTTATTTGCGCTATGTGTTTCCTTTTCTAGAATAGGTTTACGTTTTCTGTGGTTATGCTAGAACTGATTGGTTTTATTTTCTCTTATTCCTAAGCCGATTTCGCATAAAAAAAAGAGTGTCAAAAAAAGTATTTGGCACCCTCAATTTATTCGTATCCCTAATAGAAACTGAAATCAAACATCCAATTCTACAAGGGGGTATCTTGACTTTTTAGAAACTCTCTTTTTTGAGTTATTATCTGCTGATTAATTCTTCTGATTCTGAATGCTTATTACCCGATAAATTTCTTCGGCAATTCGGTTGGCACCAGCTTCGTTTGGATGTATTTGGTCGGGGAAATACATTGGGAGTCCACTCATTGGAGTATGTAAGTCGATGGTTTCCAATTTCATCTTTTTAGCCACACGTTTAATATATGGAATAACTTCACGAGTAATGGTACTGTCGTTTATTCCCCATTTTACACCATAAGCAGGAACCGGAAAACAAAGATAGATCTTAGGATTTGAAGGCAACTGTTTGAACGCATTGATCAGCGTTACGAGGTCCTTTTTAAAATCCGCTTTATATTTCCAGTTCTGAGGTTTAGTATCATTCGTTCCCAGTTTGATGGTTACAATATCCGGTTGAAAGTTCAATGCGTCCTGAAATATTTGTTCCTTCATATAAGGATGATCGCCTTTCATAAGTAAAGTTCTTGCGCTAACTCCAAAGTTCTGCACTTCGTAGTCACTCCCTAGTAGTCTTCCCAATACAGCAGGATAACCATCTTTGTTTCTGTCCTTAATGCCAGAACCGTAAGTTATACTGTTGCCAATGCAAGCCACTTTAATTACTTTTTGCTGAGCAAATGTAAGGTTGCAGCAAAACAGCAGCACACCTATAAGCGATAAATAAGAAATTCGTTTCATTTAATATAAGATTTATTATTAGAAATATTATTGTCCGGCTAACTTTGAATAAGTTACACTCTTCTCATTTACGTTTTTGGCATTGCTAACCCTTTTAATGAACTTATTCACCTTGTTTACATGGATATTCTTCAGTTCTACATTCTCAACCGGAAGTCTCTCATCGCCTTTTATCTCGTAAATGGCATCAGCCTCTTCACAAGTAACATTTTTCATGTGAATATTGTGAATAGGAGTAATACGTGTTTCGTAAGTAGGGAAATCTTTCCACTGATACAAAACATCAGTATCAATTTCGAAAGCTCGTTGCATTTTTCCGGCTTTTATGTTTTCCATATAAATGTTTTCAACGAATCCGCCTCTGCGATGATTGGTCTTTATATAGAATAGTCGTAATACAGATTTAGGAGCAGTGCAGTTGTGCATATAAATATTACGAATGCCACTTGATAACTCACTGCCTAGTCCCAATAAAGTGTGCCCTTGAAGAATAGAACAATTGCGGATTACTATGTTTTCGCAGGGAGTATTCAGGCGCCATCCATCCTGATTGCTTCCAGATTTAATAACTACAGCATCATCTCCTTGATCAAAGATACAGTTTTCCACAAGGAAATTACGAGTCATTTCCAGGTCTATACCATCGTTATTGTGTCCGTGAGCTTTTATATCCAGATTTCGTGCTATACCATTATCGCACATATACATGTGAACACACCAGAAAGGACTTTCCTTAATTTTGAATCCATCAAGCATGATGTTCTTGCATCGGTTGAAGTGTATAAGGTAAGGACGCATTCTGTTTTCCTCGTTTCCAAATTGTCTTTCTTCAACAGGAACGTTTGTAGACATCATCGTGTAAAGCTTTCCGGCTGCATCCATGTAATACTTCTGGCGCGGAAACCATATTTTCCATGTATCCATCTTTGGACTGATTGTTCCCTTACCGGTGATAGCTATATTTTCACATTTAAATGCATAAATAAGAGGTGAGTAATTATAGAATTCCATTCCTTCCAGAGAGCTTTGAACTGCAGGCAAATAGTCGGATGGATTATCAGAAAAACGCAATACAGCATTTTCGTCAAGATGGAGGTCTACATTACTTTTAAAATGAATTGGACCGGTAAACCAAACTCCTGCAGGAATTATAACTCGTCCACCGCCAGCCTTGTTACACGCATCAATGGCTGAGGCAATAGCTTTTGTGTTGTCGGCAACGCCTCCTTCAATGGCTCCGTAATTTGTAATTGGAAAATCCTGTTTTGGATAATTAAAAACCTTAATAGGCTGCATGGGGAAAGGAGCCTTTACTTTTACTGTGTTGTAATCACCATTAAGAACGGTAAAAGATGATGTGAGCAGATAAATTAATGTTCCTGCCAGACATTTTAAAAGATTGATTTTCATAATATTATTAGTGTATTCTTCTTTTATATTCATAAATAAGTTCTTCTCAAAAGAGGACTAAATAGTCAAATTCCTTTTTTTTATTATCAGAACTTAATGCAAAGAAAAAACAATTTTTATGAATAGGAAATGTAATATTGTACATAAATATAGAATTCTTATATTATAAACGTTATGATGGGTTTGCTTTTTTTCTTTTTGATGTTATTATTGCAAAGCATAAAAAAAGCCCGGATTTTAATCCAGGCATTTTAATGTAGGTTTAGTATATCACTTCTTATTTCTGTTTCAAGATATCACGTATTTCGGTCAGTAAAGTCTCTTCCTTGCTAGGAGCCGGAGGTTCGGGAGCTGGAGCTTCTTCCTGCTTCTTAGTAAACTTTCCCATAAACTTGATGAATAAGAAGATGGCAAATGCAATAATAACAAAGTCGAATGTTGACTGCAGGAAATTACCATAATTTAAAGTAGCAGCCGCAGTAAGCTCTTTTCCATCTGCTGAATAAGTAGCTTCTTTTATAACCCATTTTAACTCTTTAAAGTTAACACCCCCAACTATAAGACCAATTGCTGGCATTACAACGTCCGCAACTAATGAGGAAACAATTTTCCCAAAAGCGCCACCAATAATCACACCAACAGCCAAGTCAATAACATTGCCTCTCATAGCAAATGCTTTGAATTCTTGTAGAAAGTTACTTTTTCCCATATTTTTTTATATTTAATATAAAATTATGTGCTAATATAAAAACAATTTCGTACTTTTGCGCTGCAATTAGGAAATAAATTTCCATAGATAGCAACGCATTAATATTATAGCTGCTTTACGCATATTAAAAGGTAGTAAAAGAACGCTTTTATATGCGATTATGTTTAAGTTTATTTCCTGAAGTAACATCGGATATTTTAGAATGAATATTATAAAACCCTTAAAAGTTTAACAAAATGATTAAAGTAGGTATTAATGGATTCGGCCGTATCGGACGTTTTGTATTCCGTGCTGCTCAAACAAGAAACGACATTCAGATCGTAGGTATTAACGACCTTTGCCCTGTAGATTACTTGGCATATATGTTAAAGTATGACACTATGCACGGTCAGTTCGAAGGAACTATCGAAGCTGATGTTGAAAAAAGTCTATTGATCGTAAACGGTAATCCTATCCGTATCACAGCTGAAAGAAACCCAGCTGATTTGAAATGGGATGCAGTAGGTGCAGAATACGTAGTTGAGTCAACTGGCTTATTCTTAACTCAAGAAAAAGCTCAAGCTCATATCCAAGCTGGTGCAAAATACGTTGTAATGTCAGCTCCTTCTTCTGATAGCACTCCAATGTTTGTTTGTGGTGTTAACGAAAAATCATACGTAAAAGGTACTCAATTTGTATCTAACGCTTCTTGTACTACTAACTGTTTGGCTCCTATCGCTAAAGTATTGAACGATAAGTTCGGTATCTTAGATGGTTTGATGACTACAGTTCACTCTACAACTGCTACTCAAAAAACAGTTGACGGTCCTTCTATGAAAGACTGGAGAGGTGGTCGTGCTGCTTCTGGTAACATTATCCCTTCATCTACTGGTGCTGCTAAAGCTGTAGGTAAAGTAATTCCTGAATTGAACGGTAAATTGACAGGTATGTCAATGCGTGTTCCTACTTTGGACGTTTCTGTAGTTGACTTGACAGTTAACTTGGCAAAACCAGCTACTTATGCTGAAATTTGCGCTGCAATGAAAGAAGCTTCTGAAAACGAATTGAAAGGTGTTCTTGGTTACACTGAAGATGCAGTTGTTTCTTCTGACTTCTTGGGTGACACTCGTACTTCTATCTTCGATGCAAAAGCAGGTATCGCTTTAACTGATACTTTCGTAAAAGTTGTATCTTGGTATGATAACGAAATTGGTTACTCAAACAAAGTTCTTGACTTGGTTGCTCACATGGCATCAGTTAACGCTTAAGAAATTATTTCTTTATATTTTGAAACCGCTTCGGGTAACCGAAGCGGTTTTTTTATTCTTTAGTTTCTCCTTTAGTTCTTTGTATGCAAAGACAAAGATTCCTTTTTTAAGTTATAGCTTCATATATTCGGGAATTTTTATGTAAGTTTGTAGACATTATTACTTGTGAAGTTATGGCAAATTTTGACTTAATTACTATACTAGGCCCTACAGCTTCTGGAAAAACTCCTTTTGCAGCTGCTTTAGCATACGAATTGGATACTGAGATAATCAGTGCCGATTCTCGTCAGATTTATAAGCAGATGGATTTGGGGACTGGAAAAGATATTGTTGATTATACGGTAAATGGAAAGCTAATTCCGTATCATCTGATAGATATAGCTGAGCCAGGCTACAAGTATAATGTTTTTGAATATCAGAGAGATTTCCTTGTTGCATATAATGAGATAAGGGAAAAAGGTAAATTGCCTATTCTATGTGGAGGAACTGGTATGTATTTGGAATCCGTTCTAAAAGGATATAAACTTATTCCGGTGCCTGAAAATAAAGAACTTCGTGATAAATTAGCTGATAAATCTCTGGAGGAGCTAACTGAAATATTAAAAACCTATAAGGAACTTCATAATTCTACTGATGTTGATACAGTTAAGAGGGCGATCAGGGCTATTGAAATAGAAGAGTATTACCTGAATAATGATATAGCGAAAAGAGAGTTTCCTGAACTTAATAGTTTGATTATTGGTGTTGATATTGATAGAGAACTGAGAAGGCAAAAGATTTCCAGACGTCTTCGCCAGCGTCTTGATGATGGCATGGTTGAAGAAGTAAAGCAATTATTGGATAAGGGAATCCCTGCTGAAGATCTTATTTATTATGGGTTGGAATATAAGTATCTCACCTTGTATCTAACTTCTCAACTAACTTATGAGGAAATGGTTTCGCAGCTTGAGATAGCTATTCATCAGTTTGCTAAACGACAGATGACCTGGTTTCGCGGAATGGAACGTAGAGGTTTTACTATTCACTGGTTAGATGCAACTTTACCACAACAAGAGAAAATAGAACGAGTAAAAGACTTACTTAACAGCTGATTGATATGAACACAGATCCAAATAGATGGGGGATTATTTATAATCCCAAAGCTGGAACTCGAAAGGTTCAGAAACGATGGAAGGAGATAAAAGAGTACATTGAAAGCAAACAGGTCGCTTTCGATTATGTGCAGTCTGAAGGCTTTGGTACTGTGGAAGTTTTGGCACGTGCTTACGCGAGCGAAGGATATCGTATTATTGTTGTCGTTGGGGGAGATGGAGCTCTTAATGATGCAATTAATGGAATTCTTACTTCTTCTGCCGAACAAATCAGTGACATTGCTATTGGCATTATTCCAAATGGTATTGGAAATGACTTTGCTCGTTACTGGGATCTTAATCTGGATTATAAGGAGGCTGTTGACTGGATTATTAATAATCGTAGAAAGAAGATAGATGTGGGGTATTGTTCCTACTACGATGCTCATAAACATGAACGTCGTTATTTTCTAAATGCCTTGAATATTGGTTTAGGTGCTCGTATTGTGAAGATTACCGATCAGACTAAGCGTTTTTGGGGAGTTAAATTCTTATCTTATCTTGCTTCCTTGTTTTTGTTGTTTTTTGAACATAAACTATACAGAGTTCATCTGAAGATTAATGACGAACATGTGCGTGGAAGAGTTATGACTGTATGCGTGGGTAATGCAAGCGGATACGGACAAACGCCGAGTGCTGTTCCTTATAACGGTTGGCTGGATGTTTCTGTAATTTACCGTCCGGAACCGTTGCAAATACTTTCCGGACTTTGGATGCTTATTCAGGGGCGCATTTTAAATCATAAAATGGTTAAGTCCTATCGTACAAAAATGGTGCGTGTTTACAAAGCACGTAATGCAGCTGTTGATGTCGACGGACGAATTATTCCAAGCCATTATCCTTTGGAAGTGGGCATTCAAAGTGAAGCTATTACATTGATTATACCTAATTAAAATATGAATATTAAAGATTTAAAGAATACAGATTCCGGCAATTTCTTTTTGCTTGCCGGCCCTTGTGTTATTGAAGGAGAGGAGATGGCTCTTCGTATTGCTGAACGAATTGTGAAAATGACAGACCAGCTTCGTATCCCTTATGTTTTTAAAGGGTCCTATCGCAAAGCAAATCGTTCTCGCCTTGATTCTTTCATGGGCATTGGCGATGAAAAAGCATTGAAAATTTTAAAGAAAGTAAACGAAACGTTTGGTGTGCCAACAGTTACAGATATCCATTCTGCTGAAGAGGCTGCAATGGCTGCCGAATATGCTGATGTTCTTCAGATTCCTGCTTTTCTTTGTCGTCAGACAGATTTGTTGATTGCTGCTGCAAAAACCGGAAAGATTGTGAATATAAAGAAAGGACAGTTTTTGTCTCCGGGAGCCATGCAATTTGCTGCCAATAAAGTTGTAGAGGCTGGCAATAATAATGTGATGATTACTGAGCGTGGAACAACTTTTGGTTATCAGGACTTAATTGTTGATTACCGTGGTATACCCGAAATGCAGAAGTTTGGTTTCCCTGTTATTCTCGATGTTACTCACTCTCTTCAACAACCAAATCAAACAAGCGGGGTAACGGGTGGTATGCCGCAACTTATTGAAACTGTAGCTAAAGCCGGTGTGGCAGTAGGTGTTGACGGTCTGTTTATTGAAACACACGAAAATCCTGCCGTGGCAAAGAGCGACGGTGCAAATATGCTGCAGTTAGACCTTCTTGAAGGACTGCTTGTAAAACTAGTACGTATAAGAGAAGCGGTTAAGTAATTAGCCTATTTTACTGATCTTTTTCAACTTTTCTTCGTCTATGATCTTAATCTTTCGTCCATCGATACTGATCAGGCGTTCATTAGAAAAGTTGGAAAGGGTACGTATAGCGTTCGAGGTGGTCATGTTTGATAAGTTGGCCAAGTCTTCACGTGATAGATAAATGCTAAGTGTAGATCCATCCTCTTCCACTCCATAACTGTCTTTTAGGAATATAAGAGATTCTGCAAGACGTCCACGGATGTGTTTTTGAGTTAGATTTACAGTTCTTTCGTCTGCAATACCCAGGTCGATGGATAATTGACGGATAAAGAACATTGCCAATTCAGTATTCTGGCTGATAAGGTTCATAATGATTTCCATTGGAATCAGACAGATTGTAGAAGATTCAAAAGCGGCAGCTGCCGTAAGATAATCCTCTTTAGCAAAATAAGCACGATAACCGAAGTATTCTACCGGTTTAATCACCCTGATAATCTGGCTTCTTCCGCCTACACCATCTTTGTAAATTTTTACTTTTCCGCTAAGAAGGCACATAAGGTGAGTAGGAGCCTCTCCTTCACAATATATTACCTCATTTTTTTTGTAGCTTTGAATAGTAAAATTACTCATTAGGTATTCCCTCTGCTCGTCGCTAAGAGGCTGCCACATATCAGCAATATGCTCTGAAATTACTATTTCTGACAATTTTTTCTTAATCATAGCCTGTGTTATAGAACCGTGTTATAAAGCACAAATATATAAAGAAAAAATTAATAAATGATTTTTTTGATGGGAAATTCATCTATTTTGGCCGAAATGGGCACACGAAATTCATGCAGAAGCTATTTACTTTTCTGCAAAAACTGGATGGAATTATTTATCTTGTACAAAACAATTCATTCTTCTGTACAGAACAATTCTTTCTTTTGTACAGAAGAATTAATTGTTTTGTACAGAGGATGAATAAGCTTTCCTTTATTATTTAGAGAATAATAGTTCGCGATATTTTGGCAATGGCCATATTTCGTCGTCTATTTCCATTTCTAAATGATCTATATGATCGCGGATCAGCTCAAGATATGGGCGAACTTTTTCTTCATACGCAAATGCTTTTTCTTCCTGACTTTCAAGATGATTGGCAACCTTGCGTGCTTCTGTCATTTCCCGTACAAGAATCTTGATCTGTGTTACGCGATGAGATATTTCTTTAATCAGCTCTTTTCTGTCATGACTCAATTCGAAGAATTCTTCCTCAGAGAATACTTCTTTCATACCTCTCAGATTATCCAGCAATCGGTTCTGATAAGTAATAGCTGTAGGTACAATGTGGTTAATTGCAAGATCTCCCAGAACGCGGCTCTCAATTTGCACTTTCATGGTATACTTTTCAAGTTCCACTTCCAGGCGACTTGTCAGCTCTGTTTCATCAAAGATTTTTTCTCCAATTAATACTTCTCGGGCTTGTTTGTCATTATATTTTAGTAAAGCCTCTGGTACATGGCAGATGTTTGTCAATCCTCTTTTTGCTGCTTCTTCTTTCCATTGATCGGAATAACCATCTCCTTCAAAGCGAATGTCTTTAGAGGCAATAATGGTTTCCTTTAAAATACGGAAGATAGCTTCGTCTCTACCTACACCGTCGTTTATAAGTTTGTCTACAGAAGCTTTGAATTCATTAAGCTGGTGAGCCATTGCTGCGTTGATAGCAATCATTGCTGCTGCACAGTTGGATGATGATCCGGCAGCGCGGAACTCAAATCTGTTTCCGGTGAAAGCAAACGGAGAAGTACGGTTACGATCGGTGTTATCCAAAAGAATTTCAGGAATTCGTCCTACTCCAAGTTTTAAGATAGTCTTTTCTTCCGGAGTCATTTTGGTATTTCCTGCCTGTTCTACCTGCTCAACTATTTCGTCAAGCTTATTAGAAAGATGCTTGCCCAGAAAGATTGAAAGAATTGCAGGAGGAGCTTCGTTAGCACCCAGACGATAACTGTTGCTTGCACTCATAATAGATGCACGAAGTAAATCCTGATTCTTATAAACCATCATAAGTACATTAACAATGAAGGTAATAAACAGCATGTTTCCTTTTGGATTTTTGCCTGGTGCAAAAAGATTAATGCCAGTATCTGTGCAAAGTGACCAGTTGTTGTGTTTACCTGAACCATTAATGCCTGCAAATGGCTTTTCGTGGAATAGTACATGGAAGTTATGTTTTTGTGCAATACGCTTCATTAAGTCCATAACTAACTGATTATGGTCGTTGGCAAGATTTGCATTTTCAAAGATAGGAGCCAGCTCAAACTGATTTGGCGCTACTTCGTTATGGCGAGTCTTAACAGGAATTCCTAGTTTATGGCATTCCAGTTCCAGTTCCTTCATAAAACTGGTAACACGTGGAGGTATCGAACCAAAGTAGTGGTCTTCCAGCTGTTGGTCTTTGGCTGAAGAATGTCCCATAAGTGTGCGACCTGTAAGGCAAAGGTCGGGACGAGCATTGAATAAAGCACTGTCTACAAGAAAATACTCCTGTTCCCATCCCAGGTTGGCAAATACCTTTGTTATGTTTTTATCGAATAGCTGACAAACTTCTGTTGCAGCTTTATCTACCGAAGCAAGAGCTTTTAATAATGGAGTCTTGTAGTCGAGAGCCTCACCGGTATATGAAATAAAGATAGTAGGAATACAAAGAGTTGTATCAACTATAAATGCAGGAGATGAAACATCCCATGCCGTATATCCACGAGCTTCGAATGTATTTCTTATGCCACCATTTGGGAAAGAAGAAGCATCAGGCTCTTGTTGGATAAGCAACTTGCCGGAAAAACGCTCAATTATTTCCGTGTCGTCGCCGAATTCTATAAACCCGTCGTGCTTCTCGGCTGTGCCATCTGTTAGCGGCTGAAACCAGTGTGTATAATGGGTTACATTATATGATTTAGCCCAGCTTTTCATCCCATTAGCTATTAAGTCTGCCATTTCACGACTTATTGGCGTACCTTTTTCAATAGCATTCATTACTGCTTTAAAAGCTTCTTTTGGAAGATACTCCTGCATGTTTTTACGGTCGAACACATGGCAACCGTAATAACTGGATAATTTGTTTGAAGGATTTGAAATCTCAATAGGCTTTCTGTTTGAAAGCTCTTGTAGAGCAAAAAAACGCATTTTTGACATAATTAGTCTTATTCTTTAGTGGTTGTTT